>QFCH01002351.1_pt1 | contig 221313 bp, 196 predicted proteins | sample 5346071 | NCBI WGS metagenome assembly QFCH01 (sample SAMN09062255, study PRJNA434731) | Human gut metagenome, whole genome shotgun sequencing project. | isolation source: stool timepoint B chromium assembly | host: Homo sapiens | collected 2015
TCTCTTTTGTTACATCTATATGTACCGTACTTCCACCAACTTCCACCAACTTTCCACCAACTTTCCACCAACTTTTTTCACTTTTTTTCATTTTCCACTTGCATTCTCCTCATATCTATGGTATATTAATCCTTGCTTGTGGGAGAAACACCTCACACAACATCATATGGCTCCATGGTCAAGCGGTTAAGACGCTAGCCTCTCACGCTGGAATCAGGGGTTCGATTCCCCTTGGAGTCACTTTCAAAACTCGTAACTTCTAAGTTACGGGTTTTTTATTTTCCGCCGACAGACTGATTCCCATAATTTTAGGGCTGGTGTTTCAAATATCAAATGAAACATCAGCCCTATTACTATTTCCGTTTATTTTTCTTTATTCCTGATCCCAGGTATTTTCTGTCTCTGTTTCTTCTGTCACGACCATCACTGCCTCTTCCGCGCTCAATTCCTCCATCGCACTTTGAAGTGCTTCTTTCTTCTCCTCAAAATGCTGTTTTGTACTTTCTTTGATCATGATCTGCAGTCCCTGCTTTTTATTTTGGACAAGAACCTCGTCATGCTCACCACCGAACTCTCCGTCCAGTGTCCACGGAATCTCCTCAAACGAAGTAAATTTCACACAACTGCTCTTGAACGAATACATATGCTTTGAATCGATCTGCCGGATCACAAGCGCTGCGACGATCTCATTCAATTCGATCGGATTCCGCGGTGTCTTGATCAATGTCACTTCAAACACTCCGTCATCAAAAATAACATCACGTCCGATGATCCCTCTGAATCCGCCAACCGAACGGGAATTTGTCACCATACCGAACATGAAATCCTCTTCCAGCACTTCTCCGTCATGTTCCACACGGATATGATAAGACGGAACGTTAAAAATACGCTTCGCCCCCTCCAGCACATATGCCAGATGACCGAGCACATTTTTCATACTCTGCTTTGTCTCATAAGACACATCGGTGAACAGTCCAAAAGCCGCAATATATACGAAAAAGTCATCGTTGAACACTCCGACATCACACGAAAACGGCACTCCGTTCACAACCGTATCCGCCGCTTCCAGCATATCTTTTGAAATATGCAGGCTGCTTGCAAAATCATTGGTCGTCCCCGCCGGTATATAACCGATCGGAACCATTTCTTTTCGGCGGCACATCCCTGTTACGACCTCATCCAGCGTACCGTCGCCTCCGCTGCATGCAACCAGGTCGTACGGTTCGGTATACGCGATCGTTTTCGCCAGCGCATCATGATATTTCTGCGTCGGATAAACGGTCACTTCATACCCGCCTTTCACAAAAATATCCAGAATATCCGACAGGTTCGGCTTCAGCACTCCCGTTCCTGCATTCGGATTATAAATAAACAACATTTTTTTTCGTCTGTTCTGATCCTTATCCGTGTATTTCTCTATCACATTCTCCATTTTTCCAGCTCCTTAATGTCTCATATCCTGCTGTTTTCCCGTCTTGCTATTTTCTCATTCGTCTGCAATGAGCCCTTCCTCCGGAAAAATGTGATTTTCCGGATACAGACGGACGGTCTCTTTCATTTATAAAAGAGGCTGTACTTCTTCCGTACACCCTCTTTCAAACCTGATTCCTCTATCTGATCAACAATCGCTCATCAAGCTTTTACATTTGCAAAAAAAGTCTTGATCCCTTCTGCAGCCATCTCTTCATCTTCTCCCTCGGTGAGAACCGTTACTTTCTCGCCCTCGCTTAAGTTCAGACTCATCATTCCCATAATGCTCTTTGCATTGATCTGCTTATCGCCCATCTGAATATAAATCCTGCTTGCGTACTGGCTTGCCTCCTGTACCAACAAAGCGATCGGTCTTCCATCCAGACCATTCTCATGTCTTACAACAACCGGTGTCTTAATCATAATAACCCTCCTTGTTCTTGCCTTACCTTTTCTGCCAACTCACTCAATTTCCTGAGTCTGTGATTCACCCCCGATTTACCCACCGGAGGCGATAAAAGCTCGCCCAGTTCTTTTAGTGACGCCTCGGGATGTGAAAGACGGGCAAGTGCAATCTCTTCCAATCCCTCGGACAACTTCTCAAACCCGATCGTATCACGCAGATACGTTATATCCTCCACCTGCTTCACCGCAGCAGAGACCGTTTTATTGATATTGGCAGTCTCACAATTCACCTTGCGGTTCACGGTATTTCGCATCTCCTTTAAGATCCGTACATTTTCCAGTTCCATCAAAGATACATGCGCTTCCATGATATTCAAAATATCAACGATCTGAGATCCCTCTTTTACATAGACAACGTAGACCTTTTTTCTCTGGACGATCTTTGCGTCCGTCTCAAAACTGCAGAGCAGCTCTTTCACCTGTTCAGCCATCGCTTCTGCCGCGCAGACGATCTCAAAGTGATACGATTTCTCCGGATCACTCATCGAGCCAGCCGCCAGAAATGCGCCGCGGATAAATGCTCTTCTGCAGCACGGCTGCTGTACCACGATCGGATTCACGATATGGATCTCCTCAAATCCGTTCTGATACTCCTCTGTCAGCTTCGTTGCCTGAAGAATACGCAGGGCGTCCTGATGCTGTTTCACAATGATGGAATAAGAGACGCTCTGCCGCAAAATATTTCTCCTGACCGAGATATCAGATTCTATATTAAATGTTTTTTTGATCAATGTAAAGACCTTTCTTGCAACAGCGATATTTTCTGTATGGATTTTTATCCCGTATCGATTCCTGCTGTCGATCACGATCGATCCGCAAACGCTGAGCATTGCCGCCAGTTCCGCGATCTGACAATGCCTTGCACTGCTCCACTGTCTCGAAAGTTCTTCTTTTACTTTTCCCGAAAATGACATCTGCTATTTTCCCTCTTCCCGGCTTATTTCGCCTTTACGACCGCATCCTTTTCAATATCACGATGCTCGATCCGCGCGCCATAATGCTCATTCCCGCTCACAAATTCGTAAAGCCTGTTCGCAAGCGTCACCGAACGATGTTTTCCTCCTGTACATCCGATCGCGATCACAAGCTGGTTCTTCCCCTCCCAAATGTAATTCGGAAGCAAAAACTGCACCAGATCTTCCAGTTTTTTCACAAACAATTCGGCTCGCTCGTTGTTCATCACATAATCCTGCACTTCCGGATCGTTTCCCGTTTTTTCTTTTAAATCTTCTATATAATAAGGATTCGGAAGAAACCGGACGTCCAGTACAATATCCGCATCCTGCGGGATTCCGTATTTGAACCCGAACGACATCACCGTCACATACAGATTTTTAAAATCTTTTCCCTCCACGAAGATCTTTTCCAATTCCGCTTTCAATTCCCGTGTCAGCATCTTACTTGTATCCAGTATATAAGTCGCCCGCAGTTTTAAGAACGAAATCTTCTCGCGCTCTTTCGCGATCCCCACATCCACATGTCCGATCCCGCCGAGCGGATGCTGCCTGCGTGTTTCCTTATATCGTTTGACAAGCACATCCGATTTCGCATCCAAAAACAAAATCTCATAAGAAATGCCCTTTTCGTCCAGTTCTTTCAAATGCTGTTCCAGTCCGTCCAACGCTTCTCCGCTTCGGACGTCGATCCCGAGCGCCACTCTGTTCAGTTCCGAATCCGGCGTTGTCAGCATTTCTCCAAATTTCGTCACAAGCGCGATGGGCAGATTATCCACACAAAAATATCCCATATCTTCCAACATTTTCAATGCCGTTGATTTCCCCGCGCCCGACATTCCCGTCACAATTACAAATCTCATCTGTACGTCCCCTAACTTAAATCTCTTAAAACTCCCCGATCCGTCTTACTTCCGGTTCCAGCCGTACGCCGAACTTCGCTTCCACACGGTCCGCCACCTGCTCCATCAATGAAACGATGTCCGCCGCCGTCGCATTCTCCCGGTTGATCACAAATCCACAGTGTTTCTCCGAAACCTGTGCGCCTCCGACACGGAATCCACGCAGTCCCGTATCCTCGATCAGTTTTCCCGCAAAATATCCCTCGGGACGTTTGAACGTACTTCCCGCACTCGGATATTCCAACGGTTGTTTTGTCACACGCTTTTCTTTCAATTCCTCCATATATGCACGGATTTTTTCCGGATCTCCCGGCTGAAGTTTCAGCTGTGCGCTCAGCACAATGTCTCCGTTTTTGTCAAAAACGCTGCTCCGGTATCCCAGTTCCATCCGGTCTGCCGGGACAACCCGAAATTCGCCGTCTTTTGTCAATGCAAGTGCGTTGTACAAAATATGTTTCATTTCTCCACCGTAAGCTCCGGCATTCATCATCACCGCACCGCCGAGTGTTCCCGGAATGCCGGATGCAAATTCCATGCCGGTCAGTGCATGTTCCAGCGCCTGTGCCGCAGTTTTGGAAAGCAATGCGCCTGCCTGCGCATACACCATATCGTCTTCCACGCGGATCTTGTTCATATTCTTGCAGATCTGGATGACCACGCCCCGGTAGCCGCCGTCCCCGACGAGCAGATTGCTTCCGTTTCCGATCACATAATATGGAACGTTCTCCTTTTTAAGCAGATTCACAACCGCTCTGACTTCCTCTTCCTCCGTCGGCGTCACAAAAAAATCAGCCGGTCCGCCGACACGAAATGTCGTATGCCGGCTCATCGGCTCGTCTTTTGAGACATTGGACTGATCCAGACATTGACACAATTCATCATATAAACTCATATTTTTTCTCCATTTCACTTCTATTTCTGTCTCTTAGCTTCATCATGATTTCATCCTGTCCCCGGCTTTTGTCATCATTGACCGCGGGAGGATATACGGGTATTTCTCGGATAGTATGATTTCTATTTCACATGATACAATACTTTTTCCCTAATTGCCAGTAAAAGCGCGAAGAACTTGCAAATTCCGTTTAAATGATGTATATTATTTTCGTGTACTCGTAGCGTCGATGTACAAGGGGAAACACGCCTCAAACCGCGTAATTTCGGTGATTTTCAGCGTTATCCTCAATCAGCGTACACGCTAATGAAAACAGAAGTAAATTTTATAATATCAAAGGAGTGATCAGATCATTGGATTCGAGTGACGCCATACAAATTATCGTACTTATATTATTACTATTATTATCCGGATTTTTTTCATCCGCGGAGACTTCGCTGACTACTGTCAGCAAGATCAGGATGCGTGCCCTTGCCGACGATGGCAACAAACGTGCCGCAGCCGTACTTGAGATTACGGAGAGGCACACAGGCAAGATGCTGAGCGCCATTTTGATCGGAAACAACATCGTGAATATCTGTGCCACAGCGCTCGCCACAACGATCGCTTACAATTTCGGCGGATATATGGTCAGTATTATGACCGCCTTTATGACGGTTGCGATCCTCGTTTTCGGAGAGATCACACCGAAGAACCTTGCGACGATCAAAGCTCAGAATCTGGCACTTGCATATATTCCGATCATCAAAATATTTATGACTATTATGACGCCGTTCATTTTCATCATCAATCTGATCTGTAACGGAATCCTGCGTTTATTCCGTGTCGATCCGAAAGCGAAGAACAACACCATGACAGAAGATGAACTCCGCACCATTGTGGATGTCAGCCACGAAGACGGGGTGATCGAGTCTGAAGAAAAAGAGATGATCTACAATGTGTTCGATCTTGGAGATGCGCGAGCCAAAGACGTTATGGTTCCCCGGGTCCACGTCATTTTTGCAGACGTCAACAGCAGCTACGCCGAACTCATTGATATTTTTAAAGAATATAAGTTTACAAGACTTCCGATCTATGAAGATACGACCGATAACGTGATCGGAACGATCAATATGAAAGATCTTCTTTTGTTTGAAAACAGAGAACATTTCCAGGTACGGGATATTTTGCGTGAGGCTTATTTTACTTATGAATATAAGAACATCTCCGAGCTTCTCGTCGAGATGAAAGACGCTTCCTTAAATATCGCGATCGTATTGGATGAATACGGCGAGACTGCCGGGATCATCACTCTGGAAGATATTCTTGAGGAGATCGTCGGAGAGATCCATGACGAATACGATGAGAACGAAGAAGAATTTGTCACACAGGTCAATGACCGCGAATATGTGATCGAAGGTTCGATCAGTCTGGATGACTTAAATGACCGTCTGGAATTGGACGAGCATCCGAAAGCAATGCTGGAATCCGAGGATTTCGACTCCCTCGGCGGTTTCCTGATCGAACATCTGGACCGTCTTCCGGAAGTCGGCGATGAATTCACGACAGAAAGCGGCATCCGTCTGGTTGTCGAGAAATTAGACAAGAACCGTGTGGAACTGGTTCACCTCTTCATGCCGGAACATTTGATCGATGAGGAAGACGAAACAGGAAGAAGCGACGGACATCCGGAGCTTTCCCACCGAAGATCTGAATCTTCCAGATCAGAAGTTGTAAAGTCAGAAGCCACAAAGTCAGAAACCATAAAGTCGGAAGCCACAAAATCGGAAGCTTCTGAACGTAAATCTTCCGAAAAGTCTTCTGAAAGCAAAGAAAATATTTAAAATCTCTTGATTTTATATTTCTTTTACGCTATCATAAGGATTGGTGTGCAGAGTCGGTATACACCGGCTCTGCTTTATCCATCACCTGTTTTCTGTCCGGATACAGACAGGTACAGCATATATGGAGACGTACCGAAGTGGCCGTAACGGGGCTGACTCGAAATCAGTTTACCGGTTTTAAGCCGGTACGAGGGTTCGAATCCCTCCGTCTCCGTTTATTAATTTCCAAAAGCATCGTACAGGTTTTCCTGGCGATGCTTTTCTTCTATATTAAATGAAATGATCTGAAAGATAACCGGAAAGAAACATCCAGAATGCAGACACGAAAACAAGAAGGAGAACTTCATGGACCGTATCATTACTTACCACATTACCGAACAGGACGCCGGACTCCGCATCGAGCAATATCTTCGCCGCCGCGGATATTCCCGGCAAAATCTTGTGGAACTGAAAAAGATGCCCGAGAGTATTCTCGTAAACGGCGTCTGGTATTATCTGACCCAGACACTGTCGGCAGGAGATTTGTTAAAAATCCATATTCAGGAAACGGAGTCTTCCGAAAAGATCCCGCCCACCAAGTTGCCTCTTACTATCGTCTATGAAGACGAAGATATTCTCGTTGTCAACAAACCTGCCGGGATGCCGATCCATCCGTCCATGAACAACTATCACTATTCTCTCGCCAATGCGCTTGTCTGGTACTATCAGGAACAGGGAAAGCCGTTTATTTTCCGCTGCACGAACCGTTTGGACCGGGATACTTCCGGACTGACCGTCATCGCCAAGCATATGGTCAGTTCCAACATCCTGTCCTCCCTTGCGTGCCGCCATGAGATCACGCGCGAATATCTCGCCATCTCCCGTGGAAGCGTTACTCCGTCTGCCGGGACGATCTGCGCACCGCTCTCGCGTAAACCCGGCTCCGTGATCGAGCGTGTCGTTGATTTTGAACATGGTGAACGGGCAGTGACACATTACCGCATGCTGGAAGAAAAAAACGGGCACAGCCTCGTCTCCCTGCATCTGGAGACCGGCCGTACCCATCAGATCCGCATTCATATGAAATATCTCGGCTACCCACTGATCGGAGATTATCTCTACAACCCGGACATGGAACATATCCGCCGTCAGGCGCTGCATTCTCACCGGCTCTGCTTCCCCCATCCGATCACCGGAGAGCAGATGGAATTCACCGCCCCGCTCCCTGAAGACATGGAAGCCGTCCTCTCGGAATGATCTTCCGAGGGGGCGGCTCGCAATAATCTTCTCTGCCGGAAACTTCTTTTACTGATAATCGATCACATCGATCCAACGCATAAGGAATTCTTTTTCCAGTTCATTGTTCTTGGAAAGTTCCGCCGCCGCTACGATCGGGAGCCACTGCTGAACATACTGTCTCGCGGTGTCGCTCTTCTTACAGAATAACTTCATATAGAGATCCGCTTTCTCCTGATCTTTCAATGCGAACAAAAGGTACGTCATCGCCGCATCCGCGCTCGCGTTTCCCTGTGTCGCATGTGCCCAGTCCACGATCGTCATCTTCCCGTTCTTTCCATAGATCACATTGCTCGGATTAAAATCGCCGTGGCATACTTTGTCATGCTTCGGCATGCTTTCCAGACGGGTCAGAAGTTCATACCGCGTCGTCGCATCCAACTCTTTCAGTCCGTTGATCTGTGCGGACAATTTATCTTTCAGCTTGTTCAGCCTTGCCGCTTTTTTGCTGTGCATCTCCAACTGCAGATCCACAAAATCTTCCATATATTTCTCCAGATTTCCCGGATCAGCTTCCATCATCTCTTCAAGCGTCGTACCCTCTTTATATTCGATCAGGATCGCCCATTTTCCGTCCACCTGACTCACTTCTTTCACACATGGGATGTCAAGCCCCGTCGCCTCGACTCTCGCCGTATTGAGCGCCTCGTTAAACACATCTGCCTTTGGATGATCTTTTTCAAAAATCTTAACGATTCCGTCCTCGCACTTATAAACTTCTTTGTACTCCCGTTTTACGATCAGTTTTTTCTTTTCCAGTTTCATAGTGTACGCCTCCTGCTTTGAAATCAGTCCGTTTTTATTTATATTTGTATTATACTCCTTGAAATCAGAAAAGAAAAGTATTTTTTGTTAATTTTCTCACATTTTTATTCTGGCACTTTTTATTGTTAATAATATAACAATGCTGTTATCTCCAAAAAACAACAGACCTATGCTGCACCGGAATGTCCCTTTCCTAAAATTGCTCCAGTACGTCCACCGCTCTGCGGATATTATCCGCATCCGTCTGCCAGATCTCATATTCGCTGAATCCCGGAAATCCCATGCTCACACCGTCGCGCCGGAACTGCATCCTGCTTTCCAACGTGACTTTTCCGGACATATGATAAGCCTGCGCCCCTGTAAACGGAACCAGCTTTTCGATCGTTTCCGGCGAAACGCCCGCTCCGACCAGGATCTCGATCCGTCCGTCGCTTCGTCTCACCAGCTCACGCAGAAGTTCCCGACCTTCCCACGCAGAATTTTTCTGTCCGCTTGTCAGGATCGTTCTGATTCCGAGATCGACCGCACCCTCCAACGTTTCATACGGATCGCTGCACACATCAAAAGCACGATGCAGCGCCACATCCGCATTCCCCGCTTCACGGATCAGTTCTCCCATTCTCACGCTGTCCAGTCTTCCGTCCGGCAAAAGGATCCCGGTGACGATCCCGTCCGCTCCCAGCTCCCGGTACATCTGCACGTCTTCTTTCATTATTTCAAATTCATACTCGTCATAGCAGAAATCACCGAATCTCGGTCGGAGCAAAACCCGGATCTCCAGATCCGTATATTTCCGGACTGCCTGAAACAACGCTTTCCCGGGACTCGTCCCTCCTATGATCAGATTTCCGCATAATTCCACACGTTTCGCGCCGCCCTGCTGTGCCGCGATCGCCGATTCCACACTGTCCACACATGCTTCCAATACATACTCCATATTCTTTTACCTCCTGTGTTATATCGAATCACCGGAAGTGCCAAAAGGCACATTCCGGGATTGTAAGCAGTCGCCAAGGTCTCGGGCAAGCCCGGACTTTGGCTCGTCACCTATGCAAAAAGACCGCTTTCACGCGGTCTTTTCCAAAAGGGATTAATGTTCTCTTTCAAATATGTCTTCTCAGATTATTTACACAGTTTCTTGAATTCATCGGCAACAAACTGAACTTTTGTTCCGATGATAACCTGTACGGAATTCTTTCCAGGTCTGATCACGCCTGCAACTCCGGCAGATTTGATCTTCTTCTCATCAACTGCTGTGTAATCTTTGATCTCCAGACGAAGTCTTGTAATACAGTTGTCGATCGATGCAACGTTTTCTTTTCCGCCGACACCCTCAAGGATGATCTGTGCTACGGTTGTGAAATCGTCGTTTGCAAGCTGTACTTTTGTTTCATCTTCGTCATCGTCTTCTCTACCCGGTGTCTTCAGATCGAATTTCACGATCGCGAAACGGAATACCACATAGAATACGATAAATGCTGCGATACCAAGCGGAACGATCAGCCATGTCTTAGCAGCTGCCGGAAGTGACGCGGAGAACAGAAGGTCTGTTGCACCTGCCGAGAATGAGAATCCGGCACGGAATCCAAGAGATACCGTAATAAATGCGAAGATACCATATAACAAAGCGTAGATCACATACAGTACCGGTGCAAGGAACATGAATGCGAACTCGAACGGCTCAGTAACACCGCAGACAAATGCGCTGACTGCTGCGGAAGCAACGAGACCGATCGCTACTTTTTTCTTGTTGTCTTTTGCTGTGTGGATCATTGCCAATGCTGCGCCCGGAATACCGAACATCATACATGGGAAGAATCCGGACATGTACATACCAAGGCTCCATGTTACATCTGCGGATGTCTCGCCTGCCCAGAAGTGTGTCAGATCTCCAAGACCGATCGTATCGAACCAGAATACGTTGTTCAATGCGTGGTGCAGACCTGTCGGGATCAACAGACGGTTCAGGAATGCATAGATACCTACACCAACTGCTTTCAGGCTCACGATTGCTTCACCTACTGCGATCAGTGCACCGAATACCAGCGGCCATACAAACAGCAGAATTGCGGAAACAATGATGGAAACAACTCCGGCTACGATTGCTACGCAGCGTTTTCCGCTGAAGAAAGACAGCCAGTCTGGGAGTTTTGTTCCTTTGAATTTATTGTAGCATGTAGCGCCGATGATACCAGCGATGATACCGATGAACGGGTTCTGGATCTTATCGAACGCCAGTGTCATATTCGGGTTGTCTACGATGCCAGGTCTGATGATAGATGCAACTCCTGTGGAGAGAAGTGTTGTGATCATCAGCCAGGAAGCAAGAGCTGCAAGTCCTGCTGTACCGTCGTTGTCATCAGCCATGCCGACACCGATACCGATCGCGAACAGGATCGCCATGTTGTCGATCAGCGCCCCGCCTGCTTTTACAAGAAACAGTCCTAATACCGGAACGATTCCATTGATATCTCCGCCCTGCATTGTTTCCGGACAAAGCAAGTAACCAATACCCATCAAAATACCGCAGATCGGAAGAACCGCTACCGGCAGCATCAGGGCTTTTCCTAATTTCTGTAAGAATTTCATGAAAAGTACCTCCTTCTCAAAACCTCTCATTACTTGTTTCTTTAATCCCTTTGTTTATTTTATCCGACGCACTGTCGGTTAAAATACTTGATTTCTTTTGAGCTTCACTCTTTTGTCTGTTTTTACTCTTTCGGCATGATCGCAAGGATGTCGTCTCCCGGAACCACATCTTTTCCGGACAATCCCTTCACGCTCTCATACTCGTCTGTATTGCAGATCAGCATCGGGGTGATCGTATCATACCCTGCCGCCTTTACTTTCTCCAGATCTACTTCCAGAAGCAGATCGCCTTTTTTCACTTTGTCCCCTACCTGAACATGACCGGTAAATCCGTCTCCGTTCATCTTCACAGTGTCCAGTCCGACATGGATCAGAACTTCTGCTCCGAAATCGGAGGTCAGGCTCACTGCATGGAGCGTATCAAATACCATTCCGATCTCACCATCGCACGGCGCATAGAATTTTCCCTCTTCCGGGATGACTGCGACGCCCTCTCCGAGCATTCCCTCACTGAATGTCGGATCGTTGACCTCGGACAGCGGAACCGCCTTTCCTTTTGCCATTGCTCCGAGCACAAATGTCTGCGGAACTTTTTTCTTCTTCAAAAATCCAAACATCTCGTTTATTTCCTCCTTTATGTTTGCTTTTCATTGATCTTTTGATGTGTTATTCCGTGGCGTCTTCCGCCATCGTCACTCTCCGGATATGGATCGCCAGATACATCACTTCTTCTCCGGACAGCTTACATTCCGTCGCCTGCTCGATATAGTCCGCGATCCGGCGGCTGCAGGCATATTCCCTCGGATATTTCTTCTGCATCATCTCCACCAGTTCTTTCTCCTCATTGGTCAGAAGTTCTCTCCGGTAGATCCGCTGCAGTAAAAATTTCACATGTGTGACAAAGCGCTCATAATGAAGCGTGCTCTCATCAAGTTCGATCTGAAGCGATTCCTGCGCGATCTCCAGAATCTCTTTCATCAGATTCGGAAAATTCAGTGCGTCGCGGATATCCGTCCCATATTCCGCATTGACAAAATGCAGGGCGATAAACCCGGCTTCGTCTTCCGGCATGTCCATCCCAAGCCGCTCTTTGATCAATTCCACCGCATACTGTCCCAGACGGAACTCCTGCGGATAAAACTGCTTGATCTCCCAGAGCAGCGCGTTCTCCGGTTTGATCCCCTGACCGATCCGCTCGATCGCGAAATTGATATGATCCGTCAGCGTCACATAAATGCTCTGGTTCAGACGGAGTTTCAACTGTTCTTTCGCATAAGCGATAATGTCATTCGAGATTGCCGCATGTTCAAGAGGCATATTTGCCAGAAGTTCTTTCAACTGCTCTGCAACGCTCTGGCTTTTGATCCGGAACGTCTTCTCGATCTTTTCCGGAACGATCGGCTTCCCCGGCTTTGTTCCAAAGCCGATCCCGCGTCCCATCAGAACCACTTCCGTACCTGTCTCATCAAAAGCTGACACAATATTATTATTTATCACCTTATCGACTACCATACGCCTCACTGATCCTTCTTTTTTATCTCGAAGCAGATATGCTTTCCCGGTCTTTCTCATCAGCTTTTCCAAAGAGACTTTGAACATGGATCTTCCAAAAAATAATAAAAACCAGTTCTACAAACCCAGCAATCATGTTGGGTCTGTGAAAACTGGTTTTGCCTGCCTTACAGTAACAATCCATTCGTGTCTCTTCAGTTGTCTCGCTTCATATGCTCACTATAACAAATTATACAAAGGAAGTCAACCTTTGTTTTATTTTTTCGTTATATTGATGATAGTTTTCTTTTAGAATTTTTATTCTTTTTTTAGAAAATACAACTTTCACACATCATTTACATAGACGATTGTCTAGCGCGGGATCTTTGCAAGCGCTTCTGCGTCTCCGACGATCGTTACATCCGGGTGCATCTGGAGGATCGAAGCCGGCACTTCCGGTGTCACATCTCCGAAAAATGCTTTCGCAACAATGTCTGCTTTATCCGCGCCGCTGACTACGACCAGAATCTTCTTTGCACGCATGATCGTTCCGATCCCCATCGTATACGCCTGCTTCGGCACATCGTCTGCGGAAGCAAAGAAGCGTTTGTTTGCCTCGATCGTACTCTCTGTCAGATCCACGCAATGTGTCTCTTTCTCGAATACCGGAGCCGGCTCATTGAAGCCGATGTGTCCGTTGTGTCCCAGTCCGAGAAGCTGCAGATCCACACCGCCGTATGAACGGATCAGTTCCTCATATCTCTTGCACTCAGCCTCGGCGTCCGGGTTTGTTCCGTCCGGCACGTTGGTGTTCTCTGCATCAATATTGACGCGGTCAAACAGATGCTCATGCATAAAGTAGTAATAGCTCTGGTCATTCTCGTGATCCAGCCCTCTGTACTCGTCCAGATTTACAGAAGAAACCTTTGAGAAATCCAGATCTCCGTTCTCATACTTCTCCACAAGCTGATCGTATGTGCCGATCGGTGAAGAACCGGTCGCCAGGCCCAGTACACAGTCCGGTTTCATAACGATCTGTGCCGCAATGATGTTTGCCGCCTGTTTGCTCAGTTCTTTGTAATCCTTTGCCTCAATGATTCTCATATTGTTTACCTCCTATTATTGGCGGTTCTCTGCCAGAATAAACATTTTACATTAAAGAAAACCGTACGCTGTCTTTCAGGCAGGAAACGCGCGTTCCCGCGGAACGACCTCGATCCGGATCCGGCTTTCGGCAACCGCCTCATCCTCTGCCTCCAGCGTATAACGCACAAAGATCCGTATTTTCTCTTCTTCCGAAATTATCGTCAGTTCTTTCGTGTCTGTCCCGATCTGCATCTGTCCGTACGGAGTTTTATAAGAAGACACGTACTTCTTCCCTTTTTCAAAAACCATATGGCTCGTCAGCACGCCTGATTTCTTCATCTCTACCCGGTGATCCCCGGTCACTTTCAGCGTATTCTTCGTCACACCGAGACCGGATTCTTCGATTTCTTCATACAAAATATAATGCTTCCCGTTTTTCAGAAAATACTGTCCCGGAACGACGATCTCGATCTTTTCGTCTTCCGTCTCCTGAAGATCCGTTTCGCCATTTTCTTTCAGATCAAAATGCAGACCTGCTATGCGCACAAGTACTTCTTTCGTCATCCTGCTTTAATATCCCTCTATATTCACTACATTTGTCTCCGGAACATCAAACGGCATCACCGTATTGGCGAACTTGCGGAATTTCTCTGCCGCATCGCTGACAAAAAACTCATAGTGGCTTTTCCGACCCTCTGTTCCGTCATTTTCCATCGCCTGTTCTTTTAACAGCGCGCGCAGATCCATTGCCGTCTCATACGCCGGATTCACGATCTGGATCCGGTCGCCGAGATATGCCCGGATTTTGGAGCGTAAAAGCGGATAATGCGTACAGCCTAAGATCATCGCGTCGATATCCGTCGCCCGCATGGATTCCAGATAATACTCGATGATCTCCCGCGTCACCACATGCTCTTTGAACCCCTCTTCCACAAGCGGAACAAACAGCGGACAGGCTTTCTCGATCACTTCCACCGCCGGATCCATCTCCCGGATCGTCTTTGTATAAACGCCGCTCTGCACGGTCGCATCGGTTCCCACGACGCCGACTTTTTTGTTTACGGTCGCTTCCACCGCTGCCCGTGCTCCCGGCACGACTACCCCGAGGATCGGAATGTCGTACTCATCGCGCACCGCGTCGAGAGCCAGCGCACTGGCGGTATTGCAGGCGATCACGATTGCTTTGACCTCTTTCGTTTTTAAAAAACGGATGATCTGCTCCGAAAACCGGATGATCGTCTGGCGGGATTTGCTTCCGTAAGGAACTCTCGCCGTATCTCCGAAATATACAATATTCTCATTTGAAAGCTGACGGACGATCTCCCGTACAACGGTCAGTCCGCCGACTCCTGAATCGAACACGCCGATCGGCGCCGACTTCTTACTTTCCACACCCATATCCTCTCTCCGGGCTTTCCACTCGGTTCTTACAGCGCCAGAGTCTTTGCGATCTCGTACTGGTACGCTGAAATTTCTTTCTTCATCGACAATGCTTTGTTGATATCATAGTCAATAAATTTGCCGTCTCTGTATCCGATCACGCGGTTGGTCTTTCCGTCACAGAGCAGTTCTACCGCCATCGCACCCATTGTAGACGCATACACACGATCCTTACATGTCGGGCTTCCTCCACGCTGCATGTGTCCGATGATCGAAGCTCTTGTCTCGATTCCGGTTGCCTCTTCGATTCTCTTTGCCATATTCAGAGAATCGCCGATTCCCTCCGCGTTGATGATGATGTAGTTCTTCTTTCCGCGTTTTTTGTTCAGCAGAATATCTTTGATCAGTTCTTCTTCATTGTAGTCATTCTCTTCCGGCATCAGAATACGCTCCGCACCGTTAGCGATACCGCACCAGAGCGCAAGGTATCCCGCGTCGCGTCCCATAACCTCGATGATACTGCACCGCTCATGGGATGTGGATGTATCACGGATCTTGTCGATCGCTTCCATCGCAGTATTTACAGCCGTATCAAATCCGATCGTATAATCGGTACATGCAATGTCCAGATCGATCGTTCCCGGAATCCCGACCGTACGCACGCCCAGATTTGCAAGCTTCTGCGCTCCCGCAAAAGAGCCGTCTCCACCGATAACGATCAGACCGTCGATTCCATATTTTTTACAGATCGCAGCCGCTTTCTGCTGTCCCTCTTCCGTGCGCATCTCCTGACAACGCGCAGTCTGGAGGATCGTGCCTCCCCGCTGGATCGTATCGGATACGTCGCGTGCGGACAGATCGATAATCTCCTCGCGCAGAAGTCCGTGGAATCCTCTTCTGATCCCGCGTACTTTCAGTCCTTTGGAAAGCGCAACTCTGACTACGGCACGGATCGCCGCGTTCATTCCCGGTGCGTCTCCGCCACTGGTCAATACGCCGATCGTGCGCACAGTATCTTCGATTTCATCTAAAATAACTTTTTTCTTATCTTCTGCCATTTTTGTTTCCACCTTTCTAAATAATCCTTTTTTTGCCGCTCACAGCAAACAGCCGTCTATATGCGGCTCTTCGACTGAGAGTAAGAAAGTTTACATATTTTTTAACACTTTCGTACTATTCTAACCTATTTATATTTTGTTTTCAATAGTCTTTTCCACCACTTTTACGCGCTTTTCTCCAAAATGATTCATCAGCCTTCCAAGGATCTGCGGATCGATCTTGATATTCCGATTGCGCGGAAGCCGCTTTACTGCGCGCTCCTGCTGGCAGTAGATCACGACTTCATCATCCCCCTCGGAGTCCGCAAGATATCCGAATACGATCGGTTCCTGTTCCATGTAAGCCGCTTTGTCCGGGAACTGGATCCAGAGTTCTTTTTTCGTCCGCTCAAACGGAACGATCTTCTCACAGATCAGCTTGCTCGCCTTTTCCTCTTCCTCCGACACCCGTCCTTTGACAAATACTTTCTGATCCACCTCGAGATATTCCCGGTTTTTCTCATAGTCCCGCGGAAATACGACGATCTCCACCGTTCCGAGCAGATCTTCCACGGTAAGGAACGCCATCATCTGATTGGTTTTCGTCGCTTTCACAGTCTTCTCGGTGATCATCCCGCCGACGATCTCTTTTGCCCCGTCCCGGACTTTCGCGCGTCCGGTTTCTTCGTCCGGCTGAAAATCCGCCGTTGTGGCAGAAATATTCCTCTTCCACGTCTCCTCATATGCCTCCAGCGGATGCCCGCTGATGTAGATTCCGAGCACTTCTTTTTCAAAAGCAAGGCTCGTCTCTTTGGCGTACTCTCCGACATCCGGCAGTTTGATCTCAAAATCACTCTTCTGGTCGTCTTCCACCAGATCGAACAGCGTCATCTGCCCGGTCATCGCATATTTCTTCTCCTGGCTCACATGCTCCACGATCCGGATATAGATGCTCATAAACTGTTTTCGCGTTCCGCCGAGACAGTCCAGCGCTCCGGCTTTGATAAAGTTCTCGATCACACGCTTGTTCATCGTATCTTTCATCGAGATCCGCGTGATAAAATCTTCCAGATTCTTAAACGGGCCAAATTCCTCCCGATCCTTTACGATCACATCGATGACCGGACGTCCCACGCCTTTGATCGCCATCAGACCGTACCGGATACAGCCCTCGTCCACGGAAAAATCCGCCACGCCGCAGTTGATGTCCGGCGGCAGGATCTTAATGTCCATCTGCCGGCATGCATAAATATATTCTGCCACTTTCGGCGGATTTTCAATCACGGAAGTCATCAGCGCCGCCATAAATTCTACCGGATAATAGTATTTCAAAAATGCGGTCTGATATGCCACGACCGCATATGCAGCGGCATGGGATTTGTTGAACGCATACTTGGCAAAATCGATCATTTCATCGTAGATCTTGTTCGCCGTCTTCTCATCGATCCCGTTTTTGATACATCCCGGAACGCCGTTCTCTTCGTCGCCATAAACAAAGATCTGGCGCTCTTTCTGCATCACATCCGCCTTTTTCTTCGACATCGCACGGCGGAGAAGATCGCTTCGCCCGAGCGTATACCCCGCCAGATCCCGCACGATCTGCATCACCTGTTCCTGATACACGATACAGCCGTAAGTCGGCGCAAGGATCGGTTCTAACTGCGGGCAGTCGTATGTGATCGAATTTGCATCATTTTTTCCTTTGATATACTGCGGGATAAAATCCATCGGTCCCGGACGGTACAGGGAGATCCCGGCGATGATGTCTTCCAGACTGTGTGGCTTCAGCTCTTTCATAAAGCTTTTCATCCCCGCGCTCTCGATCTGGAAGATCCCGTCGGTCTTTCCCGTTCCGATATAATCCAGCACATCCTGATCGTTATAATCGATCTTGTCGATGTCCAGATCCGGCGTACGTTTCTTTGCCATTTTCACGGCATTCTGGATCACGGTCAGTGTACGGAGTCCGAGGAAATCCATTTTCAAAAGTCCCAGCTCTTCCAATGTCGTCATCGTAAACTGGGTTGTGATCGAACCGTCGGATGCGCGGGAAAGCGGTACATATTCATCCACCGACTTCTGACTGATGACAACGCCGGCCGCATGCATCGAGCTGTGGCGCGGCAGTCCCTCCAGTCTTCGCGACATGTCGATCAGATACTTCACCTGCTCATCACTCTCATAGCTCTTGCGCAGCTCCGGATTCATCTTTAACGCTTTGTCGATCGTGATGTTCAATTCCTGTGGGATCATTTTTGCGATCGAATCCACAAACGCATACGGCAGATCCATCACGCGCCCCACATCCCGGATCACGCCCCGCGCCGCCAGCGTACCAAATGTGACGATCTGAACGACCCGGTCTTTTCCGTATTTTCTCACCACATAATCGATCACTTCCTGCCGGCGTTCATAACAGAAATCCACGTCGATATCAGGCATCGTGACACGTTCCGGATTCAGGAAACGCTCAAACAGGAGCTGATACCGGATCGGGTCGATGTCCGTGATCTCCAGACAATAGGACACGATACTTCCGGCCGCCGATCCACGCCCCGGTCCGACCGCGATCCCATGGGTTTTTGCATAATTGATAAAGTCCCACACGATCAGGAAATAATCTACATACCCCATATTGTGGATCGTATCCAATTCATACGTCAGACGTTCTTTTAACTCCTCGCCCGGATTCCCGTACCGACGCTCCAATCCCTCAAAACAAAGCTTATTCAGATATTCCCATGAAGTCATGCCGTCCGGCACTTCATATTTCGGCAACTTCGTGACTCCAAATTCGATCTCCACATTGCACCGGTCCGCAATCTTCTGCGTATTCTCCAATGCCTGCAGCGCATATGGGAACAGCGCCGCCATCTGTTCCGGCGATTTCACATAATACTGTCCGCCCTCATAACGCATACGGTTCTCGTCGGCAAGCTTCTTTCCGGTCTGGATGCAGAGCAGGATATCGTGTGGTTTCTCATCCTCGGCATATGTGTAATGCACATCATTCGTCGCCACCAGTTCAATGCCCAGCTCTTCCGACATCTGCATCAGCTTCTGATTCACAAACGCCTGCTCCGGGATTCCGTGATCCTGCAGCTCCAGAAAATAATTCCCTTTTCCGAAGATCTCTTCATATTCCAGCGCCTTGTTCTTCGCTTCGTCATACAGCCCTTTCGATATATAGCGCTGTACTTCCCCTGCCAGACACGCGCTCAGCGCAATGATCCCCTCGCTGTAAGTCCTGAGTACTTCCTTATCCACCCGCGGCTTGTAATAATATCCCTCCACAAATCCTTTGGAAACGATCTTCATCAGATTCGCGTACCCGGTGTTATTCTCCGCCAACAGAACCAGATGATAGTACCGGTCTTCCCCTCCGGCAAGTTCTCTGTCAAACCGGGAGTTGGGCGCCACATAGACCTCGCATCCGAGGATCGGTTTGATGCCGGCTGCTTTCGCCGCACGATAAAAATCGATCACGCCGTACATCACGCCATGATCGGTAATCGCCGCGCTGTTCATCCCGAGTTCTTTCACCCGCCCGACATATTCTTTGATCTTGTTTGAACCATCCAAAAGACTATATTCTGTATGGACATGCAAATGTGCAAAATTCATGCTGTGCCTCCTGAAAAAAGGGCGGTCCCCATCTGAGAACTACCCTCCTGTACCCTTTGGATCTAACATGTGTTTCTAACGAAACGCATCTCTTTCGTCAATTACTCTCCGTTGATCATAAATCCGATCAGACGGTCTGTATCTTCTTTCTCGTATGCGATGATCTCAAGCTCCGGGATCTCACCATTGGAGAAAATATTCGCCATCGATACATACTGGGAAAGCTTGGATTTCAGGTTCAGTCTGTCTCCCTCTCCCGTCACCAGTTCTACTCTGCCTTTGCACTCGTCAACGGCTTTAAAAAAAGCTTCTATGTCTGTAATATTCTGTACTTTCATATCGAAAACTCCTTTCTCAATTCATTCTTATCTGCTACGCTTTCATTATAGCTTATTTTCCCCGGATTGCAAGAACAATTTTGCCATATCTTTGCTTATCCAAAGCTTATTTTTCTACAATTCGTAATGCCTGGATCTCAATCTTTCCCTGCTTCAAAAGCCGTCCCACCGCACGTTTAAATGCAGCCTTGCTCATGCCCAGTTCCCGTTTGATCTGTTCCGGATCGGATTTGTCCGTAAACGGCAGGCTTCCGCCGCGCCGTCTGATACTCTGCAGGATATATTCGGCGTCGCCCTCCATCTGTTCCGGAATCTTTCTGCGAACGCTCAAGTCCAGCTTTCCATCCTCTTTGACTGCCGTGACACGGGCTTCCACCACGTCTCCGACTTTCATCGTTCCGATCACGTCTTTTTTCGGGATCCTTGCAGAATAACAATTGTCCACCGCAACAAATACGCCAAATTCTTCGCTTGTGTCATAAATGATCCCCTGTACACGATCGTCTTTCTGATACGGAGAATCCGTCCGCAGCATATGGTAGACTTTCATCGTCGCACAAAGCCGCTCACTCTTATCGATGTAAAGGGTACAAAGGCAGCGGTCGCCTTTCTTTACTTTTGCTGTCTGCTGCCGGAACGGCAGAAACAGGTCTTTTTCCAGCCCCCAGTCCAGAAACGCCCCCATCCGGTTCGTATCTGCGACTTCCAGCACCGCCAGTTTCCCCAACGTCAGTTTCGGTTCCCGCGTTGTCGCGATGATCCGGTCTGAGGAATCTTTGTATAAAAAGACTTCGATCGGATCTCCGACTTCGATCCCTGACGGAACCTGCTTCTTCGGAAGCAATACCCGCTCGGTCTCGCTTCCCAGATACACTCCGAAATCTACGGTTTTTACGACTGTCAGAACTTGCTTTTCTCCTAATTTCATACGCGATATGATCTCCTGTTTGTATTTCCGTTTTTCGCAGCGTCGGTGTACAAGGGGCAAAACGTTCTTTGTACGCTGGCGCCGGTTTCTTAGTTGTTTGGTTTTGCTCTTCCCGGAAGCTGGAGCACCAGATTGACGCCGAACGGATTGACCGTCACGCCGATCGCCTCTTTTGTGATCAGTTCCGGAAGTTTTGCCGCTTCCACCACGGCTGTCTTCATTTTTTCGTTTCGATTGACAGTCTGGAATTTCATAAACTCCTGCATGTCAGTAAAGATCGGCTGTAAAACTCTTCCATCTTTCTGCTTGAGGATCGGAACCGCATTCTTCTCCGTCACGCCGAGGATGTAACGTCCGCGCATATAGTGTGCCATCATCTCCTCGTTCAGTTCTTTCAATTCCTCGGTCATCTTCAGTTCGCCGAGGGCGCGCAGTTTCTGGATAAAATACAGCGCCGTCAGATGAAGTTCCGGATTCTCGATCAACGGGATCCCCTGCTTTTCAGCTTCCTCGCGGTTTCTCGTGATCAACTCTTGAAGCTGGACCTCCTGCTCTTTTCCGGTTCCTTTTCCGATGCAGATACAATTGACTCCCATCGGAAACAGGCTTGTATAAAACGAAAGCAAAAACTTGGAAGCGATTTTCACAACGTGTACTTTTTCGTTCTTCTCACAACGGCGTTCCGCCTCTTTTTTCGCATCTTCTTCCTGAAAATAGACAAATACCTCGTCATCGTAATTTTCTTCGCTGCACTCCACAAACGGCATTCTTGTGAAATCCGACATCAGCACATACAGCGCCTCCGTCATCCGAAGCTGTCCCAAAATTTTTCGTTTTTCGTCTGTCATCTTTTCTGCACTCATCGCTTTTGCTCCCTTATCTTTTTCGCTTATTTTCACGCATCCGCTGTTTGGATCTGCGGCTCTCCTTTCGCCGGTCGGTCAGCCGATCTGTTCTGCAATATGTCTTGCCACATGCACGCCGCTGGCTGATGCATGGGAGAGAGAATGGGTCACGCCGCTTCCGTCTCCGATCACATACAGACCTTTGTAACGCGTCTCGAGATTCTCGTCGATCTCCACTTCCATATTATAGAACTTTACTTCCACGCCGTAAAGCAATGTATCGTCGTTTGCCGTACCCGGTGCGATCTTGTCCAATGCATAAATCATCTCGATGATGCCGTCCATGATACGTTTCGGCAGGACGAGACTCAAATCTCCCGGAGTTGCCGCCAGTGTCGGACGGACAAGCCCCTCCTCGATCCGCTTCTCATTGCTCCGTCTTCCGCGGATCAGGTCTCCGAAACGCTGTACGATGACACCGCCGCCGAGCATATTGGAAAGCCGTGCGATACTCTCGCCGTAACCGTTGCTGTCTTTAAACGGCTCGGAGAAATGTTTTGCCACAAGCAGGGCGAAGTTCGTGTTCTCCGTCTGCTTCTCCGCATCTTCGTAGCTGTGACCGTTGACCGTCACGATCCCGTTTGTATTTTCATTTACAACGATTCCGTGCGGGTTCATACAGAACGTACGCACATTATCCTCAAATTTCTCTGTCCGGTAAACGATCTTGCTCTCATAAAGTTCATCGGTCAGATGGGAGAAGATCTCCGCCGGGATCTCCACACGCACGCCCAGATCGACACGGTTCGACAAAGTCGGGATCTTAAGATCTTTACAGACTTCCTGCATCCACTTGCTTCCGCTTCTTCCGACCGAGATCACGCAGCGCTCGCACTCATCCGCTCCGCCTTTGTGGTGTACGCGGTATCCGTCCTCAAGCACTTCGATGCGGTCTACATTACAGTTGAAAAAGAACGATACTTTCTCTTTCAGTTCTTTATATATATTTTCCAGCACCACATAATTGATGTCCGTTCCGAGATGCCGCACCGAAGCATCCAGAAGATTCAGCTGATTCTGCATACATAATTTCTTAAACTTGCTTCCCGCTGTGGAATACATCTTCGTGCCCTCACCGCCATGGGATACATTGATCTCGTCCACATACTTCATCAGATCGATGGCCGGCTTTCTGCCGATATGCTCATACAACGTTCCGCCGAATGCATTGGTGATATTATATTTTCCATCGGAAAATGCACCTGCTCCGCCGAATCCGCTCATGATCGCACAAGTCTTGCATCCGATACAGCTCTTCACCTTGTCCCCGTCGATCGGACAACGGCGCTTCTCAAGCGGATTGCCCGCTTCAAACACTGCGATCTTGAGATCCGCATTCTTTTTCACCAGTTCATACGCCGAAAAAATCCCGCCCGGTCCGGCTCCGATAATAATCACGTCATACTTCATCTTCTTTTCCTCCCGATACGCTTTGACATTTTCCCAAAAAGAACCCGTAATCTTATCCTGTTGTAAGAATACGAGTTCTGGTGTAGTCACTTCTTTCCGTTACAATTCATTATATCCGCTACCGGAAGCGGCTGTCAAGCGAATTCCACGACCGCATAGGCTTTTCCGCCCTCATCGCACAGTTCCACGACGACCCGTTCTTCTTCTTTCGCATATTTCGGAAAGATCCTGTCACCGAGCACCACCGACTTCTTGTAATCTACCCGGAGCTTATGCACCTGTATTTCTTCGGGAAGCACTTCCAGCGCCATCTGTACATACTGACAGTTATTCACATGTTCATTCGTATCAATATGATATTTGCGCACCGGAAATACCGGGAGATCTTTTGTCTCTTTCGGAAGTACAATCTTCCGCCCCTCATACGGCATCTCAAGCGGCGGCTCCTCCCCGTATGCGTCGATTTCTTCCTGATCCGGACGCACCGGACGACCGCTCTCCACATCCAGATATACCCAGAGTGAATGGGCGCATGCCACCTGCTGCCCATGCTCGTCTTTCATCACAAAATTCCGCTTTCCGAAAAGCCCCTGGAATCCGGAGGAAAACGTCCCCACCGTGATCTTTTCGCCCATCTTCGGATAACGGTCCACGATCACCTGCCAGTACGACAAGATCCACGCCCGCTTCTTTTTTGCAAGCTTAGCCCGCCCCACGCCGATGTCTTCCGACTGGAACGCACTGCAGTCCTGAAAATAATTGATGATCCCCGGCAAAGTCACCGTTCCATGATGATCGATCTCGCTGTATCGGATTCTTCCCTCTATCGTATAATACATGCCGCATGCTCCCTTTCTGTATTTTCTGTTTTTTCTTCCTTTTTCTTACTTTTACTCTTCTTTTTCTTCCGCCACAAAAGAATGTTCCATCGTGATCACAAATTCGTACCGCCCATCTTTCTGTTTCATCGTATCACAGAAACGTGCTTTCACATCGTTCTTCTTCTCTTCGTCATATTCCCGCGGAACGACCATGTCAAAGATCAGATTGATCCGGTTCTTTCCGTGCACGACGCGGAAATCATGAAGACTGCATGCCGGGTCGGTTTCTTTCATCACCTGATAAGCGTCCTCGCGGATCTGAAGCACTTCCGGATTCTTTGTCTCGATCGGATCCATATGTACGACAAGAAAGATTCCCAATTCCTCCACCGCATCCCGCTCGATCCGGTCGATCACTTCGTGGGACGTCTCGATATCCACATTGTTCGGGACTTCCGCGTGGATCGACGCCATACTCCGGTTCGGACCGTAATTGTGAACGATCAGATCATGGGTTCCCTCGATGCCATCATATTTTTCCACAAAATGCTTGATCTTCTGGTAGACTTCCGGATCCACCGCCTCGCCGATCAGCGGCTCCAGCGTGTCTTTCGCGATCCCGACTCCTGCCCACATGACAACAAGCGCAACGCCAACACCCACGATCCCGTCTACATTGATCCCTGTCAAAGAAAATAAAACAAGAGACACGACCGTTGACGCCGTCGCCAGCACATCGCCCATAGAATCGGCAAACACGGCTTTCATCACCTTGGAATCGATCTTTTCTCCCAGCTTCCGGTTGAACAGTCCAAGCCATAATTTGACGCCGATAGACAATAACAGGATCACAACGGAGATCATCCGGAAATTGATCTCCTGCGGCGTCCGGATCTTTCCGAGAGAATCTTTAAAAAATGTAAATCCCACTTCCAGAACGATAAACGACACGACCAGCGCCGCGATATATTCGATCCGCCCGTGTCCGAACGGATGGTCTTCGTCCGCCGGCTTCTCCGCCATCTTCACACCCACGAAACTGATGATCGAGGAACCCGCATCCGACAAGTTATTGAACGCATCCGCCATGACCGACACGCTGTGCGCGACCAGTCCGACCGCAAATTTCACCACAAACAAAAACACATTACAAAAGATGCCCACGATACTCGCCAACACACCGTAGGCGGTACGAACGGACACCTTTTCCACATGTTCGTAATCTTTTACAAAATGTTTCACCAAAAACTCTGTCATATATCCACACCTTCGTATCTTTATCGTTCTTTTTCTCTATTGTATTCACTGTGATCCGATGTATTCACAGTGATCCAAGAAGTTCCGGCAGTTTGAACCGGATTTCAAATTTTCCGTCCGCAGTCACCTGCCGGTATTCTTCCTCGGTCAGTACCTGCTCCAGCTTTTGTTTTCCCTCCTCGGGGACAACAGCATTCACCGCATCCAAAAAGCAGAGATTCGGATAGAGCACACACCACCAATTCTGCCCTTTCGCCTCTCCGATCTCCACCCGGAGCGCCGTGTAATTTCCTGCCGGAAATGTCACATCCCCATAAGTCTTGTCCGGGAAATAGCTGGTCGTCACCGCGGCGCTGACCGGATAGTCATATCCGTTTTCCCGGATCGTGCGCTCTGCCGCCGCCCGGATCCCATCCGTATGCGTCCTTGCCCATTCTTTTGTCGCTTCCACATCCAGCCCTTTCGGAAGTGCAGCTTCCATCGTATCCAGCACCGCATCCCGCACCTTTAATTTCAGCGTCTGATCTTCTTCACTGTCACTGTTCGCAAGCACATGAAAGCGGAGCACTTCTCCCGCAAGATGTTCCTGCAGTTTTACCTCCGCTCCCTGATCGATCCGCCATGTGATCATCCCGGTCAAAAGTGCCGCGATCAGAAGCGAAAGAAAGCAGATCACCGCATCTGCTCTTTGCTCCCTCTCTGACTTTTGTCCTCCGTCACTTTTCTTTCCAAGCATATGTAACAACTCCCTCCATCGTATTTCTTTCTGATAGTGGGAGTATTGCCCGCCTGTGCCGGATTATACATGCCGGAACTGATTTTCCTCCAGATGGCGCAGTGCATCGCTCACCGCCTCCACCTGATTGTCGATATGCTGTTCCGTGATCTTTGTCGCCACGTCGATCTCCCCTGCTTCGATCGCACGGATGATCTCCTGATGTTCCCATAAAAGCTGTTTGTGGCATTCTTTCTTTTTCAGATATTCCACGCGGTAACGGTACATCTGTTCCCGCAGATTGTTCAGAAGCGAGATCAGTCTCTGATTGTCCGTCGCCATGTAGATCACATCGTGAAACGCCACATCCGCCTCCGCAACCGCAGTCACGTCTTCGCCCCCTAAGATTTCTTCAAATGCTCTCGCCGCCGCTTTCAGATCCGCAAGCGTCTGCGGAGACATCCTGAGGCAGGCCAACTGTACCGCCAGATTTTCCAGAGCTCTCCTCACTTCCAGCACGTCCCGCAGACTCTTCTCCGTGATCTGCGCAACCTCCGCTCCCTTTCGCGGGATCATCAGTACAAGTCCCTCCAGTTCCAGTTTGCGGATCGCTTCGCGGATCGGCGTCCGGCTCACTCCGAGCTTATTCGCAAGCTGGATCTCCATCAGACGCTCGCCCGGCTTTAATTCCCCGCGCAGGATTGCCTCGCGCAGTGTATTGAACACGACGTCGCGAAGCGGAAGATATTCATCCATTTTTACTGTAAAATTCAACTCCATCTTCTAGTCCCTTCTCGCACTGTGGATATTAGTCACATAAACCTGTTTTGCCAGCCCTTTTGTGCGGATCCTCTCCTGTGCTTTTCTTGCTTCCATCTTATTTTCAAACAATCCGAAGACCGTCGGACCGCTGCCGCTCATCATCGCGTTCAGCGCGCCGGCGTCTGTCATCTCCCGCTTGATCTCATCGATCACCGGATGCATCGGGATCGTCACGTCTTCCAAGACATTTCCCATGTGCGCCGCGATCTCGCACAGATCGCCTTTTTCCAGTCCTGCAAGCAGTCCGTCAATGTCCGGATGCTTCCGGATCTCCGAGGAATCCAGCGCCTCATAAACGACTTTTGTCGAAACACTGATCGGAGGTTTTGCGATCAGTACCGTACATTTCGGCATCGCCGGAAGCACGCTTAATTCCTCACCGATCCCCTCCGCCAGCACGGTTCCCCGCATAATGCAGTACGGCACATCCGCGCCTAACTTTACGCCCCGCTCCATCAGCTCTTCCCGGGACAATTTCAGTCCGAACAGCCGGTTCATTCCAAAAAGTACCGCCGCGGCGTTGGAGCTTCCTCCTGCCATTCCCGCAGCCACCGGGATATGCTTTTTCAATGTGATGCGGACGCCCTCTTTGATATCAAATTCCCGGATCAGAAGATCCGCCGCTTTGTACGCGATATTTCCCTCTCCCGTGGGCAGGAAGAACAGATTGGTCTCGATCTCGATCCCCGGTTCTTCTTTCCGCTCGATCTTTACATCGTCATACAGATAAATCGACTGCATGACCATCCGTACATCGTGATACCCATTCTCTCTTCTGCCAAGAACATCCAGCCCCAGATTGATCTTGGCAAGTGCTTTCAGCTCGATTTGTCTCATGTGTGTTCCCCTTTATCTGAATTTCTTCTGTATATTTGACATTTTGTATCTTGTATACATTATACTTTATTTTCTTTTTACAGTATACTCATATTCTCTTTAAAAATCAATAATTTATCCCCCGCTTTTGGTTCTCCGGCTTCGATCCCGTTCACCTTTCTTATTCCCTCTTCCGTCGTCATATAACGTTTTGCCAGACTCCAGAGATCATCGCCGTCTTTTACGACATATCCGACGATCCCGGGACGTTTTTCCACCTCTTCCATTGAAACCGGCTCAAACTCCACATCCGTGATCACGTTCATGAACACCGGCTTCCGCATAAAGGTGTCAAATGCGAGCACCGCCTTGACTTCCACCGCCTCGCTGCCCGCCAGTCCGACCGACAACTGTTCCACATGCCAGGTAATATGATGCCGCACATCCCCGGTCATGTTCGGACATTCCAGAAGCCATGAGAACGGGATCATTCCGCTCCAGCTTCCAAACGGGATCACATCGTCCGCACGAAGATACAGAAACGTCAGATGCAGGATCCCCTCGACCTGCATTCCCTGCGCGGTCTGTTCCATATGCTCCACCTGCATTTCTCCCTCACTGTGGCAGATCTGCAGCACATCATCTTTCAATTCCGGAAGCAAAAGTTTTTCGGAAACTTTACATTTGGAATGATTCTGGATCAGCAGTTCTTCGTAGACGGCTTCCCGCGTCTCAAACTTACAGTTCTGTTCCAGCGAATACACATCTTCCAGCAGGGAAAGTTCTTCTTCCCGGTAAATGTTCATCCGCAGGTTCATCGTCCCCTCGATCCCGAGGATCCGCATTTCTCCATCCTCATCCAGCCGCACATCGACGAGCGGATCGTCCAGCGTACTCTGTACCGAATAATACATCGATTCCTCCACGCCGTCGCAGGAGATCCTTCCCTCGTACGGCACGCTCTGTTCCAGCCAGTCCGTCTTTCCCTCTTCGGAACGGTACATACAGAATACGAGAAGTTCTCCGGTCAGGAGCATTTCGTCCTGCCCCGGACGGATTTCCAGTTTCCGGCTGCTTACGTCGGTCAAAAGAAGCTGTCCGACACTCTCCTTTGTTCCGGGCAGCGTGATCTCCTCCTTGATCCGGTATGTATCTTTCTTCATTGTATGCAGTTCCAGCAGATGGACCGGACGAAATTTTTTGTAAACCGATACTTCGCTTTCCAGATCGGTCGTTGTCTCCTCATCCGCCAGTTTTTCCATACCAATCTCCATTTCCACAAGCGCACGGATCCCCACCTTGCGGGAATGTACCAGCGTCGCTGTAAATTCGGTCCGCACATTCTGTATAAAATACTGTCCGGCGTCGTCCCCCTCAATATAGACCATTTCTTCAAACGGGATCTTTCCCTCCAAAACGGCGGGCGCATTTTCCGCGTTGTCCGTCACATACAGGATCTGAAAATATAATTTCCCCGAAACACGCAGATAATTCTCCACAAGCCGCAGATCCTCGACTTTTACATTTCCCTTTCCCTGAACGATCTGCTTTACGTCCTCTTTCGTATCCGGGACATTATAATCCTCATCCACATAAAACTGGTCAAACGTCCGTTTCCCCTCCTGCGTATAATGTACCTGTCTCTGTATCAGTTCCATATACTCCTCCTCAATCAAATTCCACCGATTTTTTCCCGTCTTTCATTCTTACTACGACATACGGGTACGTCGCGATCTCTTTCGTCTTTTCGCTCTTTTCCGGTCCCATCAGCCTTGTATGGAACACGACCGCATTTTCCGTCTCATACAATTCGGACACTTCCACGCTGTACCCGGTTTTGTCCTGTCTTCCATAGCCGCGGGCAAGATACAGTTCGCCCTGATCCGTATAAGTCAGACAGAACGGTTTCTCCCGCTCTTCCCGGATCACGCGGGCAAATTCTTCCGGCACCGCGTCTTTTTCCACGATCTCAAATTCCGGTTCCCCGATCCGCTTTGTCTCCCGGACTGTGGAGATACAGCCTGTCAGCATCCACATTCCCCCAAAAATCAGTCCAAAAAAAATCAGGAGCCCATAGGTCTGATGTCTGATTCGAACCTGCATTTGCACCTCTGCACGCCCGTTCTCTGTAATACCTATGAATCCTGATTCTTATTTATGCGCAAAATCTGTTTCTTCTATTTTTCTTCTATTGTTCTTCTATTCCCTGATGCCGGTCTGTCCCTGCATATCCGTATCCGTCAGTTTCCGCGCCGTTTTTCCGGCATCTGCGCCAGCACGATCGCACCGAACATCAAGACGCAGCCCACCATTTCCCGCGCGGTCAGCTTCTGCCCGAGGATCACCCAGCCTGCCAGCACCGAAATGCAGGATTCCAGACTCAGGATCAAAGACGCGACGGTCGGGTTCATATTTTTCTGCCCGATGATCTGGAGCGTATATGCCACACCGCAGGAAAGCACGCCCGCATACAGGATCGGTGCCCACGCTGCCAAAAGTCCGCTGATCCGGATCGTCTCGGTCAAAAATGCCGGAACAGCCGAAAAGACCGCGCAGACCAAAAACTGGATACACGCCATTTTCACACCGTCCACTTTCGGCGAAAAATGATCGATCACCAGAATATGGAGGGAAAATAAGACAGAACAGATCAGTACAAGTATATCTCCTTTCCCGATCCCGAAATCATCGGTCATACAGAGCAGATACAGACCGATCAGCGCCAGCGCGACCGCTCCCCAGATCAGCGCCCGGCTCTTCTTATGAAAAAATACCATTCCGAGGATCGGAACAATTACGATATAGCAGGCGGTGATAAATCCGGCTCTCCCTACCGTCGTATACTGGATGCCGATCTGCTGGATATTCGTTGCCAGCGAAAAAAGGATTCCACAGCAGATCCCGCCTTTCAGCAGTGTTTTCCGCTCGTCGGCTTTTGAAGCTCTGTCATTTAAGATTCCTGCTTTTACCTTTTCCTTCTGCATGTGCTTTTCCGGGGAATTGAGCCGCCCGAGCAGAAAAATGCAGGGAATCAGTACGATTCCTCCGATCAGGCTTCTTACCATATTAAATGTAAACGGTCCCACATAATCCATTCCTACGCTCTGCGCTACAAACGCCACGCCCCAGATCGTGGCGGTCAGCAAAAGCAGAAGCGAATTTCTCACTTGTGTCTTGTTCATCATCTTTCTCTCTTCCTTTTATTCTTCCTGCGATATTTTACCGTATCTTTGAAAATTTGTCTAATGAAAGAATAGAAATATTGTGATATAATCCCTTTGACGTTATCGTTCACGCCGGAAACAGCGTGAAAAAATATAAAGAGGAGGGTTTCTCAACTTGAATAAACAATACAACAAAACGATCACCGCCTGTTTCGTCGGTTACATCGTACAGGCGATCATCAATAATTTCGTGCCGCTTCTTTTTCTGACATTTGAACGGACGTATCAGATCCCGTTATCCCAGATCACACTGCTTGTGACGATCAATTTCGGCGTGCAGCTCTTCGTCGATCTGCTGTCGGTAAAATTTGTAGATAAGATCGGTTACCGTGCTTCCATGGTGATCGCACACCTATGCTCCGCCGCCGGACTGGTTCTTTTGACCATCCTACCGGAAGTCATGGATCCTGCGTTCCTCGGAATCCTGACTGCCGTGGTCGTTTACGCCATCGGAGGCGGACTTCTGGAAGTGCTCGTAAGCCCGATCGTGGAAGCCTGTCCGTCCGACCACAAAGAAAAAGCAATGAGTATGCTCCATTCTTTTTATTGCTGGGGACATGTCGGGGTTGTCGCCCTGTCAACGCTTTATTTTTATATTGTCGGCATCTCCAACTGGAAGCTCCTTGCCGTCATCTGGGCGGTCATTCCGCTCGCAAATGCATTGGCATTTACAAAAGTTCCGATCGCCCCGCTTCTGCCGGAGGGCGAATCCGGTCTGCGGATGAAAGACCTGCTCGGCATGAAGCTCTTCTGGATCCTGTTTATCATGATGGTCTGCGCCGGAGCAAGCGAACAGGCGGTCAGCCAGTGGGCATCCACATTCGCGGAACAGGCGCTCGGTATCACAAAGACACTGGGAGATCTTGCCGGACCGATGGCATTTGCGATCCTGATGGGAGCGTCCCGTTTCTTTTACGGAAAATACGGCGACCGGATCGATCTGGATCGGTTTATGATCTTCAGCAGCCTGCTCTGTATCCTTTCGTACCTTGGGATCTCACTGATCCCGGTTCCGCTTGTCAGCCTTGCGGCATGCGCCGTCTGCGGACTGTCCGTCGGAATCATGTGGCCGGGAACGTTCAGTAAAGCCTCCCAGGCGCTCCGCCGCGGCGGAACCGCAATGTTCGCCCTGCTCGCACTCGGCGGCGACGTCGGCTGCTCCGGCGGGCCGACTCTGGTCGGACTGATCTCCAGCAGCCTGAACGACAACTTAAAAGCCGGAATTCTTGCTGCGATCATTTTCCCGGTGCTTCTGCTGACCGGGATCCTGCTCTGTCGGAGGATGAAAAAACAACTTTAAACAATCTCCCGGAAAATCAGATATGAAAAATCGGATTTTCCGGGAGATTGTTCTTTTAGGTAAACGGCTTTCTACAAACCTAATTCTTCTCTTACTTCTTTAAAACACTTTACAATATAATCTATATCTTCTTTTGTATGTGCCGCGCTGACCTGTGTTCTGATCCTTGCCTTTCCTCTCGGAACGACCGGATAGGAAAATGCAACGACATATACACCTTTTTCCATCATTCTCGCTGCCATTGCCGCCGCCGTCTTTTCATCATACAGCATGATCGGCACAATCGGATGCACTCCGTCGATGATGTCAAATCCGGCCTCTGTCAACTGCTCTCTGTAATAAGATGTCAGACTTTCCAAATGATCACGAAGAGAAGTATCTTGTTCCAATATCCTGAACACTTCGATACTTGCCCCCGCAATGGCAGGCGCTAATGTATTTGAGAAAAGATATGGTCTGCTTCTCTGACGTAAAAGATCGACGATCTCTTTTCTTCCGCTTGTATAACCACCGGATGCACCGCCCAATGCTTTTCCTAACGTTCCCGTGATAATATCCACTCTTCCCGTTACGCCGCAATATTCGGCAGTTCCCCGTCCGGTACTTCCTACAAATCCGGCTGCATGGCTGTCATCTACCATAACAAGCGCCTGAAATTCATCCGCGAGATCACAGATTCCTTTCAAATCTGCAATGATCCCATCCATAGAAAACACTCCGTCCGTTGCGATCAGCTTGATCCTTGCCCCCGCCGCATCCGCAGCCTCCAACTGTGCCCGCAGATCTGCCATGTCATTGTTTTTATAACGATAACGTTTCGCCTTACACAGACGAACTCCGTCAATAATACTCGCATGATTCAGCTCATCACTGATCACCGCATCCTCCGCCGTGAGAATCGTTTCAAAAAGACCTCCGTTCGCGTCAAAGCAGGAAGAATACAAGATCGTGTCTTCCATACCTAAAAATCTGCTGATCGTTTCTTCTAATTTCTTGTGCACATCCTGCGTTCCGCAGATAAATCTCACGGAAGAAAGTCCGTATCCCCGTTCTTGATATGATCGGACTGCCGCCTCGATCACTCTTTGATCATTGGCAAGCCCGAGATAATTATTCGCACACATATTGATGACTTCTCTTCCGTCCTGCAGGACTACTTTTGCCCCCTGAGGAGACGTGATCGGACTTTCTCCTTTTAAAAGACCGGCATTTTTAATCTCTTCTACTTCATCCGCATAAAGCTTTAAAACATCTTCTCTCTTCATAAACCGATACCTTTCCTTTCAGAATCCTCTATTTTCATAAAGTGAAGTCCAATCTAATACAACTTTTCCTGAATTCCCGCTGTTCATGATCGCAAAGCCTTTTTCGTAATCCCGTATGTCAAATCTATGGGTGATGATCTTGGAAATATCCAGACCGCTCTGCAGCATCGTATCCATCTTATACCAGGTTTCCCACATCTCTCGTCCATAAATCCCTTTCAAGGTCAATCCGTTAAAGATCACCTTTGTCCAATCAATCCGCGCATCCGATTTCTGTAACCCGAGAAGTGCGATCTTTCCTCCGTTTTTCATATTATTGACCATATCGTTAAAACCGGCTTCGTTTCCGGACATCTCAAGACCAACATCAAAGCCTTCTTTCATATGCAGTTCTGCCATGACATCTTTCAGTGTTTCTTTTCCGATGTTTACTGCCCGTGTCGCCCCCATTTTTCTTGCCAGATCCAGACGGTACTCATTCATATCCGTGATGACAACATGCCGTGCTCCGACATGTCTGCTGATCGCAGCCGCCATAATTCCGATCGGACCCGCACCTGTGATCAAAACGTCCTCGCCTACCATATTAAAAGACAATGCCGTGTGAACCGCATTTCCGAAAGGATCAAAACAAGAATACAGTTCTTCCGGGATCGTCGGCGAACATTTCCATACATTGGTAGCCGGAATAACAAGATATTCCGCAAATGCACCGTTTCTGTTGACACCTACTCCTTGCGTATTCCTGCATAAATGCGGCTGACCGGCCAGGCAATTCCGGCATTTTCCGCATACAATATGTCCCTCTCCCGACACTTTTTCTCCGATATGAAAGCCCTCTACATTCTCACCGATCTCCACGATCTCACCTACATACTCATGCCCTGCCGTCAATCCGATCGGAATTGTGTCCTGTGCCCATTGATTCCAATTATAAATATGTACGTCTGTTCCGCAGATAGAAGTTTTTAAGATCTTGATCTTCACTTCATTTTTACCGACTTTCGGGATCTCGACTTTTTTCAGCCAAAGTCCCGGTTCGGCTTTTTCTTTGACAAGTGCCCACATTGTATTTTCACTGCTCATAACGGTTTCTCCTTTCTATGCGTTCCTGCAAAAAGACTCCACTTCCTACTCTCTTTTATTCCTAAAAAAGAATCTGTACAGTTCCCCAAATGCCCGATGGCAATGGTTCTTCTATCATCTCTCTTTCACGCCAGTTAAACAGTCTTTCCTGTCTGCACTGCTCCAGACTTCCTGTCTCATACGGCCACCTTTCGATCACAGGTTTCTTTTCCACTCTTTCCGGATACCCCGGATCGATCATTCGGTTGATCAGCAAATTGACTGCCCGGATCTCAATTGTATTTTCCCCTTTTTTCAGCAATCCTGTAATATCCGCTTCATAAGGATGTTTGATGATCACATCTGCCAACTTCCCATTGATCCGAATTTCTGCCGTCTCGCCAATATGCTCCAGCCTCAGAACGACCGTTGCTGCATGTTCCATCTGCTCCCACTGGTCTGTTGCGATCTGTATCTTTTTGATATAACGCCCGGTTCCGGAATAGAATTTAAGTTCCTGCTCCTGTTCCCAGCTAACAAGCCTTTCGTATGTTTTCTCAAATCCTGCTTGCTCCACCTGAAGCGTCCAGCCATGAGAAATATCCAGTATTTCCGGTTTTTGAGCTTTCGCCGCCTCCACGGTCGGCGCATCCATCTCCTTACTAAATACAAAGATCAAAGATTGATATGCCTCGATCTCAAGATCGACTTCCACTCGGTCTTCCGTTTTTTTGTATTTTCTTACCGCCTTTTCTTTTCCGTTCATCGGATCGAATACACAGAAATCATCTGACATACCGAAAAACAAAATCTTTTCTGCACACGCATTCTCCGATACATTGGAAATAAAATAAATATCTTCTTTCTTAGTTTTTCGATGTACATATCCAACAATATCCGAATGATTCTGTATCATCACATCCGGCTTCTTTGCACGTCTCAGCGCCTCTAAAAGCGAGACTGATTTATCTTTCGTAATGATCACATTCTCTCTCGCTTTCAGCTTCTCCCCGATTCCCCTGATTTCTTCTGCATTTTGTATACAATTTAAAAGTCCGCAAGATTTCTCCGGAAGTTTTTCCGCCGCAATCACAGTTCTTCCACTGTCTGCAAATTCCTGAATTTTTTTCATAACAGCCACAGGAATCCTGTCACATTCGATCAGAAGTAATGTATCATATCCATAACATTCCCAATTCATTAATACATCGTCATTGACATAATCAAACCAGTAGCCTGCCTTGTGTATGCCATCCACACAAGCTGTTTCCAGTCTTTCATTTAATTTCATGCACATATGGGTGTCTGCGATCGGCATCTCCGCCCATATATCATGCTGCGGCAGATAAATCGCCGTGGAGACCACCGGTTTTCCTCTCTGCATAAAATCACATACACGATTGATGTAAATACTGATCATCTTATAATATTTCCACCACGTATTCGTGTGATTGATATTTGTCGACGCATAAAAAGCCAGCATGTCCTCGCCTGCATCCGCTTTGCTGTAACTATACCCATGATTTACGATCTGATTGACCCCATCCAGAAAAATACTGTCCGCAGCCGCTTTGATCTGCTCAAGCGTCACTACAAACCTCGGAAAACGCAGCCACGTAAACGATTCATTTGAAATGATCGGCTTCCCGTAAATATGTCCTGCCGAAACAGCCAGCCGCCGATGTATCGTATTTACCTCATATCTGTCAAACGCTGAAAATGTTTCGCCCTCCGGGATATCCGCCGCTCCATACGCCTGAAGAACATCGCCCCATGTGCCGTGTGCCTGTATACGCGAAAGCGTCCCTTTCTCATGACACCATTTTGTCAATTCCCGAAAGAAATTCTCCACGGTCAATTCTGCCATTGTCTTCTGAAAATCATATCGGACCTGCTCTGTCATATTTTTAATCTCGCCCCACAGCGCATAAATATAAGGTCTGAGTTCATACCCTCTTCTTTTCCGGAATTCTTCATATAAAATATCTGTCCAATTATGTCCGAATACTTCGATCGAATCACAAAATATATTTCGGATCTTCTTCGCGCCGACAGCTTCTATGATCGGATCGCTGCCATACTCCAGAAATTTTCTTAAAGACTCTTTTCGATTGTGATCGACGATCAGCCCGTCTCCGCCCCGGAGCGGCTTTAAAACCCGCTGCTTTTTATCAGTGGATACAAACAAAACAATCTTATGCAGCCCCTCGGGAACTTCGATTTCTCCGATTTCTGTTCCCCATGGCCAGTTAAATAAGTATTTATCTTTCACCCTGTCCAGTATATCTTTCATGGATTCCGGCAGCATCTGCGCGTGTTCCATTTTCCCCATAACAGCTCCGACAACTTTGCCGTAAACGACCGTTGTCAGATCTTTCGAGAATCTGCACGGTCCCTCCACATCTATTGAAAAGGGAAGCACACTTTGTCCGCTCAGTTCTTCCGGTACAAACGGTCCGCCAAAAGGCCAGGAAGACCCCAACGTCAGGTCAAACTGCATCCCCCTGACCTCTGCTTCATCTGCGGCAAACCGTATCAGTTCCATAAATTCCGGTGAAAGATAATCATAATTCCGAATTCCCTTTTTTTCGTCATCTGCCTCCAACGGATATAAAATCTGCAGTTCGACGCCACCGATCCCTGCTTCTTCCATATAATCCAGTTCCCGACAGATTTCCTCTTTTTCAACGGCACAGCCATACCACCACCATCTGGTTTTATTTCTTGCCTCCTTGTCCGGACAAAGCATCTGCTGTTTCATTTCATATCTGTTCACCTTGTACCCCCTGCTTATTCTTTGACTGCTCCCGCCGTCATTCCCTCCACGATAAATTTCTGCATCACCGCGAACATCAACGCCGTAGGGATCAATGCCATCACACCTCCGGCCATCAAAAGTCCCCATTCAACGTTATATTTTCCGATCAGTGTTTTCAAACCTACCGGAATCGTCCACATCTCCGGTGTACTTATAAAAATAGATCCCGCGATCAGTTCATTCCATGCGCCGATAAATCCAAATACGAATACCGATACGATTCCCGGGAACATGATCGGAAATACAATTTTAAAAAGTGACTGCATTTTCGTGCATCCATCCACTTTGGCAGCTTCCTCCAACGTGATCGGAATCCTCTCAAAGAAACTCCGCATCGTAATGACACAGAACGGCAGGTTCACAGTTACATAGTAAATAAACAAACCGATATGTGTATTGATCATCCCAAGCTTCGAGAAAATGATATATAACGGAATAATGACCAAAATTCCCGGAATCATCTGTGTGATCAGAAAAAATAAAACAACCGTCTGTTTTCCTCTGAATTTATAACGCGCCAGAGAGTATCCTCCCAGCATAGAGAATACCGTAACAACAAGCGCAGATGCCACCGACACGAGCAAGCTGTTCTTTAAGAGCACTCCGTAATGAAACTGTTCAAACAAACCCGTGTAGTTCTCCAACGTAAAATCTTTCGGGAAAAAAGTAATGTTGTTCAGATCCAGAATCTCGCCGCTGGTCTTAAATGAAGTGATCACGATCCAATATATCGGCAGTACAACCAACAGAAAGAAAAAAACTAAAACTAAAACACGGATGGTCGTTCCGATTGCATTTTTTGTTTTCCTGCTCATTAAAAATCACCTGCCTTATCATATTTCGTAACCTTTAAGAATATCAGCGCATAAAGACCAAGTATGATCATCAACATTACGCCGAGCGCCGCTGCAAACCCAAAATCATACGAGCCAAACGCCTTAGAATACATATATGCCGGAAGCGTCTGTGAAGAGTTTGCCGGTCCTCCGTCCGTAATGATCACGACCAGATCAAGTGAGTTAAAGATCCAGATCGTCCGCAAAAGCACCGTTGTGATCAATGTCGGTTTGATATAAGGAAGCGTGATCTGGAAAAATTGACGTACCGTTCCACATCCGTCCACATCCGCCGCCTCGTATACATCTGCCGGAATGGATTGCAGTGCGGCAAGTATCATGATCGCAAAGAACGGAATCCCCATCCAGATCATCGCAATGATCACAACCGCCAACGAATATCCCGGCGTCCCAAGCCATGCTATATTATTGTCTATGATTCCCAGCTTCATCAGAAGATTGTTCACAACACCGTATTCTCCGTTGAATGACCACCGGAAAATGAGACCAACCACGAAACCGGAAAAAGCCCACGGCAAAAATACGATGGACTGATAAAGTCCTCTTCCTTTGAACTGTTTTTTCAATGCAAGGGCAAGAGTCAATCCCAGCAGAAACTGACCTGCTACGGAAATCACAACATAAATGATCGAGTTTTTCAAGATCATCAAACCATCCGGATCTCCGAATAGTTTTTTAAAATTCTCAAATCCGTTAAAGTAAATATCATTCGGAGCTGTCAGTTTATAATTCTGAAAAGCCATCACAATACTATTGATCAGCGGATAGCCGAACAACAAAAGTAAAACCACAAGAACCGGCAGCAAAAACAACCAAGGTTCTCTCTTCCGTTTCTTTTCCATTCAAGTATCACTCTCCTTTTCATTTTCACCGATACCGGACATATACTCCAGTGTGTCAGAAAGGGGAATCAATGCTTTTCTCCGATCACATTAAATTCCCCTTTCGCTTTCATACTATTTCAGATAAATGTCTCCCGGCATCTACTCTGCTGCCGGCTGCATAGTCTTTGGTTTCTCTACTTCTGCACCCTCATTGTCCGCCAGATACTGTTTCATTCTGGCAGTCAGTTCATCCCCGATATGGTTCAGGACATCCTCTGCTGACTGCTGTCCCAACAGATACTTCTGCAGTTCTGTATGGAACATATCCTGATGCAGATCTGTATAGTTGAACGCGCCATATGTAGGCGGTACTGTAAAGTTCGGGTCGTTAAGCTGTGCCAGGAACGGTGCATATGGTCCGTTCTCTCCATATGTTTCATCGTCGCCCACATCATTCTTGATCGGGATCAATCCGCCCATCTTGCAGTATTCGATGTTATTTTCCGGTCTTACGAGGAAATCGACAAGTGCAAGCGCCTCTTCCGGATATTCAGAAGTCTTTGAAATCGTATAAGAGTATGGACTTCCCGCAGAGTTCAGAAGCTTTCCGTCCACCGTCGATACCGGCATCGGAAGTACGCCCCACTGTGACGGATCCATTTTTTCTTCACACGCTTTTGCCACTTCAGAATCATTGGAGACAGTACCTGTCAGACCTCCTGTAAAGTTATCCACCATCTCAACAAATCCCCAGTTTACGGAATCTTCCGGAACATATCCGTCCTTGTAGATTTCACACCATTTTTCCAGCGCTTCCACACATTCCGGGGAATTCAGCAGGAAGTTTCCCTCCTCGTCATATGTATATCCGCCTGTAAATGTCTGCAAATATGTGAGCAATGGATCAAATGCCCCTCTTGCTCCACGGAACGAATTTCCATAACGTTTTTTCTCTTTATCCGTCAGCGCTTTGATCAGATCAAAGTATGCATCATATGTCCAATCTTTTCCTGTCGGAATCTCATACCCGATCTCCTCGACCCAGTCTTTTCTGTAAAAGATACCTTTGACCATAAATCCATCCGGAATCGAATATACATGACCGTATTTTTCTTTCTCCTGCGCCCAGTTGATATTCTTTACCGCTTCAACAAATTCGTCTCCGTGCTCTTCCACATAATCATCCACCGGCATGATCCAGTCAGCTTCCGTAAACTGTCCGAGCCAGCTTGGGTGCGTTGTGATCACATCCGGAAGCTGTCCCGATGTTCCGAGAACCGTAAGCTTATCTGCAGCATCATCCCACGGAACACTTTCATAGGCTACCGATATACCGGTCTCTTCTTCAAACTTCTGGAATACGCCCTCATAATATTTTTGCCGTTCCGGACTGGGATTGACATCGATAAATCTTAAAGAAGCCTCTTTGCCTTGTTTGCCGGCTTCCTTTGACTCTCCCCCGGAATCTCCTCCCGAGGATCCACATCCTGCAAGCAGACCAACCGCCATACTGGCTGTCAATAACGCTGCGATCACTCTCTTTTTCATTACCTTTTCTCCTTTCTTTTTCCAGACTAATCATACCGGATCGTCTGATTGTTTTACTTTGTTTCGCTTTTCCCTTATCTCTTTTCTGCCGGTCACTTTTGTGAGGTATTTCCGGTCAGACCACTTATGTGATTACACTATCCCCTTTATTATAATTTGTCAATTCATTTGCCGATTCTTTTGTCAACTTTGTATATTTCTAATAATTATCATCTTTGATTTTTGTTACTTTTTCCTTTTTTATCCATCTTTTTTGTATTGACATTTACTTTTTCTTTCTATATCCTAAAGATAATCAAATTTTCCTTATCTATTTTCAATTCAATACTATGCCGCGAAAAGATCATAATTTATGCTTTATCTAACAGCATATGTGAAGATATCCGATCATATGATACGTTTTGCTTATTTTATTAAACGTGTTTATCCCACATTTTACATTCGTAAGAAAGGAGTCAGGAAAATATTTCACCTTTTCCTATCAAAAAATGAGCGAAAAATATACTACTACCAAGCGCTGTTATCTGATCGACCATCATTCTCCGCAGCCGCCAGATGTTTTATTAAATCATCTGGATATTCACGAATATGAAGCATTTTTCGACACCGCAAATATTGACTCTCTGATGGTATATTGTAAAGATCACTGGGGAGTCACCTATTATCCAAGTAATGTTCCGGGTTCACAACAGCATAAAGGAGTTCAAAAAGACTGGATTCAAGAAGTCAGCAATCTTTTAAAAAAGAAAAATATTGAATTTGTCGCATATTATTGTATTGAATACGACGAGGGCGCGGCACGCAGATTTCCGGATTGGCGCGTGAAATGCGCGGATGGTTCCCCGCTGATCCGTGATGACGCATTTGCAAAATGGAGTCTCTGCTGTTATCAGACCGGTTATCGTGAATATTGTCTTCAACAGTTAGAAGAGATTGTTTCCAGATACAGCCCTGACGCCCTGTTTTTAGATATTTTTGGCGCTTCTCTCTGCTACTGTGAAAATTGCCGCCGTAAATTCGAGACACAGTTCCACTATCCGCTTCCGGAATCAGAACAGGACATTCTGGCTCATAAAGCGGACATCATCCAGTTTTTAAACAATAATGCGAAAGAATTTCTTGCGGAATTGAAAGAACGAGTCAAAACCATCGATCCTTCTTTAGCAGTGACCATTAATTTTTCCTGTCACTATCCGCAGGACATCCGGGATATGCTGGACTACCAATTTTCCGAGCCGCTGCTGAAAGATAACTGGTTTTCATCCGCTTATGCCCGGGATACCGCGATCGGTCATTATCCGATCTTAGTCCCCGGCGAAGCTTCGCAAGTTTATAATTATAGTTCGGTAAATGAATATGTCTGCGATTTATCCTCCATTGCCGCTCAAGGCTGCCGCACCGGAATGTACAGCGGATCCCAGCATATTGACGGAACTTTGGATTTCCAGGAGGCTCGTCTCCTTGGCACTGCATTTACAGAAATAGAAAAAATGGAACCTTACCTGACAGATCGCAGTCCGGTAAAATGTGTGGGAATTGTCCAAAGCGACCTGTCGATGTCCGTCAATCTCCCTGCGCTCCAGCCGGATGCGATCCTGAGGATGAAACGGCACAACCCTCACCAAAATGCGGTTCTGGGAGCAATGCAGTTATGTGAACACGCAAAGCTGCCGTTTATGGTCCTGCCGGAGCGAACCATTACCGAAGAAATGCTGAAACAGTTTGACGTACTCCTTTTGCCTGAAGTATTTGTGATTGAAAATGATTTAGCTCAATTGCTGAAAGATTATGTGTCCGCAGGCGGCTTGCTCATCAGTTCCGGTCAGAGCGGATTGTGGAACGCAGATTCTACCCGGCTTTCCGCCTCTTCTATTTCAGAAATTTTAGGAACCGAAAGCGCAAAAATCCACACCGAATATCAGGCAAATCAATGGTCGGGATACTTGAAAAATATAAGTGAAAGAAGTTTTTCCGGACTTCTATCCTGCACCACCCCACCGATCAGCGAGCATTTTATCGAAACAACATGTACCGGGTCTGCTGAAGCGCTTCTCTCTATTCTGTTACCCTGTGTCGGCTGTGATTCCGAACATTGGGTAAATTGGTGGAGTCCGCCTCCGGGATCAGATTCTGACTATCCTGCGCTGATCCATAATAAACTTGGTGCCGGAAGCTGCTATTATATGGCTTTTGATTTCTTCACCATGGTTTCACTTGAAACATTCCAGTATCCGCACGATCTGTTTTACGACTTGATCACTTCGGAACAGATCCGACCGGCAATACGGAACAAAACCGAGACACCTGATATTATCAGGACCGCTTATTTTGAAACTGCGGATTCCTATATTGTACATCAGATTTCCATGATTCCCAAACAGTTCCATGGCGATGTATTTCCGATAAGCGGTGGAATATTAGAACTGAATGTTCCTGTTTCCGAAGCAAAACTGGTTTACCCCGAAGAACAGACTTTAGAAGTTCATTCAGAAGAAAAAAGGACTCGTATCCATTTGCCGGAATTTACACTTCAACAGATCATTGTATGTAAAAAGTGAAAAAGTGCTCCTCATTTGATGAATCACTTCAATCACCGGAAGTGCCAAAAGGCACATTCCGGGATTGTAAGCAGTCGCCAAGGTCTCGGGCAAGCCCGGACTTTGGCTCGTCGCCTATGCAAAAAATGAGGAGCACTGCTCCATAACCGGGTCGATCCGTTATTTTGCAATACTCCTCATGCATTTTCCACTTGAATTTTACCGTAAATCTCCAAGTCCAATTTTATAATATTATCGTACTTTTCCAAAGCCCCCTGGATATTTTTTTTGCGCATCATCTGAACCATTTCCAGATGATACGGAAAAGTCTTCAGCAATACCGCCTGATAATCAAACTCTTTCCCATCAAAGTATCCATACAATTCATCGTCAAAAGTTTCATACATCTCCGTCATGTTCCGGACCAAATTTGTCATCTCATAATTACCGTAGCATTCCAATATAAATCGATGGAACTGATGATCCATCTCTTTGGGCATAATCCCCTGCGCCGCCATATCATTCATCCGGACTGCCATCTGCTCCAACTGATCCAACATCTCGTCTGACATATCGGGGATCGCTTTTTCCAGACTATATCTCTCTAAAACACTCTTTATTTCAAATAATTCCAGAAAATTCTTCAAAGCCAGATGAATACTGACCTGTCTTCCCTCAACATAATCCGTTACAAAAGTACCTTTTCCAACCTCTACATGAACGATTCCTTCATTTTCAAGTTCCCGGATCGCTTCACGCAAAGTTGAGCGGCTCACTTTCCATTCTTCCGCCAGCTTTCGCTCTCCCGGAAGCTTTTCACCGGGCTGAAGATTCTCTTCCTTGATATACTGATAAATCCGGTCTGCTACTCTTGAGTACAGCAAAGATTTATTCTCTATTGATCCTCCGCGCTCCATAATCTCCCTCATCACTTTTCACAATTTATGTCTTATATTATAAGTCTCTATTGGGCATTTCGTCAAGAGAATCCCTCTTTTTCCACTACTTTAACTTTCCATAATACATATCACTGAAAATTCCCTCCTGCCGGATCAATTCCTCTAATCTATTTGCCATTCCGCTCCCTGTATGCTAAAATAAATCAGATTATGATTTTGTAATGAAAAGAGGTTCGTTGATATGATTCGTTTTGTTTGTGTTGTCGTGATACTTGTCACATTTCTGATCGTGACGATCCCGGTCTTTTTTGTAGAATGGCTGATCGGGAAGTTCAATCGGAACGCGAGAGATTACAGTTCGCTGCGCATCGTACAGTGGGGATTTAAGACGATCTTGAAAGTCACAGGAGTAAACGTCACCGTGATCGGAGAAGAACGGGTTCCGGATGAACCGGTACTCTTTATCGGAAATCACCGCAGCTTTTTTGACATCTTGCTCACATACTCCCGCTGCCGCCGGCTGACCGGATATGTTGCCAAGAAAGAAATGGAAAAAATACCGCTTCTGTCCACCTGGATGCGCTTTTTATACTGCCTTTTCCTCGACCGTGAGAATCCAAAAGAGGGTTTGAAAACGATTTTGAAAGCGATCGACCATGTAAAAAACGGAATCTCCATCTGCATTTTCCCGGAGGGAACACGGAACAAAGGAGAAGAATTAAGTCTGCTTCCGTTTAAAGACGGCGCGTTCAAGATCGCAACCAAGACCGGATGCGCGATCGTTCCGATCTCCATGAATAATACTGCCGAAATTTTTGAGAATCATTTCCCGAAGATCAAAAAGACTCACGTTGTTCTAGAATACGGCGAGCCGATCTATCCGGATCAGTTGGATAAAGAAGAGAAAAAACATATCGGATCTTATGTTCAGAAGATCGTACAGGATACGATCAATAAAAATGCAGAATTGCTGTAAGAGAATATACCAGCGTCAGTGTACAGTAGAAAATACTTCCTTGTACACCAACATTATAAGACAGAACGATAAAATAAGAATTTTTCTTGACATGCCTTATCAATTATGCTATTTTAAATCCCGGCAAAAGTGAATAGATGGTTTTAATTGGAAACGCACATTCTCCTGAATGATAACGAACAACACGCTTGCAATGCATGGATTTTAACATCCGGCGCACATTTGCATACATTTTGTCAATTATCATTTCAGGAGGATTTTTTATGCCAAAAAACAAATTTCAAGAAGTTATTTTTACGATCATGATGGTTCTTGTCATGGTTTATGCGATGATCTGTTACAACATCGCCCTTGCGACCGGCGGGCTGACAAACGTGATTTTTGCCGCCGCATTCCGCGAACTGCTCTTTATGGCGCCGCTCGCATTTCTGCTCGATTTTTTTCTTGTTTCAAAAATTGCATTTAAAAAGGCGTACCGGATCGTCAATGTAAAAGCTGACAATCCGTTCCACCTTGTACTTGCGATTTCTGCAGTCTCCGTTGTCTGCATGTGTCCGTTGATGAGTCTTGCTGCAACTCTGCTTTTTAAACATGCCGGAAGTGAATTCCTTGCTGTCTGGATCCAAACGACTGCGCTCAATTTCCCAATGGCGTTTTTCTGGCAGTTTTTCTTCGCCGGACCATTGGTTCGATTTTTGTTTGGATTATTCTTCCGTTTTTCGTAAATCCAATTTTCGGGGATATAATGTTCAAAAAATGACACCGGACGGATGGATGCTTCTACCCCACTTCTTTGTTTTTCCCGATTGACAGAATGGTTTCATTTGCGCTACAATTGTTGCAATGTTTCATACACTTTGCTAGAAATTATTTATCAGGAGGCTATTATGAGTTTTTTCAATCTGGACAGTCCGGTTATGCGTTTTCTTACTAAAGTGGCAGATTTGATCATTTTAAATATCCTGTTTCTGATCTGCTGTATTCCGATCGTAACGATCGGAGCTGCATCCACCGCACTCTATACCGTCACAATGAAATCCGTGCGAGATGAAGAGAGTTATGTGATCCGCAGCTATTTCAAAGCTTTCAAAGACAACTTCAAGATCGGTACATTTTCCTGGCTGATCGCTCTGGCGCTCGGCATCGTACTGACCTTAGATTTCCGGATTCTTCCGGCACTTCCGGAAACGATGGCACAGGTTCTTCGCATGTTCCTGATCGCTGTTTCTCTGTTTTACGCGATCTTTATGATCTACCTGTTTCCTTATATCGCACGGTTTGAGAACACATTGAAAGGCACTTTAAAAAATGCACTGATCCTCGGAATCGCATGCCTGCCATACACTCTTTTGCTGCTTCTGATCCACGGCGCGGCGATCGCGGCAACTTTATTTATCGACTTTCGCATTGTCGGCTTTCTCTGGATCACCATCGGTTTTTCCGGAGTTGCCTACGCATGTTCCTATCTGCTGCGAAGAGCATTTGCAAAATTTGAGTGATGTAAATCACCGGAAGTGCCAAAAGGCACATTCCGGGATTGTAAGCAGTCGCCAGGGTCTCGGGCAAGCCCGGACTTTGGCTCGTTGGTAGAGTAGGTTAGAGGGCTTTTGCCCTCTTTCCCCTCATCAAACCGTGCATGAGGTTCTCCCTCACACGGCTTTCCGTCATTCTTCTTTCTACAGCATTACGTCATGCTCCAGCCATTTTCCTTAACCCTTTTTCGTAAATGCTATTTCTAACAAATCCCACCTTGGACATTCGATTTCGTCTTTGGTGTTTCTTGTTATACCACCTTATAAAGGTACAGACAATGTACCAGTCTATTGCTTGCATCCACTTTGCGTTTGTCTTGGTAGAATAGTAATTCTTCCACCCTGTGATTTTGGGGTTCAGATTCTTTATTAAATCTTCCTCCTTTGCAACCAGTAGGCTACGACTGTTTACATTCCTTTTAACCTCTGCTTTCATTCTCTTCATGGCTTTTCTGCCTGGGTACTGATACGTTTCCTTATATAACTGTCCTTTGCTCGTTTCTGTTGTCATTCTTCGGTGGTGCATTCCAAGAAAATCAAATCCCTCTTTCCCATCCCATATACTGACAATCTTTGTCTTTACCGGATGTAACTTTAAATCCAGTTTTCCCATGATATACCGCAATAAGTTCCATGCATGTTTTGCACTCTTCTTATTCTTACAGATGATCACTGTGTCGTCTGCGTACCTTACAAGAATACCGTGGGTTAGTCCATACTTTTCCCACAGTCTGTCCAGTGTATTTAAATAAATATTTGCCAGTAACGGAGAAATCACCGAACCCTGGCTCGTTCCCAGTTCAGAGATTGTCAGTATATTTCCGTACAATACTCCCGATTTCAGCCATTGCCGTATCAGTTTCAGTATTCTTCGGTCTGATATTCTCTGTTCTATTAACACCATCAGTTTGTCTTGGTTTACGTTATCAAAGAATTTCTCAATATCTGCATCTACTACATAATAGCCCTTGTTGTTACACGCTTTCCTTACCACTTCCAGTGCTTGTTTTGCGCTTCTTTTCGGTCGGAATCCATACGAACAATCTCTAAAGTCCGCTTCGAATACCGGCTCTATTGCTATCTTTGTAGCCATCTGTACAATTCTATCCTTGACCGTTGGTATCCCAAGAGGTCTTTCACTTCCGTCTGGTTTTGGTATCATAACTCGCTTTACTGGAGATGGTTTATACTTTCCATTCCTCAGTTCTGATCTGATTTCTGACAGGTATTTTTCAATTCCCATCTCTTCAACATCCTCGATTTTGATACCATCCCCACCACTGGAACCTTTATTAGCTTTTACCCGTTTCCATGCCTCAAAAAGTACATCATCCCGATATACCTTATCGTAAAGTACATGAAATCTTCGGCTGTTACATTTCTTGGCTGTCAGATATAGTTTGTTTTGAAGTTGTCGAACTTTTTCTTTGGAGTTGTTAGTCTTCATGACATTCTCTCACTCTTACCCTCTCTACAAACATGAATGAAGTAAGGAACCTTCCCATAAACTGCGTTTTCTTTCACAGTTATAATCGGTACTATGTTCCCCTCCGACTCCCTCCCATCAGAAATACGCTTTCGCCAGGCTTATACGCATTCTCTTTACCTTTCGGTGATGGGTAGGGTCTCTCCAGTTCCAAACCACACTTTCCATACATACCGCTTCCCCTATACCGAGAGATTCTTCCGTGCTGCTTTTCCAGTTTCTTCACACGTTCCTTGGTTTTCGCCTATATAGGCCAGGCTCAACTTCTCTTTGCTCTCTTTCGAGTCTTTTTTTAACGATACGGCAGAATTCACTTTATGTTACGGTCTGCATGTTTGCTCGCTCCTCTTATTAAGGCTACTTTATCCACCCGCTTAGCACCCTGCATTACTGCAACGCACCGGGTTTAGCTACGCGGCTCACTGGCGATTACCGCGACCGGACTTGCACCGGCAAGTGTGATCCAGCTTCGCTGGACGCACCCTATACAAAAAAGAATCTCCCACAGACTTCCGTTTTATGGTCTGCCGCTTCCATGCGGCGCACCACAGCACAGGTCTGTGAGAGATTCTTTTTTATGTTTTATAGATCATAAATCTTTCTTAATTTTTCCGCTCCGTTTTCAAGGGAAGTTTCATGCAGCGGTGAATATTTCTTATATAATTCCTCCGGCTTAATTTTTTCTGCAATATCAGACGATTTCAAATTATAGTGCCATTGCAGATAAGTGTATATGTCCGCCATCCACTCCAAAATAAACTCGTCATAATTTTCACTTATCTCCGCTTCCGGATCAATCCTGATTCCAAGACTTCCCAATATCTGCTTCGGCGTTTTATTCAGATACATCGGATTCCCGCAATCCATAGCCCGCCGATAATCACTTTTCATATAATCGCTTATTATCTGAAACGGATGCTCTGTATTTCTGGCAATCAATTTAAATAAATATCTGCTTTTCTGGATCATACTGTCATAATAACACACATCATAAGCGTTCTTATTCATAATAATCAGTCTCCTTATGATAATTCAACTTCTTCTGTACCGCATATCTCGCTGTAACCCCCGGAACAGTATATCCATCCATCAGAATCGCACGCATGCGCCCTTGCATAAATTTATTTACCTCCCGCCTTATCCTCAGATCTTCCTCCGCATATTGTATATCGTAGGCTGTTTCATAAGATTCCAGCCAATGAATCTGATGGAACGCTTTCTCTGATTTTAAAAATATCTGATTTCCCAGAGAACCTTTGTAAAACAAACGCTCTACCTCTGCAATATTAATCTGATTCAATAAAAATGCCTCGATTACCTGTGTATAACTATCGTCTGCACGATACCCTTTTATAATATCATAAGAAGATGTGTCTACTTTATACATCTCTACAATTCTTCTTCCGAGTATCTCTGCCGGTTCCTGGATCATCCCTCTGTTATAAACAACTTCGGCAATCCATGCCAATACTCCAAACTCTGCCAGATCCAGTATACGCAGGTTTTCCAAATCCAATTCATATTTATTCACAATAGAACAGGACGGATTCCCATTTAAAGCCGCCCAACTTTTTGCACGTTCTTCATATTCTGTTGTATAAAATCCATTGCCGTAATCATTATCATCCTTACCACAACAATATACGGGAGTGCGGATCATATGATCTGAGCCATGATATACCAGAATTTTATTATTGTGATACATTGTTACGCTCCTTCTTGAATGGTTTTTTTGTTCCATTATGTCTCTTATTACTAATATCCATCATTATATTACATTTGTATCATAATCTCCATATTTTTCAATATATAATCACTGAAATTCATTTTACTTACAGATCTTGGCATAAAAATTAGGATTACTTGCCAAAATTGGCGAGTAATCCTAATTTTTATAATCAATACCTACTATTCACTAATTTTTCTGCAGCCGTTCCACGATCTGTGCAAACGCCATTCCATGGGACGCCTTGACCAAAATCGTGTCACCGTCTTCCAGCACCCGATCCATTTCCTCAAAAAATGTATCTTTATCTGCATAATGATGAATCTCCATCTCCGCGTTTGTTTCTCTCGCGCCTTTTGCCATCTCTTCCGAAAGCGCGCCGATACAGATCAGAACGTCCACACCGGATTCTGCCGCGTGCACTCCGATGTCAAAATGCATCGCTTTCCCATTTTCTCCGAGTTCAAACATATCCCCGAGCACGGCAACCGTTCGGGTATCCGCTTTTTTCAATACGTCGATCGAAGATTTCATCGACACCGGATTGGCGTTATAACAGTCGTCGATCACTGTAAATTTCCCGGTCTCGATCAGATTGTTCCGTCCGGCAAGCGGCACAAGCGCCTCGATTCCGGCTTTGATCTGATCATCTGTCATGCCAAGCGCATAACCGACTGCGATCCCGGCAAGCACATTGTACACCATATGTTCTCCCGGTATCGAGATATGCGCTGAAAATGCGGACTCCGGTGTAACAAAACGGACGTCTGTTCCGCGCAGTCCATGGTTCTCGATCTGCTCCGCATGAAAATCATTTTCCGTGTGAAGCCCAAATCTTACCGGCTTGATTCCATTTTCCGGAAGATACGATGCGAGCTTGTCATCATCTCCATTCAGTAAAATGCTTCCATCCGGATTCATATAAGCGATCATCTCGGTCTTCGCTTTCAGAATCCCATCCCGGGAACCGAGTTGTTCCAAATGTGCACAGCCGATATTGGTAAATACACAGATATCCGGTCGCGCCATCTTGGCAAGCCGTGTCATTTCTCCGAATCCGCTGATCCCCATCTCGAGAACTGCCACCTCATGTTCCTCACGAATCCTGAAAATGGTAAGCGGAACACCGATCTCATTATTAAAATTTCCCTCCGTTTTCAGCACGTTGAACTTCTGCTCCAGTACGGAGGCGATCATCTCTTTTGTACTTGTTTTTCCGACACTTCCGGAAATTCCGACCACTTTGATATCCAGACTTTTCCGATAATGCTCCGCCAGATCTTTTAACGCCTGCGTGCAGGATTCCACCCGGATATACGGGTAGGACACATCGCCCAGATCTTCTTCGGAAAGTGCACAGAGCGCGCCGTCCTCTATCGTCTTCGGAATGAATGTATGTCCGTCCACACGCGCTCCGCGGATCGCCACGAACAGACTGTCTTTTTCCACTTTCCGGCTGTCGATCACAACGCTGGAAACTTCTTTCCCCATCGATTCTTCCGAACCGAAATACGTTCCTTTACATGCCTGTGCGATTTCTCGCAATGTCATATGTTTCATAAATCCGCTCCTTACTCGTACCGTGCTTCCAACGATTTTTTGATGATCAGTTCACAAAGATCTCCATATGCGATCCCGGCTGCATTCGCCTCTTTCGGAAGCAGACTTGCCGCAGTCATCCCCGGAAGTGTGTTGACTTCCAGACAGTAAAGATTTCCTTTTTCATCCAGAAGAAAATCCGCACGGCTGTACACATTCAGTTTCAACGCATGGAACGCGCGCACAGTCAGGTCTTTCATCCGCTCGGAAATCTCTTCGCTGATATTTGCCGGGCAGACTTCTTCGGTCGCACCGTCCTGATATTTGTTCGCATAGTCAAAAAATCCGGTCTTCGGAATGATCTCGATCGGCGGAAGCGCCTCTCCATCGATCACGCCGCATGCAAACTCACGCCCTTTGATATACTCTTCGATCACAACTTCATCCTCGTAACGGAATGAATTTTCCAAAGCTTCTGCGTATTCCTCCGCCGTCTGCGCGATATATACGCCGATACTCGATCCTCCGGAACAAGGTTTCACAACAACCGGAAGCGTCAGACCGAGATCATCCAGCTCTTTTTTCTTTTTGTTTTTGTGGATGCAGACACCTTTCGGCGTATCTACTCCCGTCTGCTGGAAAATCTGTTTCGTCACCCCTTTATCCATTGCGATCGCACAGCCGAGGGAATCCGGTCCTGTGTAACGGATTCCGAGCAGATCAAACGTCGCCTGCAGCTTTCCGTTCTCTCCCTCACCGCCGTGCAGCCCTAAAAATGTAATGTCCGCCATGCGGCACAATTCGATGACATTCGGTCCTAAAAAACAATCGGACTGATCCGGTCTGGACGCTTTCACTGCTGCCAGATCCGGCTCTTCCTCGCTGATATTTTTCACGATATCCAGCCCATGATCCGGAAGTGTAAATACTTCCTCCAACCGATCTTTCTCATATGGAAATCCCATAAATACATCCAAAAGGAATGCATCATGTCCTTTCTCCAACAGTGTGCGGCAAATCCCCGCGCTGGACGAAAGCGACACGTCCCGCTCGGTACTCAGTCCCCCTGCCAATACGATAATCTTCATGATTTTTCTCCTTTATATTTCTTATCAATCTATTTTCAATCCCGCAGTTCAGACGCTTTATTTCTGGCTCATCTCGTTCAAAAGACTTACCTTTGTGTCGTATAATTTCTGCGACAGATCAACATACATCTTATGCGGATAGAACAGACGCTTCGTCTCCTCCCACAATGTCTCTTTCTCCTGCCGGCAGTATTCCGCGATCTCCATCACCGACGGAGATTCATAAACACATTCTCCTTTGATGAACACCGGTTTTAAAATCTCGCGCATCGTGTAACTTCCGCCCGGAAGTCTTGTCTTTTTCCATGTCGCACTCGGATCAAACAAAAGTAATTCTTCCGCTGTGTCAAATGTCTCTCCGACAAAACAGATCAGATCCGCCCGGATCTTCCCGGTCTCTTTATCATATACACGATAAATCGTTTTGTTCCCCGGATTTGTGATCTTTTCCGTGTTTTCCGAAAGTTTGATCTTCGGCACAAATTCCCCGTCCGCATTCTGGATCGCCGCCAGCTTATAAACACCGCCGAAAGACGGGCAGTCTTTGGATGTGATCAGATTCGTTCCCACTCCCCATGACGTGATCGCCGCATCCTGCATCTTCAGATCATGGATCAAAATCTCATCCAGATCATTGGACGCTGCGATCACTGCGTCTTCAAATCCTGCCTCGTCCAGCATTTTCCGCGCTTTCTTTGATAAATATGCCAAGTCTCCGGAGTCCAGCCGGATACCGTATGATTTCGGCTTGATCCCGGCATCCCGCATCTCCCGAAAGACACGGATCGCATTCGGAACACCGGATTTCAGCGTATCGTAAGTATCCACAAGAAGCGTGCACGCATTCGGATATAATTTTGCATATTCTTTGAACGCGGTATATTCATCCGGGAAACTCATGATCCAGCTGTGCGCATGCGTTCCCATCACCGGAACGTTGAACAATTTTCCGGCCAGCACATTGGACGTTCCGACACATCCGCCGATCATCGCCGCACGCGCGCCATACAGCCCCGCATCCGGTCCCTGCGCACGCCGCAGTCCGAACTCCATAATGCCGTCACCCTCCGCCGCATAGACAACACGCGAAGTCTTCGTCGCGATCAGACACTGATGATTGATAATGTTCAGGATCGCCGTCTCCACAAGCTGCGCTTCCATGATCGGCGCGATCACTTTCAAAAGCGGTTCTTTCGGGAAGACAACCGTCCCCTCCGGGATCGCATAAATGTCTCCGCTGAAATGGAATCCGCTTAAATATTGAAGAAAATCTTCACTGAAGATCCCCAGCTTCCGCAGATAATCCACATCCTCATAAGAAAAATTCAAATTTTTGATATATTCAATGACCTGCTCAAGACCTGCCATCACAGAATATCCGGATTTGTTCGGGTTCTCCCGGAAAAAGACGTCAAACACGACGGTTTCATTTTCCTGGGTTTCAAAATATCCCTGCATCATCGTCAATTCGTACAGATCTGTCAGCAGCGTAAGATTCTGAGCACTCATAAATCTAATTCCTTTCTGTTTTTCGTTACATTATACCACATCAACCGGAGGATTTTCATCTTTTTTGTGATTTGATAATCTTAGCGTCGGTGTACAAGGGGGAAAACGGTCGATTAAGAGCAAATCTAAACCACGTAATTCCCCTTGTACACTGACGTTGGAACTATGCACGATTCTTCGTTTTTACAGAATGCTTTCATAATGGTAATTGATGGAGTGCAGTACATCTGTATAATCATTTGCTACTTCTTCGCATTCTCTTCCAGTTCCAGCATGTACTTATCAAAGTCAGACATAAATAATCTGTCCTGAATGACACGATATTTTTCAAATTCAATTTCAGCTTTTGCCTTGGCAATCTCTGCTGTGATTTTGCCTGCATCCTGAAAAACCTCTCTGTCATCTGCCATCAGGAATAGATCCAATCGCTTTGACCAGTCCTCCATTGTCATCGGAATATGACGTTCTGCACGGTCCTCTGCCAAATCCAGATAAGCCGATACGATACGTTCTAATGAACGCATTTCCTGTTCACTCAGATAATTCTTCGCAACGCTCACATCGCTTTTTACGATCTTACCTTCCGGTGCTGCTGCCCAAGTGGTTAATCCCATGTGTGGCTTGTCTGCATCGGCTCGCTCATAAATCAACTCCGCTGCTGTATGTCCGTGGACTGCATAATGCATCTTGTTTTGAACCTTTGCAAAGAACTTCTTTGTTGTTTTGGCTGTGCGGTCATAATCAAGAGCCGTAGCATAGATGTCTGTTATCTTCTGATAAAATCTACGCTCAGAGAGACGGATCTCACGAATCTGCTCAAGCAAGCGGTCAAAGTATTCTACTGTAAGTACGGATCCACCATTTTTCAGACGCTCATCATCCATGACCCAGCCTTTGATGGTATAGTCCTTCACGATACCATTGACCCACTTGCGAAATTGTACAGCTCGCTCATTATTCACCTTGAATCCAACCGCAATAATCATTTGAAGATTATAATGCTTTGTATCACGAGTCACCTGACGCGAACCTTCGGTTTGAACTATCCGGAAATTCCGGATAGTTGCATCTTCCTCAAGCTCTGAGTCTGAATAAATCTTCTTAATATGCTCATTGATTGTACGAACATCCACATCATACAATGTGGCCATCATCTTCTGTGTCAGCCATATATTCTCATCCTCATAGCGCATCTCAATGCTGTCCTGCTGGTCGCCGACTGTGGCAACATAGGTCAAGTATTCTGCTGCACTGGAACGGATGATAATTTCGTCTTTTTTCTTTTTCAAATAGGATGCCTCCTTTTGTTACTTGTTCGCCCTTGCTTAAAAGTTCTGCATTTTTCATAACAACACTTCCAAATAGTTTTTTATTTTCTCCTCAACTATAAATAACTATTTTATCTCGTGTATATTCTTCAAAGGTATTGTCCACCTCATTAAATACCTCTTTCAATTCCTCATATATCTTTCCTGTCACATAAGCATCTCTCATCGCAGGTTTCTCCATGACTGCCCATTTCAGCTGAGAATATGAATACTTCGTAAAAGCAATCCACTGAGCGTAATTGATTGCCATAGGGGTTTTCAGTAAAGGTAACCTTTTCGGCATTAACAGCTGTTGCCGCTGAATGCCCTAAAAATAACATTGTAGCTAACTTTGGATGCTTTTCTCTATTTAATGAAACTGGAATAGAATCCTTTATTGCATGACCTTCGTTAATTCTTTTAAACGCATATCCCATTCGAACAATTACTTCAACAAGCATTGTTGGAATCGGCATTGAACAGAAGTGAATAAAGCCATATCCCTCGTAACACATTCCCTGAACTATTTCAACAATGGTTTGATCGTATTCACCAATGTTCCCAAATTGGAGCAGATTGAACATACTCATAAACGGTGCCGGCAATCCCATTGATGTAGTAACATCTGATTTAAAATGAGCAATCTGCTTTGCTAAAGCCTTGAAAATTTCTGTTTCTTTTCTATCCGCATAGTTCCCCATCACCTGACTAACTACCTTACCCGTCTTATCTATGGTTGTCATACGACCGGTTAATATATCAGCAACTCCAAAAACAAATCCTGGAACCGGATCATGTCCTAACTGTAGTAGTAAGCAGATAAACCTTCAACACGAATTGTTGTATGGCGATTATCCTGTGCATCAAATGGAACCTTGCTTTCTTTCGAATTAGCTAGTTTTTGCATTTCTTCTTTAGGGGACTTTCTATCAAAATAATCCCTAATGTAATTTGAAAGAGTACCCACTTTTAATCCTTACTTGTTTGGGTTCACCTTTGACATCAAACAGACCGTCTCGACATGCACGGTCATCGGGAACTGATCCACCGCCCGCCATTTCTCCAGCCGGTATCCGCCCTCTCCGCAAAGGAACTTCAGATCCCGCGCCAACGTCGCGGAATCACAGCTCACATACACGATCCGCTCCGGTTCCATCTCAACCATCGTCCGAAGAAGCGATTCTTCACAGCCTTTCCGCGGCGGATCTACCACGATCACATCCGCACGGGCATGTTCTCCCGGATGTTCTTTCGCATAATTTTCATAATATTTTGGCAGGACTTCCTCAGCTTTTCCGACATAAAAACGTGCATTCTCAATTCCGTTGATCTCTGCATTCCGTCGCGCATCCTCGATCGCCTGCGGTACAATTTCTACACCCTGCACTTCCCGCGCCTGCTGTGCCAGAAAAAGGGAGATCGTCCCGATTCCGCAGTACAGATCCCATACGGTCTCATATCCGGACAACTGTGCATATTCCAATGCCAGCCCGTAAAGTTTCTCTGTCTGTGCCGGATTCACCTGATAAAAAGAAAGCGGCGAGATCTGGTATCTGACATCTCCGATATAATCCGTGATATATCCCTGTCCCCATAGCGTCTCATAGGTCTCTCCCATAATGACATTGGTCCTGTTCCGGTTCTGACTGATCGTAATACTTGTCATCCCTTTGATCGCCGAAAGTTTTTCCACAAGCACTTCCGCATGCGGGATCTTCTTTCCATTGATCACATAACAGACCATGATCTCCCCGGTTTTAAAACCGTAGCGGATCAGGGCATGCCGGATCAGACCCTCGCCGGTAGTTTCATTATAAGAAGCGATCTTGTACCGCTTCATAAATTCCAACGTCAACTCCAGAATTTCTTTGTTCACGGAAATTCCCAGAGCGCAATCGGTATTTTCAATAATATCATGTGTTCTGCCTGCATAGAAACCGGTGACAGGATTTCCCGCTTTATCTGTTCCGAACGGAAACTGTGCTTTATTTCGATAATAAAACGGCTCGTCCATTCCGACGATCGGATCCATCGTTTTCTCCGTTACTTCCGGTGAAAATCCGCCGATCCTTTCCAGATTGCCTTTCACTTTCGCCTGTTTAAATGCAAGTTGGCGCTCATAGGACATTTCCTGTATCTGACATCCGCCGCATCGCCTTGCATGCGGACATACCGGTTCCACACGGTCTTTGGACGGTGTGATCACACGCATCAGCCGTGCATAACCGTAGTTTTTCTTTGCCTTTGTGACTTTCACTTCCGCCACATCACCGATCACGGCGTCCTTAATAAATAGGGTATAGCCATCAACTCTGCCTATACCCTCTCCATTTACTCCGATATCTTCAATTATTACGATCGCTGTTTCATTTTTCTGCATTCTTCTGCTCCCACTGCATTACGCATTTGTACTCTGCATCGCACATATACACTCCGCATTACGCACCCTATGTATTTCTTCTATATAGTTCTTCTATGTATTCCCTTTTGTACACCGACACAATATCTTTCTCATGTACTTTATAAATAGTTTATACTTCGCTGGTCCGTCTCAGATTCGACTCAAAAAGCCGGTTATATCCAAGCCAGTCCGTTCCTTTTTTATCCTTGAAAATCTCTTTCAATGTCTGCATTTTTGCGTCTGCATTATCTGCGAGGTTCAGCGCCATTGCCTCTGCAAGCGCCGGCTTCTTCGGCGAACCGAACTCCAATTCTCCGTGATGCGCGATGATGCAGTGTTTCCACTCATTTGCAAGCACCTCCGGGAAATCCGGGATCGTACGGATCGCATCGCTCAGCATCTCCACACCGATCACAATATGTCCGATCAACTGACCCTCATCCGTATAGTCATTGTCCGGAAAACTTGACAACTCCTTTGTCTTTCCGATGTCGTGGCAGACTGCCGAGGCGATCAGAAGATCTTTGTTGATGATGTCGTATGCCCCCACAAAATATTCACACAAATGTACCACGCTCAACGTATGTTCCAAAAGTCCGCCCGCAAATCCGTGATGTACGGTTTTGGCCGCCGAATGTCCTTTGAATTTCTTGATAAACGCTTCATCATTTACAAAATAATATTCCACTGCGCGGCGGAGGTACTCATTGGAAATCCCTCTGATATAAGTAAGAAGCTCTTCATACATCGTATCCACGCTCTTCTCGGAAGTCGGCATATAATCTGCCGGATTATAATCTCCCTCCGAAGCGATCCGAAGCTGTTTGATGTTCAACTGCAGATTGTTATTGTAAGTGATCACATCTCCGACCACCTCGATAAAGTCTTTCTCGTCGTAATCTGCGATCCCCTGTGAATTCGGATCCCAGATCTTTCCGTCCAAAGTTCCTGTTTTATCCTGAAGAAGCAGGTTATCATACGGTTTTCCGTTGCGTGTCTCCGCAGAACGTTTCCCCTTGCACAGATAAATGCTTCTGATTGTTTCACCCTCGTGTAAATCTTTGATATATTTCATATGCTGTTAAGTCCTCTTTCTGTTTCTGTTTTCATAAAAAATCTCTTGCCGTCCCACCGTTTTTCACTCCCAGCTTCCCACCGTCAGGGTAAACTGGATGTCCACATATCCGGCTGCGCCTCTTCGCTGTCCTGTGATCCCGATCTCTTTTCCCGGCTGACATTCCAGCATCACTTTTTCATATGCCGCAAATCCGGAAATCGGTTTTCCATCCACTTCCCGGATCACATCGCCATTCTGGATCCCTGCTGCCATCGCCGGCGAATCCGCATCCACCGCCGTGATATACAATCCCTCCTGAAGCCCCTGCTCCTGCGCCGCAGCCGCGGTCACAGTCACGCCATAAATTCCCGCATAAGGTACTTTTTCCCCGTTCAAAAGCAGTTCCATCGTCGATTTCATATCCGAGATCGCAAGCGCATTCGCCGTCACCGAGATTCCACCCTCTTCGGTTTCCGGACCGATCCCCTGACGTACGATTCCGATGACCGCTCCGTCCTGATTCAAAAGGATACCGCTGCCATCCGCTTCCAATGGAATGTCCGTGGAGATCACCCTGCAGTCTCCATCGGAAAATGTGGTCGACAATGCCGTAGAACTGACCACGCCATATCCGAGTCCGTTGTCGTAACCAAACAGATTGCCAAGCGCGATCACGGGATCTCCTTTGCCAATGATATTAGAATTACCGAGATCTGCTACCTGGATCTTTCCCCACGTCTCCTCCGGAACGATACTTCTCACGATAGAAAATACCGCCAGCTTCCGATTTTGATCCTGCACTTTGAGCGCCGCCGCACAGCGGCTTCCGTCCGCCAGTACGATTTCCCATGTATCCGCATCCTTACAGACAGAATTATCCGCAAGGATCAAAAGTTCCTGTCCGTTGTCCGCGGCGATGATCCCTGTCACTCCCGGATCGGAACTGCCCGTTCCCATCCAGTCATCCGATCCGTCCGCGCTGCCAGCATGAACCGACACCACACCTTTTCCTGCCTTCTCCGCCGTCGCAGACAGGCTTTCCATCATTGCCTGATAACTTGCGACGTCCAGAACAGGCGCCTTAGCGTCTTCCTGCGCCGCCTGTTCGTCTGCTTCCGCCGCGGCGCCGTCCTCTGCATCCTCGGGGATCGTAACTTTCTGCGGATCTTCCCGAAAAGTCTCTTCCGCCCACGGTTTGAGCGCAAAAAAACTACAACAGGCAAACATTCCAATGATGACGCCATAAATCGCCATCCGCAGCAACTGCATGAAAATCTTTTCCCTGCTGACAGGTTTCGGTTTGATCGTCTCTTTTAAAAAAGAAAAGGAATCTCCGGAACTGGAGTTTTCGTCCTGTTTCGGATCCGGGTTCTGATCGTACAGCATAGCCAAATTCTCCTTCTGTTCTAGTATAACCGATTCCATTTCATTGTTCAATATTTATCCTCTTTTCATTATAGTGTAAATGCGTTAAAATGGTTACAGTCCATACAATAGGAACAGGAACTTATACCGTCGTTTCCGGGCGGAAGAACGGAGATTTTTATGAACCAAAAGACATTATTAAAATTAGAATATAATAAGATCATCACACTTTTAGAAGAACAGGCGGCTTCATTCCGCGGACGGCAGCTTTGCCGCAAATTAAAACCGATGACGGATCTGGAACGGATCGACACCTTTCAGGAACAGACTGCAGCCGCATTTACAAGGATCGTTAAAAAGGGACGCCTCTCTTTCGGCGACGCATTTCCGGTTGAGGAATCTATGAAACGGCTGGAAGTAGGCGCTTCACTCGGAAGCGGAGAACTTCTTCGTATCTGCAAAGTCCTGCAGAATGCCGGACGCGCCAAAGCATACGGACGGCACGACACTCAGGATGAACTTGCGGACTGTCTCGACGCATATTTTGATCAGCTCGAACCGCTGACTCCGCTCAGCAATGAGATCGAAAGTTGTATCATCGCAGAAGACGAGATCAGCGACGATGCAAGCCCTGCACTCAAACATATCCGCCGGAGCATAGCCGGGATCAACGACAAAGTCCACGCAACGCTGAACAGTCTGGTCAACGGCTCCCTCCGCAGCTATCTGCAGGATCCGATCATCACGATGCGCGGCGACCGCTACTGTGTTCCGGTCAAAGCCGAATACAGAAGTCAGGTAAACGGCATGATCCACGACCAGTCGTCCACCGGTTCCACTTTATTTATCGAGCCGATGGCAGTCGTCAAACTGAACAACGATCTCAAAGAGCTCTACGCAAAAGAACAGGAAGAGATCCAGTTGATCCTTGCGCGTCTGAGCGAGGACACTGCCGAATATATTGAAGAGATCCGCACCGATTACCGTGTGCTGACCGATCTCGATTTCATTTTCGCGAGAGGACAGTTGGCGCTTTCCATGAATGCCAGCCGTCCGATCTTGAACAACGAGGGACGGATCCACATCCGGGACGGGAGACATCCGCTTCTGGACTCTCGCAAAGTTGTTCCGATCACGGTCACATTGGGAGAAGATTTTTCTCTTCTGATCGTAACCGGACCGAATACCGGCGGTAAAACCGTCTCCTTAAAAACCGTAGGTCTGTTCACCTTGATGGGGCAGGCAGGGCTGCATATCCCGGCGGCTGACCGTTCGGAACTTGCCGTATTCCATCAGGTCTATGCGGACATCGGCGACGAGCAGAGTATCGAACAAAGTTTGAGTACCTTTTCCTCCCATATGACCAACATCGTCTCGTTTTTAAAAGATGTCGACGAGCAGTCGCTCGTTCTTTTTGACGAGCTGGGAGCCGGTACCGATCCGACCGAGGGCGCGGCGCTTGCCATTGCGATCCTGTCTCATCTGCATAACCGCGGAATCCGCACAATGGCGACAACCCATTACAGCGAACTGAAAGTATTTGCGCTGTCCACCGAGGGAGTGGAAAACGCCTGCTGTGAATTTGACGTGGAGAGCCTGAAACCGACGTACCGGCTTTTGATCGGTATCCCCGGAAAGAGCAACGCATTTGCCATTTCCGGCAAACTGGGGCTTCCGGATTATATTATCGAAGATGCCAAAAACCGGCTGACTGAGCAGGACGTCTCCTTTGAGAACCTGCTGACCGACCTCGAGAACAGCAAGCGTATCATCGAAAAGGAACGGGATGAGATCCAGACATACAAACGGGAAGTAGAACGCCTGAAAACACAGACCCGCCAAAAACAGGAAAAACTGGACGAACAGCGGGATCGTATTTTGCGGGAAGCCAATGAAAAAGCCAACGCCATTTTGCGGGAAGCCAAAGAAATGGCAGATGAGACAATGAAAAACTTCCGCAAATTCGGCAAAGAGGGGATTTCCGCCGCCGAAATGGAACGGGAACGCGAACGTCTCCGTAAGAAGATCAAAGATACCGCAGGAAAATCCGCGCTCAAGCCGCAGAAACCGAAAAAAACCTACAAAGCGTCCGATTTTAAACTCGGTGAATCCGTCAAAGTCCTCAGCATGAACCTGACCGGAACGATCAGTTCGCTTCCGGATTCCCGCGGAAATGTCACCGTGCAGATGGGGATTCTCCGTTCACAGGTCAACATTTCCGATCTGGAGATCATCGAAGAAGCCAATCCATACGCGCCTAAAAATATGCGGCGCACCGGAAGCGGCAAGATCAAGATGAGTAAATCACTCTCCGTCAGACCCGAGATCAATCTGCTTGGAAAGACTGTGGATGAAGCGGTTGCCGAACTGGACAAATATTTGGATGACGCGCTTCTCTCCCACTTAAACACGGTCCGTGTTGTCCACGGAAAGGGAACAGGAGCGCTGCGCAAAGGGATCCACGAATATCTGCGCCGTCAGAAGCACGTGAAATCCTACCATCTGGCAGAATTCGGCGAGGGTGACGCCGGCGTGACGATCGTGGAACTCGGTTAAGCCGCATAACATATCCGGGAAATATATCCGGGAACACCTACACCACAGAACGGACAGAATATAAAGGAGATCATCTTATGAATAAACAAAAAATTCTTATCGTCGATGACGACGAGAATATCGCGGAACTCATTTCGCTGTACCTGACCAAAGAATGTTTCGATACAAAAATGGTCTACAACGGCGAAGACGCTCTGCGCGCATTTGATACCTATCAGCCGAACCTGATCCTTTTGGATCTGATGCTTCCGGGCATCGACGGCTATCAGGTATGCCGCGAAGTGCGCGCCAAATCTTCCACGCCGATCATTATGTTATCCGCAAAAGGAGAAGTCTTTGACAAAGTGCTCGGACTGGAACTGGGCGCCGACGACTATATCATGAAACCATTTGATTCCAAAGAGCTGGTTGCCCGCATCCGTGCCGTGCTGCGCCGTTATCAGCCTGCAAAACCGGAAGCCGCCGCAGCCCAGAGTGCTTCCCGGGAACGGATCAAATGTGTCGAGTACGATGATTTGGAGATCAATCTGACCAACTACTCCGTCGTCTGCGACGGTCATCCCGTGGAAATGCCGCCAAAGGAACTGGAATTACTCTATTTCCTTGCATCTTCCCCCAACCAGGTCTTTACGAGAGAACAGCTTCTGGATCAGATCTGGGGATATGAATACATCGGCGACACCCGCACCGTGGACGTCCATATCAAACGTCTGCGCGAAAAGATCAAAGAACATCCGTCATGGCGGCTCAGTACCGTCTGGGGCATCGGCTACAAATTTGAAACCCGGTAACTACGCTGCCGATTTCTGCTTGTACAAATATTCATCTTTCAGGAGGAAACCAACATGAAAAGTACACTTTATCTTAAATTTGCCCTGCTCTATATCGTGTTTGGTTTCCTGAGCCTGTTTACAACCTCGATCCTCGGACAGCAGCTTCTTCTGAACCAGTTGGAGAACAATGCCTCCCAAAGTCTCTACAAGGAAGCAAACGTCATGGCAACCACTTATCTGCCCTCCTATTTTTCCAACAATATGACGTCCTGGTCGGTTCATTCCCAGCTCTCCGCCATGAAAATTTATCTGGAAGCAACGCTTTGGTTTGTGGAAGAGGACGGGACACTGATCACTTCCTCGAACCTCGGGACTGCAACCGCCCCTGCGATGATCGAGGATTTCGATCCGGCGGAGATCGGAAACAGCCAGTATATTGTCGGTCGCTATCACGGGTATTTTGACGAAGACGTCATCACGATCATGGCGCCGGTCATTCAGGGCTTTCAGACCGAGGGCTATCTCCTGATCCACAAACCGGTCTCCACACTGGAAGAAACTTGCACCCAGCTTATGACAACCGTTCACATTATCCTTGGCGCAGTTTATGTGCTGGCATTTTTGATCCTGATCGGATTTCATTTTTTTGTCTTCCGACCACTCCGCAAAATTACCGAAGCCGCCACACAGTACGCTTCCGGAAATCTGGATTACGAAATCCCGGTTTACACGCAGGATGAAATAGGCTATCTTTCCGCTTCCCTCAACTACATGTCAGCGCAGTTGAAAGACATGGAAGACTATCAGAAAAAGATCGTCGCCAATGTTTCCCATGACTTCCGTTCGCCGCTGACTTCGATCAAAGGTTATGTGGAAGCGATGACCGACGGAACGATCCCTCCGGAACTTCATGAAAAGTATTTGAAGATCATTTTATTTGAGACCGAGCGCTTAACCGATCTGACCAAAGATCTGCTCACATTAAATGAATTTGATACAAAAGAACTGCTTCTCGACAAGACACGCTTTGATATTCAGGAGATGATCAAAAATACGGCGGCATCTTTCGAGGGCATCTGCACTGTGAAACATGTTTCGATCGAACTGCTCCTGCTTCCGCAGGATGTGTTCGTCTTCGCCGACGCGCGAAAGATCCATCAGGTTTTCTACAATCTTCTGGACAATGCGATCAAATTCAGTGAGCATGATTCTTCCGTCACTGTGGAAGTGACCCGCCGCAATGACAAGATCTTTGTATCGGTCAAAGATCACGGGATCGGGATTCCGAAAAAAGAACTCAACAAGATCTGGGAACGATTTTACAAATCCGACCTTTCCCGCGGCAAAGATAAAAAAGGCACCGGACTCGGGCTCGCGATCGTCAAAGAAGCGATCCAGGCACATGATGAACATATCAACGTCGTCAGCACCGAAGGGGTCGGGACCGAATTTATTTTCTCTCTGACACGCGTGGACTGATGAAACCGACACATCCCGGCATGAGGACAGACATTGCCGCAGTGTATGAGAAAAAGAGCAAGGTATGCTTCTCCCTAAGAAACTTCCCTGCTCTTTTTCTATGCTTTCCTATATCCTTATCCTGTTTGCCCGCGGTTGTTATCTCTTTCCTGTCCGGACTTTATTCATACAGCATTTTCCGGATCGATTCGGACTCCATATTCTCTTTCGTCACCCACACATAACCTGTGTTGACTTCCGCTTCATTACCTGCCTGCAGTACCGTTCTCGCCGCCGCGATCACCGACGCATAACCGATTCCAAACGGATTCTGCACGACCAGTCCGGAAATCTCGCCATTTTTCAACGCGTCAAGCTGCGCTTTTCCGGCGTCAAATCCCATCAGAAGAATCTCATCTTCCTGCTCGTTCTCTGCTTTGTCGGCTTTATCCGTATCTTCCGCTTTTTCTGCATTTTCCGTTTTCTCTGTATTCCCGGAATGATCCGCTTTCTTTTCTGCCAGCGCGGAAACGCCAAGCTGTGTAGCCATATCATTTGTTCCAAACATTCCTTTTACATTTGGATATTTTTCCAGATAATACAAGATCACATCTTCATCCGTCAGTTCCGCACTTTTCGCCGCAAGCTCTTCCGCCGGTATCTGTGTCTCTGCTGTATCGGACTCTACTGTACCGGAAGCCGCATCCGTTTCCTCTGCCGGAGTATTCTGAGCATCCGCCACGGTTGAAGCCGCCTCTTCTGTGCCTGCTGAACCTGCCGCCGCATTAGCCGTATTTTCCGTTTCCGATGTGTTGGAAGCAGCGTACTGTTCTTCCACGATCTGCTTTTTCAACTCTTCAAACTGATCCACATAGAGGATCTCCGCCACGTTCACATCCGGATATTTTTCTTCGATCTCCGCACAAAATGCTTCCGTCCGTTCTTTTGCCGTCTCTGATTTGGAATCATGCACAAGGAGAAGAATGTCTCCCGTACGCCCCATGGCATCTGCAAGCTTATAAGCGCCGGTCTTCGCCGCCTCGGCATTATCCGTCTTCACAGTACACTGAATGCCCTGATAATTATTTCCCGAATCCAGAGCGATCACGGGAATCCCGTTCTCCGTCGCCAGATCAAACTGTACGCTGCAGGCGTCCGCATCAATACTTGCCACGCCTACAACATCCGGATACCGGGCAAGTTCCTCATCTAAAATGTTGACCTGCTCATCAATATTTTCTTTTTTCGCCGGCGCATTGTACGTCACTTTGACCTTATCGTTTCCGGTATACCCCAACGTCTTATTAAGATCTTCCTCCGCCTGCTGCACCCCTTTTTTTACATTCTTCCAGAACGCAGACGCCTCATCTTTCCCGATAATGGAAATATATGTCCCCGGTTCCAGATTCAGACCATCGGTCTCACTATATGCGATCGGAGAAATCACATCCAGATTTGCCTGATATGCCGGCTCCTCCGTCTTATCCCCTGTAAATGTTTGCCGTTCTTCTTTTGCACAGGCTGTCGCGGCAAGAACCATAGATGCCGCCAGCATAGCCGCCGTAATACGCTTTGTTTTCATTGAAATTTTCATAAAACAAACCTCTTTCTTCTTGTACCACTTCGTTTTCAGACGCCCCTTTGGCGTTCCTTATATACACTACCATGATTCTCGTAAAAAAAAAGAAATATTTTCTTAATTTTTCCCAAAAACAAGACGGATTATCGAAGAAAATCGCTTGTATATTTGGCACTTTTGTATTAGAATGGGTTTAGCAATGAATGTTGCAATATTACATAAGGAGGATACATACTATGGCACACGTAATTAGTGATGAATGTGTAAGCTGTGGATCTTGCGAAAGCGAATGCCCGGTAGGAGCTATCTCTGAAGGCGATGGCAAATACGAAATCGACGCTGATGCTTGCGTTGATTGTGGAGCATGTGAGGCTGCCTGTCCGACAGGTGCTATCTCAGCAGAGTAATTGTATGATCCCCTTGATCTTCAAGGGATATATATCGCAAAGTGATCACAAGCAAAGATACCGTTCCGTTTTGGGACGGTATTTTTTTGTCTTGATTTGACGAACGATTATCAGGTTGCTTTTCATCCTCCTATGCTATAATGAACATATCATCAACAGCTTGATATACGAACAGCATACGATCCCTGGCTGTCGATGATACTACCAATGAACATCTTAATAGGAGGTATTACATATATGGGTGAAGTCAGATTTATGATTTCCGAAGCTGCCAAACAGGTTCATGTAGAATCTCATGTGCTTCGTTACTGGGAGGAAGAACTGAACTTAAAGATCGGGCGCACGGAAATGGGACATCGATATTATACCGAAGATGACATACAACTTTTTCTCTGTATCAGAAAACTAAAGAATGAAGGCATGTTATTAAGGGACTTAAAACCATTGATCCCGCAGCTTACCGCAACCCGAAAAAAATTGACCGACGCAGTACACGCCGAGGATACTCCGGAACAGACTTCGGACACAGTGGAAAATACATCGATCGCCGCAGCGGACAATACCGGGACAAGCAAGGCTCACTCCGGTGCTTTGGTCCCGGCCGACGCAGAAGTCATCCCGGTCACACAATTAGAGCAGGTACGAAGCCTGATCGGCGATGTATTGACGGAAGTTGTCACCTCGAACAATACCGTGCTGGAACAGCAGATCAGCCAAAAAGTCACCTCTGATGTGATCCGGGAAATGGATTTTCTCTTCCAGGCAAAAGAACGGCAGGAAGAAGAACATTACCGCAAATTGGACAGCCTGATCCGCCAGCAGCAGACACTTAGGCGCGAAACGGCTTCCCGTGAAAATCCGCTCGGACGCTTCCGGAAAATCTTTACCTGATCTGCTTGTATGTCAGGAACAAACAGTCAAACACGCGTAATGTCGCTTATATAAGGCAGCATTACGCGCGTTCTCTTACAGTTCCTTTTTTCTGTTTTAATCCGCTTTTGCGCGTTCCTCGTTTCCGAATCTCGTGTACTGCGGCATCCATGCAAGGCGTACCGTTCCGATCGGACCGTTTCTCTGCTTGGCAATGATGATCTCCGCAATATTTTTATCTTCCGTATCCGGAATATAATAATCCTCACGGTAAATAAACATACACACGTCCGCATCCTGCTCGATGGCCCCGGACTCTCGGAGGTCGGAAAGCATCGGACGTTTATCCGTTCTCGACTCCACCGCACGGCTGAGCTGGGAAAGTGCGATCACCGGCACATTCAACTCACGGGCAAGTCCTTTTAACGAACGGGAAATCTCGGAAATCTCCTGCTGACGGCTTTCGTTGCTCCGTCCGCCGCTTCCGCTCATCAACTGCAGGTAGTCGATGATGATCAGATCCAGTCCCAGTTCCAATTTATATTTTCGGCATTTTGAGCGCATCTCCGCGATCGAAATACCGGACGTGTCGTCGATGATCATTCTTGATTTTCCGATCCGTCCCGCACCCTCGATCAGCTTCTCCCATTCGGTATCTTTCAGATTACCGGTTCGAAGCGCCTGTGCGTCGACATGGGATTCCAAAGAGAACAGACGGTTCACCAACTGTTCCTTTGACATCTCGAGACTGAAGATCGCCACCGCCAGATTCTGGCGGAACGCCACATGCTGTGCGATATTCAATACGAACGCCGTTTTTCCCATCGACGGACGCGCCGCGATCAGGATCAGATCCGACCGCTGCAATCCGGACAGCTTATAATCCAGATCGATAAATCCGGTCGGGATACCGGTCACGGTTCCTTTTGTCTTTGATGCGCGCTCGATCACATCCAGCGCATTCAGAACAACCTGCTTGATCGGCACATATTCCTGCACATTTCCCCGCTCTACAAGATCAAATACCTGTTTCTCTGTCCGCTCCAGGATCACTTCCAGCGGTTCATTTTCCATATAACATGTATTGGCGATCTCTTCATTGATCTTGATCAGCCGCCGCAGCGTCGCTTTCTCACTTACGATCTGCGCATAATATTTCACGTTCGCCGAAGTCTGCACTCCCGCGATCAGATCCCGGACAAACTCCAGACTACTGACTTCCGGCGGGACATTTTTTTCTTTCAAATGTTCCTGCAGTGTGATCAGATCGACCGGATGTCCCATCTGGAACAATTCCACCATCGCGTCAAATAAAATACCATATGCGTTCTGGTAAAAATCTTCTCCGCTGATGATCTCCGACGCCGTTGTGATCGCGTCTTTATTCATCAGCATCGCTCCGATCACCGCCTGCTCCGCCTCCTGGCTGTGCGGCAGGATCCGCTTGATTACTGCTTCATCCATTCAGACAATCCCCTTACTCTTCGCTCACGATGACCTTTAGCTCTGCGGTCACTTCCGGATGCAGTTTCACCGGGACACTGTGAGTTCCAAGTGTTTTGATCGCATCTTTCAGCTGCACTTTTTTCTTATCGATCTCCAGATCCATCTGTTCTTTCACTGCTGCAGCAATCTCTTTTCCGGTCACGGAACCAAATGCTTTTCCGCCCTCTCCCATCTTGATCGCCAGTTCGATCTTGCCTGCCTGCAGTTTTGCCGCCAATTCTTTTGCCGCTTCCAAATGCTCTTTTGCAATCTTCGCCTGATTATCTTTCTGCAGTTTCAGATCGTTTAAATTCTTTCCGTTTGCTTCCACGCCGAGCTTCTTCGGCAAAATAAAATTCCGTGCATATCCGTCATTCACATTGACGATCTCGCCTTTTTTTCCAAGTGACTTTACGTCCTGCAATAAAATTACTTTCATGTTCTGTCTTCTCCTTTATGCCATTTACTATTTTACTGTTTCTAATATATAACGAAGATTTCTAAATATCGCCCTCCTCGATCATCTGATCGATCGTCGCTTTCAGCGCATTGATCGCCTCTTCCATATCGGTATGATCGAACTGCGCGCCTGCGGCATTGATATGACCTCCGCCGCCTAATTTCTCCGCGATCACCTGTACGTTGACTTCATCGATCGAACGGGCGCTCATATAAATCTTGCCCGAATAGATCGTCAGCACAAACGACGCCTTGATGCCGCTGATATCCAGCAATTCATTCGCCGTCTGCGCCGCAAGCACCGTCGGGCTGTCAATATCGCTCGGACACTCTGCGATCGCATACTCTTTCCGGTATACTTCCGCCATCCGTACCGCTTCCGCTTTTGCCCGGTAAGACGCCATATCGTCCCGGAACATCTTGCGCACCCGCGTAATGTCCGCTCCGCATCTTCTCAAAAATGCGGCCGCTTCAAACGTACGCACACCGGTACGGTTCATAAAATTCTGTGTATCGATCATGATTCCCGCATAGAGACAGTCTGCCTCTACATTCGGGAAACGGATATCGTCGACAATATACTGAAGCACTTCCGCAACCATCTCGCAGCTTGACGAGGAATACGGCTCAATATAAGAAAGCACCGCATTTTCAATACCGACACTGCTCTGCCGGTGATGATCCAGCACCGCGATCGTCTTCGTCTTTTTCAGAAGCTCCGGACACTCGGTCATCTGCGGTTTATTCGTATCGACTACAACAACCATCGTATTGTCATTGATATAATCCATCGCCTGCTCCGAGGTCAGGAAAATATCCTTTTCATACGCCGGGCTTTCCGCGATCTCATCATACAGAGGGCGGACCGAACTGGTCACTTCGTTCATAACGATATGTGCTTTCTTCTCCAGCTCCTTTGCCGCACGGTAAATTCCCATACATGCACCGAGACAGTCCGCGTCTGCGATCTTATGCCCCATGATAATGACCTGATCTTTCGCAACGATAAACTCACGGAGCGCCTCTGCCTTAACACGCGCTTTGACACGCGTATTCTTGGATGTCTGCTCTTTCTTTCCGCCGAAATATGTAATGCCGTGGCAGTCTTTCACAACCGCCTGATCTCCCCCCCGCGCCAGCGCAAGGTCGATCGCGACACGCGCGTAGTTGTAGCTCTGCGCATAAGTCGCTGTATTGAGTCCCAATCCGATACTAAGCGATGCGGAACGCGCATTTCCGATATTCACCTGTTTGACTTCTTCCAGCAAAGAGAACTTATCCGCCTCAAATTTCCGGTAACTTTCTTTACGTATCACGATAAAATACTTGTCTTTTTCCAGTTTTTTAACGATGCCGTCCACGTCTCCGATGTATTTATTGATCTTTCGGTCGATCAACGCTACAAGAAGCGACTGCCGCACCTCTTCGACACTTTCCATCACTTCATCATAATTATCGATATAGATCAGTCCGGCGATCAGACGCTGATCCTCGTTCTCCTTGATGTAGGCGTTCAATTCGGTCACATCATTGAGATATACCGCAATAAAATACTCTTTTTCTTTCGGGATCTGAAGCACTTCTTCCGTATCACTGAATCCCTCCACCGAAACTTTCCGCAGTTCCGCCTGATAATCACGGTCGTTGTAATGCACTTCCAGTTCCACATGATCGACATCCCCTTTCGGGTACACGCCGCGATTCAACTCCGGGATCAGCTTGTTCAAATATTTTTCTCTTCGCCTGTCTGCAAATAATTCTGCAAACCGGTCGTTCTTCCAGACGATCCGTCCGTCCTCCATCAGAATCGCATACGGAATCGAAAGTTCCTTTAGAAGCGTATTCTGAACTGCTTTGTATTGCGTTGAAAACTGAACCATATCTGCAAGGATCAATGATCTGTTGTACACATAGAGCACGCCGACGATCACCATATAGATAATGACCATGACAGACATCATTCCGCCTGCTTTCCGGTCAACCATATACATCCAGATGTTCATTGCAGCCAGAAGCACCGTCATGATCACCGGCCACTGCATGTACATCCGCAGCTGTCCTTTCAAACGCACATCCTTTTTCTTCATGGATTTTTACCCTCCAAAATAACACACTTCGCTACTTACCCACTATTGTCTTAGTATAGCACTTTTCTGTCTATTATTCCACTAAGTTTTTGACTTGTTTTCCATGCTCTCGTTCTATATAATAGGATGAGAATCAGATTTATATATCCAAAAGATAATATACGAGGGGGATTTTTCCTATGAAATATCAAATGCTCGTGCTGGATCTGGACGGCACTTTAACCAATTCCAAGAAAGAGATCACAGAACCGACCAGAAAGGCGCTTCTTGAGATCCAAAAAGAAGGAAAGATCGTCGTACTTGCCAGTGGACGACCGATCAACGGCGTTGCCCCGCTTGCCGATATTCTGGAAATGGAAAAATACGGCGGATACATGCTTTCTTTCAACGGCGCCCGCATCACCAGATGTTCCACCGGCGAGATCGTCTACAACCGCACCTTGCCGCCAAGTGTGATACGCCCGATTTATGAGACGGTAAAAACATACCCCGGCGTGGATATTATTTCTTATACCGATACCGAGATCTTATCCGGAATCTGTTCGAATGAATACACGGAAAAAGAAAAATTCATCAATAATATGAAAATCGTCCCGGTCGCGGATTTCCCAGACGCGCTGGATTTCCCTGTCAACAAACTTTTGCTTCCCGGACCGCCGGAGCTCCTCGAGGAAATCATGCCGAGACTAAAAGAAGAATACCACAGTCTTCTGAACATTTATCGTTCCGAACCATATTTTCTTGAGATCATGCCGCAGAATATCGACAAAGCGCATTCTCTGCAAAAATTATTAAGCAGTATCGGGCTTACCGCTGATGAGATGATCTGCTGCGGCGACGGCTACAACGACCTTTCCATGATCGAATATGCCGGACTCGGCGTCGCAATGGAGAACGCCCAGCCAGTCATCAAAGAAGCCGCAAATTTCGTCACACGTTCCAACGACGAAGACGGGATCTTGTATGTGATCGACCGATTTATGCGGTAAATTATTAAGAAATAACAAAGAATCCCCGTAAGGTTTCCTTTATCCATTGAATAAAAGATACCCTCGGGGATTTTTCATTCTACAATATATGCCCAGATGCACATCGTTCATCCTCTGAACAAAATTCCGAATATCATCTATCTGCCTTTTGCTTTATCCTCGCGGATCAGTTTGCGGATTGCCAGGACTGCCACCTCAATTGCAGGTTCCATCTCATGCACCACAGGATTATCCAAGCCAGCTTTTTCTCTCTCCTGATTTGCCAATGCCAGGAACACAGAACCTACCCGAACTCTTCGGAATGCCCCTGCAATAAACAATGCTGCCGACTCCATTTCCGATGCCAGACATCCCATCCGTTTCCACGCCTCCCATTTGTTGATCAATTCATAGGAAACCGGCATTTTTTCCGGGTCATGCTGCCCGTAAAATGCGTCTTTACACTGTACAACCCCTGTGTGATACACCAGCTCTTTTTCTTTTGCCGCCGCAAGCAAGGCATTTGAAATCTCAAGATCTGCCACCGCCGGATATTCGATCGGCGCATACTCCTTGGACGTCCCCTCCATTCGGACCGCTCCGGTTGCGATCACCAAATCTCCTCCTTTTACACTCAGCTCTATTCCGCCGCATGTCCCCACTCTTACAAAGGTGTCAGCACCGCAATTACACAGTTCTTCCAAAGCGATCGATGCCGAAGCGCCCCCGATCCCCGTCGATGTCACTGATACTTTTTCGCCGTCCAAAAATCCGGTATATGTGACAAATTCCCGATTATCCGCTATTAATTCTGCATTTTCAAAATGCTCCGCAATTTTTTTACATCGCTTCGGATCTCCCGGCAGGATCACATATTTCCCCACATCCCCCTTTGACATATTGATATGATACTGTAGCCCCTTTTTACCTGAATACTTCTGCATAACAACCTCCTGTTCTGTATCTTTCACTCAGATTTGATACAATCGCTTATATTAAGTTATCCGGTCCAAATCCATATGGAAGCAGTTCTTCCAACATCCGGATCTCATATTTCTCCTCATTATCTGCCATCACAACTTTCAAGTCTTTTCCAAATTCATATAACATCTGCCGACACACACCGCACGGACTTACAATCTCTTCTGTCTTTTTCTCTCCGTTTTTCGGACCTCCAACCAGCGCAAGCATTTTAAATTTCCGCTCCCCCTCCGAAACCGCTTTAAATAAAGCTACGCGCTCCGCACAGATTGTCGGTGTATAAGAGGCAGATTCAATATTGCAACCGGTATAAATCTTTCCGGATTCAGACAATATCGCCGCCCCCACACTAAAGTTCGAGTATGGAGAGTACGAATATTCTCTTGCTTTCATTGCCCGTCTGATCAAGTCTTGAATTACATCTTTTTCATTTTCCAAAAAATCACCCTCCTTCTATTATCTTTATTATAATAAGTAGTAGCGTCGGTGTACAAGGGGAAATACGCCTCAAACCGCAAATATTTCGGTGGATATTCTGATAGAACCTTGATAGAATGATAAAAGAAAATAAAGACTGGACTGGTTGAATAAAATGAATGTAAATGAAGTAATAGAAAAAAGCTGACTCAAAGGGTTTCCCCTAAGAATCAGCCTTATATTTTTGATTAGTCCTGAACGTACGGCATCAAAGCGATATGTCTTGCTCTCTTGATTGCTACTGTAAGAGCTCTCTGATGTTTCGCACAGTTTCCTGTGATTCTTCTCGGAAGAATTTTTCCTCTCTCAGAGATATATTTCTTTAACTTTGCAACGTCTTTGTAATCGATTTCGTTATTCTCTTTACCACAGAATACGCAAACTTTTTTTCTTCTGCGAGCCGGTCCTCTTCTTTTGAAGCCGCCCTCTGGTCTGCTGCCTTTTTCAAAAGCCATCTTGCTTTACCTCCTATTTTCATCACTTGGTGATAATCGGAAGTTAGTTAAACGGTAATTCCTCGTCAATCCCGTCCGGAATATTCATGAAGCCGTCACCTGCATCCATGCTCGGAGCGGAAGCCGGTGCCTGACTTGCCGGCGCATTGTTATACTGGAAAGAACCTCTGTTCGCTTCGCTCTCCGCTCTGCTCTCAGCAAATTCCTGCTCTTCCACGATCACTTCGGTTGTATAAACGCGCACACCGTCTTTGTTCGTATAGCTTCCGGTCTGGATACGTCCGGAAACTGACACGCGCATTCCCTGACGGAAATACTTCTCTGCAAACTCGGCAGAACGCCCGAATACAACACACGGAATAAAATCTGCGGTCGGTTCGTTGTCCCGTTTGAATCTGCGGTCTACGGCTACCGTATATCTCGCAACTGCTGTTGCGCTGTCTCCCTGGGAATATCTAACCTCCGGGTCTCTTGTAAGTCGACCCACCAAAACTACTTTATTCATATATACCTCTTTCTCTTATGCTTCCTGTTTCACGCATAAATATCTGAGAACATTATCCATGATACGGATACGCTGTTCCACTTCACCCGGAACAGTAGCCTCAGCCTCGAAGTGGATGAAATAGTAGTATCCTTCTTTCATCTTCTGAATTTCGTAAGCGAATCTTCTCTTACCCCATTCATCAACGTCAGTTACGTTGCCACCGAAACGTGTCACTAAATTTTTCACTTTTTCGATCACTTCAGCTCTGGCGTCGTCTTCGATTTTTGCGCTGACAACAACAGCTAATTCATACTTGTTCATGTCTTTCGCACCTCCTTTTGGTCTCTGGCCCCCGACTCCTTCGGGAGCAAGGAATGTAAACATCCGTCGTCTTATTTCAATTCAACGGGTATGCCACGAGTACATATCATAACATAAACAATTCACGGTTTCAAGCTTTTTTTCTAATTTCTCTTGTGTTTTTTTCCACCAGTTTCCGCGGCACCATAACCTGATGTCCGCATCCTGTACATTTCAGACGAAAGTCTGCCCCCACGCGGAGGATCTCCCACTCGTATGTCCCACACGGATGCGGCTTTTTCATCCGGATAATATCTCCGACCGCAAAACGATCCGCCATCCTCTCACCTCCATTCCATCTGAAGCTTCCCGTCTCTTCCAGACCGCTTATTCTTCCGATACCAGCACGCCCTGAACGATAAAACGCTCATCGTCACGCACATTGGTACACGTTGATAACGTCACGATACTGGAGCCCGCGCCGACACTCGCATCCGTCTGGTATGCCGAACTGTTTTTACATGCTTCCAGATATGCCAGATATCTTTCATCCGATTCAAACTCCAGCGTATAGTTTTCCGCCTGATCACTCACGACACCCGCCACAAAGACCTGATACGTTCTCGTCTTCCCATCCGGTGTATAAATATAGAAATAAGGATGTTCTTTATAAAATGCTTCGTCGCCATATGCATTCAGCTGTGAAAACATCTCGCCGCCCACTTTCAGATTGTGCCCGTAGATGATCGTATTTCTGTCTGAAAATGAAGATGCATTCCGGTAATCCATGAAAATCGCACCCAGTTTATTATCCGACGCAGAAAATGTCTTCGTCAGATAGAGATCATTATCCATCCCTTTTACAACCGGATAGTTGATCACTGCCGGTTCGTCAAATCGGATCCAGGCGACTGTATCGGAATTTTCTTCCTGCAGCGCCTCAAAATCCACCTGAAATTTTTCTTCGCCCTCCGCGGTCTTCTCTGTCGTGATCACCAGCTTTTTCACCTCATCGTACTCCTGTCTGCCGAAATAATACGGGACGAGAAGCATAGCGAGCTGATAGAGTGAAAACACAAATACACAGACCGCCACGATCAATATGGTGATCGAGATCACATCCGTTTTCTGTTGATTTCTGCGCTTTCTTTTTCGCTTCACAGTATTTTTTTGCTTCGCAGTATTTCTTCGTTTCTTTTTATCTTCCATATTAAAATCCTAAATTCTCGTCTACGAGAATGATCTTTGTCCGTTTCGGCACTTTTGAAAATCTCGTGATCAAAATCTGACAGCAGATACACTGTGGTGATTTACAATTAAAACAGCTTCCGTTTTTCACACACGGAGTGTCCACTCCGAAGCGTTGTGCATTGATCGGCGCCGCTTCATTTCTTGCGCGGCTCATCGCATCCGCCTCTGTCTTCACGACTTTGTTCATCCCTACGATCAACAGTACGTTCTTCGGTCCATAAGCAAACGCCGCCACACGGTTTGCATTTCCATCCACATTTACAAGGACTCCGTCCTCCGAAAGCGCGTTGGTGCTGCCGATAAAGAAATCGCAGTTCAATGCCTGATGCGCGATCTTTTCTTTTTCTTCTCTTGTCTCTACCTGCTCTCTGTCATACACGTCGTAATTTCCTTTATGAAGCGCATCGGTCAGTCCGATCTCCTGCGCCGACATCGTTCCGCCCCAGCTGATGCTGCTCCCCTCCGGAATCAGTTCCAACGCTTTCTCCAATGCCTCTTCCTTTGTCTTCACATAATATGCTTCCATATTCCGGGACTCCAACGCTTTGACTACACGATTTCCGAGTACCTCGTTTCTCATCTCTCTGACATTCATATCAGACAACGCTCCTTTCTTTTCCGCTTTCCAACAGCGAGTTTACTTCCTATTATACCTTTCTTTTATTTTTCCGTAAAGTGGATTCCCCGATCCATAGCATTCTCTGCCGCATCCATTTCTGCCAGTATCACCTTCTGCCGTTCCTCAAATAAAAGCCCTTTATTATATCGATAATAAGAATCCGATCCGTTTTCCTTGATAAACCACATACTATATGAATTTGCATTTAATTCCGTGATAAAAAATACCATCTCCTGACTCTCTCCAAACGCATCTTCAAGAAAATCAAACACATTTTGCAGGATTTCTTTCACTTCTTCTGTTTTCGTCTCCAACGCTCCGGCTTCTTCTCCAAACCGTTCTTTCGTATATTCATACGCATCCATGTCAATTAAAAAGTTACCTTTCGTGTGTTTTACCACATTTTCCATAAATGCTGTGACGCGCTTCCACATACGGGATTCTGCACGGTTCAGCATTTCCGCTCTCTCAAGAGCTTCCCGATCCGAAACTATTTTTTGCAGGATTTCCTCTGCTGTTACATGATCTCGTTCCTCCCGGTATGTCAGCATATACTCATACAGCTTCGACACAAACGCATCCGTCTCATAACATTCCCGGAATAATTCGCTCAATTTTCCATTCAGAAGACTTACGATACTCAAATGTTCATCCAGAGCTGCGCTGCGGATTTTCTGCAGCGTAGTCGGGCTCCATTTTCCGTTCAGGATGTCTTCCACTCCGTAGTCCGTCCGATATTTATAGTACAGTTCCAGATACCCGGCAAAATCTTTTGCGATCATCGGATGCTGGATATACTGAAAGACCACTTCCCTGTCCATCTTCGTTCCGATCGCTTCGTACGCCTGGATCAACTGGGATAAATCTTCCCATCCCCGTGCCGTCGCAAACCGTTTTCCGTCCACGGTCGTCTCCACCCGGTAGAAATTCTGCTTCCTCAATTCCAGATAAGAGATCACAGCCGGGTGGATTCCCTGCTGATAGGCATATTCTTTCCACACCTCAAAATCCGCTTCCACGTCGATCTTCTTCAGACGATCCAATGTTACCACATCAAATTCCCGGACAGATTTATTATATTCCGGCGGATTCCCCGCCGCCACGATGATCCATCCCTCCGGCACTTTCTGGTTGCCAAAGGTCTTTCCCTGAAGAAACTGCAGCATTGTCGGCGCCAACGTCTCCGACACGCAGTTGATCTCATCGATAAACAAAATCCCCTCTTTGATCCCGGTCTGCTCGATCTTCTCATAGACCGAGGCAATGATCTCGCTCATCGTGTATTCAGTCACGGAATATGTCTGTCCACCGTAAACTTTTTCCTTAATAAAAGGAAGCCCCACCGCGCTCTGTCTTGTATGATGCGTGATCGTATATGCCACAAGCCCGATCTTACATTCTCTGGCGATCTGCTCCATGATCTGTGTCTTTCCGACTCCCGGGGGTCCCATCAGAAGCACCGGACGCTGACGCACTGCCGGGATCTTGTACTCGCCGAATTCGTCTTTCGCCAGATAAGCTTCGATGGAATTTTTGATTTCCTGTTTCGCACGCTTTATATTCATTGCTCCCGCATTCTCCTTTTCTTCTGTTTCTCTCTCAGACTTTCTTCTGTTTCTTTCATTTCCTCCGATTATTCCAATGTTTCATCCAGCATGATTTTCATTGCCCACGGCGGTACCTGCCGCTCTTCTGCTTCCTCCTCAGCAAATACAAACGCGGTCTGATATCCCGGCATCTTTTCCGGATAAATGCCATAGCCGTCCGTAAAATAAAGCAGCCCGCGCAGATGTTCAAATTCCCCGTCCCGGATCAGTTGATCCACATAGGAAAATGCCGGACGGAAATCCGTTCCGCCCTCCCCGTAAAGAGTCAGATTTTCCATATACGTCTCCAAATCCTCTGCACAGGTGATCTTTACATCCGACTGCACTTCTTCGTCACACTGGATGATATGCACATTGACTTTTTTAAAAAAACTTTCGCTTCTTCCGAGCACATCGTAAGTCACTTCCAGAAACTTTTTCACCAACTCCCCGGAACAGGACATCGACGTATCGATCACAACTGCAAATTCCTCAATCTTTTTGACTTCCTTTGTCTCCTGCGGTTCGATCAGCGGCATATTGCCGTAAAGCGACAATCCATAGCTGTAAAATGTATAGTCAAATGTATCCGCATCGACTCCCAGTTCCTCTCTGTAAACCGAAAACTTTCTTAAGAACTCCCTGTAATCATATCGTTCCCGATTCTCCACTCGGACCTGCCCCAACAGATCCCCGCTTTTCTCCGACGCTTCCTTGGAAAACGTCTCCAGATCGGTTTCCATGTCTTCGTTGATCTCCTGCCACTTCCGGTTCAGATCCGGGTTCGGCGGCTTCTCATCCGGACTTTTATTTTCCCAATACCGATGATCGTCCACATAAAATTCCTGCCGTAATTTCTGCCACTTTTCCTCTGTCAGATCCCATTTTCGAAGCAGGCGAAAAATACGCTCGGCATTTAAGACTTTCCCATCCGCTTCCCGCTCCAACCGTCCATAAGTGTCTCTGCGAAGCAGACTTTTCGAATACCGCACCGACCGATGGTAATTTCCATCGATCAAACGCTCGATCGCAATATCACAACTTAAATCCCACAGAAAAAACACCGCTTCCCGCTCTGTTTCCCCGAACGAAATCTGTTTGACCATATGGCGGAACAGACAATGGTACACCATATGCAGATACCCGCGGTTCACGAGAATCCGGTTTTCCCGGTACAGACCGCCCAGCTCCCTCGGATGAAAATAGATCGCCCCGCCGTCTGTACCAAATGGATGCACTTCCGAATCCATCTGATATACAAAACTGCTCAAAGCGACATCCAAAAAACGCATGCCAAGATATAGTTCATCCCGGGATGCCGCCAGAATCTGCTCGCCGATCCGCCGAAGCCTTTCTATATTCTCCTGTCCGTTTTCGTATTCCATCCCATGTTCCAACTTCTCACTCAAAATCATATTCTTCTCTATAATTCAAATTTTCTTTTTTTTGCTCCCGTTTTTTTGGGAAACAATCGTTGCCGTTCATTCATCAAAAATCCGGCGGCTTCTGCTTTCCCGAGATCTGCCGCCGAAACTGCCGCCGCTTCCAGAACATCTTCTTTCCAAAGTCCGTAGACGCTGATCTGTCCAAGCCGGTCAATCCGGTCTGTTTTTATCAGATGTTCCACGATCTGCCCTAACTGCCCGGAAAGATACGTTTCATAATTCTTTCGAGCCCGCTTGCTCAGTCCGTGCGGATATTCCATCCGCCAAAACACCAGATCTTCCAACACGTCCCGAGGCTCCTGTGCTTCCGCAAGCACGAACAGTTCGTCATATTTCCGGTAATCCAATTCCCTGCTGTAAAAACACTGCCGATAATTATTCCCCGTACCGTGGTGCTGTGTAAATAAAATCCGTGCCGGCGTATTTTCCACCGCCTCCTCGTAATGCTCCGGAAAAACCAGTTTTACAACTTCCGTTTCCCGATCTGCACTCCGCTGATTTACGGTTTGCGGATCCGTACTCTGCAAATTTACATCCTGCTGATCCACAATTTTCACATATTTTCTGTAAAAAGTCACGTCAATCCTCTGCCACAATTCTCCCAGTATTTCTTTCACACAAGATTTTTCACCGTCCATCAGAAATACATTCAATTCCCGAAGTTTTCCGCAGCCGGTAAACGCGCCGCTGCCGATCCGGTAAAGCCGGTCAGAAAACGTAAGTTTCTTAAGCTTCCTGCATCCGTAAAAAATATAGTTCCCGATCTCCTGCACCGTTTCCGGAAACACCACCTCGGCGATCTTCTCTCCTGCCAGAAGCTGTTCCCTGTCTTCTTCCAAAAATCCGTCTTCCGTCCGGTATTCCAGCACATCTTTATCTTCCGATGATTTCTTGTCCGAAAATGTATATGCCGCCACGGCACGCACTGTGATCTCCCCGATCTTCTCCGGAACAACAACCGTTTCTCCCGTACCGAAACACCGTACAATTTCCGCATATCCATCCCGTATCCGATATTGTATCCTCATTCAAATCCCCTTGCTGTTTTTAAAAATCCATTCTCATTTTAGCCTTTACTAACCGCTCTGTCAATATCGGCTCTGCTCTGGGTAAAAAGAGGGTTCTCCCATATTACATTAGAAGAAATTGGCAAAAACAGCGCCGCGTCACTGACTCTTCGGAAGAAAAATACTGAACACACTTCCCTGTCCTTTCAGGGAAGTTTCTTCCCCTTGGGTCTCGGCGGCTCCCTCCGTAATTTCCGCTCTCCAGACTTCCTCTCTCCAGGCTTCCGTTCTCCAGACTTCTGCTTTCACATATCCGTTTTCCTGATTCAGGATCTTTCTCGTCAGATAAAGTCCCAGACCGACACCCTCTTTCACAAGTGCCGCATTATTTCCGCGATAAAACCGTTGATAAACCTTGCCGTATTCCGCCCGCGTAAGCGGTACTCCGTAATTTTTCACATCAATCCGGACAACCATCGGATATTCTTCCATCGACACGATAATTTTCCGACCTTTTTCCCCGTATTTCACCGCATTGTCCAACAGATTGAACAGCGCTTCCTCGATCCACCGTCTGTCATATACGCCGCAAATATCCTGCGCTCCCTCCAGACAGATCTCCTGTCCGTTTTGCTCGGCTTTCCATGCAATCTGATCGATCGCCGCCAGCACCATCTCCAAAATCGGCTGTTCGGTCGGACGCATCTGCATCACATCTTCCTCCAGCCGGATCGCCTTTGTAAATCCGTCTCCGAACCACCTCAGTTTCTCAACCTGGCTGTCAATGATCCGGCAGATCTTCTTCCGCTCTCCCGGGGCAAATGTGTCTCTTTCCAAAAACCCGCAGTACATCTGGATGTTTGTGAGCGGCGTATTGATCTGATGCACAAGATCCGCGATCAGTCCGCTCATTTCCCGGCGCATTTTCTCTTCCCTTTCCTTTGCCCCGTTGATGATCTCATACAGCTTCCAGATCTGGTTTTGAAATTTCCCCAAAGAAGATTCTTCTTCCATTCCAAAGAACTGCTTTTTTTGCCCGTCGCTCAAGTGCTGGATACATGCGTTGATGCCGTTCATTGTCCGGTTGATCGTTCTTCGGACCGCCCAATATCCGCAGCCGAATATGCACAGATTCCAGATCCCGTAACCGGTACAGGCACTTATCCACACCGGATGATTTTTATCCTCCTCGATCTTTCCTCTGAGCCGTGAGATATTTACGCTCAATGTATTTTTGTCCACAAAATTCCCATCCACATCCCAGACCCGTTCCAGAAGTATTTCCGTTGTCAGCACCTGATTCGGATTTTTCAGAAACATTTCCAGAATCTTCTGTTCCGTCCTGCTCATTTTAACCTCGTTCCCATCCTTTTTCAAAATTCCGGACGTAAAATCGTAACACAGGCCTGCCGCCTGATACAAAGACGGATCTTTTTTCCCGCTGCGCTGCAGCAGCGCTTTCAAACGCCGCATCAAAAGCGGGACGGAAAACGGTTTTGTCACATAATCGTCTCCGCCCGCGTCAAATCCTGCGATCATATCCCGTTCTGTATTGCGTGCAGTTAAAAAGATCACCGGCGTCTCATTCCCTTTCTGCTCCCGCAGTTTCCGCAGACAGCTTCGTCCGTCTCCGTCCGGAAACGACACATCCAAAAGTATGGCATGGATCGTTTCTCCTCATTTCATTCCGCCGTTTTTACTCCGCCTCCCGAAGCCGTTCGACGATCGTCTTCTTATTGAGCTGCTTTGTCAAAACAACCGCTACGCCAAATGCAACGAGTGTTCCTGCCAGGAGCACCATCAATACAGAGACCGCATAACATCCGGGCGCAAATCCGGAAGACATCGGCAGTTCGGATGCGCTGACCGCGATCGGAAGTCCGACCGGGATCATCACGACCATTCCGAAAAGGATCATTTTCATACCATTTCCGAAGATCATCCGCCGCATCTGCCGTCCGGTCATTCCAATGGACTGCAAGGATGCAAATTCAATTTTCCGTGCCAGCACGTCTGTTACAAGCGTATTGACGATATTTACCAGTCCGATCAGACCGAAAATGATGGATACGAACAGACCAAGCAGCATTTTCTGGTCTTTCTGGATCTGATCCTGCGCGCGGGTTGCATATTTGGATGAAAGCTGTACCTGCGTATTGAAATATTCTGCGATGATCTGGTCGATCTGCTCTTCCTGCTCTTTTTGTACACTTTCATCTCCGGCTTCCGCTTCGATCTGATAAGCCGAGACCATATCGTTCGCCGCATCGCCGTAAATTTCCTGAAATGTTCCGTTGGGAACGATGAAAGACGCATTTGCCTTGATCTCCCTTCCGTATCGATCCGGTTCTTTTCCGACAACCGCCATCACGGTAAATGATCTCGTCGCAAATTCCTGCGTATCATACCGGTAAAACGACAATTCAATCTGCTCTCCGGCTTTCATGCCCTCATATTGATACTCTTCCCCTGCAAAAAACGCTTCGTGCGGCTGATAGATGATATAATCACCGGAGGCAAATAATTCCGCATTCAGTTCCCCGTCATACACGCAGAGATTTTCTGCTTCCAGCGGCAACGCTTCCGCATCGATCCCGAGGACTCCCAGATCTACATCCTCGCCCTCTCTATATAAATGAGACGAAGTTTCGATCGTCTCTCCAACCTGCGCGTGTTCCTGCTCCAATACTTCCCGGAGCCGTCCGTCTAACCGCAGACGTGATACAGATTCCGGATAATATCCGTAATCGCTTTCCGCATCCGGATTGAACGCCTGATGATAGGTATAGATTTTGTTCACAAAAGGCAGCTCTTCCAGCGCTTCTCCGATCGCAGGATCCATCACCTCATAAGGCGCTTCCATCGGCAGATCGGTATGAGACTGATATACGCGGAAATCTGTCATATTCGTCTGGTTTCCGGTTGACCATCCATTCCGTATCGTATCCGAACAGCATCGTATACACAACGGTGAACAAAATTCCGCTAAGTGCAAAAGAAAGAACGGAAAAGACCATTTTCTTCTTTCCGCCCGAACGGAATCGCGATGCTTCCACCGGCGAGATCTTTGCCGCCAGCGTAAATGCTTTTCTGCTGCTGCTCCAGACGGTCAGCGCTGTAAATAAAACTGCTCCGACAATTCCGAGTTCCAGCGCCGGATGCGGTTCATAGAATCTGGCAAAGGTCAGTTCCAGCTTCTGCATCCCCTGAATGGCGATCAGATTGATCCCTGTTCCGATGATCACTCCTGCAAATGTACCCGCGATCCCAAGACGGATCGTCTGCCGCCCCAGCATTTTACGGATCTGTTTTCCCGTCATACCGATCGTCTTCATATTTCCCATAAAGCGGATATCATTGACGACCGATATATAAAATACATTATAGATCAAAAAATAACCGCAGACAATGATCAGCACAAGCAATGCGGCGATCCCCGCAAAAAATGCCGTCATATTATCTTTGGTGATATATTTCACCCCGAGACCGCCGACTTTTTCTTTCAGCGCTTCCAGTTTTCCTTTGACCTCGTCATTGGAGGTCTGTGCCGTCACACCCGGAAATTTCGTATAAATACTGCTGTTTTCATCGCCCTGCTCCGGATTGTAACGATCCGGGAAATCAAACGTCGTATAGATTTCCTCGTAATCTTCGATCGCACGCAGCGGATTGTCATAAAAGCCGGAGATCGTGACTTCCACAGGTTCTTCCGCACGCTCTCCGCCGCGAAGTACGATCAGATTCAGCGTCATTTTCTGTCCCGGCTTCATCTCCATTCCAAGATGTTCCGCCATCGTGTCGGACAACAGGATCTCTTCCGGAACTTTCGGATATTCCCCGGAGATCAGGTCCACATACTGATGTCCGTAAAAAGAATCACTGACGCCAAGCAGGCGAACCGTCAGTCCTGCGAATTCTTTATTGTGCGGAGTCCCCTCGGTACAGAGTCTCGCCAGATCCGCCCACTCTACTTCCGGCTGTTCCAGCACTTTCTCATATACTTCCACTCCGCCCATGATCGCAGCGCCGTTGCATCCCGGTCCCGGATTCATCTGTTTTTCTTTGATCGTTGCCAGAACAGTTCCGATCCCCATCCCGCACAAAACGGTGATCAGGATCGCTGTCAGCGCGATCGCTACTCTCTGCTGCTGTCCTCCCGATAACTGTCCCGGAAATGCTTTTCTTTTATTTTCAATCCCAAGCATTTTCATAATTCTGGAAATATATGCTTTGTCAACCTGACTGCCGTCCAGCTTCACCGGCATCACGATATTTTTGTAGACATTCAGCACGGACACCAGATTATAATTCTGAAAAATGAATCCGATCTTTCTTCTTCAGAACACCGTCAGTTCATCCTGCGTCATCCTGGAAATGTCCTGCCCGTCGATGATCACCCGCCCCTCATCCGGCGTGTCCAGTCCGCCGACAAGATTTAAGATCGTACTTTTTCCGGATCCGCTCGTTCCGACAATCACGACAAATTCGCCGCTCGCCACCGAAAAACTGCTGTGATCCACTGCTTTCACAAGACTTTCGCCTTTTCCGTAATATTTTACCAGATTTTCTGCTTTTAAAATTTCCATGATCGTTCCTCCTTGTTCGCTGTCTTACCTGATCTGTTCTGTCTGATGTCAGTATACAAGGAAGTTCTTACAATCCTCTTACAACTTACAACAATTTTATTTTTTGTGATTTTATTCATAGTTTATTTTCTATAAAGATATATGTTTTCATGTATTTTACACTATATATTTTTCCGGTTATCCTAAATATAAGATCATAAATATGATATTTTACGGAGGTTTCCATGAAATTTGCAATCCTGCTGTTTAATCAAAATCTTATTATGTTATTTTATCTCCTGATCGGATATTTTCTCATGCGAAGAAAACTGGTTGGTTTGCAAGGAAGTTCAGACATTGCCCGGCTTTTGCTTTATATCGTCATGCCGACGGCAATTCTCAATTCCTATCAGACTACTTTTACTATGGAGAAATTAAAAGTGCTCGGAATCTCTTTTTCTGCCGCCGCACTGGCGCTTTTCCTTTCTATCCTTTTAAGCCGTTTGTTTTTTTCAGCCGATCAGGCAACAGAACGGTTCGGCGCCGCCTTTTCCAATGCCGGATTTATCGGGATCCCGCTTGTGCAGATGACTTTTGGAAATGAAGCCGTCTTTTATGTTTCTTCTTTTGTTGCTCTGCTCAATATTTTGCAGTGGACATACGGAGTAATGCTTCTGACAGGCGACCGAAAATATCTCTCTTTCCAAAAGATCCGTACAAACCCGATCGTTCTGAGTTTCCTCGGTGGACTGCTCCTTTTTATCCTGCCGTTCTCCCTCCCGGAAATCATCAGCGGTCCAATCCGTACGCTTGCTTCCATGAACGGACCGTTGGCAATGATCGTCCTCGGGACTTACCTTGCGCAGATTCCATTGAGATCACTCTGGAGAGACCGCACCGCATATAAATGTACTTTTGTAAGACTGATCGTGATCCCACTGTTCACCATGCTGCTTTTCCTGCTGCTTCCTGCAGATCTGCATACATTAAAACTGACGATCCTGATCGCCGCCTCCGCTCCGGTCGGATCCAACGTCGCTATTTTCGCACAGCTCTATGACCAAGATTATGTCGGTGCCGTCCGTGAAGTTTGTCTGAGCACTCTGCTCTGCATTGTCACACTTCCTCTATTGATCGGAATCGCCGATTGTATTTTATAAAATAGTCTGTGATAATATTTTTACAAAGAATAAACGCTTCGGTTTGATATAAATCCGGATCCCATTCCATGATCAGGTAACGCTCCATCGGAAGATCATGAACTGCTTTCAATACCGCAGTATCTTCCGCAAACCGATACCAGGTATATTCCGGAACAAATGCACAGCCCAGATTTAATTTTAAAAACTGACGCATCATCGCCGGCGAATCTACATAAGTCGTAATTTCCGGCTCCCAGACAATTTCACCGGTAAATGTCCGTATGATCTGCGCAAGATCACTTTGAACGCCCAGACTAATGAACGGCTCCCCCTTTAAGTCCTCCGCAAGAAGCGTTTCTTTCTCCGTAAGTGGATGGGACTTTGGAAGCAACAGACGGATCGGTTCTTTCATCAGAATCTGCTTTGTTTCGTCTCCTCTTTTCGCTTTGATCTTTTGCGAAAATTTTGCTGCCGAATACAACCGCAGCATCGGGAGCCCCTCCTCTGCATCCTTCGGATCTTTCACGATACGCAGATGGATATGAGGATCTGCTTTCTGAATTTGTTTTACGATTTCCGGAAGCAAAAGCGAAGCTGAGGATACGCACAATGTCACTTGTTTTTCTTTTTTCTCCGTGTGCTCTGCAAGTTCCAGTTTCGCATTGTTCAAAGCTGAAAAAATCTGGTCTGTATATTTTAAGAAAATGACGCCGTTTTCATTCAGCACAAGCCGTTTTCCGATGCGGTCAAATAAGGAAATCCCAAGTTCATTTTCCAGACGTTTCAACATCTGACTCAACGACGGCTGTGCAATATGCAGTTTTTCTGCTGTCCGGGATAAATGACCACTGTGTGCAATTTCCCGGAAATACCATAATTGTAACAATTCCATATAAAAACCTCACATTCTGAATGTAAATTCTGTATGTTAAAAAATTAATTTATAAAACAATGAAAAGGAGACTTACGCAATGGACATCGAAAAAATCTTCAAAGCCAACATGAAACGGGAGCAATCAGAAAAAATCGCCAAGTACAATGTACTGAACACATTTGCACAAAAAGGAAAGATTCTGTTCACCGGTTCTTCCCTAATGGAACAATTTCCGATCAACGAACTGCTCATGACTGAGGGTATGAAACAGATCGTTTATAACCGTGGTGTCGGTGGATTTACAACCGATGATATGCTGAAATACATGGACACTCAGATTTTCGATGTTGAACCATCTAAGATTTTCATCAATATCGGAACAAATGACATCAGCAACCCTAGCGTTTCTTTTGAAACTGCCCTGACGCACATGCTTTGTAATTACACGGAAATCTTAACCCAGATCCAGACGAGACTGCCGAAAACCGATGTTTATCTGATGGCATACTATCCGGTCAATGAAACGGATAAAGTTCCGGACGGCGAATGGGGAAAAACGCTTTTCGTCAACAGAAACAACCATAATATTCCGATTGCCAACATCGAGATCCAAAAACTTGCAAAAACTTTCGGCTTCCATTACATCAACGTCAATGCCGGCTTAACGGACGAACGAGGTATGCTGAAAAAAGAATATACCGTAGAGGGTGTTCATATGTATGCCAATGCTTATCAGATCATCTTGAAAAATATGAAACCATACCTGTAAAACACATATTCTTCCGGATAAGTACATCATATATCAGCATGACCGCCATGTGAAATCCATCATTTTCATAAAAAGCTTCCACCAGGTAGAATTTACTTCTACAAGGTGGAAGTTTGTTTTATCCCTCGATCAGCCTCTCAATTCCTCTATCATCTTATACACAATTTCTTCCGACTCTCCGGTCACTTTTATGATCTCCTCAATCGGCATATTCATCTCCAAAAGATTGGAAACCACTGTTTTGACCGCTTCAGATCGTCCCTCTTTTAATCCCTCTCTTCTTGCTTTTCCTCTCTCTGCTTCAAACTCTTCTTCCATTAATTCACGCAACGCCTCACACATCCTTTTATCCTCCCTGTTAAATTGTTGTGTATTTGCCCGCACAATCACATCCATCATCGATTGATACAGTACATTTTTTTCATGTTTTTGATATTCATCGATCAGTTTTCTCGCCATCCGGCGCTCATGCAGATCATTTGTCAGACTCCGCAGCCATAGATTTTCGGACGGATCTAATTGGCTTGTCACCAAAATCCGGATCGGAATCTGATCGCCATACACATAGTAAATACCTTTTTCTGATTTACATATTTGATATTTTTTTATTTCTCTTAAGTGCCGGACCAGTTTTCTCGGATAATTCGTGCTCACGAAAGTGATCGTCAGATCCTCGATTGAAATCGAATCCACATTTGATACATCTGATTTGTAAAAGCACGCATACCCAAAGCGAACACTTTTAAACCAGTCTCAAAAATCGTGTGCAGACCTTTTACTGCGTCAGTATCATTTGGCGTACGCCCTGTACGCCTCAATCTACTTCCTTGTAAAATGATACTGCACACGATTTTGAGACCCTGCGGCATGAAATCTTATACTCGATCACGTTATGCGTTCGAAAAATACGCCCGATATTTTTCCGAATCCGTCTTTCTTTTTCCTTTTTCACCAAAACATCGATCGCCATCGGTTTTGTTCCCAGTTGATGTTCCGCTTCAAATGAAAAATACTTCGCCTCATCTCCCAATTCAATCTGTATTCCTGCAAAGAAAGCCGGATGCCATTGAATCGTCTGTTCCTTTTGCTCCATTCAGAACCTCCTTTTTCTGTTGTATCAGGAGATTCCCTTTTTTTCGGAAACTCCTGCTTAATAAGTGAATAAAAGCATGAATTTTCCGAAAAACCAGAAGTGGGTTTAGATGCGCAGTCGCCAGAATTGAAACTGCGTATAGAAGCTATGACTTTCGTATTTCAAATCTTTACACATTTAAAATATTTCGTCATATCGTCAAGAAAACAATGCTTTTGTATCAGTATACCATCTTCCTTTTCCAAATAAAAGATAAATCGCTGATTTCATTATCACATATTTTTATAAGTCGAACAGCAAAAAATATAAAAAAAGAAAAATAAAAAATGAAAATATAAAATTTTAAGATTGCAACGTTGACGTTCAAAAACAGATTTGATATAATAATATTATTGCGAGTGACTTACTCACAGTAAGGCGCAGTAGCCAAGTGGTAAGGCGTGGGTCTGCAACACCCTGATTCACCGGTTCAAATCCGGTCTGCGCCTCGTCTTAAATACCCCCGAAACGTTTGTAATCCGACGTTTCGGGGGTATTTGCATTTCCGGAAAAGTATGTTGTTTATCAGTTCACTTTCAGGCTTTCATCCAAAATCAAAAGTTCACCGTTGCGCTCTATAATTCCCGGCTGAACAACCACGATCTTCATGCCCTCCTGTAATTCCAAATACTGAGAAGCATATCCCCAGACTCTGATCTGATCGCCCTCTTCCAACTCAACAGCCTCTCCGACTGTGCCATCCTCATTCAAATGCTGATTGGCAACACAATACAACTGACCGGTTTTATCCTCTGCAATGTAAAGTGAAACATCCGGAGAAAGAGGGGTCCCCGATAACTTTTTATATTCGCCGACTTCTTCGCTCCAAACAGTACCCTCACTATAAAAACCAACGCTGAGATTCTCTTCATATCCATCAATGATCGCATCGAAATTCTCCGCATATGGTTCCATCTCCGACTGCACTGTCTGCTGATAAGCCGCTGTTTTCTCACTGGATTCCTGCTGTTTTACTTCCTGCGGCTGATAATCCCGATATTCAAACACATTATCAGAAGCCAATGTGATCGTCGTGCTGTCTTCCATCAACATCACTTTATAAACGGCAAGTTCATCATCTCCCACGGTGCGGGTGATTGCAATGTTCCCGGCAGTGCTGAATTTGTATCCGTCCACATCTTCCAACGCTTTCTGCAGATCATCATCCGCCATTGCACAATTGATCCCGTTCAGTGTGACAAAGAAATCCGGATCCGCCATATCTTTTTTTGCCGAATATTCCAGTTCGATCACGGTTCCTCCCTCAGCCGGGCTGCATGGTTCCATACCGTCATTGACGATCGCCGCATCCAGTTCCTGTTCGTCCCGGGTAAACTCCCCATAAATCCGTTCCCCCGGCTGCAACATCACTTCTGCCGCCTCGTATTCCTCCGTCTCCAGACTCCAACCTGCCTGTACCAGCTTTGAAGCCTCCAACGGAAGCGTATAATATGTTCCGTCCAGCACAAATTCCGGTGTTCCGTCATTTTTCAGCTGAGACAAAATCGTTTCATCCGTACAGGCTCCGGCATTCCCGACATTCCCCCCATCTCCCTGTTCTTTTACCGGTTCCTGCGGCTTAGAACCGCATCCGGCAAGCAGGCTGCATGCAACTGCACACCCAGCCAATAATACACTCCAACGTCGTTTCATCTTCTCCTCGTCTCCTTGCTTACTGTCAATATATTGTTTAATTATATCAACTCATCCCGGCTTTTACAACGAAAATGCCAGATCATACGCTCCCCAGATCACATTTTTCAGATTTCCGACTTTCGCCGCATCCCCGAGAATATGTACATGTTCCGAAGACTCTTTTACAAGCGATGTTCCCGGTACATATCCGACGGACAGGACAACCGAATCACAATCGATCACTTTCTCTCCATCCGGCGTCAGGATCACAACATTATGATCCTGAATTTCTTTTAACGTACTCTCCAGATAAACCGGAACTTTATAGTAACGGAGCAGATCGCGCAGGCAGCTTGAATTTGCCGCACAGATTCCGAGCGCTTTGATCAGATCTTCTGTCATCTCCACCACAAACGGCTCCTTGCCTTTCTTTGCAAGATCATAAGCAATTTCACAGCCTGTCAATCCTCCTCCTATCACCGCGACCTTTGTTCCAACCTCTTTTTTTCCGAGCAGATAATCGATCGCTTCGATCCCCTTTTCAAATCCCGGAACCGGAAGCTTTCGAGGCGCCGCTCCGGTTGCAACTACGATCTCATCCGCCCGGATCTCGCTCAGTGATGTGATCTCTGTATTCATATGTAATGTAATTGGCAGTTTTTTGATCTGTGTCTTGTACCACTCGATCAATTCTTTATCTTTCTCTTTGAAATCCGGCGCTGCAGCCGCAATAAATACGCCGCCGAGCCTGTCTGTTTTTTCATAAAGATCTACGGTATGTCCCATCATCGAGCAAAGCCTTGCCACTTCCATTCCGCCGATCCCGCCGCCTATCACCGCGATTTTCTTCTTCACCGCCGCCTCTTTGATCTCATATTTTTTCTCCTCAAATGAAACCGGGTTCAGCGCGCAATGTCCCTGCGAGTTCGGAGAACTCAAATCTGCTGCCGCTCCGGAATTTTTATAATATGCGATCGGCAGACAACCGTTGTGGCACGAAATACATGGGCGTATATCTTCTTCTCTTCCCTCTTTTAATTTGGTCAGATACTCCCCGTCGCAAATAAACTGACGTCCGATCGCAACTGCGTCCAGTCTGCCCTCTGCGATCGCCTGCGCCGCCGTCTCCGCCTGCATCCGCCCCGCGCAGATAACCGGAATATCCACAAACTGTTTGATATGCTCTACTTCCGGAAGATTGCAGTTCAGCGGCATATATACCGGCGGATGTGCCCAATACCAGGAATCATAAGTTCCATTATCCGCATCCAGCGCATCATATCCTGCATCCTGCAGATATTTTGCCGCCTTCTCACTTTCTTCCATATCCCGTCCGAGCTCTGTAAATTCTTCTCCCGGAACCGCTCCTGTCTTAAATCCGATCACCTTGCTCGTAACCGAATACCGCAGCATAACCGGATAATCTTCACCACATTCCTTTTTGATCGCACGCACAACTTCCACTGCGAAACGGAAGCGGTTTTCAAATGAACCGCCATATTCATCGGTTCTGTGGTTTGTATATTTGGTCGTAAACTGATCCATCAGATATCCCTCATGGACCGCATGTACTTCTACGCCATCCACCCCGATCTCCTTGCAGAGTTTTGCCGATTTTGCATATCCCTCGATATAATTCCGGATCTCTTTTACCGTAAGCTGTCTCGCTTTATACTGCGGCGCCCATACCATCTGTTCTCCCTCATCCGGCGCAACCATCATCTCATTGAGATGCAGGATCGGATTTGTCAATGTCTTCAACGCTTTATTCCCGGCGATCTTCAGCATCTGTGTTGCGAGCGTATAATTTCGTCCTGCAAATCCGGCTCCAAGCTGGAAGAAAATCTTAGAACCGTTTGCATGGATCTCCTCCACGACCGGACGTGCCTGCTCAAACACTTTCGGACTTTTATGCAGCCATTTTCCCATGATCATGGAATAAACGGGGATCATTCCCGGAATAAAAAGTCCTACATCATTTTTTGCCCGTTCTATGTAATAATCATGGCTTTTTTCGTTAAATTTCGGACCTGCCATATTGTCCACAATGTTCGTGCCCTCCATAGCCGGAATGATCACTCTGTTTTTGATCTCGCACGTTCCGATCCGGAATGGAGTAAATAATGCTTCATACTTTTTGTCCATTTTTCTTCCTCCTTGCAAAGTGCTTTTTGACACTTCATATTAGAAAATATTGTACCACTTTCAAAAAAATTTACTTTGAAAAACAAATTTTTTAATTCTTTTTTTATTTTTGCACTTACCCAAAGCAAACAGTTTTTACCTATGTTATAATCAATCTACGTCGCATAGAAAATCACATTTTCTTATACGAGAAAGACAAATCCGGACAAATCAATGGAGGAATTATGGAAAACAAAATGAAAAGCATTGAGAAAAAAGACCGCTCCGCTGATCTGATACAAGCACTTTTAGATGTGTGGGAAAAATCCGTCCGCGCAACACATCTCTTTTTATCGGACAGTGAGATCCTCAACATTAAAGAATATGTCCCACAGGCACTTTTCGGTGTACAAAATCTTATCATTGCAGAAAACGATAACGGAAAGCCTGTCGCCTTTATGGGGATTGAAGATCATTCATTGGAAATGCTGTTCATTTCACCGGAAGAGCGGGGAAAAGGACTCGGAAAAGCTTTGATCCTCTATGGGATCGAACACTACGAGGTCGAGCGACTGGCTGTAAATGAACAAAACCCGGGCGCAAAAGGATTTTATGAACATATGGGATTTCAGGTTTACAAGCGGACAGAGAACGATGAACAGGGAAATCCCTATCCGCTTTTGTACATGCAGAGAAAAAACGGATAACACATAACGGACATCAGCCGGATACATAATACTCTAAAAGGGAAGCCGGGAACTCACGAGCATGCTCCCGGCTTCCCTCACTATTTTCCCTAATCTGCCAACAACGAATAATCTTCCGTGAACACGCCGTTCAGCCCCGGAAATACATACGCATCCCCGATCACATACAGCGTATACATTTTTCCCGGTTCCACCCACTCGGTCAGATCAAAGATTTCCGCTCCGCTCTCCGCCTCCGTAACGAGGAACATCTGCTGTCCCTCCATAAACTGCCGGTACGCGGATACGCTCTTAAACCGAAGATCATCAAATACGATCCGCCCGGTGCGGTTCACCACGTCGATCGCAGGCGCATTGTAAGAAAGATTCGCCGCACGGACACAGGCGAAATTCTGCATCTGGTTTCTGCATGGAAAATCAGGAACAAGTACCATTGCGATCCCATTCATGCCATTTACAAGCGCAATGGTATACACATCTCCGTCATTGAACAAAAACCGCTCCCGCGCCAGCACAGCTCCTCTTCTTCCGGCTTCGGTCACAAGGATCTGCTTAAATCCGGTCGTCTCCGTATAATAAGAAGTGACTTCGCCGTACGGCACCTGATGCGCCACTGTCTTATTCCCGATAGAAATGTTCACCGGATCAAATCCCGCCGCCGCATTCAAAAAACGGATCGTACAATAAGAGGGACGGTTGTTTGAACCTCCCGGCATATTCCCCGGGAAGACCGGGATCGGATACACCGCGATCGGCGGCCACTGTCCCCCAGGAAATCCTCCCGGTCTGTTCGGTCGATTCGGGCGGTTTGGGCGCCCTCCATTTCCACCGCCGGACGGCGGCATCGACGGAAGCGACGGGGTCGGCAGCGGATAATCCGGATTTTCCCCCGGCATAAACGGAAACTCCATGTCAGGAAATTCCCCCTCCGGGAAATCCCCGTCCGGCATCCCCTCGTTTTCCCCCGGCGGCGGACCAAATTCCGGTGTTTCCGGAGATAATTCTGCTCTTCTCCTTTGATCTTCCCGCGGTTCTTCGTTTGGTTTCTGCATATTTTCATTTTGGTCTGGCATGACACGATTCCCTTTCTGCACATCAGTTCTACAATACTGTATGATATGCAGATCTCGTCTGGATTGTGCCTGCCGGAATATCTTTTATTTAATCCTTTCCTTACGCCAGTTCCCGGAACAGCCCTTTCACCGCCGGATAGATCTTTCTGAATTTCTGATACCGTTCCTCATATTTTGCCGCCAGCTCTGCATCCGGCTCCACGGTATCCACAACTTTTACCAATTTCTGTGCCGCTTCTTCCACAGACGCAAATTCGCCGCAGCCGACTGCCGCAAGGATCGCGCCGCCGTATCCCGGTCCCTCCTCGCTTTCGATCACATCTACTTTCAGATTCATCACATTTGCGATGATCTTTTTCCAAAGCGGACTCTTCGCGCCGCCGCCGCAGATCTTCGTGCGCTCGATCCGGATACCGAGACTTTTCGCCACTTCCAGCGAATCGCGAAGTCCGAATGCCACGCCCTCCAGCACTGCCTGCGTCATCTCTTCCCTTGTCGTATCCATCGACATTCCGATAAATGCCGCGCGCGCTTTCGGATCGTTGTGCGGAGAACGCTCTCCCATCAGATACGGCAGATAGAATACGTTATTCTCGCCGAGTTTCGTGATCGTTTCCTGCTCTTTGGAATACTCCGCCGTCTTTAAAATCTCATCCATCCACCATTTGTTGCAGGAAGCCGCGCTCAGCATACATCCCATCAGATGATAATATCCGTCCGCATGGTCAAACGAATGAAGCGCATTGTGTTCATCCACACCGAATGTTTTGCTGGAAATAAAAATCGTACCGGACGTTCCGAGTGAAATGTTGCACATTCCATCGCCGACGGTTCCTGTTCCGACTGCCGCCGCCGCATTGTCTCCGGCGCCCGCAACTACTTTGACATTCTCCGAAAGCCCCAGTTCTGCCGCGATCTCCGGCTTTAATGTTCCGACAACTTCATAACTCTCATATAATTTCGGAAGCTGCTCTTCTGTCACTGAACAGATTTCCATCATCTCTTTTGACCAGCATTTATTTTTCACATCCAAAAGCAGCATGCCGGACGCATCCGAATAGTCGGTGCAGTGTACGCCGCTTAAGCGGTATGCCAGATAATCTTTCGGAAGCATGATCTTTGCGATCCGTGCAAAATTTTCCGGCTCATTTTCTTTCATCCATAGGATCTTCGGCGCTGTAAATCCTGCAAATGCAATATTTGCCGTGTACTCTGACAATTTTTCTTTCCCGATCACCTGATTCAGATAATCGGTCTCTTTCTCGGTTCTTCCGTCGTTCCAGAGAATTGCCGGGCGGATCACCTCGTCATTTTTATCCAATGCGACAAGCCCGTGCATCTGTCCGCCGAAACTGATTCCGGCTACCTGACTTTTATCACACTCCGCCGTCAATTCCCGGATTCCCTCCATAGACTGTGTAAACCAGTCTTTCGGATCCTGCTCCGACCATCCCGGATGCGGAAAATACAGCGGATATTCTTTTGACACGATTTTGTGGATCTTTCCGTTCTCGTCCATCAACAGCAGTTTTACCGCAGAAGTTCCGAGATCAACACCAATATACAACATAACGTTTCCCTCCTTGTTTTTATTGAAAAGGGACAGCTCTCTCAAAAAGAGGGAACCGTCCCCTTGGGATTTTCCTGATGATTTATGTCCTTTAAAATTTTCTTATTTCCACGGATTCTCCGTCGGATAACGTACGCCTGCCGGCTGGTTATATCCGATCTCCTCAACCGGAACGCCGATGTATTTGAATACTTCAAACAATGCTTTTCCATGGTTGCCAAATGCCACTGCACCGTGATGCGGATAGTTGCCCTCGATCAATACATGACGGTAGAATCTTCCCATCTCCGGAATTGCAAATACACCGATGGATCCGAAAGAGCGTGTCGCTACCGGAAGCACTTCTCCCTGTGCGATGTATGCGCGCAGTTTGCAGTCTGCTGTGCTCTGCAGACGGAAGAATGTGATATCTCCAGGTGCGATGTCACCCTCAAGTGTTCCCTGTGTCACTTCTTCCGGAAGAGATCTCGCCATGATCAGCTGATATCTCATCTCACAGAATGAAAGCTTGCTGGACGCTGTATTTCCGCAGTGGAATCCCATAAATGTATCTTTGTGTGTATATGGGAATTTGCCCTCGATCTCTTCTTTGTACATATCTGCCGGAACGTTGTTGTTGATGTCAAGCAGTGTCACTGCATCCTGGCTGACTACGGTTCCGATAAACTCGCTCAACGCTCCGTAAATGTCTACCTCACAGGATACCGGAATGCCCTGTGCGGTCAGACGGCTGTTCACATAACACGGAACAAATCCGAACTGTGTCTGGAATGCCGGCCAGCATTTTCCTGCGATCGCGACATATTTGCGGTATCCTCTGTGCTCCTCTACCCAGTCTTTTAAGGTCAGTTCGTACTGCGCCAGTTTTGCGAGGATCTCCGGTTTCTTATTTCCTGCGCCGAGTTCTTCTTCCATCTCTTTCACCACTGCCGGGATTCTTTCGTCTCCTGCATGTTTGTTGAATGCCTCAAACAGATCCAGCTCGGAGTTCTCTTCAATCTCGACACCCAGATTGTAGAGCTGCTGGATCGGTGCGTTACATGCGAGGAAGTTCAACGGACGAGGTCCGAAGCTGATGATCTTTAAGCTGTTCAGCCCGATGACTGCGCGGGCGATCGGACGGAATTCCGCGATCATATCCGCACATTCCTCTGCAGTTCCGATCGGATATTCCGGAATATATGCTTTTACATTTCTCAGTTTCAGGTTGTAGCTTGCGTTGAGCATACCGCAGTATGCGTCTCCTCTTCCCTGAACAAGGTTGTCGCCTCTTTCTTCCGCTGCCGCAACGAACATCTTCGGTCCGTCAAAATGCTTTGCAAGCAGTGTCTCGGAAATCTCCGGTCCGAAGTTTCCAAGATATACAACAAGCGCGTTACATCCTGCTTTCTTGATATCCTCAAGAGCCTGTACCATGTGGATCTCGCTCTCTACGATACAGATCGGACATTCGTAAATATCCGCGTCTCCGTATTTTTCTTTGTATGCTTTCATCAGAGCTTCTCTTCTGCTTACAGACAGGCTCTCCGGAAAACAATCTCTGCTCACTGCAACAACTCCGATTTTCAATTCTGGCATGTTATTCATTGTAATACTTCCTTTCTTTGCTTTCTTGGCTTTCTTTGTTTTATCTTTGCGTCTTTCTTCACCTTACCCGTTTTCTCTCGGCTCAGATCTCGATATTCTCGCCTTTCAATCCGCAAAACGCACCGTCAATTCCGGCTTCCTCATGGGCGATCAGCCATTTATTCTTTGCGGTGATCAGACGTTCTTCACCGTCCTCCCCTGCCGGGAATGTCAGATCGGTGTTCGTTCCCGCCGGAAGTACGACTACGCAGCGGAATCCGCTCTCGCCCTCCGCTGTACACGGCGCATAGTGCAGCGTCGTCGCATATACTTCGATCACCGTTCCCGCCGGAACGAGGAACGCCTCCACAAGCGAAGTGTCATATGTATAGTCCGCCTGAATATCCTGCTCTGCTCCCAGCAAAAGCACAAGATCGTTCACTGCGATATTGATCTCCGAAGAACGGTGATATTCCAGCGCATTCAGCTTCTTGTTGTCTCCGTTGCAATACCCGATCTGGATCGGCAGTCCTCCAAACGCACGGTTCTTCATCTCCTCCGCGTCCGGCAGCGCCTCCATCTCTTCAACTGACGGAACATATACAACCTCTTTTGTGAGTGGTGTGTGTTCCATTTCTTTTAAGATACCGGCTACATGATATCCGTTCAGAACTTTTCCGTATTTTTTGAATGATTCGTCATTCACATTTTGGATCTTCATCAAAGTCCTCCTTTCCGATTTTCCTGTATGCCAATATCATAGCAAGATTTTTTGTGAAACTCGACCATTTATTTATCTAAAACATGGCACTTTTTTGTCCTTTTTTATGTTACAATAAAGCAAGAAATACAAAACCGGATAATATAAAGAGTAATCATTAAGAAACATCATTCAGGAGGTCACCATGCAGTACAGTCATGAACTGATCATGCCAAATAAAGATCTGCCGTTTAAAATGTTCCTTTTCGAGGGAAAGGACGGCAACTATTTTCGGGACAAGCACTGGCACCGTTCGATCGAGATCTTCGCAGTGCTTGACGGAGGACTCGTTTTTCATATCGGAGACCGTACTTATCCGCTCTCCCGCGGTGAATTTATTCTTGTCAATTCCAACGAGATCCACTCCGTCGATTCGCCAAAACCGAACCGCACCGTTGTACTTCAAATACCGCTGAAAACATTTGAAGAATATTTTACCGGCGATCAATTTATCTTATTTTCGCACGACCCGAAAATACAGGATGAACAGGTCATGGCGCTGATCCGCGAAATGTACGACGCGTACACCGGAAAAGACTGCGGCTACGAAATGAAAGTGAAGAGTCAGTATTATATGCTGCTCTATCTTCTTGTCACAAAATACCGGGAACTCGATGTCAGCCGTGACGCTGTAAAGCGCAGCAAAAAACTGACGAAATTGTCCGCGATCACGAACTACATCAAAGAAAATTATACCGAAGACCTCTCTCTTGAAACGCTCGCGGAGATCTTCGGCTATTCTCCCGCCTACCTTTCCCGGATGTTCCAGAAATACGCCGGAATCAACTACAAGTCCTATTTACAGGGAATCCGTCTGGAATATGCCTACCGGGAACTGCTCGAAACTAACCACACGATCAGCGATACCGCTTTGAACAACGGCTTTCCGAACAGTAAAGCATTTTCCAAAGCATTTACAGAAAAATACGGACGGCTCCCAAGTGAATTCCGGCGGGAGCAGAAAAAACGATTCTGAAAATACAAAGCCCTTTGAGATGCAAAAAACATCATCTCAAAGGGCTTTCTTTTTCATTTTCCCGATTCCGTCTTCAATCCGCTCTTATTTCAGAACCTTTACCTTGTATTCCTCTTTTTTCCCGAAACGATGACCAGTGCCAGCATCGCGCCCGAAAGCACAAGGAAAAGAATGCAAACGATAACGTTGCTGTGATCTCCTGTCTTTGGAGTACCCTGCTTTTCTGCCGTCCGGGATACATTGCCGCTGTTGTCTGACTTGGAGACATTGCTCGTTTCTCCCGGTTTTGCGGGACGATGAGCTCCTGCCGAAGACATATCCGTATCTGATTTTTCCGGTTCCTTTTCCGGAGTCTGCGGTTGTTCCGGCTGCTGCGGTTGTTCCGGCTTCTGTGGTTTTTCCGGTTTCTGCGGTTGTTCCGGTGTACCGCCCGGATTCTCTCCCGGAGTCTGCGGCTGTTCCGGCTGCTGCGGTTGTTCCGGTTTCTGCGGTTCTTCCGGTGTTTCACCCGGATTTTCTCCCGGCTTCTCGATCTTCGTATTCGTTACAACAAATCCGTTCGCCGCATTCCCGGTGATCGACGTACTGTATTCCGGAACCGACACTTCCGACAGTGTATACTCGATTTCATGTCCGTCTTTCTCATCATATTTCGGCAGACTTTCAAAGATGCCTGTCCACTGATCCGCTTCTGTCAGTTCTTTTTTCCGGATCGCTTTCCCGTCTGCATTCAGGCTGATCTCCGCCTTATCCGCCGCCGGTCCGACCCATACTTTTGTCACCGGAATCGAAATTTTTTCGGCATTTGTATTGATCACGGTAAATCCATCCGCCATATTTCCGTCGATCACGGATGTATATCCTGCCATCGGCTCTTCTTCCACCGAATATAGGATCTCCTGACCGTCTGCGCCGTATTTTCTTAAATCAGTAAATGTATATTCCCAGCCGTTTTCCTCATTCAGAAGCTGGCGGGCAACCTCCTGCTCTTTGTTCATCAATTTCACAACCGCACTGTCCGCTGCCGGTCCGATCCATTCTTTTCTTACAGATACGGACGTTCTGTATACATCATTTGATACCACAACTTTCTGGACCGGATTTTCCACAGTCTTTTCTTCCACTTTAAATTCGATCTTCTGATCTGACAGTGCATATCCGTCCGGCGCCTGTTTTTCGATCAGATAATATTCTTTTCCGACCAGAAGATCCGGAATTGTCGCCAAACCGTCATGATTCGTCGTGATATTGTCTTTGATCAAAAGATCCGTTCCTTTTTCATACAGTGCGAACACTGCATTGTAAAGCTTTTTGTCCGGAATGTTCAGATCGCTCTTCTCGATCACAACGTCTTTTTTCGGATAAGTGACCATCACTTCCACACGAAGCGCTTCTATATAAGAATTTCCCTCATTCAACGTCAATGCAAAAGAATTGTACGCTTTCTCACCGTCCTGGATCCGCGCATTATTTTCGATCACATTATGAGTAACAATGGAGCATGTTTCTTTTGTAGCGATTTTTTCTCCTTTTTTGAGAACGGCTTTGATCATCGTTACCTTTGACATATCGTCCACAGCCGCTGACCAGTTTGCATGCGCATTCTCCGCTGTCGTCTCTTTTACTGCATCTGTGGAATAATAAATGTCAAACTTATCGCTTTCTTCCACGGATAGGAGCGGCGTTTTAAATTTAGAGCCTCTGCTCACATATGCACCGTCATCATTCGGAACGATCGCTTTGTCCCCGTTAAACGGAAGAATATCAATGATCTCCAATGTGTGGATATCTCTGCTGCTGTTATTTTTCAGCAACAGCCGGTAATCTACCGGTGTTCCGATCGTCGCTTTTTTTCCGATCGAAGACGCATATTTTGAATCCGGTTCCGATGAAAGCTTCACCTGTTTGATCGAAGATAACACCAACGGCGGATAGATCGTAAATGAAGTACTTTCAAACGAAGTAAATTTTTTCGGATCATCCGGTCGATTCTTCGCGTCTTTCAAGATCTCCGCCCACACGCCGGACGGAGTGTCTGACTGGAGGATCCCGTACTGATCTCCGTTTTCGGCTACTCCGATTTTATTATTGTCAAAAGACATGCAGGAATAGATCCGGTACGTCTTTGTTTCCAATCTGCGCGTTGCCAGGAAGCTCAGTTCAAAAGAATTCTGCCGTTCTCCGTTGATCGCACCCGTGGATTCCGGTATCAGCAGTGTCTTCGGTTTTGCAACGACAAGATTGAATCCATCCTGGTAGCCCCGGATCACCTCGATACTGTCAAATACATTTTTATCTTCGATCGGTTCCAGACCGTCCGGCACCAGATAATAAATGTTCAGATTCTGAGGCGTCGTCGCATCCGCAAAATTGCCATACCGATACTGTGTATAAGATAATCTTGTCGTGATCGTATCGTCCACAAAGAACTGGGAACCATTTGTCACTTTTACCGGATTTGTCCGTTTCGCTTCCTCGTACTGCATCCGGAATTCATCCCTCGTGCTGTCTGAAAGGCTTTTTCTATGTTCACTCGGCTCCTCACCTTTTTTGACAACAAACTTCGCCGTTATTTCCGTTGTATCGTAATCTCCCTGATAAGAAATAACCGGACTCTCCCCTTTCCCAAGTTTCTCTGCCAAAACATCATAGGCTTCCTCTTTGATGTCAGCCGTCACATCGGACCAGATGGAAGAATAGAATTTTTGAATTTGCGGCTTTCCGACAAATTTAAGCGTTTCAGGATATTCAAACAAAATATAGGAATATCCCTCTCCTCCGGAAAATTCCTGCCATCCGTCCGCCGTATGTGAGTTCACATATTTGTCATAAGATACGATCGGAACATTGTCCGTGATCAACGTCTTTTCCCCGCCTGCAGTGACGCCATAGGCTTTCGTTCCCTGAAGCATCGCTTCCACTGTCGCCGTGTCCTCCGCACTCAGTCCCATGACCATAAGCCGAACCTCATTTGGAATCGTATACGGGCTCACCTGGATCTTAGAAGAACGAATGGAAAGTTCCTGTGTCTTTTCATCCCCTTTTTCATAAGAGATATAGAAATTTGAAACATTCTGATGCGTATAGCGGATGCGCTGTGTATGCAGCAGTTCCCGGTTATAAGAACAATACGTCAGATTCCTGTCAGAATAGTATCCACTCCCATAGCGCCAGCTTCCACGGGGATCGAGCCCTCCGCTCACCGGCTGGTAATTCTCATCGATCGTTTTATTATATGCATAGGTATCCGTACTACTACTTCCTATGGAAGCACCGACTTCCCCGGGTGCCGGCGGCTCTTCTTTCAAAATATAATAATCCCGGTAACAGTATGCCTTATACGGACCGAGATCCGTCTGCGGCACGCCCTCCACAACCGGCTGTGTCGTGAAATCCACCTGAAATCTTTTTACTTTTTTCTCACTGTCAAAAGCCGACATATCGATGCCGCCCAGATCGAGTGTGATCGACGGACTTGACCACCGATCCCGTGAAACGTCTTTATAATAACGTCCGGTTTCCGGCTCCAGCGTCCATCCGGTTCCCTCTTTTACCCTCGTCCCCTCCGGGATCGAAGCATAAATCCGCCTGTCGCGCGGATCATTTTCATTGCTGTTTGGAGAAGAATAGCTTACCGAAAAGGTTCGTTCCGTCCCCGCCTTGATCACATAATTTTTATCCACTTCTGTTTTTAACCGAGAAGCACTGTTTGTATTATTGCTCAAAGATTCAAGCCGTGCTTTTCCCTTTATGACCAGTTGACTCTCTGTCGTCAGTTTTTTCCCGTTTTTATCGAAAAATTGCTGTTTGACTATATTTTCACTCTGATTGACAGTCATGCGCGGAAGCAGATTGATCCTTACCGGCACGCCGCTGCTGTGCCCTCCGTACATCGTTTTGTACGTCGTAATGATCTCATAAGCATCGTCCGTCTCTTTGATCTCCAAATCCTTAAAGTTATCAAACGCCGTAGAAACGTCTCCCTCTTTCGGTTTTTGGAATTTATCTTTCGGAAGAGAGATCACCGTATACGCGCCCTCCTCCACTGTTGTCTGATTTCCCGAAACGAGGACATTATTGTAGATCGTGATGATCTCGCCTCCGTAAAATGCATCCTGATCCCCGACCAGATTGATATACGAATCGATCGCGTCTGTCACTCCGCCGTCCTCGCCGTCCAAAACTTCCACCGTCTCTCCGGTCAACGCCCCCGTTGTGTCTCCTGCCGGAGTTTCCTCCGGATTTCCTGCAGCAGCGTCTTCTTCCAAATCATCTAAATCTATCAACGGCTCCTCCTCAGCAGTCTCATCCTCCGAAGATCTGCCATTTTCATACTCTATAACCTCTCCCCCGTATCCGCGATCTGCAGTATCTGCGTTTTCCTCTGCCGGAGCGCCGACCGATGCCTCGCCGATCCCGGCTTCCACATTACTTTCTGCGGCATCGGCAGCCATATCGGAAGCCGCAGCCGCCGGAACAGCCGGATAAACCGCTAACAGAACCGCGATCGTAAAAGCCAGAAATCGCTTTGATCTTTTTAACACTTTCATTTGTTCCTACTCCTTTCCTTTTCTCTACATTTCCCCTTGTGCCCTGACGCTTCCCTTTTTGTTTGAAATGCTTTAATAAAATATATCCCTTTATATCATAGCAAGTAGGAACAAATAATTCTTTGTATCATCCAATCTTCTTTTGGTCGAAAAATACATGCTCATTATGTCAAAAAAATCGCAGGAAGCCGTACTCCCCCAACATGTATGGCAGGCTGTACCGCTTCCTACGATTTTTCTGTAAAATGCAAACACCCCCGAAACGCTGTGCTTCCAACGTTCCGGGGGTGTCTAAGACGAGGCGCAGACCGGATTTGAACCGGTGAATCAGGGTGTTGCAGACCCACGCCTTACCACTTGGCTACTGCGCCTTATAACACTTATTCATAAGTGTCAGTGACTCCAACGGGAATCGAACCCGTGTTACCGCCGTGAAAGGGCGATGTCTTAACCGCTTGACCATGGAGCCATTATCGGTCAACCGCTAAGCAGTGACCGATAATTATATTAACACATCTGCATGTAGATTGCAAGTATTTTTTCATTTTTTACAATGAATCTCTTTTCTGCTTCTAATCCACGGACACATTATCCTGATATTTCTTAAAAATGTGTCTCAGCATGATCACTGCGCAAATACTCAGTACCAGTTCCGCTCCTGCCTGTGCGTATGCCAGTCCGTAAAGCGGAAACAGATAATTCAGCAAAAACAGCAACGGGATTTCCAATATGATTTTCCGCATGATCGCAAAGATCAGCGCATATTTGCCAAATCCCAATGCCTGAAATACACCCACAGATAAGAAGTCCACACACAGGAATACAAATCCCAGACTGAACCCTCTCAAAAACGCCGCTCCATAGGAAACGATCGCCTCATTATCCATAAACGCACGGACGATCCCACCGGCGCCGATGTTGTAAAGAACGGTCACCGCCGCAAGGATCGGAAGCATGATCTTCATCGCAAACAAGATCGTGTCTTTCATTCTCCGCCGGTTTCCGGAAGAAAATGTATAGCTGACCAGCGGCATGATCCCCTGTGAAAATCCAAGCGTGATCTGCATCGGAACCATATAAATCTTATAAGAGATTCCCATCGCCGCCACCGCATCCGCACCGTAAACAGAAGTAAAATTGTTCAGGATCGTCATTCCGGTCACGTTCAGAAGATTCTGGATCGACGCCGGGATTCCGACACTGCATATCTCGGCTGCGATCGCTTTCTTAAAGTGGAATCGCTTCGGATTTACACAGACAAATGTTTTCCCCCTTTTTACATACAGCAGAACGAAGAAATAAAGACACGCCGCACAATTGGAAATAAAAGTAGCGCATCCGGCACCTGCCGCCCCCATATCCAATCCCCAAGGCAAAATAAAAATGGGATCCAGTATAATATTAAGGATACAGCCGCTCATCGTTCCGATACTCGCATGAAGTGAAGCGCCCTCCGACCGGACCAGATATGCCATGACCACATTTACGATCGCCGGAGCTGCTCCTAATGATACTGTCCAGAACATATACCCCTGTGTGGCGGCTCTCGTCGTCTCATCCGCACCGATCAGCGTAAGAAGCGGACTGCCGAATACCGTACAGAGAATCCCGAAGATAATACCGCTGACCAAAGCGCAGTAAAATCCAAATGCCGAGCTCTCCTCCACCGTATTGTAATCTTTTCGTCCCATCGCACGGCTCATCATGCTGGATGTGCCGACACCGAACAGATTATTGACCGCATTGAACGCCAGCAGCACCGGAGCTGCCAGCGCAACAGCCGCATTTTGTACCGGGTCGTTGAGCATTCCTACAAAATAAGTGTCCGCCATATTATAAAGTACCATGACAAGAGAACTAAACACCATCGGAATACTCAGTTGGGCAACCGCCTTTGGAATCGGCATACTTTCAAATAATTGGATTTTTTGATTTTGTTCCATAAAATAACTACTCCTTTTTCTTCCCTTTTCCCGCCGATACTATTCCTGACAGTTCATCTGCATGGACAATACTTTTCCGTCCGGGTCAAAATTGATCTGACAGCTGCGGAAGAAATGTTCTGCATCATGCCATGTATACATACTGACAGACTCATTTTCAAATACGTCCTCACATTCTCCGTATTTTTTCAGCACATCTTCTTTCAGACTTCCGATCTGTACGCCGCCCGGAAACTGAACCGTCAGCCCTCCGGCTTCCAGCGCCTTTGTATCCACGGAAATACTTCCGATCAGACATTGACTGACCGGCAGAGCTTCCGCCGACGGATTGACTAATGTAACTTTCAGTCGGTTTCCCGCCGTATCATTGTAATATCCCGTTACATATTCTCCGATTTCCACGGTCTGATCTGCCGCTGTTACAGACTGATCCATCTTAAGTCCCGCGGCTTCCAGATCTGCCGCCGCACACGGCAATGTTACCACCGCGTCATTAAGCTGAACCGTATAACTGTCCCAGCTTTCACCAAGCGCTTCGGACTTTGACGCCGCATCCATTTCACCGACGTCTTCCGCCGTAAACTGATCGATCCCGGTCACGACCGGTCCGTTTTTTGCCTGTGTACGGACTTCCTCCGGAACCTGCACCTTTTCCGCCGTATTATATTCCAGGATCGTCAGATCCAGATAATAAGTATTGATCTCATTTTCCCCAAAACCAAGCGTCTCTGCAGCACTTTCTTTCAGATCCACAAAGATTCTGGCCGGGAGCAGTTCCTCCTGATAAACCAAAATCTCGCATGGGAACCGCATCTGCTCCAACGCCCCCTCTGTCAGTCTTCCGCCTAACCCGAGTGAATTGAGCATCTTCGCATCCGCCACGCCCTCAAGAACGTCTCCTGCGACAGTTCCGGTCAGCTTATAGCAGGCTTTTCCGTTTACCTCCGCAGTTTCCTCTTCCAGCGTCAGCGATCTCGCTTCCTCGGCAAATTCTTCTGCGATCTCTTCCGCAATCTCCGGACTCAATTCGATCTCCGCATCCTCCGCCGGACTGCGCGACCATGTATTCTGCATATTGGTATAAGACACCGTCTCATCCTTTTCTTCGGTCTGGTAAATCTCCGTGTCCAGCGTATAGCCTCCGCCCTGTACGTTCACTTCGATCTGCCCTTTTGCATGGACCGCCTCCGACTTCCGATCCGTTTCCATATCCAGATCCATTTTTACACCGGATGCCGATCCCGCATTCCCGGTTTCCGCCTCCAAGATCAGATTACATTTCATCGACTTCACAGACTCGCTCTCTTTTTCCATCATCTGCAGAAGCGTCTCCGCTGTCTTTGGTTCCTGTTCTCCCGCACATCCCGTAAATACTGCTGTCATCACAAACACGCCGATCCCCAGTACGATCCGACGACATTTTTTTATTTTCCAATCCAAAAAATCACTTCCCTCTTTTTTCAAACACTGTTGTTAGCGTCGATGTACAAGGGGAAACACGCCTGCTTGTACACCGACGCTACTTCTTTATTATAGACTGCCTTTACATCGTTGCACAAGAAAGAATTTTATCTTCTTCCTCCCTGCTCCGTCTTCCGGTAAGAAACCAGCAGATCCACCATCCGGTCATAACTCTTTACCCCGTCGCTCTGCCCGTTCACTTTCAGGTAAGTATCATTGATCTGATTGGCGACCTCCGACACTTTCCCCTCATACGAATCCCAGAACCGGCTGTTTGCTTCCAGATCCGGCTCCACGCTCTGATCCAGACCGGAACGTACTTCCTGCCAGACCTCATGATCCGCGCGATACAGCGCATTGGTGCTGTAAATCCATGCCATCAGATATCCGCTGTACTGAAAATCGATCCTCTCTGCATGCTCGCATGCCAGAAACGCGATAAAATTCGCTTCCTGTTCCTGCATAAATCCACGCAGATGCGACAGTTCGTGACATGCAGTGAACGGAATGTTATAAGGCTGCATATCTCCGTTATAATTTGCCTCGACCGTAAACGGCGCATAGATCCCCGTCAGACTCTGATAGGAAAGGATTTCCGAAACGATCAGCTTTTTCGGACGCGGATAAAATCCCTGTAAAGATTCATACTTTTCGGAAAGCGCCTCCATCGCCCGCACTGCATCCGTCTCCTCCGGCGCATCCAGTCTCATTTCTCCGTCTGCATCCCGACTTACAAGATCTGCCCGGCTGTTGACTTCTTCCGTCAGCCACTCACAGACTTCCTGCAATTCCACGACAGTATACTCCCCGACATGAAAATGTTCTTTCTCCGAAAACGATTCTCTTTTATAGTTCACACCACAGTTTACGACATAGAGGAAAAACAGAACACACGCCAGAAAAAATACGCCCACAGCCCACGAGAATACCGCCGCTGCTCTGTCCTCTTTCTTTTGCAGAACTGCCCGCACCAATGTGACCGCCAGCATCAGGATCGTCACATACAGCCCGATCTCCACGACTGAAAACGGCACCGCCCCTGTCACATGACCAATGACCCGTACAAGCACAGGGTAGATCGTTTCCGCATATCCGTCTGCAAATCCCGGTATCTTCGCCGCACAAAAAAGCAGGATTCCGGAAACCAGAAGCAGCACACACGAAAGATACGGCAGAAAATAAGAAATCTTTTTCCGTCTTTGTCCCTGTTTTTCTTTCATCTCCCAGCCCCCTGTTCCGCCTGAAGATCGATCTGCCGCGTACAGATCCGATCCAGCAGTTCCCGGTCATGGCTGACTGCCAGTAGCCCGATCCCACGCCGCCGGATCTCATCCATCAGAAAATGCCAGATCTCACTCTGTGTCACAAGATCCAGCATTGTCGTGATCTCGTCCGCAAGCAGAAAACGGGTGCGCTTCCCAAGCGCCCGCGCAATGCAGAAACGCTGTAGTTCTCCGCCGGAAAGTTCCTGCGGATACCGTCCCATCCACTCTTCTCGTATCCCCAATGCATCCAGCACACGAAGTTCCACCTCGTCGCCCTCCGCGATCATATTCCGCATCCGCATTTTCGGATCCACTGCCAGCTCCGGCTGCTGCCAGATCATCTGCACCGGACAATATCCGCGATACGAAGCAAGCGGCTTTCCATCCAGAAGAATCTCTCCGGCGGACGGTTTCAAATATCCCGCCAGCAAACGGCACAACGTAGTTTTTCCAAATCCACTCGGTGCTGCTGCGCCAACCAGTTCTCCGCTCTCAAGCGTCAAATCGAAACGGGATAAAATTTCCCTCGTCGTTCTGTTTCTTTTCGTTCGTTTGCTCTCATTTCCCGGAAATCCGATCTCATTCATTCCGGACATATCATACGAAAAACAAAGCGCTTTTGCTTCTAGTTTCATCTTCATCTCTCCTCATCATTTGCACCACGAACCGATACAGACCAGTGAGACGGCATCGCCCTCCAAAGTGCCTTTGTGTAAGGATGACGCAGTGTTTCTTCCGCCTGAAAATCCGCGGGAAACGCCTCTTCCGCCACACGCCCCTCACGCATCACCAAAATACGGTCTGCCGTCTCGACCGCCAGTTCCAGATCATGAGTGATCACAAGCACGCTGCTCCCCATCTCCGCCAGTTCCCGAAAATGTCCCATGACCATCTTGGCTGTCTTCTTTTCCAGTCCCGGCGTCGGCTCGTCCGCGATCACCAGCCTCGGTTCTTCGATCGTCGCCGCCGCGATCAACACCCTCCTGCTCATTCCTCCGGACAGCTCAAACGGATACAGCGCCGCCGCATCCTCCTTTAAATGATAACGTTGAAAAATTTCTTTCAGCTTTGCTTTTTTCTGTGGATCCCGGCTTCCCTTTAATATCTGTGCGCCCGATTTCATCAGCGGATCCAAATAAGACGCCCCCTGCGGAACCAGCAAAATTTCGCTTCCGCGCAGTTGTTCGATCTGTTCTTTCTCCAGCAGTCTTCCACGATAAAAAATCTCCCCATCCATCGAAGCATTATAAGGAAGAAGCCCCATCACGGCATGTGCCAGCAGACTTTTTCCCGACCCGCTCGCACCGACAAGGGCGGTCACTTCTCCGGCATATGTGGAAAAAGACAGCCCGCATACATTTTCGATCGTCCGCCGCTGCAGCCCGCGGGTATACTGCGTAAAAGAAATATGTAGTTCTTTCAACTCCAGGATTTTCTCACTCTGCATCTTTTTCCTCCCCTTAATCATGCACGCTGCCCGGATCCGTCAGTTTCCGCAGATTCTGTCCGGCCGCATAAAACAGTCCGGTCACGATCGTCAAAAATACCCCCGGGAACACCGCAAGCCACCACTGCCCTCCGAGCAGATACCGCATGGATTCCGCCAGAATATTTCCAACCGCCGGCTGGTTCGACGGCAATCCAAATCCAAGGAATGTCACACTGGATTCATGCAGCACCGCGTGCGGAAACAGAAGGACCGTCCCGACAAGAAACTGCGGCAGCACATGTGGGATCACATGACGCCGGATCAGATGCCATTTACTTTTCCCCAATTTCTCGGCAACCTGAATGTACGGACTTTCCCGCAATTGGATCACCTCCGCCCGGATAACACGGGTCAGCGCCGGCCAGTGCGTCAGAGCGATCCCCACAGCCACCCCGAAAAATCCTCTTCCCAATGCCACGGTGACCAAGATCAAAAGCAGGATATGCGGGATCCCCAGCACAAGATCGATCAAAAAGGATATCACAGCATCCACTTTCTTTCCAAGGACTGCAGCCGCGATCCCCAATATCAGTGCGATCCCGGCGCTCACAGCCGCAGAAACGATACCAAGCCCGATACTGAGCGCAAGTCCCCGCAGCGTCCTTGCAAACATATCTCTCCCCATCCAGTCTGTGCCAAATGGATGTGCAAGACACGGCGCGATATTTTTCGCGGTAAAATCAGTCGCCACCGCCGCATCCGCAAAGTAAATCCCTCCGATTCCGACCGCAAGCAAAAAGAACATCGCGCCAACCAGCCCGATCAGACTCCGTTCTCTCATCGTCATCTCTGTGCGCCTCCTTTCCGGATACGCGGATCAACCAGCCCATACAAGATATCCGCGGTCAGATTTCCTGCCGCCGCCAGCGCCGCGCAGATCAGCGTCACAGCCATCAAAAGCGGCATATCGCTTCCAAGTCCTGCCTGCACTGCCGCCTGTCCCAATCCCGGATAAGAAAAAACCTGTTCCACCAGCACCGAACCGCCGATCAGCTCCCCGATGGAAGCCGCCTGTAATGTGATCGCCGGGAGCAGGATATTGCGCAGTCCGTGCCGCCAAAACAAACGAAACCCACGCTCCCCTCCCGCACGGGCAAACAGCATATAATCGCTGTCCATTACCTCGATCATTTTTTCTCTCGTGTGCAGCGTAATATTCGCGGTTCCGGTCAGACTCAACGTCAGCGCCGGAAGCACAAAATGTGAGATCCGCTCCGCCAGAGACACTTCGGACGCCGCGACACCGATCGGTACGCTCATCCCGATCGGAAACCATCCAAGCCAGACTCCGAAGACGATCAAAAGCAGCATGGCGACCCAGAATGCCGGAGTGTCCGAGATCAACAGGCTGTACCCGCGGATCAGCCGGTCGCACCACTTCCCCCGCCGCATCCCTGCCACCGCGCCGAGCATTACGCCGAGAATTCCCGACAATACCCATGCAAAAAGCAGCAGCGGCAGCGAGTTTGCCAGCCGTACCGCGATCACCTGACTGACCGGCTGCCGATATAAAAGAGACGTTCCCATATCCCCTTTCAGAAAATCTGTGATCCATGCAAGGTACTGCTGAACCGGAGAGGCATTCGTCCCCCAGTATGTTTCCAGTTTTTCAATCTGCTCGGCGCTCATACTGCCAAGCGCACTCTGTCCCACATTTGCCTGAAGAGGATCCACCGGCGAACATTTCATCAATGCAAATGCGGCGATACTCGTACAAAAAAGAAGCAGCAAAAACCGTATGCACTTTTTCCCGATACGAATCCATGTATCTCTCACAGCGATCCTCCTTCATTTCTTCTATTTCTTATGTGTTTTCCACATTCACTGCTTTTTTCAGATCAGTTTTCCACATTCCATGACCACTGATCCACATTATTCACGATCGACCACCCATGTCCGTGTGGGTGGATCTTCTGCTCCGCAACCTGCAGTCCGTCCCGCACAAAATACAGATGATCGATGTTGCAAAGCCAGATCCACGGAATATCTCCCTCCTGCGTAATTCCGGTCGTACCATCCCACTGTGCTTTTTTCCATAATTCATAAGATTCCGTCTCCGAAGATGCGGCAAGCGCCTGATCCATATACGAATCTACCGATGCATTTGCATAAGGAGAGTACTGTGCCGTCTTTGCATCTCCCATCGTATGGTAAATGTTGTAAAGTTCCATCGGCGTATGCGCTCCCCAGCCCCATATCATCGGATCCGACTGCGCCCGGTCATACGCGGTATCCCAGCCTACTCCCTCAACCGTCACTTCGATGCCGAGTTTGGCAAGCTGATTCGCTGTGTCCTCCGCAAGCGCCTGCCTGACAGAATCTCCGTTATTAAACAATAATGTGAACGCTGCTTTCTCTCCGTCTTTCCTCCGGATCCCATCTTCAGCCATTTTCCATCCGGCTTCGTCCAGAAGCTGTTCCGCCTGTTCCGGATCATAGGAAACGGCGCTCTTTTCATTATACCACGGCATCTGATCGCAGACACTGTACGCCTCCGTTCCGTATCCATTCAGTACATGCTCGATCATTTCCTCCCGGTCGATTCCGATGTTGATCGCGCGGCGCACGTTTACATCCGCGGTAAATGCATTTCCATACACAACGCCGTCACGCGTCTCTTCCTCACTGCACGGCAGATTAAATCCGCGGTTATCCACCGTATGAACTGCCATCAGATGATATCCCTCGATTTCCTGATCGCTGTACGAAGCTGCCGTGTGCGCTACATCTGCCTGACCTGCCAGCACTGCCGCAAGCGCCGCATCCTCCTCCATGAACAATACCGTCACGGTTTTTATTTTCGGAGTCTCCCCGTAATAGTCCGGATTTGCCTCAAAAATCATCTGCTGTCCGCGATCCCATTGTTTCAGCTGATATCTTCCCGAGCCGATCGGATTCTGCCCGTAATTTTCGTCGTATGCATGCTTGGGCATGATCCCCACGACCGCCATCGTATACGGCCAGATCGAGTATGGTTTTGTCATGGAAAATTCCACCGTTGTCTCGTCCAGCGCTCTCGCTTCTTTCAGCATCGTAAAGTCTGCCACAGTGCTTTCATCCCGGCAATGATTGTATGTAAACGCCACATCTTCCGCGGTCAGTTTTTCCCCATCTGTAAACGTCACGTCATCCCGGATCGTCACCGTCCATGTCAGACCGTCCTCGCTGACTTTATAATCGACAGCAAGATCTTTTCCGATCTGCAAGTCTTTTGTTGTAGTCGTCAATGTGCTCTGGATCAGCGGTTCGTGGGTATGTTCCCCGGCACCCCATCCATATGCCGGATCGAATCCCGCCTCCGGCTCCGACGTCTTCGGCATCGTCACGACCACTGAATCTTTGCTTTCCCCTGTCAAATGTTCCTGTCCTGTCTTCTCCGATACTGCGTCCTTTTTTCCGCAGCCTGCCGCCAGACTTCCGGTCATCCCGATCAAACAGACCGCCGCCAAGCCTGCCAGCACAGCCCTCTTCTTTCTCATCTTCATTTTCTCTCCTGTAAGTTCAAACTATCTCAGAATACAATAAAACCCGGTACAAACTGTACCGGGCAAAGTGGAGAATACGAGATTCGAACTCGTGACCTCCTGCTTGCAAGGCAGGCGCTCTCCCAACTGAGCTAATCCCCCATATCCATTCTATATTGCTTCATCGAACTTTTATAAAATAGCATATTCCAAACGTCCTGTCAACCGTTTTGAAGTGATTTCGTTGTTTTCGTTGTTTTTTAGTGTTTTTTCTGTGACAAATTCCGGACAAACCTTGATTTTCCACTCTCCTCATGCTATACTACAACACGTTGCAAAGCCCACAAAAACAAGGTCTTATAAGGGTTTCGCCGATTTCCGGCGCAAGCCAAATACCTACGGTATTTGACTCTCGCGACATTCGCCAAATGGATGTGCAAGCACCTCCACATGGCTCATTGTTTCACGGAAATGAATCGAGTGTTCGTGACCTTCCACTCGTAAAACAAAACTAAAGGAGCTTAAAAATGAAAGAAAAGAAAACCATCTCTGTGCTCTTCATGGCACAGGCAGCGATGATCGCTGCAATCTACGTCGTAGTAACTCTTGTGTTCGCGCCATTCAGTTATGGTGAAGTGCAGGTTCGCCTGTCCGAAGCACTGACGATCCTCCCGGTGTTCACTCCGGCTGCAATTCCAGGACTTTTTATCGGCTGTCTCATCAGCAATATCTTAGGCGGATGCATCATCCCGGATATTATTTTCGGTAGTCTTGCCACTTTACTTGGAGCGGTCTTCACTTACATGCTTCGCAATCGGAACAAATTCCTTGCACCGCTGCCGCCGATCCTGTCCAATATACTGATCGTACCGTTTGTACTTCGTTATGGATACCAAGTGCCGCTGCCGATCCCATTTATGATGCTGACCGTCGGAATCGGCGAAGTCATCTCCTGCGGTGTGCTCGGCATGATCGTCTATGCCGCATTGAACCGTTATAAACATACCATTTTCAGAACGGCTTCGCTTTCATAGATTGAAGCAGATAAATCACCGGAAGCGCCAAAAGGCACATTCCGGGATTGTAAGCAGTCGCCAGGGTCTCGGACAAGCCCGGACTTTGGCTCGTCGCCTCTACAAGAAAAGACGTCGAAACAATCTTTCCCCGGAACTCCAAGGGACACGATTGTCTCGACGTCTTTCTTTTATTTCATTTGTTTTATAAATTTTGTACCCGCAGGGCACGGATCGCGTTCAGGATCGCAAGGATCATCACTCCGACGTCCGCAAAGATCGCCGCCCACATATTTGCGATTCCCAATGCCCCCAACCCAAGGCAGGCAAATTTGACAACAAGCGCAAATACAATATTCTGATAGACGATCCGCAGACATTTTCTCGAAATCCCGATCGCTTTCGCTATCTTTTGCGGATCATCATCCATCAGCACAACATCCGCAGCTTCGATCGCCGCATCCGATCCCATCGCTCCCATTGCGATTCCGATATCCGCCCGTGTCAACACCGGAGCGTCGTTGATCCCGTCGCCGACAAATGCCAGTTTCTCTTTCTCCGATTTTTTCGCAAGCAGCTCCTCTACCTTTTCGACTTTATCTGCCGGAAGCAATTCACTGTATACTTCATCAATTCCAAGTGTTTCTGCCACCTGTTCCGCTACACGCCCGGCGTCTCCGGTCAGCATGACCGTCTTTTTCACTCCGGCTTTTTTCAGTTCCGCAACGGCTTCTTTTGCATGTGGCTTCACAAGATCGGAAATCACGATATGCCCTGCATACTCGCCGTTGACCGCCATATGGATGATCGTCCCGACTTTATGGCAGTCACGATATTTTACATGCAGCCGCTCCATCAATTTACTGTTTCCTGCTGCGACTTCCTGCCCGTCAACCTTTGCAAGAATACCATGACCGCTGATTTCCTGAATCTTGGTCACACGGTTCCGATCGATTTCTTTTCCGTATGCTTTGCGGATACTTTTACTGATCGGATGGGACGATGCACATTCCGCAAGCGCCGCATACTCCAACAATTTTTTCTCATCCATTTTGTTATGATGAACCGCGCTCACCTCAAACACACCCTGTGTCAAAGTTCCTGTTTTATCAAACACAACGTATTTTGCCTGCGACAATGTTTCCATATAATTAGAACCTTTGATTAAGATTCCTGCTTTGCCGGCGCCGCCGATTCCGGCAAAAAAGCTGAGCGGAATACTGATCACGAGTGCACACGGACAACTGATCACCAGAAATGTCAATGCACGGTAAATCCATACACTCCACTGTGCAGTCTGCCCCAAAAACAACATCTGGACAAGCGGCGGAAGAATTGCCAGCGCAAGCGCTCCATAACAGACTGCCGGCGTATATACTTTCGCAAATTTCGAGATAAAATTCTCCGATTTCGATTTACGGGAACTGGAATTTTCCACAAGTTCCAGTATCTTAGATACCGTAGACTCACCGAATGCTTTTGTTGTCCGCACTTTCAGAACACCTGTCATGTTGATACAGCCGCTGATGATCTCGTCCCCCGGCTTCACGTCTCTCGGAAGACTTTCACCAGTCAATGCGCTCGTATTCAGGCTCGCCGTTCCCTCGGTCACGATACCGTCCAGCGGAACTTTTTCTCCCGGCTGCACAACGATGATGCTTCCGATCTCCACCTCATCCGGATCCGCCTGTTCCAACTTGCCGTCTCTTTCCACATTGGCGTAATCCGGACGGATATCCATCAGCGCGCTGATATTTTTCCGGCTTTTCCCTACCGCATAACTCTGGAAAAGTTCTCCGATCTGGTAAAACAGCATCACAGCGATCGCTTCATTATAGTCGCCGCTTCCGGAATAAATCGCCAGTGCAAATGCGCCGACGGTCGCAACTGCCATCAGAAAGTTTTCATCAAACATCCGGCGGTTTAAGATCCCTTTTCCCGCTTTCCGCAAAATGTCATAACCGATCACAAGATATGCAGCCAGATAAAGAGTCAACTGCAAGACTCCCTCTATTGGGATCAGATTTAGCACAAGTACCATCACGGCAGTGATCAGAATCCTGTAAAGCATCTTTTTCTGCTTCTTATTCATAGCCGTTCTCTCCTTTTCATTTTCTCCACTTTATGATCTCACTCATTTTATTATATGTTCAATCATTCATATGTTATCTTTAAATTTACACCCCTTTTGCTCTCGCAGCCGGGGTGCTCTTTTCTATTTCCTATAATTCGATCTCGCAGTCCGGTTCTACCTTTTTACAGGCTTTCAATACGTCTTTCATAACCGCTTTTACATCCTGACCGTCTTCAAATTCAACGATCATCTTCTGTGTCATAAAATTCACGGTTGCATCCGCAACTCCTGCCGTTTTCTTTGTAGCTTCCTCCATCAGGTTCGCACAGTTTGCACAGTCCACTTCAATTTTGTAAGTTTTTTTCATGATGATTACCTCTCCTTTTATCATTTTATCAATTAATCATTTGTTTAATCTTTGTAAGATTAATATAGTCCTTTTCTTGCAAAATGTCAACTGCTATTTTCAAAATTTTCGTATCGGTATATCAAAAAGCAGATCTCGCAAGCGGCAATTTCAATTTCGAAAACTCACCGCCCTGCAAAGTCTGCTTTTCCTGTTTCTTCTTTTTTTACTTTTTTATTTCATATACGCAACAAATGTATTTCCGCTTCCCGCAGTCATCGCTTCCATCTCTTCCATTGTCACCGTATATTCTGCCGCGCTTTCCGGATCCACATAAGTCACCGTGTCCGTACTGTATCCGGTCAAAAGGATCGTATGGCTTGCATCCGTCATCGCCAGCACCGGCGTTCCCCTGTTGATAATGTAGAGCACCTGACTCAATGTACATCCGCTCAGATCAATTTTCTTTAAGCCGTACTGTTTTGCAAATTCCGTACATGCATCGAATGATGTCTGCCCCTCCGCAAGTCCAAACGGCTGGATCTCATTATAATAGACAAGATCGCGATTTCCTTTTTCCCAGATGTAAGCCTGTTCCGAAGAGATCACCACTCCGGATACCTGTTCCGCTTTCTGGATCGCATACGCCGCTTTGTCGTAGATTGCTACAAGCTCGCCCATTCCATACACATAATACTGATCGGACGGTATCTTATCATTCAGGGCGATCGTCACCGCCTGATCGATCATGACCTGTTTCGGGCGTAAAATGTGCGGAGACAATTCTTTGATCTTCTTTGCAAATGTCAGACGCATCTGTCTTTGCTTTTGCTCCGTATCATAAGATTCCAGCGTCACCGCGCTTTCTTTCCGCTCTTCATTGCTCGTGATATAATCCTGACTTGTTCCTGTATAGATTTCGCCATCTTTTGTTACCCGGTTCAATGTCACCATATTTTCTTCCACGATAATATCAGAAATATAAATGCCCTCCTGAGCATAGTTCATCTCCGCCTTATTATCGGCACCGCGAATCTCCAGTTCATACATCGGGATCACTTCTTCGCCCGCAGTTGTTTTTCCAAGGTCACTCTCCCGCACATATCCGCATATGAAATCATTTTTAATAAATCCAAGCGGACGGATCGATTCCCCTTTCCGGGCTTCCACCTGATAAGAGGAACCGTCTGCAAGATCCATCACCTGAACCGTCTTCGCAGTGTTCAATTCTCCGTCCGTCTGGTACGCCAGCAGATGACCGTCCGAAGACGCCACATACTGTCCCTCTTCCAGACCGGCCGCAAGCTCTTTCTGTGAATTTTTTGTCACATCCACCTGATAGAGCACACCCCCGGCAAGCACATAGAGAAGCTGTTCCCGATGATTATAGTAAACCATCTTGCCCAGTTCCTCTTCCGCGATCGCAAATGATTTCGTGCTCGGGATAAATGCGATCTCATTGACGGCATTTTCCTGAATATCAAAGTAATAGACGTCCACACCGACTTCTCCCTCGTGCTCTCCGCGGTTCATATAACCGTACACGGCAAATACGGTACTTCCGTCCTCTTCCATGCTGATGATCCGGACCGCATGCTCGTCGTTGCGGCTCCGCACATCATGTCCCTCCATGTTGGCAAAGCTGAATACAAGAGACAATTCGTCCGTCTTCTGATTGTACGTCCACAAATCCCGTTCCTGCACAAAGGAGACGACCGTCCCTTTTTTATTTACCGCAAAATCCAGATCCGGCTCTGCCATTCCAAGCAGGATCCCCGTCTCATCCAGCACATGTTTGTTGCCGTTAAATACTTGATTCATACTGCGGTTATAGTCCAGAAGATACATCTCTCCGCCGCTGTACCGCACGCGGAAAAATTCTTTCACATTAAATGTCTCGACTTCCCCGGCATCACCTTTGCAAGTCACCTGATAATCCGCCAGCAGCGACGTATAAACACTGTTGCTCTCTTTGATGCTCCATTCCACTTCCGTTGAGATCTGCGGTTCTAATTCCCCCCATTTGACCTGCGAAAGATCCGAATGGATATTGACGGTCTGCAGCGTCGTGTTGTCACTCTCTTCTCCCGGCTCCAGATATCCTCCAAGATTCAGACCATTCTCCGCTCCGAACGTCGCGTCGTGGAACTGCACGGCAAAATCCAGACATTCCGCAATGGACAGCCCGGACTGCCACTCGATCCTCGTATAATAAAAAATCTGTTCTTTTTCAGCGGTTTCCAGGATCACTTTCAGAACTGCCTCCTGTACGCCCTCCGGCAAGCCCCGGTTCACATCCAGCGTCACGCTGCTTCCGGTCAGATCCCGCACCGTATCTTGCAGATAGGTCGTACCACCGTCCAGTGAGTACACCTCATACTGCACATTTTCAATCTCGTTTCCCTTCTTCTCCAGACCCAGCGTCAGGATCCCATTGTCCGGAACCGGTGTGATCGTATCCCGCATCGCGGTAATATCCATCTCATCCACATATCCGGCAAGGATGTTGACCGTATGATCCTCCACGGAAAATGAAACTCTCGGCAGTGTCGGATCCCCCAGACTGATCGTCTGATCCGCGGTCCCGCGGTTCGTCAAAAGACTGCTTACAACAAGCGCAAGAAGAAAAACGCCGCTTAAGATTCCGATCCGCGTCCAGATTCCGCCTTTCGTCTTCCGCTTATTTTTTTCATTCTTCTTATTCTTCATACGCACCTCCTGCTTTCAGCAGTGCGCCAAGTGTCGGTTCCACATGAAGAAATGCTTCACAGTCACGGATCTGCCGCGCACACTTCTCTGTCTCCGCGCGCTTCGCCGGCTCTTTCTCTCCGTTTTTCTCCCGGACCGGTTTTACCGCGCGGATCAAAATATTTTTCAGCGTGTGCTCCATATCGATAAACTCCAAAATCTGCGTCTCATAGCCGACGCTTTCCAGATACTGCGCGCGAAGCCCGTCTGTCACAAGCGCTGCGAACCGTTCCTTTAAAAGTCCGTATTTCATGACAGGAGCAAGAATATCGTTTCGCATCTGTCCGTTCAGCTCATGCTGGCAGCACGGCACTGACAAAATGACTTTCGCATTCCAGCCAACCGCTTTTGCAAGCGCATGATCCGTCGCCGTATCACAGGCATGAAGCGTCACGACCATATCGACTTCGTCGACTCCGTCGTAATCCGCAATATCCCCCTCCAAAAAAGTCAGTTTTTCATATCCGTATTTTACTGCCAGTTCACTACAATGGCGGATCACCTCTTTTTTCAGATCCAGCCCGATGATCCGAACGTCGTAATTCTGAAGTTCATGCAGATAATAGTACATTGCAAATGTCAGATAAGACTTCCCGCATCCGAAATCCAGGATCGTCACTTCCCGTTTCTGATCCAGTCTCGGAAGAATATCCTCGATAAATTCCAAAAAACGGTTGATCTGCCGGAACTTATCAAACTTTGTGCGCACGATTTTCCCATCCTGCGTCATCACGCCGAGATCCTGAAGAAACGGAACCGGGATCCCCTCTTTCAGAATGTATTTCTTACTCCGGTTATGGGAAAGATCCGCCTGCTTTTTCCCGCCTTTTGCCTGATGTTTCTGGATCGTCACTTTCCCCTTTTTACTCACGAGAACCGTATATTCCATGTTCCCCGAATCAAGCTGCATCTGCCGGAACTCTTCCATATAGGACAGAATCCGCTCCGCCGCCTGCTCCGTCTCCAGATTCTCATGAAACGCCTGTGTTTTCGTAAAGGATTCCAACTGATAAATCCGCTTTCCGCGCATCTCCACCGGACGTACTTTGATCTTCAGAACGCCGTCTTTTTTACGCGGATTGCTCAAGATCGCCTGTACAAATTCTATATTCAATACGTCATTTAATAATTTCTGAATTGCTTCCATAATTTCCTCATCTATTCTGTCAAATCAATCAAACTTATTTTCACCCTCCTATTGTAAAGCAAAACCCGGGAACACGCAAGCATCCGCCGCGCATTCCCGGGTTCATCCCCACTCCACTGTATTTCATACATATTTTCTTACACGCAGTTCTACGCCGACCGACTCCGCCAGTTTCCGGCTCGCCTCGATCTCCTCCGGCGTAAGTACGTCCACAACCGTCATCTTTACCTTTGGTATCTGTTTTCCACATTCCTGTGCAAATGCGAGCATTCCCTCAAACGCATTTTCAAACTGCGGGCGCGTGATCTCCATGTAGCTCTCTTTGGTCGGTGCGTTCAGACTGATCGATACGACGTCCGCAACCTCTGCCAGCTCCGGAACAATATCCCGTTGATGATAGAGATTTCCCAATCCGTTCGTATTGACGCGGATTTTCAGACCGTAGGTTTCTTTTGCGTACTTCGCAGATGCAGTCAGCACGTCCAGTGCACAGGTCGGTTCCCCGTAACCGCAGTATACAAGTTCGGATTTCCCCGTAAAGTCGTATGCATCGATCGCCGCTTTTACCTCTTCAAGTGTCGGGTCTGCTTTGTGCCAAAGCGTCTGTGCATCCCCGACTGTGTCATGGTGCGTCCGAATACAGAATTTACAATTACAGTCACATTTGTTCGTCAGATTTACATAAACCTGATCTTGATAAGTATACAATATCTCTGCCATTTTTATGCGCCTCGCTTCCCGAAATTTTTCCAGTCTGCACCGGGGATCAACATTCCCAGATATTTTTCGTAGTTCGCCCCCTCATTGCGCGGGACCTTCTCTTCCGCCGCGTCCGCCATCGCCGCCCCGATCAATGTGCCCGCCAGTTCCACCGTCTCAAACAGATCCTCGCCGCGCGCCATTCCTCCTGCCAGGATCGACGCAAACAGATCTCCGGTTCCCGAGAAACTGCCGCCGATATATGGAAATGCAAGAAGTTTCGTCTGCCGCTTCGTCACGACCAGATTTCCGATCTTCATTGCCCCTGTTTTCTCGTCTTTGAAACGGATCCCGGTCACGACAACCGCCTTTTTCACATGGCTGTTCGATCCTTTCCGCAGAAAATTCTGCCCCATCTGCTCTGCGATCGTCACAAGATGTTTTTCGTCCGTCATCTGCTCCAGCATCCGATAATCCGTCCCGGTCAGAAGACACAGTTCCGTCAGATTCGGCGTGATCAGATCCGCCTCCCCCGCAAGCTCTTTCATACCCGCAAGCAATTCGGGGGTAAAGATTGAAAATATTTTCCCCTCATCTCCCATGATCGGATCCACGAGCAAAAATGCCCCTTTTTTATAAAACGTATCCAGAAACCGGAGCATCTGCCTGATCTGCGCTTCGTTCCCCGCAAACCCGGTATAAATCCCGTCAAAGTGAACGTCCATCTTCTCCCATTCTGCGCGGATCTTTTCCATTTTCTCTGTATAGTCATCGTAAAAATAGCTCGGAAATCCGGTCTGTGCACTCAAAACCGCTGTCGGAAGCGGACACGGCTGCACACCCATCGCCGCGATCACCGGGATTGCCACAGTCAGGGAACATTTTCCGAATCCGGACAGATCATTGACGACTGCTATTTTCTTTATCATAAACTTCCTCTTTTCTACCAAACACAATGTTTCTATCCGTAAATCACCGGAAGTGCCAAAAGGCACATTCCGGGATTGTAAGCGGTCGCCAAGGTCCCGGGCAAGCCCGGGCGTCGGCTCGTCGCCTATACAAATAAATCGGGCGTCGGCACATACCGACGCCATGCTTTTACAATATCACAAGTCTGGTTCTGTCAAAATATCCACTATCTTTCAATTCATCCAGTCCAGTTCATTGCCGCAAACTATTTTCACGATACAAGAAAATGTTTCTGCCGCAGTGCATCCTCGATCAGATCCAGCGTTTCCTCCGAGTCTGCCGCCACTTTATGATAATGATAGTTGGAAGTGATATTTTTCAGCGGACTTGATTTTCCGCTCCGGATATCCTCCATAAATGCTTCTACTTTTCTGCGGGAGTTGATCCGAAGTTCCGCTTCCATATGCCCATATACCCGGTGATTCACCATAACGTTGACGACCGTACCGCCCAGATCGATGATCGAATACAGCTCTTCCTCCAACTGTTCATCCGTATGATTGACTTTAAAGACCCGCTCTCTCACAAGCGGTTCCTGTATGATATATCCACGGTTCGTAGAAATAATATCATATCCGGACGCCCGGATCAGAGCTATATCCTGTACGATCACCTGACGGCTCACATCACACTGTTTTGCGAGCGCAGTTCCGGAAAGCGGCTTTTCACTGTTCTGGATCAGTTCTACGATCTTTGTTCTTCGCTCCGTCCCTGTCATGTCTTCTTTAAGCCTCCGTCGGATGCAGATTTTTCAGGGAAATATCAAGGATCGGTGCGGAATGTGTCAGCGCGCCGCTGGAAATGTAATCCACGCCGAGACTTGTCAGTCTTCCGATATTTTCCTTTGTCACGTTTCCGGAACATTCTGTCTCCGCCCGTCCGTCAATGATGCGGATCGCTTCCTGCATCTCTTCCGTGGACATATTGTCGAGCATGATAATGTCCGCTCCGGCTTCCACCGCTTCTCTTACCATATCGAGATTCTCCACTTCCACCTCGATCTTCCGTACAAACGGCGCGTACTCTTTTGCCATCTGCACTGCCTTTGCCACGCTTCCTGCCGCTCCAATGTGGTTATCTTTCAGAAGTACGCCGTCAGAAAGATTATAACGGTGATTGAAACCGCCGCCGACACGCACCGCGTATTTTTCAAAAATACGCATATTCGGCGTTGTCTTTCTCGTGTCCAGCAATTTTGTCTTGGATCCCTCCAATAATTTTGCTACATTACTTGTATAAGTCGCAATCCCGCTCATCCGCTGCAGATAATTCAGCGCGACACGTTCCCCGGACAAAAGCACACGGATATCGCCGTAAACTTTTCCCATCAGATCTCCGTTCTTCACATGATCTCCGTCTTTGCAGAAAAATTCCACCTTTGTCTCTGCATCCAGAAGTTCAAATACCCGTTTGAAAATGTCCAGTCCCGCGATCACACCGTCCTGCTTGCAGATCAGATCCACCTCGCCTGCCACTGCTTCTTGCATCACGGAATTGGTCGTCACGTCTTCACTGGAAATATCCTCTCTCAATGCTTCTAAAATCAAATGATCTACCTGTAATGTTGTTGTAATCTTATTCATCTTTTCCACCTCGTTTTTCTATTTCATCTGCGGCACGTTTTGCAAATACAAGACTCTCCAGCAGAGAGTTGCTTGCCAGACGATTTGCTCCGTGCACACCGTTGCAGCTTGTCTCCCCGACCGCATACAAATGCGGCATCGAAGTCCTGCTGTTGGAATCTACCCAGATCCCTCCCATAAAATAATGCTGCGCCGGCACAACCGGGATGCATTCTTTCGTCACATCATATCCCTCTTCCAGACAGTGCCGGTAAATATTCGGGAAATGTCTCAGGATCGTCTCTTTTTCAATATGTTCCATCGAAAGCCATACAAAATCAGTCCCGTCTTTTTCCATCTGTTCATGGATCGCCTTTGTCACGACGTCCCGCGGCAAAAGCTCATCCACAAACCGTTCCATATTTTTATTATAGAGCACCGCGCCCTCTCCCCGAACTGATTCGGAGATCAGAAAACGCCGTCCCGGCTTCGTCGAATACAGTGTCGTCGGATGGATCTGCACATAATCCAAATGCTCCAGACGGATTCCGTATTTCTTCGCCAGCTCAATCGCATCTCCCGTCAAATGCGGAAAATTCGTCGAATGCCGGTACAGTCCGCCGATCCCTCCGCTTGCAAGGATCGTGTTCTCTCCATAGATTTCCAGTTCTTCCGTTTCTCCCGAACCGTCTTCATTCCGACGCACTGCCTTGATCCCTTTGCAGATCCCATCGTTGATCAGAAGATCCGTCATCGTCGTATATTCGTATAACGTCACATTTTTTAATGCTTTTACCTGTTCCAGAAGTTTGCTCGTGATCTCTTTTCCGGTCACATCTTCGTGGAATAAAATCCGCGGTCTCGAATGCGCGCCCTCCCGTGTAAATGCAAATTCTCCGTCTTTCTTCTCAAAATCCACGCCGTATCCGACCAATTGCCGGATGATTTCCTGAGAGCTGCGGATCATAATGTCCACCGACTCTTTTCGATTTTCATAATGTCCCGCGCGCATCGTGTCTTCAAAATAACTGTCGTAATCATCCTCATCTCTGAGCATGCAGATCCCCCCCTGTGCCAGGAACGAATCGCTGCTCTCAAGATCGGATTTTGTGATCATCACGATCTTTTTTTCCCTCGGAAGACTCAGCGCGCCAAACAGCCCGCCGACTCCGGTACCGACGATCACAACGTCTGCCTCTATTCTCATGTTTTTAAATTCCTTTCCGACCGGCTTCCTATTTTGGCTTCCTATTTTGCCAATTCCAGCATTTTTTCCAGCGGGCGCTTGGATAATTCTCTCAATTCCTCACTGATCTGAACTTCATTCTCCCCGGTCTTCAGTACATGCAGGATCTTCTCAAGCGTGATCTTCTTCATATCCACACATACCGGTTCCGTCTCTGTAAAATAAAACTTCTTTCCCGGGTTCTCTTTTTCCAGTTTGTGCCGCACGCCGTTTTCCGTACAGATGATAAATTCTTCTGCATCGCTGTTTTTTGCATAATTGATGATCCCCGATGTGCTTCCTATGTAATCGGAAAGCTCCAATATTGCTTTCGTACACTCCGGATGTGTCAATACCAACGCATTCGGATGTGCTTCTTTTGCACGCTTCAATTCTTCAAGCTGCATCTCTTCGTGGATCGGACAGAAGCCCTCATTATATACAAAATGCTTTTCGGGTACCTGCTCTGCAACAAAATGTGCCAGATTCCGATCCGGGATAAAGAAAATATTCTTATTCGGCAGCGCCTTTACGATCTGTACCGCATTTGCAGAAGTCACGCACACGTCCGAATACTGCTTTAATTCCGCGGTGGAATTGATGTAGCAGACAACCGCCAGATCTTCGTATGTCCCGCGCATCCGCTCGATCGTCTCCCGGTCTGCCATATGCGCCATCGGACAGTCTGCCTCTGCATCCGGCATCAGAACGGTCTTCTCCGGATTCAGAACTTTTGCGCTCTCTCCCATAAATGACACGCCGCAGTATACGATCGTCTGCTCTTCTAATCCGACCGCGATCTTGCTCAAATAAAAAGAATCTCCGATATAATCTGCAATATCCTGTACTTCCGGCGTCACATAATAATGCGCCAGGATCACTGCATTCTTCTCTTTTTTTAACTGTTTGATTTCCTCTGTAATTGTCATTGTCCTTGCCTTTCTCAAATGAATTCCCTTTGAGTTGTTTTCATTTGCCGCGGTCAGCACATAAATCGATACTGACAGAAAAAAGCGGAGACATTTGCTCCGCTTTCCGCATACAAATTCATTTGATTATAGCACATAACTTTACAGGTGACAAGACAGTAATCTTCCTATTACTTTTATTTTTCTTTTATATATTGAACACGGTTTATACACATTTTCTGGCTATACTAATAACCAGATAGTTGATAAACAACTATCTCCCCCCTCATAAAGTATAGGTATCCCGGGCAACCGGGGTACCGCACTTTACTCTCATTCCTTTATAACTATAATAATTACAAAAAACCGCCTGTACAGGCGGTTTTTTGCATACTTTTTCATACCAAGTTTTTGCATATCTGAGCTCTACGAATCCAAGATTCCCTGAACTTTACCAAGTATTTTCCCAAAACATTCAAATCGATCATTCTCATGAACTTCCACATCCGGATCCATGACATTCAATGCACGCAGCCTGATCACACCATCTTTTCGGTAAAACAGGCGAATGTAACATGCCCCATTCAATGAAAAAATCCCGATTTCATTTTCTCCTACCGGCTGCTGTGCCAACGCAATGACATCATTCTTTTTAAATACCGGTTCATATCGATCAATTTGAATCTGGAAGCAATACTCCATCCCGTCCACGATGTTCTCCCGTCTGACACGGAACACATCGGGGTGAGGCGTCATAAGAAATGCTGCATCGCCATTTCGTTCGCCCGGTTGATAACAAGGAAATACAACCCATTCCTCATGCTTCATCCGGTCGTATTCCTCATCGATCACAGTTCTCACGAACCGCTTTCCCTTATTGCTCAATTCTCGATATTTTGTTATGGCATCCTTTTCTTCCGCTGACAACTCCTGACCATATGTCGTTAAAACCATTTGATCTTTTAAATAATCCTCAAACAAATAGTTTGCGTCTATTTTAAGTGCCAAAATTAGTGAAATCAAAATATCGGGTTTCGGATAGCTGATACTATTCTCATAATTTGCTATTGCCGAGGCTGTCACATGAACCATCTCTGCCAGCTGCGCTCTGGACAGATTCAGTTCCTTGCGGCGTTTCTGCAGTCTTTTACCAATTACCATAAAACCCCTCCTTCTATTCACTTTCACACTTTAAAGTGTATTACAAATTTCTTGAAAATTCAAGCCGTTTTTGCAAGAAATTTGCAATTCTCGTTGACATTTTTTGGTATTTATCGTAAACTATAACTTGCACGATTCAAAGAGAGAAACAAAGTGAGGTGCCACAAATGAGGGATAAAGTTATTGATGTACTACTAGATGTTGGAGTTCCGGCAGGTGTAAAGGGATTTTCGTATATATGTGATGCAATTGAAATATTCGACACGGATCCATATTATGCAGATGGGAAAATGTCTGCATTGTATATTGACATTGCCAAGAAGAACGACACAACCTCTTCCCGTGTTGAAAGGGCAATCCGTCATGCTTTTGAAACTGCTATTATGAAAGGGAATCAGGATATGGTCAACAAATATCTTGATACAGTTAATACACAGAATTCGAATCTGCTGAAAACTCTCTACCTGAGATTAAAGCAGGAAGAACATCGTCGGAATGACTGCACTCCAGCCCATTGCTCTGTCCAGAACTGCGAACTGAAAGCTGAGATTTATATGGAAGCAATGCAGATTTTATCCGATGAAATCGAAACGCTTCTTGCAAGAACCTTATCTTCTGTAAAGAAAAGTATGGATAATGCAATCAAATGATCTTCCTGATTTTTAAGGGAGCATATCAACCGCAAAATCACACTGTTGATATGCTCCCTTTTTTATTCGTTGTTTATTATTTGATCTTGCTTTCCATCCAGTGATAGAAATCCTCATACACTTGATTCCGATCCCGTTCATTCAGCAATTCATGCCGATCTCCCTGATATAATTGAAGCGTCACATCTTGTATTCCGGCAGCCCTGTATTTCTCATAGATACGCCGGATGCCTTTTCCAAACTTACCAACCGGATCTTCCGTCCCTGCCGCCATCAAGATCGGCATCGCCTTAGGAATTGTAAATACACTCTCCTTTTTCTGCATACCGATCATTCCGCTGAACATATGATAATAAGCATTCACAGTAAACATAAACGAACAAAGCGGATCCGCCACATACTCATCTAGCTTTTCCTGATCACTTGTCACCCAATCAGCCCGTGTGCGAGCCGGCTTGAATTTTTTATTAAAAGATCCGATCACCATATTGTCAACCAGTTTGCTTTTAAAATGCCAGCCGCGCACCATTGCTATTCCACGGCACAGTCTTTTTCCAAACTTAAGGACAATTTGAGGACGTTCAGCCACAGCGCCGATGATCAGTGCCCCTGCCAGTCCGTTTCCATACATCTGAATATATTGACGAACCAGAGAAGATCCCATACTGTGCCCTAAAATAAAATACGGAACTCCGGGATATTTTTTCATTGTGCGCTGTCGCAGTGTATGCATATCTCCCAACAGACATGCATTCCCATACTTTTCATGGAAAAATCCGTATTCACTCTTACACTGTACAGACTTGCCGTGTCCCAAATGGTCATTTCCCACAACATAATATCCTTTTGAGCAGAGATACTCTGCAAACTCACGATACCTGTCTATATATTCAACCATTCCGTGACTGATCTGTAGAATTGCTTTCACATCGCCTTCCGGTTTCCACTCAATCGTATGAATCTCTGTATTCCCATCTTTTGACGGGAAATAAAATTCGTCTTTCATTTTATACTCTACCTATCATCTAATTTTATATATTCCCGATGCGGTGCAAGCGGCTTATATGCCGGTCGAATAATCTTGTCTACATTCTTCAGCTCTTCCAAACGATGTGCACTCCATCCTACGATACGCGCCGCAGCAAAAATCGGTGTGTATAATGCCGGCGGCAAGTTCAGCATACTGTAAACAAGCCCACTGTAAAAGTCTACATTTGCATTAACACCTTTATACATCTTACGCTTCTCACCGATAATAACCGGCGCCAGACGTTCTACTTTCTCATAAAGCGCATACTCTTGTTCACGATGCTTCTCTTTTGCAAGCTGCTGTACAAAGCCTTTGAAAATATCTGCTCTCGGATCGGAAATCGAATAAATCGCATGTCCCATTCCATAGATCAGACCTTTCTGATCAAATGCTTTTTTATCAAGCAGTGCCTCAAGATAACGGCGAATCTGATCTTCATCTTCCCAGTCTGTGAGCGTATTCTTCATATCATCAAACATCTGTGTTACTTTTACATTCGCTCCGCCATGTTTTGGTCCTTTCAAGGAAGCCATCGCCGCGGCGATCGTCGAATATGTATCCGTACCGGAAGACGTTACAACGTGTGTTGTGAACGTAGAGTTATTTCCACCGCCGTGATCCATGTGAAGAACAAGAGCCATATCCAGAATCTTTGCCTCCAGTTCCGTATACTGCCGATCTTCCCGAAGCATCATCAAAATATTCTCCGCTGTGGAAAGCGACGGATCCGGAGCGTAAATATACAGATCTCTTCCTCTTCTGTAATTATATGCATGATATCCGTAAATCATCAGCATTGGGAACTGACTGATCAGGTTCAGACACTGCCGAAGAACATTCGGGATGGTTGTATCATCCGCTTTTGCATCATAGCTGTAAAGTTGGAGGATACATCTTGAAATGTTGTTCATCATATCCCTGCTTGGCGCTTTCATAATGATATCTCTTACAAAATTCGGAGGGAGCATTCTTCGCTCTGCCAACATCGCCTGAAATTCTTTCAACTCACTCTGTGTCGGCAGTTCACCGAATAAAAGCAGGTACGCTGTCTCCTCAAATCCCGGATGATGTGCTTCCAAAAATCCTTTGACAATATCTTTGATATTGTACCCACGATAATAAAGATTTCCCTCGCACGGAACTTCTTCACCATTCACTACTTTCTTTGCGCAGACATCTGAAATATTCGTCAATCCTGCAAGCACACCTTTTCCATTCAGATCCCGCAGTCCCCGCCTCACCTCATACTGAGTATACAGTTCTCTTTCTATTGCATTATTCTCTTCACACTTACGGGCCAGTTCCTGTATTCTGAGAGTATTCTCAAAGAAAATGCTGTCTACATCCTTTTGCATATATGCGCTCCTCCTTTTTCCGTTTTTATATACTTTTTTATTATACTAAAAAACACATTTTTTGTACAATAAAATGTTTATTAAGTATTTATGAGAAAATCGTTACAAAATCACTCTTTCGTATGCATTCTTTCACTTTCACACAAGAGGTTGGAAAGTGCGGCAAACTCTTCCAAGGTCAGCGCTTCCCCTCTCACACTGACACTCTTTCCAATTCCCTCGATTGCTTTTTCTATTTCTTCTTTTGAAAATTGAAGCTCCGGAGAATTTTTCAGACCGTTTGCCAGTGTCTTTCTTCTCTGATTGAACGACGCCCGTATGATACGGAACATCAACTTTTCATCTTCTACCTGTACCGGCGGTTCGTCATACCGTTCCAGACGGATGACCGCAGATCCCACTTTCGGTCTCGGCATAAAGCAGTTCGGCGGAACATTCGCCACAATATAAGGCTTCGCATAATACTGGACTGCCAAAGAGAGCGCGCCGTAATCTTTTGTTCCGGGTCCTACCTGCATCCGGTCGGCTACTTCCTTTTGTACCATAACTGTGATACTTTTTAACGGTACATGATTTTCAAACAATCCCATAATGATGGGGGTGGTAATATAGTACGGCAGATTTGCAACCACTTTGATCGGTCGTCCGCCATTCTCTTCCTCCGCTAATTTTGCAATGTCAACTTTAAGTACGTCGTCATTGATAACCTGCACATTCTCATATCCATCCAGCGTATCTTCCAAAATCGGAATCAGCGCCTTATCAATCTCAATGGCAGCCACCTTCCCCGCCGCGCATGCCAGATATTGTGTCATCGTTCCGATTCCCGGACCGATCTCAACAACCATATCCTCTTTTGTAATTTCTGCTGAACGGATGATCTTATCCAGTACATGTGTATCGATCAGAAAATTCTGTCCGAATTTCTTTTGAAACGAAAAATTATACTTTTGGAGTACCGCAATTGTATTTTGCGGATTTCCCAGCGTTGGCTCTTTCATATCCCGTATATCCTTTCTGCATTCTCCGATGTGATCTGAATCACTTCTTCCGGTGTAATTCCCTTTAACTCCGCGATTGCCGCTGCTACATATTTTAAATTCAGTGAAGAATTTCGCTTTCCCCGATTCGGTTCCGGCGAAAGATACGGGCAGTCTGTTTCAAGCACAAGAGATTCGATCGGAACTTCCTGAACAGTTTCTTTTAATTTCCGTCCGTTTTTAAATGTGACAACACCGCCGATCCCAATCGAATATCCCATCTTGACATATTCTGCCGCCATCTCCGGCGAATAGGAATAACAGTGTATGATCCCGCGCAGTCTTTTTCCATATTCACGCATGATCTCCATTGTATCCGCCGCCGCATCCCGGCTGTGGATATTGACAGGCTTTCCCAGCTTTTCTGCCAGTTCCAACTGTCGGACAAACCACTTTTTCTGCACATCGTGACTTTCCTGATCCCAATAATAATCCAGACCGATCTCACCGACCGCGACGATCTTCTCTTCCTTGAGAAGCTGCTCCATCCTGAAAAACTTCTCTTCATCCAGTCCTCCGACCTCATCCGGATGAACACCGATCATTCCATATACGAACGGATATCGCCTTGTCAATTCTATCACACTGTCCCAGGATGAGATCGCGGCGCTCGCATTTACGATCTTCCCGATTCCGTTCTCCTGCATCATACCGAGCAAAGCTTCCCTGTCCGCATCAAACTGCTCATCATCATAATGTGCATGTGTATCAATTATCATCGCTATGATCCTCCAGTGATCCGGTAAAACCGGATTCAAAAAAATATTGTTTAAAAAACCGGGGAATTATAAGGTCATAAAACCACCTATGTGCAAGCACAAGGTGGTTTTATGACCTTTTGACCCTGACATTTGAAATCTATTATAGCACAATGTCATCCAGCTTTTCAAATGTATGCACGTCGTAAGCTTCCACTGTATTTCCTGCAATAAGATAAAATCTGTCCCCTGCATAAAAAGCACGTACATTTGTTGCATAACCTGTCATATCCCGCTGCATCAGGCATGTAAATCCATCTTCTCCATAAGAAAATACATAATAGCTGATCGTCTCTGCATTTACGGTAAATCCGATCAGGTTCTTTTCCGGATCCGCCAATACCACTTTATAATTGTAAGCAGCATCTGTGGAATACGCACCTTCGATCACATACTTTTGAATCTCCCTGACGTCTTTCGGGTCACTCACATCAAACATAGATAATTTCACCCCGTTTGTCGTCATTCCGGTTGGATCTGTATCCATTCCAATCCCGAGAAGCAGACCGTCTCCATACGGATGAAGATACTCGGAAAATCCCGGAATCTTAAGTGCACCGAGTATTTCCGGCTTTTTCGGATCGGAAAGATCTACGGAAAACAACGGATCCATTTGACGGAATGTTACGAAATATCCGGTATTTCCGATAAACCGTGCGGAATATATGCTTTCGTCCGGAGCGAGTTCTTCGATTCTGGACAATTCTTTTAACTTATCACCCAAAACATACAGTGTATTTGTAGTAACGGTCTTTTCCGTTGTCTGAACAGAGTCTTCCTCTTGTGAGATCGGCATAACGGAATTTCCGAATCCTGGTGTCACTGTTGTCACCAGACGAAGATTTCCCTCATATTCATCGATACTGAACGAATCATTCAATACACCTTGAACCTTTGCCTGTGCCACAGCTTTTAATTCTCCGTTTTCATAAGATAATTTTCGGATCCATGTTGCGTCTGTCTCTGTTTCTTTTGATGCATACTCCGTCTCACAGATATAAATGTTCTTTCCGCTCACATAACAGAGACCTGCTGTTCCGAATACCGCTTTACTATCCGTCTTTTCCCCAGGATCCTGCAGCGAAAATGAAGTGATCACCGTATAGCTGCTTCCGCGTTTGACCGGTGGGATCACAATATTACTACTGTCCATATATTCGCCCTGTATCGTCGGAATATATCCCGAAAGATCCGTTCTCAGCACCGATATATCCGCGCGAAAATCACTGAACAGATACACATATCCATCCACGATCCGCATCGTATGATAGCTTCCGCTCTGTGTGATCTTCCCCAATGAAACCGGATTTTCCGGATCGCTGATGTCAAAAGTCTCTGCTGTCGTATATTCTCTGTACGGATACGAACCGGTGGGGTCTGTCTCCTCCGGATACTCTCCATACACGGCAACCAGACGGTCCCCCTCAACAAAAAATTCGGAAAAATGAACCTCTCCGTTCAGCGGAATCTCCCCGATCTTCTCCATCGTCTCCTGCTCGATCCCGACGATCTCGATCGTCTGATTATTCAAAATATACAGCCGCTCTCCGTCTGTTTTCGCAATATCACCTTCTCCGACGCCATCCTGCCGGATATTCGTATCCGAATATCCCGCACCGCCCGTACTGTCTGCCTCCATGGTCTGTGCACTTGAGGCAGTATCGCTCACGGCGTTCTTTTCCGCTCCGTAAGCCGCAGCATCCTTTTCCTGTGCATCCCTCTCTGCTTTTATAAATCCATAGATCTGATCAAAATCTTCCGCTGTATCAATCCTGCCGGCTGTGACCTCACCGCTTTCGGTCTTTTCCCCCTTGTCTGCTGTCTTATACAGGGTTTCTCCATCGTCCGGGCTGAGTCGATTCCACATACCGACTGCTCCGATCCCCAGTACGACCACGCCGCAGGCTGCAAACGCTGCCGCTTTCTTATAGTAGGATCTTCTCTTTTTCTTTGCTTTTTCTTCTAATCTTTCAACAACTGCTTCCGGCTGCAAAGAAGCAGGAACTTCTAATTTATCAGTCTGTTCATCAATCAGCTTTTTGATGTTTTTCCCATCCATCTCCATACTGAAATCCCCTTTCTTTCACCCTAATTTTCAAGGATCCGGTGCATCTGTTCCAATGCTCTCGACTTCCGGGAACGAACCGTTGCCGGATTCATCTCCAGAATCTTCCCGATCTCCTCGCTGGAATATCCTCCGAGCACAGACCAGGCAACGATCAGCCGATCGTCTTCCCCAAGCAGCATCAAAGCTTCCCTCACATCATGGTCTGATGCGTGATCCGGCTCTTCTGCGATCAGCTCATCACTCAGTTCCTCCGTCTCTCCTTTTCGTAAAAAACGCTTTTTGCATTGATTCGCCAGGATCGTAAAGATCCAGCTTCGGAAAGATTCCTCCTTTTTCAGACGGTCGATGCCCTCGTAGGCTGCAACAACCGTCTCGCTTACCACATCTTCCGCGTCCTGCTTATGGCGCATCGTATACAATGCAAATCGGTAAAGTTCTTTATAAATCCTCCCATATAATACGCCGAATGCCTGAATATCTCCCCGGCGTGCTCTGCGGATCAATACTGTTTCCGAACAGTTTTCAAAATCTTTCATCCGTTCCCCTCCTTTCTTTCCGGACAAAATACGTCCGCTTCTACTGTTCTTATCTATTAGAGTCAAAAAAAGTCTGCTTTGTTGCAAAGAAATCCAAAAAATTTATAATGCAATAAGATTTACAATTCCGGATCACAGTTCCGGTTTTGTATCGTCCGGATTTTTATCATCCGTTTTCTTGTATTTCTCATATAAATCTTCCCCTGCCAGCTTCATAATATCCAAAATCTCTTCTTCGGACATCTTCATATATTTTGCCAGCTCGTCGATCGTTACCGCACGGCCTTTCTCGTCTGCAAGCTGATGAAGCGTATCATCCAGATGATTGACCTGTTGTTCCATCTTTCTGTCGCAACGCTTCTGTTCCTGCTGTTCTTCGATCATCTGTGCCATTCCCTGACGGATTTCATCCAGCAAAAATGCTTCCGCATTTTCCGCACCGTCCAGAAGATCCAGCGCAAGCAGAAGACTGACATTTCCCTCCTGTACCAGATCCCCTAAAAATACCTCTTTCGTGTGCATCTGCTCCGCAATGCCAAGCACCGTCATAAGGTACAATTCCGTCAGACGGCTCTTCGCAAGCCCATCTCCTGCCGCCGCAGCTTCAAAAAGTCTCTCCCTTTCTCCTGCTTCTGCCGGACGGATTCCGGAAAGTTCCCTGCGGTATTCTTCCAGATACTCTTTTTCTTCCGGCGTATATGCCGCCGCTGTCTCTTTCTCCGCTTTCTCCGTCAGTTCCTGTCCTTTCATGTATCCGACCACAGAAATCTTCTGCGTGAGCAGGTAATCATATACAAGCAGCATCTGCTCCTCTGACAATTCGCTGTCCCCAAAGAATGCTCCGACCTCTTCTGTTGTGATCCGATTGCCGCTGACTGCCGCAATATCCAATAATTCTTTTAATTTTTCCAGAAATTCTTTCTCGCTTCCCATGCGCTTCGTACACCTTTCCATTTTCAGATTATGATTCTTTAGACTATTAGAGCAGGGAATCACTCCCTGCTCCTTGTATCATCTCTTTTTGTATCGCTTATTCATCTCTAGCCTTTGTAATAATTGATCAGGCATCCTTTTAAAATGATCTCTCTTTCCGCATCTGTCATGTCGCCCAGGCGAAGTGTGATCTCTTTCAATTCTGCGCCGACCACATAAGCTTTTACCTCGGACTGCTTCTTTTCGATCACATTTCTCACATCCGGAACGAACAGATAATCACCGTTCTTAAACGGAAGCGCTTCGTGATCCGCATCTGTCAAAAACGGAAGCATTCCCCAGTTGATCAGATTCGAACGATACCGCTTTGTTGCGTATTCATTGGCAATATTTGCCCAGCCGCCAAGCACTTTCTGACAGGACGCCGCCTGTTCACGGGCGGATCCGTCTCCCGGTTTCACCGCAAAGATCGTGCTTCCGACACCGATATTACCCTCTCCGACTTCGGGATACGCTTTCCGGATCGTCTCCATAACCGGTTTCAGTTCTTCCAGTGCATCTAAAGGACAATTTCCTGCTTCGATCGCTTTCTGTGCTGCCTGTACCTCTTTCGCACGTCCCACATATGCCGGATCCTTTCTGGAAAGTGCGAATTCCGCAAGTCCCAGCGGATTAGAACGGTAAGAGGAAGTCTCTCCGGACGGGATCAGCTCATCGGTCGTCGTCACCGGATCATGAATCTCGGAAACAACTTTCAGGATCAGGTTCTCCGGCAGCGCGGACATTGCCGGCCAGTCTTTGATATTCGGTCCGAATTTGATCTCCACGGACGGATCTGCTACACCCTTACTGTCAAATACACGATTCGCATAAATGCTGGAATCAAAATGATATTTCTGTCCTTTATATTCCACATCCATCGCCGTTGCCGGAGTCAGGAATCCTTTGTTTGCCGCCGTTGCCGCGATCGAACGTGCATCCATAAGCGCTACGGACGAAATCTGTCCGCTCTGCAGCTTGGATCCCTCACGGTTCGGGAAGTTTCTTGTCGAGTGACGGATGGAAAGCGCATTGTTGGCCGGCGTATCTCCCGCACCGAAGCACGGACCGCAGAATGCCGTCTTCACGATCGTTCCCGCTGCCATCAGATCTGCAACCGCTCCGTTTTTCACCAGTTCCATATAAATCGGCGTACTTGCCGGGTATACGCTGAATGTGAACTCGTCCGCACCGATATTCTTTCCGCGGATAATGTCTGCCGCTGCGCAGATATTTTCAAATCCGCCGCCCGCGCATCCTGCGATGATTCCCTGCTCCACATACAGCTTTCCGTCTACGATCTTGTCCTGCAGTGTGTAATCGACCGCACCGTCCAGACTGACAAGCGCTTTCTGCTCTACATCGTGAAGAATGTCTTTGAGGTTTGCATTCAGCTCATCGATCGTATATACGTTGCTCGGATGGAACGGCATCGCGATCATTGGTTTGATCTCGCTTAAGTTCACATAAACCATACCGTCATAATATGCGCATGCTCCCGGATTCAGTTCTTTATAATCGCCGCTTCTTCCGTGGATCTCATAAAATTCACGGATCTTTTCATCTGTCTTCCAGATCGAGGACAGACAAGTCGTCTCGGTCGTCATTACGTCGATTCCGATACGGAAGTCCGCGCTCAGTTTCTCAACGCCCGGTCCGACAAATTCCATTACTTTATTGTTTACATAGCCATTTTTAAATGTCGCCCCGATGATCGCCAGCGCCACATCCTGCGGACCAACGCCTTTCATCGGCTCGCCGTCCAGATAAATACCGATCACTCCCGGCATCTTGATGTCATAAGTCTTGTTCAGAAGCTGTTTGACAAGCTCCGGACCGCCCTCGCCCATCGCCATCGTTCCGAGCGCACCGTAACGGGTATGGCTGTCAGAACCGAGGATCATCTTTCCTCCGCCTGCAAGCATCTCTCTTGCATACTGATGGATGACTGCCTGATGCGGCGGAACATATACGCCGCCGTATTTCTTTGCGCAAGTCAGTCCAAACATATGGTCATCTTCGTTGATCGTACCGCCGACCGCACAAAGCGAGTTGTGGCAGTTTGTCAGCACATACGGGATTGGGAACTTCTCAAGACCTGACGCTCTGGCTGTCTGGATGATCCCGACAAATGTAATATCATGGGAAGTCAGCTTATCAAATTTGATCTGCAGATTCTCCATATTTCCCGATGTATTGTGCGCACTCAAAATACTGTATGCCATCGTATTTTTCGCCGCTTCTTCTTTAGAAAGCGGAGCCTGCACTCCCGCTTTGTCTTCTACAAGTTCTTTTCCGTTGAGCAGATATACTCCGTTGTCATATAATTTGATCATGTAAATCCTCCTTTATTTTGCGCCGTATGCACGGTGTTTTTCTTTGCGTCTAATCTCTTTCGCGCAGTACTTTTTTTACCTCGATCTTTGTCTCTCCAACCCCGATCACATCATCTCTCTGGATCACAACCGGCTGCTGGATCCTGCGCCCGTTCAGATATGTACCGTTTCGGGAACCCATATCTTTCAGATACAGCCTGTCCTCTTTCCGAATGACCGCGCAGTGCAGTTTTGACACTCTCGGATCATCCTGTACCGACAGGAACCTCTCAAATTCCGAACTGTTCCGGCTTCTTCCGATCCCGATATTGTCATAGAAAATGAAATCAAATTTTTCCCATGTATCGAGATTCTCCAGAATCAGTTTCCATTGCTTTTTCACCGGATCTTTGGACGTAAGTTCTTTCCCACGCTCGCCTGCTGCCGGAAACGGCGTTGTCTGCCCCGGCGCTTCCCTGTGATCCACCGTTTCTTTTACACGGCGCGGCTGGCGATATTCTTCTTCGTACTCATAATCGTCATCTTCCAGATCATCTTCGTACTCCTCGTCGTAGTCATAACCGTCCTGCGTCTTTTTCTCTTTTTTCAGCGCTACAATGATGATCACAATGAGCAGCACCGCAACAAAGATCAAAATCCCCATCACAATCCAATACCACATACGTTCATCTCCTTTTAAACTTATTTTATCTTACTATATTTTTTCACCGCAGGCAAGAAAAAACGGCGGGATCCTCTCCCACCGTTCTCAATGTAATGTCACTCGAACTCTTTTCGTCCGCATTTCCGCAACCTCTTATTCATACTCATCCGCGGGCTTGTCCGTCACCCGCACATTTCCGCTCCCCTGTTTTTTACTTCGATATGCGTAGCGCAGGTGTGCAAAGTGGAAAACGGTCGTATTTTCCCTTGCGCACTGACGCCAGACTCTGTCATGCCAGAAATTCCTCCAGAATCTGCCGGATCGCTGCCTCTTTCAACGCCGGCCGATCCTCCCCGTCTGTTTCCCGGCTCACACGTCTTTCTGCCGGAGAACGTCTCTTCTCCCCGTTCTCCACATTTCTTGGTTCCCCCTCTATATTGATCGGAAGTTCTGTCTCCGTTTCTTCTATATAATGAGCAGCTTCACTGTACCGCTCTTCCTGAAAGCGTTCTTCCTGCTCCTGCTCTGCCTGCAAAAATCCCTCTTCCGGCACTCCCCGTTTCTGACGGGTTTCCTGCCGCCTTGCCTCCTGCACTTTTCTGCGGGAAACGGGACGTTCCTGTCCTCTTCCTGCCCGGGATCTCATTTCCTTTCGCTTCACACTTTTCAGCGGTCCTGCCGCCGGTTCATTGGCTGCACTGCATTCCACAGCCTCTTTTTCCTGTACGCTCCCCGACTGATTTCCCTGTACATTTCCCTGTGTATTTCCGGCGCCGCGCACAGCTGCTTCCGGCTGGATCACATCGATCCTTGCTTTTTGTTCCCGCTCGCTCTGACGCAGCTTTCGGTACTTATAAGCACATACATTTTCCAGATAATCCACCATATAATTTTTGATTGCTTCCATCCGATACTGCTCGTCCGATACTTGACTGATCACAAACAGCAGGATCATCTCCGCGGCTCCAAGTGCTGCGAACTGATACACACGTTCGCCCACTCCAAATGCAGTGTAATTGAAAACAGCTCCAAGCGCTGCCAGAATCCCCGCAAACCAGATGGACTGCACCTCCAACTGTCTCCAGGTATGGATCCGAAATCCCATCCCCCTGTATTCATATATGTATTTTTCCACAAATGCCTCTGCATTTTCTACTCTGTCGTGCAGCATGCACGCGTGCTCATATTTCGCGCGTACCAGTCTTATCAGTCTGTGTGTGCTCTTTGACATGTTGCCGGCTGCCCGTGCCATCCGACGAAGCGTAAACAAATTTACAACTTTTGCCACGCCTCCGATGACTCCGACCGCTATCATCAGATAAAACATAATATCGGTGCCGGTGATGACTTCATAAAACATAGCCAAATCCTCCTGTTATGAAATTTATACACAATGATCCGGGATTGTGTCCGAAATCATTATATCTCAAATATCCGGCAATTTCTTCCATAACCGTTTGACACATTTCTACATCTGCCGCAGTTTTTGTCTAAAAATACAGTTCCGTAGTTTCTATTTCCGTTTTCTCCTGACTTTCTTGTCAGATTTGTGCACTTCTTCGGGAAATTTGACTTACGATTCCCTCCCATCTTTGCGGCTCTCCATCTGTTTTGGGCTGCCTGACGATACGAAGATCATTTCTGCCAAAACCGTGAGCCCCGTAAGCAGGATCGTATTTTTCAGATCAGAAAAGAATCCCGCGAACAATCAATCTCTGAGAAATCCCCGAAAATCACGTTCCTGAAAATCCGGAAATTTCTTCAAAAAGCGACATTTACAGAAAATAAGAACTTTGTTATAATCAACTCATGTTCACGCAATGTCCACACTGCAGTTGTGAACAATTACATTTAATACAAACTTTTTTCAAAAAGGAGGAGTTTTCTCATGCAGTATAGACCAAAGGGAGTCTGTTCCCAATCCATCGATTTTGATATCGAAGATAACAAAGTGAAAAACGTCTCATTTGTCGGCGGATGCAGCGGAAATCTTCAGGGAATTTCCCGTCTGATCGAGGGAATGGATGTCAACGAAGCGATTTCCAGAATCGAGGGAATCCGTTGCGGTTTTAAAAGCACATCCTGCCCGGATCAGCTCGCAAAAGCATTAAAAGAAGCAACCGGCAAATAATCACGGTTGCTTCTTTCTTATTTTTATGGAGTTGTCTGCTTTTTTATTTGCGCTGTCTTCCCACGCTTTCCTTTAAGCAATGAGAGCAGTCACTGTTATGTAGCACGGAATTGTGGCGTTCCCGGTACAAGCTGCTATACTCTTTTTCATCTTATTTTTATAGTTGCTTCATGTGCTTACGAATACAGTGACTGCTCTCATTGCTTAAACATGTGGGAAATCAAGCCTGTCTAATCTACTTTGATGCCATCGGTGAAAGAAATCGCCTCATCATATGGATATTCATCCACATTTCCAGCGAAATGATCGCAATGTACTCTGTAATAGTATCCCCTCGGTACTTGCAATGTCTTTCCTGTTGACACATAATATGTATTTTCTGCATCTTTTGTCCATGCGTAAACTTGTTCCCAATCACCAGTTTCCTCATTATACTGGTCGACATAAACTATTACGCCCAGCTTATCCACATCATGGTTCGCCGTCGTTGCTCCATAGGCATAGATCCTTCCTCTTCCGGACTTTGAAATCGCACTTTCCCCGTCCATCAGATGCTTTCCTTTCAAGACTGCATCTTCCGAAACTGTCCCTCGCGATTCTTCCGCTTCCGTCAGATAAGAACCATCCACTATCTTTTCCTTATCCTGTGCGGATACTCCCAGTACGTTTCCTGCAATCAACAGGCACAACATAGTCATTGTTCCAAGCATCGATATAAATCTTTTTTTCATGCTATTTTCCCCTACTTCTCATATATATTCAACTCGTTACATTAATATGACAACTGAGCAAAGAAAAACTTACGCATTTTTTATAAAAAATATAAATTTTTTAAAATTTCATCAAATTCCTGTCGTTCCATCGTTCCTTTTAACTCATAATGTATCCCCTTATGTTCAAACGAAGCCACATATCTATCTTTTTGTTCTGGAAGTTCATATACATCTACATTTATTTTTACTTTTTCCGAATCAACAGCATACTGCTCTACTATTTTATCCTCTTCTTTCGCACCGATGGAAGAATCTTCATTGTTTGCATAAATTGTATATCGAATAGCTTCATCTTTATACTTATAAAACATCTTAGCTTGCTTCAACTCTTGATTAATAGTATATTCTACCAATTTCATTTGCTGAGGTTTATATACTATTTTAACTATCATACCCCCTAACTTATCACCAATCTCATTATATGCATTTACCTCATCAACATCCTCTGTGCTTTGTTTATCCATGTCCTCCACATTGATCACTTTTACAGATTCATCACCCACGATCACATCCAGCAATTCTTTCCAATAAGACTTGCTGCCAACACTGACACTTCCAAAAGCAAACACCAGCACAAGTACTGCCGCCAGAACAAGATACCAGTGTTTTGTCCTTTTTCTCCGGTATCTCTTTTCAGGCTCACTTACTCTATTTTCTTGTTCTTCTTTTCGATACTCCTTTTCTTCCAATTCACGGATTTTTGCAAAAAGGGCATCATCCATTTCTTTTGTCACCTGAATGTTATCTAACTCAGGATGATCGTCCAGTTCTTTTTCAATCTGCCGAACTTCTTGTTCTGATTCGTCTTTTATCGATAATTTTCTTGTTTTTTCCATTCTGCTGCCCCTTAATTCTATCGTTACTTTCTTCTTGACTTTTCTTTAAATAAGGTTAATATGAATCTAGGACTTTTCGTTTTTTCACTTCTGCCGAACACATACAGCAAAATGAATACGATCTATTTGTCCTAAAGAATATATTCTATCTGGAGGATTTTATATGAAACGGATCATACTCACCGGCGGTGGAACTGCCGGTCATGTCACTCCGAATATTGCACTGATTCCTAAACTTCGCGAACTAGGTTACGATATTCAATACATCGGTTCCTATAACGGGATTGAAAAAGAACTCATTGAACCTTTCGGTATTCCATATCACGGAATCTCATCCGGTAAATTACGCCGCTATTTCAGTCTGCAAAATTTCACGGATCCATTCCGTGTATTAAAAGGATTGAGCGAAGCTAAAAAACTGATACGCGAACTCAAGCCTGATATCATTTTCTCAAAAGGCGGCTTTGTATCCGTTCCGGTTGTTCTTGCCGGAAAGAAAAATAAAGTTCCGGTCATTATCCATGAATCGGATATGACACCCGGTCTGGCTAATAAACTTGCCATTCCCTCCGCAACAAAGGTATGCTGCAACTTTCCTGAGACTATGAACTATCTTCCTGCCGAAAAAGCTGTGCTTACCGGTTCTCCGATCCGTCAGGAACTTTTAACAGGAAATCGCATCGCTGCACTGGACTTATGTGGATTTACCGCGGACAAACCGGTTATCCTCGTAATCGGCGGAAGCCTTGGTTCTGTCGCAGTCAATACCGCAGTCCGTGATGCGCTTCCTGAATTGCTTAAAACATTCCAGATCATCCATCTCTGCGGAAAAGGAAAACTGGATGAATCACTGACCGACCAAAAAGGATATAAACAATTTGAGTACATCAGTGAAGAACTTCGTGATATTTTTGCTTTGGCAGATATTGTGATTTCCCGTGCCGGTGCAAATGCGATCTGCGAGTTATTAGCACTGCGCAAACCGAATCTCCTGATTCCGCTTTCCGCAAATGCAAGCCGCGGAGATCAGATTCTCAATGCCCGTTCTTTTGAACGTCAGGGATTCAGCATGGTTCTGGAAGAAGAAGCTGTCAATAAAGAAACGCTTCTTTCTGCTGTACAACAGTTGTATCAAAACCGTGAGGTCTTCACCGATGCGATGAAAAACTCCGGTCAGCAAAACTCCATTGATACCATTATCAAGCTGATCCAGGATCATTCCAAATAAACAAGTATTGCATTGTCGTATCTTAGACCATTTCAATCTGAAAGAAAACAGGTGCTTTCCCCGCACCTGTTTTCTTATAAGTGCTTCAACTCTTCGTATTCCACACTAAATGTCTTTTTGATCCACTTTCTTGCCCTGTACAGTAAAACATAAAAGGCGTCTTTCTTCATCCCCATTTTCCTTGCCGCCTCTTCCTGCGGATATTCCATAAGACATACCAGCATAACTGCCTCGTACCACTTCGGATTCTTTTCCAGCAATGCTGTCATAATCGTTTCATGAAGCTTTGCTCTTTGCTTTTCCGTATACTCACCCATATATTCTTCCTCTGAGCTTTCCCTCATCGATTCTGTAAATGATATCTTTTCTTCCGAAGTACTCTCCGCAAACTCACGGGAAAACCGTTTTTTATAATTGAGTGCGCGATGCTTTGCTTTCAGGCAGAGCCATGCTTTTATATTCCGATATTCCGTTCCCTGTTCTTTGTATAAAGTCAAAAATATATCCTGCATAATATCTTCTGCAGCCTGCAGATCACCGATAACCTGATATGCCACTTTCAGAACAAGATTCTTATATTTCTCATAAATCTCGTTAAACTCGTGATTCTCTATCAACATTCTATCTCCGGTAGTTCTGCTATTTTTTCAACTTCATTAAAATCTCTTCTTTGTCTGTCTCTGTAAGTTCTCCCATTTTCCATCCCAAGCCAACCTGATCGCCCTCGTATCTCGGGATCAGGTGCATATGAAAATGAAAAACGGTCTGACCTGCCACTTCTTCATTATTCTGTACAATGTTATATCCATCACATCCAAGAACATCTTTCAGTTGATTGACCATCTTCTTTGCCAAAACCATTACTTTTGCAGCAAGTTCATCATCCAGATCAAACAAATTTCTGTAATGTTCCTTCGGCAGGATCAGCGCATGTCCTTTCGACGCCGGTCCCAGATCAAGGATCACCCTGAAATCATCATCTTCATAAAGTGTTGCCGACGGGATCTCTCCTGCCGCTATTTTGCAGAAAATACAATTGTCATCTCTCATAGTATCCACTCTCTTTCTGTAACTTTTATTTCTTGTAGTATATCCTATTTCTTCCAAAAAGAGAAGTCAAAATCAATTTCCCGGCTCTTCTTCCCACTCTTCAATCTGTTGCTTTTCCCGGTAAAATTCTTGTCGAAATATGTCTCACTGATTTTATTGAATCCCACACGTCCGCATGCTAGACTGAGGGTGTTATCAGTTAAACTTACCACTTTTACTACGAATACGAAAGGAAATACTATGTTACATAATATCGATTTAAACAAAATGAATCAACTCATGAAAGAAAATAAAGACGCAAAACAGATTATCAGCCAGCTGCTCGAAAACCACCATACCGCAGTTTCTACCATTGCGCATGAAATACGAAACCCGCTGACCCTTGTTTCTTCCGCACTTCAAGTCATGGAAATACAGCATCCGGAAGTAAAAGATTTTTCACACTGGTCACAGATGCATGAAGATGTTGATTTTATGTGCAGTTTGCTGAATGAATTATCCTCGTTCAACAACAGTGATTCTCTGCACTATTCTGTTTTTTCCATCGGGCAGCTTTTAAAAAATATTGCCGTTTCATTTGCGATCTCTCTGGATGAGCACGACAACCATATTGAATTTTCTTCTGATATAGCCCCGGATCTTCACAACTTTACAGGTGACAAGATCAAGTTGGAAGAAGTCCTGCTGAATATTTTGAAAAATGCACAGGAAGCAATTCCGACGGACACTTTACATGGTTCTATCCATATGAAAGCCGAACAGATCGCCGATATGCTTATCATCAAAATCACTGACAATGGATGTGGAATTTCCGCAGATCACTTAGAATCCATTTTTGAACCCTTTACTACCTACAAGCAAAATGGAACCGGTCTCGGACTTTCCCTCTCCAAACGGATCATTGAAGCTCACGGCGGAACTATTTCTGTGAACTCTGTTCCCGGAAAAGAAACCTTATTCACTTTAAGACTCCCTATGTGATCTGTATCTGCTTCTACGAAAAATCTGCCATATTTCCCCAAGCACCGCTTCCAGCAGAAATCCACAGATCAAGCCGCCAATATGAGCAGCATTGTCAACTCCACTGCTGCTCAGACCAAAATAGATGCTTAAAGCAACCATGAAGAACAATCCTCTTCTGCTCACTCTCCCAACATGTCCCCGATTACGGATCGCGGCAAATAATAACGCTCCCATCAACCCGAATACCGCGCCGGACGCTCCCGCTGAGACAACATACACTCCCGAATTTCTATTCAGAAAAAGTGAAAGCAGATTTCCTCCGATCCCACTGAACATATAAATCAAAATAAAACGTATTTTTCCTGTGACAGCCTCTAAATTCCAGCCGAGAGCACCAAGCATTACCATATTATTTAATAAATGCTGCATCCCAAAATGCAGAAACATACTGGTCACCAGACGATAATACTCTTTCCCCTCCAGAACATATGGGGCGTACATCGCTCCATGTTCCAGCAAAAACATCGTATCTCCGTCTTTACCGATCAACATGATTCCTAAAAAGATCCCGATATTGACAATAATAAATCCCGTTGTACAAATGGCTTTTTTCTTTCCCTGCAAAACCTATCCTCTTTCTCTTATTTCAATTCAATGATTCTATTATAGGTTAGTGGATTCTTCTTGTCCATCTGTTTCCGTCATCAGATCATCCCATTCCCCCCAGTTTTTTCCGGGTGAATGCCATATGGATCGCTTCCAGGGATTGTGCCATCCATCTTCTTCTCGTATCATCTCCGCATGGGAAATAACTTTATGCCTCCATTTCTGATGAAACTGTCTTTTAAGTACATATTCTTCTTCCTCACATTCCTCCTCATCTGACAGCGTAAATGCATTCCCGAATTCCTGCTGTACATCCGGTTCCTGTATCTCTTCTTTTTTTCGCTCTTCCTCATGAATCTCATATTCCTCCATAATTGTCTTCAAATCATATTTTTCCTGTAATGTTGCTTTATGAAGTTCATATGCCAAAAAAATTCCTTCGACATCTTCATAATCTAAAGTCTTCACAAAGTATTCAGACAGTTCATGAAAAGATTGCAACAGTTTTTTCTTTTGTACCGGCAAATAACAGAACCACCATTTTCCTGCTTTCCGAAAAAGATACTCCGGTTCCAGCATGAGACAATCCGGATTCAACATATGTTTTTGTAAAATTTCAATCACCTCGAGCAGTCGTCCGATCAATTCCTGAATATCTGCTTTTTTCATACAATCTTTCGCGTACAGATCACTCATAGAAGCGCATCCGCCTACACCATATGTATAGCAGCTTGCACCGTTCACTCCGCACCCCTCTATGGGTAAAATCCCATCTATTGGATTCCTTTGCAGCATAGGCATCTGGTAATCTTCTGTATACGGTTCTGCCACCGTCACTCTGAAAAAAGCCTGACTCAAATTTGTCTCATACTCCATGTGGATATGCTCTTCCATTTTTACATCCCTCCTCTTTCTTTTTCCACTGTACTTTCACTTCCTATGCTGTCTTTCACCTCTTCCAGCAACCGCTTTCTGCGTATTTTTCTCTCCGGTTCTACAATCGAGGCACTCTGTCTGATCTGTAATTTCATCTTTTTTCGCTCTGCATATACATTCACACGGACTCGCTTTTCACTTTCTTCAATAGAAACTTCTGTGTGAGGAAATAAAATCAATTTTCCTTGTATGCGTTCCCGATAAAATTCTGTAAGATCCGCTTTTCCATCTGTCTCCGGCTTTCTGGTCATCTGAGCTGCCACGACCGCAGTCTCTCCCGCCGCACCTATTAAAATATTTTTATCATGATAATAAAATACGGTGTATATGATCATTACAAAAATAAAAAATATCATAGGCACAATGTATGTCATCTCCACGGTGATCACTCCGCTCACCGTTCTCTTTGCTTTACTTTTCTTATCTTTCATATGATTCATCCCACACCTCCAAGTACTCTTACAAAAAAATATCCAATCCCCAAGAATGGTACAAATGGAACTGTCGTTTTTCTATGAAATTTTCCAAATACCAATGCCGCAGCAGAAACCACTGCTGACAGAAAAAATGCGATTGCCAGCAAACTGATCAGATTCCAAAATCCAACGGTCACACCTAACAGCAAGATCAATAAACTGTCTCCGTATCCAAAACTTTCCCGCGTCATTTTACTTATCATTAAAAAAATACAGCCTGCTGCCGCCCCGAATAAACAAAGTTCCCATGGAGTCTCTCTTCTGATAAGCTGAGAAAGTATGACACAGATCCCACCAGCCGCCAATAACCACACCGGCAGTTTTCTGGTTCGTATATCCAACACAGAAAGTATGACAAGATATATAAAAAACGTGATCTGGATTATTTTCCACATTTATTGCATGCCCCCATTCCCGCAACCTCTGATTTTTTCACTGCCCGGATTGAGCGCTTCAAGCCACTGCAGTTGAGTGAATTATGATATTTAGTTCCATAATTTGTAATATAAACTCCCGCCATCGATTCTCCGTGAACACATTTGTCACACGCATGATAAATTCCTCCCGATTCATTCCTGAGATCTTCTACTGATGCTGCCGGAACAAACTGAACGGATAGCTGAAGATAAGAGCACCGATAATCGGTATGATACACAATCCCTGTCTCTGTAATATAAACAATACTTTCCTCCCCTTCCGCTTCATTCTGATCGGCATATCCCGTCCATGCTTTTACTTGAAACTCATGTTCCTGTTTTAACCGGATCCCTGTATATTCAGGAAACGGAAGCTGCAGTTTATACGAAACTTTAATGTGCAGCACTTCGTCGTTCGAATCATAATATGTCGCCCAACAGCGGATACCGCTGCTTCCTCCTGATATAATGCTCCGGTCCAACCGTTCCGCTTCCGCCAGATTCACCAGATCTGCCTGAAATTTGACCGGATTAAAAAATGGGTGAATGGCAGCATCTTCCGCTGCGATTTTTGCCGCTCCATGCGCTGCCGTTCCGATTGAAAACCGAATAGCCTGTATTTCCAAGAGATAAACCAGACACATGATCGCGAATAAAAATAATGGAATTGTCAATGCCGACTCTACGGTTACACTGCCTTTGATCCTTGTCTTTGAATCTGATGCAGACGCCCTTTCCCGATCGGATATGGATGGGTTTCTATTTATTTGTGTCATCGCAGTCTTCCTTTCTTTTTATTTTTGTAGTAACTTTGGTGTTTCTATCTGTGGGGAACAGACAGTCTCGGGATGAAAAGGCGCCTGCATCAGATTCAAAGATTTGTTACAGCAGCAATGTGCAAAGAACAATGTGCCCTTTACACACTGCCGCCAGCGTCGATGTACAACGGGAAATACGCTTGTTCATCAACGCTAAGAATATCCGAAATATGCCGGAAATGAATATGTGATCCCTGTTCGTATTTCGGCAGTACTTTTTATCTTTAATTTTGTAACGCATTGGTCTGCATGAAAATGAGAATGTCCCTTTTCAAATCTGATATTTTGCTCAATTCGGTCCAAAGTCCGCATTGTCAGTTCTTCTTCTCCTTTCATAAAAAGCAAGATCTGTAAATACTGCATATAAGTCATTCCATCCTCTGCATCCATCCCCTCCATCCCGTCTTCCCCCGAACCGATCCGGAATACAGACTCCAATGACAGCTGCCATGTCTCTTCCGACTTCATCAAAGCTGCTCGCTTTCCCGAGAGAAGTGCCCGCAGATCCATCACACTTTCCCCAAAGCACCATAAGAGCAGCAAAATCTGTTTTAACCCCTCTGCCGCCTCCGGATGCAATGCAACTGCTGCCAAGGCAAGTGCCAAGACTTCCGCTTCGCCTTGCTTCTTTGCATCAGACAACAAATACACATAATTCATCGCTAACCGGAAACAGAAAAGCTGCCGGACTACGGACCTTAAATTTTCTTCATCGCTACTTTTACCACTGATCATATATTCGATCTCGTAATCCAGATTTCGATTTTTTCCGTGCGGTTCTGTTGCAGATCCGAACGTTTCCAGAATATATTGTTCATACAATACTTTTCCCTTGACTCCCCCGGTATTGGAGCGCTGGGGAAAACTCCCCCAGCCCGACTCCTTATTTCCGGCAGACAACATTTCTGCCGGATTTACCGACTTTGATGATAAAATGAATGTTTTCGGCAGTACCAATGACAACAGACCAGACTTTTTCGCCTCTGTGATTCCATCAAACTCTTCCGGAAGTATCTCCTCATTCTGCCCGATCAACTGATCGATCTCCTCCGATACCGCTTCACCTTTGATCTCTTGTTCTTCCCATTTTTCCGATAATCCGACAAGATTCTGGATCAGGTCAATTCCGTCCTTACTTTCCATATACGCGAGCACTTGCTCACGAAATGCCTGTCCACCATTGTCTGTCAGAAGCTGAAGATCTGTGATTTCCTGTTCTATTCCCGGATTTCCGTAATATGCCATCCGATTTAATAACAGATCTTCCTCGAATTGCCCGCTTCCGTATGACATATCAAATGCAAAAATATCATAGTCCTCCAATAAATCTTTCTGATATTCCCCGAAAACAGAATAGAGCGCCCGATCTACATCCATTCGTTTTTGATTCTTTGAAGTTTGGATCATGGAACTTTCTGTCAATGCCAGGATAAAAGATACCAGCAGTACAAAAACTAGGCTTAAAAATGCCGTAATCTCACCTCGTACTGTCCTTTTCTTTTCTCTTTCCCGATTACTCTTCATTCTCTTTCCTAAATGCCTGCACTTTCGCTTGTGATCTTATCAAAAATCGTATTGACTAAATCGATCAGTTGATTTTTGAATATCAAAATCAGGGCAATGATCACCACCAAAATAAGCAGCATTTCTATCACTGATAGTCCCGAGTTGTCCTTTAAAATCGCAATCCCTTCCCGGAATTTTCTTTGGATCATCCGTCTCATTTTCTGTATTTTTTTCATAAGCTTCCCTCCATCTTCCGCCTTTATCGGCACAACAGCCTTTTAAATCTGTACGGAAAAGAATGCCGGAACAACGATGATAACAAGCACAACTCCCAGCATCAGGAACATAGGAGCCAGCATTTTTGTTCCTGCTTCTTCTCCAAGTTTTTTTGCAAAGTCTTTCCGTTCTTCAAATGCCTGAAACGCTTCCTGCTTCAGCAGTTCAGAAATTCCTCTGGAACCTTTTTTCAGATTCTGTGAAAGCAATGTTCCGAATTTCCGATACTTCGTGAGTCCACATCGTTCTCCAAACCGTTCATAACATTCGCTTTCCGACGCTCCGCTGCTGATTTCATGCATTGTATATGCCATTTCCTCATAAATTTCCCTGCGCCCGTTTCTTTTTTCCTCTTCTTCATAAGACTGGACAATTTTACTCCATGCATTTCTCACCGGTAAACCAGCCCCCAAATAAAGCGTAAATCTGTTGATCAACTGTGGATAGTCGAATTCCATCTGCTTTTTCCGCGCCTTGTCTTCTTCTTTTTTCCTTTGTCCTTCCGCCGCATAACACAACATCGCAAGTATGGTTCCAAGCAGAAGGATCCCCACAGCCCGAAAATCCGTCACATATTTCCATATGACCTGCTGTCCGTCCACACTGGCCGGAAGAGACATCTTGTCCTTTGTTGCCTGTTCTTTATCCAGTCTTTCCGTTTCTGCTTTCAGATCCTGTAACCATCTCTCCGCCTTTGTAAGTTTCGGAGGATATATATGCACATAAAATGTATGATAAAATGTTTCTTCCCCATAACTTAACACAGCATCTAACTTCAACAATATTCCCGATACATCCACCACCTCCTGACGCAGTTTTCCCTGTTGATCCATCACCTCATAATTATCCAATTCCCACGCGATCGTTATCCCTGTTTCCGGTATCTCCGTAATCAGATCCAGATCGCTTCTTACCTCATCCAGACTTTTGTTTTCTCCCAGAATAAGTGTTTCCAGCTTCCTTGCAGCTTCTTCAAATACATTCTCCAACTCTTCTTTGGTATATTTTTCCTCGCTGACTTTCACAGTCACGGATTCTTTCACATCCCCGATCTGCACTTCCAGATCTTCTTCCCGGCTTCCCATCCCGGGCGCATTTCTCTGCAAAACACTCTGCCCATGTTCATCCTGCAAAAGTTTCTTTCCGTTATCCGACATAAATACAAGAAATGCGATTCCTGCCGTGCCAAGAAAAATCAAGATTATTTTTCTGCAAAGTTCTTTTCCCGGTTTCTTCATTCTTCTATACCTCAATTTTTATGATCCGATTTCCAAGCCGGTAGGCAAACAGATATACGGCCATACATCCCGTCATCAATAATACTCCCGGAATGTTTCCATACAATACATTTAGAAACTCCGGGAATGCCATGCGCATATAACCGATCATCCCAAGAGGAATCACACACATCACATGAAATTCCAATCGTTTTGCTGCCAGAACCGTCTGTATTTCGCGTTCTGTCTCTATCTTTCCACCTATGATCCGAACCGTTTCTTTCAATATAGAGATACTGTCCCCTCCTGTTCTTTTCGCCGCCGCAAATACCGTCACAAAGTTATTCACATCCTCCTGATTTACTCTTTTTGAAAATGAAGTCAAAACTTGTTCCGCCGTGAGATTCATATCAAGTTCTCTGACCATTCTTTCAAATTCTGTCCGTATCCGACTGCCCTCCCGGTACAATGGACGCAAATCTTTTTCCGTCTCGCGTATCGCATTTTCAACAGAATATCCTGCCTTTAAAAGAGACGATAAAATCTGGATCCCATTTTGAAATTGTTCACGAAAAAGTTGTTCTTTTCTTTTACAACACTCCTCTCTCCACTCATGCCAGTACCAGATTCCGACCGGAAGAAGCGCCGCGACCGCTAACCATGTATTATAAAAAAGCCATGCCGCAGTCCCCACCAGTAACACAGACTGCACTGCTGCCGCCACATACTCCCTCCGGCTGATATCCTGCTGCCAGCAGCTTGTCCCGAAAAGCCAGTTCTTCCACCTTCACCAATGTTCCCTTAATTTTTCCATTCTCCATTCCCTCCTCCCGAAATTCATACAAAGTCCGCAGCCTGATCTGACCATCCTCAACTCCCATGACCTCTGCTATCTCCAAAACTCTCCGGCTCTTATCCCGAAGTCTTCCAAGATGAACGATAATATCCAACGCCGAAGAGATCTGCCGCTGAATTGCGGCAAGCGGCAATTCAATCCCCATCATCATCATTGTTTCCAGACGGTGCAGCATATCTGCCGGATTATTGGCATGCCCGGTCGACATGGATCCGCTGTGTCCGTTCAGCATCGCGGAAGAAATCATATCTACAGTCTCTTCTCCTCGAACTTCTCCTACAATGATCCGGTCCGGACGCATTCTCAGCGCAGACCGGATCAAATCCCGGATCGTAACCGCGCCTTCTCCTTCCAGATTTGCATTTCTCGCTTCCAACCGTACCAGATTCGGAACTCCGTGTATCTGTAGTTCCGCATTATCTTCGATCGTTATGATCCGTTCTTCTTTCGGAATAAAATCAGACAACACATTTAAAAACGTTGTCTTTCCAGCTCCGGTTCCTCCACTCACAAAAATGTTATATTTGGCACGCACCAGAATTTTCAAAAAGTCAGCCGCCTCTTTCGGGAGACTACCCCATAAGATCAGTTGTTCCATCGTAACAGCCTCTTTCGGAAACTTCCGGATCGTCACGATCGGTCCGTTCAATGCGACCGGTTTCAGCACAACGTTTACCCGTGATCCATCTTCCAGACGCGCATCTGCGATCGGAGAACTCTCATTTACATAGCGGTTCGTACCGGCAACGATCTGCTGTATCACATCCTCCAATCTGTTTTGTGATAAAAAACGCCGGTCAGAACGCACGATCCGACCATCACGTTCCAGAAAAATCTCATCCGTACCATTGATCATAATCTCCGTGATCGTGTCATCCTCAATCAGTTCCTGCAAAATATCCAGCTTTCGAAATGAATGAAACAACTGACGGCTCAGCAAAATCTGTCTGCGCAACGGTATATATTCTTCCTCGGCCGCTTCCTGAAGCACTTCTCTGATCAGATCGGTAAGTTCCTCGTCCGATATATCCCGTGTCAGATCGATCCGCTCTAATACGCGTTCATATAATTGCTCTTCCCTCACTTCTTTTTCCCTGCTCCGATCTTTCTCCGCATCTTCACCTGTACCGTTTTCTCCAAAACTTCTTCAAGACCCATTTTCCGCAAATTCTCCGTATACTGTGACATCTTTGCCAGTGCGGCTGCCTCCTCGATCACCGGAGTATATATCGTGTCGCATCGCATCAGAATAGAATATAACCCTGTAATGCTGTCTCCAAGATCCAGAATCACTTTTCCGTAAACGCACTGCTCTAAAATGCACTCAAGCAATGTCAGCCATTCCCGCTCTTCTACTGCCCGAAGATCCTGTACACAGGCAATCGGATACACGTAATCCAGCTTTCCCGCCTGTCCTGTCATGGAACTGATACGAAGACCGAAATCTTTTCTTTCCTGACTGCAGTAATAAAGAAGATCGCCCAACGTCTGATCCTGTTCCCCCGGAAAATACAAATTCCCACCGGAATATTCCTCCAGATTCAAATAGATCGACGGTTCTTTTTCCGCCAGTCTCTTGCCTAATTCAATTGCAAACCGGGTTTTCCCAATGCGGTGTATCGGAGAATATACTCCGATCAGTTCTCCCTCTGTTTCCTCCACCGGAAAATACTTCTTATCGATACACTGCTTTTCTGCCTCCATCATACGGTTCCAGATCGCTTCCGCACTTTGGTAGCGATAGATTTCCCGACCTCCCGCTCCAGCCTTTTCAGAAAGTTCTCTCGTCAGCAGAAAGCAGGTCTTCGCAGGGATCGGAGATTCCAGTTTCTGAAAATATTCGCCGGCGATCAGAAGAACATGTATCGTCTCTTTTTCTGAAAATTCTGCCGCCTCCTCTACTGTATCGAACAGATACAAGCGAATCCCGGCTACCTTTTTCCCACTGAATATTTGCAGAAGATTTTTTGCATACTGCTTTTCACAGTCGCAGATCACAATATTTTTTACATACAACCTATCCCTCCTGTTCTTCTTTTTCACTTTCTAATTCGAATAATTTTGCTGCGAATATGCAGCATGATCCTTACATGACGGCTGAATTCAGATCTATATCAGCCTAAGATATATCTGTCTCAAAAACGAAAACAGATGTGACAGCAGCACTGATGTCTGCTGTGTGAGTTGTATTATAAACACGTCATTCTGAAATGTCCATAGCCATTTCTAAATTTGCAGCTTTTTGTTAAATACTTACAAATTTTGATAGAATAAAATTCCATAAAGGAGGCACACCCCGGGAATTCCAAGAGTTCCGGATGTCAAAACAGATAATGCATTCAGACCGACATTCAATATTTTCTGATCGGTAAGAATATACTGATTGATAAAAATAATAAGACCCGATCCAAAAATTGCACGAATGATAAAATTCACCACCATTGTTGATAACTTATGTTCCATGTGTTTCCCCTCCCTTCATATGTTTCATTTATATTCAAAAAATCCGCATTTATTCACACCACTGTGAACAAATGCGGATCTTTTTTATAAGCCTATTCCAATATTCCGACCGGTTCGTTCATATTTACGATACTCTACACCTGCCGCGTCCAGCATCCTTTTTGATGCGATCACCGCAGCCGTATCTGCGTATTTATCACAATCATAGATCAGTTCCCTGATTCCACACTGGATGATCGCTTTTGCGCACTCATTGCATGGAAACAATGTTACATACATTTTAGCGCCAACCAGTTCTCTTCCCGGACCACTGTAATTTAATATGGCATTCAGCTCGCTGTGCGTAGAATAAACATATTTTGTTTCCAGAGGATCCTCACCATCTCTCGTCCATGGAAAAGCATCATCGGAACACCCCAGCGGAAATCCGTTATATCCCATAGATAAGATCTTATTATCCTGACTGACAATACAACAGCCCACCTGTGTTCCCGGATCTTTTGAACGCATCCCGGAAAGCATCGCAACCCCCATAAAATACTCGTCCCAGGACAAGTAATCCCGTCTCTTATCCGACATCATCCTGTCCTCCTTTATTTTATTTTGTGCCGAAAATACGGTCTCCCGCATCTCCCAGTCCCGGCAGAATATACGCATGTTCGTTCAAACGCTCGTCCAGAGCGCCGATATACAGCGGAACATCCGGATGATCTTCCTCCATACGCTTTACGCCCTCCGGAGCAGCGATGATACACAAAAAGCGGATATGTTTGACCCCTTTTTCTTTTAACATCTGGATCGCAGCAGAACAGGATCCGCCTGTTGCCAGCATCGGATCTACCACAAAAACTTCCCGTTCACTGCAGTCTGCCGGAAGTTTACAGTAGTATTCTACCGGCTCATGCGTTTCCGGATCTCTGTAAAGTCCGATATGTCCCACCTTTGCAGCCGGAATCAGGGATAAGATCCCGTCCACCATTCCAAGACCCGCACGAAGAATCGGCACAACCGCCAGCTTCTTTCCTGTCAGTTCCTTTCCTACCATCTCGCAAAGCGGCGTTTTGATCTTAACATCCTGTAATTTCAAATCTCTTGTTGCCTCATAACACATCAGACCTGCGATCTCGCTGACAACCTCCCGGAATTCTTTTGTACCCACATCTGTTTTCCGGATATGTGTGATCTTGTGCTGAATCAGCGGATGATCCATTACATATACTTCTGACATTATGCTCCTCCTTCTGTAAATGAATTTAATTTTTCTGTCAATTTATGAATTAACTTGGAAAGTGTTTCCAGACATTCCCCGTATACATTCAGCGGTTTCCCGTATGGATTCGGTATGTCTGTCTCTTCCCCCGTAAATTCTTTAAGTGTGTAAATATTACCATTATCACCATACTGTTCTGTCAGCTTTATTTTCTGCTCTTCGTCCATGGTCAATAACAGAATATCCCCCTCCATCTCTGCCTCAGACAATGCAACGGCAGTATGAGAAGCCATCGTCATCTGCGCACTTTTCATCACGGCTTCTGCTTTTTGATTCACCGGTTCCGGGAATAGAACGACCATCCCCCTGGAATCGATCACATATTCCTGATGCAGATCTTCTCTTCGCAGCATTTCCGCAGCCATTGGTCCCCGACAGGTATCTGTCATACTTACAAATATAATTCTCCTGTATTTCTGCTGTTTTACAACAGATGCGGCGGAAATTCGCAGATGTCCCGCGGCTTTTTCCAGACGGTTCATGATCGCGTTCCCGATTCCCTGAAGGGCAAAAGATTCGCTGTAAATCTCGTCAACTTCTTCGTCGTCAAATTCACGCAGCACCGCATACAGATTCCTTGCGATTGTTTTTTCATTTTCACGGGTTCCGATATTTTTTACGACTCCGTTTGTATAATAGCTATAAGTCTCATTTGTTGCGATGACGCCGACCCGTTTTCCCTCCCGGACGGCTGCGTAACACAACTGTCGGATTGCAAGAACTTCTTCTTTTACATTTCCCTCAACGATCATCAATTTTGCTTTCGGCGCGTAATGGCGATATTTCATTCCCGGCGCTTTCGGCGCCTTATCTGTCTCCCTGCCGAGAAGCGTCTCGTCAATACTGACATGCCCCACAACAGGTTCCATCATATCTGCGGTGATCGCTCCCGGTCTTAAGATCATCGGCGGTGTGACCGTCATATCTAAAATGGTAGATTCCAAACCGATATCTACGCTTCCTCCATCCAAAATCATTTCAATCTTACCGTCCAGATCTTCTCTGACATGCTCCGCTGCTGTCGGACTTGGTCGCCCGGATGTATTAGCGCTCGGCGCAGACACATATCCGCCCGCCGCCCGGATCAGTTCTCTGGCGATCGAATCACTCGGCATGCGCACTGCTACCGTGTCCAACCCTCCGGTTGTCCCGTAAGGCACTTCATCGCTTTTTTCCAGGATCAATGTCAGCGGACCCGGCCAGAACTTTTCCGCAAGCCGCCCCACTTCTTCGGGAATGTTCACTGCGATCCGATTTAATGCATCAACTTCACAAATGTGTACGATCAGCGGGTTATCCGATGGTCTTCCTTTGGCTGCATACGTTTTTCTGGCCGCCTCCTCGTCCAGTGCGTTCGCTCCCAGCCCATATACGGTTTCCGTCGGAAATGCCACAAGACCGCCCTTTTTCAGTATCTCGCCAGCTTCCTGTATCGTCTTCTGGTCTATATTCATTTTATCTATTTTTTTTATTATTGTCTCCATGTTTTTCATTATACCATTATTATGGCAGAAAGACGAACTAAATTTGCAAATACGATAAAATTCCGTTTGCAATCCCCTCCGCAAGCTTCTCCTGATATGCATCCTCGCAAAGTAATGCTTCTTCTTCCGGATTACTCAAAAAACCACATTCAACGATCAGCACCGGAGGCTCTGTCTTTTTCAGCATATAATATGTATCGTTTGCTTTTATTTCCCTGTTTTTCTGCAGTTCCACTTTCTGAAGTGCTTCCTGTACGACCTTTGCGGCATTTTCTCCCTCCCTTGAATGTGTATAATAAAAAACCTGTGTTCCGAAAACGCTTGGATCCGGATAGCTGTTCTGATGGATACTGACTGCAAGCACCGGTTTCGTTTCATTGATCAGTTTTACTCTCTCTTTCAAATCTTCCACCTGTGAATCTGCCATCCCGGCATCGTCCGTTCTCGTCATGATCACCGTGATCCCGGCTTCTTTCAGATGCTGTTCTACTTTTTTTGCGATGCACAGGTTCATTTCCTTTTCCTTTGTTCCCTGTGTCCCAATTTTTCCGGGATCGCGCCCGCCATGCCCGGAATCCAAAATAACCGTCTGTTCTTCTTTCTCTGCTTTCTCCTTTAATTTTCCGCTTGTTTCCACCTCTTTTTTATTTCGGGAATTCAGATATTCCCCGGTTTTCTGACTGACCACGATGATCCCGGCAAGCGCAGCCATTAATAACAGAATCCCCATTTTCCTGACGACTACTATTTTTTTCCCTTTGATCTTCTCTTTCATTTTTCCTTTAAAACGCAAAAAAACATCCCCTTTCGCATACATATATTCCATATATATGCCAAAAGGAGATGTCCTTTTCCGTTAATTTACATATTGGAGAATCAAATCCCATATGCTGGAATTTTCCCAGCCAAGTTTCCACTCTGCAACACCTGCAAGCTGATTGCTCTTGATCAGTTTCAGTTTTTCTTCCAGAGAAGCGGTATCTTCCAGCCAGATCTTATAGACTCCGCCGTCTGCTTCCCATTCCGCATAGTATTGCTTGTCTGTATCATTCCATTCTGCCTGTACGCCGGCCGACTGCAAAATCTGCTGTGCTTCATCCATACCCATCGCTGTGCTTGTGACTTTGTTGGCATAATTTGCTGCCTCTCCCTCACTCGCATCCATCTCTGCATCCGTTTTCGGTGTTTCAAACCATAACCGTGTATACAATGGAACGCCGATAACCAATTTCTCTTTCGGCACAGATTTCAATGCATCTTTGATTCCCTGTTCTACATAACCATACGATGCCACTGAGCCGGCTTCATAAGATCCCTCTGTATGTTCATCATATGCCATGATCACAACATAATCTGCCATGATTCCCTGTTCTTCCAGACTATAATGTCCGTTGTACGGCTGCGGTACATAATTATCCACTGAAAATACAAGTCCATTCTGACGGCATTTTACCGACAGTTCACGGACGAACTGGATATAATGCTCGCCGCACTCTTCGGAGATCAGTTCAAAATCCAGATTGATCCCGTCGATTCCCGACTGAAGAGCTGCTGCGATCACCTGATTGATCAATGTCTCGCGCTTTGACGTATGGCTGAGCACTTCATACGTCTCCTCATATGAGTTGATTCCTCCATGGAAATCTCGAAGCACTGCCCATACATCCAAATTAGACTGATGCGCATAATTCACATAATCCGAACTTGCAAGAGAATTGATATTACCGTTTGTATCGGCAATACTGAACCAAGTCGGCGCGATCGTCGTCAAACCTTTGGTTCCTGCGATCGTCTCCAGTACATAGCTGTTGGCTTCTGCATTGTCCACATTGTGCCATGCCATATTGATCGTCTGATTCATTGAAATATTCGTATACTCCGGTTCTGTAAACTCTCTGGAAGTTTCTTCCTCCACAACTTTTTTCAAAGCGTTCGTCTTCACATATCCGATAAATCCATCCGCTGTCGCTACTTTCTTCCAATCATCTTCATCTTCCAGCACCGTAACTTTATCTGCTTTCCTGACTTCCGTCAGAATCGGGCTCTTTACTCCGCCTTGATAACGTACTTCTGTATCCCGTTTTAATACCGAAGTCTGGATCTTACCCCAGTCACTCGTAACGACGACTCTGTCCGGATTCTTATAAACACTGTAATCCAGATTGGTGTACTGCTGAATAAACGGAAGTGCGATATATGCTGTTCTTCCTTCAGTTTTCAGGATTATAAAATCTTCACTTTTCTTTTCTGTAACTTCTGTATACTCTTTGCTGCCGACAGTAACCGAAACATTCCCATTCGGTAACGTATAAAGCATAACGCTTTCGTTCGGATCCCAGTAAAAACGTTCATTGATAAACTTTCTTACCACAGAATATTCAATATACGGCTCTCCATCGATCATCTTTCCGACTACATGACCGCTGTCTTCTCCTTTTATCACCTGATCGTTGACAACAAGTGCAAGAGAGTCTTCTCCTGTCAGCCCGTAATATTGTTCTAAATCAGCTTTCTCTTTCGACGGACCGTATCGCTGCCAGATAAAAACGCCTCCTGCAATTCCTACGATGACAGCAATCAGCAAAAACATCCTGATCAGAAGATTGCGTCTTCTTCTCCTCGCCCGGCTGCTTCTTCTCTTTGGACGCTGACCGCCCGGCTGTGCTCCTGCACTACCCCTGCTGCGACTGACATTTCTGCTTCGATTTCCGCCCGCATTCGCAGATCCGCTTCTCGAAGATCCGGAATTTGTACTGCCGTTCCTCATAGGCTCTGTACCGGTTCCGCCAATCCGCTGTCTGTTTCCAGCATTCACTCTGCTCCATTCTTTTCCGTCCTGCGTATAAGATGCTGACGGATTCCGGCTCGACATTCCGCGCCAGCTTTCATCGTGCTGAGTCGTTTCCCTGCTGCCTGATATTCTATATTCTCCTGTTCCTGAACTTCCCGGTCTTTGGTCGCTGCTGCCTGGGCGTCTGACTGTACCCTGCTGCCTGGTCCTCTGATTCAGGAAATCATTTTCTCTGTTTCCTCTTTCGTCCATGCGGCACCTCCTGTTAGACCTTATTATATCATATTTTTCTTATACGTCATTACAATTTTACTATTTTAGCAAAGATTTCGTAACATTTAAGCCAATTCAAACTATTCCTAATGAGCTTCTTTACATGTTACGCTTTTTTATTCCTCGAATACAGAGTCTTCAACCATTCTGAATAAAGGGGGAATTGCGTCTGGCTGCTCTTTGACCTTTCTGTCTTCTGTTTTTTCGATACTTTTCATTGATATTTACAAAAGAAAGTGATTCAATATGACCCTCCGGATCAATTTCATAATCCCGCATATAGCTTCCGGCTTCACGAACCATATGCTGCCGTACTACCTGCATTGGACTCGCACTGTTCCCGTCAATCAATATACAGACTCCTTTCTTCTCATAATCCTCCAGTTCCGTATACAGGTTTTCATATACCGCACTATCTTTTTTCATTACACTGCTCCCTTCCATAACGACTCGGATCAGCAATAAAAACTGCATCTTACAGACCAACCGGAAGTTTCGTGACATACCGCTGAATGTTCATGCAGCTGGAAGATAGCAGAGTCGTTCTTTAAATTCTCACATTCTTTTGATTTGTTCCAGAAAACGGAACATCGAAATATATTGAACTATTAACAGAATATTGCCAGATTCACTGATACAGCAATCTCCGTGCCCCTCCTTTCATGATTTTTGACATTCACTGATCAAAAGCTATCCTCTGTGCCGCTATTATATATCCGTATTTTTCTCTTTTTCAATGTGTTTCTTGTTTAAAACCGCTGTGAATTTGTTGATAAACAAATCGCATGAAATTTCATTTTATTCACATCCTGTGTAAAGAAATCTCCAATGTCAATTTCTTCCTTTTCTTTTTTCTTTACATCCTGCAAATTTTTGTTTATACTATTATGGAATAAATATATTTTCTAATCATTGAAGGATGTGATCATATGAAGATTGAAAAACTGAATGAAAATCAGATTCGCTGCACTTTGACACATGCTGATCTGGCGGAACGCCATCTAAAATTAAGTGAACTTGCATATGGTACGGAAAAAGCGAAGTCATTGTTTCGCGACATGATGCAGCAGGCATCTTTTGACTTTGGTTTTGAAGCTGAAGATATTCCACTGATGATCGAAGCGATTCCTGCTTCTGCTGATTCGATTGTCCTGATCATAACGAAAGTGGAGGATCCGGAAGAATTAGACACCAGATTTTCCAAGTTTACTTCCGCCGGAGATGCGGACGGGAAGACCCGCGAACCGCTCAGCAAACTGGAGGGTGCAGAAGAATTTATGGATCTGCTCAACAAAGTAAAAGATGCTGCGTCCAACGTAGAAAAATCTGTTTCCTCAAAGACAGATGCCACAGAGCCCGCGCCGATCCCGGTAAAGCTTTTCTCCTTTGAGACGATCGATCTGGTCATCTGTGCAGCACGCCTGATCGCACCGATGTATCAGGGTGCCAACACTTTATATCGTGATTCGGCAAATGACATGTATCTTCTTGCTCTTACGCCATCCGAGCACACAAAACAGGAGTTCAGCAAAGTCTGCAACATGCTCTCTGAATTCGGCGCTCAGGAAAAGGCAAGTGCTTCCGTACTCGCTTTTCTGGAAGAGCATTGTGAAATCACCATTGCGGCTGATGCAATCCAAAAATTATCCGCACTCTAAGTTAAAAACATATCGGTTATTCACATAACGAAAACCGCAACAGAAATCAAAAACGAAAGCTCCTTTGTGACCTCCGAAATGATTTCTGCTGCGGTTTTTCTTATTCGATATTTTCAGAATTAAATTTTAAGATTAAGCCTGCATCGCTTTCTTTGCAGCATTGATCTTCTCTACGAGCAGATCTGCATCGATTCCATGGACCATTGCAGCCTCTTCCAAAGATTCCATCTGTGCAGACGGGCAGCCGAGACAGTGCATTCCGATCTCCATCAGGATCGGAGCAGCCTCCGGAAATACTGTTAACAGTTCACCGATTGTTGTATTCTTAGAAATCTCTGCCATTTCTATTTCCTCCTTTATTATTCAGTTGTTTTAACAACACTACGGTTTATTATAATCTCTAATTTTAAAATTATCAACCACGAACTATAAGTATGTGAATATTCTGAATTGTCTATATTCTGCATATCACTTTTAGACTACTTAAAAGTCAACATCTTTCTTTCTTTTTTTCGACAAAATATAATTTTCATGATATGTAACCAAAACACGCGTTCTTTTTTTATTCAAAGTAATTCACATAATTCACACCTTTTTGTGTGGATAATGTGGATAACTTTTGTATAACACACTTTTTTTCCACATTTTTTGATATTTTGAATGTGGATAAGTTGAAAACTATTCTTTTCGTTCATTCGACTTTTTTTTACATTTTCACCTTAATTTGTGCACTTTGCATATTATCATTTTTTCGTGCATTTAAAACTGCAAAATACTTTTTCTTTTTTCATAAAACAAGTTATCTGTGAATTTCTTTTTCTACTACTTATAAAAGAAAGACATCACCTCATAAAAAAGTGATGTCTCCCTGTTTTCTCTTTTTATAAAACCCGGCGTATTGTGACGATCGGCGCATACTGCGCACTGCAGATTCCAATTCCATCTGTCTCATTCATCGCATTGACGATATTTCCATCTCCCATATAGAGACCAACATGCCCATCGTAAAGAACGATGTCACCCGGCAACGCCTCATCGTAACTTACCTCATAACCTACCCCGACCATATCCCATGTCGTTCTCGGAAGACTGATTCCGAAATTCGCATATACAGCCTGAACAAATCCGGAACAATCCGCCCCATTTGTCAGGCTCGTCCCACCCCACACATAGGGATTTCCGATAAACTGACATGCAAAGTCGATCACCGCCTGACCTCCGGTCGCATTTTCTGTATTCCCGACTCCGGAAGTCACTTTTCCTGCCAAAACTGCCTCGTTATCTATAGCTTCTGCAGAAGAGACTGTAACCGCCGCTGTTTCTTCCGCGATCCGTCTGCTCTCCTCTTCTCTTGTTTCTCCATAAGAATAATCTGTTGATATTTCTATATATTCTCCGCTTACCCAGCCATCCGTAGCTCCTGCTTTCACCGGATACCAGTTATCCACCGCATCTCCGGTCACTTCATACTGCTGACCGAATGTGACCTGTGTAAGAATTGCAGTATCCGTTCCCTGCCCGCTTCTCACATTCAATACCTGCGCGAGAACAGTCGCTTCCGGCTTTTCATATTCTTCCGCGCGTCTTTGCGCTTCATCTCCTGTATATAATGCTGAATCCGGAACATATCCGACTGCATTTCCCGATTGGATCTTTATCCAGCCGTCGCTGTACTCCAACACCGTTGCCGTCGAATCACTGTAAAGCTTTCCGGTCCAGTCACTTGTTTCATCCGGGGCACTTCTAATATAAGTAAAATCACTTGTATTAGAAAATGCCCTGTTCACATACTCACCCTGTTCTGTCGGTACCAGATACAAATCTATATTTTCTTTCACATTTACTTCATAACACTCTTCCAGTACCGATTCGATCCCTGCAATCGGCAAAGGTGAAGAAGTTCCATGTTCTTCCTCCGCTGCCTGAGCCGTCATTGCACTCCCCGGGATCATCACTGCCCCTACGATTGCGGGCAGAATCCAATTTTGCCTTTTGTGTGTAGTTCTCATATAAAACCTCCTGCCTTGTTCTGTCTTTATCTTTTGTAGGAAGTTCTAAATGTTACACATTTATTAAATTTTATTACGTTGTCATTATAACAACTCACTCACTCTATGTCAACCTGTTTAAAGCCTTTTTCATACATCACAGCTCGACATTTTCTATAATTATTTTTAACATTTCCTATCAAAAAGAAATGGTTATTAATTATTTTGTAACATTTTGAAAATTTTATTCTTCTGTCGAAAAAAATATGTTTCTTCTATATTAAGATGTCAGCGGCAAAAGATCGCAAACTACGTTGCGTTTGCACATATGTGGTTTATGCCTCTATGACTCGCCACTGACGCTTGCGTCTGGGTACAAGGGGAAATACCCGCGGTTGAGGTCTGCGAGTCGAAAAGAGACTGAGATTTGCTCTTCATCGACCGTTTCTCCCCTTGTACTCCGACGCTATCTTAATGTAATAAAAATTCACTATAAAAATTTTTACTGAATTTTTGAAAAAAATAGGTTGACATTTCCCTCTTAATCATGTATATTTTAATTACAGTAATTGTTACTATTATTGTTTTAAAGGAGGATTCCCAATGGCTAATTTAAAATATAGCCGGCAAAGAGAATCCATCAAACATTTTCTAGCGACTACGAAAGAACATCCAACTGCCGACACAGTTTACATGCATGTGAAGGAGGAGTTCCCAAACATCAGTCTGGGAACAGTTTATAGAAACCTAAAGCTTCTGACCGACTTAGGCGAAGCGATCAAGATTACCGCCCCTGACGGCGGTGACCGGTTTGATGGATGCACTCAGCCGCACAATCATTTTTATTGCACAAAGTGCAAACGAATTCTGGATTTGGATCTGGATATGAAAAAGATCGAGATGATCAACCAGGCTGCCGCAGACAACTTCGACGGCATCATCCATTCCAGCAACACCATCTTTTTTGGTGAATGCAGTGACTGCATTAAGAAGTCATAACAATATATTTTATAAGAAAAGGAGATCAAAACTATGAAAAAATTTGTATGTACAGTATGTGGTTATGTTTACGAAGGAGAAGCAGCACCGGCAGAATGTCCACAGTGCCATGTTGGAGCTGATAAATTTAAAGAGATGACAGGAGACAGAGAGTGGGCTGCAGAGCACGTTGTAGGTGTTGCTCAGGGCGTTAGCGAAGACATCCTTGCTGACTTAAGAGCTAACTTCGAGGGAGAATGTTCCGAAGTTGGAATGTACCTTGCTATGGCTAGAGTTGCTCACAGAGAAGGATATCCGGAAATCGGACTGTACTGGGAGAAAGCAGCTTACGAAGAGGCTGAGCACGCAGCAAAATTCGCTGAGCTTCTTGGAGAAGTTGTAACAGACAGCACAAAGAAAAACCTTGAAATGAGAGTAGAAGCTGAGAACGGCGCTACCGCTGGTAAATTTGACCTGGCTAAACGTGCGAAAGCTGCAAACCTTGACGCTATCCACGATACAGTTCACGAGATGGCTAGAGACGAAGCTCGTCACGGAAAAGCTTTCGAGGGACTTCTGAAGAGATACTTCGGCTAAGATTCAGCTGAATAAAGAGAGAGAAGACTGAGAATTGTATCTTGGTCTTCTCTCTTTTTATTTCTCACTGTTTCAACGCTCTATTTCGTACATTGCCACTTCATCTGTCTCTCTGTTTGTCGACACAATCACATCTTTTCCATCCCTCACAAAATGCCAGACATTTGCCGGACCGCAGTCATGATCAATAACATCGCTTTGATATGTTTGTTTTTCCTTATCATAAGAAAAGCAAAGTAAATCTCTGTTTCCTTTTCGATGTCCGATCACAAGCGCATTTTCACCGCACAAGGAACCACCATAAATCGCATGACAAAACTCTGCCGTTTTTTCATATGAGTAAATACATTCAAAATTTCCTGTCTCTTTCGCCCTTTTGTATATTTTGATCTGATCCCCATGAAATGGGGCGATTACCGCAAGCTCCTCTTCGCCATCCTCATCAAGATCTACGAGCACTGCATCACTTGCCGGTATCATAAGTAATGTTTCGATCTTCCATTCCCCTCCGGCTTTTTCCGGCGGTATAAAACGAAATATTCCGTTCTCTGACGAGATCACACTGGTATCATATCCATTTTCACGGACCCGATAATATCCATGATTCTTTAACATCTGATCTTTGATCACAAAAAGTTCCAAAGCATGTTCCTCTCCGGTTTCTCCCAAATTTTCAGGTAATACCGCCCCATATACTTTTCCTGGAGATGACCAGTCATCCTTATATTCATGTCCCGATTTTAATGTACAGGCAATCAAATAATGAATACCGTTCCGCTCTATAATATCAAATCGGTGTACATGTGGCAGCGAAACCAGTGTTTCCACGCTCCACTGTTTCTCCTTTTCTTTTGGCGGTCTGACAAGAACGATCGATGCTTCTTTTGAATCATTTGGAGAATAGAAGCGGTGTGTCGCAAGAAATACACCATCGCTTCCCGGAACTTGAACCATACTCATAACGCCACCCGGCTGTTCCCATATTGTATCAACTTCATTTCCTTCTAAATCAAATAGAATACAGCGATCTGTTTTCTCCGCCGCCACAAGGAAAAAATCCTTTCCTTTATAATGAAGCGGTGCTATTGAATAACATTTTGTTAAATTTGAAATAATCTTTTTGTTAATCTTCACACTTTTCCCCTCTCTTTCTACATACAAGAACGAAACGGAATATTTTGCGGCGCTTCAAAGCAGTCTTCAAACCCCCGTCTGTGATGATATGCTTTCTTATCCTTATCGGTTGGATATACATATTTTCCTCCAACTTCCCAGAAAAATGGATGAAACTTATAATTCAGTCGATCTTTTTTCATTTCGTACAACATTTTGATCTCGTCAACATCCGCCATAAAGTTGGTCCACACATCATAATGTACCGGTATCACAACTTCACACCGCAGTGCTTCCGCCATGCGAAGAATATCTACGGATGTCATTTTGTCCATAATTCCCGGAGGATTCTCACCATATGATCCAAGCGCAACATCAATGTCATAATCTTTTCCGTGTTTTGCATAATAAATGGAATAATGAGAATCTCCACTGTGATAAATATTTCCCCCCGGAGTTTTTATCAAATAATTTACAGCTTTATCGTCCATATCTGTCGGACAAATTCCGGTCAGTTCCTCTCTGTTCTCATCGGTACGGTCTGTTGTCACAAGGCAGGTCCGATCAAATGAATCCAGAACCACAATCTCGATATCTTTGATCTTGATCGTATCTCCCGGCTTCACAGTTATGCATCGCTCTTCCGGAACCCCCCACTTCATCCATGTTTCTACTGATTTTTTCGGACCAATAAATGGAACCGGAATTTTCTTTCCATCTTCATCAACTGTTGTCAATTCAGCTTTGATCACATGAGATGCATACTCTGCACTCATATGATCCTGATGATAGTGTGTCGCAAGAACCGCATCCACTTTTTGAATTGCAAACGGATCAAGTACAAACGGAACTGCCCGAAGATTCGGCTGCATCATCCGTGCACCGCTCATATTTGCCATTTGATGACCAACTGCCATCTTTCCATTTCCATGAGTACGCTTTCCATTCCCACACCAAAGATCAATACTGATATTACAATCTTCCGGTGTCTTGACCCAGATTCCGGTACAGCCAAGCCACCACATCGCAACAGTTCCCGGTTTTACATCTTCCATTTCGATTTCTTCGTTTAGCCACGTTCCCCATTCCGGAAATGTATTCAATATCCAATTTTCTCTTGTAATCTCCTCAATTCTACTCATAATTCTGCCTCCTTCTTTTCATATGACTCATAAAATGCTTCATAGTAATTTCTCAATTTATTTGTGTTTTGATATAAAATTTCTGTATCCGGATCTGGTTCATAACAAAGATCCTCTCCATTCTCAGCGTAACGTTCATATCCCTCCTGATAATTATCCACATTTCCCAACGTTTTTTGTGCAGAAATCCACGCACCTAGCCCGGTTGCTTCCATTTCTTTTGGTTTTTTCACCTCTTTTTGAAACATATCCGAAAGGATCTGGCAATAAACCGGATTTCCTGTCATTCCACCCGCAGCCAGAATACTTTTTTGATTTCCGCCAACCACACGCTCTACTTCTTTCACACATTCCGAAAGTTCTGCTGCAATTCCCTCTAAGAGTGCACGTACCAAATCTCCCTTATTGTTCTCAAATCCAATTCCCATAAATCCTGCCCGTACACTTGGATTCCAACGTGGTGTCCCTTTTCCTGAAAATGATGTAGACGCAATTACGCCATTCGCTCCCGGACAGGATTCTTCCAACACTTTTGAAAATTCTTTAAAATCTCCCTTTGACTCCGGGAAAAACTGTTCATTCATCCACGCCGCTGCTTTTCCTGCGCTCAATACTGCGCCCTCCACAATCCATTTTCCGGGTATTGCTGAAACATTACAATTTACACTCATCTTTTTATCCAAAACCGGAACATCTGATAATCCGATCACATATGCCCCCGTTCCTGAATTCACTTCCATATCCCCATGTTCCAGACATCCAAGACCAAGCGCTGCACACTGCTGATCCCCTCCGGCTGAAATTACCGGGATCGATGTTCTTTGTTTCAAACACTTGGAAACTTCATCTATCGTATTTCCAACAATCCCACCAACCGGTATCAACGAACACAACTTTTCTTTTTTTACACCAAATATTAAAAGAAGTTCCTCTGACCATTCCAACTTTTTAATGTCAAAAAGTGATGTCCTGCTGGCTATGGAATGATCCGTTGCAAATTGGTGGGTAAGCTGATAAATCACATATTCCTGAAATCCGATCAACTTATACGCTCTTTGATATACCTCCGGTTTATTTTTTTGGAGCCAGACCATTTTTGGCGCAGAAAACACCGGCGATAATTTCATTCCCGTAATCTGATAGATTTTTTTCCATTCGTTCTTATATTCTAAACAGATCTCCGCCGCACGCCGGTCTTGCCATGAAATTGCCTCCGTCATTGCACTTCCGTACTCATCTACCGGAATAACAGAAGAACGCTGCCCCGTCACCGAAATCACTTCGGCTTCCATTTGATTCTGCCCCAGCCATTCTCCTGCAGCTTTTAACATTTCCCATATTTTTTCCATAACCTCTTCCGGCTTTTGAATAGCCGTACTTTCATTCAGAACATACAGCGGATAATTTTTCTGAAATTTTGTACAAATCACTCCTTTCCGGTCAATAACAAGAAGTCTTGCACTTGATGTTCCGATATCGATCACGAGAGTTGCACACCTTTTTTCGTTTTGCTCCATATCTCTCTCATCCTTTCACAGAACCGGAAAGCATCCCCGCCTGTACTTTTTCATGGAACATCAAATAGATAATCGTCAAAGGAAGTACCGCCAAAACGATCGATGCAAAAATCGGTCCCATTCGTACGGAAAAATCACCTTTAAAATACATCAGACTTCTGGATACCGGGTACTTATCCGGCGTTGACAACAGAATAACCGAAAAGATCAATTCACTGTATGCATATACAAAAGAAATGATAGATACTGTTGCAATGATCGGTTTGGAAATCGGTAAAATGATCTTAAAAAGAATCTGCGTCATACTGCATCCATCGATCACGGCAGCTTCATCCAATTCACGGCTGATTCCTCTGATATATCCCGTCATCAAAAAAATAGCCTGTGGAAGTTGAAATGTCGTATATACAAGAACAAGCATCCAATATTTATCATATCCACCTAAATTTGCCGCAATCCTTGAAATTGGGATTACCGTCGTATGGATCGGAATCATAACGCCCAGCATAAACAACATAAAACATGGTGTCAAAAATTTGTACTTCATCCTTGCAAAAATATAGGAAGCCAACATTCCCACAATAACAACTAAAAGCGTTGTAGAAATAGCAAGCAACAATGAATTTCCTATTGCCCGCAGCATATTTGCCGATAAAAGAGCATCTTTGTAATTCGCAAACTCCCACTTTTCCGGAAATGCAAACATATTCCCATAAATTCCATTGTTGTCTTTAAATGAACAAAGCACGGTTACAAGCAGAGGATAAAGCGTTACGATCGCCCAAAACCATGCAAATATACGAAATATAACATCTGATATTTTTAATTTTTTCATGGTATTTTCCTCCTTAATCTTCTTCTGATTTCATCGCTTTATTCAAACCAATACTCAAAACCATTCCGAGCACCAGGATCACAACCCCGATCGCATTTCCCCGTCCGAAATTCTTAGAACTAAACGCTTCCGTATACAATAATGTAGCAGGAACTTCCGATGTGTGATTCGGTCCGCCGCCTGTCATTGCAAACATCAGATCAAACGTCTTCAAACATCCGCAGATACAAAGAACAGAAAATACTTTAAATGATTCTTTCATCAACGGAAGCGTAATATAGATTAATGTTTTAAACTTGCTTGCTCCGTCGATTTTTGCTGATTCATACACATCCTGCGGAATCGAAACAAGACCCGCTGCAAAAATCAGCATATTAAATCCGGCAAAAATCCATTCATTGACAAGAACAACCGAAACAACATTTAATGTTGGCGTTCCCAGCCAGTTCATTGCCCATTCACTAAGTCCAACCTTTTCCAAAAGAGAATTGACCAATCCCCAATCCGGCTGAAGCATATAAACCCATATCAAGCCAACTGCTGTTACCGGAAGCATGACCGGAAGATAATAAGATACTTTAAAAAACTTCACTCCACGGATACTTGATGTAATAATTTTTGCCAGCAAAAACGCAAGCGGCATCAAAATTAAAAATCCTCCGATCATAAAGAACAAGGCGTTTCGCATCGACAGCCAGAAATTTGGCGACTGAAATACTGCCTTATAGTTTTCCAATCCGATAAAAATCGGTTTGGCACTTGCGATTCCCGTCCACTTATAAAAGGAAAGTTTTACCGCCTCAAAAACGGGATAAAGCAAAAATACAAATAACAAGCTGAGGGCCGGCAAGATAAATGCAATCGACCAGACAAGATTCTTCCTCTTCTTTACCATGATCTTCTCTCCTTTCAGTATTCTTCTTTTAACTCAATTTCCAGCACCGTATCAATTTCATTTTCCAAAAGAAATGTTCCCTGAATCGGTTCTTGAAAATTAATGAATGTATACTCTGGAAATAGCTCCGTCACCCACGGTCTGACGATCAATACCTCAGATCCATCTGATACTCTTCTGATTTTTTTTATTTTTTCTGTCGGTATATTCAAGGCGATCGGTCCTATTTCCTGTTGAAGTAAATGCGCATATACATAATTTCCGTTTCTTGTATAATATCCCCAATCTGGTTTTCCAAGCCCTGCTTTTCCGCAATTCCAGATAGATTTTCCATAATCTTCAAACCATTCCGCCATATCACTCAACACTTTCATTGCCGGTTTCGGAAATTTTCCACGCGCATTCGGTCCGATATTAACAAGAAGATTGCCTCCTTTACTGACACATTCCACTAATTTACGGATCAGACATTTCGCATCTTTATAATTATACGGATTCGGAGTATAGCACCAACTATTATTCATCGTGCAGCAAGCTTCCCACGGAAGATCATTCCCCATATCATCCAGAATCCCCTCCGGTGGAATAATCTGTTCCGGCGCCACAAAATCACCGGCATATACCGTAGGATTTGCAGTGCTGATACTGCCTTTTGCCGAAGCATTACATTCCAATCGGTTGTTTATGACTATATCCGGCTGAAGACTTCGGATCATAGAAACCAGTTCTGTTGCTTTCCATTTTTCTCCCCGCATTTCTCCATAGGAATTATCAAACCATAAGATATCTATTTTCCCGTAATTCGTGCACAGTTCACGGATCTGATTATGCATATATTCCAGATACCGGTTAAAATCATATTGATAATCTTTATACGCTTCATTATCCCTCATTGGATGATACAGATCTCCATAATGATGATAATCCGGATGATGCCAGTCAAACAACGAGTAATAAAATCCCACACCAAGTCCCTCTGCCCGAAAAGCTTCCGCGAACTCTCTTGCAAGATCACGCCCGCATTTTGTATTTGTTGATTTATAATCCGTGTATGCTGAATCAAACAGGCAAAATCCTTCATGGTGTTTGACTGTCAAAACCGCATACCGCATCCCTGCTTCTCTAGCCATCTTCGCCCATTCTCTCGGATTAAAGTCCACCGGATTAAATTCCTCAAAATATTGTTCGTATTCTTCTATCGATAAACGTTCATAGGAGCGCTTCCACTCCGTCACACCATTGATGCAATATAGCCCCCAATGAATAAACAAACCAAATCTGGCGTCCATCATCCATTTTACATGTTGAAATCTCTTATCCATTCTTCCTCTCCTTACAGTTTTTCCTTACGATCGGAGCAAAATGGCATTCCGCCCCTTGTACACCGACACTATCCTCTTTTTTGTAAAAAACAGGAGCTGCTGCGAAACCTGTCTGGTATTGTTGCAACAGCTCCCCTCTCTGCTAATTTTATATACTCTTGCGTGCTTTACTTTACTTCTTCTTGTGAAACGATTTCTTCTCCGCAACTCTCCGGTGTTCCATCAAGGAATAATCCCTGCAGCGCGGTTCTTACTGTATTTAACATATGTGTTTCCGGATCGATTTCCTGCATATCACCGTGAAATTCTTCTGCTTCATCTACAATCCCTTTGATTTTTACGGTCATATCGTCAATCTCTGTTTCCGGATCTGACTCAAATTTCACCGGATAAATACCGCCATTGCTTGCCTTTTCCAATCCGGCATAATAGTCTTTCGATGTCAGATATTTTACAACTTCAACTGCGGCGTCATTCACTGCTTCATCTCCGCTGTCCGTGATGGAAAATCCCTGTCCGGATCCGCCCTGTACACAAGCTTTATATTCTTCTTTCTCTGCAAAATACGGAAATGCAGTTACATCTACTTTTCCATCTACCTCTGTTCCGGTAATCTCACCTACAAACCATGCTCCATCATAGCGAAAAGCACTTTCACCGGAAAGAAACGCTGCTTTCTCACCATTATTGTCTACACTAAGTGGATTACTTCCAAAATACCCCTTCTCGTTCCATTCCTGAATCTTTGCATACATCTCCAGCATTTCTTCTGAATCATAATTTATTTCTCTGCTTGCCAGCTTATCAGCAATGTCTCCGCCGTATGCTTTATAACAAAGATTATTCAATAAATGTCCCGCCCGGAAATTACTGCTTTCTCCTAACTGGAATGGCGTAATTCCTGCTGCAACTAATTTATCACAGGCAGCTTCCAGTTCCTCGATTGTTTTAGGCTCTTCAATTCCATTTGCACTCAGAATATCCGTATTGTAATATAACAAAATCTGATACAACATTACCGGAACGCCATAAGTTGCCTCTCCATCCTGCCAGTTATCAAACAACGGAAGAAATGAATCACGCCACTCCGGATCTTCCTCAAAATATGGTTCCAAATCTAACAGGACACCACCGTCTATGTAGTCCTTAATGCTTGTTCCACCATAGTTGATAAAAACATTAGGCTGTGTTCCTGCACCAAACTGAGAACTCAACTTATCAAAGTATTGCTGTTCGTCCGTTACATTGTCCGCTACAATTGTAATTCCATTATCAAGTTCATTAAATTCTTCTATCTTCTGATTAAAATACTTAGACAATGTTTCCTCTCCGCCCCAACGTGACGTTAAGCGAATCTCAATATCTTCGCCTTTTGATCCATCACCTTTTTCCGATCCATTGTCAGAACTCCCGCCACAAGCTGTGAGTGAAAATATCATTGCAGCTCCCAGCGTACAGGCAATCCCTTTTTTCAATGCTTTTTTCATTGTTTCCTCCTTTTCTCTGTTCAAAACAGTCTTTACGAATCTATAATTGTTCTTTTGTTGTTTTAATTGTATCTTTTTACTAATGTTTCGTCAATTGTCATCAGTTACGAATTATTATTTCCAGAGATATTCTAATTTTATTGTTTTTTCACAATTTATTGTTCTTAACCCATTTTTTAAGAACTTTTTATTTACTTTTATTATTTTTGCACAAAAAACAGTTGGAAAATTTATGCATTTTTTTGTTTTCCTTTTATATATTTCCATGTATACTTATAGCTGAAGACATCTTTGCAAACATTCATAAAACTCTACAAAAGTACATTTATTTGAACAGGAGAGGACTCATGAAACAAAGCAAAAAGCAAATTGAAGAAAGACGGCGCAATCTGATCACTTTATTGCAGGAACATTCCAGTTGTCGTGTTTCTTTTCTCTCGGATATACTGCAAGTATCTGAACTGACTATACGCCGTGACCTTGAAGAATTAGAAAAAGAACATGTAATCGAACGTTTCCACGGCGGAGCTCGTCTGATCCAAATTGGAAATGAACAACCTGCCGATGCAAAAAAACTGGATTACTCCGTTGAAAAAGATTTGATCGGCAAAGCTGCTGCCGACCTTGTTCCCAACAACTCTACCATTTTCCTTGGTTCAGGTACCACTACATTGAGCATTATCAAACATTTAGGAAACAAACGTGTTACGATTGTTACCAATAACGCGCTCGCTCCAACCTGCACTGAAAATGAACATATCACGTTAATTTTATGTGGTGGAGAATGTCGGTTAAAAGCAAAATCGCTCATCGGTCCTTATACGGAACATGTCATCAATTCCATTTTTGTAGACATGGCATTTCTGGGTGCCAATGGAATTGACGCTGTAAACGGAGTCACCACAAATATTTATCAGGAAGCGAAAATATATGAAAATATCGCCCGCAATTGTACCGGAAAAATTGTTCTTGTTGCCACCGGAAACAAGCTTGGCAAAACATACACATTCAAAAGTCTGGATTTAAATGCAATCGATCTGTTGATTACAGATTCAACTGCCGACCGAAATCCTCTTTCAGATTTGAAAGCGGAGGGAATGCAGGTATGTTTTGCAGATTCACTTTCTTCTCTTTAAAAAAATAACGTTCTGCCGGATCATCACTTTTCCTGCAGAACGTTGTTTTTTTTATTTTCCCCTCTCCACTTTTCAATCAATTCCGTCTTCTTTTTCCGATTCAGCTGTTTAATCGCATACTCCCTTTTCATCGCCTCTTCTTTTGTCGCGAACATCTCATAATACATAAGCATCACCGGTCTTCGCGCTTTTGTGTACTTTGCGCCCTTTCCGGTGTTATGAGCGTCAAGCCGCTTCTCAAGATCGTTGGTCCAGCCTGTATAATAAGTTCCGTCACTGCACTGTAAAATATATGTATAATTCATTTCTCATTATCCTCTGTCATCTTTCCGTTTCTTTTGGCATCACCGGTCAGAAATATGAAAATCCACGCGTTTTCTCTTTTCTTCGGAATTTCACATTTCTGACCTTGTGCCGGGTTCATCTGCTCTGATCCGTATGATCTTACACACGTTACGGCATTTTACCCCTCCATAAAATCCATTGGATTTACCGGAGCTCCGTCTTTCTGTACTTCAAAATACAGATTTGCTCCCTCTGTTGCAAAATATTTCGTAGGCTCGCTCAGATAACCGATCGTCTCCCCTGTATTGACATAGGAACCCACTTCCAGCGGCACTTCTTTCAACTGACCGTAGATCGCGCTATAACCATTTCCCATATCCAGAGTCACCGTGAGACCGGTCTGTGCATCCTGCTCGATGTTCGTCACAACACCCGGTGCCGACGCGCCGATCATCTCTCCCACTTCACCGCCTACGATCAGAGCCGGATTGTATTTATACTGTTCCAATGTTGCAAAATAAACAGTCTTGTCCATACTGTAATTGATCAGAACCGCTCCGCTCGCCGGCCATTCAAGGATACTCTCCTCACTGAACCACACATCGGCTGCCGCCCCCGCTGTTTCTGCGCTGCCATCTTCCAACGGAAGCGCATCGTTTGCAGCTTGTCCTGCATCTTCCGCAGCGTCTTCCTCCGCTGTCTCTGCATCTTCCGTTCCCTCTGCTTCCGGCAAAACGATCTCGTTCGTCGCGGTCTCTTCGCTGTTCTCTTTTGTCTCCTCGTCAGCCGCCGTCTCTGCTTTGGCAAGTTCCTGCTCCATCCGGTTTTGATAATTCCGAAATGTAAATGCACCTACCATTGTGATCACTGCAACAAAACAGATGACCGTCGCAACTGCTGCGCCTTTCCCTTTTAAGAAAGACGGCTTTTCATTTTTATTCATATTCATCACCTCTGCCTGTATTTTTGCCAGAAATGAGGTGACTTATACTCTTTGCATGGTAACTTTTCTTCCAAAATATTATACCATGTCGACTTTCGCCTCCATGAGTTTTTCGCCTTATAGAGCCCTCTTCGTACACGCATGACTCTGCAAGGCTCATTATACCATATTTCTTTCCGCTTTTATCTCATTTTCATTTTTCGGATGCCTCTCCGGGATGAACCATTGTCTCCACATCCCCACCGTCCGCTAATTCTGTTCCCTCAAAGAAGAACTGCAGGATCTCTTCATACGTCTTCCCCTCTTTTGCCATCTCATTTGCAGTCCACTGACTCATTCCCAGTCCATGCCCGTTTCCCATTGTTGTGATTTTTAACCCCTCCTCTCCCTCCTGCAGGGAAAATGCACTCGAAGAAAGAGACAATGCGTCCCGGAACTGATCTCCGGTACAGACGGTCTCGCCGATCCTCAATTCCGTCACATATCCTGCCGAATCGTAGGAAAGGATTTCAAAATCCGGAAATGTATAGGTTTTTCCTGCCTGTTCCTCTTCCACCGCAACAAGAAAAGGCTGACATTTTGTCTGTACTTCCTTATAAGGAAGTTCTAAAATCTGCATTTCGTCGTTTGCTTCCTTATCCAGCGGACATTCCCGCACAGCCAGATAGGGAAAGTTCTCCTCTCCGGTCACTTCCTGCGCGCTTCTCGTCATTCCGCTGCTCGACTGATGAAACGGCGTCCATGCATAAGTCCCCTGATAAAACAAAACCTGATTTTCCGTTTCCTCCATCGCCCGTCTTAATTCTTTATAATATGTTTTATAATCTTCTCCGCCTTTCTGTTCTAATTCTTCCATACTTAAATACCGATCCGTCAAAATAAGATCTTCTCCGGCAGTTCGTTTTCTATTCAGTTCTTCATACAATTTCGTCCGGATCAGCACTGCCTGCGCTTTGCAAAATTCCGTCTCTTTTTTCTCCGGAAGTTCCAGTGCAAGCACCCCGAGAAAATATTCCTGCCACGGAACAGCCCGTAATTCATTCCCATTTTCCCCATCGATCTTCACATTGACATAACAGTCCCTATTCTCAGTCAGACTTCGTCTGTCCGCCCCATGGATCAATACGGTCGCCACATAGGGAAGCAAGATCAAAATCAAAAGAAACGCTCCCATCGAATGCATTTTTTGCTGTATTCTTCTTTGCCGCATCATTTCCTGTCTCATAAATAAAAATTCTGCTCCGCAGGATTCTCCGCCTGCGGCAGGACTATAAAACAGCCCTATTCTACTCTGACACAGTGCGATCCCACGGAGTGTCTTTATTCACAATAGGTCTCATTTTCCTATTGAATAAAAACAGCCCTCCATACCATACGATATGAAGAGCTGTCTTTGATTATTCTGCTTTATTTCCCTCCGGATTTTCTGATACATTTTCCATATTCGAATTTTCTGACAGGTCGGGTAATTCGATCACCGGAGCATTCTCCTTTGCAGACTGCTCCGATACCGATGGCTTCTCCGGCATACCGTTCAAAAGCCCTCGCTGCGGTACAAAACCACTTTCCTGCCGTGTCTCAGCACTCGATTCAAATCGAGCTTCCTGTGCATTTTCTCCCTGCATGTTCTGCCCGGATCCGTCTCCGTTCATTCCCCCGAATCCGAATGTCATCCCCTCCGGTTCCATTCCCGGACGGAACGGTTTATTCCGCATCACAAAGAAACAGATCGGCTCATAAAGCGGGATCACCGCGGACAGTACACCATGAGCAATGGACATATTTTTTGAAGTAAATCTTTCCAAAATCTGATGATCCACCAACACTTGGAGCACCTTATAAATTCCGGAATATACGACCATCACTCCGATAAACAAAACGCCCACAACAAGCAGTGCGATAACAGATCCGACTCCCGGTCCGCTGTAACTGTTCATTGCGGAGATCAAAGCTCCGATCCCGACTGCCCACAAAATAATATAAAATATAAAGAAAATTGCTCCGTGGATAAACGGCAGCGCCAGAAGCCAGATTCCCGGATTCTGGATTTTTTTGTCTTTCAATACGATCTCTCCGCCCAGTTCTCCCTGCAGATATGCGCGGGCAAACGGGACATAGGCAAGCCACGGATAATCCATTCCACGCCGCTTTGCGATCGTGTACATTCCGATCCCTTTTAAAATATAACCTGCCAGCGAAACAAGTCCCCATACAAGTAAAACGATCAGATAAATCAATAATATCGTTATGCCGACGGCGTCATCGCCTGACACGGTCGTTTCATAACTGTAACCATCATAGTACCCCATAGGCACCTCCTATTCCGGCTGTTTGGACGCAACCTCTACTTTTTCCAGTTTCCAGATATCCCTTACATATTCCTCGATCGTTCTGTCTGATGAGAACTTTCCGCAGCTTGCCGTGTTGAGCAGCGCCATTCTCGCCCATCTGTCTTTATCTCTGTATGCTTCCTCCACACGTCTCTGTGCATCTGCATAAGAACGGAAATCTTTCAGGATGAAATACATATCCGGGCGGTCTGTACACTGTGTATTTAAAAGAGAATTATACAGATTTTTGTACATATTGTGGTCGCCGTTCGCATAAGTGCCATCCATCAACTGATCGATCACCCGTTTCAGTTCCCAGTCATTGAAATAAATATCCGTCGGATTATAGCCGCCGTTATTTTCATAATTGATGACTTCTTCCGAGCTCATTCCGAAGATAAATGCGTTCTCCGCTCCGACTTCTTCCACGATCTCCACATTTGCTCCGTCCATTGTTCCGAGCGTCGGCGCTCCGTTCAGCATAAATTTCATGTTTCCGGTACCGGATGCCTCTTTCGACGCCGTGGAAATCTGTTCGCTGACATCTGCCGCCGCAAAGATCAGTTCCGCATTCGATACACGGTAGTCTTCGATAAATACGACTTTCAGTTTTCCGTTGATACTTCTGTCATTGTTGACTACGTCTGCAACGGAATTGATCAGCTTGATCGTCTCTTTTGCACGCAGATACCCTGCCGCAGCCTTTGCGCCGAAGATAAATGTTCTCGGATAGAAAGACAATTCCGGATGCTCTTTGATCTGATTATACAGATACATCACATGCAGGATATTTAAAAACTGACGTTTATACTCATGCAGACGTTTTACCTGCACGTCAAAGATCGAACGTGGATCCACATCGATTCCGTTATGTTCTTTGATGTATTTTGCAAGCCGTACTTTATTCTGATATTTGATCTGCATAAATTCATCTCTTGATTTCGGATCGTCCGCCAGCGGTTTCAACTTGGACAGCTGCGACAGATCCGTGATCCATCCGTTGCCGATCTTCTCCGTCACCCAGTTTGCAAGAAGCGGATTTCCGTGTGCAAGGAATCGTCTCTGTGTGATACCATTTGTTTTATTGTTGAATTTCTCCGGCATCATCTCATAAAAATCTTTTAACTGTTCATGCTTTAAGATCTCTGTGTGGAGCGCTGCAACGCCGTTTACGGAAAATCCGGCGATGATCGCCATATTGGCCATACGCACCTGACCGTCCCAGAGGATCGCCATCTTGCGCACTTTTTCCTCATTGCCCGGATATTTCGCACGCACCTCATTTACAAAGCGGCGGTCGATTTCCTGTACGATCTGATAAATACGCGGAAGCAGTCTGGAGAACAGATCGATCGGCCATTTTTCCAGAGCTTCGGCCATAATCGTATGGTTGGTATATGCGCATGTCTTCGTCGTTACATCCCATGCTTCTTCCCATGTCAGTCCCTCTTCGTCGATCAGAAGATGCATCAGTTCCGGAACTGCAACCGTCGGATGCGTATCGTTCATCTGGATCACAACTTTTTCATGCAGTTTGCGGATGTCTCCGTGATCTTTTTTATAACGCTCGATCAATGCCTGTAAACTTGCGGAAATGAAGAAGTACTGCTGTTTCAGACGCAGTTCTTTTCCCGCATAATGATTGTCGTTCGGATACAGTACCTCGACGATCATCTTCGCAAGGTTCTCCTGCTCAACCGCTTTGTGATAATCACCTCTGTCAAAGGAATCCAGCTGGAAGTCTGTGATCGCTTTCGCATCCCAGATACGCAGTGTGTTCACGACATGATTTCCATATCCTACGATCGGCATATCATAAGGGATCGCAAGTACAGACTCAAAATCTTCCTGGATAAATTTGTCTCTTCCGGTCTCCGGATCTCTTTCAAACCGTACTTTTCCGCCGAAACGCACTTCTTTTGTATACTCGTCTCTGCGCAATTCAAACGGATTGCCGTCTTTAAGCCAGTTATCCGGTGTTTCCACCTGATAACCGTCTTTGATCTTCTGCTTGAACATGCCGTAGCGATACCGGATTCCGCATCCATACGCCGGATAGTTCAGTGTTGCCAGTGAATCCAGAAAGCATGCCGCCAGTCTTCCGAGACCGCCGTTTCCAAGAGCCGCATCCGGCTCCTGGTCTTCGATCACATTCAGATCCAGTCCCAATTCTTCCAGGGCTTCTTTTACACCGTCATAAACTGTCAGGTTGATCAGGTTATTTCCAAGCGCACGCCCCATCAGAAACTCCATGGACATATAATAAACGGTCTTCGCATCACTTTTCTTGTAAGCTTCCTGTGTTGCCAGCCAGTCGTCGATGATCGCCTCTTTTACCGCGTAAGAAACGGCCTGAAACAACTGCTGCTGTGTCGCCTCGTCGATCGTCCGGCGGTACAAAGTCTTCACATTTTCTTTGACCATCTCTTTGAATGTTTCTTTATCAAATTCTTTTCTAAGCTGAATATCGCTCTTTTCTGCCATACTGCTATCTCTCCTCTTTTTGAACGCCAAGATTTACGGCTTCGCCATTGATCTTCCACTCTTTTACATATCCCGCCGGCTGCGCTTTTGTCACTGCAACTGCCAGAACTTCGTTTCCAATCTCTTCTCCGTGCTTTTCAAAAACAGACTCTGCTTTTTCACTGCCCTCATAAGTTACCGTGATCTTATCCATCACTTCAAATCCTGCTTCTTTACGCATTGTCTGGATCTTGCTGACGATCTCACGCACAAATCCCTCTTCCAGAAGTTCTTCTGTCAGATTGGTATCCAGAACTACGGTGATTCCGTTGTCATTTTCAGAAACGTAACCCGGGATCTGCGCGGTATCGATCAGAAGATCTTCTTTAAATAATGTGATCTCCTGTCCGTTTACATCCAGTTTCAGGGAACCGGTCTCATTGATTTCATCCATTGCCGCATTTCCGTCCAGCTGTTCCAATCCCTGACGGATTCCGCCCAGCATTTTTCCGTATTTCGGTCCAACCGTCTTAAGCTGTGGTTTGAAGCTGTAAGAAGTAAAGTCGCGCACATCTTCTGTAAATTTCACATTCTTCACATTCAGCTCATCCGCAACGATCTCCTGATAGAACTCCGGCAGCTCGAATCCTGCTTTTACAAACATCTGACCGATCGGCTGACGGTTCTTGATATTTGATGTATTACGGCATGCACGTCCCATCACAACCAGTTTCAATACATGATCCATGTTCGCTTCCAGTTCCGCATCGATGAACTCTTCCTTGACTGTCGGGAAGTCACACAGATGGATACTTTCCGGTGCGGATGCGTCAATGCTTCCGACCAGATTCTGATAGATCTGCTCTGTCATGAACGGGATCATCGGAGCTGCCACTTTCGATACGGTCACAAGCGCTGTGTACAATGTCATATATGCATTGATCTTATCCTGTTCCATTCCTTTTGCCCAGAAACGTTCACGGCTTCTTCTGACATACCAGTTACTCATATCATCCACAAATTCCTGCAGCGCTCTTGCACTTTCCGGGATCCGGTAATTTGCCAGATGATCGTCTACTGTTTTGATCAGTGTATTCAGTTTGGACAGAAGCCATTTATCCATAACACTGAGTTTATCATATTCCAATGTATATTTTGTCGCATCAAACTCATCGATATTGGCATACAACACGAAGAATGCATACGTGTTCCACAGAGTTCCCATGAATTTACGCTGTCCCTCTGTCACCGCTTTGCCGTGGAAACGGTTCGGCAGCCACGGCGCGCTGTTTACGTAGAAATACCAGCGGATCGCGTCGGCTCCGTAAGTCTGCAGCGCGTCAAACGGATCGACGGCATTTCCTTTGGACTTACTCATCTTCTGTCCGTTTTCATCCTGTACATGTCCGAGAACGATTACATTTTCGTAAGGCGCTTTGTTAAACAACAATGTGGAGATCGCGAGCAGGGAATAGAACCATCCTCTCGTCTGATCCACCGCCTCGGAGATAAATTTCGCCGGGAACTGCTGTTCAAACAGGTCTTTATTTTCAAATGGATAGTGATGCTGTGCAAACGGCATGGAACCACTGTCGAACCAGCAGTCGATCACTTCCGGTACGCGATGCATCGGTTTTCCGCATTTCGGACAACGGATCGTCACTTCATCGATATACGGGCGGTGAAGTTCGATATCATCCGGACAGTTATCAGACATCGATTTCAGTTCCTCAATACTTCCGATCGAATGCATATGTCCGCACTCACATTCCCAGATATTGAGCGGTGTTCCCCAGTAACGGTTACGGCTGATTCCCCAATCCTGCACGTTTTCCAGCCAGTCGCCGAAACGGCCTTTTCCGATACTTTCCGGAATCCAGTTGATCGTATTGTTGTTGGCGATCAGATCGTCTTTTACCTCTGTCATCTTGATAAACCAGGATTCGCGCGCATAATAGATCAGCGGTGTGTCACATCTCCAGCAGTGCGGATAACTATGTTCGAACTTCGGAGCATCAAACAACTGTCCTCTTGATTCCAGATCTTTCAATACTTCCGGATCCGCTTTCTTTACAAACAATCCTGCAAACGGAGTGGATTCTGCCATATTTCCTTTTTCATCGACAAGCTGTACGAACGGAAGATCATATTTTCTTCCTACATTTGCGTCGTCCTCACCAAATGCCGGCGCGATATGAACAACTCCGGTACCGTCTGTCAACGTAACATACTCGTCGCATACAACGTAAAATGCTTTTTTCTTCTGTTTTTCTGCAAGATCTGCCGCGCACTGATACAGTGGTTCGTACTCTTTGCCCTCCAGATCTGTTCCTTTGTACGTCTCCAGAACTTCGTATGCGCTCTTTTCTTCTCCGTCAGCAAGTTTGCCGAGAACGGTATCCAGAAGCGCACATGCCATATAATAAGTATAGCCGTCGGCAGCTTTCACCTTTGCATAATCTTCTTTCGGATTTACACAAAGCGCAAGGTTGGACGGAAGTGTCCATGGCGTTGTTGTCCATGCCAGGATATACGCGTCTTCGTCTTTTACTTTAAATCTGACGATCGCGGAACGTTCTTTTACGTCTTTGTATCCCTGTGCCACTTCCTGCGCGGAAAGCGGAGTTCCGCAGCGCGGGCAGTACGGTACGATCTTAAAGCCTTTGTAGAGCAGACCTTTGTCCCAGATCTGTTTTAATGCCCACCATTCGGACTCGATAAAGTTGTTGTCGTATGTGACATACGGATTATCCATATCAGCCCAGAAACCTACGGTACTTGAAAAATCTTCCCACATTCCTTTGTATTTCCAGACGCTTTCTTTACATTTGTCAATAAACGGCTCCAGACCATATTCTTCAATCTGATCTTTGCCGTCAAGACCGAGCAGTTTTTCCACTTCCAGCTCTACCGGAAGACCGTGGGTATCCCATCCTGCCTTTCTCGGAACCTGATATCCTTTCATTGTGCGGTAACGCGGGATCATATCTTTGATCACTCGGGTCAGCACATGACCGATATGCGGTTTTCCATTTGCAGTCGGAGGTCCGTCATAAAATGTATACATCGGATTGCCCTCCCGCTCTTTCATGCTCTTCTGGAAGATATCATGATCCGCCCAGAATTTTTCTACTTCTTTTTCACGCTCTACAAAATTCATGTCAGTAGATACTTTCTTGTACATGTCTTTTCATCCTTTCTTCTTGATTCCTTTTTTGACGCATTTGTTGATTCATTTGTGTTTCATTCATTGAAACAATCATGAGATTTTGCAAAAAGTGTATTTTTCTCTCCGAAACATGCTTCGGAAAAAACAAAAGACTTCCGTCCTGTAAACAGGACGAAAGTCTGAAACTTCGCTTATTACCACCTTTTACAACATACTCCGGCTTTCCGCCGTTTATATGCGTTCCGGTAACGGTGGAACTCCGTCGGCTCCTACTCCTTTTGTTTCGCCAGCCGCGACTCAGAAGTGATCTTCAGAAATACCTTACTCATACCGGACTCCCACCCTCTCCGGCTCGCTGGGACTTTCGATAAAACTTACTGTCTTCATCATAGTCTTTTTCAATCATTATCAGAAAATATTATACGAAACTTGCCATTATTAGTCAAGAGGTGAATCTGCTCTTTTCCCTATACAGCCCCACACACTTTGCTCACAAACATCCTATTCATTCAAATCGATCATTTTTCCAATTCTTCAATGATCTTCGTTACAGTTTCTTCCGACTCTCCGGTCGCCTTTATAATATCTTCGATCGGCATATTCATCTCCAGAAGATTGGAAATGACCGTTTTTGCCATTTGGGTCTGCCCTTCTTTCATTCCTTCTTTTATTCCCTCTTCCATTCCCTCTGATCTGGCTTTCCCTCTCTCCACCTCAAACTCTTCTTCCATTAATTCGCGCAACGCCTCGCACATCTTTTTATCCTCCCTGTTAAATTGTTGTGTATTTGCCCGCACAATCACATCCATCATCGATTGATACAATATATTTTTTTCATGTTTTCGATACTCGTCGATCAATTTACTCGTCATCTGACGTTCATGTAAATTATTGGTCAGACTCCGCAGCCACAGATTTTCTGACGGATCTAATTGGCTTGTAACTAAAATCTGGATCAGGATCTGATCGCCATATACATAGTAAATTCCTTTTTCTACTTTGTGTATTTGATATTTCCTAATCTCTCTTAAGTGCCGAATCAGTTTTCTTGGATAATTCGTGCTCACGAAAGTGATCGTCAGATCCTCGATTGAAATCGAATCCACATTTGATACATCTGATTTGTAAAAGCACGCATATCCGTACACTTTATAAAAATCATCCACACTCAGGTAATCCGTCGGACTTTTGTACTCGACCACATTGTACGTTCGAAAAATGCGACCGATATTTTTCCGGATCCGTCTTTCTTTTTCCTTTTTGATCAAAACATCGATCGCCATCGGTTTTGTTCCCAATTGATGTTCCGCTTCAAATGAAAAATACTCCGCCTCATCTCCCAACTCAATCTGTATTCCTGCAAAGAATGCCGGATGCCATTGAATCGTCTGTTCCTTTTGCTCCATTTAGAACCTCCTTTTTCTGTTGTATCAGGAGATTCCCTTTTTTTCGGAAACTCCTGCTTAATAAGTGAATAAAAGCATGAATTTTCCGAAAAACCAGAAGTGGGTTTAGATGCGCAGTCACCAGAATTGAAACTGCGTATAGAAGCTATGACTTTCGTATTGCAAATCTTTACTTATTTGGAATATTTCATCATATCGTCAAGAAAATAATGCTTTGTATCAGTATACCATCTTCCTTTCCCAAATAAAAGAAGAAGAACAAATTTCATCATTCTTCCTAATTTGTGAATGAACTTTGAAATCTGTTCTTCTCTTTACGAATTTCATCTGCTTATTTTTTCCGTCTCCGGCGTCTCTGTTTTCTCCTCTTATTCCGCTGATACCGGACATATACGATCCAACCTCCGACTGCGGTCGCAAGCACAGCAGCCGCAGATGCCCCGATCAGCACCATTTTTTTCACCGGACGTTTCTCTTTCGCTTGTTCCCCTGTCACAGCCGTAATATTTTTATTTTCGCTGTCAGAAACCTGTACGTCTTTCTCTTTCTGAAAATATGCATCACTCAGCAGAACTTCCGTACTTCCGACATTCTGCCCCTGTATCGTAAAAACCGCTGTTCCTTTCTTTCCCTTTACCTCGGTGATCTCACATTTGACCTGCGAAGTATCTGCTCCATTCGGCAGCACGATATATGCATCCTCATTTGTATACTTTGCGATTTCTTCCGGCTGTTCCAGTTTTGTAATCGGGACTTTGGAAAAATTCTGAAATACATAATCCATCATTGCTCTTGTATCGGTATATGCATCCACGCCGTAATCATAAAGGATCACTGCCGCCAGTTCCATTTCTCCATTATCTGCCATCGTCACAAGCGTTGTCATCGCCTGATCTGTGTATCCGGTTTTCCCTCCGGTACAATATTCGTAATAGTACGTATTTTCCGGCCAGAGCATCTTATGATTCTGCTGGAATACACGTTCTTCCTGTGTCAGATTCGTCACTCCGATCCGATATTCCAATGTATCCATAATCTTCCGAAACTGTTCTTTTTGATAAACTTCCGAAGCGATCAGCGCCATATCATGTGCGGTTGTATAATGCTGTTCGTCGTGCAGTCCATTCGGGTTCACCCAGTTTGAACCGGTACACCCAAGCTCTTTCGCCCGTTCATTCATCCTTGCAATAAACGTACTGTAATCCCCGTTCATCCGGTTGATCCCGGTACTTTCTGCCACAGCATAAGATACTTCGTTGGCCGAAGCAAGCAGAACCGCATACAGCGCGTCTTCCATACTGATTTCTTCTCCCGGTTTCATCCCGATATGCGCATCATCCCAGTTTAAAATGTCCACACTGTCCTGTGAAAATGTTACTTTATCTGTAAGTTCCGCATTCTCCAATGCAACAAGTGTTGTCAAAAGTTTCGTAATACTTGCCGGATAATGCTGTTCATCCGGTTTCTTTGCATAGAGGATCGCACCGCTTTTCATATCCATGACCACGGCCGAATGTGCATACACTGCCGGTCCCTGCGGCCACCCTGGCAGAAGATTTGTATCTGCCTGGCTTTCGAGAGACGCCTGTTTCTCCGCTTCCAGCTTTGCCCGTTCTTCCTCTGCGATCTGTTCCGGAGTTTTCTCTTCTTCTGGTGTTGTTCCGGCTTGCTCTCCCTCCGCAGATGCCGCCGATTCCGCCCCATTTTCCACCGGAGTTGTATTTTCTATCGTCGTCTCATCCGCTGACACCGTCATCCCGGGCTGCAGCGCAGCGAGCAGAATGGCAAGTGCACACGGCAGGATCTGTTTTTTCCTCATATAGTATGCCTCCATTGCTTTTAGACTTTCCATTTCTACCCAATTTTATCCCATATCATAAGAATTGTAAAGAAAAGATTACAAGAGTATTTCGCAATATTTAAGAAATAATCTCTACAAATGTTTTGTAAAAATCATATAATTTTCCCTCTTCTTCCGCACATAATAAAAAACGGCTGATCACAGCACCTGTCCGATATTTTTTCCGGATATGCGACAAAATTTCTTCCAAATTGTTCGGATATCCTTTTACAACTTCTTCTTTCATCAGACACGCAACATAAGACCGGTTCTTCTTTTTCCAGATAACTTCCGAATTCGGAAATCTCGAAATCTGCTCTGACGGAATTGTCAATCCACGTTTTTCTTTTTGAATATTTTGAGACTCTTGCACGCGGGAATATAAATAAGGGTTTTCAATATATTGCCGGAGTTTTTCAATTTCAATTAAATCAAAAGAGACGATACACTCTGTATCAATATCCGTTTCCATGTACGGATGCTCCCGCAGCTCATTCAATTTCCGGATCGCATCGAGTCTGCTATGTAATTTTTCAATACGACTCTGTATCTGAAGCTGTTCTGCCTTTAACTCCTCTATCTTTTTGTAAAATAAAATTTCATGCTTTTCCGGTGCGGAATGTTCCAGCTCATTTATTTGTTTAAGAGGAATCCCAAGATTTTTATAAAAAATAATATCCGAAAGACTCATCAGATCCGCAACCGTATACTCTCTATAATTATTTTCACTGTTTTTCCCGGGTGTTAAGATTCCCGTCTCTTCCCAATACCGCAATGTAGACGCAGACAGATCAAAAAATCGGGAGATCTCTCCTATATGAAATCGTTTTTCCATACACATTCCTCTCACTAAGTTTTGCTTGATTATATCAAATCCGCTCTTGACCTTCAAGCAACTTAAAGGTTTAGAATAAATCCGTAAAGGAGAAGTATTATGGAAAAGTTATTGATTTTTGATTCTGCCAAGGATGTGTGTTTTCAAAAGGTATTAAAATTTATCATCCCAACCTATTTAACCTCTTTATTCAACACTGTCTATACGATCGTAGATGGCATTTTTGTTTCATCCTATGTCGGAACAAATGCATTAGCCGCCATCAACATTGTATATCCGATCGTAAATATACTGACCGGCATCGCCCTCGCTTTCGCGACAGGAGGAAGCGCAATTACCGCTCTGCACATCGGCGGAAATAAAAAGAAAGAAGCCGATCAGACCTTTTCAGTTTGTATGGTCGCTTCTATCTTGTTGGAATGTCTTTTGTCTTGTTTCATCTGGCTTCATTTATCTGACTTACTAAAACTACCAGGTGCAACATCGCTGACGATAACCGACTGCAAAATTTATGCTTTCTGGTGGCTGATCGGCACTCCCGTCGTGATCGGCAAAGAACTGCTTACTTACTTTATTCGTGTAGACGGCGCCCCGACATACAGCTTTCTGACAGCGCTTTCCGGAGGAGTCCTGAATATTGTACTGGATTATGTTTTTGTAGGACGTTTAAAAATGGGGATTCTCGGCGCTGCTCTCGCAACAATCCTGGGACTCCTGCTATCATTTATCATGGGCGTTTATTATTTTATAAAATCTCCGAATACACTTCATTTTACATGGCATCCGCTCTCCGTAAAAACTGCATTTCGCTGTGCGGTAAATGGTTTATCGGAATTTGTAAATCAAATAGCAATTGCGATCACCACAATCGTCTTCAATCGGACTGCTATGATTTTTGCAGGAGAAGATGGAATTGCCGCAGTTTCTATCATCATGTATCTGCAGTTTTTATGTATAGGTGTCTATTTCGGATTTTCAATGGGAATCGCACCGCCCCATTGGTAATCTATGCGCTGACTTATTTCCTTGCGCCCACCGGCGTCTCCTTTTTTGCCGAAAAGAACAGTATCGTATATGAATTGGCAGTCACAGGAATGCGGATATACGGACTTGGATTTTTATTCTCCGGGATCAACATCTTTTCCTCGATCCGCATGATGGCTTATGACAAAGGATATTTTTCCGGAATCATCACTTTTCTTCGCTCCTTTGCACTGCTTCTGCTTTTTTTGATCATGCTGCCTGTATTTTTCGGACTCAACAGAATTTGGCTTGCCGTACCGCTTGTGGAATTTTTCACTCTGTTTCTTTCCGTAGTCTCACTGATCGCTTTTCCTAAAAAAGACGCTCTTCTAATGTACCCTTGACGTCGGTATATTTTTTAAAAGAAAAGATTCCCGGTAAGATGATACACGATACTCCTATAATAACCGCCCACATCTTACCGGGAATCTTTTTACCTACTATTCTTTCATTTTCAATACCCGATAATTATCCGGATTTTCATAATCTTTTCCGATACCGTCATCCGTGTAAAGATTATAAGACGATCCCGGATATCCGATCAGCTTTAACGATTCTTCGTTCAATTCATCCACCGTCTTTGCCGGATCTCCGACCGGAATACATTTTCCTGTTCGGATAAACAACGGCACTTCATCCAATGCAACTTCCACAAAATGATCTCCCGCCCCCAGGATTTCTTCCGTGATCGTTCCATCGGAAAGAAACTTCACAAATTTCATTTCTTCCGGCAGATAAACCATACGACCTCTCGCGTTCTGTTCATAGACCGGCGCGATCATGATCTCATTGCCGAGCATCATCTGATCTTCGATCCGCACCGCCCTTTGATCCTCAGGATATACAAATGCAAGCGGTTTAAAATAGAGATCATCCTGCAGCGCCGCTTTCATATATTCACTGTAAAGATACGGGATCAGACGGTAACGCACTTCGATCAACCCACGGAAATCTTCCGGATCCTCAAACTGCCAGCACTCCTGTCTCCGCGTACCTTTTGCCGCATGATTCCGCATCAGCGGAGTAAATACGCCAAGCGCCAGCCAGCGCATCAGAAGATCTTTTGTCGCATCTGCGCCAAAACCTCCAAGATCGGCTCCTGCATACAAAAATCCGCACATATTCAATGACGGCAGCATTTTCAAATTCAACAGAAGATGCGACCACCAGGATTTATTATCTCCGGTCCAGATTCCGCCATAGCGATGCATGCCGATATAAGAAGAACGTGAAAACATTAAAAAACGTTTGTTCGGTTCGATCCGCTCAAATGCCTCCCCCGCAGCTCTCGTCATATAATACCCATACAGATTATGCACTCTGTCATGGCGAACTTTGTTTCCATCCATGTTATGATAAAACCGTTTGTAATCTTCATGGCTGTTCGCCAGACTTCCAAGTTTTCCCATAAGTACCCATACCGGCAGATCGTTTGACTCATCTTCCATCAGATCGTGCAGCAGCGCTTTTGTCTCTTCCATGCTTTCCTCGGAATAAAAAATCGACGGTTCGTTCATATCGTTCCAAAATCCCTCGATCCCCTGATCTGTCAGAAAACGGTACTTATCTCCAAACCATCTTCTCGCCTCCTCATTCAGAAAATCCGGATAATGAACGGCTCCCGGCCATACGGCGCCTACAAAATTACTTCCGTCTTCTCGCTGACAGAAATAATTTCCTTGCACGCCCTCCTCGTAAATAGAATATCCGTCTTCGATCTTTACCCCTGCGTCGATGATCGGAATCAGACGGATATGATCTTTCTTCATCTCCTGCACAAATGCCGGAAAATCGGCAAATTCTTTTTCATTTAAGCTGAAGTCTTTAAAATCCTGCATGTAATCAATATCCATATAAATCATATCAAGCGGGATATGATGCTCCCGGTATCCTTTCAATACCTCACGGAAATCATCTTTTGTCTCATATCCCCACCGGCTCTGTCCGTAACCAAATGCAAATTTCGGCGGAATATAACTTCTTCCGATCAGTTTCCGGAACTGCTTCACAATATCATATGGGGAATCTCCCTCGATCACATAAAGATCCAGATCCGCATTTTCACAAGTGACACAAAGTGTATTCATCTTCGTGTAACCGATGTCAAATGTCATCGTAGACGGATAGTCAAAAAATAATCCAAAATTTTCTTTCCCTGCGATCACGATAAAATTATGCGCCGCATAAAGTGATCGTTTGTCCTCCGTATGTTCCGGATCATCGGCACAATCGCTGATATAACAATAACCGCGCTTATTGATCCCGCGATTCGCCTCGCCGAGCCCGTAAACAATATCGTCTGCATCCATCTGATATACAAATTCAAATCCATCATTCAAAGAAACCGTACCATATGGTATCTTTACTTCCTGCACCTCTTCCTCCGTTTTCTCCGGCTCAATAAAAACAGTCACTGCATCTGTCCGGATCGGATTTCCATATACAAATTTTCTCGTCATCTTATTTCCTCCCTTTTACACTGACGCTAGTGTCGATGTACACCGACGCTAATCACATTATATAAACTTCACCTTGCATTTTCTTGCATCTTTTCATAAAATAATGACACAATATTGACTTTATATGGATCAACTATTTCATTTGTTTTACATGCCCATCCGCAAAAAAGGAGGATTTTATATGACACCGCACACTTTGAAACCGGAGTCTTCCGAAAATATCCGAACAGACGCCTCGTTTCGCGAGACGATCGCTCATGGTACAAAGCAGCAGCCGATCACCGGAATTTCTTTTCAAAGCGGCCCCGGAACAATTTATCCGGATCACTTTTTTGTTGGAAGGCACTGGCATCCGACAATTGAGATCATTTTTATAAAAAAAGGAACTTACAAATTTGAAATCAATCTGGAAGAGTTCATTTTGCATGAGGGCGATCTCTGTTTTATCAATGCCGGGGATCTCCATCAGATCACGGGATTCGATTCATTTACGATGCATGAAGTCCTTTTATTTGATCCGCAAATCCTTTCCTTTTCCTATCGGGATGAAATTCAGGAGCAGATCATCGCCCCGCTCCTGGATCAAACTCTGATTTTTCCACATACCCTGCGAAAATCAGAAGAGTTATACACATTTATCCTCCCTTTCATAAGAAAACTTTTGGATTACTCCACATCCAAAGAAGATAACTGGTATTTCCATTGCAAATTACTTTTATTAGAACTACTGACACTGCTGCATAAAAAGTCTGGATTCGTCCCGGTAAATATCCAGCTTTCCGCCGTCGAACGTCAGAAGATCAGCCGTTACAAACAGATCATATCCTACATTGAAACCCATTTTTCCGAACCGGTTTCTCTTGCGCAGATTTCCGCAGCCGTAGGGCTCAACAGCCAATATCTCTGCCGGTTTTTCAAAGAATTTACCAGCATGACGCCCATTCAATATCTGATTTCCTACCGGATTGACAAAGCCTGTCTGATGCTGGCTGATACGACTGACAGCATTCTGGAAATCAGCTTAAACTGTGGATTTGAAAATGTCAGTTACTTTATCCGGAAGTTTCATCAACTGAAAGGATGCACGCCGAAAGAATATCGAGATCTTTCATCATACAAAAGACCGCCGCATGAATAATGGGATCCATCATTCATACGGCGGCTGTACATGCATTCTATTTCTTTTTTATTCCCCTTACAACAATGACCACGATCACTGCCGCGGCTGCAAGCATCACGAGCAAGATCGGCAGCATATTTGCTTCGTCTCCTGTCTTCGGAACGCTTACTTCCGGTGTATCCGGATCGTTCGGTTCTCCCGGGTTTGGTGTATTCGGCTGATCGCCTCCCGGCGGTGTACCCGGATTCGGATCTTCCGGCGTCGGTTGTTCCGGATCCGGTGTTGGATCTGGGTCCGGGGTCGGTTCCGGGTCTGGCGTCGGATCTGGGTCCGGGTCTGGCGTCGGCGGTACATCCGGTTCTTCATATTTATTCGTAAATACTGCACCATTTTCCGGATAAGTTACCGTGGCTTTCAGTTGACCGTTTCCATCGTCTGCCACATAAACCTGAATGTCATAGACAGTCTCATCATAAACGATCGTTCCGTCTTCTCCTCTTACTTCCGCCAATGTATAACGATGTTCTCCCTCTCCGACTCCGTCTTCATAAGTCAGGTCAAATCTTATTTTTCCCTCTGCGTCATTTGCTGCGCGTGCGATTTCCGCACCGTTTTCGCATAATACAAATGTAAATTCACCCTCTGCAAGATCTTTTCCAAGCAAAATCTTTCCTGCTTGGATCGTCACATTAGCCGGCGCTGCCGCATAACTATTATGAAATACAACCTGTTCAAGTTTTGTCACGCGATCTTCCGCATAATATTCCGGTTCCGATACCGCAAGGGTTCCGTCTCCATTATCCGTAACGATCACCTTTGCCGTATATACCGTCCGGTCATATACAAGACCGTTGCCGTCATTTCCGATTTCCGTGATCGTATACCAATGTTCCCCGATCAAACCTTGAAGCTGTTCCGGCGTCGGATTTTCACCGATTTCCGCAAATCCAAATTCCGGGAACACAATCATTCCGTCTGCACCGTTTGACGCCTTGGAAACGATCGCTCCGCTTTCATCTGTCACGAGAAAACCGAACTCTCCGGCTTTCATGTCACGACCGGTCAGTTCTTTTCCCGCATACAGCCGGATCACCGGCGCTTCTCCGAATTGCGCATGATAATCATTTATGAAAATGATCTCGTCTGCTGCTTCACCGTCCCTGCTGTAAACCGGAGTTCCGGCTGTGAGCATTCCGTTTCTGTCGTCGGTCACTTCAACCGTCACGGTATAAACTGCCGGATCATACGTGATTCCACCGATATTTCCTGTGTTTTCTCTCAATGTAAATGTGTGAGTTCCTGCATTTTTCAGCGGGATATCTGCAAATGTGATCTTTCCATCCGCATCGTTTGCCGCAAGCATCGGATCTGCCAGATCATCTCCCGACAACTCAAATGAGAACTGATTTTCTTTTAATGTACCCGGCTCACTTTCCTGACCAAAATACGTCAGTTTTTTTGTCGCATCGATCGTCACTTTTGCAGGCGCGGCATCGTATACGTTCGTAAATGCTGCCGTTACGATCCCCGTCTGTCCATTGGACGTATCTCCGTTGATCTTTCCGCTCACGGTCTGTTCATTTGCCGTATATCCGTCCTCTGCGATCTCCGCTTCCGTCACGATATATCCGGCGCCGTCCGGAAGTCCTGTGATCAGAGCTGTCTGTCCATGTTTCAGAATCAATGTATCTCTGCTTTTCAGTTTTCCGTCTGTCACAACCGGTGTTCCGTCTGCGTTTGTGATCGTGTAATCATAAGTTCCCGTCAGCTCGCTCTGCGCATTTTCCGCAGCGGCGTCTTTCAATATTACTGTAAATGCAAATTCCTTTGTCTCATCGATCACAGTTCCCTGTTCCGGCTTTGTCTCCACCGTTTTTGTGATCGCAAGTGCGCCGTCTTTCGGAAGCTCTGTCACCACTTTATTTGTCACTTTCGGATCGTCTTCTCCGATCTGTACTTTCGCCTCGTTTTCAATCTTCTCGACCGCGCTCTCATTGATCCTACCTTGGAAGCTTACCGTTTTGTTCACGCCCGGCTCTACTGCGTCCAACGTCCATGTGATCGTCCGGCTGTCCGCATCATAAACCGCATGATCTCCCGCGCTTCCATCTACATAATCCAAACCGGTCGGTATAATATCCGTAATGATAATATCTGCCGGCGCATCTTTTACATTTTTATAGGAAATGGTGTAGGTAAGGATTTTTCCTACCTGTGCTTCCGCATCGCCTCCGATCTCTTCCACGTCAACCTTTTTCCCCGGAACAAAATTTTCAACCTTGTTCGTCACGTTCGGCTGATCGGATCCGATCTGAACCGTTGCCTGATTCTCAATGCTGTGATCGACCGCGCTCTCATCCACTCTCACCCGGAAGCTCACTGTTCCGCTTTCGTGCGGCTGCTTATTTGGCATACTCCATGTCACGGTATTCGACGCCGGATCATATACGCCGCCGGTTCCGTCTGCGGAGCCCTCCACATAGGTCGTTCCCGCCGGAATGGTATCGGTGATCGTAATATCTGCCGCGGCATAATTGCCGTCCGTATCTTTTGCATCATTCACCCAGTCGATCTTATAAGTCAGAATATCCCCCGGCTGAACGAGCATCTGATCCAGATCCGCTCCGTTTTCATCTTCGACGGTCTTCTTCTGTTCGCTGTACACATTATAAAATGATGCTTCCGGAATATTGGTGTCGCCGTCATAGCTTACACTTTGAACTTCCAACATTCCCTGACCACGATCAACGACACTCACCACAACATCCCATGTATGATTGTCATATACCAGATCCGCCTGTGGATTTTCCGGGATCTGCTCAGTGATCGTATAGGAATAGTCTCCGATTGCCGTGTAGGCGATCTTTCCGAAAGCGCCCCTGTGATCCGGCGCAGATGCGTCCACTGTGATGCGTGACGTCTTCGTCTTATCCTCCGGATTTTCCACTGCATCATCCGGCATCGGAACGCCCTCCTGAGCCGTCAGTTCAAAGGTAAACTTATCTTTCTCTTTCCACTCACGTCCGATCAATTCTTTTCTTGCCTGAAGCTGTGCTTCTGTCGGTACGGCTGTGTAAATATTTTCAAAGAATTTTGCATTTTCACTGTATGTAACAGTCACATATGCGATCAATTCCCCGATTCCGTAATCCTCTACCCGGATCTCTACAGCCGCAGAAACATTGCTATATGTAATACCGTCTTTTACAAATCCACCCTCTCGTCTCTCTTCCTCGGTCGCGTCTTTGTAAGTCACCGTAGTTCCGTCCGCCCTCTGTTTCACAGCGGTATCCGGGATCACCTCGCGCACGGTGTAATTGTAAACGCCCGCTTTATCAAATGTAACCGGACCGAATCCAAATTGCTCCGCATTTGCCTGTGTCACAATGATCTGTGGGGACTCCGGCGCCGGCGCTCCGTTTTCTGCCGTCACTTCAAAGACAAACTGATCGTCATCTGTCCAATTGCGCCCTGTCAGCTTTTTAGTCAGCGGTGCAGTTGCCGATGTGTCGTATACCGTCACAGGCGCTGCCTGATACCTGTTTGTAAATGCTGCTTTTGCAGTCTCTCCTTTGGAACTGTCATATACGACTTCCTGCGGATCTGCAATGCTGTTACCAGCTTCATCCACAAGCTGTTTCACCGTAGTGATCGTATGCATCTTTCCCTTTTGATCATCCAATACCTGAATTTCAATCCGATACTCTGATCTGTCATAAGTTACGCCCTTTAACGGCAGACCGCCCGTTTCTGCGTTCGGTATTTCTTCACTCACAACATACTCATACGTTTTTCCTGCATCTGTCTGACGGAAAGAAACGTTTTCCATCACACTCATGATATCCGCTGTTCCCTCGCCTGCAGCAGCATTTGTAAATCTCCGATCAGACGCCGCTAATTTTGCATCCGCCTCTTCTTTCGTCGTGCCTCCTGCAACATCTGCCGTGCAATCTGCACCGCTCATCGTAAATGCAAATTCACCGGCTCTCAACTCTCTTCCGACCATCGTCTTTTTTACAAGAAGACCACCGTAAGTCATATTGGTCTCATAGCTGTTTGTAAATCCGGCACGATCTGTCAAATCTTTATCTGCATCTGTGACTGCCAGACTGTTATGATATGAAACTGCCGCGTTCAGCGCGCCTTTTCCGTCGTCCGTTACTTCAACTTTTACAGTTGCCGTATGTCCGTCATAGATCATACCGTTATCCGTTTTTTGTGGGATCGTCTCTTTCACCGTAAATGTATACGTTCCTGCTTTTGTAAACGTAATCTCCGGGAATGAAAATCCTACCGGATTACTTCCATTTTCTATTGCCTCTGCGCTCAACGTCTCCGCAGTTTCATCATTATCTAAAATTACCCAATCCTCTGCGAGCGCATCTTTCGTTGTCTTCTGATCTTCCGCATTTACATATGCGCGGTCATCCGCCGCAAGCGTAAATTCATAGCTCTCACCGTCGAACCATTCCCGTCCGGTGATCGTCTTCTGACCGTTTATCACTACATTTTCTATCGGTTTTGCTTCGTATTCATTGGTAAACTCCGCTCTCGTGATTTTGTCGAGCACCTTGGAGTCTTCCAGCGGTCCGTCTTTGTATACCGTGGACACCGTCACAATAGATTCTCCATCCGGCTCTTTCACGACTTGAACTGTCATATGTGCATAATATGTAGTGCGGTCATATATAATCCCATTTGTATCCTGAGGGATCTCTTCTGTGATCTTATACACATATGTGTTGCCTACATCATCTGTCGTAAATGAGATCTGTCCAAAGGAAATCGATCCGTCCGCTGCATTTGTCACTGTTATTTTTCCATCTGCAGCGCCATCCGGCATCGGATTCGGAAGCTCCTTTCCATCCCCATAATGGCCGTTTGCCTCCATTACGAATGTAAATGCTCCCTCTTTCGGATCCGTCTCTTTTCCATTCTCGATATAATATTTGTCTCCTAACAAACTGATCTTTGCGGTCTCCGCAGAAAATGTATTTGTGATCACTGCCGGTTCTCCTAAAGCAACCTCATTACCTGTCGTCTGTCCGGCGTCATTTTCCCACTGAATCATCTTTACATTTGCTGCCAACGCGCCTTTTCCATCATCCGTAACAGTTACCGTCACCACATAAAGTGCGTCGGAATAATTCACTCCCGGAATCTGCGCGCTTTCTTCCGGCGTTTTCTCGTAGATCACATACCGGTATATTCCGGGTTTCACATAAGTGATCTCACCAAATGTCACGATTTTTCCGTCTTTCACCGTTGCTCTGATCCCGGTTTCTTTTCCGTCTGTATACGCTTCCTGATTTTCACCCGGTGTCGGAAGCGGAGCCTGATTAATTCCTGCCAGTCTGATTTCAAATCCGTCTTTTCCTGCAAGTTCCCAATTGGAAAATTCTTTCCGGGCTTTTATTTCCCCGGTCACCACTGCCGGTTTCACCTGATATGTATTGATAAAGTATGCTCCTGCTTTCTGACCGGCTTCCGGAATCGTGCCCGCAACACTTTGTGTCAATTTATCTGCCGTTCCGCCGCCAATCGCCGTCGCATCTTTAAACTCAAAATATTCCGGCCATCCCGGTGCTTTTGTATCTTCTGTTACTATATATCCTGTTCCCGGTTTTAATCCGAAAATCTGCAGCTTCTCGCCGTGCTTTATTGTCTGTGTGATTGTTCCGTTCTCAACTTTTCCGGTCAGGTCATCTTCAATGACCGTTTCGTCGGAAGCCTTGACAATCCTCATCTTATAATTGTTCGCAAGTGTTTCTCCTGCCGCCGGCGTCAACCGGATCGTAAACGGGAATTCCTGTTCTTCCCAATTAGCCGGTCCTGTCAGACCATCCGGGATTTCCACGGTTTTTCCGATCTCGAGCGCCGCATTTCTCTGATTTTTCACCTGCACAACCATAGAACCGCTGAATAGCGGCGTCAGATCCTCGTTCCGTATATCGTCTTTCAGCTCACTCGTAACGTCAAAGGCGGCATCGCCATAATTCTGTTTGACAGCACCCATGACCATCCGGTATCCCTCTCAAATCGTACTTTTCCGCCTGCCACACTTGCACCGTACTGTAATGGCTCGTCCCCTTTTCCGTAACTCAGCTTTAATACTTCATCGGAAGTATCCTGCCAGGTTAATACGCCTCCGTTCTCCGTTCCTGCTCTTCTCGTGACAATGATGTCGGAAAGTGTCCGGTTGATCTCATCGTAACTTGCAAACTGTGACATAGAGTCCATGATCATTCCGACTCCGTTTTTCGTTACAATTCCGTCGTTTTCGATTCCGGCATCCGCATGGACACCGTTCTCGTCCACGATCACCTTGGTAACCTTGTCATTCACAATATATCCGTCCGGGGCAGATATTTCTTTCAAATAATAAATTCCGGACGGCAATTTGTCGAAATATCCTCCGCCGTTGATCTTAATACAGTTCTGTTCCCCTGTCAGATCTCTTGTTTCCTCTGTCATAAACGGCTTTACGCTGTCCGGGATCACTACTGTACCAGTGACCGGATCTGCCTGTGCATCCGCCTCCCTGTACAATCCGAACTTCGCTCCATTGACCGGATTTTTTGCATCGTCGACTTTCTGTACATACAAGCGGTTCTTCGGATCCGTAACGTAAATCCTTGTTCCGAATTGACGTTCAAAATTCTCCGCTCCACTGCTCAGTTTGACGATATCTCCATTGTCTTTCGCATAATAATAACCAACCGAATACTTGGTATTCTCTTTCTTATCCGCACTTAAAAGATAATAATACTTCCGAACATCTCCGGGAAGCTGTGAAATCTGTGCCTGATATTTTCCATCCGCCCCTTTTTTGAAATAATATTTGCTGTCATCCGACAACGTCTTGATGTCCTCCAAAGATTGGATCGGCGTCAGTTTATATCCCTCCAGCGCATTTCCTGAAATACCGGACCACCCGTCCTCATCCTGCGGCAATGCCGTTCCGATATTCTTATCTCTTTTCAGAACCACTGCAAATACCTGATCGTTGTCCGTGATCTGATAGTCGTTCTTCCCATCGGTAACATGATCGCCTGTTGCCGTCACTGATAATTTTCCGGACGTCGCACCTCTGGACTGCCATTTATTTTCCGAGATCAATGTATTGGTAGTCGGTTCATATCTCAGATAAATATCATTTGTTTTTCGATATCCTGCCGGAACAGAAGTTTCCTCTAATACATAATATTTTTTTCCGGCTGCATACTGTTCGCTAAAATTGATGACCCGATTACTGCTGTCAATAAATGTCATCATTCCGTTCATTGTCGTTCCGGTGGCGACCGCCTCGCCTTTGCTCTGATAACTTGCATCAGAACTGTACAATGTAAATTCTGCGCCGTCTAATGCGACTCCTGTCTCGTCCACTTTGATAATATCGCTGGACGGAACCGAAACAAGGTTTGTCATTAACTTTAAGTTGGAATTTCCATTTCCACGCTCTAAATAAAAGAAATCAAGCGTATGGTATGTGTTATCGGCAAATGTGTTTCCCGTCTCGTCCATTGACCGCTCCACATTTGCCTTTTCAAACATTCTGCCAATCGTTGTATCGATATAAACTTTATCTTTTCCATAACTGCTTCCGTCCTTAACCGTTACAGATCCATCATGGAAATTAATATCCAACGTCAGCCTGTCATGTCTTCCGCCGACATCGCCTACAAGCACGCCGTCGATGAATATCCATACGTCATCATCTCCCGAGAACTGAAAGGTCATATCCTGCCCGTTTATCTTTCCGTCTTCCGGCTGCATAAAATAAGACGTCATATGCATTCCAAAATAATGATTCAGATTTCCGCTTATACTTGTAACAGAGCTGACAAGGTCTCCTCCCTGTTCTTTAAATATTTCCCCGGCCGTATCAAACGGGAAAAATTGTCCTTTCTGGTCATCCGCCACATAATTCGTATTGGCAGTAACTCCCGGTGCATCATACAATGTAAATGCATTCGATTCTTTATTAAATTCCGCAAAATTCTTCTGACTGTCGTAGTAATAATATCCGTTCTCATCAAGCTGAAGAAGTCCCTTTACATCGGAATAACCGGCTTTTCCCGCTGTCGGAGCCTGATCGAACAAGTAAGATAACGACTGTTCTTTCGTCTTATCATTTCCCCCGTATGTCAGCCCCTCATTCAAAACAGGCGCGCCGTTTTCCAACTGCATTTTTACCATGCTCGTATCTTTCGGCCACATACTTTTCGGATATTTCGCATATGGACCGCCGTTTCCCTTTCCCTCGGTGCTCTTTCCGGTCCATGCATTGATACTGGGATTTTTCTGATCTCCGTAAATTCCGTTTTCGCTTCCATAAGAGGAAGATGAAAACTTCAGATAATGATCCTTGTTGATCCCTTTACTCTGAAAATCACTCGGATCAGCATTATCCGCCGTACCTTGCTCCACAAGCCAGTAATCAAACAGATCGATCTTCGTATTGCTCGGAGAGATTCCCTGTACAATATGATCCTGCACCCCTGCTTTCTCCGTTTCAGCTTTCTCTGTTTAGGCCTGCACTGTAATCCCACTGCCGATCAGCATCAATCCGGTCAACGCTGCAGCTATCCTTTGGAAATGCCCCTGTCTTCTTCTTTTTTTACCCATTTTGAGACCTCTTTACTTTTTCAGACTATTCAGGTTTATATTTACCTGTTTTTATGTATTTTTACCAAATCATCATACCATAAGAAAGATATTCTGTACATCATAACGGACATAAAAAACTCCCGAAAATCCGACATTTTTTCGGATCTTCGGGAATTTTCCTCTCCTCGTCTGAAATTCTGTATTCACATTACTTTTTTAACTTCACACTTTAGCCTCTCCCGCCGCATTTTGGGACATTTTCCGCATTCTGTTTTCCTGATACGGTCGGAACAAAAGCCATAGAAACGCTGCGATCAAAATAAGCGCCGCAATGGTTCCTGCGCCAAATAGACCTGTACTCACCCATGTTCCGATCTGATACACACAAAGTGAAACTGTATACGCGAGCAATGTCTGGTATCCGATCGCAAACCAGAACCATTTCCCGTTGTTCATTTCCCGTTTGATCGCTCCCATCGCTGCAAAACACGGTGCACATAACAGATTAAATACAAGGAATGAATACGCCGCTGCCTGCGTCATCGCCCCGGAGAGTGTTCCCCAGATTTCCGCGCCGTCTTCGGCCACCTCCCCAAATCCATATAAAATTCCAAACGTTCCAACGACATTTTCTTTTGCTACAAGACCGGTGATCGCCGCCACTGCCGGCTTCCAGTTCCCCCAGCCGAGCGGAGTAAAGATCCACGCGATTCCGGAACCGATCGCTGCCAAAATACTGTTCTCCATATCTTCAACCATTTTGAACGTTCCGCCCTCAAATCCGAAGCTCTGTGCAAACCAGATAAAGATCGTTGACAGCAAAATGATCGTGCCCGCTTTTTTGATGAAAGACCAGCCGCGCTCCCAAGTACTCCGCAGTACATTTCCAACGGTCGGAAGATGATATGCCGGAAGTTCCATAACGAACGGCGCCGGATCTCCCGCAAACATTTTTGTCTTTTTCAAAATGATACCGGAGCAGATGATCGCCGCGATCCCTACAAAATATGCGCTCGGTGCTACCCAGGACGCTCCGCCGAACAACGCGCCTGCGATCAGTGCGATGATCGGAAGTTTTGCCCCGCATGGGATAAATGTCGTCGTCATGATCGTCATTTTCCGATCCCGGTCATTTTCGATCGTTCTCGAAGCCATCACTCCCGGGACACCACATCCGGTTCCGATCAGCATCGGGATAAATGACTTTCCCGACAATCCGAATTTTCGGAAAATCCGATCCATAATAAATGCGATACGCGCCATATACCCGCATCCCTCCAAAAACGCAAGAAAGAGGAACAGCACGAGCATCTGCGGCACGAACCCGAGTACCGCGCCGACGCCGCTTATGATTCCATCCACAAGCAGTCCGGTCAGCCACGGCGCGCACCCGATTGCCTCCAATACACTTTGTGCGCCGGGGATGATCCATGCTCCAAACAACGTATCATTTGTCCAGTCCGTTAAGAGCGTGCCGACTGTCGTCACCGATACATAATATACAAGGAACATGACTGCCGCAAAGATCGGAAGTGCCAGAAACCGATTCGTTACAATACTGTCGATCTTATCGGACGTTGACATTGTCTTTTTCACACGTTTTTTATAACAGTCTTCAATAATGTTCCCGATATAATTATAACGCTCTCCCGTGATAATACTTTCCGCATCGTCATCCATCTCCGTTTCACAGCTTACAATGTCCTCCTCGATATGCCGGATCAATGCCGGATCCAAATCCAGACTTTCCCTTACTTTTTCATCTCGCTCAAATAATTTTACCGCGTACCACCGATCCATACTTTCGTCTACGCGCCCTGCGATCGCCTCTTCAATATGTGCAAGCGCATGTTCCACACATCCGTCAAAACGATGCGCCGGCTGATTTTTCTTTTTTCCTCTCGCGATCGCAACCGCTCTCTGTGCAAGCTGATCGATCCCCTCTCCGCGCAGAGCTGAAATTTCCACTACCTTACATCCGATATCTTTTCCAAGCTTTTCAATATCCAGTACCTCACCGTTTTTTCTGACAAGGTCCATCATATTAACTGCGACAATAACCGGGATGCCAAGTTCTGTAAGCTGCGTTGTCAGATACAGATTTCGTTCCAGATTCGTTCCGTCTATGATATTGATGATCGCATCCGGCTTCTCCCCGATCAGAAAATTTCTGGAAACGACTTCTTCCAATGTGTACGGCGATAAGGAATATACTCCCGGAAGATCTACCAGGATCGCTTCCTCCGCTTTCGACGTATATCCTTTGATCTTTCCCTCTTTCTTTTCCACCGTAACTCCCGGCCAGTTTCCTACAAACTGATTCGAACCGGTCAGTGCATTAAACAATGTTGTCTTTCCGCTGTTTGGATTTCCGGCCAGTGCAATTTTTACTCTCATTTTAATCCTCTCTTTCTCATCTGAATGTTGGAACATTTTCTTTTCCTGCTTTATATTATAGGATTGCATATTACGCATAATAAATAGATATTAGTTTTATCTAACTGTCATTCAAAAAAATAAGTACCCGCAATCTGCTACTGTACTTCGATCATTTCTGCATCTGCTTTTCTTAAAGATAACTCATATCCCCTGACTGTTACCTCAACCGGATCTCCCAGCGGAGCGACTTTTCTCACATAAATCTCAATATTTTTTGTGATTCCCATATCCATGATCCTGCGCTTTACCGCGCCCTCTCCGTGAAGTTTCACAACCTTTGCACTCTGTCCGCACTTCATATCCCGTAATGTCCTCATTGTACTTCCCTCCTACTAAACGATAATCTTCATTGCCATTTCTTTACTGACCGCCACACGCGAATCTTTCACCTTTACGATCAGATTCCCATTGATCGTGGAGACGACCATGATCTCTCCACCGATAATAAAGCCGAGATTTTCCAGAAATCGCTTTGTTTCATCTCTTCCGGTGATCTTTTTGATCTGCATTTCCGTGCCGATTCCTGCCATTGTCAAAGGCATATCCTCCACCTGCTTTCTTTTTCATATGCAGTTAGTATACACTTACTTCCATTATAAATCAATAACTTTTTTCAAATTTTATGTCAATCAGATAAAATTCTCCAATCAAATACTCCGCGAAAATGAAACTCATTACTCAACGAAAAAGAGAGGCACACGTTTTTCTCGTATGTCCCTCTTCCTCCGGTACGGTTCATCAAACAGAATCTTATTCTTTTTCCATACCCAAAGCGAACACTTTCAATACACATGAACTCTTCCATATAAAGCGATTTCATGCCGCAGGGTCTCAAAATCGTGTGCAGTATCATTTTACAAGGAAGTAGATTGAGGCGTACAGGGGGGTACGCCAAATGATACTGACGTAGTAAATGGTCTGCACACGATTCTTGAGACTGGTTTAAAAGTGTTCGCTTTGGGTAATCTCTCCGTTATAAATCTGTTCCAACTGCTTCTCTGTCAAATCTACATGGTAAAATAATTTAAAAAATTCGCACACTTCTTCGTCAACATCATAATTCAGATATTCCGGATAAATCAAACCGGATAACCAGCGCACACCTACAAGACGGTTCACTGAAATCGGACGATCCACCCAGCTGAAAGGCGCATTCGGCGTACCGTATACTTTCTGCTCCTGCACAGCCTTTAAAGACGCATAATCCGGATTGTTCAAAATTGCATCTGCCGCAGAACTTCCGCTCATATCTGCTTTCGGCTCTCCATTTACAACGATCACATCCGGATCCCATGCAAGAAGCTGCTCCGCAGAAATCTGCACGCGGGATCCGTCTCCGATTTCCAGATCCGCCACATTGACTGCATGAATCATATCGATAATCTGTGCATGCTCACTTCCGGCAGGCGCGGTTTCCAGAGAATCTTCACCATTTCCATAATAAATCCGTATCTTTTCTTCCTCCGGAACATTCATTTCAGCAATATCTTCAAACGTTTCTTCTGCATAAGCCGCTAACTTTTCCGCCTCTTCTTCTGCTCCCAATACATCTCCCATAAAACGATAAGCTTCCGGAGCTGCCATCAGATCTCCATCCACCGCGACAACCGGGATGCCCAGACTGTCCGATAAGGCATCACACTCCGAAATAAATGCATCGTTGATCGTGCCTACATTTAAGGCAATTTCCGGTTCTTCTGCAATGACAGCTTCGTAATTGATCGAATCCCCCATCCCGAAATTCGGAAGCGTCTCATATTCATCAAGGATCACACTTTTTTCTATATCATTCAGTTCATAATTCCATCCCAAAAGCTTATCCGGAACCAGCGTATACAAATAAATCGCAGACGTCGGCTTTGGTGAAAATACGGAATCGATCTCCGCCGGAACTTTCACGGTTCTTCCTGCCATATCTGTGATTTCCCGTACCTCTTCCGAACCTTTCGTTTCTTTTGCTTCGGTCTCCTGTTTTTCATCCTGAACTACATTTTTTTCCCCTTGCTCCGCATTTTTTGCACATCCGGACAATGCTCCTATCATCAGAAATAATACGATTCCTAATGAAATGCTTCTTTTTCTTTCTTTTCTTTCCCTCTTTTTCATTTTCTTCCTCCTTTCATTGACATTCCCATGGAATTGCGCTATTCTGTTTTTATCGAATATTTTTTAAAAAGTATTCGTTTAATAAGAGACTAGCACAACAAATAATAGAAGTCAAGCGAGTAAACAGATTCACTTGAATGGAGATCATAACCTATGAATAATTCCGAATATACAACTAATACAATACAACGACGGAAATATCGCATCCTTTTATTCGTTTTATTCGCCGTTGTTTTGGCAATCTTTCTTTGTTCTTTCTGGATCGGATACTATCCGCTTTCTCCGCTTCAAGTCGTGGAAGCCTTCCTGTCCAAATTCGGGTATTCCAAAGAAATACTTCCGCAGGCTGTCACGATCTTCTGGAATATCCGCCTGCCAAGGATTTTATCGGCAGCTTTTATCGGAGCTTCCCTCGCAGTCGCAGGCTCTTCTTATCAAGGAATGTTCCGTAATCCGCTTGTATCGCCGGATATTCTCGGCGTATCTTCCGGCGCTGGTCTTGGCGCTGCATTTGCGATCCTGATGGGATGCACAGACTGGCTGGTACAGGTCTTTGCATTTATCGGCGGAATCACTGCGGTTACGGCATCTTATCTGATCAGCCGCAAATCCGCACATTCCCAGACATTAAGCCTTGTACTGACAGGTTCCATGATCATGGCGCTTTGCAATGCCGGTGTTACAATGATCAAATATATTGCCGATCCCAATGATGTACTTCAACAGATCACATTCTGGCTCATGGGAAGTCTGACCAAAACAACAATGAAGTCTTTCCTCTGGAGTATCATCCCGATGCTGATCGGTCTGCTGATCATTTTTCTGCTTCGCTGGCGCATGAATCTTTTGACTCTGGATGAGGAAGAAGCCCGAAGTCTGGGAATCAATATACGCACTTACCGGCTTATTTTTATCGGAGCTTCTACGCTGTTAAGCGCTGCCGCTGTCTGTCTCGGCGGTCTGATCGGCTGGGTAGGGCTGATGATCCCGCATATGGCACGCGCTTTCGTCGGCGCCGCTTATGAACGCCTGATTCCTGCGAGCGCACTTCTCGGCGCCGGATATTTGATCTTAATGGATGACCTTGCACGTTCTCTGCTTTCCATGGAACTTCCGCTCGGTGTGATCACTTCGATCATGGGGGCTCCTTTTTTCGTATATCTGATCATCAAACGTAGGGGGTAATATAAAAATGCTTTTAGAACTACAAAGTGTACATGGAGGCTATGGAAAAAAAGAAATCATAAAAGGGGTAGACTTCCATGCAGATCATGGAGATATTGTTTGCCTCGCCGGTCCGAACGGTTGCGGAAAGACAACACTGTTTCGTCTGATCCTCGGTTCTCTTCCTCTATCAGACGGACACATTTTCATTGATGGGACTGATATTCAGACTCTTTCACCAAAAGAGCGTGCAAATCTGATTGCATACATTCCGCAGTATCACACGCCGATTTTTTCCTACACCGCTCTTGAGGTCGTGATCATGGGACGGGCTTCCCATTTTTCCGCATTTGAAATGCCGAAATCCATTGACCGTCAGGCAGCCTTCCATGCGCTGGAAAAAGTCAATGCACTACATCTTGCCAATCGTCCCTATACTTCCTTAAGCGGAGGTCAGAGGCAGCTCATTTTGATCGCCCGGGCAATCTGCCAGTCTGCAAAAATACTGATCATGGACGAACCTGCCGCCAGTCTCGACTATGCAAACCAGCAGCGCCTGACTTATGTAATCCGCTCTCTTGCACAAAATGGATACTGTATCATCATGTCCACTCACAGCCCGGAACATCTGGCCTCTCTCGGCAGCCTCGTGTTGCTTATGAAAGATGGAAAATCTGCTTCTTTTGGAACTTCAAGTCAGGTTATCACACCACAAAACCTGAAACAGGTATATGAAATTGATATGGATGTTCTGACTGTCACAAACCGCCACGGTGCCAAACGTACTATCTGTCTGCCGGTATAACCGCATAGAAAAGCGAAAAAGGAGATCTGAATATGAATCAATGTTCTGTCAATCATGTATTTCTGACCGGGAAAAAACAAATAGGGAAATCCACATTCCTGAAAAAAGTACTCGCTGTTTATCCGAAGTGTCCCGCCGGCTTTTACACCGTTCGCACCAATGCTTTTCTGGAAACTTCCTATTCTGTCCATCTTTTTTCTGCAAAACTGCCGGAAAAACAAAGGATTCCCACAGAAGAAAATCTTCTTTTCCTATGTGGAAATCCTGCTTATGATCCAATCGAACGTTTCAATCGTCTTGGTTGTGCCGCACTTTTGCACTCCGATGCTCCATCCCTGATGATCATGGATGAACTCGGTCCCAATGAGGGAAAAGCGCTTGATTTTCAAAGAGCTGTCTTTTCTGCACTGGACGGATCTGTTCCGATCCTCGGCGTACTTCAAAAAACGGAGGCTCCTTTTTTGACAAAAATTCGCCATCATCCGCAGGTGCATGTATTTGAAATCACCGAGGAAAACCGGAATGATGAAGAACTGGTCAGACACTGCCGGAAAATTCTTAAAATATGAAACAACAATTCTGTGTTTCGTCTTCACTCCTCGTCAATAATATAGGAAGATACCTCTGTCACCATATCTACCTGTGAAATACAAGCTGAGTAAGATTATGTTCTTTCCGATCCCATAAAGTATCACTACTCCTGTAAATTTTTCGCGCCTTAAATCAATATACCTTCCAAATGATCCAGCTCATGCTGACAAATCTGTGCAGTCCAACCGTCAAGTTTCAAATTTTGTTTCTTCCAATTCATATCTAAGTATTCAACTTCTATCGTCTGATATCTTGTTGTCTTACGCACTCCCGAAAGAGATAAACATCCCTCTTCTGTTTCATAAGGCACTTCTTTTTTCAGCAATACGGGATTAAACATTACCACATCCACAAATCCCATGTTTACAATGATGACTCGTTTTTTCACGCCGATCATATTCGCTGCCATCCCAACGCACCCTTCACGGTTTGCAGCTAACGTATCCATTAAATCTCTTCCTACTTGAAGATCAGCTTTTGTCGCCGGCTCAGATTTTTGTCCCAGAAAAAATATATCTTTCATAATTGGTTTTACCATTTTATCCATCCCCTATTCCCAAGGTTATTTTTTACAAAAAAAGCATCCCATTATTTGCATTTTCACAAATAACCGAACGCTTTGGGTTAACCGTTCCATGAGGGAATCGAACCCCCAATTGATCCTTAGGAGAGCGAATAGGTAGTGTCAATTCCAGACAAGAACTATCATTATAAGCCCTTTAAAGTCAAGGCTTTTTTCTACTTCCGAGTCAAATCAAGTCAATCTCTGTACCCCACATATATGCCTTAGATAAGACCTGTTTATTAGCAGAATATTTGCATCAGCTAATACTTGGGGAATACCTTCGTGTCACCACCATTATGAAAAATATGGCTACCATTCTTCAAGCATTCGAGAATGATAAACAATATGAAATTGAACTGATTTCTACATATATAATACCGTACTTTAGACTGGTTGTCTACGGTGTTTTGACTACTGATAATGTAAATTTATTATTCCAACATTTTTCCTTCTAAATAGGAACATCGCAAGTAATCCGGATTTGTATAATATACATTAGAATTAAAATCCCTTCCTTTTTTTCGTATATTGTGATTTTCATTAAGACTTTTCGGGCATTTACCTGATTTAAACATACTCTCCAGCAATATCAACATATTCCAACATATTATGAATAATATCACCTCTATTGGGGAAGGTTCTCATTTTCCATAGCATCTTTCCGTACATAGAACGTTCCCCTCCCTGAACCGCACTTTACAATTATCTCTTCTTTTGTAAGCTTATTCAATGCATTTAAAACAGCTGATCGACTACCAATCGGGCATGCTGCGATAACCTCCGCACCAGTAAATTTACCTATTTTTTCAGTTACATAATTTTTAACAACATCATATACCGTACTTCTATTTTTTTCTGACATCAATCCAACTCGCTCTTCAAATTCTTTGTAACAAGCGAGAATTACCTGAAGCATATACTTAATAAAAGGAGTTGGATCATTCTCTTCCTCGTGCCATCCATAATCAATTCGTTCCAATACATCGTAATATGCATCTTTGGTTTTTTCAATCTGCTTCTCTATACTGATATACTTTCCAACTTCATATCCATTTTGATACAGAAGCAATAAAGTCAGTAATCTGCTCATTCTTCCGTTTCCATCATTGAATGGATGGATACAAAGGAAGTCAGAAATAAATGTTGGAATTAAAATCAACGGATCAACCGTTTCCATTGCCAATGTTCTTCTATAACTTTCACAAATTGCCTCTATTGCCTGTTCTGTTTCATACGGTGACAACGGAATAAATCTTGTTACTACTGTTCCATCAGCCTTTGTCTCATTGATATAATTCTGTGTATTCTTAAATTGACCTCCATAGGAAAGACCTGCATGTTTTAACAAATCACGATGTAATTGTAAAATATATGCTGTTCTAATTGGTATGAAATCATGACTCTCATGAATGGTATTAAGTACATCACGATATCCAACAATTTCACTTTCATCTCGTGATTTAGGTGTTGTTTTCTCATTCATAAGCTGTTTAATACGTGTACTTGTTGTAACAATACCTTCTATTTTATTTGATGCCTCTGTACTCTGTACACGTGCAATTTCTATCAAACGCTCCAGTTCAACCGGCTTCTGCCTTGTAAATAATTCCTGACGCCCTTTACATTCATGAATTTTTGCAATATATGACACGACTTCTCCATCCCACAATCTATCCGCTAATTTCATATAATCAAACTTTCTCACCTCTACACCTACCTTCCTTAAGTTTATCATCCATTCATTTGTTCTTTCGTCCATATTATACCCCATTTTGGATGAAACTTTCAATAGTTGGATAAAAACTGCTGTTTTATATTTTAACTTGCTGAAAATTCTGCACATCGAATTTTCCACTAAAATTTCACTATTTTTCATTACTTCATCGCCTTTGCCAACGAAGCCAATAGTGCTTTCATTTCCGGATTTGCCAATACTTTTGCAAGCAGCTCTGCATCCACATCATCCGGCACATCTACTGTCTGAGTTGTGGTTTCCTCTCGCATCTTTGGATCCAGATTTTTCTTCTCATAGAACGCTTCCTCGAATAATTCTGCATTTCGTCTTCGATCCTCATCAATAATATGGGAATATACATCTGTCACCATATCAACCTGTGAATGGCCGGAATCCCCTTGAACCGCTTTGATGTCTCCTCCATTCAGTTTTAATTTATAGGTTACACTGCTATGTCTTAAACTGTGGAAGACAACCGGAGGAAGATTATGCTCTTCGATCAGTTTTTTTAATTGTCCTCGGATTGCCCCTGTACCAATCGGATTTCCAAATGTCGTTGCCATCACCAGATTATAATCTATATATTCCTCGCCTAGCACTTCTTTTACTTCATCTTGTTCTGCTTTCCATTCAACCAACATATTTGCAACGCTCTTTGGAAGAAACACCTTACGGATACTGCTTTCTGTTTTTGGTGTTTTCAAAATCTGAACAGTTGTGTTGGTTTTGTGCTGCGAAGGAAATACCAGTAAGACATCTTTTCCCTCCAGATCTTTTAGCGATTCCTTTTTTACCCGTTGTGTTTCCTTATTGATATAAACATATGCACGATTTTCTTCGATTGCTTCCGGAGAAATATCTACACAATCCCAGGTCAGACCAAGTAATTCGCCTAACCGCATGGAACAGGAAAATGACAAATTGATTGCTAGCTTCAATCGTTGATCTTCACAAACGCCCATTGCATACATCAATGTTTCTGCAGTCCAGATTTCCCGTTTCTGTGATTTATGTTTCGGCACTGTTGCATAGATACACGGATTTTTTTCTAACATCTCCCATTTTATTGCCTGCTCGAAACAATTGCGGAGTAATTTGTGAATATCTCTGACAGTACTCGCTGACACATATTCATTTCTCTTATTTCCCTTTGCCGGATTTCCTACTGCTTTTGTCTGCAACAATCCCTGATAGAATCTTTCCATAAAACGTGTATTGATCTCCGAAAGTTTTACAGTTCCAATCATAGGCTCAATATAATTTCTGATCAGACTAACATTCCCTTCATAAGTGGACAATGCCCATTTTTCTTTTCCATATAGGGAAACGTACTCTGTAAGCAGATCTGACAATGTATTGCACTTTCTAACAACAAGCGATCCCATTTCCTGTTTATATTCTATTTCTCTTTTCCTCTTCTTTGCCTCTGCTTTTGTGTCATATGTTTCCCATTTCTGTTTCCGTTTGCCGGAATCATCCTTATAGTTATAAATCACATTAAACTTTCCTTTTCGTTCTCTGATCGATGCCATATTAATTCCCTTTCCTTTCTCTTTCTTTCAACCATGCTTCAAATTCATCTCTTTTTACTCTGGATATATATCCAATCTTTACTGACGAAAATTTCCCATCATCAATCCATTTGTAAATCATTCCTCTACTGACCTTTGCAAGAAATGCTGCCTCGTCAAATGTTAGATAACCAAGATTTCCATTTTTGCTACGGTCTCCGGTTTTGGCTAATTTCTTTCGTCTGTAATTTGCCAGACTAAAATTTTGTTCCATTGACAACTCTTCATAATCGTTGGCCGGATCCAATTTATAATGATCTTGTCCATCTAAAAATTTCTGAAAGCTCTCTTTTGTAATTCTTTTCTTCTCTGCAATTTCAATCGTTTCAAAAAAATGGCTGTATTTAGAATTCTTCAAAATCTCATATACCTGACGTCTTGGAATTCCCAGAAGCCTTGCCATTTCCGGCATGGTAATTGTTGCTCCTTCCAGCTCCTTGTCCTTTTCCCTGTCTTTCTGTGTGCGATATTTCGATTGCTTCTCATACCATTCCTGAAAAGATTTTTTCGGAATCCTGATCCAGTAATCAACAGTAACTGTTTTTATACCGTCACGTCTAATCAGATCATAAACCGTAGTTTCACTAATCCCCAACATCTTGGCAACTTCTGATATGGAATAAGACCATTTTTTTAGGTTTTTCCCCGGTTCTTCCCCGTTCACTTTATGATACTTCACCTGGTTTGCATACCATTTCTCAAAGCTCGCAATATTCACTCGCATCTGTCCTGCGATTTCTCTGCATTCAAAATAATTTTTCTGAACCAGCCAGTATCTACCTGTCTTCTTTAGTCCCAAAAGATTTCCCATCTCCGGAACTGTCATCCAATTTTTTTCCTTTGGAGGAAGCCGCTTGTATTTACTGTTCTCCTCTATTTCAGAAAGCACTTCTTCAAACGAAGTTGCTTCTATGATATCGTAATTCATCTGATCGACTCTCCTTTCTTTTCTGCATCATACATCATTTTCAAATAAAAAATTAGGATGTCGATTGTGACTTTTCTTCCCAACTAACATCCCAGATTTCCTTTACTCCGGCTGATTATCAAGCCAGTCATCAAAACTCTTTTTTGAAATTCTGTACTTTCCACCATCCAACTGGATCCAACGAAATTCTTTCTTTTTTAATAATGCATAAACCGTCGGGCGACTAACATCTAAAATTTCCTGTACTTCCTTTACGGTATAACATCTTTTTTCTGACATATGAAAACCCTCTTTCTTCTTTAAATATACGAAGGAAAAAGATCCTTCTATATAACGAAAGGAAAAAGCGGATTTTTACAGGGTAACATAACATTTTTTTATTTTTTTAACTTTTTTTCTATCTCACCCTGTATTTTGCCCTCTGAGCCTTTCGTTATATGAGAGGGTTAATCTTTCAAGAGCAAGATCCACCCAGTAATACGGTATCGCCGTTTTGGCTTTCCGATTACTCTGAGTTTTATCTTGATGTGGATTACGCTCCCCATACCCTCGTTACTGACATTCACAAAATGTCAGATTGGCTTCCACATAAAATGTGTACGCAACACCAGAAGTATCAGAAGGGACAGCTGATATTTCTAGTGGAGTGCCCTGAAGTTGGAAGCACTCAATTAAGGGAGGAGGAACATGGCACCAAAGAAAAAAAGAAATGAAATGAAACACTCTAATATCATTTGTTTAAGATTAAGTGACATTGAATTAGAGTTAGTCAATCATGCCGCTTCTCAGGCGAAATTATCCCGTTCTGATTATCTGAGAAACCTGATTTTAGATCACAAAATGGCTATACACTATGAAGTTGTCATTGATAGCCAAACAATAAAAATGCTCTTAGCAGAGTATGGAAAAATCGGCTCTAATCTTAATCAGATCGCAAAATATTTCAATACAGGAGGAGCGTACTCTAAATCTGTAACAAACGAAATCCAGCAATGTCTTTACGACCTCTATAGGTTAAAAAAGGACCTGCTAAAAATGATAGGTGATTATCGTGGCAATAGTGAAACATATTAAAAGTCGGAATGCAAACTATTCAGATGCTCTGAATTATCTCATCTTCCAGCATGATGAATCAACCGGAAAAATGATTCTCGATGAATTTAATCGGCCACTGCGAAGAGATGAATTATATGTGGATGGTCTCAACTGTAATCCCGATACTTTTGATGTTGAATGCTATGAATGTAATGAACATTTTAAAAAGAACCGAAGCAGATCTGAAATCAAAAGTCATCACTATATCATCAGTTTTGATCCAGATGACAAATCAGAATGTGGACTGACCGGGGAAAAGGCGCAGGAATTATGTTTAAACCTTGCCCAAAAAATATTTCCCGGATATCAGGCTCTTATCGTGACACATACCGATGGTCACAATGGTTCCGGCAATATCCATACGCACATTGTGATCAACAGCGTCCGTAAAGAAGCTGTCAGAAGGCAGAGTTACATGGATAAGCCCCATGAAGAAATTGCCGGATATAAGCACCGATCCACAAATAAATTCCTGAATTATTTCAAAAAGGAAATTATGGATATGTGCATCCAGGAGGGACTTCATCAGATTAATCTTCTCTCTCCGGCTGAAACTAAAGTGACACAAGCAGAATATATGATCCAAAAATCCGGGCAGAAAAAATTAGAAGAGACAAACAAAAAAATCATTGCAGATGGATTGAAACCAACTGCCACCACATTTCAGACACAGAAGCAAGAACTTAGGAATGCCATCAAAGAATGCAGCCCGCATTCTAAAAGCTTTCGGGAATTCCAATCTCTGCTTTTTGAAAAATATCAGATTTCCGTCATTGAAGAAAGAGGAAGATATCGTTATCTCCATCCTGATCGAGACAAACGGATTACAGAGAAGGCTTTGGGAACTCAATACGGCAAAGAACATTTAGAACAGCTCTTCTTACGAAAAGATCCGATAACCATTCTTTATGTCAGATCGCATTTACGGTTGGTGGTGGATCTTCAGAAAAATGTGAAAGCAATGCAAAGTCCCGGATATGCTCATCGGGTAAAAATATCCAATCTTCAGGAAATGGCAAATACCATTATCTATGTGCAAGAACATGGATACAATACCCAAACCGAATTAAAAAATGCCTTTTCCGAATCTCAAAAACAGTTAGATCAGGCAACAGATCAGCTTATGGAAATGAATGCAGATTTGAAAAACATCAACCGTCAGATCCATTATACCGGACAATATTTTGCACAGAAAGCAATCTATACCGAATTTTTAAAAGCGAAAAACAAAGGCAGATTCCGAAAGGAACACATCGCTGAAATTCAAGCATATGAAGAAGCCCGTGACTGGCTGAAATCTTTTTATCCCGATGGAAAGATGCTTCCTATCAAAACATTGAAGGAACAAAAAGCCAGCTTGCAGGAACAGATCGACCAGCAAAAATCATCCATTCGTTCTCTAAAGGATCTGACACAAGATTTAAGAACCGTAGACAAAAATGTGGAAGCAATTCTCCACAATCAGGTTCCGAAAAAGCAAAAGACACAGGAACCCGAATTATAAATCATTTTACGAAGGAGGAATTACAATATGACACAAAATGAATTTAATGTTGTCCTTGAACAACAATATCGAAAATGTGCCGATGTCCTGGCACACAAGAAGAAAGAATACACCGGAGACCGCATTGACCGCCTGAGTGCGTTTAAAATCGCTGCCTCATTACAGGGATGCACACCTAAGGCTGCTCTGGCCGGAATGATGTCGAAGCATGTCGTATCTCTCTATGATATGTGTTACTCTTCTCTGCTCCAATTTGACTTAGAACAATGGGATGAGAAGATCACAGACTGCATCAACTATCTCATTCTGCTGAAAGCATTGATAAAGGAGGAACAAGCCTATGGATCACATTGAGACAAAGATTTTAAATAGTTATACCATTCAGAAAGCAGCTCAAAACATGGTATTCGCAGCAAGGCTTACCCAACAGGGGCATTGCATTCAAAACATGGGTGATCTTATGGCTCTTTATCAGAAATCTTTTACGGATAAAACCGTAGACCGGATTGCCAGTCTACCTCATCCAACCGTACAAAAATTTACGGTGATCACCGTTGCGATTGTAGGGGCAAGCAGACGTTTTCTTGCACAGATCACTCGTCATCAAAACGAAGTGAAATTCATGAGTGCATCTCTGCAATATAGCAACTATTCAGAAAAAGCTGCATTTGCGATTCCATATGAAATCCTTTTTTCCGAACAGAGATACATTGATCTCTATCTGCAAAGCTGCTTATCGGATCTCAGATGTTATCAGGAATTGTGTTCTTTGGGATTTCATCATGATTCTGCCGGCTATGCCCTCCCCCATGCTTTAAGAAATATTCTGATCATCTGTGCTACACCTTATGAGTGGAAACATATGATCAGTCAGCGTATCTGCAGAAGAAATACCGACGAAACAAGAATTGTAATGTTGGACATCTGGCAGAAACTATATGAATTCGATCCGGTGTTATTTTCACCGAAGCTGACCGGTCCTTTCTGCCAAAGGGGATGTTGTGAAGAAGGTGCTATGTCCTGTGGAATCCCCATCCCAAAAGACTGGTCTCCATTAGAAATAATGAGAGCAGATTATCCTCTGCTCGTAGAAGGGAGGGAAGCTGTTTATGAAGATTAAATTGATCGACTTTGGGTTAGAGAAAGATCATTATCCCTTCCGACCTCATGAAAACGATGCCGGCGCCGATGTGTATATGCCTTATGACTGCACATTAAAGCCAGGAGAGATTGCAAGAATTCCCTTAGGATTTGGGCTCATGATTCCGGATGGATATGCCGGTTATGTCTTTCCAAGAAGCAGCATGGCTGCAAAAGGATTGGTCTGCGAACTTCCGCCTATTGATTCCGGATATCGTGGCGAAATTCATGCCATTATCAGCAATGTTAGTTCAGAATCCCAAATACTCCGCAAAGATACCCGTGTAGGGCAACTGGTTATCACTCCCGTTCTAATTGCCGACTTTGTTCTGGATCTCGGAGAAGCAAGAGATATTGGTGCTTTCGGAAGTACCGGGGAATAAAGATCATAAAACCAGAGGTGCCGAATGATATATCATTTGACACCTCGCACAATCAAAATAACTTACAGAAAGGATTTTCTATTATGATTACGTTTGGAAGAAAATTAAAACATTTGAGACAGAAAAATCATCTCACACAAAAAGAACTAGGTATTGCACTTGGCTTTCCGGAAGATTCTGCTGATGTCAGAATTGCACAATATGAAGCAGATACAAGAAAGCCTCGTGATGAAATCCTTGCTAAAATGGCTAAAATACTTTACGTACCAATCGATGTCCTCACCGTTCCAGTATTATCTGAACCAAGAGAATATGATGCTGCGTCCTTCTGGATGCATGAACTTTCTGCAGAATTATAATTTTTTTAATAAAATAAAAAAAGCAGGAAATCTTTAGATATGCTCTCTTCGTGATGACAGTTTATTATTTTACTGTCTCTCATAAAGGGAGCATATCATTTAGATTTCCTACTTAGCCAGAAATGAAGATTTTCTTGTAGTTAGACTATCAATCACACACAAACAGGAGTTCTTCTATAGATACATTTTATATTTTAAAAAATCATTAAAACTTCCAATGTTTAATATGAATAAATCCTTTCAAATCTCATTTTATATGACTTTTGCAAGCTGTTAAGCTAACTTGTGGAACATATGCCGAACCTTATCTATACGGCTATTCGGGCGGCGGGGTTGGCAAATAAATTTACCAATAGCTGGCTGGTATCCTTTTAACTCTGTCAAGCAGACTCCCTGCCCATTTGTGAAATAAGTTAAATCGTTCCTGTATTCTTGAATACATCTAGCAGGGATTTCTCCTTTCAGAATGACCTCGTCATTCTTTATCTGAGTACTTACAATATCTGCACAATACCTTGGAGCATCATGATACGCCCGTGAGAGATATTCCTGCGGTGCATAAATTTCAAAGTGGAGATATGGCTCTAATAGTTCTGTCCCTGCTTTTTTTAAAGCCTGCTCCAATACGATAGGGGAAAGCAGCCGAAAGTCTGCGGGGGTACTTACAGGACTATAATACAATCCATATTCAAAACAGATTTTACAGTCTGTCACTTTCCATCCATACAGCCCCTGCTCGCAGCCATAAAGAACCCCCTCCATAACCGCATTTTGGAACGATTGATTTAAATATCCAAGTGAAACTCTGCTTTCATACTGCACTCCGCTTCCAATAGGGAGCGGCTCTATGGACAACCCGACAGAAGCCCAGAAAGGATTTGGCGGGACTTCTATGTGGATGGTATATTCTGCTTTTCTAAGCGGTCTTTCCATATATATAACAGTAGGCTCTTTTATTTCTGCCTCCACATGATATTTTTCCTCAAGGATGGCACAAATGACTTCCATCTGCACATTCCCCAAAAAAGAAAGTATAATCTCATGCGTTGTAGTATCCACATAATATTTTAAAAGAGGGTCGCCATCTGAAATTTCTGTAAGTGCCCCAAGCAATATTTCCCGCTGTTCAGATTTCTTTACTGCAATCGTTGTTTGGAGCATAGGGAGAGGATTTTCAATAAATTTTCTCTGCGGCAACAGTATTTCGTTCCCCAAAATACTGTTTAGCTGCAAAACATCATTTGGTAAAATTACAATATCACCAGAGCAGGCTGTATCGGATGAATATAATTCACCGTTTGTCGGAACACACATCTCTGTGATTTTTATTTTCTCTTTTTCAGATATTCTAATAACATCCCTCAAATGCAATGTTCCGCTATATATACGCACATAAACAAAACGCCGCCTTTTCTCTGAATATTCAATCTTAAAAACCTGCCCGCATAGTTCAGATTGACCTTCAGGCGTTGATGAATAAAATTTACTGGCAATTACTTCTATAAGCTGCCGAATCCCCAGATTGTTTTTAGCGCTTCCGTGATAAACGGGAAATAACGTTCCGTTTTGGAATCTCCTGTTTTCTTCCTGTTCCAGTTCTGACATTTTAAACGGTTTCCCTGACATATATTTCTCTAATAGTTCATCGTTTCCCATAATTACCGCATCCCACTGTTCCATATCGTCATTGTCCGTTACATTTATATGGGGATGCTGCCCAACCTTTTGCTTCACTATAATTTCCGAAGAAAGCTTTGCTTTCATTT
>QFCH01000102.1_pt1 | contig 217646 bp, 195 predicted proteins | sample 5346071 | NCBI WGS metagenome assembly QFCH01 (sample SAMN09062255, study PRJNA434731) | Human gut metagenome, whole genome shotgun sequencing project. | isolation source: stool timepoint B chromium assembly | host: Homo sapiens | collected 2015
ACATAATTAAGAACAATCGTACAAAGCTGGTTGTTTTTTTGTGTCTAAATATTTGTTGTGATGATATTATGTAATAACTTGGGCAAAATATTGTTATTTTACATGTGATAGTATAAAGTTGCATATGCAATAAAATGAGGAGGGAAATTATGAGTAATTCAATCAGTCAGGATTTTAAATTATTTTCGTTATTGAAATTTGCATTACCATCTATGATTATGATGGTATTTATGTCACTATATACGATTATAGACGGTATATTTGTGTCTAGATTGGTTGGAAGTGAAGCTTTGTCAGCTATTAATATTGTATTTCCTGTTTTAAATGTATTAATTGCTGTAGGAATTATGTTAGCATCGGGAGGAAGCGCTGTAATCGCCAAGAAATTCGGGGAAGATAAATCCGAAGAAGCCAGAAGAAATTTTTCTATGATCGTTTTCATCGGCGTCCTGTTTGGAATAGCAGTATTAATATTAGGAAATATAGCAATTACGCCGATTGTACGTATGCTGGGCTCTACGCCGTTAATTGAGGAAGAATGTGTGACATATCTTAGCATTTCTCTTTATTTTGCGCCGGCATGTATGCTGCAAATGTTGTTTCAAACGTTCTTTGTTACAGCAGGGAAACCACATATGGGGCTTGCGGTAACGATTTGCGGAGGGATTACGAATGCAGTTTTAGACTATGTATTTATGGGGCCATTGCATATGGGGATTGCAGGCGCTGCGTTAGCAACTGGTTTGGGACAAATGATACCTGCAGTAATTGGCCTCTTCTATTTCTTTTTTATGAAGAACGATCTTCATTTTGTGAAACCTGCATTCGATATGAAGGTGTTAAATGACAGTTGTTTTAATGGCTCTTCGGAAATGGTCACGAATCTGTCGAACGCAGTGGTTACGTATCTATTTAATATTATTATGCTGGACTTGATGGGAGAGAAAGGGGTTGCCGCTATTACAATTGTATTATACGGGCAATTTCTGTTTAATGCTCTATATATGGGGTTCTCCATGGGAGTAGCTCCGGTGTTCAGTTTCAACTATGGAAGGAAAAACACAAAGTTATTAAAGAGAATCTATAAAATCTGTGTGTTATTTATTGTTATTTCATCTATGATCATTACAGTAATAGCATTGGCCGGTTCAGATTTAATCGTTGCAATTTTTACGCCACGTCACACTGAAACATTTGCAATAGCAGTGAGAGGATTTTTCCTTTTTTCGTTTAATTACCTATTTGCCGGAGTAAACATATTTGCATCTTCTATGTTCACAGCATTTTCTGATGGAAAAGTTTCAGCAATCATTTCATTTTTACGAACCTTTGCGTTCTTGGTTGTATGTATTTTGTTGCTTCCGAAAGTTTTAGGTGACAATGGTGTATGGCTGGCGGTTCCGGTAGCAGAATGTCTGACAGTATTTATATCCGTGGGCTTCTTTTGGAAGAAAAAGAATGTATATCATTATATGGGAAAATAAGGGAGTGTGTTTCTAGATAGTGCTGGAAAATTTCGATTTTTAAATAGGGCAGCGTCGACTTAAATAAGTTTGGCGCTGCCCTAAAATCATTCCATATTTAGAAATAAAAATTTCTCTGGCTTATTAATAATCTTTTCCGATGTCATCAGGTGTAAGTGTGACATATTCATGTTTACCATCTTTTGTTTTATGACCAACTAACAAGAACATCACAAGACCGATCACACAGTAAGCAATTAAAGATATGTAACCGCCTAAGTTTAGTTCCATACAAGAGCCGATAATGATCCATACGGAAATTACCATACCAGCGATAAACAGGAGATTTCCACCTGGTGCTTTATATGGACGTTTCCATTCCGGGTGTTTCTTACGCAGTACCATAGCGTCCAGACAGCAGGCAAAATATACAAGGCCTGCAGCAACACAGGATACAGCATAAATGTACTGAACCCAGTTATCGCCACTAAAGATACAGAAGAAAATAGTAAAGATTAATACAACTGTGTTAGCAGCAACAGGCTGACCTTTGGAATTTAATTTTGTAAATACTTTAGGCAATTGGTTTAATTGGCCGGCGCCATAAAGTACACGTGCAGATGAAGTCCAAAATCCCATTAAAGTAGTCAATGCATGGAGAATTCCGGCTACAATCGCTATGATCGCAATAATCTGAGGCATTGAATACATTTTAATAAACTCAGGTTCCGGCATACCCATTTCTTGAATCATTGTCCATGAACCCATACCACCGATAGCCATAACAACGATGAAGTATAAGATTGCAGGAACAAATAGTGCGGATAAGATGACTTTCCACATTTTGGAAACAGGGAAGTTCGTTTCCTCAATCATAGTAGGTGTCATTTCGAATCCAATAAATTTCAGTGAAAAGACAGCCATTGCAATGAAGACACCATGAAATCCCTTCGGGAATAATCCGCCGTCAGCTACGATATTTGATGCTGACCAGTGTCCGCTGAAAAACAGAGAACAGCTTACGATCAAAGAGCCGATAATCATGGTAAAGAAGAAAATATTAGCAAGTTTTCCCGTGATTCCAATATTAAAGTTAGAAATAATGTACCAAAGAACAACAATAGCGATCGCAACATATACAGAACTTCCTTCAGGGATTGGCACGAAGTAGCTAATTGCAGTAATAAAAATAAATGCCATCATAGGTGGTTCCACTACTTGCACAAGAAACATCATCCATTGGGCTGCCCATCCGGCTTTGTGACCAAAGGCACTTGTTGTCCAGATATCAACAGCAGAGGCAAATGGAAGCATTGCTGTTAATTCTGAGAATGTAAGTCCGATTGGAATCAGAAGTATAGCAAGCAATGGGAAAATGATGGCAGCACCTGCACCTGTTACAGAAAACCAGTAAGGTGCTTCTGCAAGCCAGCCACCGATAACAGCTCCGGATGCAAGAGCAACCATAGATACAAAACTAAGATTACGTTTTAATTTAGGTTCCGACATAGTACCCCCTCCTTTTTATAAGTATATTATGATAATGCCTCAATTAATTCGTCTGTGTTGATAACATGACAATAAATATTATTTAAAATTTCTAATTCATTGTCTTGAATTCTCTGTGTAGAAGCCATGCAGGCATCTTCGATCAGCCATACTTTAAAGCTTTCATCTGCAAGGCTGCGTACAGTTCCGGATACACATTGATCTGTCAAAACACCGGTAACGACAACGGTGTCAATTCCCATGTTATTAAGCCATAGTCTAAGGCTGGTTCCTGCTAAAACACTGTCAGTAGTTTTTGTAACAACGATTTCATCCTCCATTGGTTTTAATTCCGGTACAATCTCAGCGGATGGTGTTCCGGGAGGAAGAAGAAGCTCATTGTAGCCGGTTGCTTTCTGGTCTAAAGAACGATCACTTCCATCCTTTTTCTGGCACTGGATTTTTGCAAAGCATACATTCATATTCCGCTCACGAAATGCCTGCAATAATCTCTGGTTGTTTGGAACGACAACAGAATCAATCTTGGAGAAGAATGGCTCCCATCTTTCTGCTTCTGCCAGTTCTTCCGGTGTTGGATTTTCCAGAGCTGGTCTGGTAATGAAAACATGCTGCATATCAACAACTAATAGCGCTGTTTTCTTAGGGTCAATTTCGATTGCTCCCATGTCGTTGTCATTTTCGTAGTAAAATGACACATAGCGATTGTTTACTCTCATAAAAGATACCTCCTCTTGTAATAATAATTAAGATATGAATTGTTTGTATTATAAATACCTTCATAGAGAATGTCTATAGATAATGGAATGACTGATAACCATAACAAATCATATGACAAAAAAATAACGGAGTATGTTAATTTTGTGAAGTTCTTTGTTAAAATTGCTTTCATTTACTTTGCTTTGTGACAAAGATTTATGTTAATATTATGATAAAGTGGATAAGGTAGGTGACTGTATGTTCAAAGTGATTATTGCGGATGATGAGGTTATAGAGATTGAATATTTACATAAAATGTTTCAAAAACACTCTGAAGAATTTCAGATTACAGGAATAGCTTCTAATGGCGAAGATGTCTTAAGATTAGCAGAAGAAACAAAGCCGGATGCGGTTATTTTAGATATTTGTATGCCCGGAAAGAGTGGACTTGAAGCGGCAGAGGAGGTCAAAAAAAGATTTCCTGATACATGTGTTATTTTAAATACAGCATTTGCAGAATTTGAGTTTGCAAGAAAAGCCATTGAGTATCAGTTAGATGCGTACTTATTGAAGCCTGCTTCAGAAGAAATTATTATAGATACGATCAAAAATTGCTTGAAAAAGAAGAAGAAGGAATATAGAGAAGAAAAAATCGGAAATCAGAATTTGGATTGCGTGATTGCTTATATTGAAGCACATTATAAAGAAGCTATTTCACTAAAAGTGTTAGCTGATATTGCACATTTCAGTCCAACTTACCTTTCTCGTATGTTTCATCAAGAAATGGGGTGTACACTTTGTAATTATATTAATAAAAAGAGAATTGAAAACGCAAAACGATTACTGCTGAAAACAGAACAAAGCATACAAGAGATTGCAATTGATTGCGGGTTTATCAATATTTCTCATTTTAATAGAGTATTTAAGAATCTAGTTGGAAAGTCACCTATGGAGTACAAAAAAGGAAGTGAGAAATAATATGGATCTGAAAGATATTGTTACCGAAGAATTTCAGCAGGAAATCCAGGAGTCATTTGCATATGCAACAGGTTTTGGAGTTGTTTTTATCGATAAAGAAGGAAATCATATCGGTGAGGGAAGCAATTTTACCGATTTTTGTAAACAGATAAACTGTACAGAAGAAGGGGCAAAGTGCTGTGCCAGATCCAATTGTCAGGCAGTAAATATTGCATTAAAAACGCAGAAACCAAGTATTTATATTTGCCATGCAGGGCTAGTTAATATCGAGATTCCGCTGATCTGTGACGGATGTTATGCCGGAGCAGTGACAGCCGGACAGGTGTTTTGCTCAGAAGAGGGGTATTATCCTCAAGACTTCCATTCAAATGTATCAGAATGGTTGTCTGATGAAAAGTTGGCGGAATATTATAAGAAGATTAAAACATTGACACCTCAGCAGATTGAAGCAGTGGCTACTGCACTGGCCAATATTTCTAATTACATTTTGCAAAATTTTGCATATAGGCAGGCGCAGGAAAAGTTTTTGCTCTATGAGAAAAAACAGGCAGAACTGGAAAATCAGTTAAAGGATGCACAATTAAATATGCTCCAGAAGCAAGTGACGCCACATTTTATTTTTAATGTAATTAATTCAGCATCTAGAATGGTGGCGTTAGAGCAATATGATAAAGCTGAGAAAATGTTGAATTCGTTTGCCGGAATGATGCGGTATAATTTAAGAAATTTAAAGACGTATGTTACGATTGAGCAGGAACTGGATTATATAGAAAAATATTTATCTATTCAAAAAATACGTTTTGGATCAAGGATACAGTATGAAGTGTTTTGTGATGAAACATTGAAAACATTTTCGATTCCATTTTTTTCACTTCAGCCCTTAGTGGAAAATTCCATTGAGCACGGAATTTTACAGAAAGTGGAAGGTGGAAGCATATCGGTAATTTGTAGAAAGAAAGAAAATGTTGTCATGATTAAAGTAGAGGATAATGGAATCGGAATTACAGAAGAAATGCTTGCAAATATTAAAGAGAAGTTGAAGAAGAAAGAACGGGAGACGGTGGTAGAGCATATTGGTATTTATAATTGTTATCATCGATTGAAACTTTTTTTCGAGGAGAAAATGCAGTTTCATATTCATAGTGAGGCGGGAAAAGGGACGAGAGTAGAGATTGTGATTCAATGATGAAAAATTAACAAGGGACGTAGCAAAGTTTAACTTTGCTACGTCCCTTGTTAATTATATATCAAGCATATCTGACAAGATTTTATCGATACTTACTAATTTTACGCTTAAGGTGAAGATTTCAACTGCTGTTTTTAACTCTTCAACAGTAGGATAGGATGGTGCAATACGAATGTTACTGTCATGAGGATCTTTTCCGTATGGGAAGGTCGCTCCGGCATCTGTCATAACAAGACCAGCTTCTTTTGCTTTTTCAACAATTGCTTTTGCACAGCCATCTAAGGAGTCAAAGGAAATGAAGTATCCTCCGCGTGGAGCAAGCCAGCTTCCGATCTCAAGTCCTCCAAGTTCTTTTTCTAATGTATCTAAGACGATATCAAATTTCGGACGAAGAATGTCGGCATGTCTCTTCATGTGTTCTACCATACCGTGGATCGTTTTAAAATATCTTGCATGGCGTAACTGATTTAACTTGTCATGTCCGATTGTCTGGATACGCATCTGCTTACGGATATCAGCGAGGTTGGCATCAGAAGCAGCGATTGCACCGATACCGGAGCCCGGGAAGCTGATTTTGGAAGTAGAAGAAAATTTGTAAACCATATCAGGATGGCCCTCTTTCTTACATTCCATAAGAATCTCAAGAAGATAATCTTGCTTATCTTCATATAAATGGTGGATTCCATATGCATTATCCCAGAAAATACGGAAATCTTCGGTAGCAGGGTTTAATTTGGCAAAACGGTGAACCGTTTCGTCAGAATAAGTGATGCCCTGAGGATTAGAATATTTAGGAACGCACCAGATTCCTTTTACAGCAGGATCGTTATTGACATACTGCTCTACCAGATCCATGTCAGGACCTGTTGGTGTCATTGGAATGTTGATCATCTCAATTCCAAAATATTCTGTGATAGCAAAATGTCTGTCATAGCCCGGAACCGGACATAAAAATTTCACTTTATCTAATTTACACCACGGAGTACTTCCCATAACACCATGAGTCATAGAACGAGCAATGGTATCGTACATGACATTCAAACTGGAATTTCCGAAAATAACAATATTGTCTTTTGGGACTTCCATCATATCAGCAAGAAGCTGTTTGGCCTCCTTGATACCGTCTAATACACCGTAGTTTCTACAGTCAACCCCCTCTTCACATACAAGATTAGAGTCACTTTTTAAAACATCCATCATTTCCATGGATAAATTCAGCTGTTCGGTAGACGGTTTTCCTCTGGACATATCAAGTTTTAAACCTTTTGCCTTTACTGCGTTAAATTGAGCGTCAAGATCAGATTTTATTTCTAAAAGTTCTTCTTTTGTTAGTTCTTTATATGGTGTCAATGTTATGCCCTCCGTTTACTATAATATTCGACTTTTACTATTTTATCATATTTTGAAATTTCGTCAATGGCTTCCTGCAAATTTACAAGTAAAAATTGAATATTTTGCGAATCTAACAAATAAAATTGAAATATTAAAAACTCTTTCATTCAAAGTTTGCTATAAAACAAACAATCCGGAGGAGATTTTACTTGTTTCTGAGAGTTAAGATCTGATCGATCAGTCGGAAGGCTACTTCGTCTTTGCTCATGAGTTCTAATTCTGTTACGGAATCCGGAGTGATCATAGTCACAATATTGGTATCGCCTTCAAAACCGGCGCCTTTTTCTTTTAGATTGTTGGCAACAATCATATCTAAATGCTTTTTCTTAAGTTTCTTTCTGGAATTCTCCAGCATGTTTTGTGTTTCCATAGAGAAGCCGCACAGGAATTGCTGCTCCGGCTTGTGGGTTCCCAGATATTGTAAAATATCGTCTGTCCGCTCTAAAGCAATGGAAAGGTCTTGATCCGATTTTTTCATTTTTTCATCAGAAACAGAAGCTGGTCGGTAATCAGCAACGGCAGCAGCTTTAATGATGATATCCATATCCTGACTGCGTGATGTGACAGCCTCATACATGTCTTTTGCAGAAATGACAGGGATAGTATTTACAAACATAGGCGGGGTAAGAGAGGTCTTTCCTGTAATCAGTGTTACATTGGCGCCTCTTAGCATGCAGGCTTTTGCAAGGCTGTAGCCCATTTTTCCAGAAGAATGGTTGGTAATATATCTGACAGGATCAATGGCCTCCTGCGTGGGACCGGCGGTAATCAAGACATTCAGTCCTTCCATATCCTTTGGAAAGGCGCAGCATTTGTAAATATATTGAAGTAAGACTTCTGGTTCCGGCATTTTTCCGGCGCCGGTATCTCCGCAGGCAAGACGTCCACTGTCTGGGGTAATGACTTCCATACCGTATTTGGCAAGTAATGAAAGATTGTCCCTGGTAACCGGATTTTCGTACATTGCAGTATTCATAGCCGGAGCAATGAGCTTAGGCGATTTACAGGCTAGAAAGGTAGTGGTCAGCATATCATCGGCAATTCCGTGTGCAATTTTAGCGATCACATTGGCAGTTGCCGGAGCAATGATAAATGCGTCCGCCTGTTTGGCAAGAGAGACATGCTCTACTTGAAATTCAAACCCTCTGTCAAAGGTATCGGAAATACATTTGTGTCCGGTGAGTGTTTCAAATGTAATCGGATTGATAAAATTTTTAGCATTTTCAGTCATGAGAACGTGAACCTGTGCTCCTGATTTTACAAGAAGGCTTGCAAGAGATGCGCTTTTGTATGCTGCAATGCCTCCGGTAACACCTAGGAGAATTGTTTTTCCTTTTAACATATGAAGAAATCCTTTCTTTTTATAATAATGATCACTTGATGTGTCAGATTTTGATGATTCTCTTAAACTATAGCTTGTTTCTATTTATCTTGCAAGGAGGAAAGCCTGCAAATACAAGGATTGTATGTGAAATAGTACTTGTTATAGGAAAAAGGCAATGCTATAATACCTTCGTAATTGTATTGTATCCTGCATAAGGCAGGAATGATAACAAGGAGGAATTGAATAATGAAAACAAAGAAACATGACACTCGTTGGATGGTCAGTGTTGCACTTATGGGGGCAATCATTATTGTACTGGCGAATACGCCGCTTGGCATGATACAGCTTCCGATCATTAAGGCGACAACTGTACATATTCCCGTCATCATTGGAGCAATTTTACTTGGTCCGTCAGCCGGAGCAATCTTAGGGGCAGTGTTTGGAATCTGTTCGTTGATCAGCAATACGATGGCGCCTACTTTATTGTCCTTTGCATTTTCACCATTTATGAGTACAACAGGTATTTTCGGGGCAATCAAAGCAATTTGGGTATCTGTAGGCTGTAGAATCTTGATCGGTGTAGCAGCAGGATGGCTGTGGAAATTATTGGAAAAGGTGAAAGTAAATCAGGTAATAGCCCTGCCAATTGTAGGCTTTGTGGGCTCTATGGTAAATACAATCGCAGTGATGGGCAGTATTTATGTTCTGTTTGCAAAAGAATATGCACAAGCAAGAGAAGTTGGAATCACAGCAGTATGGGGACTTATTATGGGAACTATAACCGCATCCGGTATTCCGGAAGCCATTGCGGCAGCCGTTTTAGTCCTTGCACTTGGAAAAGTGTTGCTCTCAGTGTTTAAAAAGATGTAGAAATATAAAAAAATGAAATAAAATAATGAAATAAAATATAATAAAACATGAAATATACATTGACAAAACTCCTATATGTGTGGTATAAATATCTAGTGCGACAAGTACATATAGGGGATTGGTCAAGTGGTATGATAGGGGTCTCCAAAACCTTTGGCGGGGGTTCGATTCCCTCATCCCCTGGTAAAAAAGTCTGAAACATTTTGGTTCAGACTTTTTCTTTTGCTGTTTTGGATTTTAGATAAAAGAATTAAAATTCCAATGAGCAGGGATCTCTTTCGGAGCTTCTCCAAAAACACCTTCGTAAAGAGCGCTGTATAAGGCGCTGATACTGTCTTCCCCTTCTCGGATATCGTCTAATACATAATCCGGTTCATGAATGAGAATATCATATCCTTTTTTGTACTGTCCGGTTTTTGAAAGGGCGGTCAGATAACAGAAATGGATACGACTTTCTGTCTGTGTCTTTTCCGGCAGGCGACTGTAGCAGTCGAGAAGCTCGGAAAATGCTTCTGCGGAAATAAAGATGCGAAAGGCTTCTTTTACATAAGAAAGATCGTAGTCACAGAGTACAAGTCCTTTTCGGATGTAAGATACACATTTCTCTTTATCCGGGAATGCAAGTACAGCCAATGCGTGATATGCCCACGCTGAGGGCTGAAGTGCAATAGAACGCTTAAGCGCTTTTCTTGCTTTTTTGTATTTTCTATAGAACCAGTGCATCAGACCTAAGTGATAGTGTGCATACCAGTTTTCAGAATCCGTTGTTTTGACGGATTTTTTTAAATGCTCGTAGTAGATGGAGCTACATTGAAAATCACTGGGAATCTGGGCAGGATCTGCGGTGATAAAATTACCTTTTGTTAGCAGGTGCGTCCATTCATTTTCAGGACAGGTTCCAAAATCCAGATGTGTGGACAGTGGTTTTTTCTTGGGAGACACCTTTGCTTCCAGATTACGCATAGCGCCATAAGCACTTCCTGAAGAGACGATAGCCGCTTTTTGGTGTGCAAAAGATGAAGAAGTCCGAAGGAGATGTTCTAATTCTTCCGGTGAGAAATGGTGTTCGATATAATGGCAGGCTTCCTGAGAGGAATTGGTCTGTGGAAGCTGGACAGGTCCGTATTGTTCCATCCATTCCCACGCAGTATGTGGAGCCATAGGAAGACACCCGTATTGTGTCTTGCCAAGACCTGCTTGTATTTCAAGATAGGAGCCGGCGTCTTCTGTGAGAAAATGTTGCCAGCGGTTAGAGCCTTCATTATGTCCCCACGAAAATAGTTTCCTTGCGCGAAGTCTCTGCGTGGAAGTCTGAAGAAGACCATAGCCATCGGCATTTACATTTGCAATGTACTTTTGACATTCGCAGGGAATGTCAAAGAAATAGTCAGTTTGATCCGGAATAGATTCATAATGGAAAATATTATTTCCATCGACTTCAGGGACATTTACTTTATAAACTTCGTGATTTTTGCAGGTGTAGGCAGTGGCAGCAGGTACGATAATCTGTCCGGAAGAATATTCGGGAACCGCCATATTACTCCACCAATACATAGGAATTACTTGATCGGTGTGATTGACAATTCGCATCCGACAATTCAAAGTGTGGCTGCCTTCTTCCAGCCAGAAGTCCATTTGATATTCTGCTTCACGAATACGTTCGTATTCGTACATCCGAAGAAAAGGGACACCGGAATCTGTAGTACCGGAAGCAGTGAAGAGGGGCTCATTGGAAAGAGGTGAATGTCCGATAATGCCCATATTCCATTCTACGCCTCCGCTAAACCATGCGTTTCTTGTAGACAGATTACTAAAGCGAATCACATCATTTGTATAGAGAAGGTTTTTCCCTGTTGTTTTATCTGTTAATGACCAAAGGCGTCCACCAAGCTCCGGTAAAAATACAGCCTTAATATAATCATTTTCAAGAACAGCAGTATTTATGTCCGTTTGTTTTAATTTGCGGTTATAGGTGTTGTATTGGCGATAGGGATAGGCGGAAGGAAGAGTGCCGTATCCTTCGTATATCTCTTCTGTTTCACCTAGATGAAAGGTGAGTTGATTCTGAAGAATCTTCATGCCGCCAAGATCCGGAAGAGAAGAAAAAGAGCCAGATTCTCCGCGTAAAATTTCCATTTTTTCAAAGGTCAGTGTAGGTTTCATAAGCAGCCTCCTTTGTTGAAGATATTCTTGCTTTATTGTAAAACAAGACCGGAGAAAAGTCATTAAATATGTGTAGAAAAAGTTCTCAACTATGTACTGAAATAAATGGGAAAAAGAGCTATAATATAGGGAATGAGGAATGAAAATGGATGCTCTTTTTATTACCCAATTAAAAGAAGTGCTTATTCAACAGTTAATTCTGGCATAACAGTGAACAGCATTGTCCCAAAGCAGCAAAGTCCACCAATGACATTGGAAATCGGTTCTGCAAGAAATACACCTGCAACACCCAAACCGTGAATGTGTGGAAGAATGAGCGTGAGTGGAACAACGATGATTACTTTTCGCAAAATTGAAAAGAAGATAGCATGCTTGGCTTTTCCGAGAGATGTGAATGCACATTGTCCGGAAAATTGAAGTGCCATCATAAAAAAGCCGAAGAAATACAAGTGCATAGCGGGAATCGCCTCTCTGATCAAGGTTGTATCTTGGCTGAAAATACGTATAAAAAGATCAGGGAAGAAGAAAATTATGCACCAGACAAAAAAGGTATAGAGTACGCCGACCGAAGTGGTGAACCAGATTCCTTTTTTACAGCGGGATAATTTTTTCGCCCATAATTAAAACTTAATACAGGAGAACTTCCGTTCGTCAGTCCAATAATCGGAGTTTGTGCAATCTCTCTTACAGAATTTAAAATGGTCATGATGCTGATATAAAGGTCTCCGCCAAATTGCAGGAGTGTTTTGTTGCAGACAACTTGTACAAGACTGTTTGTAAAAGACACCATGAAAGAAGAGAGACCAAGCGCTGTGATATTTATTACCCTTGAGCGACTGAGCCGCATTGTAGAAAGCGTTAGTCTTAATGTTATTTGTCTGCCGGTTAAAAATCGGAGTACCCAGATGGCAGAAAGTGTCTGTGAAATGACAGTGGCGACAGCAGCTCCACGAACTCCCATGTTGAACACAAAGATAAAGACCGGATCTAAAATGATATTGGTAAAGGCTCCAAAAATCACGGTCATCATTCCAATTCTGGCAAACCCCTGACTGTTGATATAAGGAATCATTCCCAGTGCAGTCATTGCAGAAAGAGTGCCAAGAAGATAAATCGTAATATATTGTGAAGCATAAGGATAGGTGGAAGCACTTGCACCAAAGAGGTACAGGATTGGACGGTGGAAGAGAAGTCCAAGTGTCATCAGTATGGTTCCGGCAGTCAAAAGAAGAGAAAAAGCATTTCCCATTACAAGAGAAGCCTCTTTTGTGTCTCCTTTGCCAAGTGCGATTCCGCATAGAGGCGAAGCTCCGCCGAAAAGATTGGTAAATGCGGTAATCAGCATAATAATCGGAAAGCATAATCCAAGACCGCCGAGAGCTGTCTGCCCAACACCAGGGATCATGCCGATGTAGATTCGATCTACAATGTTATAGAGAAGATTGAGTATCTGAACTGCAGTCATAGGAAGAGCGACAGACAGAATATTTTTCCCTACAGTTCCTTTAGAAAAATCTGTTTGATGTGTGTTCATTTATATATCATCTCCTGTATTGCCGTCTGTTTTGACGACAGTGTTTTCTATTATTAATAATAACAGTGATTCTTAATGTAAGCAATGAAAGAAAGAGGATAGTTGTATGTATACATATGAAGAATTAAAAGAGTTTGTCGATCATTGTACAAGATGTGAATTATGCAAGACCAGAAATCATCCGGTTATGGGGAAGGGAGATTTGAGTTCTCCTATTCTTTTTATTGCAGAAGCGCCGGGAAAGAACGAAGATCGAGATGGCATACCATTTACGGGAAGATCCGGTGAATTGTTTGACCGGCTATTAAGCGAGATTGGTATGAAGCGAGAGGAAATCTATCTTACGAATATTGTGAAATGTCATCCGCCGAACAATCGAGACCCTAAGCAGGAAGAGCAGGAATCTTGTATACCGTATTTGAAATACGAAACGCTCCTTCTGCGCCCTAAGATGATTGTATGTCTTGGAAGAATTGCTGCGCAGCGGATTATACGTTCGGATTATCGGATTACGAGAGAGCATGGAACTTTTCAGGAGCGGAAAGGAGTTTGGCTGACCGGAGTATTTCATCCTTCGGCAGCGCTTCGGGATGAGATGAAGCTTCCGCTGATGCAGGAGGATTTTCGGAAGATAAAGGAGAAGCTGGATACCTGTGTTTAGGGCGTGTGCAAGAGCTGCTTGCGCCGGCTTTCCGATGGGGCAAGCAGCTCTTTCTTGAAAAAGTGTGGTCGCAGTATAGACTATTGGCGAGGAGGTAAGAAATACATGGAGTTTGGAGACCAGATCAGAAATATTCGAAAAAAAGAAAATTTAACACAAGAACAATTTGCAATCAAATTGAATGTCAGCAGACAGGCAGTTTCAAATTGGGAGAATAATAAAAATCTGCCGGATATAGGAATGCTGATTTTAATGTCCGATGTATTTCAGATATCTCTTGATCAATTAGTCAAAGGAGAAGATCATATGAATAACATGACGGAAAAAGTAATTAGTGTCTGCTGAGCAAACTGAAAACACTTGATTTTACTGACTTTTGCCCCATTTTCTGGTATAATGATTGCAAGGATTTTGACAAAAACAAATCGTTTTTCTTGCAGTTTTCTTACAGATTTTAAGTATAAAGGGGCTAAAACAATGTACAAACCGATCGACAAGTTACAGCATTCATTCCTCGATTTCAACCAACCTATGGGACTCCACATGAATCCGGATAACCGCTGGGTCAGACTGGCTGACCGAATCCCATGGGATGAATTCGAAGTAAAATATGCCAAGCTGTTTCCAAGTGATACGGGTAATGTTGCCAAGCCTCTTCGCATGGCATTAGGAGCCCTGATCATCCAGACCAAGTTCCAATTTTCCGACCGTGAGCTTGTGGAACAGATCGCTGAGAATCCGTATCTGCAATACTTTATCGGGCTTCCCGGTTTTCGGGAAGAAGCTCCGTTTGATGCAAGTACACTGGTTCTTTTCCGTAAACGCATTTCAGCAGATATGCTGATGGAAGTAAATGAGTATCTTCTTGCTCACAAGGAGGATGACAAAGATGACCATACTCCTCCATCCGTAGGAAAATCCGGTGATGATGGTACTGCAAAAGAAGATACAAACAAAGGGACTCTGACACTTGATGCAACCTGCGCACCTGCAAACATACGTTATCCGCAGGACATCTCGCTTTTGAACGAAGCAAGAGAAAAGCTGGAAAACATGATTTACTGTTTTTGTAAATGTTATGGTCTTAAGTTGCCAAGAAGATACCGCAAACGTGCCAGAAAAGAGTATCTTGCATTTGCCAAGAGCAGAAAGCACACGGCAAAGAAAATCCGCAGCGCACTCCGCAGACAGCTTGGCTACGTGAAAAGAGATCTTGGCTATCTGGAACAGTTCATGAGTGATGGATACGCCATGACAGGTAAGGATATCGGCCTATATCTTACCATCATCAGGCTGTATGAACAGCAACAGTATATGTATGATAACAGAATCCATTCTGTAGAGCATCGCATTGTAAGCATTTCGCAGCCATGGCTTCGGCCGATTGTCAGAGGGAAGGTCAAAGCACCTGTTGAATTTGGCGCAAAATTTGATCTCAGTCTTGACAGCGAAGGTTATGGGCGCCTCGAAAAAATATCTTTCGAGGCATACAACGAGAGCACCTGCCTGATTGAAGCAATAGAACGCTTCAAAGAGCGTACCGGTTATTATCCAGAACGTGTCCTGGCAGATCAGATATACCGGACCAGGGGAAACAGGAGTTATTGCAAAGAGCATGGGATCCGGTTATCAGGTCCAAAGCTGGGCAGACCAAGCGCCACAGCAAAAGTTGATAAAAAACAAGAGTATCAGGATAATACCGATAGAATCGAAGTGGAGCGCACCTTCAGCCTGAGCAAACGCTGTTATGGTATGAGCTGCATTACCACAAAACTGGAAGAAACGCAGTTGACATCTATCGCATTATCTGTATTCGTGACGAATCTGTTCAGGATTCAGAGGCGAATACTTTGTGCTCTTTTGCATCTGTTCCGATTCTGGCATGACCGGAACAGATGTAAGAGTTGGAAGTTACAGATAGCTGCTTAATCAGCAGACACTAATTAGAGATAACTAAAGATAATAACGTGTGGTTAGATTATGTGCTTGTGTTTCGCAAGCGTTGATTAAAATGGTAGGGAGATATACTCTCTTATCGAACTTTTATGTGTCTATGTGTATTATGTTACGTTGGCATTTCGCATAATGAGTAACCACACGTTTTTTATTTATAAGGATTGATCATGGAAGAAATTAAAGAAATACGAACAAGAAATGAATTGGCAGATTATATTGGCGTTCCAAGAAAAAAATTGTCATATATATTATATGTTAAAAAAATAGAAAATTTGTACGAATCTTTTAAGATTCCCAAAAAGAATGGTGGTTTTAGGCAGATTCATGCACCTAAAAAAGATTTAAAACAAATACAAAAAAGTTTAGCAGAAGCTCTTTATAAATACGAGAAAGAAATTGCAAAAAAGAATGGACTTAATTCTAATATTTCTCACGCATTTGAAAAGGGAAAGAGTTTTATTACGAATGCTCAAATACATAGAAATAAACGTTTTGTTATAAATGTTGATTTAGAAAACTTTTTTGATAGTTTTCACTTTGGGCGAGTACGCGGATATTTCATGAAGAATAAAAACTATCAGTGTTCAGAAGAGGTGGCAACTACAATTGCTCAAATCGCATGTTATGAAGGCAAACTTCCACAAGGAGCTCCGAGTTCTCCAATTATTACAAATATGATTTGTAATATATTTGATATGAGATTATTGCGGCTGGCGAAGAAGTATAAATTGGATTATACAAGATATGCAGATGATTTATCCTTTTCTACAAATGACAAAAAATTTGTGGATTTTGAAAAACAGTTCTTCGAAGAATTGACACAAGAGATTAATCGAGCAGGATTTTCAATCAATGATAAGAAAACCAGAGTACAATATAAAGATTCGCACCAAGAAGTGACCGGAATTGTTGTAAATAAAAAATTAAATGTGGATAGAACGTATTATAAAGATACAGGTGATATTGAAAGCCGTGGTTCCGGTAACTATGCTTCTGATGAAGCAAAAGAAATCGCACGATTAAAACGAGAATTACGAGATGCACAGGATGCTCTTGAAGTATTAAAAAAAGCAATCAACATTCTGGGAAAATGACGGAAGCCATTTATCTCGAAGTTACGGAGATGGCAAAAACTGCCCATAAGGCGAAACGCCGAGTTTCTGTCTCCGGAATGTTGAAACATCTTGGCGTTTCTCGTTCTAGTTATCATGCATGGCTAAAACGTGTTCCTTCCAATACAGAAAAAAGACGTGAATCCGTAAAAGCTAAAATTCAGGATATTTACGATGAATCAAAACAGAATTATGGTGCCCCTAAAATCACCAAAGAATTACGTAAATCAGGAGAAATCATCTCTGAACGTACCGTTGGTAAGTATATGAAGCAAATGGGCATCAAAGCCTAAGACAGAAAGCGGCGAGAGATATGTTCCAATGTCTGATGAGGTGGTGTCTTGTTTCAAGAGAATACTTAAGGACAGGGTCAATCCCAAAGTTGAACCGATGGTTGATGGAATGACAGGATTTTTATTCCTTGATAAGAATGATATGCCTATGGTGGCATTACATTGGGAAAAGTATTTTCAGCATATTCGGGAAAAGTACAATAGCATATATAAGGTTCAGATGCCGCCAATCACACCACATGTGTGTCGCCATACATTTTGTTCTAATATGGCTAAGTCGGGAATGAATCCGAAGATGCTTCAGTATATTATGGGACACTCGGATATCAGTGTTACGATGAATACCTATACTCATGTTAAATTTCAGGATGCACAGGAAGATTTTCAAAAAGCAATTAATTCATAATGACCTGATGAAAATGAGAGAAAAATGGCTGAATGCCAGTATTTATCTTAATCCCCAATTTCTTACCTGTCGATTCCCAATGGCAGATTTGCCTTTGGTACAGACTTGAAATTTACCAAAGTTTTTACCAAAATTGATGACAAAAATATGCAAAGATATGCCAAAATATGCCAGAATAAGTGAAAAATGAAGAAAGGTAAAAAGGCTTGAAAAGCCCGAAAATACTGGAAATATGAGAAAAATCAAGATTTTATTTATTTGCCACGGCAATATCTGCCGTTCCACCATGGCTCAATTTGTTTTCCAGCACATGGTAAATACCCGCGGCCTTGCCGCAAAGTTTCACATTGATTCCGCAGCTACCAGCCGCGAGGAAATCGGCAATGGTCCGCATTATGGAACTGTCAATAAGATGCGCGAGGTTGGAATCCCTGTTTTGCCGCACCGTGCGCGCCAGATGACGAAGAATGATTATAAGGAATATGATTACCTCATTGGTATGGATGAGTGGAATATCCGCAATATGAAGCGCATTGCAGGCGATGATCCGGAAGGGAAGATTCATATGTTGCTGGAATTTTCGGCTGAACCAAGAGCGATTGCAGATCCTTGGTATACAGGTAATTTTGACGTTACCTATGCCGATGTTGTAGAGGGATGTGAAGCGTTCTTTGAATATTTAAAAGAACAGGGCGAGATATAGAGGATAAAAGGAGAATCAGCAATGATCATTGATATTCCGGGATATAAAAAGTTACAGATTACTACGTTGCTATTGGACTACAACGGAACGATTGCGGAGGATGGAGTCATTCGTCCGGCAGTAAGAGAGAGGTTACAGAAACTTTCCAAGGAGCTTTCCATCTATGTATTGACAGCGGATACTCACGGAACAGCAAGAGCACAGTGTGAAGGGCTTGACCTTAAGGTGCATACATTTCCGGTTGGGAGCGCGATGGATGCGAAGCGGGCGGTGCTTGATGAAATCGGTGGAGAGGTGTGTGCATGTATGGGAAATGGACGGAATGATGTGTGCATGTTCGAAAATGCGGCGCTGTCTATCGGAATTATAGATCGGGAAGGTGCGTACAGCGGGCTGCTAAAAACAGCGGATCTGTGTGTCAACAGTACGGAAGATGGGCTGGATCTTTTGTTGTATCCGAAGCGGCTGATTGCAGGCTTGCGAGGATAAAACAGGCGATTAACTATGGGCTTATGAAGATAGAAGTGTTGGATAGAATACCGATAACACGAGAAATAAGATAGAAAAAAAGAAATTTCGAAATAAAATAGTTTCGAAGTTTCTTTTTTGTAATATTATCCACAATATTTTGCAAGATCTTCTTCAAAGAATGCAACCTGTTCTTGAAGCTTTGTAAGATCTTCGGTAGAGAGACCATTTACCAGTGCGGTGAGGTCTTCTTTTGTTTTAGCCGGATTACACGGAACCTCCAGTGCGAAGTCACTAAATGCACGGAGCTTCTGGAAATACATATTTGTGTCAGGCTCTTCGTGGTTATTTTTGCACATGTGATACATCATCACACAGTCTGAAGCGTCAGATTCGGTACATTCTTTGCAGATCCATTTTCCAAGATAATAATGTTTCTGTCCGATTTTGTACAGGAATCCGGGCTGTTTTAATAACGTTTCTGTCAGCATAGAAACCCCTCCTGTTTTTTGTTTTTTCCTATTTATACAGTAACAAATTGAATGGGAAAAAGCAAGAAATGTAAATGACACTTGGGATACACTTTCTTGTAAAAGTATGATACAATTATTGACTGTAGTGTTGATAGACTTTGACACTGCAAAGGAATGAAAAGAAGACTTGGAGGAAAAGGAATGAGAGCAAAGAATGCGATGCTGTTGATATTGACAGCTTTTATATGGGGAACAGCGTTTGTAGCCCAGAGTAGTGGAATGGATTTTATGGGGCCTTTTACATTTAATGGTATCCGTAATCTGATCGGAGCAGCAGCTTTATTACCATGTATTGCGTTATTTAAGAAAATGAATGATAAAAATGAAAATGCGGCGATAGTTCCGGGGACTAAGAAGGACCTTATTGTGGGAGGAATTGCATGTGGACTTTTGTTGTTCACTGCGGGCAGCCTGCAGCAGATTGGGTTGATGTATACGACAGCAGGAAAAGCAGGGTTTATTACATCTTGTTATATTGTGATTGTACCGCTTCTTGGTGTTTTCTTACATAAGAAAATTGGCTGGAAAGTTTGGGTGGCAGTAGGAATTGCGCTGATTGGTCTTTATTTCTTATGTATTACTGAGAGCCTTTCCATTGGAAAGGGAGATTTATATGTATTGTTTGGAGCGCTTGTATTTTCTCTTCACATTTTGGTGATCGATCATTTTTCGCCAAAAGTGGATGGGGTGAAAATGTCCTGTATTCAATTTTTAGTGTGTGGTGTGGTGTCCCTGATTCCTATGTTTTTACTGGAAACACCGAGCTTGGAAGGTGTGCTTGCGGGCTGGTTCCCAATTCTCTACGCAGGTGTATTTTCCAGTGGAGTTGGATATACATTACAGATTGTAGCGCAGAAAAATATGAACCCGGCTATTGCTTCTCTAATCTTAAGTATGGAATCTTGTTTTGCGGTACTGGCAGGCTGGCTGATACTCGGAGAACAATTGTCTGCAAGAGAGAGTGCGGGGTGTGTTTTAATGTTTGCAGCTGTAATTCTGGCTCAGCTTCCTGAGAAAAAAACAGAAGCAACTAAAGTAGTAAAAGAAAATGTAAGTGAAGCTTAGAGAAACAATTATGTGATTAAAGCAAGCTATAAGGAGACAAGAATATGAGATTTGTAATTCAAAGAGTAACAGAGAGTGAAGTGAAAGTAGACGGGGAGACACTGGGAAAGATCGGCAAGGGTTTTATGGTGCTGATCGGTGTCAGTGATTCGGATACGAAAGAGATTGCCGATAAGATGGTAAAGAAAATGTTAGGACTTCGTATTTTTGAGGATGAGCAGGGAAAGACAAATTTGTCTTTAGATAGCGTAGGAGGCGAACTTCTTTTGATTTCCCAGTTCACATTATATGCGAATTGTAAAAAAGGAAATCGCCCAAGCTTTATAGAAGCCGGTGCGCCGGATATGGCAAACGATATGTATGAATATATTATTGCAAAGTGTAAGGAGCAGGTGGAAGTTGTTGAGAGAGGTCAGTTTGGCGCAGATATGAAAGTAAGCCTCGTAAATGATGGACCATTTACCATTATTTTAGACTCAGATACTTTATAAAAGATAGAACGATACAAGGAAGGATGACATAGAGCGCATCCTTCTTTTTTTGTCGAAATATAGTTAAATGATTAATTATTTATATGATAAAGTGCCTATATAAAATGTTAAAAAAGTATAAAAACGTTGACACTATTGGTAAATACAACTAATATAATTGTTAGATGTCTAACTAATTAAAGGAGGTGCAACATGAAGAATGATCACGATGTGCCGGTTTTTATGCTCATGCATCAAATCGTACATCTGGGGAAATACCGAGCAATGAAGGAAATGACTTCATTTGAATTAAAGCCGAATCAAGTTGGCATTTTATTTATATTGGAATGTAAAGGCAAGCTGTCTCAGAAGGAGCTTGCATCTAAGATTGGAGTGACGCCTCCGTCTATGACCGTAGCGCTTAGAAAGCTGGAAGAGCAAGGATTTATTGTAAGGGAGCCGGATGAAGAAGATCAAAGAGTGGTTCGAATCTGTCTTTCCAAGAAGGGCAAAGATTGCATTGAAGAAATCCACAGGTCAATGGATGGGATGGAAGAGCTTGTTTATAGAGGAATGTCACAAGAAGAAAGGCTTTTATTTCGCAGATTGTTGTTAGAAGCAAGAAACAATTTAATGATCTAGAAAGGAACGACAGAATATGACAAAATTATTAAAATTTTTGAAGCCGTATGCCGGAGCAGTGGCAGCGATTATCTGTGTGTTGATCGTGCAGGCTTACTGCGATTTATCTCTGCCGGCATATACTTCTGATATTGTAAATGTAGGAATCCAGCAAAGTGGAATTGATGAAAAGGTTCCGGAAGAGATTTCTGAAGAAGATTTGAGCAGTCTTATGATGCTTACGCCGTCTTATAAGAAAGAAGAGATACAAGATGCGTATGAGGAAAGCAAGGGTGATTATGATTACGACGGGAAGGTATTTTCGTTAAAAGATTCTGTGAAAGAAGATGAAGAAGAATTAGAGAATCTTGAAGAGCTGCTCGCAAAACCAATGCTTTTGGCAACAGGATCAACTCTTGACAGTGAGATGGCAGGTAAACTTAAGATGAACCTTCAGCAGCCCATGCAACCGGAACAGAAGGATGAGATGCTGAAAGAAATATATAAACAACTGGATGATGTTCCGGATATGATGTTGGAACAGTCCGCGTCGGTTTATATCAAACAGCTTTATGAAAAGATTGGAATTGATACGGATGCGATAGAAACTCATTATATTCTGAATACAGGCGGGAAGATGCTTGCGCTTGCAGGTCTCTGTATGGCGGCCAGTGTCCTTGTAGGGCTTCTTGCATCCAGAGTCGGTGCCAGTGTGGGAAGAGGACTTAGAAGAGATGTTTTCCGCAAAGTTGTAGGATTTTCTAATGGAGAATTTGATAAGTTCTCCACAGCATCACTGATCACAAGGAGTACCAATGATATCCAGCAGATTCAGCTTCTTACTGTAATGATTCTGCGAATGGTGCTGTATGCTCCGATTCTTGCCCTTGGTGGTATTTATCAAGTATTCCATACGAACGTAGATATGTCTTGGATCATTGCACTTGCAGTCGGAATTATTGTTATGGTTGTTGTGGTGTTATTCTTGATTGTGATGCCGAAGTTCAAGATTGTTCAAAATCAAGTGGATCGTCTGAATCTTGTGAGCAGAGAGATTTTAACCGGACTTCCGGTTATTCGGGCTTTCAGTACCGAGAAGCATGAAGAAGAGAGGTTTGATGAAGCAAACAAAGCTTTAACAAAAACGAATTTATTCGTCAATCGTGCAATGACTTTCATGATGCCTCTTATGATGCTCGTAATGAATGCAATTTCAATTCTTATTATCTGGGTTGGAGGGCATAGTATTAATGATGGTGCAATGCAGGTTGGAGATATGATGGCATTTATTCAGTATACCATGCAGATTATCATGTCTTTCCTTATGATCTGTATGATCTCTGTGATGCTGCCGAGAGCGGCGGTGTCAGCGACTCGTGTGGATGAAGTATTGACCAGTGATACGCTGATACATGATCCAAAAGAACCGGATACATTTGAAAAGGAAGGAAAGGGAAAAGTTTCTTTCGACCATGTATCGTTTCGATATCCGGGCGCAGAAGAAGATGTGCTCCATGATATTACCTTTACGGCAAAGCCGGGGCAGACAACTGCATTTATTGGAAGTACAGGAAGTGGAAAGTCAACGCTTGTGAATCTGATTCCGCGGTTTTATGATGTGACGGAAGGTAAGATTACGATTGACGGAAAAGATATCAGAGACGTAGCTCAACGTGATCTTAGGGATCGACTTGGCTATGTGCCGCAGAAGGGAGTGCTTTTCTCCGGAGATATTGCATCGAATATTTTATACGGTAATCCGGATGGAAGCGAGGCGGAAATGGAGGAAGCAGCTCAAATTGCACAGGCGGAAGAATTTATTTCTCATAAGAAAAAGAAATATCACAGCCCGATCGCACAGGGCGGTTCCAATGTATCCGGCGGGCAGAAGCAGAGACTTTCGATTGCGAGAGCCATTGCCAAGCATCCGGATATTTATATCTTTGACGATAGTTTTTCTGCCCTTGACTATAAGACAGATGTAACGCTTCGACAGGCGTTGAAACAAAAGACGAAAGACAGTACGGTAATAATTGTGGCACAGCGGATCAGTACGATTCTTCATGCGGAACAGATTATTGTGTTGGATGATGGAAAAGTTGCAGGTATCGGTACCCATAAAGAACTGTTGAAAAATTGTGAAGCATATTACCAGATTGCCGCTTCTCAGTTGTCTGAGAAGGAATTAGAAGCAGACATGAAGGAGGTGGGCTAAGATGGCAGGAAGAGGACATGGAGGACATGGGCATGGTCCAATGTCCACAGAGCGGGCAAAAGATTTCAAAGGAACGATGAAAAAGCTGATGGCATATCTTGGAAATTATAAGATTGCAATCGCATTCGTTATAATCTTTGCCATTGGAAGTACCATTTTTAATATTGTAGGACCGAAGATTTTAGGAAAAGCAACCACAGAGATTTTTAACGGATTGGTTGGAAAGATTTCCGGAGGGGCAGGAATTGATTTTACTGCGATTGGGAAAATCCTGTCGTTGTTGTTGGGGCTATATTTGCTGAGTGCAGCCTTTTCCTTCATTCAAGGTTACATTATGACAGGTGTATCACAGAAATTAACTTATCGGATGCGAAAAGAGATTTCTGAGAAGATCAACCGTATGCCAATGAATTATTTTGATAAAATGACACATGGCGAAGTGCTTTCTCGTATTACAAATGATGTGGATACACTAAGCATGAGCCTGAACCAGAGTGTGACCCAGTTGATCACATCTGTGACGATGTTGATCGGTGTACTTGTTATGATGCTTAGTATTAGCCCGATGATGACACTTGTGACATTATTGATTTTGCCACTTTCTGTGGGATTGATTTCTGTGATTGTGAAACATTCACAACGGTATTTCAAAAGTCAGCAGGAATATCTTGGACATGTAAATGGGCAAGTGGAAGAAGTGTATGGCGGACATAATATCGTAAAAGCATTTAACAAAGAAGAAGATGTGATCCGTACTTTTGAGCGTGATAATGAAATTTTATATCAGTCTGCATGGAAATCGCAGTTCCTGTCGGGAATGATGATGCCGATCATGCAGTTTGTCGGGAATCTTGGCTATGTGGCTGTCGTAATTATGGGCGGATATCTGGCTATGAAGAAAACGATCGAAGTCGGGGATATCCAGTCTTTTATCCAATATGTAAGAAACTTTACACAGCCGATTCAGCAGGTGGCGCAGGTGGCAAATATGCTTCAGTCCACAGCGGCAGCATCAGAGCGTGTCTTTGAATTCCTTGAGGAAGAAGAGGAAGATCAGACTGTGGAGAATCCGGTTCATATCGATGGGTTAAAAGGAAATGTTGAATTTGATCATGTGCATTTTGGATACCATCCGGATCACATTATCATCAATGATTTTAGTGCGAAGATAAAATCGGGGCAGAAGATTGCCATTGTAGGCCCGACCGGTGCAGGAAAAACAACGATGGTGAAGCTGTTGATGCGTTTCTATGATGTAAATAGCGGAAGCATTAAGATTGACGGCCATGATATTCGCGAATTTAACCGAAGCGAGCTCCGTGAAATGTTCGGAATGGTTTTGCAGGACACATGGCTATTTAAAGGGAGTATTGAAGATAATATACGCTATGGCAAATTGGACGCCACACATGAAGAGGTTGTTGCGGCGGCAAATGCGGCTTATGTACATCGATTTGTACAGACGTTACCAAACGGTTACAATATGGAGTTAAATGAAGAAGCAAGTAATGTGTCTCAAGGACAGAAACAGCTTCTTACAATTGCAAGAGCGATTTTGGCTGATCCGCCGATCATGATCTTAGACGAGGCAACCAGCTCTGTAGATACGCGTACCGAAGTACGGATTCAAAAGGCAATGGATAACTTGATGAAGGGACGCACAAGCTTTATTATTGCGCACCGTCTGTCCACGATCCGCGATGCAGACTTAATTCTTGTTATGAAAGACGGAGACATCATTGAGCAGGGAAATCACGAAGAATTACTTCAGAAAAATGGCTTTTATGCAGAACTTTACAATTCGCAATTTGAAAGGAGCGCATAATGGAACATAGAAAACAGGAAGAGTTACAACGGTTAGATCAGCAGTTTGACTTTATACGCGAAATAGACAAGGAGAAGTTTATCGCTCGCCAGACCTATTTATCGGATGGCGTCCGCAAAGAAAATGATGCGGAACATGCATGGCATATGGCGATTATGACCATCCTTTTAAGTGAGTATGCAAAAGAAGAGATTGACGTGTTGAAAACGGTGACTATGCTTCTTATTCACGATATCGTAGAAATAGATGCAGGAGATACTTACGCCTATGACGAAGAGGCAAAGAAGACGCAGCGGGAGAGAGAGGTAAAGGCGGCAGATCGGCTTTTCGGCATGCTTCCGGAAGATCAAGGAAAAAGATTTCGCAAGCTTTGGGAAGAATTTGAGGCGAGAGAAACAAAGGAAGCCAAATTTGCCCGCGCGATGGATAATTTACAGCCCATGATGTTGAATGTGGCTACCGACGGGAAAGCATGGGTAGAGCATGCAGTACAGTTAAGTCAGATCATGAAGCGAAATGAGCGCACAGCAGAAGGATCAGAAGTGTTGTGGGAATATGCAAAAGAAAAATTTATAAAGCCAAATGTGGAAAATGGGAAAATTAAGACAACGTAAATGACAATCGGGGACGGGAGTTTTTTTAAGAACTTCCGTCCCCGATTTGGGCTATTTCATAGATAATCCGGTCAGTACAGATTTTACGTGGTTGATTTCCTGCTGTGATGCCTTAGCTGCCGGAACATAATAGCTTTTTTCTCTGGCAACCTGATAGAGTTTTTCCTGAGACATTTCACACTGGTTGCGGATCTGCTTCAGACATTGTTTTAATTCTTTGCTTTCTGTCTGGGGAATCATTTCACCATAACGTACAAGTTCACCGTTTACGCCGGTTAAAGCGTCTGATACCATTGTTTTTTCATCTAACATGTGTTCATCCTCCTATAAGAATTTCATTAAATCCTGTTTGTTTTTCATTGCACTGTCGGCGGCATCCTGAAACAGTTTTTTGATTTCCGGATCTTTTGTCTGACTTGCGTAATCGGTCATTTTACAGTGTGCTGTGTCATATCCTCCAATTAAATGGCGTAAATTTTGTAGGTCTAATACAGAGATTTCAGACATATCATTTTCCTCCTTTGGATTATTTTCTCCGCATTAGTATGTGTGGATAATGTAGAAACTATGTGGCAGTTTCCGCATTGGCAATTTATGGAATATTTATTGCTTTTGCACGGGCAGACTCCTTGATGAAATGGCGGAAGAGTTCAAACATAGACTCGTCCTCCAACAAACATTCTGGATGCCATTGCACGCCGACAACGAAGGGAAGTTTTGGATATTCTATTGCTTCCGCTATTCCGTCGGAAGATATCGCAGATAGAAAAAGGTCTTTGCCTAATTTCTTGATGGCTTGGTGATGAAAACTATTTACAAGGTGATTATCTCTAAGAAAATTATATAGCAAGCTATTGTTTGAAACAGAAATTTTGTGGCAGAGATCGCTGCGGTTTTCTGATAATTGCATGTGGTTTAAAGAAGGCTGTGGACGGAGGGAGATGTCTTGATAAATAGTACCTCCAAGCGCTAGATTTAGTACCTGCATACCGCGGCAGATACCAAAGATGGGAAGGCGTGACCGGAGGGCTTCTTTCATAAAGGATAAATGAAAGGAATCTGTTTTCTGATCGGTGTGTCCACGGTCGGTATAAAGTTCTTCACGAAATAAGATGGGAGTGATATCATCTCCCCCGCAAAATAGGAAACCGTCGCAAAGTTTTATATAGCTTGCTATATCATATGTACTGGAAATGCAAGGGATTATCACGGGGAGACCGCCGGAAGTCTCTATAGCTGACAGATAGGAAGCGGTTACATAAATACTTTGACGATCGAAACCTTGAGTGAGAAAACCACAGTATAAAATGCCGATGACTGGTTTCATAAGAAATCCTTTCTTTCACATGGGTGAACGTGTATACTGAAATATAAAAGTATATGTATGAAAGTGTCTGTACGAAAATAGATAGTAGTAATAGAGTTTATGAGAAAAGGAGAGAAAATATGAAACTGATAGACTTGCACTGCGATACATTGTGGAAATTAATGGATCTTGACAGAACGGGTGATTTGTACAAAAGCGGTTGTGCAGTAACGATTCCGGACATGAAGAAAGCCGGAACGGTCGCGCAGTTTTTTGCCTGTTTTACTTATCTTGAAGATTATCGCAAAGGAAATGGATATGAAGACGCGTATTTTCATGTGCAAGAGATGATTGACTATTTTGAGCGTCAGATGGAAGTTTGGAAAGAGGACATTTCTTACGCAGGCTCATATCAAGAGATGGAAGAAAATGAAAAGAGAGGGCTTGTTTCCGCATTTCTTACGGTGGAAGAGGGCGGTGTGTTAAATGGGCATCTGGAGCGTTTGGAACGATTATATCAACGAGGAGTGCGGCTGCTTACTCCGGTATGGAATTATGAAAATTGCATTGGATATCCAAATAGCAGGGAATCGGCAGTTATGGAGAAAGGATTAAAGCCTTTTGGAATTGAAGTGATTGAGAGAATGGGAGAACTTGGCATGATGATAGATGTGTCTCATGCTTCGGACGGAACATTTTGGGATATTTTGAAATATGCCAAAGGTCCGGTGACAGCGACTCATTCGAATTGTCGCACGCTGTGTGATCATCCACGAAATCTAAGCGATGAAATGATGCGTGCATTGGCGGAAAAGGGCGGTGTTATGGGATTGAATTTCTATGGTCCTTTTTTGAATCCAGACGGAGAAACAAGAATTTCCTATATGGCAGATCATCTTGCCCATATGGTAAATGTAGGGGGCAGTGAATTTGCGGCAATCGGCACTGATTTTGACGGATTTGACGGTGTGGAAATTCTTGAGATTAAAAAAGTAGAAGAAATGGAACGTCTATGGGAGGCGTTAAAGGTAAATGGCTTTACAGAATCTCAAATTGATCGTATCGCATATGGAAATGCAAAAAGGGTTCTTCAGGCTTTATAGCCCGAAGAACTCTTTGATCTGTCCTGCAATAATATTCATTAATTTTGTCCGTGCTTCGATACTTGCCCATGCAATATGGGGAGTGATAAGAAGACGGTTGCTGTCGGCAAAGCCGCGAAGTGGATTATTTGTACGCATTGGCTCTTCAGACAGAACATCCAGACCGGCAGCTCGGATTTCGTTTGTTTCCAGAGCTTTTTTTAAATCTTCTTCTACAACGATCGAACCGCGTCCAAGATTTAAGAAAATCGCGCTTTCCTTCATTTTTTGGAACGCAGAGAGATTGATAAGATTTTCAGTATATTCATTTAAAGGAGCATGTACGGAGACAATATCCGAAGTTTCAAGAAGCAGATCAAGGGGAACTTGATGAAAGCCCTCTTGTGGAGCTGCTCCTGACGGGGAACTGTAAATGACGTTAGCGCCGAATGCTTCTGCAATGGAAGCTACTCTTCGCCCAATATTTCCAAGACCGATGATTCCCCATGTCTTTCCCTTTAATTCATAAAAGTTTTTTTCGAAATGAGTGAAAATGGTATCGTTTGTGTACTGATCCTCTTTCACATAATCGTCATAATATCTTAAATGTTCCAGAAGATAGAACAGCATAGCAAAAGTATGCTGTGCAACAGACTCCGTAGAGTATCCGGCAACATTCCTCCATGCAATGCCCCGCTTATCAAGATACTCTTTGTCAAGATTGTTTGTACCGGTGGCTGTCACACAGACTAATTTAAGATTGGCGGCAGTTCCAATGGTAGTTTCGTTGATCTCAATTTTATTTACAATAATTACATCGGCATCCTGAACGCGTTCGGAAACTTCCTCAGGAGTAGAAAAAGAATATTTTACAACATCTCCGAACTGATCAAAGAAAGAGAGGTCGAGGTCATCGCCGATTGTTTTCGCATCTAAAAATACAAGCTTCATATAGTAATATCCTTTCTGACAGTTGAATCGTAGACTGGCAAATAACATGATGATTAAGTTACAGCTTATATGATTTTAACATTAATGGGGAGAGAATTCAATTTCGGTAGGACTGGAATTTTTATTCTCAAATTGTCTAAGTCTCTGGTTCGTATGTGTCGTTCGTGATAGCCTCTAACCGGTTGGAGCAGGGGGGGATAGTGATTAGTGACACCGTTTACAAGGCTCATACCCCATATTTTGAGCTTTTGATAGTGTGACCTGTGTTGGATTATTCATTCCGCTTATTTCTTATTGTATATGTTAAAAAAACTTTGTAAAGTAAAAAAATGTATTGTTCCGTTGACAACACGTTTACAAAAAAATGCCTGCAAAGTCCATAAAATCGTTATGAAAATTTAAGAAAGAGTTAAGTTGCCGGATTCTGTCATATTATAGTATAATTAGCTCTTGAACAAGGAGAGGACGCTTATGGACAAAAAGAGAAAAATTAATAATTCAAAGCGTAAGCAGCAGGTGAAGCGCCAGTTGTATTTTATGGCGGCAGCCGTTATTTGTATTGGGATTATTAGTACTGTTTTTATCATCCGGTCAAAGAAAGAGGAAGCGAAAGAAGCGGCAATAAAAATAGAACAGCAGAATAAAGAGAAGGACGACGAAGAGAAGAAAGAAGAGAAGATTGAGACATTCGAGGGACGTTTGGCGCGAGTGAAAGAAGAAGCCAGTAAGAAAGGATATCCAAAGGGGGTTATAGAGCTTCTGGATAAAAATGCAGAAACGATAGATTTTGTGGAAGACTATGAGGTAAAAAAAGATCTTCCGGCGGCAGAGACGCTGGATGCAGTGCCTAAAGGTGAGATTCCACTTTTGCTCCAGTGGGATGAACGATGGGGGTATGCGCCTTATGGGAAGAGTATCGTTGCGGTCAGCGGATGTGGTCCAACCTGCATGGCTATGGTGGCAGCAGGACTCACCGGAGATATAACGGCGACGCCAGCGAAGCTTGCGGCGTATGGTACAGAGAATGGCTACTTGGATGAAGAAAATAACACGTATTGGAAATTTATGAACGAGGCAGGAAAAAACTGGGGTTTATCCTGCTATGAGAGCGATATGACAGAAGCGCAGGTTATGACTGAATTAAAGGCGGGACACCCGATTATATGTAGCGTAGGACCGGGAGACTTCACACAAAACGGTCATTTCATTGTACTTGCAGGATGCGAGGGCGGGAAGATTAAAGTAAACGATCCGTTTAGCAGAGCGACAAGTAGCCAACTGTGGGATTTTGAGAGAATCAAACAGCAGACGAAAGCAATGTGGGTGTATTCTATATAAGATAGAAGGAAGAAGTTAATAATGATGTATGGATGTTACCATCGGTGGACGATAGGAGGGAGCTTTGTCCGCCGGTGGTAAATTTTTTTGAAAAAAATAGCACTCAACTCTTGACAGTGCTAATTATAGGTGATATAGTACAAATAGAACAAAGGAAGAGGAAAAGAATTCTGAATCCTGAGGTTCCAAACACAACACTTCGGATTGCTTCGATAGTGCTAAAATATAGTTTTCATATTTATGAAAGGAGATATGACTTATGTTAAGACCTAGTATTTTTGGAGAGAACTTATTTGATGATTTCATGGATGATTTCCGTTTTTCGGAATTCCCGGAATTGGCAGACGTAGATAGGGTTTTGTACGGAAAACACGGTAAGAACATGATGAAGACGGATGTCAAGGAGCTAGACAATGGATTTGAAGTAGACATTGATCTGCCGGGCTTCAAGAAAGATGAGATCCGGTTACAACTTGAGAATGGATACCTCACCGTCAATGCTGCCAAAGGGCTTGACAAAGACGAACAGGATAAGAAGGGCAGATATGTAAGACGTGAGCGCTATGCCGGAAGCATGAGCAGAAGCTTCTATGTCGGCGATCATGTAACGGAGAAAGATATCCATCCGAAGTATGAGAACGGAATTTTAAGATTCTCTGTTCCGAAGGAAGAGAAGAAACCAATTGAAGAGAAGAAACATTATATCTCCATTGAAGGATAATCTTTCAGGGAATGACGTATACCCCGCAGGTAGATCCTGCGGGGTATTTTGAAATTATGTGAATAATAGGAGGTGGACATATGGGCGCTGTGAGAGATTATTATGAGATTCTCGGTGTAGACCGCTTGGCAGATGAGCAGACTATTAAAAGGGCTTATCGGAAGCTTGCAAAGAAATATCATCCAGATACCAACAAGGGAAATGCACATGCAGAGGCGAAGTTTAAGGAGGCAACAGAAGCCTATGCTGTGTTGAGTGATCCGGAAAAAAGAAAGGAATATGATCAGTTCGGGCGTGAGAATTTGGATGGAAACTATCGGGAGTATCACTTTAAGGAAGGTGATTTGGATGAAATATTGAAAAATATTTTTGGTGGAAGTTTTTCTGATTTTGGCAGACAGCATTCGCGGGAAAATGGAGCCAATCTCTATGCAGAGATTGATATAAGCTTTGATGAAGCAGTATTTGGATGTGAGAAACTCATTTATTTTACAGAAGCAGATGGAAGCAGAAAATCTTTAAAAGTTAAGATTCCGGCAGGAATTGACACCGGCAAGACAATTCGTCTCCGCGGAAAAGGAATGAGGGGGAGAGCAGGTGGATATGATGGAGATCTACTTTTAAAGGTTAAGGTTGGAATGAAGGCGGGATTTGAAAGAAAAGAAATGGATGTATATACAAAAGCAATGATTCCGTTTACAACAGCGGTGCTTGGCGGAGAAGTTGTTGTCCCGACTTTATACGGAAAGGTATTGTGCACGATTCGTCCGGGCACACAGTCGGGTACCAAGGTCCGTTTGAGAGGAAAAGGAATCGTATCAATGAATCATTCCAATGTGTATGGGGATCAATATGTGACTGTAGAGATTGAGGTGCCTAAGAATTTGAATGCACAGGCAAAAGAAAAGCTAAAAGAATATGAAGCAGTACTTTATCATAAGACAAATGGTCATGTGGCATAATTTTGTGGTATAATAGTTGCGGAATAAATGAAATAGTAAAAGGTGATAAAATTGAAAACCGCAACAAAGAAAAATAAATATGAAATTGATATGTGTAATGGTTCACTGATGGATAAGCTGATCTCTTTTTCGCTTCCTCTTATGCTATCGGGAATACTTCAGCTTCTATTTAATGCAGTGGATATTATTGTAGTAGGTCGTTTCACTGGGCGTCACGCATTGGCGGCGGTTGGTTCTACTACTGCACTTATTAATATGTTTGTCAATTTGTTTATTGGTATTTCTCTTGGAGTTAATGTATTGGCGGCGCGTTTTTTTGCGGCAAAGAAAGAGCGTGAGATGTCAGAAACAGTTCATACAGCGATTGCATTTGCACTGGTTAGCGGTATTGTGATGGCATTTGTAGGTGTTTTCTTTGCGAAAACTGCATTGGAACTTATGGGGACTCCGGACGATGTAATCCGGCTGTCAGCTTTATATATGAGACTATATTTCTGTGGAATGCCCTTTTTTATGTTGTATAACTATGGAGCGGCGATTCTTCGGGCGATTGGAGATACAAAAAGACCGCTGCTCTTCCTTATCATAGCAGGAATCGCAAATGTGGCTTTGAATTTAATATTAGTCGTTGTATTTCATCTTGGTGTGGCAGGAGTTGCTATTGGAACAATTCTTTCACAACTGATTTCCAGCATTTTAGTGGTCCGGTGCTTATGTAAGGCAGAGGCAAGTTATCAGCTTCATTTTTCTAAATTGTCAATTAAGGGTGCGTATATGAAGCAGATTTTTAAAGTGGGAATTCCGGCAGGTATTCAAAGTACGGTTATTAACTTTTCAAATGTGCTGCTTCAGTCCTCTGTAAATTCGTTTGGCTCTATAGCAATGGCAGGATATACAGCGGCAAACAATATTTTTGGTTTCCTGTATGCAGCAACTAATTCAATTACACAGGCATGCATGAGTTTTACAAGCCAGAATTATGGAGTTGGAAAGCTGAAGAGAATGGATCGAGTATTGTTTCATTGTATGATATTAACCATTGTAATCACTCTATTATTGGGAGGAGGAACGTATATTTTCGGACACCAGCTTCTTGGGATTTATACATCTGATGCAGAGGTGATAGCCTGTGGAATAGAAATTTTTCTCTATACTACAGTGACTTATTTTCTGTGTGGTCTTATGGATCTGTTCCCTGGAGCAATGCGTGGAATGGGGTATTCATTTGTCCCGATGATCATTTCTATTATTGGAACAGTGGGGCTAAGAATTGTGTGGATCTTTTGGGTATTTCCGAATAACCGTTCGCTGGATGTATTATTTATTTCTTATCCGGCATCGTGGATTCTTACAATTGCTATGCAGGTCACCTGCTTTTTGTTTGTAAGAAAGAGAGTATTCAGGAAAATGAAAGAGACAAATGTAACAAGTATATAGAGGGAGAAAGTAAATGAAGATTACGTATCTTAGACACAGTGGTTTTCTTGTGGAACTGGAACAGGTGTGGCTGCTGTTTGATTATTATCGAGGAGAGATTCCGGAGTTTCCAAAAGGAAAGAAGGGGTATGTCTTTGTCAGCCATCGGCATATTGATCATTTCAATAAAGAAATTTTTAACTTCTTAAAGAAACAAAATAATATCACTTTTGTACTTTCGGATGATATATGGGAGAAGCGTATACCGGAAGAGGCGAAAGAACAAACGTTGCTGATGAAGCCGGAGGAAGAACGTTCTGTGGATGATATTTGCATCCGCACATTGCGTTCTACAGATGAAGGTGTCGCATTTCTTGTTTCGGCGGAGGGAAAGACAATTTATCATGCGGGGGATTTGAATGACTGGTATTGGAAAGAAGAGTCGGAAGATTGGAATCAGGAGATGTCTGCAAATTTTCGAAAATATATAGAGCCTCTTCGAGACCGGGAGATTGATGCCGCGTTTATTCCGCTTGACCCAAGACAGGAGGAATATTATACTTTAGGCATGGATTATTTTCTGGAGCTTGCAAAGCCGGAAAAAGTCTATCCGATGCATTTTTGGAGAAAGCCGGAGATTATAGAGCGTTGGTTGGAAGAACACCCGCAGTCGCAGGATCGTGACCGGATTGTTCGTATTACGGAAGAGGGAGAATTGTTTGACCAATAGACAACGACAGGGAAAGGATGGAAAGAAAGCTATGAATTTTAAATTTGCACATTACAACTACAATGTAAAAATCTGGAACAATCAATGAAGTTCTATGAAGAAGCACTCGGTTTAAAAGAGGTGCGCCGGAAAGAAGCAGAAGACGGTAGCTTTATACTTGTCTATCTGGGAGATGGAAAAACCGGATTTCAGTTAGAACTTACATGGTTGCGTGATTGGGAAAAGGATCATTATGATCTGGGAGACAATGAGATTCATCTTGCATTTACAACGGACAATATGGAAGCAGCGCATCAAAAACATGAAAAAATGGGATGTATCTGCTACGAAAATCCGCAAATGGGAATTTATTTTATCAACGATCCTGATGGATATTGGTTGGAGATTGTACCGGAGAAATAGAAAATTAAAGGTAAGATTCAAATAAGAGAAAAACCGGCACTATAGTTGTATGAAACATAGCGCACAACTATAGCGCCGGTTTGTTAATTTTAAAAGATCACTAGAAAGAAAAATATTTCTGATTATTCATATCTTTCATCAATTACACGTTTGGATTTCTTTTCACTTCTCGGAAGGAGTCCAAGTTCAACGACTTTGACAAGAGGAGTAAAACCTATGCGGCTCTTGACGGTTACAGCAATCCTCTTCGCTAAATCTAAGAAGTCGACGCTTCCATTTGTTTCCACATAAATACGCATGGTATCCTTTCCATCCAGATGGGAAATACGGATCTGGTATTCGCTGGATACTTCCGGGAAGTCTTTGAGTATTTCTTCAATCTGGCTTGGGAATACATTGACACCTTTAATCTTCATCATATCGTCGGTTCGTCCCATAATGACATCCAGACGGGGATATTTGCTTCCGCAGGCACATTCGCCCGGAAGGATGCGGGAAAGATCGTGTGTGCGGTACCGGATCAGAGGCGCTCCTTCTTTCACGAGAGTTGTAATGACCACTTCGCCAAGTTCTCCGTCTGGCAGAGGCTCTAAGGTGACAGGATCGATAATCTCAATATAGATGTAATCGCCCCAGTAATGCATACCGTTATCTTCCTTACAGCTGATTCCGATTCCGGGACCGTAGATTTCCGTCAGTCCGTAAATGTCATAGAGTTCAATTCCTAATTCTTCGGAAATGCGTTTTCGCATTTTTTCTCCCCAACGCTCAGAACCGATCACGCCTTTTTTAAGATGAATCTGGTCTTGGATTCCCCGCTTTTTGATTTCTTCGGCAAGAAGCAGGGCATAGGAAGAAGTGGAGCAAAGTACCGTAGACTTCATATCGAGCATCATTTGAAGCTGTTTGTCTGTGTTTCCGGGGCCCATAGGAATGACCATAGCGCCGAGTTTTTCAGCGCCGTTTTGAAAGCCGATTCCGGCTGTCCAGAGTCCATACCCGGGGGTGATCTGAATTCGGTCCAGATTCGTAATCCCTGCCATTTCATAACAACGCTTAAACATGACAGCCCAGTCTTCTACATCTTTGGCAGTATAAGGGATGATGACCGGAAGACCGGTTGTTCCGGAGGAAGAATGAATTCGGACGATTTCTTCTTCCGGCGCGGTCATAAGTCCAAGTGGATAGGCTTCCCGGAGATCATTTTTCTCTGAAAAAGGAAGCTTTGTAAAATCTTCCGGGGAAGCCACGCCGGAGATACCGGCATCTTCTAATTTCTTTCCATAGAAACTTTCTGCAGACACCAGTGCCTGTATTTGTTTGTTAACTTGTTCCAATTGTGTCGCTGTAATCTGCATACTTTTTCGTCCTTTCTATTTCAGTCAGTTGTTTTTTGCTCTGTTGATAACTTTGTTGCCTGTATCAAAACTAATCGTTATACTGTGCCTTAAAATATTGTAAGGCCCGATAATTAAGATCATGGAATTTTTCGGGCAGTCGTTCTTTGATCGCATCTTGGATTTCTTCCTCAGTAAGTCCCAGTGCTCCGCTGGAGATTGCTGCGCCAAGCAGGAGGATATTCAACACTTTTGAAGATCCTAGTTCGTGACACGCTTTTTCACTATCTACAACAAGAAGGTTATTAACAACTTTCTTTAGGTATAAAATAATTTCTTTTCCGTCGTAATCGGCTCCGGAGAGAGTAGAAGTTACGGGCATAATTGCATGGCTGCTGACAATGACCTGCCCATTGTCCTTTAAATAAGGGAGCATTCGTACAGCCTCGGCAGGTTCAAATCCTATGATGATGTCTGCGGTTCCTTTGGCAATCATGGGAGAGTGGAGATGTTCTCCGAGCCGGATGTGGCTGAAGACACTTCCGCCTCGCTGTGCCATGCCGATGGTTTCTGCACTCATAACAGAGATCCCTTTTTTCATAGCGGCAGCGGCAATTAACTTAGAAGCAAGAACCGTTCCCTGACCGCCGACGCCACATAATACGATGTTTTTAGTCATGTTTGTCACCTCCTGTAGTCTGGATGGCGCCTGTGGGGCAGAGTTGCGTGCATAAAGTGCAGCCAGTGCAAAGAGAAGAATCTATGGTAACTTTACCATTTTGGATCGCCAGTGCGGGACAGCCTAATTCGCGGATACATTTCTTACAGGAAATGCAGGATTTTTCCTCTACGAATAGAGGAGCCTCCGGTTTGTCGATGGCGATACAGGGAGATTTGAATATGATTGCCTTTACACCCGGAAGATCTGCGGTACGCTTTACACAGGAAACAGCTGCTTTGTGGTCGAGAGGATTGACGGTTTCTATAGTTGTTATCCCAATACCGCGAAGAACTGATTCTATATTAATCTTTTGGACAAGTTCGCCCATCATAGTACATCCGGTACCGGGGTGCGGCTGATGTCCGGTCATAGCAGTTGTGGAATTGTCTAAGATAATCGAAGTCATATTTGCCTGATTGTAGACGGCGTTGATGACTCCGGTGATTGCCGAGGCAAAGAACGTAGAATCTCCGACAAATGCAAAACAAGAAGTATCCGGTTCGATATGTCCGATTCCCTGGGCAATACCAAGTCCGGCACCCATACACAGGCAAGTATCTACCATATCAAGAGGCATTGCATTGCCAAGGGTATAGCATCCGATATCACCGCAGAAAATAGTTTTTCTCTCCTTCATGGCAGCCTTTACCGCGTAGAAAGAAGCGCGGTGTGGGCATCCGGCACAGAGAACCGGAGGGCGGATGGGAAGTGTGGGAGGAACAACAGAGCTCGTGTCTTCGCAAGCAGATACCGTTTCGGTCCGGCAGGCACTGATACCAAGATAATCGGAAATGTTCTGGTATACACTGTCCCTTGTATTCTCTCCGGCGTTGGCTGTATGTCCGGTCAGTTTACCGTATATTTTCACCGGAAGATGATATTTCCCACATAGGTAAGTAAGTTCACGTTCCAGAACAGGATCAAGCTCTTCTATGCAGAGCACCTCATCCAGCCCCTTTAAAAATTCTACCGCCAGCTTCTCTGGAAAAGGATGCGGGGTGGCAACTTTGAGAAGACGAGTCATCCCCAGAGCTTCCAAAGTCTCTAAAGCATAAGTAAAACTGATTCCCGAAGCTGCGATACCTTTTCGAGAGGTTCTGTTTTTTTCTCCAGCAGGGTAAATTTTATTCCTTGGGTAGTTCGAAAATACCTCTGATAGTGCTGCATTTCGTGCTTCAATTTTCTTATGATTCTGATAAGAAAGGCGGGGGAAGATTACCCAGCGGTTGGAGTCCTTGACGAATCCTTCAGCTTTATGAAGCGTGTATTCATTCATATCCTTGATTTCAATTGAAGCGTAACCGTGACAAACCCTTGTTGTAGGGCGGAAGAATACCGGAGTGCCATATGCTTCCGAATATTCAAATGCCTCCTGAATCATTTCATAAGCTTCCTGTGCAGATGTTGGATCAAAACAAGGAAGTTTGGAAAATGCAGCGAAGTGTCTCGTGTCTTGCTCTGTCTGTGAGGAGATCGGTCCCGGATCGTCGGCAACGAGAACAACCATACCGCCTTTAATTCCTACGTATTCAAGGCTCATCAGCGGATCAGATGCAACATTTAAGCCAACCTGTTTCATTGTAACCAGACTTCTTGCTCCGGTATAAGAGGCTCCGGCGGCGACCTCAAGGGCAGACTTCTCGTTGACAGACCACTCCACATAAATATTGTTTGTACGACGCTTTGCTACTGTTTCCAGTACTTCAGAAGACGGTGTGCCGGGGTAACCGGATACAAGATTAACTCCGGCGGCGATGGCGCCAAGAGCAATTGCTTCATTTCCCATCAAAAATTCTTTATGCATAATGACTCCTCTCTTTCCTGATTTACTACGCTAAAGTATATCATATTCGAATAAAGATGTAAATGAATATTGTTTTTAGAGATTATATAGTACTTGTATTATAAATTTTTGTTGTTACACTCATTTTCAAATGTTATAATTTTCACATATAAAATCTGATTGATAAACGAGGAGTATTATGACATTACAGCAGTTAAAATATATTGTAACAGTCGCAGAAAAAGGAACGTTTAGCAAAGCTGCAAAAAGCCTGTTTCTTTCCCAACCAAGCCTTACAAAAGCAATAAAAGAATTGGAAAAAGAAATGGGGGTTGTTATTTTTGATAGGACAAATAAAGGCGTTTCGGTTTCAAAAGAGGGCGAAATTTTTTTAGGATATGCACGACAGGTTTTAGAACAAGCCACATTACTCGAGGAAAAATATAAAACACAAGCTGGTGGAAAACAGGAGTTTAGGGTCTCGACTCAACATTACTCGTTTGCTGTCAATGCTTTTGTCGATTTAATACGAAAGTGTGGTGGAGATGAATATGATTTCAGTCTAAGAGAGACACAAACTTTTGCTATTATTGATGATGTTTCCCGAATGAAAAGTGAGATTGGAGTTTTATATTACAACGAGTTTAATCAAAAGGTAATCCGAAAATTGCTCAAGGCAAATGACTTGAAATTTACAGAACTGTTTACCGCACAGCCACATATATTTGTAAGTTCTGGAAATCCTCTTGCAAAACAACCATTTGTCAGGATGGATGATTTGGATAAGTATCCCTATCTCTCTTATGAACAGGGAGAACATAATTCCTTTTATTTCTCTGAGGAGATTTTCAGTACTACAATACGATCTAAAAATATACGTGTTATGGACAGGGCGACTCTGTTTAATTTATTAATCGGTCTTAACGGATATACTGTTTGCAGTGGCGTGATTGATAAAGAACTGAATGGGGAAAATATCATTGCCATACCACTTAAAGCGGAGGGGGAAATGCACATCGGTGTAATTACTCATAATAAAGCTGTTTTGAGCAAACTCGGGAAGTATTATATAGAAGCGCTGAAAAAATATACTTGCTCTGTTTAGTATGTGGTGCACTTGATATAACTAAAAGCTATGACAAAGTGCTGTTTTTATATATTTTACAATAAATATACATTGTAGTTTAATTATTGCATATCAAATGAAAGAGAGGAAACAACAATGTATAAAGAAAACGCACCTTTTAAATATGATTTTGTAGGAAGCTTTTTGAGACCTGATACTTTGAAAAAAGCAAGAATTGATTATGCAGAAGGAAAGATTACAAGCGAAGATTTAATAAAAGTAGAAAATGAAGAAATAACAAAATTGATTGCCAAACAGAAGGAAGCCGGTTACCATGTGATTACAGACGGAGAATTTCGACGCAGCTACTGGCATCTTGATTTTATGTGGGGATTTAACGGTATTGAACATATTGAACTTGACCATGGTTATTTCTTCCATGGTGAAGAAACTACTCATGGTTCTATTGCTATATCAGATGAGATAAATGGAGAAAACCACCCATTTGTAGAACATTTTAAATTTGTAAAACAATTTGAAGATGATAGTACGGTGGCAAGACAGACGATTCCTGCACCAGCTCAACTTTATGCCGAATTATTTCGTGAAAAAAATGGAGAAAATACCACAAAATACTATCCTGAAGATGAAAAACTTATTCAGGACATTGCCGCTGCATATAGAACAGTTATTACAGACCTCTATAATGCAGGCTGTCGTAACATTCAGTTTGACGATTGTACGTGGGGAATGTTCTGTGATAAGAAATATTGGAATAATAGGCCAAATGCAGAAGATGAACTTACAGAAACAGCAGAAAAGTATCTACGATTAAATAACCTTGCTCTTAAAGACAGACCTGTTGATCTTGTGATTACTACACATGTTTGCAGGGGAAATTATCATTCTACATGGGCTTCTTCTGGTGGTTATGAACCGATCGCAGAGATTCTTTTTAAAAATGAAAATGTTGATGGATTTTATTTAGAATTTGATGATGAGCGCTCAGGTGGATTTAAACCATTGCGTTTCGTTCCAGATAATAAGAAAGTAGTTCTGGGATTAATAACATCGAAATCACCTGTATTGGAAGATGAAAAAACAATTATCGACCGTATTCATGAAGCTGCAAAATTTGTACCTTTCAACAATCTTTTCTTAAGCCCACAGTGTGGTTTTGCATCTTGTGAAATCGGAAATAAATTAACGGATGAGGAGCAATGGAAAAAATTAGCTCATGTAAAGAAAATTTCAGAAAAAGTATGGTAAGTGATCGATTTAAAATCTACAAATAAGAATGTAAAATAGCATTAGAACAATGCAACAGGGGGGATATATACATTTATGCAATTGCCCTCGTATTACAGCATAGTTTTTGTTTTGTATTATAGATTATCGTAAAGTACCTGTTTCCAGCCGTTCTTATTGGACGGCTATTTTATTGCCAAAATGAAAGGAGCAGCTGTGGGTGTGCGGTATGTAAAGGCAGAGAATATTGTATTGAAGAAAAACTGGTGTCAAAATCGAAAAAACAACAAATATTAGCACTCGAAGGACTGCACAAAACAATGCAGTCGTGGAGCTTGTCAATCCCGTAGCCGATACTGTATCAAGAAAGACGTTTGGTGGTGCAGATGTGGACTGGTATGTAAAGGCAGAGGATATTGCATTGAAGAATAAAGGCAATCAAAACGCAGGCAATCCACAGAACCATACACCGCAGGGACAGCCGAAAAAATAGGCTTACTGAACAGATTTTCATTGTAGCGGATATACGGAACTGTTATAATATGGATATGAAGAAAGCGACAAATTTGAATTTGTAAGAACAATATTATTCATAGTTAAGAGGAGGCGAAATGATGAATGGACAAATGTTTCAAATTGCATCTATTGTAGCGGCGAGCAAAAAAGCGTTGCAATTATCAGAACCAATTAGATTTTCACCATTAGAATATGAGAATAAAATTGAATTTGTCTTTTTACCTCAAAAGAAATTTTTTAGGACAGAAAAATATACTGCTTCTAATGTTTCATTGTGGTTTGAACAAATAAAGAAAAATGGGATACAGGATATAAAGTTGCTATGTCCATATTCAGTGAAGGATAGACAATTTTTAGGATTTTCAAATACAACAGAAAGTTCCATTTTGTGTTTTTACAAAAGCGGAAAAGTAACATACTTTACTGCTGATTGGCAATTTGACTCTGTGCAAAAAAAATGGAATATTCTATATTCAGAGCATGAGTGGACTAACCCACCATCAAAAAAACCATATTTTGAGAATAACATTAACTCATTTCGAGATGTATTATTATCGATTAAAGAATTGGCTGAAAAAATAGAGTGTGAAAATTTTGCTAATATTTTTACTTCTGCTATAAACCTTTTAGATGGCTGTAGCGAATATCCAGATGAAAAGTATGGTTTGAGTTTACCACCAATTCCACAGCAAAATCTTCAAATGTTCGAAGCTGCAAGTATTTCGGATGTTTTTGGAGCAATGGGTTCGTGGAATGATAGCCCAGCATATATGGCTCACAAAAAAGGGTTATCTGAAGAATACGAAACGCTGTCTTCTGAGTTATTAAAAAATGTAAGACTTGCTATTTTATATGCCATAAATGAATGGTAAGATTATAAGTCTGTAGTTCATATATACAAAATTCAGTTTGTAGTGCAGTAAGTTAGAAGTTATGGAGGTTTAAGTATGTATCAAGTCGAATTAAATATAGTGAATAATATTAAAAAAGAATACGACGAAACTCTATCACTTCCAGCAGACGAATTTGAAATAAAAAGAATTTCAAAAGTTTTTTGCGAAGTATTTAATATAGATGTGCCACAAGCATATCTTGAATTTTTAAGACAATGTAATGGGTTTGAATTTAATGGCTGTATTATTTATTCTTCTCAAAATCTTATCGAAAATCAACTTGATTATTCCTTTCTTACTGATGATTATATTATTTTTGCTGAATATGATATAGCATGGTTTTGTATAGAAAGGTCTAGTGGAAAATGTTGCGAGTTAGATAAACCATCAGCACAAGAACTTTGTATTTTTAATACGTTTGAAGAAATGATAAAATATGTTCTTCGTTTGTCTGTTAAACTTTGATTGATGTAGTAGGAGTGATTAGATAATGAAAATTTTTCTTTATTTTTTAACAATGGTATTTGGTATAGTATGTTTTGTGATTATGAAAAAGAAACGCTATAAAGTCATGCCACTTATCTGTTTGATTATGTTTATTTGTTTCATTGGCTGTGGAATTGTTTCCTTAGTATGTTCATTTGTTCCATATGGAGAGATATTTGTGATGCCATTAGGATCTATTGTCTTTGGTTTGATATTTATTTTGGTTGGAGTAAATGATTTGTATTCGTTATTGTGTTGTAGAGAAAAAGTGGACGGCGTGTATTGTGGCTACAACACATATTATGGTGGCAATGGTATTTCTACACAAGCTCCAGTATTTGAATATACATATAACGGAACATATTATCGTGAACAAACAACACAGAATATATCTCATAAGCGATTAAATAAGGGTATGACACAAGGAAAAATGTATAGTATATATATTGACCCAAAACACCCAACAGTATTTATTCTGGCTAAAAAAATTAAAATAGGAACAATAGTTGCGATAATATTAGGTTTATTCATATTTACGTATGGAATTGATTTGTTATTAAAACTTTTGCCTATGTTATTGAGTCGATAATATATTTCTTGTTTGCGAATTGTCTAACAACTTTATATCACACACAAAGCAGTTGGTCTTAGGATTGACTGCTTTTTAAAAAGACACCATTTCAGTAATGATGTCTTTTGAGTGTTATTTTATAGTCATATCAAGGCTCATTCAATCGTGGTAAATTCGTGGTAAAATGACTGCTTTTTTATACTTCAAAATGCTTGAAAGTACAGTAGTTATACGGATAATCGAAAATTATATATATAATTTAGCTACAATTTTAAATAGTTTATAAGTTTTTCAAAATTCATATCTATACATATAAAGCAGTTAGTCTTAGGATTGACTGCTTTTTTCATACCCTCTTGACAGTGCTAACAACAAGTGTTATATTTCTGGTAGAACAAAGAAAACAAATAGACTCTGATGTCAAAAGGAGGCGTTAGAATGAATATTAATAAATTTACACAGAAATCCTTGCAGGCAGTGCAGGATTGTGAAAAAACAGCGATGGAATATGGAAATCAGCAGATTGAGCAGGAGCATTTGCTTTATGCATTGTTGACACAGGATGACAGTCTGATCTTGAAATTAATGGAGAAGATGGGGCTTGATAAGAATCTGGTTGTAAACCGGGTGGAGGAAGCAATCAGCAAACGCCCGAAGGTGCAGGGCGGACAGCAATACGTCGGACAGGATCTCAATAATGCTTTGATTCACGCAGAGGATGAGGCGGCACAGATGGGAGACGAGTATGTCTCTGTGGAACATCTCTTCCTGTCAATGATGAAGTACGCAAGCAAAGAAATGAAAGCGTTGTTCCGGGAACTTGGAATTACACGGGATGGATTTCTTCAGGCATTGTCTACAGTAAGAGGCAATCAGAGAGTGACCAGTGATAACCCGGAAGCCACTTATGACACATTAAATAAATACGGTTCGGATCTTGTAGAACGTGCGCGCGACCAGAAACTTGACCCGGTTATCGGAAGAGACGCAGAGATTCGTAACCTGGTTCGCATTTTGTCCAGAAAGACGAAGAACAACCCAGTGCTCATTGGTGAGCCGGGAGTTGGTAAAACAGCAGTAGTAGAAGGTCTGGCGCAGCGGATCGTCCGCGGTGATGTGCCGGAAGGGTTGAAAGATAAGACTGTATTTTCCCTTGATATGGGAGCGCTGGTAGCCGGGGCGAAATATCGCGGTGAGTTTGAAGAGCGATTGAAAGCAGTGCTGGAAGAAGTGAAAAACAGTGACGGTAAGATTATTCTCTTTATCGATGAGCTGCATACAATTGTAGGTGCAGGCAAGAGTGACGGCGCAATGGATGCCGGAAATATGTTAAAGCCAATGCTTGCCCGTGGAGAACTTCACTGTATCGGTGCAACTACGCTTGACGAGTATCGCCAGTATATTGAGAAAGACGCAGCGCTGGAACGGCGTTTCCAGCCGGTTCTGGTGGATGAACCTACCGTAGAAGATGCCATTTCTATTCTTCGTGGATTAAAGGAACGCTATGAAGTCTTCCATGGTGTGAAGATTACCGACGGAGCGCTTGTGGCAGCGGCAACATTGTCTGACCGTTATATTTCCGATCGTTTTCTTCCGGATAAGGCAATCGACCTTGTAGATGAGGCGTGTGCACTGATCAAGACGGAACTGGATTCTATGCCGGCAGAGTTGGATGAACTTCGCCGTAAGATCATGCAGCTTGAAATCGAAGAAGCAGCGCTTAAGAAAGAAAATGACCGTCTAAGTCAGGACCGTCTTGTTCATTTACAGCAGGAACTTGCGGAGTTGAGAGAAGATTTTGCCGGAAAGAAAGCCCAGTGGGATAATGAGAAGGTTGGTGTTGAGAAAGTACAGAAATTGCGTGAAGAGATTGAACTGGTAAATAAAGAGATTGAGAGAGCGCAGCATTCGTATGATCTTGAAAGAGCGGCAGAGCTTCAGTATGGCAGACTTCCGCAGTTACAGAAACAACTAGAGAGCGAAGAGGCAAAGGTAAAGGATGAAGACCGTTCTCTTGTACACGAAAGTGTGACGGATGAAGAGATCGCAAGGATCGTGTCCCGCTGGACCGGAATTCCGGTTGCTAAATTAAATGAGAGTGAGAGAAGTAAGACGCTTCACCTTGCAGATGAATTGCATAAACGCGTTATCGGTCAGGATGAAGGTGTAGAACTTGTGACTGAGGCAATTATCCGTTCCAAAGCAGGAATCAAAGATCCGACAAAACCGATCGGTTCCTTCCTGTTCCTTGGACCTACCGGTGTTGGTAAGACAGAGCTTGCCAAAGCATTGGCAGAAAGCCTCTTTGATGATGAAAATAATATGATCCGTATTGATATGAGTGAATATATGGAGAAATATTCTGTATCCCGTCTTATCGGAGCGCCTCCGGGATATGTAGGGTATGACGAAGGTGGTCAGCTTACTGAAGCAGTGCGGAGAAAACCGTATTCCGTTGTGCTTTTTGATGAGATTGAGAAGGCGCATCCAGATGTATTTAACGTATTATTGCAGGTTCTGGATGATGGACGTATCACAGATTCACAGGGACGTACCGTAGACTTTAAGAATACGATTTTAATTATGACATCGAACATTGGATCAGCATATCTTCTGGACGGTATGGATGAAAATGGAAATATCAGCGAAGAGAGCCAGCAGGCGGTAATGAATGATCTTCGCGCACATTTCAGACCGGAATTTTTAAACCGTCTGGATGAAATGATTATGTTCCGTCCATTGACGAAAGAAAATATTTATGACATTATTGACTTGTTAGTAGCAGATGTCAATAAACGTCTTGCAGACAAAGAGCTTTCCATTGAGCTTACGGAAACGGCGAAAAATCAGATTGTGGAAGGCGGATATGATCCGAATTACGGAGCAAGGCCGTTGAAGCGTTATCTGCAGAAACATGTGGAGACATTGGCTGCGAAGTTAATGCTTCAAGGAGATATCGGTGCAGGTGAGAAGATTATTATTGACAGTGAAGACGGAATTTTAAGGGCAAGGAGTCAGGCATAGTGTCCATTATTTTTCATATCGATGTCAATTCTGCGTATCTTAGCTGGAGCGCAGTGGAACAACTGAAAAACGGCGCGGAGACAGACCTTAGAGAGATACCTGCGATCATTGGCGGAGACCAACAGTCTCGTCACGGGGTAGTGCTCGCTAAGTCTGTTCCTGCGAAGAAATATGGCATTCGCACAGGGGAACCGGTGGCGAATGCCTTTCGTAAGTGTCCGAATCTTGTGTCAATACCGCCGGATCATAAGATGTATTCCAGATACAGTCACGCACTTATGGATTTTTTGAAAACGTATACGCCGGATATTGAACAGATGAGTGTGGATGAGTGTTACATGGATTTTACAGGGATTGCCAATCGCTTTGTTTCTCCGGTGGAAGGGGCGATGGAGATAAAGAACGAAGTGTACCGTCGGTTTGGGTTTACGGTAAATGTGGGCATATCCAGCAATAAATTGTTGGCGAAGATGGCTTCAGATTTCGAGAAGCCGAACAAAGTCCACACGTTGTTTCCAGAGGAAATTCAAGTGAAAATGTGGCCGCTTCCTATCGGGGAATTGTATATGGCAGGGCGCTCCAGTGTGGCTGCGCTTGAGAAACTGGAGGTTCGCACCATTGGAGATCTGGCGCAGATGGATGTAAGGCTGATAGAACTTCATTTAAAAAGTCATGGGCGGAAATTGTGGGAATTTTCTAATGGAATTGATGCCTCACAGGTGGAGTCAGAACGTGCAGAGGCGAAGGGAATCGGAAATTCCACAACCCTTGCACAGGATGTGGTAACAGAAGAGGAGGCGTCAAGAGTGCTCTTTCGTCTGGCAGAGAGCGTTGGTGCCAGATTAAGAAAAGCAGGACAGCGTGCCGGAATGTTGAGCGTGGAGATTAAATACTATAATTTTGAGAGTTGTTCCCATCAAAAACAGCTTTTTCAAGATACGAACAGTGATCGGGTAATTCATAACGCAGCAATGGAGTTATTTCGTGAGTTGTGGAATGGAGAGCCGATCAGACTTCTTGGAATTCGAAGTTCTAAGCTTTCGGAAGAAGGAGAACCGCAGCAGCTTAGTATCTTTGATATCCAGCTACAGCAGAAGAAAAAGAAACTTCCCACAAGAAAGCAGGAGCAGCTTGACAAGGCGTTGGATCAGATCCGTAAGCGTTACGGTGAATCATCGGTGGTGCGGGGCAGCTCGTTATCTTCTTCGCAGTCTTCAATTTCAAGAAATGAAGTAGAAGAAAAAGAGTGAAGTGAAAAGTTTATTTCCACTTTGAAAAAGAGAAGAATGAAAGTGGCAATTACTCTTACAAAAAGGGATAATTGCTACTTTTTCTGTTTTATAAAGTGGAATTCAATGTTACAATAAGGAATATAAAACAATAGGATGACTGCCGAAGACCTGTTTTTTTGCATCACAAAAAAGCGGAGTTTAGTCGTGGTTTTAAAAGGTGTAGGACTAAATTCCACTTGCATAGAGGGCATATTCAGTTGCATAGACAGTCGCCTGTTGTTTTTTTGTTTTATTTTATACGTTTATTTTTTTAACAGGTATGGTTTTAAAATCACATGATCTTTATCAATCTGTTGAATACCGAAATCGTATAACTTTTTGTAAAGATCATGGTACATAAAATCAGTAAGTTCTAGTGGACTTTTACCGCCTAGTAATTCAACAGGAGCAGAATTCACATGACTGATAGCAAGATTCAAGTCCTCCTGTCCGTTTAATCCTAAAGCTCTTAGGTCAGCTCCTTTTGGAAGGATATAACGAAGTTCAACATGTTTGTTTTCCAAAGTTCCCTTTTGTCCGGATTGCATGGGATCGCAATAGTATACGCGTGTACGTCTAGTGCCGTCAGGACTGCACTCCATCGCTTCGGCTGCCGAGAATTCACTCCCACGGTCGGTAAGCAGGATATGGACATATTTGCGGAATAGCATCTGCCCAAGAATGGATTCCAACAAGTCAACTCCGTTTTTCATGGCGATGGACGTTTTCTCTTCGTGGTAAATGGCAAAAAGGAGACCGGTTTTTACAAACTTAAAGGTTTGTAAAAAAGGACCATTCGATTCATTGTTGTAAACGGTATCCATCTGAACAACGAAAACATCGGGATTATCAGAAATGTATGTTTTGTAATCCCGATATGTTCTGCCTTTTAGATACTTGTTATCTTTTCTTTTTTTGTAAACCTGAGCTTTCTTTTTGGAAGCTTTCTGCTGACTTGTCGTCTGAGATCCAACGAAGTAATCCCGGCAAGTTCGCGGAAAACACCGGATTCAATGTAATTATAGAGAGTTTTCTCGGAAATATTTAACTCAGGATGGTTGGCAAGTATCTGATAGGGAGAATGTCCTTGCTTAAGAAGAGGAGAGATAACAGAAGCCATAGATTTTGCTTCCTGAACAGTAAGATTTACACCTTGTCTGGAATCAATGAGAGTTGTGCGATAATCCATTTGTGCGTCTTCAGGGCAGTATTGGAATTTATCAAATCTGCAATGAGACCAATGGGAGCAACCATTACAAGCACCCGGAGAGCGATCACGCCTGGAGCAACGGAAAGGGCTGTATTCCGGGCAATCGAGTGTGCAGTTACGACCAAAGGCACATTTACGGTAGTTATTACATTCCAAAGGCATGTTTGCATTTGTGTGTGTAAGCACACGATGTAGTTTGATTTCTTTTCCAACCGTGGATTTGTCTTTGCCGATAGTTTGGGCGATGGCAGTCTTGGTGGAATTGTTAGTAATACCAGTAAGAATGATTCTCCGTTCTTCTAAAGTTAAATGTGAAAAAGCATTTGTAGTTTTCATATGACACCAGCCTTTCTGCGACTGTCACAAAGGATAGTGTAAGACTAAATGCTACATCTGTGGAAGTGGAAATGAGTGAAAGACTAAAATCTACTTTGCCCTATTCAAAGTGGAAATAAACTTTTCACTTCACAGTAGAAGAAAAAGATGAAAATGCGGATTGACATTTTTGCGGAAGACGTCTATAATATTTCACGTAAAAGAGCAATTGCGAATTATATTTTTATAATTTGCTGTTGCTCTTTTTTGGTCTGAGGAAATTAATAAAAGATACAATTATTTGAAAAAGGAGAGAGTCTATGAAAAACGTGAACAAATCCAAAGAATTTGCCATTGATATTCTAGTGGACATTGTAGGAAATATGTTGATTGCGATTGGAGTTTATAATTTCGCTGCCAATTCCGGATTTCCGGTAGCAGGTATTTCCGGTGTTGCTTTGATCTTTTATCATTTATTCGGTTTGCCGATCGGTACGATGACCATTGTACTTAACATTCCGATCATTATTTTGTGTTACAAAGTCTTAGGGAAAAAGTTTCTGCTTCGTTCGTTAAAGACGATGCTGATCCAGTGGCCTCTTATGGACTTCATTGCCCCAATGCTTCCGGTATATGAAGGAGACAGATTATTGTCTGCAATCTGTGCCGGTGTATTTGCCGGACTTGGTTATGCGATCATTTATCTTCGCAACACATCTACAGGCGGAGCTGATTTTATCATTATGTCAGTGCGCGCATTAAAACCGCACCTTTCTATCGGAAAGATTACTTTTGTGACAGACCTTGTGATCGTTGTGACAGGCGGTTTGATTTTTGGAGATATTGACAGTATTATTTACGGTTTGATCTTGACTTATATTTTGACAGTTGTAGTAGATAAGGTTATGTATGGTATTGATGCCGGTAAGATGGCGCTGATCGTTACGGACAAAGGACCGGAAGTTGCGAAGCGGATTGATGAAATGACAGCAAGAGGATGTACCTTCTTAAAAGCAGAAGGAAGCTTCTCAAGGGATGACAAACTAGTTGTTATGTGTGCGTGCAGTAATAAAGAAATGTACAATGTACAGAAAGCAGTGAAAGACGAGGATGAAAAAGCGTTCCTCATTATGATGGAATCAAATGAAGTAAGAGGAGAAGGATTTAAGCCTCACGGAGCGTAAAAGTAAAATAGGGGATGGGTTTTCAAAACCCGTCCCCTTTTTCACTTTATAGGAAAGTTCGATCTTTATCGAACTTTTAAATGAAAAAAAGCCTGCACAAAGGCAGGCATGAGAAGAAGATGACGCTGCTTAGAAGATATAAAAGCCTTCTACACCAGCCTCATCGGCAAATAAATCGTCTTCATTTAAGAAATAATCCATATCCAGGAGTTCATCCTCGCTCATGTTGCGAATGTCCTTGGATGTCATTCCTTCTGGTGGATTATCCATATATTTTTTGCGTAATTCCTCAATATTAGGTTTCATGGCGTCATTCCTCCTTTTTAGAGGATTATATCACAGAAAGATGTTATGCAGAAGAACGCTTTCCGAGAGATTTGGACATTGCTCTCTCATAAAGTTCTTCGAGGGATACGCGGTGGTGATTGTAATAAAGTTCTAGAAACAGCATAGTATGTCCGCAATCAGGACATTTTATAGGATCATAACCGAAGGAAGACAGGATGGCAGTTCTCCACTGGTTAAAACTACGATAGATATGATGTTTGGATCGATGTATTGCCCGGTAAAGTTTTGAATCGAGTTGCCGGTGCCTTGCATACAACCCTCCATATCGGATCATTTTAAAGTGCTTTTCAGGAATGTGGCGGATGAGCCGTTTGATGAAATCCATGGCAGGGATTGTTTCTTGCACATATTTTCCATCTTCATGGCGGTTGTAATGAAAAGTAACCATTTCGCCATCATATTGATCAATACGGGAAGTGGCTATGACAGGACGTCCGAGATAGCGTCCAATATATTTGACTACGTTTTTAGGGTCACATTTGTTTGGTTTTGCATAAACATAGAAACCATATTTATGTTCGGAGTAACATTTCGCTTTTACTTTTTTAAAAGAGGTTCCCAACTTAGATTCTAGTTCATTAAGAAGTGCAGTGCGAAAAGAATGACGCAGATAAGTATAGTTGAAGTGTTTTACATGACGCCAAAAGCCATCGTTACTGTAACCGCCTTCAGAAATCAGACAATGAATGTGAGGGTTCCATTTGAGGTCACGTCCAAATGTATGTAGAACCATAATAAAACCAGGAGTGAAATTTTTAGATTTATTTATGGTAAAAAACATACGTGAAATAACACTTGTGACAGAATGAAAGAGACAGTTAAGAAGGGAACGATCTTTGAGAAAGTAATCTCTGAGGTGTTCATCAATGGTAAAGACACAGTGACGGTGCTGGACATTGATGAGCTTAAAGGACATACTGGTAGTGCGCTCCATGGAATACTTGTTTCCACAGGTAGGACAAAAACGACTGTGACAGCGGAAAGGAACAAATTTTAGTTTCCCGCAATGAGGACAGCCGTACATGGCACCGCCAAAAGAAGGATCACCACAATGGATCATCTTTTCGATATTTTCCATCTCAGTATTTCTGGGATGAAGAGTATATTTAATTTCTTCATAATAGTCAGTAAAGATTTTTTGTAAAATATTCATAAGTCTATTATGGATGAAAAAAGAACAAAAAGAAACCCCTATCCCCTCAAGAATGAGGGGAAGGGGAGTTGAATAGGCGAAGCCTATTTTTTATGCTTTTACTGGAAATATTTCTTGTCCAGATAATAAGTAATATCGCCAAGGGCTACACAGCCCACGATAAATAAGACAATTTCCGTCTGGCTGGCACCCGGAAGAATGAAAAATCCTGCGACACACGCAATGATGATGGCGCTAAGAAAAAGCGCCAGTCTTTTAAATAACCACATGTTTCTAACCTCTTTAGTTTTTATTTTGTGTATAGTTTTACCAGTTCTGTTACCATAGCGACTGTTTTGTCCATTCCTTCGATGGTGATGTGCTCGTAAGGGCCGTGGTAAGCGTGTCCGCCGGTTCCAAGGTTTGGACATGGAAGTCCTTTGAAGCTTAACTGACATCCGTCTGTACCTCCGCGGATTGGAAGAATGAGCGCTTCAATTCCGGCATTTTCACAGGCTTGTTTTGCATTGTCGATGAGATGCATGCATCCGGCAATGATTTCAGCCATGTTTTTATACTGGTCTGTGAGTGTAAGTTTTACAGTGCCTTCACCCCACTTTGCATTCAAGTTCTTTTCAATCAGAGTTAATGTGCGTTTTCTTGCTTCAAAGAAATTTTTGTCATGGTCTCTGACAATATAGTTTAATTGAGCCTTGGAGCAGTCGCCGGACATAGATACAAGGTGATAGAATCCCTCGTAGTCCTCTGTGCCGCGTGGAGTCTCCATTCCAGGAAGGAGGCTGTTGATCTCCATGGCAACAAGGGAGGCGTTGATCATCGTATCTTTGGAAGAGCCTGGATGAACACTGACTCCTGTAATGTCAAAGCATGCTTTGCATGCGTTGAAGTTTTCATACTGGATCTCGCCCTCTGTGTCACCGTCCAGTGTGTATCCGTAATCTGCGCCAAAGCGTTCCACGTCAAAGTGAGAAGCGCCGGTACCGATCTCTTCGTCCGGTGTAAATGCAACGCAGATCGGACCGTGTGGGATGTTCTGTTCCTGTAACTGCTCGATCACAGTGAGAATCTCTGCGATTCCTGCCTTGTCATCTGCGCCCAGTACAGTTGTTCCGTCGGAAGTGATAAGGGTGCGTCCTTTCAGATCCTTAAGATGTGGAAATGTTTCTGTACTTAAAGTAAGACCGCTTGTTCCAAGAACCAGATTTTCCCCATTATAATTCTCTGTGATCACCGGTGTGATATCATGGTCACAGAAGTCAGAAACAGTATCCATGTGTGCGATAAAACCGATGGCAGGTTTGTCCTCCAGACCTTCTGTTGCAGGTGATTTACCATAGAGATAACACTGGTCATCCAAATAGACATCCGTCAGTCCAAGTTCTTTCATTTCCGCTTCCAATAAATGTGCAAGATCAAATTGGCACTGGGAAGACGGTACAGTTTCACTGTTTTCGTCACTTGGTGTGCGGACAACCACATACTTTAATAATCTTTCATAAGCTTTCACGATTACATTCCCCTTTTCTAAATATAAATTCTGTATAGAAGTATAACACAAATTATCCTTTGATGTATACGGAAAAAATGTTATACTAAAAAAAGAGTACTTATATGGAGGTATAAGAAGATGAAACTGACCAGTTTATTAGAGCGTCTGGAATACGAAGTCTGTCAGGGAAGTGATGACCTTGAAGTGACGGAGCTTATCAATGATTCCAGAAAGGTAAAAGAAGGAAGTGTGTTTGTCTGTATTGCCGGAGCAGTGGCAGATGGACATGAATATATAGAAGATGTGGCGGCAAAAGGAGCTGTGGCAGTTATTGTAGAACGTCCGGTAAATGCACCGGAAGGGCTGACGGTGATCCATGTGGATGACACCAGATATGCACTGGCTCTTATGTCTGCGGCATATTTTGGGTATCCGGCACAGAAACTCAATGTGATCGGAATTACCGGAACAAAAGGTAAGACGACAACAACTTACATGGTAAAATCCATTTTGGAAGGCGTCGGTCATAAAGTGGGACTCATTGGAACCATTGAGACGATCATTGGAGATAAGAAGATTCCGGCAAGCAATACAACACCGGAATCTTACACAATCCACAGATATTTTGCGGAAATGGTAGAGGCAGGATGCGACAGCGTTGTAATGGAAGTATCTTCACAGGGGTTGATGCTTCACAGAACTGCCGGAATTGAATTTGAGATTGGTATTTTCACCAACCTTGGAGAAGATCATATCGGACCGAACGAGCATAAGGATTTCGAGGATTATAAGCGCTGCAAAGGCATTTTATTTACCCAGTGTAAGCTTGGAATTGCCAATGTAGACGACAAGTGGTTTGAGGATGTGTTCCGCTTTGCAACTTGTAAGGTAGAGACCTTTGGATTTTCTGAGAAAGCAGATCTTCGTGCGGCAGATGTAGAGCATGTGTCAAGACCGGGGTATCTGGGTATGAAATACAAGGTAGAAGGTCTTATGAACTTTGACGTGGAGATTGACATTCCGGGAGAGTTCAGTGTGTACAATTCTCTGACAGCAATTGCGGTATGCAGACATTTTGATGTTCCGGTGGAGACGATCAAGAAGGCGCTGAAAGTAGCGAAAGTAAAAGGACGTATTGAGATGATCAAAGTATCGGATGACTTTGCTTTGATGATTGATTATGCCCACAATGCCATGAGCCTTGAGAGCCTTCTTCATACACTCAGAGATTACAATCCGGGGCGCATCGTTACTGTATTCGGCTGTGGCGGAAATCGTTCCAAGACAAGACGATACGAAATGGGAGAAGTGTCAGGAAAGCTCTCAGACTTTACCATCATCACTTCCGATAATCCGAGATTTGAAGAACCGCAGGAGATCATCGAGGATATTATTACCGGTATCAAGAAGACAGATGGAAAATACATTGACATCTGCGACCGGAAAGAAGCTATTCGCTATGCCATCGAGCATGGACAGAAAGGTGATGTGATCGTTCTTGCCGGAAAAGGCCATGAGACTTATCAGGAGATCAAGGGTGTGAAATATGACATGGATGACCGTGTGCTCATTCAGGAAGTATTGGACGAATTAAAGGAGTAAAATGTACGCGGATATTATTATCGACATTACCCACGAAAAACTGGATAAAGTATTTCAGTACCGTATCCCCTCAGAACTTGAGGGGATACTTGAAGTTGGAACAGAAGTCATCGTGCCCTTTGGAAGAGGAAATAAAGAGACAGGCGGTTATGTCATCGGCTTTTCGGAAACCGCGGATTATGATGCAGATAAGATCAAGTTTATTCTGCGTCGGGCAGAAGATAAGCGGGCGATTGAGTCGAAACTTGTGGCGCTTGCTGCGTGGATGAAAGAGGTCTACGGAGGAACGATGATCCAAGCGCTTCGAACGGTACTTCCGATCAAGAAGCAGGAGAAGATTAAAAAGAAGCGAACTGTCCGGTTATTACTTTCTGAAGAAGAGGGAAGAAAAAGATTAGATGCTTTCCTTCATAAGAACCAGAAAGCGAGGGCAAGAGCGCTGGCAGGACTTCTCGACCAACCGTGTCAGGATTATGAGCTGTTGACGAAAAAGCTTCATGTGACGTTGCCTGTTCTTCGTGCGATGGAGGAGCAGGGGATTCTCGTAATCGAATCGCAGGATGCGCTTCGAAATCCGGTGTGTTACCGAAGGACAGAAGAAAAAGAAACGATTCTTACTAATGAACAGGAACAGGCAGTTTCTTCTTTCGTACAAGATTATGAGAAAGGTTATAGAAAGACGTATCTCGTCTATGGAGTGACCGGAAGTGGTAAAACAGAAGTGTATATGAAAATGATCCAGCATGTTGTTGAGAATGGGAAGCAGGCAATCGTATTGATTCCAGAGATTGCCCTTACGTATCAGACGGTGCTTCGATTTTACAATCGCTTCGGCAACCGGGTATCAATCTTAAATTCCAGACTCTCACAGGGAGAACGTTCCGATCAGATGGAACGGGTGAAACGGGGAGAAGTGGACGTTATGATCGGTCCAAGATCTGCGTTATTTACACCTTTTGATAATCTGGGACTTATCGTGATCGATGAGGAACATGAGACCACGTATAAAAGTGAACAGGTGCCGAGGTATCATGCAAGAGAGACTGCGATTCGGCGCGCAAAACTAGAGGGAGCCAGTGTAGTCCTTGGATCGGCGACTCCTTCACTGGAAGCATTTTATCGGTGCAGACAGGGAGAATTTACATTGCTGGAATTAAAAAACAGAGCAACCGCACAGAGTCTTCCGGAAGTATATACGGTAGATATGCGGGAAGAATTAAAACATGGTAATCGTTCGATCATCAGTGACAAGCTGAAAGAAATGATGGAAGACCGGTTGGAAAAAAGACAGCAGATTATGTTATTTTTGAATCGACGGGGATATGCAGGATTTGTTTCTTGTAGAGAATGCGGATATGTTGTAAAATGTCCTCATTGTGATGTGGCATTGTCTGCCCACAAAAATGGGAAGCTTGTCTGCCACTATTGCGGATATGAAAGACCTTCCATGCCTTCCTGCCCAGAGTGTGGTTCTCATTATATCGGAGGATTTCGCGCAGGTACGCAGCAGATCGAGGAACTGGTGAAGAAGATGTTTCCGACGGCAAGGGTACTTCGCATGGACATGGACACGACTAAGAAAAAGGACAGCCATGAGAAAATACTGTCGGCATTTGCATCCGAGGAGGCAGATATCCTTATCGGTACGCAGATGATCGTGAAAGGACATGATTTCCCGCAGGTGACCTTGGTGGGAATACTGGCGGCAGACATGTCGTTATATTCGAACCATTACCAGTCGGCAGAACGTACCTTTCAATTACTGTCACAAGCCTGCGGGCGAGCGGGAAGAGGACGGGAAAAAGGCGAAGTAGTGATCCAGACATACAATCCGGAACATTACAGTATCCAGACTGCGGCGAGACAGGATTACGAGAGCTTCTATGAAGAGGAAATGAATTACCGGATGTTGATGGGATATCCACCGGCAGAAGATCTTTTGGCAATCTGGATGACCGGAGAAGAGGAAGAACATCTTAAGGTGGCAGCAGGATATCTTAAAGAATTTACGGAACGGATCAATCGGGAAGGGAAGCTTACAGTGATCGGTCCGGCGGCGCCCTATGTATCCAAAATAAATGACCAGTATCGGCAGATCATATATGTGAAAAGTGAAGACTATGAATGGTTAGTTCGTGCGAAAGACCTGCTGGAGCAGTATATAGACATGAACAGAGGGTTCGATCATTTGAGGATCCAATTTGATTTTAACCCATTAAATATATAAATATCAAAGAAAAGGAGAAGAATTATGGCAATTAGAAAAATCCGTGAATTAGGCGACGAGGTGTTGACAAAACCATGTAAAGAAGTGACGAAAATGACGCTTCGCACAAAAATACTGATCAATGATATGTTAGATACAATGTATGAGGCAATGGGGGTAGGTCTTGCGGCTCCGCAGGTCGGTATTTTAAAGAGAATCGTAGTGATTGATGTGGGAGAAGGTCCGATTATTCTGATCAATCCGGTAATTGTAGAGACTGCCGGCGAGCAGTGCGGAGAAGAGGGGTGCTTAAGTGTTCCGGGTAAATCCGGTCTTGTAACCCGTCCGAATTATGTGAAGGTAAGAGCTTTAAATGAAGAAATGGAAGAGATTGAGCTGGAGGGAGAAGAATTGCTAGCAAGGGCATTCTGCCACGAACTTGACCATTTAGATGGAAAAATGTATGTAGAACTTGCAGAAGGCGGAATTCATGATGTGGAACCTTACGGGGAGGAAGAGTAAATGAAAGTAATATTTTTTGGCACACCGGACTTTTCTGTGGGCACACTGGAAGCACTTGTTGAAGCGGGACATGATGTTGTACTTGCTGTCACACAGCCGGATAAGCCGAAGGGACGCGGCGGGAAGATGCAGTTTACACCAGTGAAAGAAGCGGCAATGGCGCACGGGATTCCGGTATTTCAACCGAAAAAGGTAAGAGAAGCTTCTTGCATAGAGGAGCTTCGCAAATACAATGCGGATATCATGGTGGTTATCGCTTTTGGACAGATTCTTCCAAAGGAAATTCTGGAAATGACGCCTTACGGGTGCGTCAATGTTCATGCGTCCCTTCTTCCAAAATATCGGGGAGCCGCTCCGATCCAATGGGCAGTAATCGACGGAGAGAAAGTATCCGGCGTGACAACCATGCAGATGGATGAAGGCTTAGATACCGGTGATATGCTTCTTAAGACAGAAATCGTACTGGATGATAAAGAGACTGGAGGAAGTCTTCATGACAAACTTGCAGAAGCCGGAGCAAAGCTTTGTGCAGAGACATTAAAGGGGCTTGAGGAACGTGTGATTGTTCCGCAGAAACAGGGAGACAGCCCTACAGCCTATGCAAGAATGCTGGATAAAAATCTTGGAAATATTGACTGGGATCAGTCGGCAGAGGCGGTTGAGCGATTGATTCGCGGATTGAATCCGTGGCCTAGCGCTTACACGGACTGGAATGGAAAAGTAATGAAGATCTGGGAAGCAGAAGTTTGGGAGGAAGACACGCAGGAGACGGCTGGAACCGTAGTAAAGGTGGAAAAAGACGGCTTCTTTGTACAGACAGGAAAAGGACTTCTGAAAGTGAAAGCTCTTCAGATTCCGGGTAAAAAGAGAATGGAAGCGGACGCATTTTTGCGCGGATATGACGTAAAAATCGGAACAGTTCTTAAAAATTCTTAAAAATGTGTGAAAAACAGGTATTTTCTCCGAGTTTCATATATAATAACGATATGTTTCGGGATAGGAGGAATTACAATGATATATCCAATGTATTATGACCGCACTTACATTTTAGTAGTGATCGGCGTGTTGATCTGCATGGCAGCTTCGGTAAAAATGCGATCTACGTTCAATAGGTATTCCAGAGTGATGAGCCATTCGGGGATGACCGGAAGAGAGGCTGCAGAGCGTTTGCTCCGTGGTGCAGGCATCTATGATGTGCGTGTGGAATATGTGTCTGGAAATTTGACGGATCACTATGATCCGAGAAATAAAGTGCTCCGGTTGTCCAGTGCAACATACAATCAGTCTTCGGTGGCGGCGATCGGAGTGGCGGCGCATGAATGTGGTCATGCGATCCAGCATGCGAGAGGTTATGTACCGCTTAAGCTCCGCGGTGCGCTTGTTCCGGTCGCAAATTTCGGAAGCGCGATTGCGTGGCCTTTGATCTTGCTTGGACTTTTATTTAACAGCAATAGTTCTGCAATGTTTTTAAATATGGGAGTTCTTGCATTTTCTATGTCTGTTCTGTTTCAAGTTGTGACACTTCCGGTGGAATTTAATGCGTCCGGGCGTGCACTTCGTATTCTGGGCGATACAGGAATGCTCTATCCGGATGAGGTGAGACAGACAAGAAAAGTGCTGACAGCAGCAGCGCTTACTTATGTAGCCGGAGCGGCAGCGGCAATTTTGCAGCTTTTGCGTATCCTTCTGCTGACAGGTTCCAGAAGGAACGATTAGAAAAATAGAGGAGAAAAGGGATGGGATCATCGGTAAATGATCGGGAGCTGGTGCTTGAGACACTGCTCCTTATTACAAAAGAAGGGGAATATAGTCATATTGCCTTGAAAAATGTTCTGGATCAATATCAGTATCTGGATAAGAAAGAGCGTGCATTTATCACAAGGGTGGTAAATGGCACGCTTGAACGCATGATAGAGATCGATTATATCATCAATCAATTTTCCAAAGTTAAAGTAAATAAAATGAAACCGGTTATACGCACTATCTTAAGAAGCAGTGTGTATCAGTTGAAATATATGGACAGTGTGCCTGACAGCGCCGTCTGCAATGAGGCGGTGAAGCTCTCTGTCCGCAAAGGATTTTCTAATCTGAAAGGCTTTGTCAATGGAGTGCTTCGCACTATCAGCCGGAATCTTTCGAAAGTAGAACTGCCAAGTATGTCTGTGAAGTATTCCCTTCCACAATGGATGATAGATCAGTGGATGGAAAGCTATGATGAAGAGACAGTTGCACGTATGGGACAAGCTTTTCTTGAAGAGCATCCAACAACAATCCGTTGTAATTTGAATGCGGTAAGTAAAGAAGAGTTGATCCAAGAACTTCGGGAAGAACAGGTAGAAGTGGAAGAGACCAGTCTTCCATATGCTCTTCGTATTCGTGGATATGATTATCTAAATAAACTTACAAGTTTTCAAAAAGGACATTTCTATGTGCAGGACGTAAGCTCTATGCAGGTGGCGGAATGGGCAGATCCGAAAGAAGGAGATTATGTGATCGATGTCTGTGCGGCGCCGGGAGGAAAAGCCATTCATATGGCAGAAAAGCTTGCAGGAAGCGGTCATGTAGAGGCGAGAGATCTTACCGAATATAAAGTGAGTCTGATCAACGAGAATATTCAGAGAGGCAGACTTGATAATATAGAAGCAGTCTGTCATGATGCAACAGTCTATGATGAGACCGCAAAAGAGAAAGCAGATATCATTATCGCAGATCTTCCTTGTTCCGGCCTTGGAGTGCTTGGGAAAAAGGTGGATCTGAAATATAAGATGACGAAAGAGATGCAGGATGACCTTGTCTGCCTGCAAAGGAAGATTTTGTCAGTCGTACATGAATATGTAAAAATGGGCGGAAAGCTTGTATACAGCACTTGTACGATTCATCGCGGCGAAAATGAAGACACTGCCCGCTGGTTTGAAGAAACATATCCTGAGTTTAGACTGGTAAAAGAGCAGCAGTTCCTTCCGGCAAGAGAAGAAGGAGATGGATTCTATATCGCGCTGTTTGAGAGGGAGAATCATGGATAAAAAAGATATTGCATCATTTGGCTATGACGAATTGATAGAAGAGATGAAAAATATAGGAGAGAAGGCATTTCGGGCGAAACAGATCTATAGCTGGCTCCATGAAAAGCTTGTGGATTCTTTTGATGAGATGACCAACTTGTCAAAAGCGTTACGAGAAAAACTGGATCATGAGTATGAGATCAAAAAAGTGACAATGGCAGCAAGACAGATTTCCCAAGTAGATCCTACAGAGAAATTCCTCTTTGAATTGGAAGATGGAAATATGATTGAAAGTGTATTGATGAAGTACAATTATGGAAATTCGGTCTGCATTTCCTCTCAAGTGGGCTGCCGCATGGGGTGCCGGTTCTGTGCGTCTACCATCGACGGTTTAGAACGAAATCTTACAGCCTCAGAGATGCTAAGACAAATTTATCATATCCAGAAGATCACCGGGGAGAGAGTGTCCAATATCGTTGTGATGGGAACCGGAGAGCCTCTCGATAATTACGATAATTTTGTGAAGTTCATACATATGATCAGTGATGAGCATGGACTTCACATCAGCCAGAGAAATATTACCGCTTCAACATGCGGAATTGTTCCCAATATTCTTCGCCTCTCTGAAGAAGGTTTGCAGATTACGTTAGCGTTATCTCTGCATGGTTCGAATCAGGAGAAACGAAAGAAACTAATGCCGGTGGCAAATAAATACGAACTTTCCGAAGTGTTGAATGCCTGTGATATTTATTTTGAAAAGACAGGGCGAAGAGTGACCTTTGAATATAGTCTTGTGAAAGGGGTCAATGACCAGCCGGAGGATATCCGTGAATTGACGGCAATCTTGAAACACAGAAACTGTCATTTAAATGTCATACCGGTCAATCCGATCAGGGAGAGAGATTTCCAGAAGCCAGACAGCAAAAATGCGCAGGAATTCAAAAATAAACTTGAAAAAAACGGAATAAATGTTACTATAAGAAGGGAAAGAGGCTCTGATATTGACGGAGCCTGCGGTCAGCTCAGACGACGTTATGCTGCTGCAAAAAAGGAGAAGTAGATGAAAATATATGCAATGACAGACGTGGGAAGAAAAAGAGAAGTCAATCAGGACTTTGTATATGTGACCGATAAACCGGTAGGACCATTTCCGAATCTTTTGGTAGTAGCTGACGGGATGGGAGGCCATAAGGCCGGAGATTTTGCTTCCAAATATACGGTGAAAGTGTTGCATGAAGAACTGGAAAATACAAAGCTTAATAAGCCGGAAGAAATTCTGAATACGATTATCGGAGTTGCGAATCATGAGCTTATCAAAGCGGCTCATTCTGATGTAAAATTAGAAGGAATGGGAACCACACTGGTTGTTGCAACTGTGATTGGCAACACTTTGTATTTTGCAAATGTGGGAGACAGTCGTTTGTATTTGATCAATGATAAGATCCGACAGTTGTCTAAGGATCATTCTTTGGTAGAAGAGATGGTAAGACTCGGAGGAATCAAGGCGGAGGAAGCTAAGAATCATCCGGATAAAAATATTATTACGCGTGCCATTGGTGTGAAAGAAGACGTAGAAGCTGATATTTACGAATATCGCCTGAAAAAAGGGGATGTTCTTTTGATGTGTACGGATGGACTCAGTAATATGGTTGAGGATGAGGACATGTTTGATATCGTGAAGGGAGCAAGGGATATCGTAGAAGCAGTTCTTATGCTGATAGAGAAAGCAAATAGTAATGGTGGGAGAGATAACATAGGGGTTGTTATGGCAGAGCCACTTGCAGATGAGGTGAGTGTATGGTAAAAGATGGTATTTTTTTGGGAAATCGATATCAAGTATTATCGAAGATTGGCGCAGGCGGAATGGCAGATGTCTACAAGGGGAAAGACACCATGTTGAATCGTTTTGTGGCGATTAAAGTATTAAAAAAGGAATATAGAGAGGACGAGAATTTCGTTCGTAAGTTCCGCTCAGAAGCACAGGCAGCAGCAGGGCTTCTGAATCCGAATATTGTAAATGTGTATGATGTCGGGGAAGACCGTGGTCTTTATTATATGGTTATGGAGCTTGTGGAGGGCATCACTTTAAAAGAATATATAGAGAGAAAAGGCAGACTGTCTCACAAAGAAGTGATCAGTATTGCAATTCAGATGTGTACCGGTATTGGTGCGGCGCATGCGGCAAATATCATTCACAGAGACATTAAGCCTCAGAATATCATTATTTCCAGAGATGGCAAGGTAAAGGTGACCGATTTTGGTATTGCCAAAGCGACCACTTCAAATACTATCAGTTCTAATGCTATGGGTTCTGTTCATTATTCTTCACCAGAACAGGCAAGAGGTGGATTCAGTGACGCAAAAAGCGATATTTATTCCATCGGTATCACGTTATATGAGATGGTGACAGGAAGAGTACCGTTTGATGGGGATTCTACGGTATCTGTTGCGATCAAGCATCTTCAGGAAGAGATTACGCCGCCGTCAGAGTATGTGCCGGATATTCCGTACAGCTTAGAGCAGATCATTCTGAAATGTACACAGAAAAACGGCGAGAGACGTTACAGCAACACCAGTGATCTGATTCAGGATCTGAAGCGCTCCTTAGTCGATCCGGATGGAGACTTTGTTGTGATTCCACCGCTTCGAAGCGCAGATACGGTAATCATCACAGACGAAGAATTGGACAATATCCGAGACAGCTATGATGACGAGTACGATGACGAATATGATGATAATGAGTACGAAGATGGATATGACGATGATGAGTACGATGACGATGAGTACGATCATGACGAATACGGCGATGACGACGAGTATGACGATGATGAGTATGACAGAAAAAAACGCGGATCAGAAGAAGTTAATCCTCGCATGAACAAAGTCATGAAGATTCTGACCATCGTTGTGGCAGTGATCATCGTTTTCATAGCAATCTTTGCAATCGGTAAAGCTGCGGGAATCTTCAAGGGCTTTGGTTCCGGTATCACTGCAGAAGAGTCAGAGGATAAGGTGAAAGTGCCGAATGTAATCGGGAAGACAGAGGAAGAAGCGGAGAAGATTCTTAACGATAAGAAACTTGGCTTTAGGGTTGTGACGAGAAAAGAATCTAAGAAATACGAAAAGGGTCTAGTTATTGAGCAGAGTGTGGAAGCCGGAGAAAAGGTTAAGAAAAATACGACGATTGAAGTGGTTATAAGTTCTGAACTTGTGGGCGATCAGATTACCGTTCCAAGTGTTGCGGGAATGGATGAGGCAGAAGCGCAGAAGAAGTTGGAAGCAGAAGGATTGAAAGTCGGAACGTCTGAAGCGGTATACAGCGATCAGTATGAGGAAGGTGTTGTAATTGGAACAACGCCGGCGGCTGGCTCTAAAGTAAGTGAAGATACAGAGATCGTAATGCAGGTAAGCAAAGGCTCTGAGAAGATTTCTGTTCCGAATGTGGTTGGAAAGAGTGATTCTGACGCGCAGTCTATGATCAAGAGTGCAAAACTTAAGGTCGGTACGGTGACTTATGAGTATGATGACAGTGTTGCGGAAGGAAAAGTTGTATCCCAGAGTGTTGCCGGAGGCAAGAAAGTATCAGCCGGAACAACCATTGACATTGTGGTAAGCAGAGGAAAGAAGCCGGAAGAAAAAGTATCGGTGCAGAGTTTCGTCGGAAGAGATGAAGAAGAGTTACTGGATTGGGCATATGCGAACGGTTTAAATGCAAGCAAGCAGAGTGAAGAGTACAGTAATAATTATCCGGAAGGCATGATTATTTCTATGACTCCGTCTTCCGGAAATGTATCTAAGGGAAGTACGATCGAATATGTCTTAAGTTTGGGACCTAAGTCTTCCGGTTCCGGAGGTTCTGATTCTGAAACAGAAGAATAAGATAAGCGCGAGAAAGTTTAAGGGAAATAAACCATAATGCAGGGAAAGATAGTAAAAGGAATTGCCGGATTCTACTACGTGAATGTAGTAGAATCCGGTGCTTATGAGTGTAAAGCAAAAGGAATATTCAGAAAAGAAAAAATAAAGCCACTTGTGGGAGACAACGTGGAGATTGAAATATTGGACGAAACAGAGCGGACGGGAAATATTATCAATATTTTACCAAGGAAGAGTGAGTTGATTCGTCCGGCTGTGGCAAATGTGGATCAGGCGCTTGTGGTTTTCGCAGTTACAAAACCAAGTCCTCACTTTAATCTGCTGGATCGTTTTCTTGTCATGATGGAAAGACAGAAAATTCCTGTTGTTTTATGTTTTAACAAAGAAGATATTGCAGAGGATGAACAGATTGCGCAGCTGGAGAGAATATATGAGGGCTGTGGCTATCCATGTGTGTTTACCAGTGCCTTGGAAGAAAAAAATATCGAGACAGTGAAGAATCTGTTGAAAGGAAAGACAACGGTGATTGCAGGACCTTCCGGTGTGGGGAAATCATCCATTATTAATATTCTGAATCCGGAAGCGAATATGGAGACCGGAGATGTAAGCCGCAAGATAGAAAGAGGAAAGCATACCACAAGACATTCAGAATTGTTTTCGATTGATTATGATTCTTATATTATGGACACACCGGGATTTAGTTCTCTGTACGTCAATGATTTCGAAAAAGAAGAGTTAAAATATTATTTTCCGGAGTTTGATCCTTATGAAGGAACATGCAAATTTATTGGATGCGATCATATCCATGAACCGGACTGTGCAGTTAAAATGGCAGTGGAAGAGGGACGCATTCATAAAATAAGGTATGAAGATTATGTGGAAATGTATGAGGAACTAAAGAATAAGAGGAGGTATTAGTATGAACTACATTTTGGCGCCATCTATTCTGGCAGCAGATTTTAACAATCTGGGAGAAGAAATGAAAAAAACAGAGAGAAACGGAGCACAGTATATTCATTTTGATGTGATGGACGGTATGTTTGTCCCAAGTATTTCTTTTGGTATGCCTGTCTTAAAGTCCATTCATGATACAACAGAACAGATCATGGATGCGCATTTGATGGTACAGGAACCGATCCGTTATATTGAGGCGTTTAAGGAGGCAGGCGCAGATATCGTAACGATCCATCTGGAAGCTTGTGAGAATGTGGAGCAGACGATTGCCAAAATCCGTGAGTGTGGAATGAAGGTTGGTTTATCTATCTGTCCGGAGACAAGTGAAAAAGAGGTAGAACATCTTCTTTCGAAGATAGATATGCTCCTTGTGATGAGTGTACATCCTGGATTCGGCGGTCAGAAATTCATTCCGGAATCTTTAGATAAGATTCGTGCCATCCGTAAAATGATCGAAGAACAAGGGTTAAATGTTGATATTCAAGTAGACGGAGGTATCTATTTGACAAATGTAAGAGAAGTTCTGGATGCAGGAGCCAATATTATCGTAGCGGGATCGGCGTTATTTAAAGGAGATCCGGCGCAGAATACGAAGGAATTTATGGAGATACTAAAGAGTTATGAGTAAGAGAATCGTAATCGTCAGCGGCGGAGAGCTGGACGAGGAATTTACGTTGTCTGTATTAGAAGAAGGGTATAGCCACATTATCGGTGTAGATAAAGGTATGGAGTTTTTGTATCAGCACCAGATCAAGCCAAGTTATATTGTGGGGGATTTTGACAGCGTAGATGAAAAAATAAGAGATTACTATCGTGATGAGACAGATGTGCCAATACGAGAATTTAATCCGGTAAAAGATGCGTCTGACACAGAACATGCCATTCGTCTTGCAATGATGCTTGGATGTGAAGAGATGGTGCTCCTTGGAGCAACCGGAGGACGAATCGACCATCTCTGGGCAAATGTACAGTCATTATATATTCCATTTAAGGCGGGAATCGATGCGAAGATCATGGACCGTCAGAACCGGATACGTCTGATCGGAGAGGAAACGGTGCTTAGAAAGGACGAGGCGTACGGAACGTATTTCTCTGTATTTCCGCTTGGACAAGAAGTTTTTGAATTTAATATTACCGGTGCAAAATATCCGCTTCATAACCATACGCTGATGCCTTACGACAGCCTGTGCGTAAGCAATCAGATTGAAGATGAGGAAGCAGTGATCAGCTTCTTATCCGGTGTGGTGATTTTGATGGAGACAAAGGATAGTAAGTTATAAAAAGGTACGACAGGATAATTCCTGTCGTACCTTTTTATGTGTGATATTCAAAATTGGGACTTTTAATAAAAAATGTAAAAGCGGCAAGGGCAGCTGCACCCTTTGCACCTCTGAAATTATCAAATTCTGTAATTTCAATATCAATATTTCTTTTCGTTGGAATGAAATTAAGCTGCTCTTGTATTTGTGAAATAATCTGATTTTTAAATGACAGATGGCAAAAGAGCTTACTGTTTAAATAAATTTTATCACTGTCTTGAATGATAAGAGTGTTGGCGATCGAGGTGCTTAAAAGTTTTAGCCCTTGATCAATCTTAGTGGTGAAATAAGAATCACCTAATTCGTATGCTTTGATGATGGTTTCAATAGTGATATCATTTTCAGAAGTAACAAGACTTCGCAAAATGTTATTGGGAGAGCTGTTAAACAAAAGCTGCCCGGTTTTAATAAGCCAAGATTCTGAAATATAGGTTTGAAGACAGCCTTTCTTTCCGCATTCGCAGACAGGACCATTAATGTCAACAACGGTATGTCCGATTTCTCCGATATAAGAATTCTCCTTAATCCCCAACTGTGAAGAATTAAAAAAGGAACAGAATAATCCGTGTCCGATATGATAGAACAAGAATTTATCGGGCGAATTGGAAGCATTAAAGAGATACTCGCCAAGCGACATACATTCTACGTTGTTATTTACGGTGAATGCAAATGGAAAGTGACTGGATATCTCTTCTAGATTAAAAGCGCTCCACAATGGATTATTTGATATAATTGTTTTTTTTAAATAATCAAAGTGTCCGGGGATAGCAATTCCGGCGCCATATATTTTTTCAACTTTTATTTTTTCTATACAAATATTGATCTGAGCTACCAGCTCTTCGTTGATGTTATCTACATTATAGGAAGAAAGCGGTTTGGAGGTACATTGAATTACGGTTCCAACTAAATCTGTCAGAGCGATAAAGATTCCTCTCATATTGATTTCGATGCCAAGTAGATAACCGGAGGATGCGTTGAGTGTAAGAAGTTTACGCTTGCGTCCGGAACCGGAAATACCGCTGATTTCATCTCCGGTTTCCATGATTTGTCCTTTTTCCATTAAATCAGCTGTGATTGAAGTCATAAGAGCCGGTGTAAGACCTGTGTTATTGGCAATTTCAATTCTTGAGGTCTGCCCTGCACGGTAGATAAATTCAAGGACAGAAGCAACATGGTTTTTATAAATATCGGATTGTTTTTTATACATAAATAAATTATTCCTTTCAGGTTTCGGAAAAACCATAAATATAGTATTAGTGTAGCACGGAAAGGTGGATTTTTCCATGCGATTTTTTATTTCGTCATAATGTACGAAAATAGAATCATGAAAATGTCAATTATTTACAAAAAATAAATTAAAACTTTACAAAGGGCAGTCTTGAGGGTATTATATATTTATAAAAAATAAATAAAACAAACGAATGAAAAAAACAGGAGGGTAACATGAAAAGAATCTTTGGTTTTTTGGAGCAGAAATTGGCTCCCATGGGGGAAAAGATTGGTAAACAAAGACATTTGAAAGCGTTAAGAGAAGGTATTATGATGGCAATGCCGTTAGTACTTTTAGGATCGTTCTTCGTTCTGATTAAGGACTTCCCGATTGCTGCATGGACAGAGTGGTTAAAATCACATTGGGGATTAGATGTTCTTTTAAATACAATGGCAAACAACTCTTTCGGATTGATGGCGCTGATTACAGCTTTCGGTATTGCTTATCGTCTGGCAGAGTCTTATGATACAGATGGACCGTCAGCGGGTGTACTTTCACTTGGAGCATTTCTGCTCACAACTCCATCTATTGTGGCAGAAGATGGTGCAGCAGGTATTCCATATGGAATGTTAGGAGGAAAAGGTATCTTTGCTGCAATTATTGTAGCTATGATTTCAGCAGAGATTTACCGTTGGTTTATCCAGAAAAATATTACGATTAAAATGCCGGCAGGAGTACCGGATGTGGTAAGCAAATCTTTCTCAGCATTGATTCCTGGTATTACAATTCTTGCATTTTTCGGAATGGTACTTAAAGTAATTGAAATTACAGGTCTTGGAAGCTTGAATGCGATTCTTGCAGTTGTAATTGGAAAACCTTTGGGATTGATCGCAGGTACATTACCTGGAACTTTTGTGGCAGTATTCTTAAACTCACTATTGTGGTTCTGTGGTGTAAATGGTGGACAAGTTGTAGGAGCTGTTATGAATCCGCTTTGGATTCAGTATGCAGATGCAAACCGTATTGCACAGATGGCAGGAGAAGCACTTCCGAATATCGTAACTGCTCCATTTATGGATCTTTTCGTATATATCGGTGGAGGCGGAGCCACAATCGGATTGGCATTATGCCTGATGTTCTTCAGTAAGAGTAAAGCTTATAAAACACTTGGAAAGGTATCTGGAATTCCGGCATTGTTTAATATTAATACAGCAATCCTCTTTACGTTCCCGACAGTATTGAACCCAATTATGTTGATTCCGTTTGTACTGACACCGGTTGTAAATGCAATTATTACATATTTAGCAATGATGACAAATCTGGTTCCTTATACAACAGGAGTAACACTTCCTTGGACGACACCGCCGATCATTGGTGGATTCCTTGCAACAGGAAGCTGGAGAGGAGCAGTTCTTCAGATTGTTCTGGTAGCTGTGTCCTTTATGATCTACTTCCCGTTCTTCAAGGCGGCAGATAAGAGAAACCTGGAAAAAGAGTCTGTGAAAAAAGAAGGAGCAGATAAGTAAAATGATTCTGAAAATTGGATATAAATTAGAAGATATAGATTTTATAAAAGAAGAAGCAAAATACTATTTTGAAAAAGTATTTGATGTTCAAGTAGAAGAATGTGAATGGGAAGCGGCAGATCTTAAGCTTGCCATTGAGAAAAATGACGCTGATTTAGATCAGATCCACATTGAGCTGGAGAAGGGAAAAGGTATCATTACCTCAAACAGCAAAGTTGGAATTTTGATTGCACTGTATAGATTTTTCCATGAATTTGGAGTAAGATATGTAAGACCTGGAAAAGAGCATGAGGTGTATCCGTCTCTTACGGAAGCAGATTTCTTTGAGAAAGAAATCCATATCGAAGAGACAGCAAGTTTCAAACACAGAGGCGTATGTATCGAGGGTGCAGACTCTTATGATAATTTGAAAAACTTTATTGACTGGCTTCCGAAGATTGGAATGAACAGCTTCTTTATTCAGTTTGAAAATCCATACTCTTTCTTTAAGAGATGGTATGAGCATGTATTTAACCCATATGCAGAGAAAGAACCATTCAGCGCAGAGATTGCACAGGAGATGAGCGACCGCATTGATGAGGAGATGAAGCTTAGAGGAATCGTTCATCACAGAGTTGGTCATGGATGGACAGGAGAAGTTCTGGGATACTCATCCAAATACGGATGGGAGTCGGGACTGACACTTCCGGAAGAGAAAAAGCCATTGGTAGCAGAGTTGAATGGAAAGCGTGAGCTTTTTGACACTGCACCGATTTTGACCAGTCTGGATTTTGCAAACCCAGAGGTTGGGAACAGAATGGTGGAATTAATTGTTGATTACGCAAAGGCAAGACGTGATGTGGATTATCTTCATGTATGGCTTTCTGATGCGAGAAACAATATCTGTGAATGTGAAGAATGTCAGAAAGATCTTCCATCTGATCAGTATATCAGAATTCTAAATCAGTTGGATGAAGCCTTGACAAAAGAAGGGCTGAATACAAAGATCTGTTTCCTTCTTTACCATGAGCTGTTATTTGCTCCAAAGAAAGAAACACTGAAAAATCCAGAACGATTCACCATGATGTTCGCACCAATCACGAGAACGTTTGAAATGAGTTATGCAGATGTGGATTACGATGCAATTCCGGAAGCAAAACCATATGTAAGAAATAAAATCGTATTGCCGAACTCATTGGAAGAAAATCTTTCTTACTTGTTCCAGTGGAAAGAAAGATTCCAGGGAGACAGTTTTGTATATGATTATCCATTAGGACGTGCTCATTATGGTGATCTTGGATATATGAAGATCAGTCATGTAATCTATCGAGATGTAAAGTTCCTGAAAAATCTTGGTTTAAATGGATATATCAGTTGTCAGGAGCTTCGCGCAGGATTCCCTCATAATCTGCCGAACTATGTCATGGGACATATGTTATGGAACAATACTTTAAGCTATGAAGATTTGAAGGAAGAGTACTTCAGCGCTATGTACGGTGAAGCATGGAAAGAAGTTGTTGAATATTTGGAGGCGTTATCTCAGTATTCATCCTGCGATTATTTCAATGCCATTGGAGAAAGATTGAATCCTGTGCTGTCTGATCGCTATGGCGTGTGCGTGAATTTAAGCCACGAAAAGCTTTCTTTGATAGAAGAAAATACTGTGAAGACACGTGGAAATCAGAAGCTGGAGTGGAAGAACCTTGGATATCACAGAGAATACGTAGAAAAAATGGCAACAGCATTACAGCTGATCAGTGAAGGCAAGAATAGAGAGGCACAGTGTGCCTGGAGAGATGTTCTTGATTTTATCCGCAGAAATGAAATGGCATTTCAGCCAAATCTCGATGTGTATCGTGTGATTGAGGTTGCCAAAAATTACGCAGGATTTAAATTGTAACAGTAAATGTAATTTGAAACGGGGAGACATGGAAAAATGAACGATAAAGGCCGTAAAAAGATCATTGTGACATTTATGCTGCCGATGCTGCTCCTGTATGTGGTGTTCCAGTTGTATCCAATCATTTTGAATATTTTCTATTCTCTTTTGAATTGGAATGGGATTACGAAAACTGCAAATTTTATAGGCTTTTCAAATTACAGAGAGGTTTTGACAGATGGGTTGTTTTGGAATGCAATCCGAAACAGTCTGTTGTTTGCAGTGATAGGAACAGTTTTACAGGTGGCGATCTCGTTTTTCCTTGCATATCTGGTAGAATATAATACCTTTAAACATCGTAAAATAATGCGTTTGATATTCATTATGCCAATTGTAGCTACTTCTGCTACGATTGGCATAATTATGAAGAGCATTTTTAGCTATGACGGATTTGTAAATACCATATTTAGCAGCTTGGCAGGGACAAAAATAGAGTGGCTTACAGAACCTAAATGGGCATTTCTTATGATTCTATTAGTGTCTGTATGGAAAGAAACGGGGACTTTATTTATATATTGGATGGCTGGGTTTCAGATGATACCGCAGACAGTAATTGAGGCATCAAAGGTGGATGGAGCATCGGAAGGTGCTTTTGTGCGTTATGTATTGATTCCGGCAATGAAGCCGATGATCTTTACTGTTGGGTCTATTGCGTTTTTGAACGCAATGAAAATGTTTGATATTATACAGACTCTGACTGCAGGAGGACCATATTTTTCGACGGATATGATTTCAACATATATTTATCGAACAGCCTTCTCTAGTTCCTTTGGCGCACCGAGATTAAGCTATGCCAGTGCGGCTGCTGTGCTGTGTCTGGTGTTCCTGATCGTGGGCAGTTTGTTGGTGAAGTTTTTGATGAAGCGGAAAGCGAGCAGAATGAGATGATAAAAAAGATTGTATTATTTTTTGGTGTTATGATATGGACAGCTCCATTTCTGATCATGCTTTTGATTGCGTTTAGCAGTAAGAATACCAATTCATTTGTGGAGCTGCTATCGGAGAATCCTTTGACCTTTCACAATTTTATAACTGCATGGCAGGAAGCTGAGTTTTCCAGATACTTTGTTAACACAGTGATTATAACGGTAGTATCTGTACTTATTGTATTAATGGTAACGGCATTGTCGGGTTATATTATGGGATATTTCGATTTTAAGGGAAAGAAGTTAATATCAGCGGTTATGATGATCTCCATGGGAATACCGACGATTTTCTTTACTATTCCGGTTTATCAGATTTTGAGAATGTTAAACTGTGACACTTCCTTGATGGGAATGATATTGGCGGAAGTAGGAGGGGGACATGTGATTTTTATTTTACTGTTTTCTCGTTTCTTCTCCTCGATTCCGGGAGCACTTAGAGAGTCGGCACTCTTGGATGGGGCAAACGAGTTTGATGTGTTCTTTAAAATTATGTTTCCATTAGCTACCCCGATGATTGGAACGGTGGTTATTACACAGTCGATTTGGACATGGAACTCCTTTTTGTATCCATTGATTCTATCGGTGAATAAGCCGGAGATACGGACGTTGTCGGTAGGGCTTTATTCTTTTCAGGGAGAAAATATAGTGGAATGGGGCAATATTGCGGCAGGTGCCTGCATTACGATTCTTCCGATGCTTGTGTTGTTTGTGATGTTCCAGAAATCTTTTATACAGGGAATCGCGGGAGCTGTAAAGGAGTAGGATGATGAAAAAAAGATTATTGGCATTGGTTTTGGCAGGAGCCTTTACTCTTACAGGATGCGTTGGAGTCGACGTCGTACCGGCGGGGACAGAAAGGATATCTGCTGGCAAAAATGTAGAAAAAATACAGACTCCGGATACAGAAAAGGTTGTACTTAATATTGTGGACTGGAGTGACAGTACCAAAAAACAAAGAGAGAAGTTAAATGAAAAATTTATGGAAGACCATCCAAACGTAACGGTGAATTATACGACACTTACACAAGCGCAGTTTAATGAGACGATGTTGTCGGGAATTCGATCAGGAGAGGCGCCGGATTTATTTCCGCTTCCATCAACGACAACCTTTTCGACTGCTGTAAATGAAGGGTGGTTTCTCCCAATGGATCTTTATTTAGAACAGGATTTTTTTGATCAGTTTCAGCCGGAAATGCTGGGAGAAAATGTGACGGTAAAAGATGGTCATGTGTATCTGCTTCCGGAAGCAGTCGAGATATCCTGCTGTCTTGTGTTCTATAATAAAAAGCTTTTGAAGGAAGTTGGCATATCAGAGGTACCAGAGCAGATGGAGTGGGATGAGTTCCAGGATATCTGTAGAAAAGTAACAGAGAATGGCGATGGAAAGTACTATGGAATGGTTGCCAGTGGAGCACAGAAGAATAGAATGGATATCGAACTTCGGGCTTTTGCTGAAACGGCGGGAGCCAGACTTGGTCCGGCGGGACAACTATTTCTTGAAAATGAGAAAATTCCATTTGCAAGCCGTCCGGTATTAGAGGCGTTTGACTTGTATTCTGAACTATACAAGGAAGGGTGTTTCCATCCGGATACAGCATCTTTGACGGCGCCGGAGGCAAGAAAATTATTCGGAGAAGGAAAAGCGGCATTTATTGTTCAGGGTTCCTGGTGTATTCCAATCTGGGAAAAAGAAAATCCGGATCTGGAATTTGGGGTGATGAAGGTCCCGGTTCCCGCAGGTGAGGAGAATGGGCAAGTGGTTCGTCCGTTTACCAGAGGATGGATGGGGATTTCTTCAAGTAGTAAGCACCCGGATGTGGCTGCGGAATATTTGAGATATCTTTACTCTTATGAATACCAGCATGAGTTAATGGCGAGAGGTGGGTTTATTTCAATTCGAAAGGATCTAGGAGAGAATGATATTTTAAATGATACTATGAAAGATTATTATCGTTATGTCAATGAACAGAGCATTTCGGTTGAAAATCCAATAGAAAAAAATGGAAATATTGAATTGGTTTATAGTATCATTCAACCGGTTCAGCCTGATTTTGGCGATATTGCATCTTCTATTTTTCTTGGAAAAGACATTTATAAGGAACAGTTGAAAACATACTCAGAACAGACCCAGAAAAATTTAGAGCGTTCAGTTGAAATGGTTCAGAAAAAGACGGATGTAAGTTTGAGCGAATTTGAGTATGTGGGAAATTGAAACTTATAGAAGAAACATTATAGAACGCAATAATTAAAGAATAAAGAGTTGATATTTTTGTGAAGATATCATATACTATTCTTAGATAGGAGACTATCTTCGGGAGAGTTCCTGCCATATAAGTGGAAGATTTTAAACTCGGGAGAGCTCCTGCCATATAAGTGGAGGATTTTAAACTCGAAGGGAGCATTAGCTCCCTTATTTTCGTATAAGGAGAAAAAGGAGATACGGATGGAAGAATTCAAATTATATAGTGTTTCAGACGATTGTGTGGAATGGTTGCGTAAGGAATTTCCAAACGTATATTCCAATAAAATAAATTCTAGAACGCATACTAGAAAATATTTAGGCGTGGTTCTACGGATTGGTGAATATCATTATTATGTTCCTATGTCATCACCAAAAGATTCGGATTATCAGATTGCGGGAACAAATAAAGTCATTAAGAAAAGCATCGTGCCGATTATTCGAATTATAGTAAAAAATAAAAATGGTGAAAAAGAATTAAAGGGAACACTTAGAATCAGTTATATGATTCCGGTACCCACCTCAGAACTTGAATTGTATGATTTGGAAAATGAATCAGATAGTACATATAAAGATCTTATTCACAATGAAATGATTTTTATCCGTAAACATCGTGAGAAAATTATTTCAAATGCCAAAGTGATGTACAATCAAAAAGCATCAAATGATACAACAGCTGGGTATGTGAAAGCAGCATTGGATTTTCAAGCGTTAGAGATGTTATGTGATGAGTACAAAAAAGGGTAGAATTTTGTGTGAACCACCTGCTGTGCAGAGGTGCTAGTATTGCTTCGGCTTATAGTAAAAAACTTCAGTGTTATAATTAATGTAAGGTTCGCCAATCGCATTAATAAACAAAGGAAGTATCCATATGAATAGTAATAGTTTATCACATACGAAATGGAATTATAAGTATCATATTGTTTTTGCACCGAAATATAGAAGGACTTCAATTGCAAATTTATTAGAAAAGCAACGTAATTCTTGTGGTAATTGATTGAAATAGGAGAGTCCTTATGGTATATTTGTAATTGCGTTGAAAGTTGCGTAGTAACTTGTGTAGAAAGATTTAATAGAAAGGTGAGAACCGAATAAAATCAAGGGTTTTCAGATAGGTAAAGATAAAAATGAAATTAGGAATCGTAGGACTTCCAAATGTTGGAAAAAGTACATTGTTTAATTCACTTACTAAGGCAGGAGCGGAATCAGCGAACTATCCATTCTGTACCATTGATCCAAACGTAGGTGTTGTAACCGTACCGGATGAGAGACTGAATGTATTGGGGGAAATGTACCATACGAAGAAGATCATTCCGGCAGCAATTGAATTTGTGGATATTGCAGGGCTGGTGAAAGGTGCGTCTAAGGGAGAAGGTCTTGGAAATCAGTTCTTGGCAAATATCAGAGAAGTAGATGCGATCGTTCATGTTGTCAGATGTTTTGAAGACAGCAATATCGTCCATGTAGATGGAAATATCAATCCGCTTCGTGATATTGAGACGATCAATTTAGAGCTCATCTTTTCTGACCTTGAGATTTTGGAGAGAAGAATTGCTAAGACGACTAAGGTTGCCAGAAATGATAAAGCGGCGGCGAAAGAATTAAAGCTTCTTGAGAAGATCAAAGCGCATCTGGAAGATAACCGCTTGGCGAAAACCTTTGATGGAGCAGAGGATGAAGAGGAAGAAGAGTGGCTGGAGAGCTATAATCTTCTTACTTATAAGCCGGTGATCTATGCAGCAAATGTGGCGGAGGATGATCTGGCAAATGATGGAGCAGATAATGCAGGAGTGCAGGAAGTGCGCGAATATGCTTCAAAAGAAGAAAGTGAAGTATTTGTTGTGTGCGCACAGATCGAGCAGGAGATTGCAGAACTCGATGATGATGAGAAGAAAATGTTCCTTGAAGATCTGGGACTTTCCGAGTCTGGTCTTGAAAAATTAATCAAGGCAAGCTACAAACTTCTCGGACTGATCAGTTATCTGACAGCCGGTGAGCCGGAAGTGCGTGCATGGACAATCAAGGAAGGAACAAAAGCGCCGCAGGCAGCAGGTAAGATCCATACCGATTTCGAACGTGGATTTATCCGTGCAGAGGTAGTGTCCTATGATGATTTGATGGCATGTGGAACACACGCGGCTGCAAAAGAAAAAGGACTTGTCCGTCTGGAAGGAAAAGAATATGTAGTAAAAGACGGAGATATTATGCTGTTCCGCTTTAATGTATAAGTTTCCAGGAGGGAAATAAAGATGCACAGAACGATTGACTTCCCGAACATAGGGATTCATCTGAAAAATGTGGGAGATCATATTACATTATTTGGGTTTGACATTGCCTATTATGGGATGATTATAGGGCTTGGCATATTGGCAGGCATTTTTATAGCGGCAGCTGAGGCGAAACGAACCGGACAGAAAGAGGAAGATTATTTTGACTTGTCTATTTATGCGGTGATTTTCTCGATCATTGGGGCGAGACTTTATTATGTGGCGTTTTCTTGGGACATGTATAAAGATAATCTGAAAAATATTTTTAATATCCGTGAGGGTGGACTTGCTATTTACGGTGGTGTGATCGCGGCAATTATTACTGTAATTATTTTTGCAAAAGTAAAAAAGCTGTCTGCGGCAGTGATTTTCGATACGGCATGTCTGGGTTTGGTCGCCGGACAAATGATCGGGAGATGGGGCAATTTTTTTAATAGAGAAGCGTTTGGAGAATACACAGACAGTCTGCTTGCCATGCGGCTTCCTCTGGATGCGGTCCGTTCTTCTGATGTGACAGAGCTTATGAGAGAACATATAGAGACAGTGAAAGGGGTATCTTATATTCAAGTTCATCCAACATATCTGTATGAATCACTCTGGTGTCTGATGGTGTTGGTACTTCTTTTACTTTATCGAAAACACAAGAAGTTTAACGGGGAGGTTTTTCTTCTTTATCTCTTTGGATACGGCCTGGGAAGAGCTTGGATCGAGGGACTTAGAACGGATCAGTTATGGATTCCGCATACGCAGATTCCGGTGTCGCAAGTGTTAGCGGGGGTGCTGGTATGCGTATCACTTGTGTTAATCTTGTATTTTCGATATAAAAGCAAAAAGGCAAATACAGTGAGAGAATAAAAACGAAATATAATCAATACAGAAACGAGCAGGATTACCTGCTCGTTTCTGCGTTGAAGGGATAAAATTAGTATTGCGTCCAGAGTTATTTGATAATTCCAAATACATTTAACAGAATGATGATCATAAACGCTGGAACAACAAATTGAATCAGAATTTTATCAAATTTGCGCAGTTTTCCGTCACGTCCGTTGGCAAAGAGTTCTTTTTCGTAATCTTTGAATCCCCATACTTTTGCGACGAAGAAGCAGGTGAGGAGACAGCCAAGAGGCATCAGTACATAACCGTTCAGACAATCGAACCGGTCGAAGAGTCCATACATGGAAACATACCGGCCCAGATTAAAGGCTCTACAGGTTTACTGATAAAATTATTATAATAGACCGTTACATCATCACCAAAGCCGCCGCTGATCATAAATTGTACAGCATATTTAAGAATCCATCCGCCGACAACGACGTAATACATGTTGACAAGCAAAGTACAGAGGTTGGCGATCCAGCCGACAAAACCCCATTTCTTATATTTTAAACCTCTTTTTTGCTATAACTGACAAATAATCAAATGCCAATAAATTATCTGTCATTATATGAAATAGATAGAAAATAGCATTTGTGCATTGAAAAAGGAACAAAATAAAAGTAAGAATTACTAGACTTAAAAAGGTGGACGGGTTATAATAATCATACATGTGAATGTTTAATATTTTTTAAGGAGGAACAACAAAAATGGCAAGAAAAATGAAGACCATGGATGGTAATTGTGAATCCAGCGTTCAGGAAGTTATGGACCTGACACCGGTTGCACACTGCGCAGCATTAAAAGGAAAACTTCCATTTATCAACTTCTTTGATGGATTCCGTACATCTCATGAGATCCAGAAAATCGAGACATGGGATTACGAAGATCTGAAAGATATGGTAGATATGGACGCAATTGATGAGTTCAGAAATCATGCGTTGAATCCAAATCACCCATGTCAGAGAGGTTCTGCACAGAACCCGGATATCTTCTTCCAGGCAAGAGAAGCATGTAATCCATATTACGATGCTATGCCGGCAATCGTTCAGGAGTACATGGACAAGGTAAATGAGAAGATCGGAACAAACTACAAATTATTCAACTACTATGGAGCACCGGATGCAGAGAAAGTAATCGTTGCTATGGGTTCTGTATGTGACACAATTGAAGAGACTATCGATTATATGCTGGCAGCAGGCGAAAAAGTTGGTGTTGTTAAAGTTCGTCTTTACAGACCATTCTGCGCGCAGGCATTAGTTGACGCTATCCCAGAGACTGCTAAGGTAATCAACGTTCTTGACAGAACAAAAGAGCCTGGAGCACAGGGTGAGCCATTATATCTTGACGTAGTATCTGCATTAAAGGGAACAAAATTCGAAGCGGTTCCAGTAAACTGTGGACGTTATGGATTAGGTTCCAAAGATACAACACCTGCACAGATTGTTGCAGTATTTAACAACACAGAAAAAGCAAGATTCACAATCGGTATTGTGGATGATGTTACAAATCTTTCCCTTGAGACAGGAAAAGAGATCGTTACAACTCCGGAAGGAACCATTAACTGTAAGTTCTGGGGACTTGGAGCAGACGGAACGGTTGGAGCAAACAAGAACTCCATTAAGATCATTGGTGATAACACTGACATGTATGCGCAGGCTTACTTTGACTATGACTCTAAGAAGTCTGGCGGTGTAACAATGTCTCACTTACGTTTTGGTAAGAGCCCAATTAAATCAACATACTTGATCAAACAGGCAAACTTTGTAGCTTGTCATAACCCATCTTATGTAAATAAATACAACATGGTTCAAGAACTTGTTGAGGGCGGTACTTTCCTTCTGAACTGCCCATGGGATATGGAAGGACTTGAGAAACACTTACCAGGACAGGTAAAAGCTTATATTGCTGATCATAACATCAAATTCTACACAATTGATGGTATTAAGATCGGTAAAGAGATCGGACTTGGCGGACGTATTAATACAGTTCTTCAGTCTGCATTCTTCAAATTGGCTTCTATCATTCCAGAGGAAGAAGCAATTGATCTTATGAAGAAGGCTGCTAAGGCTACTTACGGAAGAAAAGGTGACAAGATCGTACAGATGAACTACGATGCAATCGATGCAGGTGCAAAACAGGTTGTTGAAGTAGAAGTACCGGAATCTTGGAAGTCTTGCGAAGATGAAGGATTATTCTCACCAGAAGTTAAGGGTGGAAAAGAAGATGTTGTTGATTTCGTTAAGAATATTCAGACTAAGGTTAATGCTCAGGAAGGTAACTCACTTCCGGTATCAGCATTCAATGATTATGTAGACGGATCTACACCGTCTGGATCTTCTGCATACGAGAAACGTGGTATTGCAGTAGATATTCCGGTATGGCAGGAAGAGAACTGTATCCAGTGTAACCGTTGTGCATATGTATGTCCACACGCTGTTATCCGTCCGGTAGCTCTTACAGAGGAAGAACTTGCAAAAGCTCCGGAAGGAACAAAAGCAATCGACATGATCGGTATGCCGGGAATGAAATTTACAATGACAGTATCAGCTCTTGACTGTACAGGATGTGGCTCTTGTGCTAACGTATGTCCAGGTAAGAAGGGTGAAAAAGCTCTTGTTATGAAGAGTCTGGAAGAGAATGTAGCTTCTCAGGAAGTATTTGATTTCGGAAGAGAGATTGAAGTAAAACCAGAAGTTGTTGCTAAATTCAAACCAGAGACAGTTAAGGGAAGCCAGTTCAAACAGCCACTCCTTGAGTTCTCAGGAGCATGTGCAGGTTGTGGTGAGACACCTTATGCAAAACTGATCACACAGTTATTCGGTGACAGAATGTACATTGCAAACGCAACAGGATGTTCTTCTATCTGGGGTAACTCTTCACCTTCTACACCATACACAGTAAACTCTAAGGGACAGGGACCTGCATGGGGTAACTCACTGTTTGAGGACAATGCTGAGTTTGGTTATGGTATGTTACTTGCTCAGAAGGCAATCAGAAAGAGATTAAAAGAAGAAGTTGAGGCTGTTGCAGCATCTGATGCAGCATCTGCTGATGTAAAAGCAGCTTGTCAGGAATACCTTGACACATTTAACTGTGGCGTATCTAACGGTGACGCAACAGACAAATTAGTTGCAGCATTAGACGGATGTGATTGTGATACATGTAAAGATATCGTTAAGAATAAAGACTTCCTCGCTAAGAAATCTCAGTGGATCTTCGGTGGTGACGGATGGGCTTATGATATCGGATTCGGCGGTGTTGACCACGTATTAGCAAGTGGAGAAGACATCAACGTTATGGTATTCGATACAGAAGTTTACTCTAACACAGGTGGACAGTCTTCTAAAGCTACAAAGACTGGTGCTACAGCACAGTTCGCAGCAGGCGGAAAAGAGACGAAGAAGAAAGACCTTGCCGGAATCGCTATGAGTTATGGTTATGTATACGTAGCACAGATCGCTATGGGTGCAGACTTCAACCAGACTGTAAAAGCAATTGCAGAGGCTGAGGCATATCCGGGACCATCACTTATCATTGCTTACGCTCCATGTATCAACCATGGTATTAAGAAAGGTATGAGCAAAGCTCAGACTGAGGAACAGTTAGCAGTAGAGTGTGGATACTGGAACAACTTCAGATTCAATCCTGCAGCAGAAGGTGCTAAGTTTACATTAGACAGCAAAGAGCCTAAGCAGGAAGAATATCAGGCATTCCTTGATGGAGAAGTTCGTTACAACGCTCTTAAGAGAGCAAATCCAGAAAAGGCTGAAAGACTCTTCGCATTGAATGAGAAAGAAGCTATGGAAAGATATGCTTACCTTAAGAAACTTGTTACTCTTTACGGAGAGGAATAAGATTAATAATTTAAAATTGCTCGTAAGAGTATAGAAGAAGCGGTGGGACAAGTTGTCCCGCTGCTTTTTTGGGAAAATCAGAGATATGGATCTGGTTGATTTCTCCAGCAATCGTGTAAATATATATTGGAAAATAAATGGAAATATTAAAACTATAGAAGAAAATAAATGGAATAAAAATAGAAATAATATGAACGTTTATATTGAGAAATGGAAATAAATATGCTATCATAATAGCACGAGAAGGACGCGGATAATATTAAAGGCGAGGTGGCATATATGACGATACAGGAGATGAAACAGAAGAAAAAGGAACTGGGATATACGAATGAGATGGTGTCTGCGTTGTCGGGAGTCCCCCTGGGAACAGTGCAGAAAGTATTCGCAGGAGCAACGCCACATCCGCGCTATGAGACGCTTCAGGCACTTGAAAAAGCGTTTAAAGATGAAAAATATTACTCGAAGAGTATGGGAGAGGAAAAAGTACAATACAATGCAGACAGGGTAAGCGAGGCAGTGACAGCGTACCAAGTGAAGAAGCAGGGGAAGTATACGGTAGACGATTATTATGCGCTGCCGGATGAACGGAGAGTGGAATTGATAGATGGTGTCATTTATGATATGGGTGCGCCTACGTCTATACATCAATTAATCGTAACAGAGATTTGGAAGGTTTTAAGGGAGTATATCAGCGAGAAAGCAGGGGAATGTATGCCGCTTGCATCTCCTATTGATGTGCAGCTTGACTGTGACGATAAGACTATGGTGCAGCCGGATGTCCTTGTTGTGTGTGATAGAGAAAAAGTCATCAAAAGGTGCATATATGGAGCACCGGATTTTATTATAGAGATATTGTCTTTGTCTTCCAGAAAGAAAGATATGTTTACGAAATTAGCGAAATATAAGGAGGCGGGAGTTCGTGAATACTGGCTGGTGGATCCGGATAAGAAGAAAGTTCTTGTATATGACTTGGAACATGAAGAACTTCCGATCGTCTACGGATTTGATTCGAAAGTGCCGGTGATGATATTTGGTGGGGAATGTGTGATCGATTTTGCGGAGATTTATGAGTATATTAGTTTTCTGTATTGACTTTTTATGCAGAAGATGGTATAAATACTACTATATGAATAATGAAGACTTGATAGAGGCGCGGATTTCATCAGTATTTGGGAAACGATAGTTTGGAAGACTGTTTACAGAGAAAGGGAAATCTGCCGAAGAGAGAAAATGATTCCAAGTTTTGTCTCTGGGACGTGGGTAGAAGATGCCCCGTACTGTCACAGCAGTGGAGAGCTATCAGTGTTGATTATCTACAGAAGATTGTATGAGTTAGATGATTGAGCCATGAAAGCGAAAGACTGCGTTTTCATGGCTTTTGTAATGTATACACTTTTTATATTACAAAGTCTCCGGCAGGATACGCAAGACACTCTTTATTCATAGAAGTATTATAAAGAGAAAGGAAATGAGATAATGAGAGGAAAGAAAAAAGTCCTTTGGGGAACACTTACAGCTTTATGTATTTTGCTTTGCAGTTCTATGACGGTATTTGCGGCAGAGGAAGCGGCGGAGTATGTACCGAAAATGTATGCGTCGTTTTGGGCGTTGGTTCCGCCGGTTGTTGCAATTGTACTGGCGTTGATCACGAAAGAAGTATATAGTTCTTTATTTGTAGGGATCTTGATCGGAGGTGTATTTTGGTCAGGGTTTAACTTTGAGAAGACAGTGACACATGTATTTCAGGACGGACTCGTAGGAGTGCTTTCTGACAGTTACAATGTAGGAATTTTAGTATTCCTTGTTATTCTTGGAATCATGGTCTGCATGATGAATAAAGCAGGAGGTTCAGCTGCGTTCGGTCGTTGGGCAAGCGAACATATTAAAAGCAGAGCGGGAGCACAGCTTGCAACAATTGCTCTTGGAGTGCTGATCTTTATTGACGATTATTTCAACTGTCTGACTGTGGGAAGTGTTATGCGCCCGGTGACAGACAAACATAATGTGTCTCGTGCAAAACTTGCTTATCTTATTGATGCAACAGCGGCTCCGGTGTGTATTATCGCACCAATCTCATCATGGGCAGCGGCAGTGACAGGCTTCGTAGAAGGGGAAGATGGCTTTTCCATGTTCATAAGAGCAATTCCATATAACTTCTATGCGTTGTTGACAATCGTAATGATGCTGACAATTGTATGCCTGAAGTTCGATTACGGTCCGATGAAACTGCACGAGAGCAATGCAATGAAAGGGGATCTTTACACAACGCCGGATCGTCCATATGCCAATGCGGAAGAGGAAGTAAATGAGACAAAAGGAAAAGTGATAGATCTTGTATTCCCGATCATTGTATTAATCGTGAGTTGTGTAATTGGAATGATCTATACAGGAGGTTTCTTTGATGGCACTGGTTTTGTAGAGGCATTTTCTAACAGTGATGCATCTGTGGGATTGATGTTCGGAAGCTTCTTCGCATTTGTAATTACAATTGTATTTTATGCGGTTCGTAAAGTTTTAAAATTCAGTGAATCTATGGCGTGTGTGCCGGATGGTTTTAAAGCAATGGTGCCGGCGATTTTGATTTTATCATTTGCATGGACACTGAAAGCAATGACAGACAGTCTTGGTGCAGCAGAGTATGTGGCAGAGATTATGAATTCAGCAGCGGGAGGACTTTTGAATCTTCTTCCGGCAATCATTTTCCTTGTAGGATGTTTCCTTGCATTTGCGACAGGAACATCATGGGGAACCTTTGGTATCCTGATTCCGATCGTTGTTGCAGTATTCCAGGGAACGAACGAGACAATGATGATTATTTCAATTTCTGCATGTATGGCAGGAGCAGTGTGTGGAGACCACTGTTCACCGATTTCTGATACAACAATTATGGCATCGGCAGGAGCTCAGTGTAATCACGTAAACCATGTGACAACACAGCTTCCATATGCAATTACAGTTGCGGCAGTATCTTTTGTATGTTATGTGATCACTGGTTTTGTACAGAACGCATTTATCTGTCTGCCAATCGGAATCGTGCTTATGGTTGGTACACTTTTTGTTATTAAGAGAATGACAGTGGATAGATAGAAATAAAGAAATTATGGGTGCAGCTTTTTATAGGCTGCGCCTTTTTGCGCTATCGAAGAGGCAGACACATATTGTTTATGACAGCCGATATTTGCCAGAGCACATATTTGTGGTAGTATAATATAGAGGTGAATGAAATGGGAATATTTAAAAAGGAAGAAAGATTAGAAACCAGAACAATATCGGGACAGGAATTAATTCAAGTTTTGGGATATTATGCAAGACGCATGCGCCAAGCGATTGACATGAATACATATACAGCGGAAACAGCTGCAATGGTTGAATATCATGGTCAACCTTATGAAGTGGGACTTAAGTATCATACAAGGAAGGCACGCAAGGAAGGTCAGATTGGATTTGATGCACGTTATGCTTCGTTTTATATAGGGAAAGAAGTATATTATTCACTGGGAGAATTTATGCAATATGCACGTATGGATGGCTGTAGGATTGCAGATATTACAGGCGGAATTGAAGTGTTTCCGGAAGTGTTAGAAATTTTAGACAGTAATTTGTAAGGCGATAAACGGAGAAAAGACGATGGATGAGAGAAATTTAAATATAGAAAAAGAAAGACGAATATTTCGCAAAGCTAAGACTGAAGATATTTCGGCAATTGTTGAAATTTATTCGCAAATTCATGAAGAAGAGAAGAGGGGAAGTTTGTATGTTGGATGGCTTCCGGATGTGTATCCGACAGCTGATACAGCGGAAACTGCATTAAAGCGTCAAGATCTGTTTGTTTGCGAGGAAGAGGGAATTGTACTTGCTTCTGCAATTATCAATCAGCTTCAAGTAGATGTATATGAAGATGGTGACTGGAGATATTGGGGAGCAGAGGAAGAGGTCATGGTATTGCATACATTGGCAGTTAGTCCGAATGTGGCTCGTAAAGGGGTAGGAAGCGGATTTGTAAAATTCTATGAAGAATATGCACGAAAGAAAGGCTGTAGCGTGCTTCGCATGGATACAAATGAACAAAATATAATTGCGAGAGAATTGTATCGAAAGCTCGGATATTTAGAAGCAGGAATTGTGCCATGTGAATTTAATGGAATTCCCGGAGTAAATTTAGTGCTGTTAGAGAAAAAACTTTAAAAAGAACGACAATGAAAATGAATGCTTTTGAAGAAGGAGATAAATAATGATTCGTAAATTAGAAGAAAAAGATTTAGAAGAAGTAGCACGTATTTGGTTGGATTCCAATATCGAGGCACATAGCTTTATTTCGGAAACATACTGGAGAGGAAACTTTAAAATAGTAAAAGAAATGTTTTTAGATACAGAAGTGTATATTTTCGAAAAAACAGGAGAAATTCAAGGCTTCATAGGAATGATGGATGATTATATTGCCGGAATTTTTGTAAAGTGTGAAGCGAGATCCGGAGGTGTCGGCAAGGAGCTATTGGATTATGTCAAAGAGAGAAAACCTCATTTGACATTAAGTGTTTACCAGAAAAATGAAAAGGCGTTTCGGTTTTATCAAAGAGAAAACTTTGTGATTGAGGCAGAAGCTGTGGATGAAAATACTGGTGAGAAAGAATATAAGATGGTATGGGAAACGACTTTGCATTCCTAAAAATAGGTGATAGAATAATAGTAAATACATGTGAGTCAGGAGGAATGGATGATGTTATCTTTTGAAAGTGATTATATTGCAGGAGCGCATCCAGAGATTTTGAAACGTTTGACAGAAACGAATCTGGAAAGCCTTTCGGGTTATGGAAATGATATCTATTGTGCAAGCGCCAAAGAAAAAATTAAGAAGGCGTGTGAGTGTCCGGAAGCTGAAGTTGAGTTTCTTGTGGGCGGTACACAGACCAATGCGGTGGTGATTGCTTCTATGTTGAAGGATTACGAAGGCGTGGTGGCTGCTTATACAGGTCATGTCAGCGTACACGAGGCAGGGGCAATCGAGTATACGGGAAATAAAGTGTTGGAGATTCCGCAGGAGGATGGTAAGATTCAGGCTCCGGTATTGAAAAAGTATATTCAAGATTATTATGCAGATGGAAATTATGAACATATGGTATTTCCTGGCATGGTATATATTTCGCATCCGACAGAATATGGAACCTTGTATACAAAGAAGGAAATGAGGGAGATTGCGGATGTGTGCCATGAATTTAAAATCCCGCTCTTTTTGGATGGAGCCCGTCTTGGATATGGACTTATGAGCCTTGACACAGATTTGACCTTGCCGGATATCGCAAGATTGTGTGATGTGTTTTATGTTGGAGGTACGAAAGTTGGAGCTCTCTGCGGTGAAGCGGTTGTATTTACCAAGAAAAACAAACCATTACATTTTATCACTTCTGTAAAAAAGAGAGGAGCGCTTCTGGCAAAAGGACGACTTCTCGGAGTTCAGTTTGATACATTGTTTACAGATGATCTTTATTTTAAAATTTCGAAGCATGCAATACAGATGGCTGAGAAATTAAAAGAAATTGTTCGCGATTGTGGATTGGAATTCTATTTGGAGTCTCCGACGAACCAGCAGTTTGTTGTATTGGAGAATGAAAAACTTAAGAAGTTGAAAGAAAAAGTTGCAGTTGGTTTTTGGGAAAAATATGACGATACGCATACTGTGATTCGTTTTGCAACAAGCTGGTCGACGACGGAGGAAGACTTGAAGGCATTGGATCAGATATTGAGAAATATGTAAAATATTGTGATAGAAATTAGCACAGGGGTTGTTTACCCTCTGTGTACAAGGAGGATGTTTTCTCTTTGTACGCGGAGGGTATTTTCTTGTTATCGGAGTGTGTGAAACTTTTTCTGTAAAAGAATATTGGGCTATAGTTCTGTCCCTAACTTGTAGGCTACTTTCATTATATCGTTATGTTTTGCGGCTGAGCCAGCATCATCAATTCCGCCGCCCATCACAATGCCTTTAAGTGTTGCCTTTTCGAAACAATCAACCCAGCCTTGTAAACCGTTATATGCCTTGTCAAATGCACTGTCTTCATTTTCTGCAGCTGTTGCAATCAAATAGATTTCTCTAAAAGCGTAGTCGGAAGCATATAAAGGATTTTCTTCATACTTTTTTGTTTCCCTTTCTCTTTATTGTAAATATTTCTTGAAAAATTCCTCGATTTTATCAAAAGGAATGACTGTAAGGTTATCGTACAAATCGGTATGAACAGCATCCGGTATTGTTAATAATTCCTTATTGTCTGTATATTTACTGTCTTTTATCATAGCGTCATATGCATCTTTTCCAAAATAATAACTGTGCGCCTTGTCTCCGTGAAGGATAAGAACAGCACTTCTGATTTCATTACTGTATTTTAAAATCGGTTGATTCATAAAAGATTGACAGCCAACGCTATTCCAGCCATCATTGGAATTAAGGCTTCGAGGATGATAACATCTCCCCTTATAATATTCACTATAATCTTTTATGTAAAACGGAGCATCTTCAGGAACAGGTAAAGGCATACATCCGCCGCCTCTTGAGTATTTGCCGCTTTTATATTCTTCCGTTCTAAGAGTATTTAATGCTTGTTTTTTTGCAAAACGTGCTTCCTCATTATTTTCAGCATCAAAATATCCGTTTGCGTTTACTCTTGTCATATCGTACATGGTAGAAGCTACCGTTGCCTTAACTCTGGTATCTAATGATGCTGCATTAAGTGCCATTCCACCCCAACCGCAAATACCAAGTATTCCAATTCTGTCAGCGTCTACATCATCTTGCACAGAAAGAAAATCAACTGCCGCCATAAAATCTTCTGTGTTGATATCCGGTGATGCCATATATCTCGGTAGCCCGCCGCTTTCACCTGTGTAGGACGGATCAAAAGCAACGGTTAGAAACCCTCGTTCTGCCATTATCTGTGCATAAAGACCAGAACACTGTTCCTTTACAGCGCCAAACGGACCACAGACAGCAATTGCAGATGGAAACGAAGATGGCGTTAATGCCATGTTACCTGATAAACTTCCGGATGAGATTCAGAAGCTGTATGACGCAAGTCATCAGTAAGATGTTAATCTTCCAAAAGTCGGTCGTGATTGATCGTCTGATAGAACATTTTTCTGATTTCCTTTTGGTCGCTGGTTTGTCCGAGAATCCACATTAATTTAGCAACGATAGATTCAGTTGTCATATCACCGGCTTGTAGAATTCCTGGATGTTCACTGTATTTTTTTCCCACCTTGTATACTTCCATATCGCAGCCTTCTTCCGGAACTTGTGTGGTTACGGCAAGGGTTTTCCCGGAATTTACCCAGTCGAAAATTGCTTTTTCAAAAGTATCATCATATTCCGGAATTCCGCCGATTCCGAAGGTTTCTAAAATAATCGCATCATAGTGGCTGGAAAGAAGCTGGAAAATATCTGCTTTTACTTCCGGTGTCAATTTTAATACGAATACACGGTCATTTAAATCACGGTATGTTTTTAAGTCATCCATAGAAGGCTCTCTGTCGCGGAAATAGCGAAGGATTTTATCGTCATGGATCAGAGAGAGAACAGGGAAGTTCATGCTTTCGAAGGCTGCAAAACTTCTGGTTCGTTGCTTTCTTGCTCTAGTGCCGGCAATTGCCTTCCCATTAAATACAACGGTAACGTCACAGGAATGATCGTCCAGTGCGTATAAAATACTTTGGTACAGATTGATCTTGGCATCTGTGTAAGGATTTCCCATTGGTTTCTGTGAACCGGTTAAAACAATAGGTTTCGGAGAATCCTGAATCAGATAGGACAGGGCAGCGGCAGTGTATGCCATTGTGTCCGTTCCGTGGAGGATGACAAATCCATCATAATTGTTGTAGTGTTCAATAATCGTGTCGCTCATCAACTGCCATAATCTTGGGCGCATATTTGTACTGTCAATATTCATCAGCTGCATGACAGTGATTTCGCATTTATCCTTAATGCCTGGAACACTTGCTGCAAGTTCTTCCCCGGTCATGGCAGGTGCCAGTCCATTTTCGGTTTCTTTAGAAGCGATTGTGCCTCCGGTTGCTATCATAAGTATTTTCTTCATAGATCTATACCTCTCGAAATAAAGTCTTTCCCATAAAATATTCCATAGAGTATGGTATCGGTGAATAGAGCGGATGTCAAGAGGGACAGGTCATTTTTCAATTTGGGACACCCCATATTGTAATTTGGCACGTAGCTCTTTGTAAAAGAGCTACGTGCCAAATTACAAAATTACAATAATCTTCCTTGGTGTGGTAATAGCAGGTATGCTTCTTGTAGATGTTGTGTAGTACACGATCAGTACATGAGCGCCCAGTCCGCAGGTGTAGCGTTGTCCGTTCGAAGTAACGATTTCTGTGTTCTGGTCAGGTGTCAGCTTCAATGTTCCGTCTTCGGATAATAGATCATCATCGAAAATGCCTGCATACATATTTTCCCGCGAATTATTCCGCCCAATAAAGACAGCTCGGTATTGTGGTGGGTAGATTAGGGGTATCGGAGCAGCGCCATCGTAAAAGGCGGTGATCGTCATACCGGGGCGCAGTCGGAAGGCTCCGATTACGTAAGTGTCAGAGTCTACGATAAAATTAGTAATCCCATCGCTGTTTCGGATTGTTATAAGATGCTGAGCACATTCATTTGTCACAGGACGTACTTGCTGGATCATTCCAGTGACCGGTACATAAATAGTTGCCATAAAATCACTTCGTTTTTTTATTTAATATATGCGTTTTTTGTCAGAAAGTTCTTCCGGGCGGATATCAGATGCTTTTCCACTTGGCGGTAGAAAATGATATAAGTCTTCATAGGCTTCTAACTCTGCGCGCTCGGAAGGACTTGCAGGGATCAGTCCTGTGCAGTCCCATGTGGAAGCTGCATTGGATAGGTAGTCAAAGGAATCAATGATGTCTTGATTTTTCTTTTCATTTTTTTTGCTCATGAAAGCACCTCCTGTTTTGAAAAAAGTTTATGAATAGAATCGGTAGAAAAAGCGAATTGTATACTGTATAATAATTCCAGTAAATAAGATGGAAAGAGGGATTCTCATGAAAATTGAAATTGATACACATGCACATACACTGGTAAGCGGACACGCTTACAATACGATTCGTGAAATGGCGCAGATGGCAGCAGAAAAAGGATTGAAAGGACTGGCGCTTACAGAACATGCTCCGGAGATGCCGGGAAGTACGAATCTATATTATTTTCAGAATCTGCGGATAGTTCCAAGGGAAATGTATGGCGTAAAACTTCTTTTTGGGACAGAGCTTAATATTTTGAATGAAGAGGGGGAGGTGGATCTTCCGGAAGGTGTGTTGAAGTCATTGGATATTGCCATTGCGAGTATTCATCCACTCTGCTTCCAGGAAGAACGTGGAAAAGAAAGTATTATGTCCGCATATAAAAAAGTGATGGAAAATCCGTGGGTTGATATTATTGGTCATCCGGATGATGGGAGATTTCCTGTTGATTATAAAGAACTTGTAAAGGCAGCAAAACAAACGGGTACATTGTTAGAGGTGAATAATTCTTCCTTAAAGCCGGGAGGTTTCCGCAAAGATACAAAAGACAATAGTGTGGCTATGCTGAAAGAATGTAAGGAGCAGGGCGCGATGGTGGTGCTTGGAACAGACTCCCATGTGGATGTGACTTTGGCGGATTATACTTATGTGGAAGAAGTTTTAAAGGAAACGGATTTTCCGGAGGAGCTTATTGCCAACATTTCTTATGAAAAATTACTAAATTCTTTAAAACGCGGCAGAAACGTATAGACTTTAAAGTTTTAGTGTGTTAAAATGTAACAGTGATGAATTTTGTTACAAAAAGGAGATAATGCGTATGAGTAAGAAAATAAGGACTGAGGCAGTAGATTATCTTTTTGAAGCCATCTTAAGCCTGAAAGATAAAGAAGAGTGTTATACATTTTTTGAGGATATATGCACGATCAATGAGTTATTGTCCTTGTCTCAGCGTTTTGAAGTGGCAAAAATGCTGCGGGAGCAGAGAACCTATCTGGATATTGCCGAGAAGACGGGAGCTTCCACCGCGACGATCAGCCGCGTGAACCGTTCATTAAATTACGGCAACGATGGCTATGATATGGTCTTTGAACGTCTTGATAAATAGATATTGGCAAGAAAAAGTGTAAGATATACTCCATATGGTTCATTGGAGAGTGAATTTATTTAAGTTGGAAACAATAGCTGGATAAGATGGCAGAATGAAAGGTCTGCCTTCTTCTCCGGCTTTTTTCTGTGCAGGGAACATATGTTGTCATTAAAACGAAAAAACTTATAGATAAATCCTATAATTAGTGCCATTTATTAATATTTCCAATTTCAAGATAAAAAGCCGTAATGTTAAAATGAAAGAAGCATATAGAAAAGATTAGGAGGAAACGACATGGAAATTATTAAAGATCTGCCGGAGGTTTTTGAGGAATTCGCAGAGCAGCGTAAAAATTCCTTTCTTGCGGTAAAAGAGTTAAAAGATAAAGGGGTGCCGGTAGTAGGTTCTTATTGTACTTATTTTCCGCAGGAGCTTGCTATGGCAATGGGAGCAGCCAGTGTAAGCCTTTGCTCTACTTCGGATGAGACCATCGCAGAAGCAGAAAAGGAACTGCCGAAGAACCTCTGTCCGTTGATCAAATCCAGTTACGGATTTGCGAGAACTGACAAATGTCCGTTCTTTTATTTTTCCGATGTAGTTGTTGGGGAGACTACCTGTGACGGAAAGAAAAAAATGTATGAGTACATGGCTGAATTTAAAGAAACTTACCTTATGGAACTTCCGAATACACAGAGAGAGGATGCGCTTGTTCTCTGGCGAAATGAAATGATTCGTTTCAAAGAATATTTGGAGAAACATTTTGAGACAACAATTACAGAAGATGATATTCGAAAAGCGATTAAAGTCAATAACGAGGCGCGTCTTGCACTGCGAAAGCTTTATGGAGTAATGAAGCATGATCCGGCTCCGATTACGGGATATGATCTTTTTAAAGTCTTGTATGGAAGTACCTTCAAGCTTGATCGAAGCCTGATCGCAGGAGAGGTGAATGCACTGGTAGAAAAGATTGAGAAAGAATATAAAGAAGGAAAGATGCAGCCGAAGAAACCTCGTATTCTTGTAACAGGATGCCCTCTGGGCGGAGCCACAGAGAAGGTGATCCGCGCCATCGAGGATAATGGCGGAATTGTTGTTACTTATGAAAATTGTACAGGAGCTAAGGCGATTGATAAGATGGTGGATGAGGATGATCCGGATGTATACGGCGCTTTGGCAAGACGTTATCTGGACATCGGATGTTCTGTAATGACACCGAATCCAAACCGTCTGGAACTTCTTGGAAGACTGATCGATGAGTATAAAGTGGACGGTGTTGTGGAAATGACGCTTCAGGCATGCCATACTTATAACGTTGAGTCATTCGGAATTCGCAAATTTGTCAACGAAGAGAAGAAACTTCCGTATATCAGTGTGGAGACAGACTATTCACAGGCAGATATCGGTCAGTTAAATACAAGAATCACAGCATTTATCGAGATGCTTTAATAGATATTTCCTATAAATGCAATAACACATAAAGATTATCTATTGGAAGTATCTTCCTGCTGTTGTTAAAATATATACTATAAATATATAAGATAAGGAGAGGATTTCGTATGAAAAAGAAACTCGTAAGCATTCTGCTTGTTGTGTCAATGTGCGCAGCAATGATCGCAGGATGCGGAAAAGAAGAGAAAAGTGAAAAGCCAAAAGAGGACAAGGGAGAGTCTATTACATTGATGGCTCCGGACTGGGCAATTCCGACTGATGATCAGTTAGCATCATTTACGGATGAGACAGGAATCGAAGTGGTTGTCAATGAAGTGGGATGGGATGATATCCGTGAAAAACTTGCAACAGCAGCATCCGGCGGACAGGCTGTCGCTGATGTCGTAGAGGTTGACTGGTCGTGGGTAGGAGAATTCTACGCAGCAGACTGGTTAGAGCCATTGGAAGTGTCAGAAGAAGATAAAGCGGATATGCCGACACTTGAGACATTTACAAAAGAAGATAAAGTATTAGCGGTTCCTTATGCAAACGACTATCGTCTTTCTTACTATAATACAGAGCAGTTTAAAGCAGCAGGTGTTACAGAAGAACCACAGACATGGGATGATGTATTAGAAGCTTGTAGAAAATTAAAATCTACAGGAACAGTTGATTATCCATTTGCAATTGCCTTAAATGCAGAAGAAAAGACTTCTACATGCTTAATGTGGCTTGCATACGCTATGAACGGTGTAGTATGGAACGAAGATGGAACATTAAATGAAGATTCTGTTATGGAAGCTCTGAAATACATGGAAACACTTGTAAAAGAAGAGTTAGTTGCTCCAGAGGATAAGACATCTTCAGGAATGGATGCTTACAAGCGTCTGACAGGCGGAAGTGCAAGTTTCTTAACAGGACCGACTTCTTTCGTATCCAGAAGCACAAATGAGGAAGAGTGCAGTGTAGTTGGACAGATCGCACCAATCCTTATGCCAGGTAAAGAGGCAAAATCCGAAGTAACAATGGCTCTTCCGGAAGGTCTTGGAGTAACAAAATTCTCTGAGAACAAAGAAGCTGCTAAGAAATTCGTTGAGTGGTATACATCTGTGGATATGCAGAAAGAATTAAATGCTTCTAACAGTGCTATCCCAACAAGAAACTCTGTTTTGAAAGCGCTTGTTGAAGACGGAACAATCAAAAATGCAGGTGCTATGATGGATGAAGCAGAGAGAATCGTTTCTCCATTCCCGAATGGTATTCCGGCTTACTACGCAGAGATGAGTTCTGCAATGTACAATGCAATCAATAAGATGGCTCTGGGTGAGATGACCGCAGAAGAAGCATTTGAAGATATGAATGCTAAGATTACAGAATTAGTAGAACAGGATAAATAAAAAATGAAAAAAAAGATATTACCTTATCTTTTACTTGCACCCATGATATTAATCATGGGTGTATTAGTATTTTACCCGATAGCGGCAACATTTTCGTACAGTCTAAAAAAATGGAAGCTGACTGCGCCGGGGGATATCCGCTTTATCGGATTTGACAATTATAAAAATATTTTGAAATCGGAGTCATTCTGGTATAGCCTTCAGAATACGCTCTTTCTCTTGGTGCTTGTTGTTGTGGCAACATCTATTTTAGGCGTGCTGGTTTCTTTGTTTTTAAATATTCAAGTTAAAGGAGCAGGTATCCTCTTGGCAATAGCGGTATTGCCGTGGGCGCTGCCGCCTTATGTGAATGGGATTTTGTGGAAATTTGTTTTTCACTCCGGCTATGGTTTTATGAATAAAGTATTGATCGGGCTCGGCATGGCGGACAAGCCGGTGGAATGGCTGACCTCCCGCTGGATGCTTCTTGTTGTCGTGGCGATTGTAGTTGTGTGGAGAAGTGTACCTTTTATGGCGCTTGTATGTCTGGCGGGCAGACAATCGATTCCTCATGGATTATATGAAGCGGCTAAGATTGACGGTGCAGGTACGTTCCAGATTTTCCGTCGGATTACCTTTCCTTTGATGCTTCCTTTTATTGGCATAGGAATCACTTCAACGTCTGTGACGGCGGTTAATGTATTTGACGAAATTATCGCATTGTCCGGTTACAGTGATATGGGAAAAAATATATTGGTGGAAAGTTATCTGACAACCTTTACTTTCTTAGATTTCGGTAAGGGGAGCGCGGTGACCTATCTTGTAATGTTTGTTGCCGCTATCCTTGGAGTGTTCTATCTCAAGAGTCTTAATAAGGAGGTGGAATACTGATGAAATACTTGAAAAAAGCAGGATATTTTGTGGCGCTTTTGGTGTTTTTATTTCTGGTTCTTGGTCCCTTTATTTGGACCTTTGTGATTTCGATTACTCCGGAGTATGCCATGTTTGCCAAGACGACAGAACTTCTTCCGGAAGCGGTTACCTTTGGTAATTATGCGGAGATATTCGGCGGAGGAAGAAGAGGCGGACTAGTGCTTACAGGTATCACAAATTCATTGAAAGCGGTTTTGTCTACTTTGATCGTAGGAATTCCAATTTGTATGATGAGCGCTTATGCGCTTAGCAGAATGGAATTTAAAGGCAGAAAACTGATCAAAAATCTCCTGTTGATTACGATGGTCATTCCGGTAATGGCAACAATTATACCGTTGTTTCGCTTGTTTGTGGCAAGGGAACTTCTTGATAATGTATTTTGGCTAAGTCTTGTGTATGTGAGCTCATACCTTCCGCTCATTACATGGTTGATGTCCAATTATTTTGCCACGATACCTAAGGAACTTGAGGAGGCGGCTTGGATTGACGGGTGTGGGAGAATGAGCACGTTCTTTCGCATTATCGTGCCGGCTTCCTATCCGATTATTTTATCGGCAGCGTTGATCATGTTTTTGAATACATGGAATCAGTTTCAGATTCCATTGATTCTTGCATCTTCGCTGGAGACAAAGCCGGTTGCCATCGTAGTGTCTGAGTTTATGACGAAAGATTCTATTCAGTATGGTCTTACTGCGGCGGCAGGAATCGTGGCGGTGATTCCGCCTGCAATTACAGCGCTTATTTTCCGGCGGTTCTTGATTTCCGGCATGATGGGCGGCGCGGTAAAAGGATAGTGAATTCTTATTGACAAATAGAACGGATGTTCGTATAATTAATACAGAACATTCGTTCTATTTTTGCGAGGCGATAAGAATATGAGAATAGAAAAATCAATGACGTTATATGAGAAACTGAATATTTTAACGGATGCGGCTAAATATGATGTGGCTTGTACATCAAGCGGTACACAGAGAAAGAATGACGGAATGGGAATAGGGAGCTGTCAGCAGTCTGGAATCTGTCATAGCTTTTCGGCAGACGGAAGGTGCATCTCATTGCTTAAGATTCTCTTTACCAATGAGTGTATCTATGATTGTAAATATTGTGTGAATCGTAGATCCAATGATGTGGTGAGGACTTCTTTTACGCCGGAAGAAGTATGTACGCTTACTATGGAATTTTACCGAAGAAATTATATTGAAGGATTGTTTTTAAGTTCCGGCGTTTTAAAAAGTCCGGACTATACAATGGAGCTTCTTTACGCTACACTTTTTAAGCTTCGGAAAGAGTGTGGTTTTCAAGGATATATCCATGTAAAAGCAATTCCCGGAGCCAGTCAGGAACTGATAAGACGGGTTGGCTTTTTGGCAGATCGAATGAGCGTGAATCTGGAACTTCCGACCGCAGACGGGCTGAAGCTTTTAGCGCCTCATAAGACTCGGAAGAATATTCTTATGCCGATGCGTCTTGTACAAAATGGAATGGAAGAGAATAAAAAGGAATTGGTTTTGTATCGCAATGCGCCGAGGTTTGTTCCGGCAGGACAGAGTACGCAGATGATTATCGGGGCGACGCCGGAGACAGATTATCAGATCATGCAGGTGACCGAATCCTTATATCAGAACTTTGACCTAAAAAGAGTGTTTTATTCGGCATTTGTTCCCGTGAATGAAGATGCATTGCTTCCGGCTAGAACCGATGAAGGTCCTCCGCTTCTTCGGGAACATAGATTGTATCAGGCGGACTGGCTGCTTAGATATTATCATTTCCGCGCGGAGGAACTATTGTCGGAAGAAGAACCGAATTTTAATGTGCTTTTTGATCCGAAATGCAACTGGGCATTGAAACATCTGGAATTTTTTCCGGTGGAGATTAATCGTGCCGATTATAAAATGCTGTTGCGTGTGCCGGGGATTGGCTATAAATCGGCGACGAGAATTGTGAAGGCAAGACGTTTGGGAGTGCTTGACTTTCCGGATATTAAGAAAATGGGAGTTGTGTTGAAACGAGCGCTTTATTTTATTACTTGCAATGGAAAAATGATGTATCCAACAAAGCTTGAGGAAGATTATATTGCAAGAAATTTGTTAGACACGAAAGAAAAGCTTCCTAAAGAGGTTGTTCATATGGGATATCAACAGATGTCATTATTTGATGATGTAAGATTTCGGGAGGACTTTTATGAAAAGAATCTATGTGTGCAGTGATACGGTGACCGGAATCCTCTCAGCTATTTACGATGCGTGGAAGAGGGAAAAGAATAGTGAGAATTGTTCCATTGCGCTCAGAGGCAAGGTGGAAGCAGAACTTTTTTGTGATTATGTAGAAGTGGAAGAGACAGAACACAAAGCAAGAGCTGTGGAGGCAATGATTTGTAAACATTTAGGTATGGACGTATATGGAGATCTTTATCAGGCAATGTTGTCAGAAGATGAAGAAAAGGGAGATGCGGTACTTGGGACAATGTTGGAAGCTAGAAAGATACCAGACAGCCGGAAGATTATGGAACACTTGAGCCACCCAAAAGTGGAGAAGGTATTTGAACTTAGCAGAAGTGTGGGGGCGGAGGCTCATTCGCTGAAAGGTTTTGTGAGATTTAAAGAGTTGTCCGGCGGTATTCTTTATTCAGAAATTGCACCGAAGTCACGGGCTCTTACCTGTCTCGCCCCTCATTTTGCAGACCGGCTTTCTACAGAAAACTGGATGATCTGTGATAAGACACATGAGGAGTATGCTGTTCATGAAGCGGGGAAACGTTGGGTGCTTGTTCAGAATGAAGTGATTGATCCGGCGATGGTGAGAGATGTATCGGAGAGAGAACTTATGTATGAAAAATTGTGGCGGGGATTCTGCCATACGATTTCGATTAAAGAGCGTGAGAATTTAAAAAGTCAGAGAGGCCACCTGCCGCTCAGGTACCGCCCTTATATGACAGAGTTTTAGCGGGTACTTTTATGATACTGCCGGATGTGGTAAAATGGACATTAGACCACAATGAGGGGATGAAAGACGATGGAGAAAGAACAGCCTTTGATCCGTATATCCGTGCGGAATCTGGTGGAATTTATTTTAAGGAGCGGAGACATTGACAATCGAATAGCGGCAGCGGATAAGGATGCCATGCTTCTTGGCGGAAAGATTCATCGCAAGATCCAGAGGCGTATGGGGGCTGATTACCATGCTGAAGTAACACTGAAATATGAAGTGCCTTGCAAGGGATTTATATTGTCAGTAGAAGGAAGGGCAGATGGAATCATTGACACCCCTTCCGGAATTGTAATTGATGAGATCAAAGGAGTTCTTAAAGATCTGGATATGATAAAAGAACCGGTGGCAGTACATCTTGCACAGGCAAAATGTTATGCGTACATCTATGCATCCCAGAAGAAGTTGGAAGAAATCGGCGTGCAGATGACCTATTGCAATATGGAGACGGAAGAAATAAAACGGTTCCAGAATGTGTATGTGTATGAAGAACTTGACCGTTGGTTTTGGGAATTGATCGGTAAATATGAGAAATGGGCAAGGTATCAGATTCGATGGAAGGAAAAACGGAATGCATCGATTAAAGAGGTTGAATTTCCGTTTGCATATCGAGAGGGACAGCGCGATCTTACAGCTTCCGTATATCGAACGATTCTTAGAAAGAAGAAGTTATTCATTCAAGCGCCGACAGGAGTAGGGAAAACCATTTCCACCGTATTTCCCGCAGTAAAGGCTGTGGGAGAAGGCTTGGGAGAAAAGATTTTCTATCTGACAGCAAAGACCATTACTCGAACAGTGGCATGGCAGGCGTTTGATATATTAAAGGAACAGGCGCTTCGCATGAAAGTACTCGTGTTGACAGCGAAGGAGAAGATTTGTTTCTGTGAAGAGACAAATTGCAATCCCGAAGCCTGTCCTTATGCAAAAGGACATTACGATCGTGTAAATGATGCGGTTTATGAACTTCTCACTACTTCTGATGAGATGAATCGGGAGATTCTGGAGGAACAGGCAAGAAAGTGGAAGGTATGTCCCCATGAGATGAGTCTGGATGTATCGGAATGGGTAGATGCGGTGATCTGCGATTATAATTATGTGTTTGATCCAAACGCCCATCTTCGTCGGTTCTTTGGTGAAGGAATAAGTGGAGAATATCTTTTCTTGATTGATGAGGCGCACAATCTGGTAGAACGTGGAAGAAGTATGTACAGTGCAAAACTTTGCAAGGAAGATTTTCTAAAAGTGAAACGTTTGGTGAAAGACGAAGATGTAAAGCTTGCGAAAAGGATTTCCGAATGTAATCAGCAGCTTCTTACATTAAAACGGGAGTGTGAAGACTATCAAGTATTGAATAGTGTTTCGCATATTTATTTAAAGTTGTTGAATTTGATGGGAGAGTTGGAGCGTTTTCTTGAGGATTGTAAGAAAGAAGATTTACGAAAAGAAGTGCTGGATTTTTATTTTGATGTCAGGCGTTTTGTAGCGACACATGATCGTCTGGATGAAAACTATATGATCTATTCAGAGCTTCTTAACAATGGACACTTTGAAATTCACTTGTTTTGTGTGAATCCGGCAAAAAACCTTCAGGAATTTCTGGATAAAGGAAATAGCACCGTGTTTTTTTCGGCGACTCTCTTGCCCATTCATTACTATAAAAAGTTATTGAGTACAGCCAGTGATGATTATGCAATTTATGCGGAATCCCCCTTTGATATGGAAAAGAGGCTTCTTCTTCTGGGGACAGATGTAAGCACGAAATATACGAGACGTGGAGAAGATACGTATCGTAGATATGCAGAGTATCTTTATCAGGTGGCGTTGGCAAAACATGGGAATTATATTGCTTTTTTTCCTTCTTACCGTTTTATGGAAGATGTGCATGAAGAATTTCTTGTAATCGTATCCCAAGGTTCGGTGGAAGTGGATGATGTGATCCAGTCTCAGTATATGTCAGAAGAAGCAAGAGAAATTTTTCTTGAAAACTTTGAAGAGGACAGAGAGCATAGTTTGATGGGCTTTTGTGTGATGGGAGGAATTTTCTCGGAAGGAATCGATCTTACCGGAGAGCAGTTGATTGGGGCGGTGATTGTTGGAACCGGACTTCCGCAGGTATGTCGGGAACGGGAGCTTCTCAAACAGTACTTTGATGAACATGGTTTCCACGGATTCGATTACGCTTATCTCTATCCGGGGATGAATAAGGTGCTTCAGTCTGCGGGGAGGGTGATCAGAACGCAGGAAGACAGGGGAGTTGTACTGCTTCTTGATGATCGGTTTCTTGATATGAGATACCGAGAAGTATTTCCAAGAGAATGGGGAAACTATAAGCTGTGCAGACAGGAAAATGCCGCTGGTTTTATGAAAGAATTTTGGAGCCGGAAAACATAAGGTTTTCGGCTCCAGTATTTATTCTCGTATAGATTAAGAATTAATTGAGGTTGAGCTTTACCCGCATCAACTGGTAAGTGATAGTATATAAGATTACGCTTGTTACTAAGGCAAGGATCATAGATAAGTTGAGTGTTTTTACCATATAAGAAACGGTGCTGAAGTATTGCATGGACATAGAAGTGTCCGTGACTTTCAAACTTACAAGTCCCAGTGCAAATAGTAAGGCATAACTGATAATGGACAGGAGAGTAGTAAGTCCGATGTAGCAAATTACTGATCCTAACACCCGATGATTTGTAAATAACTGTCCAATGACGATAGAGGCATAGATCATGATCACGGAAGATAGTGCACTAATTAGAAGGAATAGCAGAACATACAGGGCAATCTTCAAAAGTGTAAGGTCTGCATAAGCGCCGGTGAAGCCAAACGCTTCTAAAAGTTCTGCCTTATTTGCATTGAATAGATCGCGAAGCGGCTCAGCATGGAAGATCAAAAAGATGCTTCCAAGTAAAAGGAGTTGATCAAGTAAGCACCATGCAGTACCGACGATCGTTTTGGAAAACAGATGTTGTCCTCTTGTGACCGGCAGTGTAAGAGTTAAGTATCCTTCGTCTGAAAACAGGTTTTTATAGAAACGAATTGCGGTCAACAGGCTTGTGGCAAAGGAGATTCCTACGGCAATCAATACGAACAGGATAATTCCAAATGTTGAAACGATAACGCTCCGTGAGTCGCCAATGCGCAAAGGTTCTGTCAAAAAGATTCTTACAGCTGCTGCGGCAGCAAGTAAAAAAGCGTGAATGAGGAGCAAATATCGGTTTAATGCCTTGAAGTCATATTTGATAAGCTTTTTTAACATTTGAACACCTCCCGAAATAGTGAGTCTACAGATTTTCCTTGTTCCATACGGATTTCATCCACAGAAGCATTCAAAACAAGCTGACCTTGCCGAATGAAAATTACTTGATCCAGAATGCTTTCAATATCATGGATCAGATGCGTGGACAGAAGAATGGTAGCTTCTTCATTATAATTATTTAAAATCGTGTGAAGGATATAGTCTCTGGCAGCAGGATCGACTCCGCCGATCGGCTCATCAAGAATATATAGTTTTGCATCTCTGCTCATGACAAGTATGAGCTGCACCTTTTCTTTCGTTCCTTTTGACAGGTTCTTTAGTCTGGCATTCTGGTCGATATTAAGATCTTTCAGCATGGTAAATGCCCGTTCTGTTCTAAAATCTTCATAGAAATCAGCGAAATATTTAATTAGATCTTTGATCTTCATTGTTTGGTCTAAATGTGTGCGCTCAGGAAGATAAGAGATCATTGCTTTTGTATCTACACCCGGCAGTTTTCCGTCGATTAAAATCTGTCCGCTTGTGGGGGTAAGAAGATCGTTGATCAGTTTGATAAAAGTAGTCTTTCCACTTCCGTTTGGACCGAGAAGACCGATGATCTGCCCGCGCTCTAATGAAAGGTTCAAGTTATTTAAAGCATAACAGCCAGAAGTGTATTGTTTGGAAAGACCGCTGCATTCTAAAATAGGGTTCATATTATGCATCCTCCTTTATAGTCTCTTTAATCAAGGCAAGTGTTTCCTCCGGTGGGAATCCAAGTTGTTTCATAGTTATCAAAAATTCTCGGATATGTCCGGCTGCAAGTTCCGTTTTTAATTGTTTTAACATATTTTTATCCTCCGTAATAAAGCGTCCACTGGTACGCTGAGAGTATACAAGACCGCTTCGTTCTAACTCCGACAGAGCTTTTTGCATTGTATTTGGGTTGACCGCTGCATCAAGCGCCAGTTCGCGAACGGAAGGAAGTCTGTCGCCTGCTTGATAGACTCCCGATATGATATCTTGCTGTATTTTCTCCATTAACTGTAAGTAGATTGGGCGGTTTTCATCTAAGTCCCATGGCATATCATTCACCTCACTTCGAATAATGTATTGTATTAAGATAATAATACAATAATACAAAAAGAGAAAATTGTCAAGAAAGAAAAAGTTTTCCGGCATTATAAAAAATCAGACGAACTTTCGGGGAGAAGGTTCGTCTGATAAAATCTTTTTATGTTTTCACGGCTATATTCATTTTGTGAACGACGAGACTTACCCTTCATTTTCAGCAAGGATTGTCTCCTGTATTTTGGGCTGAAAGCTGCCTGCACGGAGCATTTCAATTTCATGCTTATACGGCGCATAAGATTTTTTCTCTTTGATGAGAGACGGGATATACGGCGTCTCTAAAATCTTTGGGACATCTGTAAAATCAGGGTGGTGGATAATATAAGAGAGGGCATCAAAGCCAATTTCACCAAAACCGATATTGGCGTGCCGGTCTTTAGCGGCGCCGCAAATATTCTTGCTGTCGTTGATATGGAAGACTGCAATCTGATCTTTCCCGAGAAGATGGTCAAAATTTTCAATGACACCATCAAAATCATGGATGATATCGTAACCACTGTCATGAGTATGGCAGGTGTCGAAGCATACCCGAAGCTTCTCGTTATAAGTGACACCATCGTAAATACGCGCTAGCTCTTCAAAGTTTCGCCCAAGTTCGGAACCTTTTCCAGCCATCGTTTCAAGAGCAATACAAAGATTCGTGTCTCTGGTCAGCACTTCGTTGAGTCCTTGAATGACCTGTTTTATTCCGGTGTCTGTTCCGGCTCCTACATGAGCGCCGGGATGAAGAATCAAAGTACGACTCTTGCACGCCTCGGTGCGTTCGATTTCTTTCGCAAGAAATTCAACAGCCAGTTCATATGTCTCTGGTTTTACAGAATTCCCAAGATTGATGATATAAGGCGCATGTACAACGATATCATGAATACCGTGTGTTTCCATATAGTCCCATGCAGCGTCAATGTTCAGTTCTGAGATGTCTTTTCTTCTTGTATTTTGCGGAGCGCCGGTGTAGAACATAAATGTATCTGCACCGTAGGATACGGCTTCTTTTGCAGAGCCAAGAAGCATATCTTTGCCGCTCATTCCTACGTGTGAACCTAAAATCATAGTATGAAAAACTCCTTTCTAGTCTTCTGGTAAGTATGTTGGTGCATTTTTAGGGCTTTTCCCTTTGATGACATTGTGGTAATAAGCATAAGTCATAGGCGGAGCCGATTTTAAAGTGTCAGCGTCAATTACCTCACCTAAAAAGACAGTGTGTGAGGAAGTCTCCATCCGGTCAACCACCTTGCAGACAATGTATGCACAGGCATCGTCAATCACCGGAACCCCTTCTTTGACAGAGTAGTTAATTCCATCGAATTTATCCATATCTCTGCCGGACATGAAACCGAAGCGTCCGATCAGCGTGGAATCTGATTCCTCGGAAAGAATAGAAACAGCAAAGACACCAGAGTTATCAATACAGGAATTGGTATAATTGTCATGATTGATGCTGACTGCAATTGTTGCAGGAGATGAAGTTACCTGCATGGCACTGTTGGCAGTACATCCGGTAGGACGCTCCTGATCCATTGTGGACACAATATATACACCGTAAGATAAGTTTCGAAATGCTTGTTTGTTCATAAGATACCTCCGATTTAAAACTCAAAAAATAGGAATTATTACTAATATAAATAGTACCACAGAAAAGAAGACCTGACAACAAAAGTTTTACAGGTCTTCCAAATTAATTCCTCTTGGAACTTCCATATGTTTCAAAGTAATTTCATAAATATGTTCCGTATCGCCTTGTTTCATAGCATTTAAGATATTCATATGTTCTTGGTAAGTATCTTCCATACGCCCCTTGTGGGATAGAGATAACGCTGCAAGCCTTCTCATCCGGTACATAAAAGTGGCAAAGACAGAGGCGAATTGTTCATTATGCAGATATTCAATGATTTTTGTGTGAAATTGAAAATCATATTCGCTGAATTCTTCAATGGACTTTGTGGTCTCTAAAATTTCTTTTAGACATTCCATAATAAAATCAAGTTCACGGAATAGTTTTTTTGAATTTCGGCTTTCGTAGGAACGGGTAATTTGGAGCGTGCAGTAACATTCCAGAGCAGAACGGATCTGAAATGTTTCATTTACATCCTGTTTCGTCAGTTGGTGGAGTGTGAAGCCCTTGCTGGGGATAATATCAATATAACCCTCCTGCGCAAGTCGATGGATGGCATCTCGAAAAGGTGTGCGGGAAATCCCTAATTCTTTAGAAAGTTTTGTCTCGGAATAAATTTCTTGGTAGGATAACTGGTCGGTAAGAATCATATGTTGTAAATGGCGGTATGCCTGTTCATTCAGTGGTATCATATAAAACTCCTTATTTTATTTTAATAAATAATTTTTTAACAAAAATCTTGTAAAAACAATAGGAAAACACAATGTTTTTATAAGAATATCATACAATAAACGGGAAAAGCGGTCAATATCGTTGAATAAAAAGAAAGTTATAAAACTGTGTATAGTGTTAAAGAAATAACGATAAAAACACTTTTAATATGTATATATTGCACAAAAAATGCAATCGAAATATGTATAAAAGTGAGAAAGAAAAACGACCTATTGACCGGTATACCGGTGTGTAGTAAAGTAAAGCTAGAGATTGAGATAATGAACGGATTATTTCAAAAAGAACAGATGCAAACATTTTAAAAGAAAGGAAGTAAAAAGTATGAAAGTAGGATTTATCGGACTTGGAATTATGGGAAGACCAATGGCAAAGAATATGGTGAAAGCAGGAGTAGACCTTGTAGTGACAGACTTGAATAAAGAAGCTGTTGCAGATGTGGTGGCAACAGGAGCAACAGAGGGGACATATGCAGAGATTGGCTCTTCTTGTGACGTTGTGTTTGTTATTGTGCCAAGTGGAGATATTGTAAAATCTATTTTGTTTGATGAAAATGGAGTTGCTTCTACATTGAAAGAGGGAAGCATTGTATGTGATATGAGCTCTGTTACACCGGTTGAATCAAAAGAGTGTTATACAAGATTAAAAGAACAAGGGGTTGGATTTGTGGATGCACCGGTATCAGGAGGAGAGCCGGGAGCAATTGCAGGAACACTTGCAATTATGGCAGGAGGAGACGAAAAAGATTTCAATGCATTAAAAGAATATTTTGATATTCTTGGATCTTCTGCACTGTTGATTGGTGAATCTGGAAGTGGAAGCGTAACCAAACTTGCAAACCAGATTATTGTTAACAATACAATTGCTGTTGTATCGGAAGCATTTGTACTGGCTGCGAAAGCAGGAGCAGATCCACAGAAAGTATATGAAGCAATCAGAGGTGGTCTTGCAGGAAGTGCGGTTCTTGATGCAAAGATCCCTATGATCGTAGAACGTAACTTCAAACCGGGCGGACCGATCAGAATCAATCACAAAGATATTAAAAACGTTGTAAATACTGCACATGCAATTGATGTTCCGATTCCTTATACTGCGCAGTTGTATGAGATTCTTCAAGCATTAAAGATTCACGGACATATGAACGATGATCATGGCGGAATCGTACAGTATTTCGAAAAACTGGCTGATATAGAAGTAAAGAAATTTGACTAGGAATAAAATCGAGAAAGAGGAGAAGATAGATATGGCAATCAATGCGGAGGTATTAACATCTTTTAACAAAATTGATGAAGCATATATAGACGGGTTATTGAAAAAAGAAATTGAAGCAAATAATAAGAAGATTGTTGTGCTTGATGATGATCCGACCGGAGTTCAGACGGTTCATGATATCTCTGTTTATACAAATTGGGATAAAGACAGTATCCATCAAGGATTTGAAGAAGAGAATAATCTTTTCTATGTATTGACAAATTCCCGTGGATTTACAGTGGAGCAGACAACAAAGGCGCATCATGAGATTGCACAAGTAGTTGATGAAGTGGCACAAGAAACGGGAAAAGAATATATATTCATCAGTAGAAGCGACAGTACCTTGCGTGGACATTATCCGTTGGAAACACAGCTTTTAAAAGCTGATTATGAGAAGAATACAGGAAAGACGATTGATGGAGAAGTGATGTGCCCGTTTTTCAAAGAGGGCGGAAGATTTACCATTGATAATGTACACTATGTAAAATACGGCGAAGAACTGGTTCCGGCAAATGAAACAGAGTTTGCAAAAGATAAAACTTTTGGTTATACAGCGTATACCATGCCGGAATATATTGAGGAGAAGACAAAAGGGGAATATAAGGCATCAGATGTAACCTGTATTTCTTTGGAAGACATCCATAATATGGATATCGATAAGATTGAAGCACAGTTAATGGAAGTAAAAGATTTCAATAAAATCATTGTAAATGCAGTTGATTATGCAGATGTAAAGGTATTTTGTGTCGCACTCTATCGCGCGATGGCAAAAGGAAAAGTATTTATGTTCCGTACAGCCGCTGCAATCGTAAAGGTGATGGGAGCAGTTACAGACCAACCGCTTCTTACCAGAAAACAGATGGTAGTGAAAGAGACGACAAATGGTGGAATCGTTGTAGTAGGTTCTCACACAGATAAGACAACGAAGCAGGTTGAATGTTTAAAAGAACTAAAAGACATTGAATTTATCGAACTGGATGCAACATTGGTGAAAGATGATGCGGCATTTGAAGCTGAAGTTCAGAGATGTCTTGACAAAGAGGAAGAATGTATCAGAGCAGGTAAAACTGTATGTTGTTATACAACACGTGCTTTGATTACAGCAGATACAGGAGATAAGGAAGATGAACTTCGTTTGTCTGTAAAAATCTCTGATGCAGTACAGTCACTGGTTGGCAGACTGAGCATTACACCAAGTTTTGTTATTGCAAAGGGTGGTATTACATCCAGTGACGTGGGAACAAAAGCGCTGGCAGTGAAAAAGGCAAATGTACTTGGACAGATCGAACCGGGAATTCCAGTATGGCAGACAGGAGAGGAAAGTAAGTTCCCTCTGACACCATATGTGATCTTCCCTGGAAATGTAGGAGAAATTTCTACATTGAAAGAGGCGGTAGAAGTCCTAATGAACAAATAATAACATTATATTGTGCGATTAGTGGAGAAAGATTGATAAAAAATAGATTATATTGACAAAAATAAACAAAAGGAGTACAATACGAACATAAATGAACATGATATACGTGCGAAAGGAGACAAAAGATTATGCCGCAGTGTGTTGTGATAGCAGATGATCTGACAGGGGCGAATGCCACTGGTGTACTTCTGAAAAAAATGAATTACAAAGCTTATACGGTTATGAATGCCGAGAGGATTGAACTTTCTACATTATCTGATTGTGATTGTGTTCTGTATCCGACGGACAGTCGTGGAGTAGATGCACAGATTGCATATAACCGTGTACATAATGTATGTAACCTTTTAAAAAATGATGAAGTAAAAGTATACGCTAAGAGAATTGATAGTGCGTTGAGAGGCAATCTGGGAAGTGAGACAGATGCTATGCTGGACTGTTTGGGAGAAGATTATGTAGCCATTGTGGCGCCTTGTTTTCCGTCTTCTGGGAGAATTGTGATCGGCGGGTATATGCTGGTAGATGGAATTCCGCTGCATAAGACGAATATTGCAATTGATCCCAAGACACCGGTAAAAGTGTCAGAGGTAGAAGTGTTATTCCGTGAACAAAGCAAATATCAAGTATCTTCTATTTATATGAAAGATTTAATGCACGGAAAACATTATCTGGCAAACCTCATGAATGATTGTGTGAAATCTGGAAGCAGAATTATCACTTTGGACTGTGTAACGCAGGAAGATTTAGATTTGATCGCAGACGCAGTGATTACAAGCGGGTTAAAGGTTGTTGCAGTAGATCCGGGTGTCTTTACGGCAACTTTGTCAAGAAAGCAGATTGTGCCGACGCAAAAAAAAGAAAAGAATAAGATTTTGGCGGTTGTAGGCAGTGTAAATCCAAATACAACGGTACAGATGGAAGAGTTGTGGTTATCCCAGAGAACACATAACGTATTTGTTAAGACAAGAGAACTTCTGGAAAGTGATGAAAGAAGAGAACTGGAAATTGCCCGTGTGACAAAGGAAATTTTGGATGAATGTGACAGAAACGTCATATCCACGGTTACAGGAGATGGGATTTATCCGGAGAATCGAATTGATTTTGCGCCTTATATGGAACGTTATCAGTGCTCCCTGGATGAGGTGACAGGAAAGATTAACCGTGCTTTTGCGGAGATTACTTATCGAATTTTTAAGGCAGAACCGACATTTAAAGGACTTTATACAAGTGGCGGTGACGTAACAGTTGCAGTATGTCAGAAATTTGAGACAGCCGGATTAAGTCTGATGGACGAAGTCCTTCCACTGGCGGCGTACGGGCAGTTCTTAAAGGGACAGTTTGAAGGCGTGCACATTATTACAAAAGGCGGTAGCCAAGGCGGAAGAGACGCGATTAACCGCTGTGTTACTTATTTGAAAGAAAAATTATACATTTAATCTATATTTATCAAGAAAGGATGAGACGTTATGAAAAAACCATTAATTGCAGTACCTATTGGGGATCCGGCAGGAGTTGGACCGGAGATCGTAGCAAAATCTGTTGCATCAGGAGATGTGTTCGAAGCGGCGGATTGTGTGATTGTCGGAGATAAGACAATCATAGAAAATGCTATTAAGATTGTCGGTGAAGATTTAACTGTTCACGTGATCTCAGAGCCAGAGGAGGGAGATTACCGTAAGGGAATCCTGAATCTGATTGATCTTGGCAATGTTGACATGGCCAAATTTGAATTTGGCAAAGTCAATGGAATGTGCGGAAAAGCCGCATATGAATATATTGCAAAGTGTATTGAGCTTGCCAATAAAGGCAAAGTGGATGCTGTTGCAACGACACCTATCAACAAAGAATCCTTACGTGCGGGTGGCATCAATTATATCGGACATACTGAGATCTTCGGGGCGCTCACAGAAACAGAAGATCCGCTTACAATGTTCGAGACAAATGGAATGCGTGTGTTCTTCTTGACTAGACATGTGTCTTTGAGAAAAATGCTGGACATGATCACAAAAGACAGAATCATTGATTATGTAAAGCGTTGTATGAAAGCTCTGGAAAAACTGGGAGTGACAGACGGAACAATGGCGATTGCAGGATTGAATCCTCACAGTGGAGAGCATGGACTTTTTGGATGGGAAGAAGTCAATGAAATCATGCCGGCTATAGAGGAGCTTCAGGCAGAAGGATATAAAGTTGTAGGACCGATCGGGGCAGATTCCGTGTTCCATCAGGCGGCGCAGGGCAGATATAATAGTGTATTATCGCTGTATCATGATCAGGGACACATCGCAACGAAAACGCTGGACTTTGAGAAGACCATTGCGATTACAAATGGAATGCCGATCTTACGGACTTCCGTAGATCACGGAACGGCATTCGACATTGCGGGAAAAGGAATCGTAAGTGCGGTCAGCATGATCGAAGCTATTTTACTGGCGGCAAAATATGCACCAAACTTTACAAAATAGTAAAAAAGGAAAAAGAGGAGGTCTACTATGGTAAACGGGCTTAGTGGAGAGAGAATGTTAATTGGTCTGGCAATTGGTATTGCGGTCCTGATATTCTTGGTATTGAAAACAAAGGTACAGGCATTTCTGGCATTGATCATCTGTACAGTGATTGTTGGAGTTGTTGGCGGTATGCCGTTACTCAACACAACGATTGAAGTGGATGGCGTTGAGAAGACGTTTGGTATTGTCAATTCGATTACATCAGGATTTGGTGGAACACTTGGAAGTATCGGTATTATCATCGGTTTCGGTGTTATGATGGGACAGATCTTTGAAGTGACCGGAGCAGCAAAGAGAATGGCTTATACATTCTTGAAACTGTTTGGTAAGAAGAGAGAAGAGGAAGCTCTGGCGCTGACAGGATTCCTTGTATCTATTCCGATTTTCTGTGATTCTGGATTCGTAGTGCTTGCGCCGATTGCAAAGGCGATTTCCAGAGCGACTAAGAAGTCATTTATTGGACTTGGAGTAGCATTGGCAGCAGGACTTGTAATTACACATTCCTTAGTACCGCCAACACCGGGACCGCTTGGAGTTTGTGGTATCTTTGGAATTGATGTGGGAAGTTTTATCCTTTTGACAATTGTTCTTGCACTTCCGATGACAATTGCTTGTATCGCATATTCAAGACTGTACTTATCAAAGAAATATTATCGCATTCCGAACGAGGATGGAGAGGTTGTAGAAGCTCCATATCGTGAGCCGGATTACGACGGAGCATTTGCAATGGATATGAGTGGTGTGCCAGGCGCATTAGAATCCTTTATGCCATTATTAGTTCCAATCGTATTAATCCTGATCAACACAGTTGCAACAGCAGTCGGCGCGACAACAGGTATCATGGAAATCCTGATCTTCCTTGGACAGCCAATCGTTGCAGTTGGTATCGGTCTTTTAGTAGCAATCTTTACACTTGGAAGAAAGTTAGACAGACACACATGTCTTAGCGAAATGGAAAAAGGTATGATGTCTGCAGGTATCATCATGCTGGTTACTGGTGGAGGCGGAGCTCTTGGACAGATTATTAAAGATTCCGGTCTTGGTAACTTTATGGCAGAAGGTCTTGCACAGACAGCAATTCCAATCGTTGTTCTTCCGTTACTGATCTCTACAGCAATGCGTTTCATTCAGGGTTCAGGAACAGTTGCAATGACAACAGCAGCAAGTATTTCTGCACCAATCATCATTGCATCAGGAGCAAGCCCGCTTCTTGGAGCGATTGCATGTTGTGTAGGTTCTCTGTTCTTTGGATACTTCAACGACAGCTACTTCTGGGTGGTAAACAGAACTCTTGGAGTAAGCGAGGCGAAAGATCAGTTGAAAGTATGGTCTGTGACATCTACGATTGCATGGGCAGTGGGTGTTGTAGAAGTTCTGGTATTGAATATCTTCATGTAATAAGATAGTATTATATACAGTGGGAAGTTTTCCCACTGTATATTTTTTGATAGAGGTGAAAATATGCTGGCGGCAGAAAGACAGTCCAAGATTATAGAAATGACAGAGAGAAAAGGAAGCGTTCAGGTTGAAGAACTGGCGTCTGAATTAAAGGTTAGTGCAATGACGATACGAAGAGATCTGGTGAAGCTTCAGGAAGAAGGAAAGCTGGAGCGCTGTCATGGCGGAGCGGTGGCAAAGCAGGAAGAAAACTATGCACAAAAACAGACAAGCAATAAGACTGAGAAAGAAAAGATTGCCGGAATGTGTGCTTCGTTTGTAGCAGAAGGAGATATTATTTTTCTGGATGCGGGGACAACTACTTATGAGATCGCCAAGAGAATTAAAGGAATTAAGAATACGCTCATTGTTACCAATGATCTTGAGATTGCAAGATTGTTGGAAGACGGAGAGCCGGAACTGTTTATCTGTGGAGGAAGAGTACAGAAGTCCACGGGAAGTATGTTTGGCAGATATGCAGCAGATATGCTGTCAGATTTCAAATTTGATCTGGGATTTTTCGGAGCGGCGTCTATCAATGATGCCTTTGAAGTTACGACACCGACGATTGAGAAGATGAGAGTAAAACGAGAGACACCAAAACAATGCAGAAAAGCTTATCTTGCAGTAGATCACTCGAAGTTCGAGAAGCAGGCAATGGCAAAGGTAAATTGTCTGGGGGATTATACCGGAGTAGTGACAGATCAGAAATTCACGGAAAAAGACCGGAAACTTCTTAATAAATTGGGAGCTGTGATCATTGAAGTTTAGCCTTGTGAGCAACTTTCACTTGTGTTAAAATAAAAAATAACGCTGAAATACAAAGGTTTATAGATTTTGAGGAGGAACAGCATGAAGAAAATCATAGATTTGATTGAACAGGAGATCGGGACAGCATTTGAAAAGGCGGGATATGACCGTTCTTATGCAAGGGTGACGATTTCGAATCGTCCGGACCTGTGTGAGTACCAGTGTAATGGGGCGATGGCAGGTGCAAAGGTATATAAGAAAGCGCCGATCATGATTGCAAATGACGTGATCGCTAATCTTACAGAGAAGACGTATATTGCAGAAATCGAAGCGGTAAATCCGGGATTTATTAATATAAAAGCAGACAAAGATGCAGTGGCAGAATATTTAAATGCCATGAAGACTTGTGATAATCATGGAATTGAACAGGCGAAAGAACCAAAAACAATTCTTGTGGATTACGGTGGACCAAATGTGGCAAAACCGCTCCATGTAGGACATCTTCGTTCTGCGGTTATTGGAGAGAGCGTGAAGCGTATTGCGAGAAAGATGGGGCACAAGGTGCTTGGAGATATCCATTTGGGAGACTGGGGATATCAGATGGGATTGATCGTGACGGAGCTTAAGAAGAGACAGCCCAATCTTCCGTATTTTCAAGAAGATTTTGAAGGAGAATATCCGGTAGAAGCGCCATTTACGATCGGAGAGTTGGAAGAAATTTATCCGACAGCCAGTGCTAAGGCAAAAGAGGACGAGGCTTATAGAGAAGAAGCATTGCATGCGACTTATCTTTTACAGAATGGACACAGGGGATATACTGCAATATGGAAGCATATTATGAGTGTATCAGTAGCGGATCTTAAGAAAAACTATCAAAATCTGAATGTGGAATTTGATCTTTGGAAGGGTGAATCTGACGCGCAGGCTTATATTCCGGATATGATCAAAGAATTAAAGGAAAAAGGATATGCACATGAGGATCAGGGGGCGCTTGTCATTGATGTTCAGGAAGAGACAGACACGAAAGAGATTCCGCCATGTATGATCCAGAAATCAGACGGTGCTTCTCTTTATGGTACAACAGACCTTGCGACGTTGATTCAGAGAGAGCAGGATTATCATCCGGATCATGTGATCTATGTGGTAGACAAGCGTCAAGAACTGCATTTTGTTCAAGTGTTCCGCGCAGCTAAAAAGACGGGAATTGTGCCGGAAGATACAAAGCTTTCATTCCTTGGATTTGGTACGATGAATGGAAAAGACGGAAAACCATTTAAGACAAGAGAAGGCGGTGTGATGCGTCTTGAGAATCTGATTGCTGAGATCGAGGAAGAGATGTATAAGAAAATCACAGATAATAGAACTGTAGAAGAGGAAGAAGCAAAAGAGACTGCCAAGATCGTAGGTCTTTCCGCTATTCGATACGGAGATTTGTCTAATCAGGCGTCCAAAGACTATATTTTTGACGTGGATCGTTTTACTTCCTTTGAAGGAAATACAGGACCGTATATTTTGTATACAATTGTGCGTATCAAATCAATTTTAAATAAATATAAGGCAGAAGGTAAAGAACTTGCAGGACTTACAATGACTGCAGCAAAAAGTGACAGTGAGAAAGCATTGATGCTGGAAGTTGCTAAATATAACGAAGTGATCGAGAATGCTTATGAAGAACTTGCGCCTCATAAAATCTGTGCGTATATTTATGATCTGTCTAATGCCTTTAACCGTTTCTATCACGAGACAAAGATTCTCTCTGAAGAGGATGAGACAAAGAAGAAGAGCTATCTTGCACTGCTGACACTTACGAAAGAAGTGCTGGAAGAGTGTATCGATATGCTTGGCTTTAAAGCGCCGGAAAGAATGTAGTGCAATGACAGAAAAATTATTTTACGAGGACAGTCATCGGACAGAATGTGTAGGAAAAGTTCTTGCCTGTGAAGAGAAGAAGGATCACTATGAGATCGTGTTGGACCAGACTGTGTTTTTCCCGGAAGGCGGAGGACAGTATGCGGATACGGGAACGCTTGGTGAGGCAAAGGTCTTGGATGTCCATGAGAAACGGGGAGTGATCTACCACTGGTGCGATAGACCGGTAGAAGTGGGAAGTACAGTTGTGGGACAGATTCAATGGGAAGAACGGTTTGAGAAGATGCAGCAGCACAGTGGCGAGCATATTGTCTCCGGTCTTGTCCATGAGAAATTCGGCTATAACAATGTGGGCTTCCATCTGGGAGGCGATTACTGTACTATGGATTTTGACGGTCCGATCACGAAGGACGAGTTAAAGGAAATAGAAAGGCTTGCCAATGAGGCGGTCTATCAGAATTTAAAGATCGAGGTATCTTATCCGTCCAAAGAAGAGTTAAAGAACATGGAATATCGAAGTAAGATCGAGATTGACGGACAGGTGCGTATTGTGACAATTCCGAAATATGATGTGTGTGCTTGTTGTGCGCCTCACGTGAAAGATACCGGAGAAATCGGGATGATCAAATTAGTAAATATGATCAACTATAAGGGTGGTGAGAGGATCACCATGCTCTGTGGAAGAAGGGCGCTTCGGGATTATGATGCAAAAGATGAAAACGTGAAAGAAATTTCCGCGCTTCTCTGTGCAAAAGAATTGGAAACAGCAGAAGCGGTGCGTCATTTGAAGGAAGAACAGGAATCTCTAAAAGGAAAGTATCATTCTTTAAAACAGAAGCTTCTTCAATATCGGGCGCAGGAAATTCCGGTGGACGAGGGCGGTAAAATAGCGGTGTTTGCCTGTGATCTTACAGGAAATGAACCGCGAGAACTTATGAATCTTCTGTTGGATAAAGGAGCCAAGATCTGCGGTGTATTTGCGGGTACAGATGATGAAGGATACCGCTATGTGATTGGCAGCAGAACCGAGGATGTAAGACCGATCGGAAAAGTGATGAATGAAGCCTTTGAAGGAAGAGGCGGAGGGAAACCTGTGATGGTACAGGGGACGCTTTGTGGAAAAAAAGAAGAGATGGAAAAGGTCTGGAAAATCCTCGAACCGTAAAGTATCATATAGATGGAGAAAATCTTTCAGTACCGGGAAAGCGGTGATGAAAGATTTTTTTAAGCGCTTTTCAGGTATCTGATTGACTTATTCTTTCGTTCGTTATAAGATAAACTCACCTTTATTCAAGGAGACGTTCGTCTCCTGATAAGTTCTGAATTTTAATCCCGGGTGTAAGCCCTCAGAAAAGACTGAATCTACAGTCTGATTCATACTTAAAATTCACCGGAAACAGTTGCATAGGAAAAATGAGTTGTATTATACTGAAAGGAGAAGTATATGACAGATGGAAGGTTACAATGGCACCCGGGCTTTAGTGCGGCTCTTCGAGTGGAGCTGGAAGAAGAACTGGATGAGCTGTGTATCGAAGATGAGCACATGCTCAGCAAAAAGCCAATGCAGATTGATGTATTGATTGTGAAAAAGAAGGGAAAACAGCCGATAAGAAAGAATATCGGACGAATTTTCCGCAAACATAACATTATAGAATATAAATCACCGGAAGATTATCTGAGCGTTAATGATTTCTATAAAGTATATGGTTATACCTGCTTTTATCAATCAGAGACGAAGCGGGTAAAAGAGATTCCACCGGAGGAAATAACGATTACATTTATTTGTAATCATTACCCACAGAAGTTATTGGAGCATTTGAGACAATTTAAAGGAATCGAAGTAAAAAAGCAGGAGGCAGGAATTTATTATCTATTTGGGGACAGTTTCCCCATCCAATTGGTGATTGTAAAGGAATTATCGAAAGAAGAAAATTATTGGTTGCAGAATTTAAGATGTAATCTGAAGACCGGAGAAGAAATACAGGAAGTTGTAAGGCGTTACGAACAGGTGAAACATAAGGCATATTACTCAGAGGTGATGAATCTGATCGTACGAGCGAATCAAAAGCAGATGGAGGAGGAAAAAAATATGTGCGAAGCATTGAATGAATTATTTGCAGAAGAATTAAAAGAAGCAGACCTGCGAGGTCGCAAAGAAGGACGCAGAGAAGGGCGCAGAGAGGGTATTATACAAGGCGAAAATTCAGGAATCAAACTTGCAAAAAAAGTTTTTAAGCTGACAGCAAAGGGATGTCCGGTAGAGAATATTGCACAAGAATGTGGAATCTCTGTGGAGAAGGTAAAAGAAATTCTGGAATAAGATCTTTATTTATGGAAAAGTTTCAGGGACGACGATTGGTCGCCCCTGTACTTTTTGCAGAGGTTTTTGGGGAAGTTAATCTATTTTCTTCCTCATCATCCGCACAAGCCATCCCATGAACAGGATTTGAACAGTGATGTAGAGAAGTCCGATCACTCCTGCAGTTTTTAAGTATTCGAGAATCTGTACATTTGTGTACTTTCGAACTTCGAAATAACGCATATGGAACAGGAGGGCGCCCACAGTGCTTATAAGGAGCGGCAGAGTGGTAAATGGCCACATTTCCATTCGGAGCGTGCGAAGCTTATCCTTTGGTGTGATACCTGTGTAGGAGAAGAGACGATAACGACGTTTCATATCCTCGGCATCATACGAACATTTCGCATATACAAGGAACAGCGACAATGCGGTAAACATCAGTAATACAAATGTATAAAGAACATCCTTTGAATAGCGCTCAGAAGTGATATCCTTAAGGAGTTCTTCCTTTTCGTAATATACTTTGATATCCAGATCAAAGAGTGCGTCGTCCGGATGAGCTTCTGCAATGCTTTGAAGCTGAGTATCTACCTGTTTGTAAGAACTTTTTTCGGTATTGATCAAGCAGAGATTAGTAGGTCCTCCCGGAACTTGTGAGAGACACTGGTCAAACATCTCGTCAGAGCATACGAGAAGGTTTTCCTGGCTTCCTCGCTGCAACATCCCGGTAAGGATGGAAATTTCATAGCTTTTTATTGTCCACGGTTCGTATTCACCGGGATCGCCGGGACGTCCCAGCAAGAGGGAAGAGTGTTCAAAGTCGGTTCCCGGAGTGGCATCCAGATTTCTTCGCGGATAAGAGCTGTCCTGCTGGATGACCAGATGGATCTCGTGATCCTGCAAGTCTAAAGAGGACTTCGGTGTGATTCCCCGGAGTCTGCAAAGCTCCTGATAAGTGCTCTCAGAGATTCCGATGTACTGTCCCGGTGGCGCGTAGTTGACAAGTTGGGCTACAAAGTCCCAGCTCGTTCCAATCTGGACGCTGAATCTTACCATAGGATACTGCCACAGTTTTGTCCCTTCTGTAGCGCTGATATCGTCAATTGCCGGCTGGTCTTCCTCGTGAGAAAGTAATACAAAATCATAAGGTAATGTTTCATTTACCGGCGGGGCAATTAAGTTGCTCCCGATATGGAAGAGATAGAGGCTGAGAGCGAACATGTGGGCGGCGGTCAGCAGAAACAGATAACGGGTTGTTCTCTTAAACCGGTATTGCAGTGGGATTCTTGACAATACACGTTTGTAATAAGCGGAATCTGACCGTTGTATCCATCGGAGGATGTAAGCGCCAATACCCTTGATGAGGAACAGGACACCGAATAAGAAGGTTACCATATCTAAAATGGAGGCTTCCTCACATCCGGCAATACTTGAGAATACGAAAGCAATGCCGAGAAAAACAAGAAGAAATAAAAAGGACTGGGGGTAAGCTTCTTTTTCCTTTGTTTTGACCGCGCCAAATGCGTCCCGGATCTGCACATAAGATTCATAGTTGATGGCAGTGGCAAAGAGAAGAATAATCCCATAAGCAGTCAGTGAAAGCCCGTAAAGTCCCGGTCCGGTATGTCCGATCACCGCATAGCCATCCAGCTCTCGGACAAGTCCGCTTCGAAGCATGGAAATAATCAGCGTACCGAAGATGGTTCCGGTAATGAAAGAAATCAAAAGGCTTGTAATGTATTCGGCAGCGATCATGTAGGACAAAGTCCGGCTTCGGATACCGAGGAGTGTGAACATCCGGTAATCGTCCATGCGGCTTTTAATGTAGTAAGAAAATACAAAAGCTGTGACAAGTACGGTGGTGCAGGAGATTAGTCCCAGAGACCGCAGCAGAATCTGTTGAAGCCCGGTGCCAAGAATCAAAGATTCCTTGGAGTGGACTGTAGAAAGAAGCTGGTTCATTCCAATGGCGGTGGTAAGAAAGGTCGCGCATAAAGTACCGCAGGCAATAAATAAAACATAGTTTTTCCAGTTGTATTTAAAATTTGTACAGATCACACGAGCAAAGTCAGCGGGATACTTTCCGGGGAAATAAAGACGTCTCTTACGTTCAGCCTTCTCTTCGCGCTCTTTCTTTTTCTGTATGCGATAGCGTCGGTTGATTTCGCTGCTTTGTTCGCAGTAGGTTGCCACAAGGAATTCTACGACCATGATAAGTCCTGTAACGGGAAGGGCATAGCCGCTGACATGTCCCTGAAAGACAACATAAGAAGTAAAATAAAAAAATTCAAGAGCATAAACACCGTAGCAAAGAGGATGTATTTTGCGTCCTGCAATAAGAAATATTCCGTATAAGGCGTAGAGGATTAAAAGTATGGCTGCCAGATAGGTGATGCAGTATGTAGCGAAAGCCGCTGTATTACCATCGGCTACAAAGCCGGATGGACCGCCTGCTTTTGTGACTTTAAAGAGAAGCTGCGGTAACGTGTACAGTGTACCGTCAAGATCTGCCCACGGAGCAAAGAGTGCAAGAGCAGAAGTAATGATCACACAGAAAATGGAAAAAAACCGTGCGTATATTTTTTGTTGTTTCATGGTGTATGCCTCCTGCCTTAGATTTTTGTCGTGTATTGAAAGACTTTCTCATAGAAGCTTTTTTCATCGTCGGTACTTTGGATCGTGTCCAGAATCTGTCCATCTTTTAGCAGAACAACCTTCTGGCTCAGGCTTGCAAAATAAGGATCGTGGGTAACCATAAGAATTGTTTTGTGGAACTCTCTGTTAATCCGTTTTAAGGCATCCATGACGATCTGACCGGATCTGGAATCAAGATTTCCAGTGGGCTCATCTGCAAGAATGATTTCCGGGTCATTGATTAGTGCGCGGCAGATGGCAGCTCTTTGTTTCTCTCCGCCGGACAGCTCGTATGGAGCTTTTGGAAGAAGTTCTCTGATTCCGAATAATCCGGCAAGTTCCTCCACCTTTTCAGTCATAGTTTTCGATTCTGCCTTGTCGAGGATCATTGGCAGGAGAATGTTGTCTTTGATACATAAGCTGTCCAGAAGATAGAAATCCTGGAAGACAAAACCAATCCGGCGTCTTCGGATATCGGCTAATTCGTCTTTCCACAGATCTTCCGTGTCCATACCGTCGAAGTAGATGGTTCCTGAAGTTGGACGTTCAATCATGCCGAGAAGCTTAAGAAAGGTACTCTTTCCGCATCCTGAACGTCCCATGATCGACACGAATTCCCCTTTTTCTACTTCGAAATCAATATCCTTTAAGACATGGATCGTATTGTTATCCATAGTACTGGTTGTAATTGTGTAATTATGAACGAGATGTTCGGTTTTAATAATAGCCATGTTAAGTTTCTCCTTTTAATTATTCTTCAAAATAACTTAGAAATTCTTCCAGTGCACCGGAAATTGGAAGATGTTTGTTGTAAGCAAGCGCCAGTTCTCTGGCAGGCAATTTTTCCTTTAAGTCAATCGTGAATAGGTCATCATCGCTGTTGTCAATGCAGTAATCCGGAATAAATGCGAGACCAAGTCCGATACGTGCAAGGTCGATGAGAAGATCATTACTGCTAAGTTCAATTTCGGGTACTAAATCTAATTGGTGCTGCTGAAACTGAGAATGCAGAAATTCACTGGTAGTACTTTTTTTGTCCAACATCAAGATTGGGTGTTCCAGAAGTTGTCCATAAGATAGTTTCTTCCCTTTTAACTCTTTGAAAGACTGGTTGGCGATAAATACATCGTGAAAGGACTTGATAATTTTCACAGAAGATAGATTGCCAAGATACGCATTTGGACAATTGACGACAATGAGATCGACTTGTCCGCTTTCCAGTAGTTCCACGCATTTAATGGAAGTGGCATTTGTTACTTTGATATGAGCCCCCGGAAATGCTTTGTGGAATTTTTCAAGATAAGGTACAAGAAAATATCGGCAAATAGTGTCGCTTGCACCAATGCGGAGCTGTCCGCCTCCGGCAGAAGTATCCATAAGCTGAGTTTCACCACGACTGATCAGGTGAACAGCAGGCTCAATATGTCTTAATAGAATTTCTCCTTCCGGTGTAAGCTGTACTTTCTTTGTGCTTCTGATAAACAAAGTTTGATTCAGCTTCTTCTCAAGTGTTTTGATCGACTGGCTGACCGCAGACTGAGAAATAAAGAGCTGGCTTGCAGCTTCTGAGAAGCTTAAAGTAGAAGCAACGTAATAAAACACTTTATATAATTCATAGTTCACATCCATGATAAGTCCTCCTTATAAAACATAATAGTATTATAAGGCAAAAAAGAGTGAATTACAACCATGATTGTGGTATAATGATTGCATTACATGCAATCCAAGCCGACGATTCGGCTTGCTGTCACATCTGTGACAGATTATACCTGGCAAGCCACTGCTTGAAAAGTAAATACCCTTGGGGTGCTTCCTTTTCTGCGCACGTGGTATAATAATTGCATTACATGCAATCCAAGCCGACGATTCGGCTTGCTGTCACGCCTGTGGCAAAGAAACGGAAAGAGAGGCGGAGAATGAAGGGATTCAATAAAATTTTGGCAATACCGGGGATGTTTCTTCTGGTCATTGTCTTGTTGATCACCAGTTTTCAAATTGTGATTTACGGTGATCCATCGTATAAATTTTATGAAAAGGAATATGAAAAATATCAAGTGACAGCTTCGCTTCATATGTCCATGGAAGATGTTATGGAAGTGACAGATCATATGATGGACTATCTAATTGGAAAGGAAGAGAATCTTTCGATTGTTACAAATGTGGATGGCTGTGAACAGGATTTTTTTAATGAACAAGATCGGCTTCATATGGCAGACGTGAAGAATCTTTTTCTTGGAGGGCTGAAACTTCGAAACGTATTTCTTATGTTGGGAATCGCTTTTTTGATGCTGGCAGGTGTGAGAGCAGGTAAGAAGGGGATGAGTAGAGAATTTTTTGAGTCTTATTCCATTGCTCTTGGCGTATTTCTTGGTCTGATCCTGTTTCTGGGGGTTGCGTTTGCCATTGATTTTACTGCCTGCTTTACTATTTTCCACAAGATTTTTTTCACCAACGATCTGTGGCTTTTTGATCCGTCGGTGGATTATATGATCCGCATGCTTCCGGAAGGCTTTTTCTCGGACATGGTTCTTCGGATTGGAGCAGTATTTGTCGGCATGCTTGTTTTTGTCTGGGTAATTCTTTATTTATGGAGAAGATACAGCATTAATAAGCATGACTTATAAAAATGTTAATTTATATTAATTACATTAATAATAAAAAATATGTTACAATGAAACTAACAGTGTAATGGATTTACAAAATGGAGGAAAACGTATGAGTAATGTAAGACGAGTGTATGTAGAAAAGAAATCCGATTTTGCTGTACAGGCAAAAGATTTAAAGCATGAGATCCGCAGCTATCTCGGCATCAAGGATGTGGAGGATGTGAGAGTTCTGATTCGTTATGATGTGGAAAATATTTCTGATGAAGTATTTGAAAAAGCATGTAACGGAATCTTTGCGGAGCCTCCGGTAGATACTTTATATAGAAATGAATTTGAGCTGGCAGAAGGTGCACGTGTATTTTCTGTAGAATTTCTTCCGGGACAGTTTGACCAGAGAGCGGATTCTGCAGTGCAGTGTATCCAGTTCTTAAAAGAAGATGAACAGCCGATCATTAAAACGGCTACAACTTATGTAGTGACAGGAAAAGACGGGGGAATCTCGGAAGAAGAGTTTGCGGCAATCAAAGCACACTGCATTAATCCGGTAGATTCCAGAGAAGCCGTGGAAGAGATTCCAGAGACACTTGTAACTAATTTTGATGAGCCGGAAGACGTCATCGTATTTGATGGTTTTAAAGATATGGATGAGGCAGACTTAAAAGAATTATATCGTTCTTTGAATCTTGCTATGACATTTAAAGACTTCCTTCATATTCAGAAATATTTCAAAGGAGAAGAGGACAGAGATCCTACGATGACAGAGATCCGTGTGCTGGATACTTACTGGTCTGACCACTGTCGTCATACAACATTCTCTACAGAGCTTACAGAAGTTTCTTTTGGAGACGGCGATTACAGAGAGCCGATGGAAGAGACTTACCGCAGATATCTTGCAGACCACAGTGAGATCTTCAAAGGCAGAGAAGACAAATTCGTATGTCTGATGGATCTTGCCTTGATGGCTATGCGTAAATTAAAAAGAGAAGGCAAGTTAGAAGATCAGGAAGAGTCCGACGAGATCAACGCTTGTAGTATCGTAGTCCCGATCAAAGTAGACGGAGTAGAAGAAGAGTGGCTCGTGAACTTTAAAAATGAGACACATAACCACCCGACAGAGATCGAGCCATTTGGTGGCGCGGCAACTTGTCTTGGCGGAGCAATCCGTGATCCGTTGTCAGGACGTACTTATGTATATCAGGCAATGCGTGTAACCGGAGCGGCAGATCCTACCGTGTCTGTAAAAGATACAATGAAAGGAAAGCTTCCGCAGAAAAAACTGGTTCGTGAAGCTGCACATGGATATAGCTCTTACGGAAACCAGATTGGTCTTGCTACCGGAGCGGTAAAAGAAATCTACCATCCAAATTATGTAGCAAAACGTATGGAGATCGGAGCTGTGTTAGGAGCAGCGCCGAGACGTGCGGTAATCCGTGAGACTTCTGATCCGGGAGATATCATTATTTTACTTGGCGGACGTACAGGTCGTGACGGATGCGGTGGAGCAACCGGATCTTCCAAAGTACATACAGAGGAATCTATCGAAGTGTGCGGAGCAGAAGTTCAGAAGGGTAATCCTCCGACAGAGCGTAAGATCCAGCGTTTGTTCAGAAGAGAAGAAGTAAGTAAATTAATTAAGAAATGTAACGACTTTGGAGCCGGCGGTGTATCCGTTGCCATCGGTGAGCTGGCAGATGGCTTGAAGGTTGACCTTGACAGAGTGCCGAAGAAATACGCAGGTCTTGATGGAACAGAAATTGCAATCTCTGAGTCTCAGGAGCGTATGGCAGTTGTGGTAGATCCAAAAGATGTAGCCGAATTTATGAGCTATGCGAAAGAAGAGAACTTAGAAGCAATCGAGGTTGCTGAAGTAACAGAATCTCCAAGACTGGTATTATCATGGAGAGGAAAAGAGATCGTAAATCTCTCCCGCGCATTCTTAGATACAAATGGAGCACATCAGGAGACAAAAGTAGCAGTAGACATTCCAAATCGTAAAGACAGCATTTTCGGAAGAGAAGATGTCAAAGATGTCAAAGGAAAATGGATGGAGACTTTGGGAGATCTGAATGTATGCTCTCAGAAAGGTCTTGTGGAAATGTTTGACGGTTCCATCGGAGCGGCGTCTGTATTTATGCCGCATGGAGGAAAGTACCAGTTGACAGAGACACAGGCGATGGTTGCGAAACTTCCAGTATTAACAGGAGATTGTGATACTGTCACCATGATGAGTTATGGATTTGATCCGTATCTGTCTACATGGAGCCCGTATCATGGAGCAATTTATGCAGTGACAGAATCTGTTGCGAAGATTGTGGCAGCAGGCGGAGATTACAGCAAGATCCGTTTCACATTCCAAGAATATTTCCGTCGTATGACAGAAGATCCACACAGATGGAGCCAGCCGTTTGCAGCGCTTCTTGGCGCTTACAATGCACAGCTTGGCTTTGGACTTCCGTCCATCGGAGGAAAAGACAGTATGTCCGGTACATTTGAAGATATCGATGTTCCGCCGACACTTGTATCTTTTGCAGTGGATGTGGCAGTGGAGAAAGATATTATTACACCGGAATTAAAAGCGGCAGGAAATAAACTTGTATGGCTTCGCATTCCGACAGATGAGTATGATGTTCCGAAATACGATCAGGTGATGGAACTCTATGGAAAATTCAGAGAGGATGTTCAGGCGGGAAGAATCGTATCTGCTTACGCGCTGGACAGACACGGTATTGCGGCGGCAGTCAGCAAGATGGCGTTTGGTAACCGTATGGGCGTGAAGATTGAGCATGATGTGGATGCAAGAGATCTCTTTGCACCGGCATTTGGAGATATTGTTGCAGAGGTTCCGGCAGATAAAGTATCTGAACTTGCTATCACTTATACTGTGATCGGTGAAGTGACAGAGGATGCAGCATTTACATACAGAGATATGGAAATTACAGAGGCAGATGCGGAAGCTGCATGGAAGGCACCGCTTGAGAAAGTATTCCCGACTAATTCCGGTGCAGAAGGACAAGAAGAAGTAGTGGAAAAAGGACTTTATAATGCTTCTGATATCCACATTTGCAGTCATAAAATTGCACAGCCAACCGTATTTATTCCGGTGTTCCCTGGAACAAACTGTGAATTTGACAGTAAGAAGGCGTTCGAACGCGCGGGCGCTAAGACGATCGTCAAAGTCTTTAAGAATATGAGTGCAGAAGATATCCTTGATTCTGTTGATGTATTTGAGAAAGCAATCGCACAGTCTCAGATCATCATGTTCCCAGGAGGTTTCTCTGCAGGTGACGAGCCGGATGGATCTGCAAAATTCTTCGCAACAGCATTCCAGAACGCGAAGATGAAAGAAGCGGTTGAGAAGTTATTAAATGAACGTGACGGACTGGTGCTCGGCGTATGTAACGGTTTCCAGGCTCTTGTAAAACTGGGACTTGTTCCAAACGGGGAGATCACCGGACAGAATGAAGGTGCTCCGACACTTACTTACAATACCATCGGACGTCACATCTCCAAGATGGTATACACAAAAGTAGTTTCCAATAAGTCACCATGGCTTCAGGAGGCAGAACTTGGCGGAGTATACACCAATCCGGCATCCCACGGAGAAGGACGCTTCGTGGCAAGCAGCGAATGGTTAGATAAACTCTTCGCAAACGGACAGGTAGCAACACAGTACTGTGATCCGGAAGGAAACATCACAATGGACGAAGAATGGAACGTCAACGGTTCCTACTGTGCGATCGAAGGAATCACAAGTCCGGACGGACGCGTATTCGGAAAGATGGCACACTCCGAGAGACGCGCACGCTCCGTAGCAATGAATATCTACGGCGAGCAGGATCTCAAGATCTTCGAATCAGGCGTGAAATATTTTAAATAATTAATTTGAATTAATTTGGGACGTAGCAAAGTTTAACTTTGCTACGTCCCAAATTGTGTTTTCCCCTGTCCTGAATTATTAAAAAGGAATATCATAAAATCAAGAAATGACAAGTAATTCGATGCAGTTTGTTTTTAGCCATAAGTCTTGGGAGTACGATAAATAAAAAGTTTAATAAAATCCGGTAACATCAACGTTTACAATGCTTCCTTTCTCGCCGGGATCTGCCCACAGCCCGGAAGTATGTACGCCATAACGTTTATTGCTGTTGTAACGATAAGGAGTTTTGCTATGGTTGTTGTAAACGCACATCCAGTAACCAGATGCTTTGTTTACTTTTGTACATTTTCCGTTTGATACAATGCCGCTGGAGTTAACACTGAAAGTCATTGTTGCTTCAATGACACAACCCGGACCAGCTTTGGATCTTGTTTGTGTTTTGGTAGCAGCTAAGGATGGAAACGAAAAAGATGCTACTAATAAACATACGATTAATGTGCAACGTAAAAGATTGGTAAATGTTTTCTTTAACATAGGTATTGCCTCCTTTCTCTAAGTGTTATTTTATTAATGTTTACAACTATATTATAGTTTCTATTAAAAAATAAGTCAACGCACTATATTAGAAAAATGAAATAAAATTCTGAAAAATATTGAAAAAAAGAAAAAAATAATATACAATTATAGTGTAATTTTGAATAAAAATTATAAAATTATTCGTGAAAAGGGGGATTATTATGAAAAGAATAATTGGACTGGTTAGTTTTATTATTTTAGTATTTGCTATTGCTGGATGTGCTAAGCAAGAAGAGAAGAAAGAAGAAATTCTTTATTACAAAGAAGATAATATTCCTCTTCCAGAACAAATAGGAATTGTTTTTGATATGAAATTATTAGATGGAAAAGTAAATATTTTGACAGATGTTCAAACAGACGGTCATATTTTTGAATATGGTGGAAAAGATACATGGACGCAAGAAGGGGAATGGGCAAGTCTTTCGGATAGCGTAATGTTCGAAGGCAAGTTTTTGGACAATGATACAGCGTATACTTCAGTGCTTTATAATGCATTACTCGTTAAAAGTGAGGAGGAAGCAGAAAAACTGGAACCACATTATTATGTAATAGAAAATGAGAATTCGAAAGAATTAAGTCTGAATCTCTCACAAGGAAATACTTATGAAGAGGATAATTTGTTTCATTGTATGTATCAAGATAAAGAGGGGTTTATCGGGGTAGATAACGCGGGAATCATATATAGTTTTTCTCATGATGGTACGCAGAAATATGTAATTGAAGAGCCGAGAAAGCAACAGGCAGGCGTAGCAGGTATGATAAAAGTAAAAAATACAATTTATATAGTATTGGATAATGGAAAGGTTCTTTCAGTGGAAAATGATTCAGGTGAAATGAAAGAAGGGGATAAGAAAATCATTGATTTTTTGAAGCTTGAAAAAGGAGATTATACCATTTGTGTAAATAAAAAGCAAATATATAAAATCAACAATAACAAATTATATAGTTATAATATAGAAAAAGGAAAAAGTAAAACGCTTATGGATTTTCAATATTATGATTTAAAGAACGGAGTAGATTTTCAGATTTTGCCGAATAAGGAGAAAGGCTTTTATATAGCGTATAGTGATAAGAGCGGGAGGTTTTATTTGAATTCTTATCAGTACGTGAAAGAAGGAATAAAGCCGGAGAAAAGGGAGCTGACAATCTATAGCTTAACTGAAAATGAGATGTTGCAGTCATTTGTGGATATGTATAATGGCAAGAACCCTGATGTTCCGGTAAAAATCGAGTATGGCTATACTTCAGAAGATGGAAAAACACGTGAAGATGCTTTGAAGTTGTTTAATACAGAATTACTTGCAGGTAAAGCGGCGGATATACTGATGTTAGACGGAATGCCGGTTATGACTTATGGCAAGGAAGGACTTTTGACTGATTTGAATAAGGTTATGGATATGTCAGCCATTACTCCGGATATATTTTCTAATATGCTGGAACCTTATCAAGAAGGCGAGGTTCAATACGCAGTTCCATGTGGATTTTATCTATATGGAATTTTGGGAGAAGAAAAATATGTAGAAGCGTTTCATGACACAGAAGCGTTTCTTGAAATCGTTGAGAAAAATTCAAAATCGTTTGCATTCCATGACTGGAATCGTTCCGAAGCGGCAAATATAATTTATCTTCAAAATGTCGAAAAGTGTTTTCAACAAGACAAGGTGGAAAGAACAGAAGTGTCAAACTTATATGAGAATCTAAAGAGGATGTATAGTTTGTCTGGAAATTCATGGGATGAAGATAATACAGGAGAAGGAATTTTAAATACATGGGATACTTCGTCTATGGAGTACTCAGCGGAATGGATATACAATGATAATCTTCCGTTTGTTCTTTCGCCTTATGCAGGGACAGACGGAATTATGGCGGCGAATTATTTGCAGAATGAAAAAGGCTATCATACAGATTATGTAAAGCAAAATGGAGAAGTGATATATCACGATCAAATGATTATGGCAATATCTTCATCCAGCGGTCAGACAGATGAAGCAGTGCAGTTTATAGAATATATTTTGAAAGAAGCGCTTCTGACTGTTAAAAAGGATGGTGTTGAAATGATGCTTCCGGTTAACAAAAAAGCATTTGAAAAAGAACTTACAGAAAATGGGGATGTTTATACTATTGAAGAATTTAGCTGGGAAGAGAATGCCAGTGAAGAAGACATGATAGAAGTAAAAGGTAAGTCTTTGGATAAAAAGGAAATTAATGAGTTGGAAAATAAGATTTCTGGTGCGGTGAAGGTTCAGTATACAGAAAAAGAGTTTAGAGAAACTACGATTCTTGGAGCGAATGAATATTTGCTTGGAGAAAAGGCATTGGATCAAGCGGTGGAAGAAGCGGCAAAGAAAATTGAATTATATCAAAAAGAGTAATGTGCGGAGTTGATATAGGATGAATCGAAAGAAAAGATTGAATCGGAAAGGAATATACTTCCTCTTGCCAAGTATGATATGCGCGAGTTTGTTTGTTGTGTTACCTTACATCAATATTATTGCGAGAAGTTTTGAGATAAATAATGGGGTACAAAATCCGAAAATATTTCATTATCAAGAAGTTTTGCATAATCAAGCATTTCGTTTGGGGATTCGTAATACGGGTGTGTTTCTTGGATGTAGTATCCCACTGCTTATCTTGCTGTCACTGTTGATAGGATACGGAATATTTACCTGTATTAAGAAATCGGGATGGATAAAAACGAGTTTGTTAATACCACTGCTACTTCCAACGGTATCAGTGGTAATCCTATGGAGATTTTGTTTTCATGAATATGGAATATTGAATAAAGTGCTGGGTTACCCGATAGGAAAAGGAATTGACTGGCTCAACAGTGAGTATGGAATGTTAGTTTTGATTATCGGATTTGTATGGCAAAATATCGGATGTATGATTCTCTTGTGGATTGCCGGAATGCGGCAAATTTCCTTTGATGTGTTTGAAGCGGGAAAAATTGACGGGGCTGGACACATTCAGTGCTTTATATATATTGTTTGTCCACAATTAGTAGAATATTTTATAAGTATACTAATTTTGTGTGTGATTAACGGATTTAAAATATATAGACAGATATATTTGCTGACCGGTGACTATCCGAATGAGGGGATATATATGCTTCAAAATCTTTTTAATAATTGGTTTAGAAATTTGAAATTAGCAGATATGTCTGCGGCGGCAATTCTTATATTGATTCCGGTGATAATTCTTGTGCTTTTTGTCGATAAAATAAGAATTGGAGTGAGGAAATAATTATGAGTCGCAAATTATTTCGTGTTTTTTTGCTTTTCTTTACGTTTGCGATGTGTTATCCATTGATTTTTGTGATAACAGGTTCTCTGATGGGAGAGTATGAATTGATGGATAAAATAGGGAGTATCTTTGAAAATGTGGAAAGAGTTTATGTCTCGTTTAGTGTTCTCCCAAAAGAGCCTAATGTATGGTCTTATGTAAAGATTTTGTTTGATTCACCGGAATTTTTGACTGCTTTTTGGAATACCGTGCGTTTATCGTGTGTTGTTGTGGTTTTGCAGTGCTTTGTCAATATCCCTGCTGCATGGGGATTGGCAATATATAATTTTAAGGGAAAAAGATTTATCATCAAACTTTATATTGTAATTTTAGTGCTGCCGTTTCAAGTGTTAATGTTGCCGCAATATCTGGTTTTGGATAAATTGGGATTGTTAAATACAATTTGGTCAATAGTGTTTCCTATGCTTTTTTCACCTTTGTTTATATTTATTGTATTTTACTTTTTAAAAAAGATCCCGAATGCAGTAATAGAATCAGCAAGAGCGGAAGGAGCAGGGGAGTGGACGATATTTTGGAAGATTGGGTTACCATTGGCTAAAAATGGAATACTTGCAGCGGTATTGTTAAGTGTAATAGAAGTTTTTAATATGATAGAGCAACCTTTGTTATTTTTGAAAAACAAGTCTTTATGGACAATTTCGTTGTATTTACCTAATGCAAAAATTGATGGAATTGGAACCAATTTTGCGATGGCGGTATTGAGTGCACTTCCAATTCTTTTGTTGTTTTTATATGGACAAGATTATATACAGAATGAATCAGAGATGGAGAGAATGATATGAGGGAAAAATATAAAAAATGGGTGTTTATATTTTTTGTAGGTATGATAATTGCAACAGTTTGTTCTAGGATTATTTACCAAGTATGTGTTATTAAAGTTAAATATGCTTATGTGGAAGAAAAGGAGCTGTCAAAAACGATAGAAAGTGTTGGTAGAATTCAAGGGAAGGATGAAATTATCGTTGTTACAGAACCTCAGCTTTTGATATCGGAAATTTTTGTTACCGAAGGACAAAATGTAAAAAAAGGTGATGTATTATATGAAATTGACCAAAAGGATGGTCTTGAACTACTTGATAGCCTGAAGGACGATGTAGAGGTGTTGAAACTCCAATCAGAATCTGTGGCATCTCAAAAGCAGTTTGAGCAAGAAAAATATCAAATGGATCATCGACATGCAAAAGAAACTTTTGAAGCGGTACAAAGTGAAACGGGTCAAAGCCTTCAACGGGCGTTGGATGACTTGGAAAATGCAAAAGAAGCATGTTCAGATATACAGGAAAAAATAGAAAATAAGGAAGAAGAGTATAAAAATGCAGAACAGACAGGAGACACTGAAAGAATAGAACAATTAACTTCCGAAATAGAGGAACTGAATTTAAAACTTGAAGCCAGCCTTGAAGAAGCCGAAGAATATGAAAAAACATATGATCAAATGAAAATAGAGCAACAAGGAAGTGTAAGAAGCAGTCGGCAAGAAGTGGAAAAATCTTCTGTGCCTATACAGAAAGATACGAGTGTAGAGCAAAATGAAATTCAGATTAAAGCGCAGGAAGAAAAAATTAAAAGATTAACAGAACTTTTGGATACAGGTAAAATAACTGCTCCGTGTGACGGAGAAATAGGTACAATTTACATTACTACAGGAAATCGCACGACGGATAGTGCAGATATGGTTTTGATTAATAAAGAGCGAGGGATGGAAGTTACAGCAACTTTTATGCAGGAAGGAAAAGAAAAAATAAAAGAAGGCACGTCTTTATATTTGGATGTTGACTATCAAAATGGAGAAAAAGAGTCGGCGGTAGTAACTTCTGTACGGTTGGTAGGAGAACAGTTGAAAAATATCGAAGTTACTGCGGATCTTCCGAATAATGATTTTTTGATCGGAAGTAATATAGAGTTAGGATATGAGACGGAAAAAATAAGATACCCATATGTAATAAACAGGTCAGCCCTTCACCTTGAAGCGGAAGAAGAATATTATGTGTATGTTATTCGTGAAAAAGAGACTCTTCTTGGAGACGAATGGGAGGCTGTTCGCAAAAAAGTAACTGTTTTGGACAAAAATGAAAATTATGCTGCAATAGAAGGGGTGGGAGAAAAAGATAAGGTTATAATAGAATCTTCGCGATATTTACAGGATCAAGATCGTATTGAAGAAATGAAAGAGTGAAAATGAGATGGGGAAAAAGAAATTTTTAATAGGATTTGTAATAATGCTGTTTTCTCAAATTATATTTCTCGTTAGTTATATGGAAATGCAGCAAGTTCAAAATCGTGTTTGGCTTACGAAGAATGGAGATAAGAGCGAACTTAGCGCAGAAGAGGTCGCTTTGATTCAAAATAACTTTAATAAGGCAGAGGAAAATATTGCATTTGTGGCATGGACGGAAAAAGAGGAAGAGGTGTATGCAGAAGGACCTCAGGCGTGTCAAGATGTAGCGGTTATTTATTCGAGTGAAAGAGCCGATTTGCTGTTTGTGGATGTTCAAAGCTTTGATTTGAATGAACCCAAAAGCTGTTTTATAAGCAGCGCATTTGCATTTGAGATATTTGGTTCTGAAAATGTTGAAGGGCTAAGTGTAAAGTGCGAAGAATCAGAGTATAAAATAGTGGGGATATTTAAAGAAAAGAATAAAGCTATTATATGCAATGCAGGAACGAATCCTAATGTCCAATTTACGGAAGTTATAATTGATAATCAAGAAAATAAAAGTCCCAAAATGCTTCAGCAACGTTTTGAGGAACGATCGGGAGCTAATATGAGATATGTGGATTTTGAGTGTTTGAGAATTTTGTATGAGTGTATATTTGTAATAAATGGTTTATGGATTTTTGTCTGGATGTTTCGGAATGTGAGAAGAAATAATGCTGAAAAAGTACTGATTTTTGGTCTGGTGTTGTTAATAGTGAGTGCTGCTATTTTTGTCAAATTTCGGGGAATATCACCGGATTTTATTCCGACCAGAGTTTCGGATCGAAATTTTTGGAAAGAATTATTTGTAGAAGAAAAAAACAATTTTATTTTTTTGTCACGTATGAAAAAAGGGATTCCCACATTGAAATGGTTTCAAGGAAGTTTTTGTGCATTTTGTAGTTTCATTATGTATTTCTTTGGGTGGATGCTGTGGGAAACTAAGGAAGAAAAAGTTTTGAATCAAAAATGATATTTGCAACTTTTAGTTATGAACGTTGCAATGATAGTAGATAATGCTTTTTTTATATCCACTAAACTCCAATAATATGCAGGAAAAATAAAAACAAATTGCAAAAACAACAATTTTTTTGTAAAAAAATCTTGTGTTCTGACTCAAAATACTTTACAATGTTAAACAGCGAAAGTTAAAAGAGCATTATAGGAGGTAAAGATTATGTCATATGTTGATGAAATCCTTGAGAGGGTTGTAGCGAAGAACCCAGCAGAGCCGGAGTTCCATCAGGCAGTGAAAGAGGTACTGGAATCTTTGCGAGTGGTAGTAGAGGCTAATGAGGAGACATATAGAAGAGAAGCGCTTCTTGAAAGACTGGTAGAGCCGGAGCGTCAGTTTAAATTCCGTGTTCCGTGGGTGGACGATAAGGGACAGGTACAGGTAAATACCGGTTACCGTGTACAGTTTAACAGCGCGATCGGACCATACAAGGGAGGACTTAGATTGCACCCATCTGTAAACCTTGGAATCATCAAATTCCTTGGCTTTGAGCAGATCTTTAAAAATTCTCTTACCGGACTTCCGATCGGCGGCGGTAAAGGTGGTTCTGACTTCGATCCAAAAGGGAAATCAGACAGAGAGATTATGGCGTTCTGCCAGAGCTTTATGACAGAGCTTTGCAAATATATTGGCGCAGATACAGATGTTCCGGCAGGTGATATCGGAACAGGAGCAAGAGAGATTGGTTATCTCTTTGGTCAGTACAAGAGAATCCGCGGCGTGTATGAAGGTGTTCTTACCGGAAAAGGATTAAGCTATGGCGGATCACTTGCAAGAAAAGAGGCAACCGGTTACGGACTTTTATACTTTACAAATGAGATGTTGAAGTTAAATGGACAGGAGCTGGCAGGAAAGACTGTTGCAGTATCCGGTTCCGGTAATGTTGCAATCTATGCTACAGAGAAAGCGCAGGAGCTTGGCGCGAAAGTTGTGACAGTCAGCGATTCTACTGGTTGGGTATATGATCCGGAGGGAATCGATCTTGCGGCATTAAAAGAGATTAAAGAAGTAAAACGTGCAAGACTGACAGAATACAAGAACTATCGTCCAAATGCTGAGTATCATGACGGACGCGGTGTGTGGTCTGTGAAAGTTGACATTGCGCTTCCATGTGCAACTCAGAACGAGCTTCTTCTGGAAGATGCGAAAATGTTGGTTGAAAATGGATGTATGGTGGTTGCGGAAGGCGCAAATATGCCTACGACAATGGAAGCTACAGAATATCTTCAGGAGCACGGTGTTATGTTTGCACCTGGTAAAGCTGCAAATGCAGGTGGAGTTGCAACTTCTGCACTTGAGATGTCTCAGAACAGTGAACGTTTAAGCTGGTCTTTCGAAGAGGTAGATGCAAAATTAAAGGGCATCATGGTAAATATTTGCCATAATGTGGATGATGCTGCAAAACGTTACAATGCAGAAGGCAACTATGTAGTAGGAGCTAACATTGCAGGCTTTGAGAAAGTAGCAGACGCTATGCTTGCACAGGGCATTGTGTAGAAGAAACGAAGTAACAAATAAAAAGTGCTTCTTTGTCGCAAAAAATATAAACCCTAGAAATAAATAGAAGCAAATAGAAACAAAATAATCCCATGACTTTGGCGAGCAGATCCGGTCATGGGATTTTTTGTGTTGTGTAAAATTTGTAATTGATATAACAAAAAAAGCCCCAAAATGGACTTTTTCAAGTAGCGGGAACTGGATTCGAACCAGCGACACTACGGGTATGAACCGTATGCTCTAGCCAACTGAGCTATCCCGCCATATTTTCGATTGTATGGGACCAATAGGGCTCGAACCTATGACCCTCTGCTTGTAAGGCAGATGCTCTCCCAGCTGAGCTATGATCCCATGTTTTCAAGTTCGTACCCCGAACTCGCTTTGCTATTATACTATTATAATCGACAAAATGTCAATACCTTTTTTGGAAAAAATTAAAAAAATTATTTTGTGTGAAGTGAAAAGTTTATTTCCACTTTGAATAGGGCAAAGTAGATTTTAGTCTTTCACTCATTTCCACTTCCACAGATGTAGCATTTAGTCTTACACTATCCTTTGTGACAGTCGCAGAAAGGCTGGTGTCATATGAAAACTACAAATGCTTTTTCACATTTAACTTTAGAAGAACGGAGAATCATTCTTACTGGTATTACTAACAATTCCACCAAGACTGCCATCGCCCAAACTATCGGCAAAGACAAATCCACGGTTGGAAAAGAAATCAAACTACATCGTGTGCTTACACACAAATGCAAAATGCCTTTGGAATGTAATAACTAGTGTCTGCTGAGCAAACTGAAAACACTTGATTTTACTGACTTTTGCCCCATTTTCTGGTATAATGATTGCAAGGATTTTGACAAAAACAAATCGTTTTTCTTGCAGTTTTCTTACAGATTTTAAGTATAAAGGGGCTAAAACAATGTACAAACCGATCGACAAGTTACAGCATTCATTCCTCGATTTCAACCAACCTATGGGACTCCACATGAATCCGGATAACCGCTGGGTCAGACTGGCTGACCGAATCCCATGGGATGAATTCGAAGTAAAATATGCCAAGCTGTTTCCAAGTGATACGGGTAATGTTGCCAAGCCTCTTCGCATGGCATTAGGAGCCCTGATCATCCAGACCAAGTTCCAATTTTCCGACCGTGAGCTTGTGGAACAGATCGCTGAGAATCCGTATCTGCAATACTTTATCGGGCTTCCCGGTTTTCGGGAAGAAGCTCCGTTTGATGCAAGTACACTGGTTCTTTTCCGTAAACGCATTTCAGCAGATATGCTGATGGAAGTAAATGAGTATCTTCTTGCTCACAAGGAGGATGACAAAGATGACCATACTCCTCCATCCGTAGGAAAATCCGGTGATGATGGTACTGCAAAAGAAGATACAAACAAAGGGACTCTGACACTTGATGCAACCTGCGCACCTGCAAACATACGTTATCCGCAGGACATCTCGCTTTTGAACGAAGCAAGAGAAAAGCTGGAAAACATGATTTACTGTTTTTGTAAATGTTATGGTCTTAAGTTGCCAAGAAGATACCGCAAACGTGCCAGAAAAGAGTATCTTGCATTTGCCAAGAGCAGAAAGCACACGGCAAAGAAAATCCGCAGCGCACTCCGCAGACAGCTTGGCTACGTGAAAAGAGATCTTGGCTATCTGGAACAGTTCATGAGTGATGGATACGCCATGACAGGTAAGGATATCGGCCTATATCTTACCATCATCAGGCTGTATGAACAGCAACAGTATATGTATGATAACAGAATCCATTCTGTAGAGCATCGCATTGTAAGCATTTCGCAGCCATGGCTTCGGCCGATTGTCAGAGGGAAGGTCAAAGCACCTGTTGAATTTGGCGCAAAATTTGATCTCAGTCTTGACAGCGAAGGTTATGGGCGCCTCGAAAAAATATCTTTCGAGGCATACAACGAGAGCACCTGCCTGATTGAAGCAATAGAACGCTTCAAAGAGCGTACCGGTTATTATCCAGAACGTGTCCTGGCAGATCAGATATACCGGACCAGGGGAAACAGGAGTTATTGCAAAGAGCATGGGATCCGGTTATCAGGTCCAAAGCTGGGCAGACCAAGCGCCACAGCAAAAGTTGATAAAAAACAAGAGTATCAGGATAATACCGATAGAATCGAAGTGGAGCGCACCTTCAGCCTGAGCAAACGCTGTTATGGTATGAGCTGCATTACCACAAAACTGGAAGAAACGCAGTTGACATCTATCGCATTATCTGTATTCGTGACGAATCTGTTCAGGATTCAGAGGCGAATACTTTGTGCTCTTTTGCATCTGTTCCGATTCTGGCATGACCGGAACAGATGTAAGAGTTGGAAGTTACAGATAGCTGCTTAATCAGCAGACACTAACTACCGTAAATGTACCTTTGGTCGTAACTGCACACTCGATTGCCCGGAATACAGCCCTTTCCGTTGCTCCAGGCGTGATCGCTCTCCTGGTGCTTGTAATGGTTGCTCCCATTGGTCTCGTTGCAGATTTGATAAATTCCAATACTGCCCTGAAGACGCACAAATGGATTATCGCACAACTCTCATTGATTCCAGACAAGGTGTAAATCTTACTGTTCAGGAAGCAAAATCTATGGCTTCTGTTATCTCTCCTCTTCTTAAGCAAGGACATTCTCCCTATCAGATACTTGCCAACCATCCTGAGTTAAATATTTCCGAGAAAACTCTCTATAATTACATTGAATCCGGTGTTTTCCGCGAACTTGCCGGGATTACTTCGTTGGATCTCAGACGACAAGTCAGCAGAAAGCTTCCTAAAAAGAAAGCTCAGGTTTATAAAAAAAGAAAAGATAACAAGTATCTAAAAGGCAGAACGTATCGGGATTACAAAACATACCTTTCTGACAATCCCGATGTTTTCGTTGTTCAGATGGATACCGTTTACAACAATGAATCGAATGGTCCTTTTTTACAAACCTTTAAGTTTGTAAAAGCCGGTCTCCTTTTTGCCATTTACCACGAAGAGAAAACGTCCATCGCCATGAAAAACGGAGTTGACTTGTTGGAATCCATTCTTGGGCAGATGCTATTCCGCAAATATGTCCATATCCTGCTTACCGACCGTGGGAGTGAATTCTCGGCAGCCGAAGCGATGGAGTGCAGTCCTGACGGCACCAGACGTACACGAGTATACTATTGCGATCCCATGCAATCCGGACAAAAGGGAACTTTGGAAAACAAACATGTTGAACTTCGTTATATCCTTCCAAAAGGAGCTGACCTAAGAGCTTTAGGATTAAACGGACAGGAGGACTTGAATCTTGCTATCAGTCATGTGAATTCTGCTCCTGTTGAATTACTAGGCGGTAAAAGTCCATTAGAACTTACTGATTTTATGTACCATGATCTTTACAAAAAGTTATACGATTTCGGTATTCAACAGATTGATAAAGATCATGTGATTTTAAAACCATACCTGTTAAAAAAATAAACGTATAAAATAAAACAAAAAAACAACAGGCGACTGTCTATGCAACTGAATATGCCCTCTATGCAAGTGGAATTTAGTCCTACACCTTTTAAAACCACGACTAAACTCCGCTTTTTTGTGATGCAAAAAAACAGGTCTTCGGCAGTCATCCTATTGTTTTATATTCCTTATTGTAACATTGAATTCCACTTTATAAAACAGAAAAAGTAGCAATTATCCCTTTTTGTAAGAGTAATTGCCACTTTCATTCTTCTCTTTTTCAAAGTGGAAATAAACTTTTCACTTCACTAAAAATTATTTTGGAGTTATTTTTGTCATAAAAAGTAGTTTCTTATCAGGTTTACAATCGAGAAGCGTTCTCGTATACTGAAAGGAAAAGGGGATGATTAAATGCGCATATTAGTAGCAGAAGACGAGAAGGATTTAAATAAAATTATTACGGACAGGCTTATGCAAGAATATTACAGTGTAGACGCCTGTTTTGATGGGGAAGAGGCGTTGGACTATATGGCGTGTGCCAAGTATGATGCGGTGATATTAGATATTATGATGCCCAAGCTTGACGGTCTTAGTGTTCTTCGTAAAATGCGAAGTGGAAAAGACCATACGCCGGTATTGCTTTTGACAGCGAAAGGAAGTGTGGAGGATCGAGTGACAGGGCTGGATGCGGGCGCCAACGATTATCTGGTGAAACCTTTTGCGTTAGAAGAACTTCTTGCCAGAGTGCGGGTGCTGCTGCGCAGTACCGGAGAGGCGAGCGGAGATTGCTATGAAGTGGGGGATCTGAAAATGTATCTGTCTACTCATAAGGTAACAAGAGGTGGAAAAGAGATTCATTTATCGGGAAAAGAGTTTTCACTTCTTCGCTATCTTATGCAGAATGCAGGAATTGTATTATCCAGAGAGCGGTTGGAAGAACATTTGTGGAATTATGATTATGTGGGCAGCTCCAATGTCATTGATGTATATATCCGTTATCTGCGTAAAAAGATTGATGACGGACAGGAAAGGAAATTGATTCATACGGTGCGTGGGGCAGGATATGTGCTGAAGGTGGGAGAATGAAGAGGTTATCGGTAAGATTAAGGATTACGTTGTTATATACATTTTTTATGACTGTTTTGACTGGGGCATCTCTGTTGCTGCTGTTTTCGTTTAGCAGCCGTGAAGTGCTTACCTCTACAGGAGCAGATCTTGAAGAAGAGGTGTGGGAAAGTGTAGAAGAACTTACCGTTCAAGAAGGGGAAGTTCATGTGGATTCGGATTTTTATTCGCTGGAGAAAGGGGTGTATCTTGCCTTATATGATGAAAGTGGTTATTTCCTCTATGGGCGGGTTCCCTATGGCTTTGATGTGCAACCGGAATTTGAAGCCGGAAATTTGCGCAAATTAAATGACCGACAAAAGAAATGGTTTGTATACGACCAGTTTTTTAAAGTAGATGGTGAGAAAGCAGTTTATGTAAGGGGCGTTACTTCTATTACAGATGTAGAGGAAAAGTTTTATGTAACAATGCGGATTGCGCTTTTGTCGCTTCCGCTTATGCTTGTAATTACCGTGCTTGCAGGATTTTATTTTACAGGGCGGACGCTTCTTCCGGTGAAGCAGATGACCAGTGCGGTGAAGAAGATTCGGGAAGAAGAAAATCTGTCTGGAAGAATCGGGCTTGAAGGACACGGAAGAAAGGATGAGATCTATGTGCTTGCGGAGACATTTGACGAGATGCTTGCACAGGTGGAGCGGCTGTTTCGAAGGGAAAAACAGTTTACCTCCGATGTCTCGCATGAACTTCGCACTCCGGTCAGTGTGATCCTGGCGCAATGTGGTACTCTTCTTGAGGATGAGACACTTACAGACCAGCAGAAGGAACAGATTGACCTGATAAGGAAAAAAGCTTCTGGTATGGCGGAAATGATCTCCGAGCTGCTCTTTTTGTCCAGAGCAGATGCAGGAAGACAGATGCTTCATAAAGAGCGTCTTAATCTTAGTGAACTGACAGAAATGGCAGTGGAGGAACAGAAGCTTCTTGCGGAGGAAAAGGGGCTTTGCCGAACCTTTGAACTGCAGATCGCACCAGAGGTCTATGCGCGGGCGGACGAGAGTTATTATATCCGGCTGCTTGTAAATCTTCTTGAAAACGCTGTATATTACGGAAAGGAAAATGGTGTGGTGAAGGTAACGCTTGCCAAGAACGGGAAGAAGATAGAAGGAATTGTGGAGGACAACGGAATCGGGATTTCTGAAGAAGACCTTGTCCATATCTGGGAGAGATTTTACCGCGCAGATTCTGCGAGAAGCACAGACAGCCATTCGGGGCTTGGACTTTCCATGGTGAAATGGATCGTGGAAGCTCACGGAGGAGCAATCCGGGCAGAGAGCAGGTTAGGAGAGGGCACAAGATTTATTTTTGAAATTCCGGAATAAAAAATGTATTTTCATCTTCTTTTTTAATCTTTCTTTAATGTTTCTGTTATATATTCATATCAACAAAGGAAACATAAGTACAGAAAAATAAGTACAGAAAATGAAAGAAAGAGAGGATATAGAATATGAAAAGATTTATGACATTAGCAGCAGCAACAGTTTTAACAGCAGGAACATTAACAGGATGTGGAGCGGCAGGAAGCAGTAAGGATATCGGAAGAGACGCAGCGCTTGACGCAGCACTTAGTGACGCAGAGGTGATAGAAGCAGATGTGACCAGACTGAAAGTCGGTGAAGACAGAGATGATGGACGGAAAGTGTATGAAATCCGTTTTGATGTGAATGGAATGGAGTACGATTACGAGGTGGCTGCTTCCGACGGGCAGATTTTAAGTGCGGAGAGCGAAGAGCTGGCGCCGGGAAGTGAAGGAAATACTGCTGGTTCCGATGTTGGCGGAAATACAGAACAGGCAGAAGATACCGCTCAGGGAGATGATGTAGATGTTATACCTTATACAGATAATCCAAATGTGAAATTGACGAAGGAAGAGGCTGTGGAGATTGCACTTGAGAGAGTGCCGGGAGCTTCAGAAAAGGATATTCATATAGAACTTGATTCAGATGATGGACAATTCCGGTATGAAGGTGATATTATATACGAACAGAAAGAATATGATTTTGAGATTGACGCGAATTCGGGAAATATTCTTGAATGGAGCGAAGAGAGACGATAAAAACGAAGAAAAGAGGATGAATAAATGCGGATAGGAATGGGCTATGATGTGCATAAGCTTGTGGAAAACAGAGATCTGATTCTCGGAGGTGTAAAGATTCCTTATGAAAAAGGGCTGCTTGGTCATTCAGACGCGGATGTGCTGTTGCATGCGATCATGGATGCGCTTCTTGGAGCCGCGGCTTTGGGGGATATCGGAAAACATTTTCCAGATACAGATCCGGCTTACAAGGGAGCGTCCAGCATGGAGCTTTTGAAACAAGTGGGAGCGCTGATTGAACAGAAATTATATGTGATTGGTAATATTGATGCGACTATCATCGCGCAGCGGCCGAAGATGGCTCCGCATATTGAGAAAATGCGGGAAAATGTTGCGGAAGCTCTCGGAATTGAAAAGGATCAGATCAATATTAAAGCGACTACAGAAGAAGGACTTGGATTTACAGGAAGCGGAGAAGGAATCTCCTCGCAGGCCATCGCAGCGCTTGAGACGATTGCAAATTACAGTTATAAAGTAGAGCCGGAGGAAGAGGATGCTTGTGGCAACTGCAAAGGGTGTCCCCACGGATAGAAGGAGTAGAAGAGACGATGAAGATTCGCAGACTGGAAAAGGAAGAACATCAGGTGGTGAGGTCGTTGTACGAAGAGGTGTTTTCAGAGGACAGCACCTCTTTCGTTGATTATTATTTCACCGAGAAGACGAAAGATAATGAAATTTATGTATTGGAGGAAGATGGTGCAGTGCGGTCTATGCTTCATCTGAATCCTTATCAGATCATGGTCAACGGGATTGAGAAGACAGCGCATTATATTGTTGCGGTTGCTACGCAGGAGACTTGGCGAAAAAGAGGTTATATGAAAGTCTTGATTCGAAAGGCATTGAAGGATATGTACCGGAACGGAGAGAATTTCACCTTCTTGATGCCGGCGGCGGAGGCAATTTATCTTCCTCATGATTTTCGCACGGTCTATGAGCAGGAAAAACGATATTTTCATGGAGAGGGAGAACCGCTTAAAACCGAAGAGGCAGGAGAGCTTGCCAAGTTGGCAGAGTCTTATCTGTCTGCACATTATCAGGTGTATACAAAAAGAGATGCGGCTTATTATGAACGCCTGGTGAAAGAATATGCAAGTGACGGTGGCCGCCTGATGGTGATAAAAGACGGTGGAAGAATTGCAGATTGTCTGATCGATGTGCCGGATTTCGAGCGGGTAGAAAAGGAGAAGCCCAAAATCATGGTGCGTATCGTAGATGCAAGGAGAATGCTGATGTCATTGAGGCTTACAAGTCTGATGGCGGTATGTTTTCAGATCACCGATCCTGTAATTGAAGAAAATAACCGCTGTGTTGTGTTGACCGGTACGGAGTTTTCCGGTGCTATGCTTATGGAAGGAAAACGTGTCAACAGTGAAGGAACAATTACGATTGCCGCGCTCACAAGTCTGATCTTTGGAGCGAAAACGGTGGAAGAAGTGTGCGAAGAAGATGGCGTTTCCATGACGGAACGCATGAAAAAGGAGATGAGTAAGATCATCCCCTTGTCTGACATTTATTTAAATGAGACTGTTTAGAACGTGAAGAAGGCGGTCGTTATCTTCAGGGTTCATAATACAGAAACGGATATATTCGCCGGTTAGTGATTCGAAGGAGGAGCAATCCCGAATCATTAGCCGGTTTTTTATAGCTGCTTCAAATACATCAAAAGAGGTGAGTCCTCCTTTTAATATCCGAACGAGAATAAAGTTGCCATATGCAGCGTAGGGTTTGTATCCGTCCATATGAGACAGACGGGCAAACATGCGCGCTCTCTCGGAGAGAATGAGTGCTCTCGTTTCCCGGAAGTAATCCGCGTCCTTAAGAAGAAGTTCGCCGGTATAAGCGCCTACACTATTTAAGCTCCATGGATTCTGGTGTTGATGAAGCGACTTGAGAAATGCTTCACTGCTTGTGATGCCATAGCCAAAGCGCAGTCCCGGAGCAGCATAGAATTTAGAGACGCCGCGGATCACCATAAGGTTATCATAGCGCTTTGTTAAGGGAATGGCAGTAATCTCTTCAATACAAGGAGCAAATTCTACATAAGTTTCATCGATCATAACGAAAATGTTTCGTTTTTCACATTCACGGATAATCTGCTCCATATTGTTTTTCTTAATGGCAGAAGAAGTCGGGTTGTTGGGGTTACATATGATTACAAGCGCTACGTCTTCTGTACAGTGTGATAGAAAATCATCCACGTTCAAATGGAAATCGTTCTCTTCCTGTAGGTGGTATGTCTCCGTGGAAGCTCCGATCAGTGATAATTCTCTACTGTATTCTGAGTAAGTAGGACCAAGAAGCAGTGCTTTCTTTGGAGCGCGTTGGGAGATGAGAAGGGAGATAAGCTCGGTCGATCCATTCCCGACGACAATGTGCGATGGATCTGCGCTGCAGTAATTTCCGATCGCTTCCCGCAGACTTGTGTAATTGCGATCCGGGTATCTGGTGATTACATCAAGGTTGGATGCAAGCTCTTTCTTTACTTTTTTTGACAGCCCGAGAGGGTTTACATTGGCGGAAAAGCAAATGATCTCCTCCTTTGGAATGTGATAATATTCTTCGATTTTTTCCAGATCACTTCCGTGAAATTCCGGCTTTTTATCCATATCTATGTTCCTTTCTTGGTATAATTCAAGATTTTGTGTATTCGGCATTGCCATTATGAGTTATTCAATGTTATAATCTATTATAGTATGTTTTTTGAAAAAAGCAACGAAAGAAGCAGGTGTAGTCTTGAAAAATAAGATTCAAAAATTTTCCAAAGGAGATTTCCGGCAGGTACAGCCGGATATAGTATTTGAGGAGACGAATCTGGTACTGATCATAGGTGAAGGGGAAGTATACAGGGGGAGCTTCTTAATAAAGAGTTATAATGACAGTAAGATACGAGGGATCGTATATCCCTCTTCTTTTCGTGTTCATTTTAAAGACCAGGGGTTCGAAGGGAATCCGTCGAGAATAGAATTTACATATGATGGCAGAGGATTGAAACCGGGACATGTGGAACAGGGCAAATTTACCGTTGTGTGCACCGGCGGAGAGTATGAGTTGTCTTTTACAGCAATCATTGAGAAACCGTATGTTATGACGAGCTACGGGAAGGTGCAGAGCACAGATGATTTTAGAAAGCTTGCGGTCAAAGATTTCTCAGAAGCCGGACGACTGTTTAGGTCCAGAGATTTCTATGAGATTTTAAAATATGAAAATGAGAGGATCTTCTACCTCTATGACAATATGAGAAAGTGGTCTCTCGGAGATCAGGCAATGGAAGAATTCCTTGTGGGGATCAAGCAGAAGGAGTGTATCTTCCTGACACTTCAGGGAGAGGGCATGCTCTTTGAAGATGTGAAAGAATCTACCAAGGGCACCATCCCGCTCATGAAAAATACATGGGGCTTTATGCCGATCCATATCGAGACAGAAGGGCGGTTCCTGAAAGTAAACCGTCCGGATATTACGACGGAAGATTTCGTGGGAAATAATTATGAAGTAGAGTATCTGGTGCGTCCGGAGCGACTTCACAGCGGAAGAAACTACGGTGCGATCCGATTCGTGACACCGTATGAGACGCTGACTTATGAAGTGGAAGTATTGCAAAATCTGGAATATGATGAGAATCATCATGTGCCGGAGCTTTTGTATGCGCAGGCGTTAAAAGAATATGTAGGGTACATCGGCGGAAGGATTGGACTGGACGACTGGGTAGAGAGCGCTACAGAGAAGGTGGCTGCGATTCGGAAGATCGAGACACAGAGTGAGATGTATCAGCTTTTGCAGGCACACATTTATGTGATCGGCAAGAAGATGGAAGAGGCAAAATGGATATTGGAAAACTACAATTACAATCGCTTTGCCATAGGAAAAGATCCCATCACCAACTGCTATTACCTGTATCTGACCGCTCTTGTGCGTGGAAAGGGACCGCATACAGACCGTGTGCTTGATGAGATCGGCAAGACTTATATGCGCCATCAGGATTCATGGTTCCTTCTTTATATGCTTCTTCATCTGGATAACCGGTATCGTAATCCATATAAGAAACTGGAAGTTCTGGAGCAGCAGTTTGAATTTGAGGTTCACGGAGTGCTCTTTTATCTGGAGGCATATCTGTGTTATCAAGAGAAGCCTACGCTTCTTAAGAAGCTTGGAAAGTTCGAGATCCAGGTGCTTAATTTTGCGTCGAAATATCGTCTGATAACGAAGGAACTGGCGCTCTATGTAGCGAATTTCGCCAGTCAGCAGAAGGCGTACAGTGAACCGTTGTTCCGCATATTGGAGCGGATCTACGAGATTTATGATGAGCCAATGATCTTAAATACGATCTGCACCCTTCTCATCAAAGGGAATAAGACACAGAATAAATATTTTACGTGGTATCAGAAAGCAGTGAAGGCAAAGCTTAAAATTGCAAAGCTTTATGAGTATTATATGCTTACGCTTGATACAGAACGGATGCGGGGAACGCTTCCGAGATCTATCTTTCTGTATTTCATGCATGGCAATTCACTGGATTATAAGAAGGCAGCATTTCTCTATGCCAATCTTCTGACTTACGAAGAGGGTGGCGAGGAAATGTTTCTTGAGTACCGTGAGCAGATGTTCTCTTTTACAATGGATCAGCTTATGAAACGGCATATTACAGAGCCGCTGCGAATTCTTTATAAAAGATTCTGCACCGAAGAAGAGATGACTTCGGAGCATATGGAGGCAATGCGGGATATTTGCCATGCGTATATGGTATCCACAAAAGTGCCGAATATGAAATGTGTACTTGTCATTGAATCTGACGGGTCTGTGAAGCAGAAGGTTCCATATAACGAGGACGAAGGCGCGATTATTTACCTGTATGATAAGGAATCAAGGATTGTGTGGGAGTCCATAGAAGGACGCCACTATACGGATTCGATTCCTTACGAGACGAAGCGGTTGTTCTATGAACCGAGATTTCTTGAGATGTGTAAGAAATACGGTGCAACGCTCGGAAAATGGAAAGAGACGGATGAAAAGGAAGAGCCGACTTTTGAAAATCTGCAGATCAAAGGAATTGAGTTCTTTGAAGAACAGGAGGTCTTCCGGCTGTGCAGCAGGAGGATCAGAGAAGATAATTATGCAGAAGATGAATTTCTGACATATCTTTGCTTCGAATTATTCAGAAGGCAGCAGTATGATAAGGTGACGCTTATGTATCTGGCCAATTATTTCTGCGGAGCAACTGCTGATATGGAAGCATTGTGGAAAGTGTCGAGAGACTACGGAATTCCGTCCCACAAACTGAGTGAGCGGATTATTACACAGATGCTGTTTTCGGAAGATATGTTTGAAGAGGAGAAGATCTTCGAAGATTATTATCTGTCGGACAATGTGTATTTTCGGTTAAAGCAGGCATATCTTGCATATACCGCAAGACAGTATGTGCTTTTTGGGCGTGAGCTGAACCGTTGTGTATTTGATATTATAGCCAATGAATGTGAGAAGAAGGAAGAGTTGCCGGACATTTGCAAGGTGGCGTTGCTGTCGTATTTTTCAGACCGTTACTATTCTGCGGATATGGCGTCAGTTCTTCATATGGTGCTTCGGGAAATGTGCGAGAAGCAGATTGTACTTCCGTTTTATCTGCAATACAAGTCTGCATGGCTCAGGGAAGTGCAGCTTCATGATAAATGCATGGTTTCTTATCAGGCGGAGCCGGGCAGTAAGGTGAAGATCTTCTATAAAATACGAAGAGCAGGAAGAGAAAGTCTCGGTTATCAGACAGAGACGCTGTTCCCGGTCTGTGAAAATATATATGTAAAACAGTTCGTGTTGTACGCGGATGAAGAAGTGAACTATTATTTTGAAGAAATTCGTGAAAATGACAATGTTTCAACAGAGAAGGCGAAGCTTCGCAATCATCGCAGGAAGAGAGAAGGAAAATACGGCAAGCTTAATGCGATGATCCGTATGTCGCCGGCAAGGCGTAAGCAGGCAATGCTGGATTTTGAAGAAGAGGAGCTTATGGCACGAAAGCTCTTTAAGATGTACTAGATGTAGAGAGGAAGAAAAGTAATGAGAAGAGGCAGTATTCTTGGATATGATCTAAATGAAAAAAACTGTCAGATCAGTTATTATGATGAAAAGAAGGATGAACCGGAGACGATGGAAGTCTCTGTAGATCGTTATCAGATTCCTCTGATGCTTGGATATGTAAAAGGACGCTGGGTATATGGAACAGAGGCAAGGCATCTGGCAAAGAGAAATCCGGCGCTTGTGATACCGGATCTTTTCGAGAAGGCGCTCAGGCGCGAGAAGGTCCGCGTAGGAACGAGGGTGCGGGATGCGGTCTGGCTTCTTGCTAAATTTATCAGTCTGACATTAGAAGACTTTGAGGATATTCGGTGCATTACATTTTCTACACCATTTACGAATGTGGATATGTCTAAGATGCTGAAGGGAATCGGCCATTATCTGGGACTTGCCAAAGAAGATATCTATGTCCAGGATTATAAGGAAAGCTTCTGCCAGTACATGTTCTATCAGCCCAAAGAATTGTGGCAGTATGAGTCGGCGCTGTTTTACAGTGACGAAGATGTGATCCGCGCCTATATGCTGCGGAAACTGAACGTAGCCGGTGCGGAAAACGGACAGATGTTTGTCACAGTGGATGAAGTGGCAAGTGCTGAACGAAGAGAGATGGAAGCAATGTATCCTGTGCTCGGCGAGATGGAGCCTAAGAGTGCAGATGACAATTTTAAAGCATTTATTCAGAATATTTTTGAGAAGAAGGTTGTGTCTTCGGTATTCCTGACCGGAGAAGGGTTTGAGAAAAACTGGTATCCGGATTCTTTGCGCGTGCTCTGTAATGGGCGACGTGCATTTATCGGCAATAACTTATACAGCAAAGGCGCCTGCTATACATCTATGAGAAAATGCAGAAATTACGATGATGGACCGATCTATCTGGATGAAAACCGGCTGACACAGCAGATCTCTCTTCGGATGAGAGTGGATGGCAAGGAAGGCTGGTATCCCATTGTGTCATGGGGAACACACTGGTATGAAGCAGATGACTGCTGGGAGGTTCTTCTGGAAGATACTTCCGATATTGAGATTCATGTCGAGACGCTTGCAGAGGATGAGCTGAGAGTGGAGACAGTTTCCCTTGAAGGGTTGAAGCCAAGAACAGACTATTCTCTGAGACTTCGCATAGAAGTGATGTTTCTGGATGAGAAGACATGTCATCTTTTGTTCAAAGACGTTGGATTTGGAGAGTTTTTCCCGGCGTCTGATTTTCAGGTGGAAAAAGTGATACATTTAGGAGGAAGCAATGGGCAGTTTAATTCTATGTCATAAAAAACGTGCCAAACAACCCTATATGATTACAAGGGTTCATATCAGAATCTACACGATTGAAGAGCTGTGTTATTATATCTGCAATAATCTCTATCTGATTGATTATACACTGATGAACCGTCAGCTGTGTGAGTGGATTCGGGAAGAACTGCATATGTGGGAGCTGGCGGATCAGCTTTTGGGACAGATGGAAAAAAACTGTACTGCCGAGCAGTTTGTGCTTACTATTTTAGAAAAGTCGAATGTCTATTCACTGGGTGAGGTCAACAAAGTTCAAAATATGTTGGAGAAGCTTCAGAATCAAAAAGATGTGGAGCGTGCAAAACATAAAGCGGACAGTCTGCTCGCAAGCAAAGAGTATGCGCTTGCGGTTCTTGTCTATCAATCAATCGTCAAAAATGAATGGGATGATTCGGTAGATAAGAGCTTTTACGGGAAAGTATATGGGTGTCTGGGGACAGCTTACGGACAGCAATTTTTGTATGAAGAGGCAGCCACTGCATACAAGGAAGCGTATCGGCTGAGTGAAGACCCGGAGATGCTGAAAGCTTATATGTATTGTGCGTATCGTTCTATGCCGGAAGCAGAGTATGTAAAGATGCTGTCGGGAAATTCGCTATATCTTAGTATGGATTCTCTTCTGAAAGAAGAATTGAAGCAGGCACGCAGAAGTGTAGATATGGATGTGACGGATGAAAAACTGGAAATATGGAAAAAGGAATATCGCAGGATTGACAAGTGTTGCTAGATATGATACGATTACATAGCGATTTAGCATGGTAAAGTAATCAATTGGTAAAACAACGCAGTGATATTCTATGCAGATTGCAAAGAGACGAGGAGGATAAGAATATGAAGAAAAGATTAGCATTATTACTCGCCCTTGCATTGATGGCAGCGACCGTTCTTTCCGGCTGTGGCGGCAAGGAAGAGAAGAAAGACGAAGGAAAGAGCGAAAGTAAGAAAGAATACACTGCTAAAGAGGCAGGAGATACATTCACCGTAGGATTCGACCAGGATTTCCCGCCAATGGGATTCGTGGGAGATGACGGAGAGTATACGGGATTTGATCTGGAACTTGCACAGGAAGTGTGCGACAGACTGGATCTTAAGTTTGAACCAAAACCGATTGCTTGGGATTCCAAGGACGCAGAGTTAAGTTCCGGCGGAATTGACTGTATCTGGAATGGATTTACAATGAACGGAAGAGAAGATGAGTATACATGGTCGGATGCTTATCTTGATAATAAACAGGTATTTGTTGTGAGAGATGATTCCGGAATTGATTCGGAAAAAGATCTGGAAGGGAAAGTAGTAGATGTCCAGACAGATTCTTCCGCACAGGCAGCGCTTGATGACAATCAGGAGCTGGCGGCAACATTCGGCAATCTTGAGGTTGTTCCAGATTACAATACAGGCTTCATGAATCTGGAATCCGGTGCTGTAGACGCAGTGGCAATGGATATCGTTGTAGCGTCTTATCAGATTGAGAAGAGAGATGCAGCGTTCAAGATCTTAGACTATGAGATCGCAGCAGAAGAATATGGTGTCGGTTTTGCAAAAGGAAATGAAGCAGTGCGCGATCAAGTACAGAAGGCATTGGAAGAAATGGCAGCTGACGGTACAATGGCAAAGATCTCCGAGAAATGGTTCGGTGAAGATATTACAACAATTGGGAAATAAGGAGAATTACCTATGACAATTTCGGTCATGTTAAGTAAATTGAGCGAGGGTATGGTTGTATCGCTGCTCATATTTGCGGTGACGCTTTTATTTTCGCTTCCTTTGGGACTTTTGGTTTCTTTTGGAAGAATGGCGAAGAATCCGTTGATCCGCATGATTTTTAAAGTTTATATATCGATTATGCGGGGAACGCCGTTGATGCTTCAGTTAATGGTGATTTACTTTGGACCGTATTACATTTTTGGAATTCAGAATACGCCGACATGGAAGAATACTGCGGTGGCAGTCGGATTTATTTTGAATTATGCGGCATATTTTGCAGAAATCTACAGAGGTGGTATTGAAGCTATACCAAAAGGGCAGTATGAGGCTGCAAAGATTTTGGGTTATAGCAGATCACAGACCTTTATGCGGATCATTCTTCCGCAGGTGGTCAAGACAGTACTTCCATCTGTGACAAATGAGACGATTACACTGGTAAAAGACACATCACTGGCATTTACCATCGGAATTCTTGAAATGTTCACCATCGCAAAAGCGCTGGCGGCGTCTCAGGTGACGATGCTCCCGTTTGTGTTCGCAGGAATCTTTTATTATGTATTTAATTTCATCGTGGCATTTCTTATGGAGTGTCTGGAGAAGAAAATGAATTACTATCGTTAGGGGGATGTCATGAGCTTATTAGAGATAAAACATGTGAAGAAAAGTTTTGGTGATGTCGAAGTGTTGAAAGATATTTCCTTGACAGTGGAAAGGGGCGAGGTACTTGGCATTATTGGACCGTCCGGTTCCGGTAAATCAACGCTCCTTCGGTGTGCGACCGGTCTGGAGAAACAGGATGCGGGAGAAATCTTATATGACGGCACATTTGGACTTGTCTTTCAGAACTTTAATCTTTTTCCGCATTTTTCAGTGATGAAAAATATTACAGATGCGCCGATACGTGTGCAGAAGAGAGAAAAAGATGAGGTTTATAAGGAGGCAAGGGAACTTCTTAAGAAGATGGGACTTCAGGATAAGGAAAATGCTTACCCGTTTCAGTTGTCAGGTGGTCAGCAGCAGCGTGTGTCTATAGCAAGAGCACTTGCCATGAAACCGGATATCCTGTTTTTTGACGAGCCTACATCTGCGTTAGACCCGGAACTCACCGGAGAGATCCTGAAGGTCATCAAAGATCTGGCGGCAGAACATATGACGATGGTGATCGTGACACATGAAATGAATTTTGCAAGAAATGTGTCTGACCAGATTATTTTCATGGATGGCGGAGTGATTGCGGTACAGGGAACACCGGAAGAGGTGTTTCGCTCCGAGCATGCCAGAATGAAAGAATTTCTGGGGAAATTTCATATTGATTAATGATGTTTAGAGGAAGAAGCAGAGGGGGAATGTTGATTTTCCCTCTGCTTTGTATTATACTAAGACATGCAAAAACGAACAGTAAATAAAGAAAATCAAGAATAAGTTGAGTAGGAGAATGAGCAAATGACAAACGACAGATATCAAAGCCCGCTTTCTGAGCGATATGCAAGTAAGGAGATGCAGTATATCTTTTCGCCGGACAAGAAGTTCCGCACATGGAGAAAACTTTGGATCGCGCTTGCTGAGACTGAGAAGGAACTGGGACTTTCCATCACTCAGGAGCAGATTGACGAATTGAAAGAACATGCAGAGGACATCAACTATGAAGTGGCAAAAGAACGCGAGAAGATCGTCCGCCATGACGTAATGTCTCATGTATATGCTTATGGTCAGCAGTGTCCGAAAGCAAAGGGAATTATTCATCTGGGAGCAACCTCTTGTTATGTGGGAGATAATACAGACGTGATCCTTATGGCAGAAGCGTTGGATCTTGTGAAGACAAAACTGGTAAATGTAATTGCTGAACTTGCAAAATTTGCAGATGAGTACAAAGAACTTCCGACACTTGCCTTTACTCATTTCCAGCCGGCACAGCCGACAACAGTAGGTAAGAGAGCAACCCTTTGGATGCAGGAGTTTTTCATGGATCTGGAAGATCTGGAGTATGTAAGAGGAAGCCTTAAGCTTCTTGGCTCAAAGGGAACAACCGGTACGCAGGCAAGTTTTTTAGAACTCTTTGACGGAGATCAGGAAACAATTGATAAGATTGATCCGATGATCGCCCGGAAGATGGGATTTCAGGCATGTTATCCGGTATCCGGACAGACTTATTCAAGAAAAGTAGATACAAGAGTGTTGAATGTGCTTGCGGGAATTGCAGCCAGTGCGCATAAGTTCTCCAATGATATCCGCCTCTTGCAGCATTTGAAAGAGGTGGAGGAACCATTTGAAAAGACACAGATTGGCTCTTCGGCTATGGCATATAAGAGAAACCCTATGAGAAGTGAACGGATTGCTTCGCTGTCCCGTTATGTGATGCTCGATGCGTTAAATCCTGCTATCACATCTGCAACACAGTGGTTCGAGAGAACACTGGATGATTCTGCGAATAAGCGCTTGAGTGTGCCGGAAGGATTTCTTGCTATCGATGGAATCTTAGATTTGTGCCTGAATGTTGTAGATGGTCTTGTTGTATATCCGAAGGTGATTGAAAAACGTCTGATGTCCGAGCTTCCGTTTATGGCAACAGAGAATATTATGATGGATGCGGTAAAAGCAGGGGGAGACCGTCAGGAGCTCCATGAGAGAATCCGCGAATTGTCTATGGAGGCAGGCCGCAACGTCAAGGAAAAGGGATTAGACAATAACCTTCTGGAACTGATCGCGGCAGATCCGGCATTTGGTTTAAGTCTTGACGAGCTGAAGACGACCATGGATCCAGCAAAGTATGTGGGACGTGCACCGATTCAGGTAAAGGCTTATCTTGATAACGTGATCCGCCCGATGCTGGAGGAAAACAAAGAGATTCTCGGCGTGAAGGCGGAGATTAACGTGTAATACAGTGATAAATTATTAGCAATATTGACGAAAAAATGTCAAAGTTAAGAAAAAGTTAAGAAATAGAAATGGCTGAAAATCAACGGTTTCAGCCATTTCTATTTTTTGCATTTTTTGTTGTATGAAAGCAAAATTGTAGAAAATAGATAAAAATAATCTAAAGAATCTATTAATATTGCGTAAAAATAGTGGAAATGTTATGATAGATACAACGTATTACATTATTCAAATAATCTATAAAGGAGGGCGTGTTGTGGAGACTTTAAACAACATAGTTTTAACAATTCAACACTATCTGGCAGACTACATTTTAATCATCGCACTGCTTGGTGGAGGAATCTGGTTTACATTCAGATTAGGTTTCATCCAGATACGAGGCTTCGGCGAAGGAATGAGAAGAACCTTTGGCGGACTGTTCAGCAAGAAGGGCGAAGCAGGAGCAGACGGAATGTCTTCTTTCCAGGCACTGGCAACAGCAATTGCGGCGCAGGTTGGAACCGGTAATATTGCAGGCGCGGCAACGGCAATTGCAGTGGGAGGACCGGGAGCAATCTTCTGGATGTGGCTGGCAGCATTTTTAGGAATGGCAACCATTTATGCAGAGGCATTGATGGCACAGAAATACAAACAAGTGGGAGCAGACGGAGAAGTGACGGGAGGACCTGTATATTATATCCGCGCAGCATTCAAAGGTGGCTTCGGTAAATTCCTTGCAGGACTTTTTGCGGTTCTGATCATTTTCGCACTTGGATTTATGGGAAATGCAGTACAGTCTAACTCTATCGCAGCATCTTTCCATACAGCATTCGGAATCCCACAGCCTGTTATGGGTGTGGTCGTAGCGGTGATTTCACTCTTTGTATTTACAGGAGGTATGAAACGTATCGCGAAAGTAACTGAGACAATCGTTCCTTTAATGGCGGCATTATATATTGCAGGAGCTTTGATCGTTATTTTCTATAACTTTAAAAATATTCCTTATGCATTCCATGCAATTTTTGTGGGAGCATTCAATCCATCTGCAATTACAGGTGGCGCAGTCGGTGCTACTGTAAAACTTGCTCTTACAAAAGGTGTTGCAAGAGGTCTGTTCTCTAATGAAGCCGGAATGGGTTCTACTCCTCATGCGCACGCAGTTGCTAAGGTAAATCATCCGGTAGAACAGGGATTTGTTGCTATGATTGGTGTATTTATCGACACTTTTATCGTATTAACAATGACAGCGCTTGTAATTATTACTACAAAATCGATTCCTACAGGACTTACGGGAGCAGAACTCAGTCAGTATGCGTTCTCTACATTATATGGAAAGGGTGGAGCAATCTTTATTGCAATATGTATGTTCTTCTTCGCTTTCTCCACGATCGTAGGATGGTATTTCTTTGGCCAGGCAAATGTAAAATACCTGTTTGGACCAAAAGCGGTGAAGATCTATTCTGTACTCGTATGTATCTGCGTTGTGCTTGGATCACTTGCACAGGTTGACCTTGTATGGAACATGGCAGACTGTTTCAACTCTATGATGGTAATTCCGAACTTTATCGGACTGATCTTCTTAAGTGGAACGATTAAGAAAGTGCATGATGATTATTTCAAAAACTTCAAAAACAAGAGCAAGTAATCTTGCACAAAAAGACAGAAAAGAAATTGTGCATATCAACTAAATCTTTGAGATTGTTTTGAAGCTGTTGAAAAATATTTCACAATAAGTTATTATAGAAACAGGCAATAAGATTTATTCGAAATGTCTATAAAACTTGATGGTGGGAAGATGTTTCCTAAGAGAGAACCGAAGCGTTGTTCGGTCGCCGAAGAGGCAAGCGGAGCGTAAAAGTGAGTGTGCGTGATGTGAAACTTTCAGGCAAAAGGACGAGGAAACGGACCGCATTCTGAATCTTGTGCTGTATGATATGGCTAGATTAACTAGATGTGATTATCAGGGCAAAAGACAGAAAGGACGACTTACGCACATGATTGTGTTTAAGACGTCCTTTTTTTATGGCAAAGGAGAAATGGTACATATGAATCGGGGAAAGTACATTGTTGTGACCAACAATCCACTGGTATGGGAAAAACTTCATACAACACGTGAGATGATCTATAAGGAGACAACTTTTGAAGGTCTGCTTGTAGAACTGCGAGACAGAATTCATCAAGGACATATGCTTTTGACACATCCGTTGTCCGGAAGTGTCAAGCCGAATGAGACACCTTACAAATCCGTATTGATTTCCAAAGACAAGGGGGCGGTCAGTGCAGATGGTCTGGCTATCGTTGAAAATGCAATTGCAGCATGTCATAAATTTCAAGATAGAACAGGGAAATATGAAAAACGTGCTATTGAAGATTTTCAATTGATCGACTGGACGCTGTTAGAGAGCGGATTGGCATCAGCAGATGCAATGTAGGTTTTAAAAATGGTTGTAAAAGCGCTTAAGCTTACACAATAAAATGATTCTTTTGAAGGAGGGAACTTAAAGTGAGATTAGAAATGGGACACATTTACATTAAGGATATTCAGTTCGCATCTGAGTCTAAGATCGAAGACGGAATCCTGTATGTATCCGAGGAGGCCGTTAAGGCAGTAGCTCTTGAGGACGAGAAGATTAAGAGCGCATCATTTGACATTGCAAAACCGGGAGAGTCTGTGAGAATCACACCGGTAAAAGACGTTATTGAACCACGAGTAAAAGTTGAGGGAAGAGGGGGAATCTTCCCGGGCGTTATCTCTAAAGTTGATACAGTAGGTGAAGGTAAAACTTACGCATTAAAAGGAATGGCTGTTGTAACAGCAGGTAAGATCGTTGGATTCCAGGAAGGTATCATTGATATGACAGGTCCTGGAGCTGATTACACACCATTCTCTAAGACATTGAACTTAGTTATGGTATGTGAGCCGGTTGAGGGTATCAAACAGCATGATTATGAGAAGGCAGTTCGTTTCGCAGGATTCAGAGTTGCAGCTTACATCGGTGAATTAGCACGTAATCTTACACCGGATGAGACAAAAGTATATGAGACATGCACAATTAAAGAAGGATTTGAGAAGTATCCGAACCTTCCGAGAGTCGCTTATGTACAGATGCTTCAGAGCCAGGGACTTCTTCATGATACATATGTATACGGCGTTGACGCTAAGAAGATCGTTCCTACAATTTTAAATCCAACAGAGATCATGGACGGAGCAATCGTATCCGGTAACTGTGTATCTGCATGTGATAAAAACCCAACATATGTACACCTTAACAATCCGGTTGTACATGACTTGTTTGAAGAGCATGGAAAAACAATCAACTTTGTATGTCAGATCATCACAAATGAGAACGTATATCTTGCTGATAAACAGCGTTCTTCTGACTGGACAGCAAAGCTTTGTAAATTGTTAGATCTTGATGGAGTTATCGTATCTCAGGAAGGATTCGGTAATCCGGATACAGACCTTATCATGAACTGTAAGAAGATCGAGGCAGAAGGCGTTAAGACTGTTATCATCACAGATGAGTATGCAGGACGTGACGGAAAATCTCAGTCACTTGCTGACGCAGATGCAGCAGCAGATGCAGTAGTAACAGGCGGAAATGCAAACCAGGTAATTATCCTGCCGAAACTCGACAAAGTAATTGGAACACTGGACTATGTAACAAAGATCGCAGGTGCAAGTGAAGAGACACTTCGCGAAGACGGATCTCTTGAGGTTGAGCTTCAGGTATTAACAGGCGCAACAAATGAAACAGGTTTCAATAAGCTGAGTGCAAGATAAGGAATGGAGGATTAAATAATGGCTAAATTAAAAGTTGTTCATTACATCAATCAGTTCTTTGCTCAGATTGGTGGAGAAGAAAAAGCAGATTATCCGGTAGAGCTTCGTGTAGGCGAAATCGTTGGACCGGGTATGGCACTGACACAGAATTTTAAAGACGATGCAGAGATCATCGCAACAATCATTTGTGGTGACTCTTATTTCAATGAGAATCTGGAGAGCGCAAAAGCTGAGATTCTTGCTATGGTAAAAGAGCAGGCTCCGGATGTATTTATCGCAGGACCGGCATTTAACGCAGGTCGTTACGGTGTTGCTTGTGGTACAATCGCAGCAGCAGTTCAGGAAGAACTTGGAATCCCATCTCTTACAGGTATGTATGTAGAGAACCCGGGTGCTGATATGTTCAAGAACCAGGTATACATGGTTTCTACAAAGAACAGTGCAGCCGGCATGAGAGATGCAGTGAAGAAAATGGCTCCTTTAGCTGTAAAACTTGGTAAGGGAGAGCCAATCGGTGCTTCTGCAGAAGAAGGATATATGCCAAATGGTGTTCGTGTAAACTTCTTCGAGAAAGAAAGAGGTTCTAAGAGAGCGGTAGATATGCTTCTTAAGAAACTGGCAGACAAACCGTTTGTAACAGAGTTCCCAATGCCTGATTTTGACAGAGTTGAGCCAAATCCGGCAGTTAAAGACCTTGCACATGCTAAGATTGCTCTTGTAACATCCGGTGGTATCGTTCCAAAGGGAAATCCGGATCACATCGAGAGTTCAAGTGCTTCTCACTATGGCGAGTATGACATCGCCGGTGTTATGGATCTGACAGAAGAGACCTATGAGACAGCTCATGGCGGATACGACCCGGTATATGCAAATGAAGACGCTGACCGTGTCCTTCCTGTAGACGTTCTTCGTGATATGGAGAAAGAGGGAGTGATCGGTGAGTTACATCACTTATTCTATACAACAACAGGAAATGGTACAGCTGTTGCATCTGCAAAAGCATTCGCAGATGAATTTTCTCAGAAGCTGAAAGCTGACGGAGTAGACGCTGTTATCCTCACTTCTACTTGAGGAACCTGTACTCGTTGCGGTGCAACGATGGTAAAAGAAATTGAGAGAGCAGGAATCCCTGTTGTACATGTATGTACAGTAACTCCGATTTCTATGACTGTTGGAGCTAACAGAATTGTTCCGGCAATCGCTATTCCACATCCTCTCGGAAATCCGGCATTGGATAAAGCCGAGGAAAAGGCACTTCGCCGTCGTATTGTTGAGAAGGCATTGCACGCCTTGACAACTGAGGTTGACGGTCAGACTATTTTTGAGTAAAGTAAAAGTAGAATATGAGTGAGGCTTTGCGGAAAAAATGGCGCAAAGTAATCACAAACAAAGGAGGCATAACAGAAGTGAGCAAGATTTATGATGTTATCGTCCTGGGTGCAGGTCCTGCCGGTTTAGCGGCAGGACTGTATGCAGGTAGAAGCCGTTTGTCTGTGCTGATCCTTGAAAAAGGTCAGGACGGCGGACAGATTGCGATCACAGATGAGATCGAGAACTATCCTGGACAGATCGTTGAGGGAGAATCAGGTCCTTCTCTTATCGCAAGAATGACTGCACAGGCTGAGAAGTTTGGAGCAGAGCGTGTATCTGACACAATCACAGAAGTATCTCTTGAGGGAGAAGTGAAAGTGTTAAAGAGTGCAAAAGCAGAGTATCAGGCAAGAAACGTGATCATTGCTACTGGTGCTCATTCAAGACCGATCGGATGTAAGGGAGAAGCAGAGTTCACAGGTAAAGGAGTATCTTACTGTGCAACTTGTGATGCAAACTTCTTCGAAGATTTCGAAGTGTATGTAGTAGGCGGCGGAGATTCTGCTGTTGAGGAAGCTATGTACCTTACAAAATTTGCAAGAAAAGTTACAATCATTCACAGACGTAACGAACTTCGCGCGGCAAAATCTATTCAGGAGAAAGCATTTAAGAACGACAAGATCGAATTCATGTGGGATTCTGTAGTAGAAGAAGTTGGAGGAGACGATATCCTTCAGTGGATGAAAGTTAAGAACGTGAAAACAGGTGAAGTTACAACTGTAGAGGCTGATGAAGAAGACGGAATGTTCGGTGTGTTCGGATTTATCGGAACGATTCCAAACAGCAAACCATTCGAGGGAATTATCGATATGGATGAACGCGGATACATCAAGACAGATGATGATATGCACACAAATATCCCGGGTGTATACGCAGCAGGAGACGTTCGTATTAAGAGCTTAAGACAGGTAGTAACCGCAGCAGCTGACGGAGCAATCGCAGCAGTTCAAGTAGAAAGAAGCATGTCTGACTACTTCTAAAACTGACCAGCCCAAGAGCGAGAGATTACTCTGCGATAGCAGAGTGTAGTTGCGCAGCAACAATCTGGAGCTTGCCGTGCGACAAGTTTATATGGAACAAATCATAAGGAGGAACATTACGATGTTAGATTTAGATAAAACAAACTTTGAAGACGAAGTGTTAAAAGCAGAAGGCTATGTATTCGTAGACTTCTACGGTGACGGATGTGTACCATGTCAGGCATTAATGCCAAAAGTACACGCATTCGCTGATACATACGGAGATAAATTAAAATTCACATCTCTGAACACAACAAAAGCACGCCGTCTTGCAATCAAAGAGAAAGTTCTTGGACTTCCGGTAATGGCTATCTACAAAGATGGAGCTAAAGTAGAAGAACTCGTAAAAGAAGATTGCACAGAAGAGGCAATTGAGGCGATGATTAAGAAATACATCTAATATAGAGATGGTTTCTAAATCATAGATAACAACTTTATTTTTTGTATAATTTAAGAAAGGAGAAAGCGTAATTATGGCTATTTTAGAAGGCAAAAAAGCAATAATTATCGGAGACCGTGATGGAATCCCGGGACCAGCTATCGCTGAGTGTGTAAAAACTGCTGGTGCTGAAATCGTATTTTCATCTACGGAATGTTTCGTCTGAACGAGCGCAGGCGCAATGGATCTGGAAAACCAGAAGAGAGTAAAAGAATTCGCTGAAGAATATGGTGCAGAGAATTTAGTAGTAGTTCTTGGAGCAGCAGAAGGTGAGGCTGCAGGTCTTGCAGCTGAGACTGTTACTTTAGGCGATCCTACTTTCGCAGGTCCATTGACAGGGGTCCAGCTTGGACTCGCGGTATATCACGTATGTGAACCAGAGATGAAAGAAGAATTCGACGAAGCAGTTTATGATGAGCAGGTAAGCATGATGGAAATGGTTCTTGATGTAGATGACATCGTTTCCGAGATGACAGCTATCAGAGAGCAGGTATAATCATTTCATGTGATATGAAGAGGGGCAGACCCAGTATGTTCCCATATAGGGGACTGTTCCTCTTTTTGTTACTATACATGCGTTAAAACAGTCCGATAGACTGCTTTAAGTTCATTTCACGCTTTCGACATGTAAAAGAATAAAGTGGTTGAAAAATAAGAAAGGTGGACAAAACCAATGAACAGTGTAATTAAAGGGGCAAGTTATGTACTTGCACATACACCACAGATGGTAGTATATAATGGAACAACTCAGACAACAGAAAGAATCGTAAATCCAGAGTCTGAGTATCTCAAAGAATTAGAAAGTCATCTTCGTTCTTACGAGGATTGTGTAAATTACTGGCCAAACCAGGTATATATCGGAAATGCAACTCCAGAAGAACTTGCAGAAGTGGAATTCCCATATTATGACAAAGTAAAACACGGAGCAGAGAGATACGGAAAATACGGTGAGATCATGCCAGAGGAAGAATTTCTTCTTCTCGTTCAGGCTTGTGATCAGTTTGAAGTTGTTATGCTCGACAAAGAATTTGTTGCAGCACACAAAGACGCACTTGCGGCTGATCCGATCATCACAGAAGATATCGTAGAGAGAATCCATGAAGGTGTAGAAGTTGCTGTTGTAGAAGCAGCAGTAAATGAAGAGCATGCAGAAGGTCTCTATATTGCAGGAAAATTAGTAGGATGTGTGAAGAGAGCTCATGATATTGATGTGAACTTATCTGCACATGTAATGCATGAGAACCTGATGAGTAAAGCATCCAGCGTACTTGCACTGTTATACGGTGTAAAAAATGCAGGAATCAGTAAAGATGATGTAGAATATGTAATCGACTGTGCTGAGGAAGCATGTGGCGATATGAACCAGCGTGGAGGCGGTAACTTTGCAAAAGCAGCAGCAGAGATCGCAATGCTCGACAATGCAACCGGATCTGACTCTCGTGGTTTCTGTGCAGGACCATCCCATGCACTTATTGAAGCAGCAGCTCTTGTAAAATCAGGAGCATACAAATGCGTAGCAGTAACAGCCGGCGGATGTACAGCAAAACTCGGTATGAACGGTAAAGATCATGTAAAAAAAGGTCTTCCAATCTTAGAGGATTGTCTGGCTGGATTCTGTGTGATCGTAGCAGAAAATGATGGAGAAAATCCAGAGATCAACCTTGATATCCTTGGTCGTCATACAGTGGGAACAGGAAGTGCTCCGCAGAACGTAATCGGAAGTCTTGTAGCTGATCCATTAGAGAGAGCCGGACTTAAGATTACAGATATCGACAAATTCTCGCCGGAGATGCAAAACCCGGATATTACAAAACCGGCAGGAGCAGGTGATGTTCCGATGGCAAATTACAAGATGATTGCAGCACTGGCTGTAAAACGTGGTGAGCTTGACAGAAAAGAACTTGCAAGCTTTACAACAAATCATGGACTTACAGGATGGGCTCCGACTCAGGGACATATTCCATCAGGTGTACCATACATTGGATTTGCAAGAGAAGATATCCTTGCAGGAAAGATCAATAAAGCAATGATCATCGGAAAAGGAAGCTTGTTCCTTGGACGTATGACAAACTTATTTGACGGTGTATCTTTTGTAATTCAGGCAAATACAAAGGCAGAAGCAGAAGCAGCAGCCGGCGTATCTGAGGAAGAAGTAAAAGGACTCATCGCAAAAGCTATGAAAGATTTCGCTGCTTCCCTGATAGCAGAGTAAGGGGTGTTAACAATGGCAAATAATATTGAAAAAATGATTGCCGATACCTTTATGGAGATGGCGCAGGGCCTTGAGACGGGAAACTTCGGAAAAAGACCTAAGATCGCACTTACCGGTATGGGCAGTGAACATGGAGAAGAAAACTCCATGGCAGCGGCGGTAGCAGCTGCAAGAGACGGTATCGATGTATATTATATCGGTACTTTAGAGGCGGAAGGCGTGACAACTGTCAAAGTGGCTAACGATGAGGAAGGTCACGATAAGATGGAAGAAATGCTGAAAAATAAAGAAGTTGACGCGGCAGTAACCATGCATTTCCCATTCCCAATCGGAGTATCTACCGTAGGACGCTGTGTAACACCGGCACAGGGAAAAGAAATGTATATTGCTAACACAACAGGAACATCTAGCACCGATCGTATTGAAGGTATGATCAAGAATGCAGTTTATGGTATTATTACTGCAAAGGCATGCGGAAATGCGAATCCGACAGTTGGTATCCTGAATGTAGACGGTGCCCGTCAGACAGAAAAAGCATTAAAACAGTTAAAGGATCAAGGATATGATATCGCATTTGCAGAGTCTGGAAGAGCAGACGGTGGATGTGTTATGAGAGGAAACGACGTGCTTCAGGCATCTCCTGATATCATGGTTACAGATTCTCTGACAGGAAACATCCTTGTGAAGATGCTCTCTTCTTCAAACACAGGAGGAAGCTTTGAAGCAACAGGCTATGGTTATGGTCCTGGAATCGGCGAAGGCTATGAGCAGCTTGTGATGATTGTATCAAGAGCCAGCGGCGCTCCGGTTATTGCAAATGCAATCCGTTACGCAGCACAGCTCGTAAGAGGAAAAGTCTTTGAAGTTGCGAAAGCAGAATTTGCAGCAGTGAAGAAGGCTGGATTTGAAGCAATTTTAAATGGAGTAAAGGCGGCATCAAAACCTGCAGCAGCAGAGGAAGATGTAAAAGAACCTCCAAAGGAGATTGTAACAGCACAGATTCCTGGAATCGAGGTTATGGATCTTGAGGATGCAGTAAAAGCTCTTTGGAAGATCAATATTTATGCTGAAAGCGGAATGGGCTGTACCGGTCCGATCATCCGTGTGTCAGATGCAAATCTTGCAAAGGCAGAGGAAGAATTGAAGAAAGCTGGTTATATCAATTAATTGAAACCGGAATGATAAAAAAGTGGCGTTTTGGATATGTTCCAAGATGCCACTTTTTTCTGCCTCTCGAAGTATTATAATGAAAAAAGAAATTTAGCGAGGTGGTAAAATATGGAAGGTACTTTGAGATTATTTGTTCCGGTAATAAATTTGAGAGAGTATGGACGAAAATGTCTGTCTGGAATATTACTTATTGTGTTAGTGCATATGTTAGCAGTGTCAGCAGAAAAATTTACGGTAACAGACAAGTCAGAAAATGTTGCGCAAGTATTATCCGTTACAGCAGGGGAAGATGTATTTGCTAATGAAGGAAAAGTGTTGAAAGAGAAAGTGCTATATCCGTTTGCAAGGGCGGAGACAAAGGCAGGTAGAATTGGAACGGTACTTGTTCCTGATCCTATGATCGTGCCAAATGTGCAGACAGAAATGAATGAAAGAGAAAATACGGTGAGTAAATATAGTGACACGGTGACGCCGTCTTCGACCGATGCAACAACTGTTTCTCCCAATAATACAGTGACAGAAGAGGCGGAAGCACCGATCTTGTGGGAGGTTACCTGTTATGGAAATGGAGGGCTTCCGGCAGCTGCTTCGTATTCATTTGACGCAGATTCTTTTACAGAAAATGATCTGGCTGTGCCAACATATGAAGGAAAGATTTTCGCTGGATGGTATGTGGATGTGGCGTGTACGATACCATTTGACAGAGCAGAAGGAGAAAAGCGCAAACTCACTTTATATGCCGGATGGAAGACAGAAACATATATGTTATCTGATCGCGGTTATTTGATAGACTGCGGACCGGAGCTGGTATCCGATGGATTGTTGCTGCTTCCTTCAGATGGTTCGTGTACAGGAGTGGAGGCTCATGCTTTTGATAAACTGGCTCAAATGGTAGAAGAGATTTATATTCCGGCAAATATTACCTATATCGCACCGGAAGCTTTTGAGAATCTTACGAATCTGATCTATATTGAAGTAGCGCCGAACAATCCGGTGTACTATAGTGTAAATGGAGAATTATATATGAAAGATGGAGATCATTTAGTGAAATAATGATCGAAATAAAAGACAACATCGATGCCCCGAAAATCAGTAAATTATGGTCAAATGAAAAAGATACTACAATTTTCCTACAAGTGGTGCTATAATGGATGGGACTAAAAAAGCGGGGAGTTCGACATGAGAATTAATATAATTACAGAAGACCGTGAAAAGTACATGGATATTCTGCTTCTTGCAGACCCTCAGGAAGATATGATTTTAAAATATCTCCACCAAAGCGACTTGTTTGTTTTGAGTGAAGAAGGAGTTATTAAGACGGTATGTGCGGTAGTCAGACTAAATGACCGCGCATGTGAGATTAAAAATATAGCAACCATTGAAGGCGAAAGAGGAAAAGGTTATGGCACACATATGATTCATTATGTGTGTGAACATTACAGCAGCCGGTTTCAGACGATATTCGTGGGAACAGGCAATTCGAAGAATACTGTGGGCTTCTATGAAAAGTGTGGATTTTCGGTGTCGCATATTGTAGCTGATTTCTTTGTGGATCATTATCGTGAACCTATCTATGAAGAAGGAAAACAATTGATGGATATGATCTACTTAAAGAAGAAGCTTCAGTCGGATATTGATGTGAAGAAGGTGGCGGACGTTGCGCTGGAAGCGGGGAGGATACTTCTTAAAAATGGTGGTGAAATCTTCCGTGTAGAAGAGACTATGACGAGAATCTGCCAGAGATTCCATGTGGAGAAGGTGGAGATATTTGCCTTGAGCCACGGTATCTTTTTCAGCGTGCAAAATGGAGAAGAAGTATATACGAAGGTGAAAAATATTCCGCTATCCAGTACGAATTTAACAGCTGTAGCGGAAGTAAATGCATTGTCCAGAGATATTTCGTCCGGAAAGGTAACAATTGAGGAAGCAGAGGCAAAGTTAGAAGAAATCGATCAGATGCCTGTGGCGAAAAATTATTATCAGATTCTTGGCGCAGGACTCGGAAGCGGAGGCTTTGGTTTCATTCTTGGGGCTACCCCTTTGGAAAGTCTTGCGGCGGTTGGAATCGGATGCCTGCTTTACATGTGGGTTTTGCTTGCCAAGAAGCTTAATATGTCCAAAATCGTTCTGAATCTTGTGGGCGGCATCATCATCACAGTGCTGGCAATTATCATTCAGCAGCTTGCACCGGCAGGAACGCTTCATATGAATGGAATGATCGCGGGATCGATCATGCCACTTGTTCCGGGACTTCCGTTTGTCAATGCTATCCGTGAGATTGCGGACAATGACTTTTTATCCGGAACGGTACGTATGATTGATGCACTGCTTGTATTCGTATATATTGCGGTTGGTGTCGGTATCACATTCAGCGTTTACCACAATCTGTTAGGAGGGGTAATGTTATGATCTATGAGATGACGGCAAATCTTTTTTGTGCCTTCATAGGAACGGTTGGCTATTCCGTGTTATATAATGTGCCCAAACGGTATTATCTCAGTTGTGGATTTACAGGAACAATGGGGTGGTTGGCGTTTCTTTTAGTAAAAAACGGAACCCCGCTTTCTTCAGCAGTGGCGTCTTTTTTTGCAGCGTTGGTTGTTGTATTAATGTCCAGACTTCTTACGGTGCGTATGAAATGTCCGATCACGATTTTTCTTGTATCAGGCATTTTCCCGCTTGTTCCGGGAGCAAGGGTTTATTATACCGTATACTATCTTGTGACAAGTGAAATGGGAAAAGCGGCGCAGGAAGGACTGGAAGCACTTAAGATTGCATTTGGTATTGTCCTTGGAATCGCAGTGGTACTTGCAATTCCAAGGGAAGTGTTCCAGATCCGATACTGGGAGCAGAGAAAATATAGAAAATATAGAATAAAGAAAATACAGAATATAAGGAGAAAAGAAAGATGAGTAAAGTAAGAACAAGATTTGCACCAAGCCCAACAGGAAGAATGCATGTGGGAAATTTAAGAACAGCGTTGTATGCATATTTGATCGCAAAGCACGAGGATGGAGATTTTGTGCTTCGTATCGAGGACACCGATCAGGAGCGTTTTGTAGAAGGCGCGCTTGAGATTATTTATCATACACTGGAAGAGACAGGGCTTGTACATGATGAAGGACCGGACAAAGACGGAGGCGTCGGACCTTATGTCCAGAGTGAGAGAAATGCGTCCGGTTTGTATCTGAAATATGCAAAACAGCTTATTGAACAGGGAGATGCTTATTACTGTTTCTGTGATAAAGAGCGTCTGGAGTCTTTAAAGAGCAGTGTGGCAGGAGAAGGAAGTACAGAGATTGTTGTATACGATAAGCACTGTCTGGGACTTAGCAAAGAGGAAGTGCAGGCAAATCTGGACGCAGGAAAACCTTACGTAATCCGCTTTAATATGCCGACAGAAGGAACAACAACGTTCCAGGATGACATTTACGGTGATATCACTGTGCCAAATGCAGAGCTTGAGGATCTGATCCTGATTAAATCCGACGGATATCCGACCTATAATTTCGCAAATGTTATTGATGACCATTTGATGGGAATTACACATGTGGTAAGAGGAAATGAGTATCTGTCTTCTGCGCCGAAATATAATAAGATCTATGAAGCTTTTGGATGGGAGATTCCGACTTATGTACACTGCCCGTTGATTACAGACGAGAACCACAAGAAACTCAGCAAACGTTGCGGACACTCTTCTTATGAAGATCTTATTGATCAGGGCTTCGTGACAGAGGCAGTAGTGAACTATGTGGCGCTTCTCGGATGGTGTCCGTCCGGCAATCAGGAGATTTTCTCACTGGAAGAGCTGGTAAAAGAATTCGATTATCATCATATGAGTAAGTCTCCGGCAGTTTTCGACATTACAAAGCTGAAATGGATGAACGGAGAATACTTAAAAGCCATGGATGAAGAGAAATTCTATGAGATGGCGAAACCATATATTCAGGAAGTTGTGACGAAGGACTGCGACCTTCATAAGATTGCAAATCTTGTAAAGACCAGAATTGAGATTTTCCCGGATATCAGAGAACAGATTGATTTCTTCGAAGAACTTCCAGCATATGATACAGCAATGTATTGTCATAAGAAAATGAAGACAAATGAAGAAAATTCTCTGGAAGTCCTGCGCGAAGTTCTGCCGCTTTTAGAGGCACAGGAAGACTTCAGCAACGACGGGTTATTTGCGCTTCTGAAAGGTTATGTGGATGAGAAGGGCGTGAAGACCGGATTTGTTATGTGGCCGGTGAGAACCGCAGTTTCCGGTAAACAGAATACTCCGGGCGGCGCAACCGAGATCATGGAGATCCTCGGAAAAGAAGAGTCCATTGCCAGAATCAAAAAAGGAATTGAAATGCTTGAAAAGTAAGATAAAGTAAGGGGTATCTATGAGTTTAAATCATGCTCAAAAAGAAGCAGTTGCTCATTATCAAGGACCGTGCATGGTCCTTGCCGGTCCCGGTTCCGGGAAAACGCTTACCATTGCAAAGAGAATTGAATATTTGATCAAAGAATATAAGGTAAGACCAGAAGAAATTCTGGTCATTACCTTTACAAAATATGCGGCGGCAGAGATGCGGCAGCGGTTTTATCGTGTCATGGGAAATCAACAGCTTCCGGTAACCTTTGGTACCTTTCACGGGATCTTCTATGGGATTTTAAAATGGGCCTACCGGATCGGTCAGGATAATCTCCTTCTTGACGAGGAAAAGAGTGCGCTTGTAAAAGAGGCAGCAGAAGAGACTGACTGGGGAGAAGATGAAGATCTTTTGCGTGAAGAAGATTTTCTTCAGGGATTGTTAGAAGAGATTGCGAACGTGAAAAATAACCGACTGGAACCGGACTTATATGAGTCAAAACGGTATGGTGTCTTTCGATTTCGGGAAGTCTATGAACGATATGAAGAAAAGAAACGAACGATTCGCAAGCTGGACTTTGAAGATATGCTCTTATGCTGTTATCAGTTGTTTGAACAGCGGCCGGATATATTGGCAAAGTGGCAGCAGCGATATACGTATATTCTGGTGGATGAATTTCAGGATATTAACCAAGTGCAATACGATGTGGTGAAAATGCTGGCAGCTCCGGCTAACAATCTTTTTGTGGTAGGGGATGACGATCAGTCTATTTACGGATTCCGCGGGGCAAGACCGGGAATTATGATGGAGTTTCCAAGAGATTATAAGGAAGCAAAACAGGTTCTTCTTGACGTGAATTATCGTTCCACCGCTCATATTGTAAATGGTGCGTTAAGAGTGATTGAACATAATAAGCGACGTTATAAGAAGTCTATCCGTGCCGGAAGGAAAGCGGAGCAGGTGATCCATGTGCAGGAAGTTAAAGATCCGGCAGAGGAGAGCCGGTATATTACCGAACAGATTAAAAAAATCATGAAGGACGGGATAGAAGCAGAGGATATTGCAGTGCTTTACCGGACTGCGTCCGATGCCGGTATTCTGGCAGAAACGCTTCTGGAAGAACAGTTGCCGTTTCAGATGAAGGAGCATTTGAATAATCTCTACGATCATGCAGTAGGACAGGATATCGAGGCTTATTTCCATTTGGCACTTGGACAGTGCGACCGTAAATGTTTTCTGCAGGTGGCAAACAAACCGAATCGCTTTATCGGCCGAGACAGTATGAGCGAAGGAACCGTAAGCTATGAAAGCCTTCGGAATTTTTATTGTGATAAGAAGTGGATGCAGGACCGGATTGATCAGTGGGAATGGGATATGAAAATGATCCGTAATAAGACGCCGTATACTGCAATCCAGTATTTGCGGAAAAGTGTGGGATATGACGAATATCTCAAGGATTATGCTGCGTACAGGGGACTTGATCCGGCAGAACTTAAGGAAGTGTTGGATGAGATACAAGAGCGCTCCAAGGGGATGAAATCTCTGGAGGAATGGTTCCGACATGTTGACTCTTACCGGGAAAAGCTGGCAGAAAAGAAGCGCCGGAATCCCGATGCAAAAGAAGGCGTAAGCCTCCTTACAATGCACGGAGCAAAAGGTCTGGAATTTGATACGGTATTTATCCTCGGGGCAAATGAAGGAATTATTCCGTATAAAAAAGCACTGGCAGAGCAAGGAGAGGAAGAAGAAAGAAGATTATTTTATGTGGCAATGACAAGGGCAAAAAACCGTCTTGTGATCAGCTATGTAAAAGAAAAAAACGGAAGAGAACAAAGTCCCTCCCGTTTTGTGGGTGAATTATTTCAAAATTTATAATTCTTCAAATTCCTGTTCATCCATCCACTCGTCAAAAGCGTCAGCTGCAACCTCGTACTCATCATCATCTTCAATGTTAGAGAGTGTCGGTTCGCCGTCTACTTCTTCATAGCGGTAGAGATAAACGTCACCGTCTTCGCTTTCGCCCTCTTCGTTCAGTGGAAGCAGGGCGATGTATTCTTTGTCATTTGCGGTATAAACGGTAAGTACCGCGCATTCTACAACTTCATCATTGTCTAAGGTAAGTGTTACAGTAACAACTTCCTCTTCTGGATTCATATTCTGTTCGCTCATTTGTATATTCTCCTTTTCGTTAAGATAGCTTAACTGTACCAAAGGAGAGGTGAAAAAGCAAGGATGTAGTAGCCAAAAACATAAAAATGTTGTAATATGTAAATGTATATGCAGGTTGTATGCATAAGGGAGGAATTCGAATGTTTAAGAAAAAAGGTTTTATAATGGCGTTCATTCTAATCATCTCTATGATCGGAATGACGGCGTGTAAGAAAAACGTAGGAGCACCGGAAGATAATGCTCAGGCAGAAGAGAATGAAGATGAAACTAATACTAATACGGAAGAAACCCAGGAGCATTTGATCGGTTTCTCTGTGATCGATATGGAAAATCCCTATTTTATAACATTGGAGAGTGCTGCAAAAGCAGAGTTAGAGAAAGCCGGCTACCGGATGATCACGAAGAACCCGGAGACGGATTCGAAGCTTCAGGAGACACAGATTCAGGAAATGATCGATGAAGGAATTGAAGCGATCATTTTAAGTCCGGTCGATTGGGAGAAGATTACCCCATCTCTTCAGGCGCTTAAGAAAGCGGGAGTTAAGATCATCAATGTGGATACTCAAGTGAAAGAGATGGAATATGTAGACGCTTATATCGGCTCAGATAATCAGAAGGCAGGATATATTTGCGGGGAAGATCTGATCACAAAATGCCCAGATGGCGGGAAAATTGCAATTTTAGAATGTCCGACACAGAATTCAATCAATGACCGTATCACAGGCTTTGAAGAAGCAATCGCGCAGGCAGAAAATGGGTTTGAAGTGGTAGAGCGGATGGATACAAAGGGAGAATTTGAATTAGCGCTTGAAGCTGCTCAGAAGATTTTGGAGGAGCATCCGGATATCAGCGCGATCATGTGTGGAAATGACCAATTGGCAGTTGCCGCTAAGGCAGCGGTTAACGTAGCTGAACTGGATAATGTGATCATTTATGGTGTGGACGGTTCTCCGGATATCAAGAAAGAATTAAAGAAACCGGAAAACCAGATTGCCGGAACGGCGGCCCAGTCCCCGATCAATATGGGAAAACAGGCGTCGCTTACAGCGGTTCAGGTCTTGAATGATGAAGAGTACGAAAAAGAAGTGTATGAGGATGTCTTTATGATCAACAGAGACAATGTAGATATGTACGGTACAGATGGCTGGCAGTAAGACAAAGAGAGGATAAGACATGAAGAAGAGCAGGGGATGGCCGTTGCCATTGGGAGTTACGACAACGAAGGATTACTGGAATTTCTCAGTGGCGGTCCCAAAAGGTGGAACGTGCAGATTGTTATTATACCGGGCAGGTGAAATGCGCCCATGTATCAGTTATGACATGGAGGCTGTACTGGGAGAGATACATGCGATTACCTTGACGGGGCTGGATGGAACAGATTATGAGTATAATTATGAGATTGATGGAGAAGTCAAAGTCGATCCATATGTCCGAAGGCTGACAGGGCGTTGCGTGTGGGGAAAACCGGAGAAACAGGATGCCCACGAGGTCAGAGGGATTCTGGAAACGGAAACGTATGACTGGGAGAACGACGAACTGCCGTTGCATGCCAATAGTGATGTGGTTGCTTATAATCTTCATGTCAGAGGATTTACGAAAGATCCGTATTCTCAGGTTTCTGCAAAAGGAACCTTTGAGGGAGTTATAGAGAAGCTTCCCTATTTGAAAGAGCTTGGAATTAATCAGATCCATTGTATGCCGGTGTATGAATTCGAGGAGCGCGGAAGAGTGCCTAATTATTGGGGGTACGGGGAAGCTTATTATTTTGCACCGAAAAGTGCCTATTCTGCGTGTGGAAATGGTGTGATTTCTCTGAAGAATATGGTTAAGGCATGTCACGAAGCTGGGATAGAAGTTGTTCTTGAGATGCCGTTTGAAGGAAATGTGTCCGTGATGGAGGCAATCGAATGCCTTCGGTATTATCGAATGGAGTATCATGTGGATGGATTTATTCTGAATCCGTGCCTGGAAGCTTCGCGTGCAGCATTTTCCGATCCTGCATTAAAAGACACCAAATTGTTGGTGCATCGTACAGATTTCCAAGATATCATGCGCCGTTTTCTGAAGGGAGACGAAGGGATGATTGAAGCGGTAATGTATTGGCTTCGTCATCTGGGTGGCGAGGAAGGTATTTTTAATTACATTACTTCTCATACCGGATTTACTTTAAATGATCTGGTGTCTTATGATGGAAAGCACAATGAGGCAAACGGAGAAAACAATCAGGACGGCCCGGATTATAACTATAGCTGGAACTGTGGAGCAGAGGGACCAAGCCGTAAGAAAGCAGTGTGTGCACTGCGAAACAGACAGATCAAAAATGCGTTATTTCTTGTGCTGCTTGCGCAGGGAACGCCATGCCTTCTGGCAGGAGATGAATTCGGGAACTCGCAGAGAGGCAATAACAATGTCTATTGCCAGGATAACCCTACGGGTTGGGTGAACTGGCGCGGACTTAAGAGCAATCAAGAACAGTGGGAGTTTGTAAAAGAACTGATCCATTTAAGAAAAACTTACCGTGTATTTCATCCGGAAGAGGAGATGAATGGCATGGATAAGGTGGGCTGTGGCGTGCCTGACGTGTCGTATCATGGAGAAAATGCATGGCAGGTGCAGTCTGAGGTGTCCAGTCGCCAGCTTGGCATTTATTATTGCGGAGCAAAAGACGGAAGAACGGATTGTTTTGTAATCTACAATATGCACTGGCTGGCGCACACTTTTGCGCTTCCTGCACTTCCAAAAGGAAAAAGCTGGTATTGTGTAGCCTCTACAGATGAAGGCGTGCTTAGAGAACCGGCGCCTATGAAAGAGCAGAAAGCTTTGGAGGTAGATGCCAGAACGATCGTGGTTCTCGTTGGGAAGTAGGCAGTTTGGTACGACGGGAATACAAGAGGAAAAATATAGAATGAAGATGGAGAATGGACTATGAAAGCGTTAGAGCATTTGCGGACGATTAATCATCATAAAATGTTGGTAATGAAACAGTGTTTTCAAGTGGGACTGTATAAGCAGGGCCTGCTTCATGATCTGTCAAAATATACGCCTACGGAATTTCTTGTGGGTTGTAAATATTATCAGGGCACAAGAAGTCCTAACAATGCAGAACGGGAGGCAACCGGCTATTCAAAGGCATGGCTTCATCATAAAGGGCGGAATAAGCATCACTATGAGTATTGGATTGATTACAGTGTAGATCCGTCCGAAGGGATTGTCGGACTTAAGATGCCGGGAAAATATGTGATTGAGATGTTTATGGATCGGATTGCCGCGTCTAAGACCTATATGGGAAAAGATTATTCCGATCAACATCCGCTTCAATATTATGAACGAGGAGCAGCAAGACTGGGAAAAATGATTCATCCGGAAACAGCGGCGTTGTTACACCGCCTTCTTCTTATGCTCGCAGAAAAAGGAGAAGAAGCGACGTTTCGTTTTATCCGTGAGCATAAGCGAGAACTTAAGAAGGGAAGAATCCCGAAATAAAATCCTCAAAAATATCACAGGAAAATAAATTTGAAAAATAATTTAAATAATATAAAAAAGTTGTTGACATTTATATTGTGATATAGTAATATAATCTTCGGACGGTCGATAGAGCGTCACTTGCGGAAGTGTCGGAACTGGCAGACGAGCAAGACTAAGGATCTTGTAAGCATTGTGCTTGTGTGGGTTCAAGTCCCATCTTCCGCATTGGATATTGAAGAAGAGATACCGTAAACATTAGTGTTTGCGGTATTTTTTCTTTTCGCGCAGGCTTTTTTATGATATGATTCATGTATTAGACTATGGAGGTATATAGAAATGTTAAAAATCTGGATTGTAGGGGCAGCCGGTCAATTAGGAATGGCGATCAACCAAGTGCTGGATCCGTTGGAAGTGGAAGTATTTAATACGGATCAGGAAGAACTTGATATCACTCATACCGATGAAGTGTTGAATTTTGGAGAAATCAACCGTCCTGATGTGATCATCAACTGTGCAGGCGTCGTAGACGTAGAGCTTTGTGAAGCAAATCCGGAGCTGGCATATCGCGTCAACGCACTTGGGGCAAGAAACTTAAGCATTGTTGCCCGCAAGGTGGGGGCGAAGATTGTACAGTTGTCCACAGATGATGTATTTGACGGTTTCAGCAAAGTTCCGTACAGTGAGTTTGATGACACGAATCCGAAGACCGTTTATGGGCGCTCCAAACGGGCTGGCGAGAACTATGTGAAGGAGTTTACACATAAGCATTTTGTTGTGCGAAGCAACTGGGTATACGGAGAAGGAAATAACTTTGTCAACAATGTTCTGGCAGCAGCGAAGGAAGGAAGAGAACTTCCGGTAGCTTCTGACCAGTTTGGTTCTCCGACAAGTGCAAAAGATCTGGCAAGACTGATTCTTCATTTAATTAAGACAAATGAATACGGAACTTATCATGTGACGTGTCAGGGTGTGTGCAGCAGATACGAATTTGCGCAGGAGATTTTAAAACTGGCAGGGATGGAGACCGGGCTTCGCGCAGTACCGACTGCAGAGTCACAGCTTTCCTCCGCAAGACCGGCATACGCAGTGCTCGATAACTTTATCCTGCGTATTATTGATCTGTATCAGATGCCGCAGTGGAAAGATTCGTTAAAAGAATATATGGAAGAGAGAAAGGAGAGCTAGGATGGGAGCAGAGACAAAGCAGAAGAAAAAAATAGGTCTTACGACAAAAATATTTATTGCCCTCCTTGCAGGTGCTGTGTTTGGTATTGTGCTATGTTATATGGTACCTTCCGGTCATGTGAAAGATGATATTATTGTAGAGGGAATCCTCTATGTGGTTGGACAGGGCTTTATCCGCCTGATGAAAATGCTGGTTGTTCCGTTGGTGTTCTGTTCACTGGTGTGTGGAAGTATGGCAATCGGAGATACGAAGAAGCTTGGTACAGTTGGTGTGCGTACACTGATCTTTTACCTCTTTACGACGGCGCTTGCTATTACAGTAGCGCTCAGTGTCGGAAATATTATCAATCCGGGAATCGGTCTTGATATGAGCGCCATTAAGTCCAATGCAGCTGAGGTAGAAGAGATGGTGGCAACCTCTCTCTCCGATACAATCCTCAATATCATTCCCGACAATCCGTTGAATTCTCTGGCAAGCGGTAATATGCTTCAGATTATTGTGTTTGCATTGATCGTAGGTATTATTCTGGCAAAATTAGGGGAACGTACCGAGACCGTTGGGAACTTCTTCAGTCAGTTTAACGATATTATGATGGAAATGACTATGATGGTCATGAGCCTTGCTCCGGTTGGTGTATTCTGCCTGATCGCAAGAACATTTGCCAATATCGGCTTTAGCGCGTTTGTACCATTGGCAAAATATATGGTCGGCGTGTTACTTGCGTTAGCAATTCAGTGCTTCATCGTATATCTGGGACTTCTGAAAGTGTTTACAGGATTGAATCCATTTAAATTCATTAAGAATTTCTTCCCGGTTATGGCGTTTGCGTTCTCTACAGCCACATCGAATGCAACTATTCCACTGTCTATTGACACGTTGGCTAAGAAAATGGGAGTATCCAAGAAGATTTCTTCCTTTACGATTCCGCTTGGGGCTACGATCAACATGGACGGTACTGCAATTATGCAGGGCGTGGCAGTTGTATTTGCGGCGCAGGCATTTGGAATTCAGCTCGACATGATGGATTATCTGACGGTTATCGGAACGGCAACACTTGCGTCTATCGGAACAGCTGGAGTGCCAAGTGTTGGACTGGTAACACTTACGATGGTATTTAATTCTGTAGGACTTCCGGTGGAAGCAATTGGTCTTATTATGGGTATTGACCGTATCCTGGACATGACAAGAACTGCTGTCAACATTACCGGAGATGCAGTATGTACAACTATTGTTGCGCATCAGAATAAAGCGCTCGACAGAGATGTCTTTAACAATTCTTAATAGATAATAAATAATAGACAAAAAGCTTTTCCTGCGAAGAGGATTTCTTGGCGGTGAAAAGCTTTTGGTGTATAATGAAACATATCACAAGAGACAGGAACTGCTTGGTGAGGAGGAAGATTATGCCGGAGAGACAGGAACTGACGATCAGAGAACAGTTGGAAGCCAGAGAGATACAGTATTTAAGCCAATATGCAAAATTAAGCAGAGATTCCGCCGGAAGAAAGCGAGAAGAAAGACAATGTGATCTTCGCCCGGTCTTTCAAAGAGACAGAGACCGCATTTTACACTGTAAGTCATTTCGGCGTTTGAAGCAGAAGACGCAGGTGTTTTTACTCCCCAAGGGGGATCATTACCGGACAAGACTTACACATACACTGGAGGTATCTCAAAATGCGAGGACCATTGCGAAGGCGTTGCGCTTAAATGAAGATCTCACTGAAGCAATTGCATTGGGGCATGATCTGGGGCATACTCCATTCGGGCATGCAGGAGAGCGTGCGCTTAATCAGATCAGTCCGTCCGGATTTCAGCATAATCTTCAAAGTATCCGTGTGGTTGAGTATTTGGAAAAAGAAGGAAGAGGATTAAATCTTACGCTGGAAGTGTTAGATGGGATTAAGAATCATAAGACCAGTGGGAGACCATGTACGCTGGAGGGGCAGATTGTACGACTTTCTGATAAGATTGCTTACATTAACCATGATATCGATGATGCGATCCGCGGAGGCATCCTAAAACCGGAAGATCTGCCGGAGAAATATACAAAGCTTCTCGGCACTACAACACGAAGCCGACTGGATACAATGGTTCACAATGTGATCATCAACAGTATGGAACAGCCTAAGATCCAGATGTCGGAAGAGATAGAAGAAGCCATGTCCGGTCTTCGGAAGTTTCTTTTTGAGCATGTGTATCTGAATCCGAAGGCAAAAGGAGAAGAAACGAAAGCAATCAATATGATTTCCAATTTATTTGAATACTATATGGAACATATGGAGGCGTTGCCGGAAGAATTTCTGAAAATGACGGAAGAGCGGGGAGAGTCAAAAGAGCGGATTGTGTGTGATTATATTGCGGGAATGACGGATAATTATGCAGTGAAAAAGTTTCAGGAATATTTTGTTCCGGAATCTTGGAAATTTTAAAAGGAAATCCGATACTTTTGTCGAATATTATATATGAGGACTGATTTATGTATTATTCAGATGAGATTATAGAAGAAGTAAGATCAAAAAATGATATTGTAGATGTGATTTCCAGTTATGTGAAATTACAGAAAAAAGGAAGCTCTTATTTTGGACTCTGTCCATTCCACAATGAGAAGTCTCCGTCTTTTTCGGTCAGCAGAGAGAAGCAGATGTATTATTGCTTTGGATGTGGTGCAGGCGGCAATGTCTTTACATTTCTGATGGAATACGAAAACTATTCGTTCCAGGAAGCGCTGAAATATCTGGCAGATCGGGCAGGGGTGGATCTTCCGGAGGCAGAATACTCCAAAGAGGCAAGAGAACGGGCAGATCAGAAAGCAATCCTGTTGGAGATCAATAAAGTGGCGGCACAGTATTTTTATGTGCAGTTAAAGAGTCCGCAAGGCGCACATGCACTTTCATATCTCAAAGACCGGGGGCTTTCGGATGAGATGATCCATTCGTTTGGACTTGGATATTCCAACAAATACAGCAACGATCTGTATCAATATTTGAAGAGCAAGGGTTATCGTGATGAGCTGATCGTGAAAGCCGGTCTGGTCACGGTGGACGAGCGCTATGGAGCATCGGATAAATTCTGGAACCGAGTCATGTTTCCGATCATGGACAGCAACAGCCGCGTGATCGGGTTTGGCGGCCGTGTCATGGGAGATGCAAAACCGAAATATTTGAATTCACCGGAGACGATGATCTTTGACAAAAGCCGGAATCTCTATGGACTTAATCGGGCGAGAAGTTCCAGAAAGCCATATTTCCTTCTCTGTGAGGGATATATGGACGTGATTTCTCTCCATCAGGCAGGATTTTCCAATGCGGTGGCATCGCTTGGTACAGCGTTGACTCCGGGACATGCAGCACTTATTAAGCGGTATGTGAAGGAAGTATATTTGACCTACGATAGTGATGAGGCGGGAACGAAGGCTGCGCTTCGTGCAATGCCAATTTTAAAAGACGTGGGAATTACTGCAAGGATCATTCGCATGGAGCCATATAAAGATCCGGATGAGTTTATTAAGAATCTGGGAGCAGAGGCTTTTGAAGAGCGGATACATAAGGCGAGAAACGGTTTCATGTTCGGTCTGGAAATATTGGAGAGAGATTACGACCTTACAACGCCGGAAGGCAAGACCGATTTTATGAAAGAAGCGGCGAAGCGTCTCGCTCAGTTTGATGAGGAGATCGAACGCAGCAATTATATCGAAGCAGTGGCAAAGACCTATCACGTAGGTTTTGAAGAGCTTCGAAAGTTAGTGTTGAAAATGGCGGTTCAGACAGGGCTTGCCAAGCCGGTGGAGCGTCCCAAACGTTTAGATGGAAAGAGCAAGGAGAAAGAAGATGGACATGTGAAGTCTCAGAAGATCCTTCTCACATGGCTGATCGAAGACGAGGGCATTTTCAATCAGATCAGAAGATATATCACTCCGGATGATTTTACCGGAGAGTTATATAAAAAGGTGGCAGCACTTCTCTATGAACAGTATGAGGAAAAGGATGTAAATCCGGCAAGAATCATGAATCATTTCACAGATGAAGAGGAACACCGTGAGGTTGCCAGCCTGTTCCATACGAAGATCAGAGAGCTGACGACGATCAGCGAACAGGAAAAGGCGCTGAAAGAAACCATAATCCGGGTGAAGGGGCACAGCATTGATACGGCTGCAAAAAATCTTGCGCCGACAGATATCGCCGGTCTTCAGCGGTTGATGGAAGCAAAAAGGGAACTGCAGGACCTTGAAAAACTGCATATTTCTATTAATTGAGGATAAAATATAAACAAGCAATGAGAGGATGGACACTACATGGAAGAAAACATGGCGAAATTCGAGGAAAAATTAAAAGAACTTGTAAAGCTTGGCAAAAAGAAAAAAAGTGTTCTGGAGATTCAGGAGATCAATGATTATTTCCATGATATCGATCTGGACGCAGAACAGATGGAGAAGGTATTTGAATATTTAGAAAGTCAGAATATTGACGTTTTGCGCATCAACTCAGACGATGATGATATTGATGATTCGGATATTATGCTTTCCGATGAAGACGAAGTGGATATGGAGAAGATCGACCTGTCTGTTCCGGATGGAATCAGCATTGAAGATCCGGTGAGAATGTATCTGAAAGAGATCGGAAAGGTCCCCCTTCTGTCTGCGGAAGAGGAAGTTGAGCTCGCGAGAAGAATGGCAGATGGGGATGAAGATGCAAAGAAAAGACTGGCAGAGGCGAACTTACGTCTCGTTGTCAGCATTGCAAAGCGTTATGTGGGACGAGGCATGCTGTTTCTTGATCTGATCCAGGAAGGAAACTTAGGACTGATCAAAGCTGTTGAAAAATTTGACTATCACAAAGGATTCAAGTTCAGTACGTACGCTACATGGTGGATTCGTCAGGCGATTACAAGAGCAATTGCAGATCAGGCAAGAACCATCCGTATTCCGGTTCACATGGTGGAGACCATCAACAAACTGATCCGCGTTTCCAGACAGTTATTGCAGGAGCTGGGACGTGAACCTACGCCGGAAGAGATTGCAGAAGAATTGGACATGCCGGTAGAGCGTGTCAGAGAAATCTTGAAGATTTCTCAAGAGCCGGTGTCTCTTGAGACTCCGATCGGAGAAGAGGAAGACAGCCATTTGGGAGATTTCATTCAGGATGATAATGTGCCGGTTCCGGCAGAAGCCGCAGCTCAGACATTATTAAAAGAACAGCTGGATGAAGTGCTAGATACACTGACAGAGAGAGAACAGAAGGTGTTAAGACTTCGTTTCGGTATGAATGATGGACGAGCAAGAACACTGGAAGAAGTAGGAAAAGAATTTGATGTTACCCGTGAGCGTATTCGTCAGATTGAAGCAAAAGCGCTGCGCAAGCTCCGTCATCCGAGCCGCAGCAGAAAATTAAGAGATTATTTGGATTAAGAAAGAGGCGCCTATGGAACTATCAAAGAGACTTTATGCGGTTGCAAGTCTTGTGACAGAGGGCGCCTCTGTTGCAGATATTGGGACCGATCACGGTTACATACCGATTTATCTTATGAAAGAAGGAATTGCTTCAAAGGTGATTGCCCTTGATATTAACAAAGGACCTTTGGAGCGTGCAAGACTCCACATTGTAGGAAACGGACTGAAAGGACAGATTGAGACGAGACTGTCAGACGGGCTTTGCAAAGTAACGCCGGGGGAAGTGGATACGATGATTGCTGCCGGCATGGGAGGCGCACTTGTCATTAAGATCCTGACAGAAGGGAAAAAGGTCGTAGATTCTCTGACGGCATGCATACTCCAGCCCCAGTCAGAAATCTGGAAGGTGCGAAAATACCTGTGTGAACACGGTCTTGTCATTGAAGAGGAAGACATGGTGGAGGAAGACGGGAAATTTTATCCGATCATGCGTGTTGTTCACGGAGAACCTGAGAACTATGAAGCATATGAATATATTTACGGGAAAAAACTTCTGGAAAAAAGACATCCTGTGCTTCATAAATATCTCTTAAGAGAAATCAGTATTCAGGAGAGTATCTTAAGACAGCTGGAGGCAAGAACCGAAAGCGTGAGTGCAAGACAGAGAGAAAAAGAAGTCAGAGATGAAATGAAGCTTACAAGACAGGCATGGAAGGTATTCGAAGAGAATTGATAAACGAACAAAACAGCAGAATAAAAAGGCAGATAAGGAGAGAGGCGGATGCAGTGTAAAGAAATCATAGAGGTACTGGAACAGGATTATTCGAGAAGCTATGCACTTCCATGGGATAATGTAGGACTTCTCACAGGGAGAGACGACAAAGTGGTAAAGAAGATCTATGTGGCTGTAGATGCTACAGATGAAGTGATAGAAGCTGCCTGCGCATGCAAAGCAGATATGCTCATCACACATCATCCGTTGATTTTTGGCGGGAGAATGAAGATTACCAATGAAGATTTCATCGGAAGAAGGCTTCTGAAACTCATCAGAGAGGATATTTCTTACTATGCCATGCATACGAATTATGATGTGCTTGGAATGGCAAGTCTGTCGGGGAAAATGTTAAGCCTTCGTGATACAGAAGTTCTGGAAATCACAGAAGAGGAAGAGGGGATCGGAAGGATTGGAAACTTTCCGAAGGAAATGACTCTGGAAGCATGCTGTGAACAAGTAAAGAAAGCTTTCCGACTGGAGTATGTGAAGGTATTTGGAGAATTGTCCCGGAGAGTCCGTCGTGTTGCCATCTGTCCGGGCTCGGGAAAAAGTGTGATCGGAGTGTCCATTGAGAAGGGGGCGGATGTTCTGGTCACAGGAGACATTGGTCATCATGAAGGAATTGATGCAGCTGCGCAGGGACTTTCGATCATTGATGCCGGTCATTATGGCGTGGAGCATATTTTTATTGAAGATATGAAACAATATCTCATACAACATTTTCAGGAAATGGAAGTGATCGGGGCGCCGATCAGCCATCCATTTATCATATTGTAGAAGAAAAGGGGCGGTGAGTATGGATAAGTTAACGTATCAAGTGAAAATCGGAGAAGAGATCCGTACCTATGAAGAAGGAACGACCTACGGAGAGATTGCACATGAATATCAGAAGTTTTATGACCACGACATTGTCCTTGTGATCGTAAATGGAAAGCTTCAGGAACTTCATAAGTCGGTGAAGATGGACTGTGTTCTTGATTTTGAAACGACAGCAGGAGATATGGGGCATAAGACTTACAAACGAAGTATGAGTCTTATGCTTGTGAAAGCCATCTATGATGTGGCGCGGCATGAGAAGATCAAAAAAGTGCGTATCCATTATTCTGTGAGCAAAGGTTATTATTGTACCATCGAAGGTGATATTGAACTTACTCAGGAATTTCTTGATCAAGTAGAAAGCCGAATGCGCGAGATTGTAGATATGGATCTTGAGATATCCAAGAAATCCGTAAATACAGACGATGCGATTGCATCGTTCAGACAGCATGGGATGTATGATAAAGAGAAATTATTTACTTATCGCAGAGTATCCAAAGTCAACATATACAGTATGAATGAATTTGAAGATTATTATTACGGATACATGGTGCCAAGCGCAGGATATCTGAAATATTTTAAATTATACAAATATGACGATGGTTTTGTGATTCAGATGCCGGATCGATCTGCACCGGAAACCGTTCCTCCGTTTGAGCCGCAGAACAAGCTTTTTCAGGTGCTTAAGGAGTCTACAAAATGGGGAGATATGCAAGGGATTGAGACTGTAGGAGCGCTCAACGATAAGATCACCAAAGGGGATATGATGGAGACAGTGCTTGTGCAGGAAGCGCTTCAGGAGAAGAAGATTGCCGAGATTGCAGCAACGATTGCATCGAATCCAAAGATTAAATTTGTCCTGATCGCAGGACCGTCCTCTTCGGGAAAGACAACATTTTCCCACAGATTATCCATTCAGCTTCGTGCCAACGGTCTGGTGCCGCATCCTATCGCTGTGGATAATTATTTTGTGGAGCGGGAAGATAATCCAAAGGATGAGCAGGGAAATTACGATTATGAATGCCTGGAGGCGGTGGACAGAGAACTGTTTAACCGTCAGCTTCAGGAACTTCTGGATGGGAAAGAAGTCGTGATCCCGACCTTTAACTTTGTCACCGGTCATAAGGAATATGGAAAGGAGACAAAGAAGCTTGGAGAAAATGATGTACTTGTCATAGAAGGAATTCATTGTCTGAACCCGAAGCTTACGGAACATTTGCCGGATGAAAATAAATTCAAGATCTATATCAGTGCGCTGACGCAGCTTAATATTGATGAGCATAACAGGATTCCGACAACAGACGGAAGACTACTTCGCAGGATTGTGCGGGATGCAAGGACGAGAGGATCGTCGGCAGAACGAACCATTCGCATGTGGCCGTCTGTGAGAAGGGGAGAAGAACGCAATATTTTCCCATATCAAGAAGAAGCGGATGTGATGTTTAACTCTGCGCTTATTTACGAGCTGGCAGTGTTGAAGCCTTATGTAGAAGCGCTTCTCTTTGGAATTGACCGAGATGCACCGGAATATATGGAAGCCAAAAGGCTGTTGAAGTTCCTTGATTATTTTGTGGGAATCGGAAGTGAAAATGTGCCGACAAATTCACTGTTGCGTGAATTTATCGGCGGGGGTTGTTTTCATATTTAATCACGAGAAAGGTAGAAATCTCTTATATTATCTAATTTTGCGGACATATTATGAATAAGCAGATCTAAGATCGTAATCGCAACCATGGATTCTACCACAACTACAGCCCTTGGAACAATGACAGGATCATGTCGCCCGTGAATGGTGATGGTAGTTTCATCACCGTCGCGGGTGATTGTTTTTTGTTCCTGGGCAATGGAAGGTGTTGGCTTAATTGCCGCTCTTAGAAGAATGGTACTTCCATCGCTCATGCCGCCCAAGATACCGCCGGAATGGTTTGTCTCCTTGGCGGGCTTTCCATCTTTCATATAGAAAGGATCGTTGTTTTTGCTGCCGCAGGAACCGGCTGCAAGAAAACCGTCACCAATCTCAACTCCTTTGACGGCTCCGATGGACATGACAGCTCCGGCAAGCATGGCGTCCAATTTGTGAAAGACAGGTTCTCCGATGCCTACAGGCATACCGTCAATCCGACATTCGATGATACCACCGGAAGAATCGCACGCTTTCATACGCTGCTCTAAGTAAGAAGCGGCTTTTGCGGCGTAAATATTGCTTGGCATATACAGAGCATTTTCTGATATTTCTTCCAGATGATATTCAGAAGCCGGAATTTTGATATCTCCGATTGCACAGGTGTATGCTTGGAGGTGAATGCCAAGCTCTGCAAGGATCTTGGAAGCAACAGCCCCGGCAGCGACGCGTCCGATGGTTTCCCTTCCGGAAGAGCGCCCTCCACCCCGGTAATCGCGGAAACCGTATTTTGTATCAAAGGTATAATCTGCGTGTCCCGGACGATAGCAGTCTTTGATATTTCCGTAATCGAGGGAACGCTGATCTTCGTTTGGGATGAGAATTGAAATTGGAGTTCCGGTTGTTCTGCCTTCAAAGACACCGGAGAGGATGCGGGCTTTGTCAGTTTCCTTTCGGGCGGTAGTGAATTTTCCCTGCCCCGGTTTTCTGCGGTCCAAAAAGGACTGTATGTCTTCTTCTGTAAGGGGAAGACCTGCCGGACAGCCATCGACAACGACGCCGATAGCAGCACCGTGAGACTCTCCCCATGTTGTAATGGTGAAATTTGTTCCGTAAGTTGAACCTGCCATGAATGTATCTCCTTTTAAAATCATAATTTGTTTTTTATTATATACTGAACAAGGGGACTTTTGAAGCGGAAAATTCGACAATTTAAGACTGTACTTTTTATTTACCCCATATTATAATGGTAGCGTGTAAGAAAAGGAGAAAAATTCATGAGTAATGAAGATAAGAGAGCAGATGAGATTGTAGAAGAGATCATGAAGTCTATTTATGATGATCTTGATAATATGGAGAAAGAGAAAAAAATATCGGAAGAATGCGTAGAAGAGCCGGAAGAATATGAAGAAGAACCGGAAGGGTATGTAGAAGAGCCGGAAGAATATGAAGAAGAACCGGAAGAAACTGAGGAGAAACCGGAGACAGAAGCAGAGCGTGCGTATCGTAAGCATATGTTTAGGAAGAAGCTGTCAATTATCTTCGGTAGTATTTTTGGCGTGCTCATTGTTATATATGTAGGAATTGCGTTGTATTTTGGCAGTCATTTTATGTTTTACACAAAGATCAACGGAACAGATTTTTCCATGAAGAATGTTAGACAGGTAGAAGCGTATATGGAACAGCAGGTGGCTGATTATGTGCTTACTTTGAAAGAATCTGATGGAGATGTTGAGAAGATTGATGGACAGGATATCTCTCTTACTTATGTACCGGGAGAAGAGTTGAAAAAATACGTTGAGGAGCAGAATAATTTCCTTTGGATCACAAGCTTGTGGGATCATCCGGAAATAGAGGCATCTGTAGGCGTGAAATATGATAAGACAAAGCTTTCAGAAGAGATCGCGGCACTTCAATGTCTGAAAAAAGAAAATCAGACTGTATCGGTAAATGCACATCCGGAATTTAAGGAAACGCAGTTTGAAGTAGTGCCGGAAGTTGTTGGAACTCAGATCGATACGGAAAAATTCAATGAACAGATCAAAAAAGCACTGGATGGTTTTCAGCCGGAACTCGACCTTTTAAAAAGTGGCTGTTATATTTTGCCGAAGTTTGTGTCTGATTCAGAAGAAGTGATAAAAGCTGCGGAGAATATGAATAGTTATCTTGGCGCAGAGATTACGTATGATTTTAATCCAAATACAGAATTAGTTGATTCTGCTGTGATTGCAAAGTGGATTACAGTAAATGATAATATGGAAGTAACGTTCAATGAAAAAGTTGTAAAAGAATACATTGAAGGTCTTGCGGAAAAATACAACACCAGAGGGAAACCGCGTAAATTTACGACGGCGAACGGAAACACAGTAACCGTAGAAGGTGGTGTGTATGGCTGGAAGATTGATCAAAAAGAAGAGTATAAACTTCTGACCGCAAATATAGAGAAGGGCGAGAAGGTAAAAAGAGAACCGGCATATGCTCACAGAGCAGCCAGTCATGGAGCAATGGATGTGGGAGATACATATGCAGAAGTGGATCTCAGCAATCAGAAAGCATATTTTATTAAAGATGGACAGGTTGTGTTAAGCTCGGACGTGGTAACCGGCAATCCGAACAGAGGTAATGCAACGCCGCAGGGAACGTATACGCTTACCTATAAGACAAGAAATGCAGTGCTTCGTGGAGATAGGAAACCGGATGGCACGTATAGCTATGAAACTCCGGTTGCATACTGGATGCCATTTAACGGTGGTATCGGTTTCCATGACGCAACGTGGCAGTCTTCTTTCGGAGGAAGCAGATATAAGAGTCATGGTTCTCATGGGTGTATCAATATGCCGAAGCAGAAAGCAAAAGAGATGTATGACCTGATCTCTGATGGGACACCGGTTATATGTCATTACTAAAAAGACAGATTATAAGGTGAAAATATATGTATGAATTATTAAAGCAAGACGGTCTTGCCAAGAGAGGAAGACTGCACACAGTACACGGTGTGATTGAGACGCCGGTATTTATGAATGTAGGAACAGTTGCAGCGATCAAGGGCGCTGTTTCCACAGATGATTTAAGACAGATTAAGACACAGGTAGAACTTTCGAATACGTATCATCTTCACGTAAGACCGGGGGATGATGTGATTAAAAAACTGGGAGGTCTTCACAAATTCATGGCGTGGGATAAACCGATCCTTACCGATTCCGGTGGATTTCAAGTATTTTCGCTGGCAGGTCTTCGCAAGATCAAGGAAGAGGGCGTATATTTTAACTCTCACATTGATGGAAAGAAGATCTTCATGGGACCGGAAGAGAGCATGCAGATCCAGTCGAATCTTGCCTCTACCATCGCTATGGCATTTGATGAATGTCCATCCAGCGTGGCTGACCGCGATTATATGGAACACTCTGTAGATCGGACAACAAGGTGGCTTGCCCGCTGTAAAGCGGAGATGGAGAGATTAAACAGTCTTCCGGATACGATCAATAAGAAGCAGATGCTCTTTGGAATTAATCAGGGCGGTATTTATGAAGATATCCGTATTCGCCATGCGCAGGAAATCAGCAAGCTTGATCTGGACGGTTATGCAGTAGGAGGACTGGCAGTGGGAGAATCCCATGAGGAAATGTATCGCATACTGGATGCAGTGGTGCCGCATCTTCCGAAGAATAAGCCAACCTATCTTATGGGAGTCGGAACACCGGCAAATATATTAGAAGCAGTAGACCGCGGAGTCGATTTCTTCGACTGTGTATATCCAAGCAGAAATGGAAGACACGGTCACGTGTATACGAATGAAGGGAAATTGAATTTATTTAATGCAAAATATGAGCTGGATGATCGCCCGATCGAAGAAGGATGCCAGTGCCCGGCGTGCCGGACGTATTCCAGAGCCTATATCAGACATCTGTTAAAAGCAAAAGAAATGCTTGGCATGAGACTTTGTGTTCTTCACAACCTGTATTTCTACAATACCATGATGGAAGAAATAAGAGATGCCATTGATCAGGGATGTTACAAGGAATATAAAGAAGCAAAGCTTGCGGGAATGACTGTGAAGAAATAGTGAAATTTTTATGAAAATCAAGGAAATCACTTGATGAATATTGCATTATTGTGTATGATAGCAATAGCGCTTAAAGATAATTAGGAGGAATTAGTTATGTGGACATTAGCAGCACAGAGTGCAGGAGGTACCTGGATACCACTCTTAGTCGTATATGCATTGATCTTCGGAGGTTTCTGGTTCATTTTCATCAGACCACAGAAGAAAGAGCAGAAGAGAGTACAGGCAATGATCGCTGATATGGAAGTAGGAGATACCGTTCTTACAACAAGCGGTTTCTACGGAGTCATCATTGACATCAGTGATTCTGATATCATTGTAGAGTTTGGAAGCAACAAGAACTGTCGTATCCCAATGCAGAAGGCAGCAGTTGCACAGGTAGAAAAAGCTTCTGCAGAATAAGAAGCTTTAGAAAATTAAGAAAAGATAAAAGAGAACTGTCGTTTCAGAAATGAGGCGACAGTTTTTTGTGTGTGCAAAAATACGTTGATGGTGCAAAAGGTGACGTTGATGACAACTGTAATGTATAGAAAAAGAAAACAGGGTATAATAGAGGAAAATAAAGAATAAAAAGCGGGGTGTTGTTCAATGAAGACTGAGAAAAGAAAAAGCATAATAGAATTAGTTATTTTCTTTGGAATAACATTTGGAATCAATTTTGCTATAGGAATTCCTATGTATGTAACACACAATATTTCAACGGAATTATTTACAAACTTGTTGACTTTGCTTCCGGCGAGTGGAGCTTTATTAGCACAGTATTACAGTAAGCGGGAGCAGAAGAAAGGAAGATGGTTATTTTTAATTTGGACGTTCATATTATTGTTACTTGTTGATTTCGCAATAATAAAGCCGGAATCATTGGAAATGATTGAGGAGTACAGTACAAATATTTTGCTGATAGGAAGCATAGTTCTTTTGGCGTATTTAGCGATAGGGGAAAACCGAGAGCATGTTTTTGAAAACGGTGAGATGGTACACAAAGATTTATTGCTGTTTGTATTTTTGTCGTTTGTCAGAAATAGTATGAGCATTTTTCCGGATGTAATAAACGGAAATGTACAGGGAATAAAAGATATTGCATTTGGTTTAATAACTATTGCAGAGGTATTTGTGACAGTTGTGATATTTTATGGTGAAGAGTATGGTTGGAGAGAATATCTGCAAGAGAAATTACAGAAAAGATTGGGGAAAAGGACAGGTGTTGTTGTGCTTGGGGTTATATGGTGGGGATGGCATCTGCCTCTTTGGATGAGTATGGGAATAAACCTATGGGAAGTTTTAACTAATTTGATTTTCGTGATTGGATGTTCTGCGTTTTTTGGATATATCTATATGAAAACACACAATGTATGGTTATGTGCGATTGCACATGGGATAACCAATGCGATGGCACTTGGAATGGCAGAGACCCCATTTTCTGATTTTGTAAAGACAATATTTGGAATTGTTTTGTGTATGTACTTTTTTAAGAAAGAGTATAGAGAAGATGTTGAAGAAATATGGACAGATGATTGGAAGGAGTGATGCTAATGACAGACAGGAAAAAGAAAAATGTAATTGAGTTATTGATTTTCTTTGGTATAACATTCGGCATTGATTTTGCACTGGGAATTCCCATGTACATAAACCGTTCGCCTTCGCCGGACGTCTATGGGTATTTTATGATGTTGCTGCCGGTAAACGGTGCGCTTTTGGCACAGTATTACAGAAAACGCGAGAAATCAGACGTTATGATTTTGTTTTTAATATGGATGTTATTAACGATGACTTTTCTGGTTGTTTCTACGTTAAGCGGGAGCACTTCGTTATTTGGTTTTGAACTTACAGAAGAATTAATGGAAAACTATTGTACCATTATCAGTATCGGGCTTCTCATTTATTTATTGATAAAGAAGAAAGTACATATTTTTGAAAACGGAGAATCGGTGCACAAAGATATTTTGTTATTTATTGGCATTTTACTGATAAGAAATTTAATAGCAGGATATTCCGAAATCATAAACGGTAATATGGATGTGTTGATGAATGCAGTATTTAGCGTTTTTGGAATCGTGAGCGTATTCTTGGCTGTGGTAATGTATTTTTGTGAAGAGTATGGATGGAGGGTGTATCTGCAAGATAAATTACAGAGAAGATTCGGAAAGCGTGCAGGGGTCGTAATTCTTGGAATTCTGTGGTGTTGTTGGCATCTTTTGTGGTGGAGCGCGAACACAGGTATCAATAGTATACTGGAAGTATTTTTTGTCGGATTACCTGTAGCAATTGGCTGTTCAGCCTTTTTTGGATATATTTACATAAAGACGAAAAATGTCTGGTTATGTGCGATCGGACATGGGATATATAATACGATGGGAACAGGAATGCCTGATAATAATATGTATAATATTATGACAGTAGTAACAGGAATAGTATTGTGCCTGTTTCTTTTTAAGAAAGAATACAGAGCCGATGTTTAAAATTAATTCTTCATAGAGAAAGGAGTGTGATATAATATTAAGTAAAAGTGAGAACAGGGGAAAGTAAATGCTACAGATCTATATGTGTGAAGATGATGAAATGCAATTACAGTATTTCACCAGAAAATTAAAAGAATATTTGCGGGATAGCAGGCGGGATACAGAAGTAGTGGCAGGAGTCAGAAATCCGGAAGAGTTGTTGCAACTTGCAGAGAATATTGAGGGAAATGCTTCGCTTTTGTTTTTCTTAGATATTCAGCTAGAAGGATGTGCCATGGATGGCTTTGCGCTTGCGAACGCTTTGAAGACAAGATTTCCAGAGTGCTATCTTGTCTTTTTGACGTCGAAAAGTGAGCTGGCTTATGAAGTGTTTGAGTTTCAGATTAAAATTGTGGATTATATTGTGAAACGCCCGGAATATTTTCTGTCGGAAAATCTGCATCAGGGGTTGAAAAGACGATGGGATTGTATTTTTGATAGTATAGAGGAACAGGAAAAGATGAAGCAGCTTCCCCGTATCGTTGTAGAGTGTGGGAGCAGAGTGGTTGAGCTTTTGACAGAAGAGATTTTGTATATACAGTCTGTGAAAACAGAACATCAGGTAGAAATCTGCACGGAACATCAGAGGCTGAATGTGCGTATGTCTCTGAAATATTTGGCAGAAAAGTTGGGAAGCGGTTTTCTGTATGTAAACAAGTCCTGTATTGTCCGCAAGGACAAAATTAAAGAAGTGGATAGAAAAAACCGGTATGTTAAATTAGAGAACGATTTTCAGATTGAAGTATCATATAGAGAAATGAAAAATGTGTTGGATATGTTTCAGAATGGATAGAGGGTGTTTTTGGTGGAAATGGGATTTATTGAGTTGATGATATATGGTCTGTTATCAGGAGTGTGTATTACAATTGCCACAACGGGATTATTGACAAAATTGTTATCGGTAAAGCAGGAAATAGTTTTGATTCTGTATGTGTCAATTGCAACACTGACAATTAATATGTTTGCAGGTGTTATTTCAGGTGTTATTGTGATACCGGTATTACTTATTCTTATAATTTTAATGGAGAAAGAACACTATATATTGAATATTTTTTTGGCGTGTTTAGGGTATTTATTCAATGTGGGATGCAATGAGGGGCTTTTATTTGTTTTAGATGTGTTTTTTAATCTTCCGGTGAAAGTAATTATGCAAGATCATGCAAACATATTTTCTGCAATTTATGCGATATTTCTTTTTATCATTATGTATGGTTTAAGAAAATTATTCTATGACAGGCTTAAAATCCAAAAATTATTTTTAAAATTTCCAAAAGCAACACAGTATGGGTTGTCGATTAATCTGGGCGTGTATTGTGTCATCTTTATTGTGAATCTTGCATTGGGGCAGCAGGCAGGGTATGACCGGGAAGCGCTTAAGATGAACAGTATTTTATTTGGTGTTTCTTTGGTCGTAAGTAGTCTTGTGATTCTTCAGTGCATACGTGGAGTGAGAAGCGAAGAGCAGAAAAAGGCAGAGTTGAAGCAGAAAGAGGTTCTTGAACATTATATAGACAGTCTGGAAGAGATGGTAAAAAAGATGCGCTCATTTCGCCATGATTATAAAAATATTCTTTCGTCTATGTCAGGGTATATCAGAGAAAACAAAATGGAGGAGCTGAAACAGTACTTTGATGAGAAAATTAAGAATTTCTCAAGTGATACGGAGGTGCAGATGGAAGCGTGGAAGTGTCTGAAGAATATCCAGCCGATGGAGTTGAAAGGCTTTCTGTATGAAAAATTGTTGTTGGCGCTTGCGCGCGGTGTAAAAATACAAGTGTATATGATGGATAGTATGAAGATTCAATATGCATACATGGAAGATCTGATTCGCATGTTGGGTATTTTGATAGATAACGCCATTGAAGCGTCAGAACAGATTCCGAGTGGTTATGTTGCAATTGAAATTGCGAAAACGGATCAGGCGATATCCTTTTCCGTTAAAAATAATTATTTACAAGAGCCAGATTTTATGAAAATGGGGAAGGAACAATATACAACGAAAGGGAAAGGAAGAGGAAATGGGTTGTGCTGGGTAGAAGAAACCATAGAAAAGCATAAGGAGATGTTTCATGAATTGAAAATAGAGAAAAATGAAGTGATTCAAAGGATTGAAATTATGAGTAAAACTAAGTAGAAAATTCCTCTTTTGTATTAAATCACATACATGGGCATAAATGATAATGGTTATCAAAAAATGTATTGCTATTTTACGAAAAGGATGATATACTATGCCTGTCTAAAAAATAACATACCACATATAGTGAAAGGAGATAAAAATCATGCCATATTTTGAGCAATGGGAAGGTTTTAAGGGGAGAGACTGGAGAAATTCTGTGGATGTCCGCAGTTTCATTCAGGACAACTACACAGAATATGACGGAGATGAAGCGTTTTTAGCGGATCCAACAGAGGCTACCGATAAATTGTGGGGTAAGTTACAGGAACTCCAGAAGGAAGAGCGTGCAAAAGGCGGCGTTCTTGATATGGAAACAGAGGTTGTGTCCGGACTTACTGCATACGGACCGGGATATATTAGTGAAGAAATGAAAGATCTGGAAGCAGTTGTAGGTCTTCAGACAGACAAACCGCTGAAGAGAGCATTTATGCCATACGGCGGTATCAACATGGCAGAAAAGGCTTGTACAACTTATGGATACCAGCCAAGCGAGAAGCTTCACGAGATCTTTACAAAATATCATAAAACACACAACCAGGGTGTATTTGACATCTACACTCCAGAGATGAAAAAAGCCCGTCACAATAAGATCATCACAGGTCTTCCGGACACATACGGAAGAGGACGTATTGTGGGCGACTACAGACGTGTTGCTCTTTACGGAATCGACTTCCTGATCGAGAAGAAGCAGTATGACTTCGAAAGATATGCAAGACACGGTATGAAAGGAACAGATTTCCGCCTTCGTGAGGAGATCGCAGACCAGATCCGTGCATTAAACGGAATGAAAGAAATGGCTGAGATCTACGGATTCGACATTTCAAAACCGGCGAAAGATGCCCGTGAAGCAGCACAGTGGCTGTATTTCGGATATCTTGCTGCTATCAAGACACAGAATGGAGCAGCAATGAGTGTGGGACGTATCTCTACATTCCTTGATGTTTATATCCAGAGAGACTTAGAGAACGGTGCAATCACAGAGGCTGAGGCTCAGGAACTCATTGACCACATGGTTATGAAATTCCGTATGGTAAAATTCGCAAGAATTCCATCTTACAATGAGCTGTTCTCCGGTGATCCGGTATGGGCAACATTAGAGGTTGCAGGTCTTGGACAGGACGGACGTTCTATGGTAACAAAGACAGACTTCCGTTTCCTCCACACATTGGAGAACATGGGACCATCTCCAGAGCCTAACCTTACAGTATTATATTCTGAGAGACTTCCGGAGAACTTCAAGAAGTACGCATCTTTCATTTCTGTAAAGACAAGCTCTATCCAGTATGAAAATGATGATGTAATGCGTCCGGTATGGGGTGACGATTATTCTATCTGTTGCTGTGTATCTGCAACACAGACAGGAAAAGAAATCCAGTTCTTTGGTGCACGTGCGAACCTTGCGAAATGTCTTCTCTACGCAATCAACGGTGGTGTAGATGAAAAGACCGGCGTGCAGGTAGGACCGGCTTACAGACCGATCACTTCTGAGTATCTTGACTATGATGAAGTGATGGAGCGTTATGATGAGATGATGGACTGGTTATCTAAGTTATATGTAGATACTTTGAACATGATCCACTATATGCATGATAAATATTACTACGAAGCAGCAGAGATGGCTCTTATTGATACAGATGTAAGACGTACATTTGCAACAGGTATTGCAGGATTCTCTCATGTCATCGACTCTCTGTGTGCGATCAAATACGCTAAGGTTAAACCGGTGCGTGATGAGAACGGAATCGCAGTTGATTTCGAGATCGAGGGTGATTTCCCAAGATACGGAAATGATGATGACCGTGCAGATGAGTTGGCAATCTGGCTTCTTAAGACATTTATGCACAAATTAAATAAGTGCCATACTTACAGAAACTCTGAGCCTACAACATCTATCCTTACGATCACATCTAACGTAGTATACGGTAAGGCAACAGGTACTCTTCCGGATGGAAGAAAAGCAGGAGAACCTCTGGCGCCGGGTGCAAACCCATCTTACGGAGCAGAGAAGAGCGGACTTCTTGCATCTTTGAACTCTGTGGCTAAGCTTCCATACGAGCTTGCTCTTGATGGAATCTCTAATACACAGACAATCAGCCCAGATGCGCTCGGTCATAGTGATGAAGAGCGTACAGAAAATCTGGTACACGTACTGGATGGTTACTTCCATCAGGGAGCACATCACCTGAATGTTAATGTATTCGGTACAGAGAAGCTCATCGATGCTATGGAGCATCCGGAGAAACCAGAGTACGCAAACTTTACAATCCGTGTATCTGGTTATGCAGTAAAATTCATCGACTTGACAAGAGAACAGCAGATGGACGTAATTGCAAGAACATGTCATAAAGAGATGTAATTAAGAAATGGAATAAAAGAATAAAAGAAGGAGCAAAACTATGACAAAGGGATATATTCATTCTTTGGAAAGTTTTGGTTCTGTAGATGGGCCGGGTGTGAGATTTGTGATCTTTACTTCTGGATGTGCGATGCGCTGCCAGTTCTGTCACAATCCAGACACTTGGAACATGCAGTCGGGGACGCCGTATACGGCAGATGAACTGATTGCGAAAGCACTAAAATACCGCTCTTACTGGGGAAGTGAGGGCGGTATTACCGTAAGTGGGGGAGAACCGCTTTTGCAGATTGATTTCTTATTGGAGCTTTTTGAAAAAGCGAAAGAGAAAGGAATCCATACAGTCATTGACACAAGCGGACAACCATTTACGAAGCAGGAACCATTCTTTTCCAAATTTCAGAAATTAATGGAATACACAGATCTGATTCTCTTAGATTTAAAACAGATTGATGAAGAACAGCATCAGATATTGACAGGATGTACCGGAAAGAATATTCTGGAATTAGCACAATATTTATCAGAGATTCATAAGCCGGTTTGGATTCGCCATGTACTTGTCCCGGGTGGAAGTGATAAAGATGAGTATCTCGACCGCTTGAACGCATTTATTCAGACGTTGAAGAATGTGGAGCGGGTAGAGGTTCTTCCTTATCATACGCTGGGCGAATATAAGTGGAAAGAACTTGGCATGGAATATCCTCTGGTTGGTGTGGAACCGCCGACAAAAGAACGGATTGAGAATGCGAAACGAAGACTTGGCTGTTAGGAATGCGAAACTTTGAGGAAGAATTTCGTGAAAGTGATAAATTAATATAGAAGAAAAGGGGGCTTGGTTATGATCAATTATTCAGAAGATCAAGAGCGGCAATACCATATTCAGGTGGCAAAAGGAGAGGTGGGGCGTTATGTGATCCTGCCGGGAGATCCGAAGCGTTGTCAGAAAATCGCTGCTCATTTTGATGAACCAAAGCTGATCGCGGATAATCGGGAATATGTCACATACACCGGTTATCTGGACGGAGAGAAGGTAAGCGTGACTTCCACAGGGATCGGAGGTCCGTCTGCGTCAATTGCTATGGAAGAGTTAAAAAGAGTGGGCGCAGATACATTTATCCGAGTAGGCACCAGTGGAGGCATGGCGCTTGATGTAAAGAGCGGTGATCTTGTGGTGGCAACCGGAGCTATCCGTATGGAAGGAACAAGCAAAGAGTATGCCCCCATTGAATATCCGGCAGTGCCGGATCTTACCGTGACCAATGCTCTTGTAAAAGCAGCCGGTAAACTTGAATTTCCGTGTCATACAGGGGTAGTACAGTGTAAAGATGCTTTTTACGGACAGCATGATCCGATGAGTATGCCGGTGGGGTATGAACTCATGAATAAATGGGATGCGTGGATGAAGTGTGGGTGCCTTGCATCGGAGATGGAATCTGCGGCAATCTTTATTGTGGGAAGTACCCTTCGGGTTCGAACTGGTACCGTGCTGCTTGTAATGGCGAATCAAGAGCGGGCAAAACAAGGGCTTTCCAATCCGGTTGTGCACGATACGGATGCGCCGATCCGGACTGCGATTGAGGCAATTCGTGCCTTGATCCGTGAAGACCGCGAAAGTGGGAAGACATTGTTATAGAAGGTATCAGAATAGAAGAGAAAGGGCTATATGCCAGTGAGAAGGAGCGTATTATGGAATTGAAAGAAATCTTGCATCGGGTGGATCACACCTTACTTACTCAGACGGCTTCTTGGGAGGAAATCAAAGCGCTGTGTGATGATGCAATCAAGTATAAAACAGCTTCTGTCTGTATTCCGGCGTCTTATGTAAAGCAAGTGAAAGAATATGTGAAAGAAGAGATGGCGGTTTGTACGGTGATCGGATTTCCCAATGGATACAGTACGACGGCAGCGAAAGTATTCGAGGCAAAAGATGCAGTGGATAACGGTGCGGATGAAGTGGATATGGTAATTAACCTTGGGTGGGTCAAAGACAACCGGTTTGATCTTGTGGAAGAAGAGATTCGGAAGATCAAAGAGGCTGTGGGAGATAAGATCCTGAAAGTTATCATTGAGACCTGCCTTCTCACCGAAGAAGAGAAGATTGGTATGTGCCGGGCAGTGACTGCGGCAGGGGCAGATTATATTAAGACGTCCACCGGATTTTCCAAGGCAGGAGCCACCTCCCAAGATGTGGAATTATTTGCCCGTCATGTGGGAGAAGGCGTGAAGATCAAAGCGGCGGGAGGAATCTCGTCTCTTGCTGATGCCGAGCATTTTCTTGAGCTTGGTGCTGATCGGTTGGGGACAAGCCGCATTGTAAAGATTGCAAAAGAATTGTAGAAGAATGATAGAGCTATCCAGATCAAGCATTAGAGAAGGCAGGTGAGCAGTATGAGCATAGAAAAATATGAAGAAACACTTCCGGTAGAAGAGATGGTAGAGAAAGCGGTGAAGGCAATGGAACGGTCTTATTCTCCGTATTCCGGGTTTAAAGTGGGAGCTTGTCTTCTTACATCTGACGGAGAATGCTATACCGGCTGCAACATTGAAAATGCAGCCTATACACCGACCAACTGTGCCGAGCGCACTGCATTTTTTAAGGCGGTCAGCGAAGGAAAACGTGAGTTTCGCGCAATCTGCATTGTAAATGAAAATGGAAACGGAGAGCATGATTTTTGTGTTCCATGCGGAGTGTGCCGTCAGGTAATGATGGAGTTTTGCAATCCGGATTCTTTTGCAGTGCTGCTGGCAAAGAGCAGTAATGAATATAGATGTTATCTGTTGAAAGAATTACTGCCGCTTGGATTTGGACCGGACAATTTAAAATAAGTAAACAAAGCAGGGGCTTCCGATGACAGAAGCGCCTGCTTTGTTTGTATTACTTGTGTGTGATTTCCACAATTTTCAAAAGAAAAACAGGATGTAAGAAGAGAAATGTTAACAGATTAATTTTTTAGTGTACTAAAGTCTTGAAACATCCATTAAAATAAGATATTATAAGTTCTATACTTTATTTTATACAGGAAGGATGAGAAAATATGCAGTTAAATATAGGAGTCATCAAAGGGGACGGTATCGGGCCGGAGATCGTGACGGAGGCAATGAAGGTATTGGATAAAGTTGCAGAAGTCTACGGACATTCCTGTAAGTATACACAGCTGCTGCTTGGAGGGGGGTCCATTGATGTACACGGAGTCCCGCTTACAGAGGAGACTGTCGAGCAGGCAAAACAGTGTGACGCTGTGTTGATGGGATCGATCGGCGGTGACGCAAAGACATCACCGTGGTATCAGCTGGAACCATCGAAGCGTCCGGAGGCAGGGCTTCTCGGAATCCGGAAGGCGTTGAATCTATTTGCCAATTTAAGACCTGCAATTTTGTATGATGAATTAAAAGGTGCCTGTCCGCTGAAGGAAGAGATCACAGAAGGCGGATTTGATCTGATGATCATGCGCGAATTGACCGGCGGATTGTATTTTGGAGAGCGGAAGACCGTAGAAGAGAATGGGGTATTGATGGCTTACGATTCCCTTACATATAACGAACAGGAAATCAGAAGGATCGCAAAGCGTGGATTTGATATCGCCATGAAGCGCAGAAAGAAAGTGACGAGCGTAGACAAGGCAAATGTTCTTGATTCCTCCAGACTCTGGAGAAAAGTAGTGGAGGAAGTGGCAGCAGATTATCCGGAAGTTCAGCTGGAGCATATGCTGGTCGATAACTGTGCCATGCAGTTAGTAAAAGATCCAAAACAATTTGACGTTGTGCTCACCGAGAACATGTTCGGAGATATTTTATCGGATGAAGCGAGCATGGTGACCGGTTCCATCGGAATGCTGGCAAGCGCAAGCTTAAACGAAACAAAATTCGGGCTCTATGAGCCAAGCGGTGGTTCCGCACCGGATATCGCAGGCAAAGGCATAGCCAACCCGATCGCAACCATTTTATCCGCAGCAATGATGCTCCGCTTCAGCTTCGATCTCGATCAAGAAGCAGATGCCATCGAGGCGGCAGTAGAGCACGTACTAAAAGAAGGATATCGAACCATAGACATCATGTCCGAAGGAAAGAAGCAGGTCGGCACAAAAGAAATGGGCGACCTCATCGCAAAAGCAATTTAGGACAGGTCAAAAAGCAATTTGGAACGTAGCAAAATGTAATTTGGGACGTAGCAAAGTTTAAAAAGTCTACGTCCCCAGGAGGTAGAATAATGAGAAGTGATACAGTTACGAAAGGAAAACAGCAGGCGCCGCATCGTTCTTTGATGAATGCGCTTGGTCTTACGCAGGAGGAGATGGACAGACCGCTGGTCGGTATTGTCAGTTCGTATAATGAGATTGTTCCGGGGCATATGAATCTGGATAAGATCGTAAATGCAGTGAAGCAAGGGGTTGCTATGGCGGGAGGAACGCCGATTGTATTCCCGGCAATTGCTGTGTGTGACGGAATTGCCATGGGGCACATCGGAATGAAATATTCCCTTGTTACGAGAGATCTGATCGCGGATTCGACAGAGGCGATGGCGCTTGCACATCAATTTGATGCGCTCGTGATGGTGCCAAACTGTGATAAAAATGTACCGGGGCTTTTGATGGCGGCAGCGAGAATCAATGTGCCGACAATTTTTGTCAGTGGAGGTCCGATGCTTGCAGGTCGTGTGGACGGTCAGAAGAGAAGTCTTTCCAGCATTTTTGAAGCAGTTGGCGCGAATGCGGCTGGAACCTTATCTGATGAAGGGCTTGTGGAATTTGAAAATAAAGTATGCCCGACTTGCGGTTCCTGTTCCGGTATGTATACTGCAAACAGTATGAACTGTCTGACGGAGGTGCTTGGCATGGGACTTCGCGGAAATGGTACCATTCCGGCAGTTTATTCAGAGCGTATCCGCTTAGCAAAGCATGCAGGCATGAAAGTGATGGAATTGTGGGAGAAAAATATCTGTCCGAGAGATATCATGACAGAAGAGGCAATGTTAAATGCACTGACTGTAGATATGGCGCTTGGCTGTTCTACGAACAGTATGCTTCACCTTCCGGCAATCGCTCACGAGATCGGTATGGATTTTGAGATTGATTTTGCAAACGGAATCAGCGAACGTACGCCAAATCTCTGTCATCTGGCTCCGGCGGGTCCGACTTATATGGAAGATCTCAACGAAGCCGGCGGCGTATATGCTGTGATGAATGAGTTAAATAAACTGGGGCTTCTGTACACCGAATGTATGACAGTTACCGGAAAAACGGTGGGAGAAAATATCAAAGACGCTGTCAATCTGAATCCGGAAGTCATCCGTCCTGTGGAAAATCCATATTCTAAGACAGGAGGTCTGGCGGTGTTAAAGGGAAATCTTGCTCCGGATGGAAGCGTTGTAAAACGTTCCGCAGTGGTCGATGAAATGTTAGTGCATGAAGGTCCGGCAAGAGTGTTTGAGTGCGAAGAAGATGCAATTGCTGCGATTAAAGGCGGACAGATCAAAGAAGGGGATGTGGTCGTAATCCGCTACGAAGGACCAAAAGGAGGTCCGGGTATGAGAGAAATGCTCAATCCGACTTCTGCCATTGCAGGAATGGGACTTGGCTCCAGTGTAGCACTTATTACAGATGGACGATTCAGCGGTGCCTCCAGAGGTGCTTCCATTGGTCACGTATCCCCGGAAGCAGCAGTGGGAGGTCCTATCGCTCTTGTAGAAGAGGGAGATATTATTAAGATCGATATCCCGAATCTGAAGCTTGAAATGGCAGTCTCAGATGAAGAACTGGAAAAGAGAAGACAGGCATGGACACCGAAAGAGCCAAAGGTTAAGACCGGATATCTGGCAAGATATGCTTCTCTGGTGACATCCGGTAACAGGGGTGCAATCTTGGAAGTACCAAAGAATTAAGAAGCAAGAGAGGGAAAAAATATGCAGTTAACAGGAGCACAGATCGTAATAGAATGTTTGAAAGAGCAGGGTGTAGATACCGTATTCGGTTATCCGGGCGGTGCGATTTTAAATGTATATGATGAATTATATAAGCACAGTGAAGAAATCCACCATATTTTAACATCCCACGAGCAGGGGGCAGCTCATGCGGCAGACGGTTATGCAAGAGCAACCGGGAAAGTGGGTGTCTGCTTTGCTACCAGCGGACCGGGAGCTACCAATCTGGTGACAGGAATTGCCACCGCTTATATGGACTCCATTCCGATCGTTGCAATCACTTGTAATGTAGGAGTATCACTTCTTGGAAAAGATAGCTTCCAGGAAATAGATATTGCAGGTATCACAATGCCGATCACCAAACACAATTTTATTGTCAAGGATGTTAAAGATCTGGCAGATACCATCCGTAAAGCATTTGTCATCGCAAAATCAGGAAGACCGGCGCCGGTGCTCATCGATATCCCTAAGGATGTGACAGCAAATAAGACGGAGTATCAGAAGAAAGAGATTCAGCCGGTGGTTCCTTCGGAGAATGTGTGCGAAGAAGATATTGAAAATGCAGTCAAAATGATCCAAAAATCAAAAAAACCTTATGTTTTCATCGGAGGCGGAGCTGTGCTCTCCGGTGCAAGTGAAGAAATCAGAACATTTGTTAAGAAGGTAGATGCGCCGGTTACCGATTCCCTGATGGGAAAAGGAGCATTCCCGGGAACTGATTCATTATATACAGGAATGCTTGGCATGCACGGAACCAAAACAGCCAATTATGGAGTCAGCGAATGTGATCTTCTCATCGTACTTGGCGCAAGATTCAGTGACCGCGTGACAGGAAACGCGAAGAAATTTGCAAAGAATGCAAAAATCTTGCAGTTTGACATTGATGCTGCAGAAATGAATAAAAATATACTGATCACGGATGGAGTAGTCGGAGATCTGAACGTTGTGCTTCGCAAGATCAATGAACAGTTAGAGCAGCAGTCCCATGAAGAATGGGTTCAGAAGATTATGGAATATAAGGAAAAATATCCACTGACTTATCATAAGGATGTTCTGACCGGTCCTTATATTGTAGAAGAAATTTATCGCCAGACAAACGGAGAGGCTATCATTTCTACAGAAGTAGGACAGCATCAGATGTGGGCGGCTCAGTATTATAAATATACAAAACCAAGAACACTTCTAACATCCGGTGGCCTTGGAACGATGGGCTATGGCCTTGGTGCATCTCTCGGTGCAAAAATGGGAAGACCGGATAAGATTGTCGTAAATATTGCAGGAGACGGATGTTTCCGAATGAATATGAATGAGATCGCTACCGCAGTGCGACACCAGATTCCGGTTATTCAGGTGGTTGTCAATAACCACGTACTCGGTATGGTGCGCCAGTGGCAGAATCTGTTCTACGGACAGCGCTATTCCGCAACGGTATTAAATGACGCAGTAGATTTTGTGAAACTGGCAGAAGCTATGGGTGCAGAAGGAATCAAGGTAACAACGAAGGAAGAATTTGCAGAAGGATTCAAAAAAGCACTGGCACTTGGAAAACCGGTCGTGATCGATTGCCAGATCGGATGTGACGATAAAGTTTGGCCGATGGTAGCGCCGGGCGCAGCCATCAATGAAGTATTTGATGAGAAAGATTTAGAACAGCGGGAATAAGATAGGAAAGAGAAAGAATAAAATTTGAAGAAACATGGAGGGACAGCAAATGGGAAGAGTGTATAATTTTTCAGCAGGACCGGCAGTATTGCCGGAAGAGGTGTTACGAGAGGCAGCAGAAGAGATGATGGATTACAGAGGAAGTGGCATGTCAGTAATGGAAATGAGTCACCGATCCCAGACCTTCCAGGAGATTATCGATACAGCAGAGGCAGATCTGCGCGAATTAATGAATATTCCGGACAACTATAAAGTGTTATTTTTACAGGGAGGTGCATCTCTTCAATTTGCCATGATTCCGATGAATCTGATGAAGAATCAGAAGGCGGATTACATTGTGACCGGACAGTGGGCGAAGAAAGCAGCAAAAGAAGCAGAAAAATATGGAGAGGTACGTGTGATCGCATCGTCAGAAGACGAGACGTTCTCTTATATTCCGGACTGCAGCGATCTTCCGGTTTCCGAAGATGCCGATTATGTGTATATCTGTGAGAACAATACGATTTACGGAACAAAATTTCAGGGACTTCCGAATACAAAGGGGAAGACACTTGTAGCAGACGTATCTTCCTGCTTTCTGTCTGAGCCTGTAGATGTGACAAAATATGGTGTGATCTACGGAGGAGTACAGAAAAATATCGGACCTGCAGGCGTGGTGATCGCGATTATCCGGGAGGATCTTATTACAGAGGATACTCTTGCGGGAACACCCACAATGATGAAATATAAGACTCATGCAGATGCAAAATCACTTTATAACACACCGCCTGCTTATGGTATTTATATTTGCGGAAAAGTGTTCCAGTGGCTGAAGAGACAGGGTGGTCTTACAGCAATGAAGGCATATAATGAGAAGAAAGCGAAGATTCTCTATGATTATCTGGACGAAAGCAAGATGTTTCACGGAACAGTTGCCAAAAAAGATCGTTCTCTTATGAATGTTCCTTTTGTCACAGGAGATCAGGAACTGGACGCTAAGTTTGTAAAAGAGGCAGACAAAGCCGGATTTAAAAACTTAAAAGGACATCGAAGTGTAGGCGGAATGAGAGCAAGTATTTACAATGCCATGCCGATAGAAGGTGTGGAAGCCTTAGTGGAATTTATGAAGAAGTTTGAGAAGGAGAATATATAATTATGTATCGATATCATTGCCTGAATCCAATCTCAGAGGTAGGAATGGAAACATTTACAGAAGAGTATGTACCGGTGAGCGAACCGGAAAAAGCAGATGCCATTCTCGTCAGAAGCACTAATATGAAAGAGATGGAGTTTGCCAAAGAACTGAAAGCAATTGCGAGAGCAGGAGCAGGAGTGAATAATATTCCTCTTGAAAAATGTGCGGAAGAAGGAATTGTTGTATTTAATACGCCCGGGGCTAACGCAAATGGCGTAAAAGAGCTGGTTCTGGCAGGGATGCTTCTTGCTTCCCGCGATATCATCGGTGGAATCAACTGGGTACAGGAGAATGAGGAAGACGGAAATATTGCCAAAGATACAGAAAAAGCGAAAAAAGCTTTTTCCGGCTGCGAGCTGGAAGGAAAGAAGCTTGGAGTGATCGGGCTTGGCGCTATCGGCGTGCTGGTGGCAAATGCAGCGACGCATCTTGGAATGGAAGTATATGGCTACGATCCATACATCTCCGTAGATTCCGCATGGAGATTGTCACGCAGTATCCGTCATGCAAAGACGGTGGATGAGATATATAAAGATTGTGATTACATCACCATTCATGTGCCTGCAAAAGATGCCACGAAGAACATGATCGATAAAGATGCACTTGGTCTTATGAAAAAAGGTGTTGTTGTTTTGAATTTTGCAAGAAATGTGTTAGTAGAAGAAGAAGCAATAGTCGATGCCCTTGTATCCGGGCATGTGAAGCATTATGTGACAGATTTTCCGACGCCTCAGATCGTAGGTGTCAAAGGAGCCATTGTAATTCCACATTTGGGAGCATCTACAGAAGAGTCGGAAGACAACTGTGCAGTTATGGCTGCAAGTCAGATTAAAAACTATCTGGAAAATGGAAATATTAAAAATTCCGTCAATTATCCGGACTGTGATATGGGACTTCGCGGAAATAATACAAGAATTTTGCTTCTTCATCACAACGTACCGAATATGATCGGACAGTTTACAAAGATTCTGGCAGACGACAATATGAATATTGCGGATCTGATGAACAAAAGTAAAGGAAAATATGCATATACTATGATCGATATTGACTCTACAGTTTCTGAAAATGTGATCAAAGATCTCGGAACTGTTGAGGAAGTATTACGAATTCGTGTAATATCTTAGACGCATTTTTAAATGAATTTTAAGAATTATTTACATTTATCTTCATTGCGAAATATGTCGAACAAAGTTATAATAATGTAGCAAAGAGCAAATTAAATATGTAGGAGATAGTTGCAATGGGGAAGATAAAGGAAGAGAAAACAAAACAATATAGAAAGAGACAAAGAGTGATTTTTTCTTTGACAGCAGTGTTAGTCGTGGCTGTTTGTATGCTTGTATTTGTAATTATAAATCATATTGCCAAAGCAACAGTTACGGCACCTAAAATAACAATTAAGCAAGGAGAAGAACTTCCGACCCTTCAAGTGAAATTATCGGAAAAAGACAGTAAGAAAATTGTTCTTGATAAAAAGAAAAAGTATACAGTGGAAGATTTTTTTAAAGATCTAGAAGTCGGAAAAGGCTATACCATCAAGACGAAAGCTGATCCGGCAGTAGAAGGAAGCTATAAGACAGAGGTTGTATTTGATAAAAACATTCAGAAAAAACTGGATAATGAATGGAAAAGAAAAGTGAAATTGACGCTTAAGCCGGGAAAGATTGTTGTGAAAAATCCCATTGGAGAATGGGAAGGAGAGAAGTTCAAACGATATGACGGAAGTTATGTAACCGAAGATTTTGTAGTATCTAAAGGAAAGACATATTATTTTGATGCGGATGGAAATATGGCTACTGGAATCCATAAAATCGGCGGTGGAACATATGCTTTTGATGAAAAGGGAGTAATGAAGACCGGCTGGCAGAAAGATGAAAGTGGCAAGTATTACATGGGCAAAAATGGAGCTGCGCTCATCGGCTGGCAGGAGATAAAAGGAAAAACTTATTACTTCGATGCAGATGGGAAAATGGCGACCGGAAAGTTGAAAGTCGGGCTGACAGAATGTGAATTTAATAAAAAGGGGGAGTTGGTGTCCAAGAAGGAGAGCAGCATTGACCCTAAGAAACCAATGGTAGCTCTGACTTTTGATGACGGTCCGGGGAAACGAACCGGAGAATTGCTGGCGCAGCTTGAAAAGTATAATGCCCATGCTACATTCTTTATGTTAGGACAGAATGTTTCCCGATATCCAGATGTAGTGAAAAAAATGAAAGAGATTGGTTGTGAACTCGGAAACCATTCTTACAGTCATAAAAATCTCGCAAAGGCAAGTGTAGCGGGGATTACGGATGAAGTGGGTAAAACAAATACTAATATTGCCCAAATAGCGGGAGAAGGCGCAACTGTTATGAGACCGCCGTACGGAGCAATCAGCGACACTTTGAAGGCGACGGTTGGAATGCCGATGATTCTCTGGAATATTGATACGTTGGACTGGAAGACGAGAAATGCCCAGAAGACGATTGAGACTACAATGAACAATGTGGATGACGGCGATATTATTCTTCTTCATGATATCCATACAGAATCTGTTGATGCAGCATTGAAGCTTATTCCAATGCTTGAAAAGGCAGGTTATCAGCTTGTTACAGTATCGGAACTTGCCGCTGCCAAGGGAGTCACTTTGGAAAACGGAGGAAGATATACAGATTTTTAAATCATTGAAACAAAGCGTTAAATAATAGACAAAAAACAGATACTATCTTTGTTGATTTTTACCCTTTACAAAGGTAAAACAAAATGTTAATCTTTTAACGGATGGAAGATTATTGAAGGAAAGAAGGGAAAAATAATGGCAAAGTTAGTTTCTGTATTAAAAGAATTACTTACAGAAGACACCGCTTTGACAACATATATGACACGTAAATAGTTCGGCAGCTTAAGGGAAGTTATCAAATAAACGGTACAGAGAGTATGACAAACAAAAGAGTGCCTGCAAAGTCAATCCCATGACTTTGCAGGCACCTTTTTTGTTCGTATATTGTTAAGCGTTTTTGTAACGTTCCAGAAGACGATGAATCTTGTCTGTTGGATTGAGAACAGAACTCATTGTAATATCATGGTTAAAGGAATCAATGATCAATGCAATGAATTTACTCATATCAGCAACAACAAAATAAGGCTTTTCGTAAGCTTCAGCTGGAAGATATGTAAGGTTTGTTGTAATCACGCGGTCAATGTAACCATTTGCATAAAATTCATCAAATTTCTCAAAACCGTCTGTGAAAAGTCCGAATGTTGTGCAGACAAATACGCGCTCTGCTCCGCGGTCTTTCATCTTTTTGGCAACATCCAGCATACTTTCACCGGAAGAGATCATGTCATCAATAACAATTACATTCTTACCGTGCATATCGTCACCGAGGAATTCGTGAGCCACGATCGGGTTCTTTCCATTTACGATGGTAGAGTAGTCACGGCGTTTGTAGAACATACCCATATTCACACCGAGAACGTTTGAGAAGTAAACTGCACGGTGCATAGCGCCCTCATCCGGACTGACAATCATAAGGTGATCCTTGTCCACTTTAAGATCCGGCTCGGCGCGAAGGAGAGCCTTCATAAATTGATACGGTGGATTAAAGTTGTCAAATCCATGAAGCGGGATAGAGTTCTGTACACGTGGATCGTGAGCATCAAAAGTAATGATATTGCTGACACCCATATCGACCAGTTCCTGCAAGGCAAAGGCACAGTCCAGAGATTCTCTCTTTGTACGTTTGTGCTGTCGACTTTCATAGAGAAATGGCATGATCACATTCACACGATGAGCTTTTCCATTAGCGGCAGAAATTACACGTTTAAGATCCTGATAATGATCATCCGGTGACATATGATTCAAATGTCCGTTAACCGTATACGTTAAACTGTGGTTACATACGTCAACCATGACAAATAAATCTTTTCCGCGGATAGAAGAACCAAGGATTCCTTTTGCCTCTCCGCTTCCAAAACGAGGACACTGACAGTCAATCAGATAGTTGTCCTGTTTATACGTCGAAAATAATGGGGAATCCAGATATTTCTTAAGTGAATCCTGCCTGAAAGTTACAATGTAGTCATTTACCTTTTTTCCAAGATCGATACAGCTGTCTAAAGCTGCGATCTTCAGCGGCGCAACAGGAAGCGCCGATTCCATTAATTTAATGTTTGGCATAACAATCTCCTAAACTATTATTTTAAAATGCTATATAATTATTTATATCATTAATCATAGCAAAAGGTCAATGTTTAGGTTGGACTAATTTCAAGATGTGGGGTATAATAATTGCACAAAGTGCAATTCAAGTCATAAATGACTTGCTGCCACAAGTGTGGCAGATTATACCGGACAATCTCCTGCTTGAAAAGTAAATGCTCTAACGAGCGCTTCCTTTTCTGCGCACGGAGTATAATAATTGCACAAAGTGCAATTCAAGTCATGTATAAACTCAAAGAGAGGAAATAGATTTTTATGACACATACACATATTATAAAAAATGTTCTTCCGGGCAGTATCGCAGAGGAACTGGAGATTTCCGCAGGGGATAAGCTTCTTGCGATCAATGATCAAGAGATTGAAGATGTCTTTGATTATCATTTTCTTGCAAACGAGGAATATCTGACCGTTCTTATTGAGAAGCCGGACGGAGAACAGTGGGAACTGGAGATTGAGAAAGAGTATGAAGAAGATTTGGGAATCGAATTTGAGCAAGGACTTATGGACGAGTATCGCTCCTGCAGAAATAAATGTATTTTCTGTTTTATCGATCAGATGCCGAAGGATATGCGTGAAACATTGTATTTTAAAGATGATGATTCCAGACTTTCTTTCCTTCAGGGGAATTATGTGACGCTTACCAATATGAGTGATCACGATATTGACCGAATCATCCGGTATCATCTGGAGCCGATCAATGTATCGTTTCAGACGACGAATCCGGAACTTCGGTGTAAGATGCTTCACAACCGTTTTGCGGGAGAGGCGCTGAAGAAGGTGGACAGGCTGTATGAGGGCGGCATTACGATGAATGGTCAGATCGTACTCTGTAAAGGAATTAACGACGGAGAAGAGCTGGAGAGAAGCATTCGGGATCTGATGAAGTATGCGCCGCAGCTTCAGAGCGTATCGGTTGTGCCGGTAGGACTCAGTAAATACAGAGACGGATTGTATCCGCTTCAGCCATTTACGAAAGAAGATGCCAAAGAGGTTCTTCACATTATCCACAAATGGCAGAAGAAAGCATATGAAGAATTCGGAATCCACTTTATCCACGGAGGCGATGAGTGGTATATTCTGGCAGAGGAAGAGCTCCCGGAAGAAGAGCGTTACGATGGATATTTGCAGCTGGAAAATGGTGTGGGAATGCTCCGCCTCCTTATGAATGAATTTGAAGAAGGATATGAAAGCTTAAATGGAGACGAGAGAGACCGTGAAGTGTCCATAGCGACGGGATTTCTTGCTTATCCTTATATCCAGAGGATGGCAGATCGGATCATGGAGAAGTATCCGAAAAGTAAGCTTCATGTCTATGGAATACGAAATGATTTCTTCGGGGAGTCAATTACGGTATCCGGTCTGATTACCGGACAGGATCTTATCGGTCAGCTGAAGGGGAAGGCATTAGGAGAGAAATTGTTACTTCCGTGCAATATGCTTCGAATTGAAGAGCAGGATTTTCTGGATGATGTGACACTTCAGGACGTGAAAGATGCTTTACAAGTGCCGGTGGATATTGTAAAATCAAGCGGACAAGATTTTATTGACGCAGTATTAGGATAGGAGAATTAGAATGAGTAAACCAGTAGTGGCCATTGTGGGAAGGCCAAATGTAGGAAAATCTACACTTTTTAATGTGCTGGCTGGAGAGAAGATTTCCATCGTAAAGGACACTCCGGGAGTGACCAGAGACCGAATTTATGCAGATACCAGCTGGCTGGATAAAGAATTTACGCTTATAGATACCGGAGGTATTGAGCCGGAGAGCAAGGATGTGATTCTGTCCCAGATGAGAGAGCAGGCTCAGATTGCCATTGATACTGCAGATGTGATTGTATTTATCACAGATGTAAGACAAGGGCTTGTTGATGCAGACTCCAAAGTGGCAGATATGCTCAGACGTTCGGGAAAACCGGTTGTATTAGTTGTAAATAAAGTGGACAGCTTTGAGAAATTCATGCCGGATGTATATGAATTCTATAATCTTGGAATCGGTGATCCGCATCCGGTATCCGCAGCTTCCAGACTGGGAATCGGAGATATGTTAGATGCGGTAGCAGAGTATTTTCCGGAGCAAACAGGGGAAGAAGAGGAAGATGAACGTCCGAGAGTTGCAATCGTAGGAAAACCGAATGTAGGAAAATCTTCCATCATCAACAAGCTTCTGGGAGAAGACCGGGTGATTGTTTCTGATGTTGCGGGAACAACGAGAGATGCAATTGATACGGATATTGTACATGACGGAAGAGAATATGTATTTATCGATACAGCCGGACTTCGAAGAAAAAATAAGATCAAAGAAGAGATTGAACGATACAGCATCATTCGTACTGTAACAGCGGTAGAAAGAGCGGATGTAGTGCTCGTCGTGATCGATGCAGTAGAAGGTGTTACCGAGCAGGACGCTAAGATTGCAGGAATCGCTCACGAAAGAGGAAAAGGAATCATCGTAGTCGTGAACAAATGGGATGCCATTGAGAAAAATGACAAGACCATGAGAGAGTACGAAAAAGAAGTGCGAAGAGTGTTGTCCTTTATGCCTTATGCGGAGATCATGTATGTATCTGCAAAGAGCGGACAGAGACTTCCAAAACTCTATGATATGATCGATATGGTCATTGCGAATCAGACGCTTCGTGTGGCGACAGGCGTGTTAAATGAGATTATGTCAGAGGCAGTTGCGATGCAGCAGCCACCGTCTGATAAAGGAAAACGTCTCAAATTATACTATATTACACAGGTGTCGGTAAAACCGCCAACATTTGTGATTTTTGTTAATGACAAGGAATTGATGCATTTTTCCTATACAAGATATTTGGAAAATAAGATTCGCGAAGCCTTTGGTTTTAAAGGCACATCTCTTCGGTTCTTTATCCGAGAGAGAAAGGAGAAAGATCAGTAGTATGGAACGCATCATATGTGTGGCAATCGGTTATTTGTTCGGATTGCTGCAGACGGGGTATCTCTATGGAAAAACCCAACATGTAGATATCAGAAAAGAAGGAAGCGGGAATGCAGGAACTACCAATGCATTGCGGACGATGGGATGGAAGGCAGGAGCAATTACATTTCTGGGGGATTGCTTTAAGTGTGTGCTTGCTGTTGCAGCAACGTATTTCATCTATGGGAAAACACAGGCAGATATCTGGCCGCTTCTTATGATGTATACAGGTGCCGGTGTAATTCTCGGACATAATTTTCCGTTTTATATGAAATTCAAAGGTGGAAAGGGAATTGCGGCGACAGCCGGACTTATCATCAGCACCTTAAGTCTTCCGATGGTGCTTGTCTGTCTCGTGGCGTTTGTGGGAATCGTAGGGGTGACACGTTACGTGTCTCTAGGTTCTCTTGCGATTGTAGTTATATACCTCGTTGAGATCATAATCTGCGGACAGACCGGAAGGTTTCAGATGGAGCCGGCGTATTTGTATGAGATGTATGCGGTGGCGGCATGTTTAATGCTGCTTGCCTTTTATAAGCATAAAGCAAATATCAAGAGGCTATTAAACGGCACGGAAAATAAATTAAGTGTCGGGAAACATAAGAAAGAGAAGTAGTCAGGAGGTAAGGGTATGGCAAATGTAGGCGTAATGGGAGCCGGGAGCTGGGGAACAGCTTTAGCGCTTCTTCTTCATTCCAATGGGCATCAAGTGACTGTCTGGTCCATCAATGAAGAAGAGGTGGAAATGCTTTCAAAAGAACGGGAGCATAAAAGTAAGCTTCCGGGTGTGAAAATTCCGGAAGATATGGTATTTACCAGTGACATGGAGACAGCGATTAAGGAAAAAGATTTCCTTGTACTGGCAGTACCGTCCGCATTCACAAGAGGAACTGCACGGAAGATGAAGCCTTTTGTAGGAGAGAGGCAGATCATTGTAGACGTGGCAAAGGGAATTGAGGAAGATACGCTTATGACACTTTCTCAGCAGATCGAAGAAGAGATCCCGCAGGCAGATGTGGCAGTGTTATCCGGGCCAAGTCATGCAGAAGAAGTAGGAAGAGGACTTCCGACAGCAGTCGTTATCGGAGCAAAGACCGAAGCAACTGCCAGATATCTACAGGAAAAGTTCATGAACCATGTGTTTCGCGTGTATATTAGTCCCGATATGCTTGGTATGGAGCTTGGCGGAGCGCTTAAGAATGTCATTGCTCTTGCAGCGGGAATTGCAGATGGTATGGGCTATGGAGATAACACGAAAGCTGCACTAATTACAAGAGGAATCGCAGAGATTGCAAGATTAGGAGTGAAGATGGGCGGAGCAATCGAGAGTTTCACCGGTCTTACCGGAATCGGAGATCTGATCGTAACCTGTGCCAGCGTACACAGTCGTAACCGCAAAGCCGGATACCTGATGGGACAGGGCAAAACAATGGAAGAGGCGATGGATGAAGTGAAAATGGTCGTAGAAGGTGTATATTCTGCCAAGGCTGCAGCAAAGCTTGGCAAGAAATACGGTGTAGCACTTCCGATTGTCGATAAGGTAAATGAAGTACTGTTCGAGGGAAAGGATCCAAAAGAAGCGGTAGATGAATTAATGTTACGGGATAGCAAAGCAGAGCACAGTGCTCTTCCGTGGGGAAAATAGAAAACGTCACAAATCGACACCTTGTGTTTCGCAAGGTGTCTTTTTGTGTTGAAATGACACGTATTTTCGTGAAAAAACATAACCAGTAGTATGTGTGACGTACTATTAGTTTCTGTAATAACCGAATTTGAAATTCTATACTATAAGTAAGTTGGAACAATCAATGGAGGTCTGCTTATGGAGATGAAGGATATCGGAAAACGTATACGCAGAAAAAGGATCGAGAAAGGATGGTGTCAGGAAGAACTGGCAGAAAAGTTGGATCTGAGTGCGTCGTACATAGGCATGATTGAACGGGGGAAAAAAGTACCGCGCCTTGAGACCTTTGTTGAAATCGCCAATGTTCTGGAGGTGTCTGCTGACGAACTTCTCTGTGGAGTGGTAGATCACGGCTATGAGATCAGGATGTCAGAGTATACGAAACGGATTGGTAAGATCAGTCAGGAAAAACGGAAGCTGATCTATTCACTTCTGGATGTCTGTTTGTCTCAAGAGGAGTAGGAGGAGAGGGAATGGCACTTGCACATCAATTAGTTGTGATCACCAGAGAAAATCCAGAGGAAAATGTGTGGCTGGATACAGAGAGAGTTTTTTTGTCCAATTTATTATTTCAATATATGAAGGACAGCCTTATGTGGGTAAATACAAGATGGAACGGAAAAAAACTGACAACCGGATTTACAGAAGGAGGTTTTTCTGTCATAGACCGAAGAGAGATAGAAAAATTTCTACATATCATGAAGCGATGGGAAGAATTGTTCCAGTGTTCACCGGAAGAATTCTATCTGACGCGGAGGAATAACAGCAGGGAATATCGACAGAAAGAAGGAGTGCTTGTAAGAAAAAAAGAAGTTTTAGAAGAACTGAACAGCTGCATTTACCTGTGTACGAAAGCACTGAAAAGAGGCGCAAGAATTCTGTACAGTGAGATTTAAGATTAAGAGGAAGAAAAAAGGTTCTAAAAACTCCCGTGGTGTACATAAACTGGTATCAGCAGAACAAGGGGGTATTTAGAATGAATACGTTTCAATTGTACAGTGATATAAAGGCAAGAACAAAGGGAGAAATCTACATAGGGGTGGTTGGTCCGGTGCGTACGGGAAAATCTACGTTTATCAAACGGTTCATGGATGTGCTGGTACTCCCTCATATGGAAGATGAAAATGACAGAGAGCGCACGAAAGACGAACTGCCGCAATCAGCGTCCGGACGTACGATTATGACAACAGAACCGAAATTCGTTCCGAAAGAGGCAGCGGAAGTAAAGCTTATGGGGGATATTCCGGTAAAGGTTCGACTGATCGACTGTGTGGGGTATATGGCAGAAGGGGCTGTCGGACATGTGGAAGGAAATGAGGAGCGGATGGTAAAAACCCCGTGGTTTGAGCACGAGATTCCGTTTACCAAGGCAGCAGCTGTAGGGACAAGGAAGGTGATCCACGATCATGCGACGATCGGAATCGTAATGACAACAGACGGAACAATCGGGGAGCTTGAGAGAAGACAGTACGAAGAACCGGAAGAGAAGACGATCCGGGAGCTTCAGTCCATCGGGAAACCATTCGTAGTGCTGGTAAATTCCAAGAAACCATATGGAGAAGAGGCAAAGCGTATTTCAGAAGAAATAGAAGAAAAATATGGTGTAAAAGCAATGCCGGTCAATTGCGAGCAGTTAAAGGAAGATGACATTTTCAAAATTATAGAAGCAGTTCTTTTTGAATTCCCAATATCAGAGATACAGTTTTTTGTTCCTAAGTGGGTAGAAATGCTTCCCAGAGATCATAAGATCAAGACAGATCTCATTGAACAGATCAAAGGGATTATGGGACAGTTTTCAGAGATCAAAGATACGGTAAAAGAGTTAAAGACTGCGGACAGTCCCTATATAGAGCGTGCGAAGGTAGAAACAGTCGAAATGGATACCGGATGTGTAAAAGTCTCCATCCAGATTGAAGGCGGTTATTATTACGAAATGTTAAGTGAACTGACAGGCATGGAAATAGACGGACAGTACGGACTTATCAAAGCAATGAAAGAATTGTCCGGAATGAAGACAGAATATGACGCAGTCAAAGATGCGTTTGCTTCTGTGAAAATGCGTGGATACGGAGTGGTAAGCCCTAAGAAAGAAGATATTACTTTGGAAGAACCGGTAATCATCAAACAGGGAGGGAAATATGGGGTGAAAATTCATTCAGAAGCACCTTCCATCCATCTGATCCGCGCCAACATAGAGACAGAGATTGCGCCCATCGTAGGAAGCGAGCAGCAGGCGCAGGATCTGATCACTTATATTCATGATAGAAAAGACAGCGAAGGCGGTATCTGGAGTACCAATATTTTCGGAAAGTCAGTGGAAGAGCTGGTTATGGACGGCATGAGAAATAAAATGGCTATGATCGGTGATGAAAGCCAGGTCAAGCTACAGGATACCATGCAGAAGATTGTCAATGACAGTAACGGCGGAATGGTGTGTATTATAATTTAAGGATTGCAAATTTTCCGTAAAAGGGTTAAAATTCTACTATATGCATAAGAGAAGATATAAGTGGAGGTACGATAATCATGAGAATTGCGATTCTTACAGCAAATACGGAAATATACAGAGAGCAGGAAGAGGATAAAGCGGGAAAAGTGATCCGTGAGGTTGTGGAGGCTGCGGGACATCAGGTTGTATTTGCCAAAGCGCTGCCGTTGGATAAAAAAGTTCTGTCTACGATTATGCAGCGTATGGCAGACGGACAGATGGCGGACCTGATTCTGACAACAGGAGGTGCAGGACTCGCACAGGCAGATTGTACACCGGAAGCTACACTGGAAATTGTAGACCGTGAGATCCGTGGGATTCCTGAGGCAATGCGTGCGCATATGATGACATTGACAAAGCGCTCTATGTTAAATCGTGCGGCAGCAGGTGTGAGAAATCATGTGATGATCGTGAACCTTCCGGGAAAAGCAGGGGCTGTAAAAGAGTGTTTGGAGTATCTGCTTCCGGAAATCATACATGGCGTAGAAGTGATTAAAGGGGAAATCTAGGAGAGGCAGTATGCGTGTAAGTATTTATACAGACGGAGCAGCAAGAGGGAATCCGGACGGACCGGGCGGCTATGGAACAGTATTGGAATATGTGGATTCCAAAGGGGAGCTTCATACAAAAGAACTTTCACAAGGATATAAGAAGACAACGAATAATCGAATGGAATTAATGGCAGTGATCGCAGGGCTGGAAGCGTTAAACAGGCCCTGCGAAGTTACGCTTTATTCGGATTCCAAATATGTAGTGGATGCCTTTAATCAGCACTGGATTGATGGCTGGCTGAGGAAAGGATGGAAACGCGGAAAAAATGAGCCGGTAAAGAACGTGGATCTGTGGAAACGTCTCCTTCAAGCGAAAGAAGCACATCAAGTAACCTTTGTCTGGGTGAAAGGTCATGATGGTCATCCGCAAAATGAGCGATGTGATACATTGGCAACGACGGCTGCAGATGGCAACGATCTGATCATTGACGAAGGATTGTAAAATATGATATAATCGCACTTATTCAGCAAGTAAGACAAGTAATCGCAGCTGCAGACGCCGAAAGGCAGCAGGTGAGGAAAGTCCGGGCTTCACAGGGCAGGATGCCGGATAACGTCCGGTGGAGGCGACTCCAAGGCCAGTGCAACAGAAATGTACCGCGTTTGCAATGAGCCATGCGTGTGGCTCATTGCAAACGTAAGGGTGGAAGGGCAGTGTAAGAGACTACCGCCCTGCTGGTAACAGCAGGGGCATATGTAAACCCCATCCGAAGCAAGACCGGATAAAGACAATGTGGCGGCCCGTCACGTCTTAGGTAGGTTGCTTGATCCCGTTGGTAACGGCGGGGCTAGATAGATGATTACTCAACGACATAACCCGGCTTATCGTCTTGCTTGTTGAAAAAAATAATGAAGAGTAATGGTGTAACCTTGAAGGAGGCTACACCATTTTTGTATTTGGAAATTAGAATAGAAATTAAGTGCTAAATATGCTATAATCCAAACAAAGCATTATATTTCTATATTCTAAGCGCAAGGCGCATCCTTTATCTAAAGAAATCAGTTGAAATCTCAATGCTTTTGTATTCCAATACGACAATAGCAGAAGAGACTTCAAAAGGCTGTAAATCGTAGAAACGGTGTGCAAGGTCCTTCTGCACAACAAAAGGAGGACATTATATGAAAAACACGAATGACACAGAATTAAAAGTAAACCATATGTTTAAGGCGAGATTATTTGAAATGGTATTTAGCCGGCGTGAAGAGTTATTGCAGTTATATAATGCAATCAATGGAACAGATTATCAGAATCCTGAAGAACTGGAGATTAATACACTCCAAAATGCGATCTATATGTCTATGCACAATGATATTTCCTTTTTGATTGATTCCAGATTGTCACTTTATGAACATCAATCCACATATAGCCCGAATCTTCCGTTGAGATTTTTGTTGTATGTATCTGATCTATATTCTGACCTTACAAAAGATGCTAACTTGTATGGAACCAAGCTGGTAAAGATACCGACTCCTAAATTTATTATTTTTTACAATGGAGTAGAAGAAAGACCGGATATTGAATATTTAAAACTGTCAGATATGTATACAAGAGAAGAAGAACGATATGCGCTAGATTTGGAAGCGGTGCTGATTAATATTAATCCCGGACATAATGAGGAACTTATGGGGATGTGTAAAACTTTAAGAGACTATTCGGAGTATACAGAAAGAGTGCGAAAATATGCGGAAGAAGAATCAATTGACCAAGCAGTAGAGCGTGCGATTACAGAATGTATAAAAGAAGGGATTTTGTCGGAGTTCTTGAGTAAAAACAGGGCGGAGGCGAAGAAAATGAGTATTTATGAATATGATGAAGAAAAGCATATGAGGCAGGAGAGAGAGGCATCTTTGGAAGAAGGTATGGAAATTGGAATCAAAGCTTTGATTCGTGATAATCAAGAAGGCGGAAAGACGAAAGAAGAGATTATCATAAAGCTTGTAAAATATTTTGAACTTACAGAGGAAGAAGCTGAGGTGTACTATGAAAAGTATGAGGAATGTAGTTAGGTTGCTAAGGAAATACAAAGCATTTATGGAGTAGATTAAGAAAATAGTTTCTAAAACCGGTGATGTAGCACCGATAGCAACCTGGGCACTATGATTACTGCGGGAGTTGGGATTGTATCTGTCATTATATAAGAGGAAAAAATGTAAGTAGTAATTATATTAGATGTGATTAGGCAGAGAGTGCGAGAGCACTCTCTGTTTTTTGTGCGTGATTTTTATTTAGTGTTTTTGTGAAAATCTGGGTAACTGAAACTTACTCCACTGAATAATTGCTTTTTATAAATGCTTGTGTTATTCTGGTTTTATCTACTTGAAGTCATCAAGTAATGAGTAGCTATTTAATTTAATCTAAGGAATATCTATGGGAATTTCCCCGCGATTTTTCAACAGAACTACACAACTTCATATGTGCGAAAGAACTTGATTATCGAGGACGGATTCACTATACTTATTCTTAGAAGAGGACTCCTTTTTCGCGGATATGAAAGAAACAAAGGAGGAATCTTGAATGTTAGAAAACAGAAGCAAAGAAAACCGAGAATGCAAGAATAGCGTGTTTGTGGATTTATTCTATGAAAATGAATTTGCAACGGAAAATGACATTGCGCTTTACAATGCCCTGCATGATGAACCACTCCCACCGGGGACAACGGTGGAAAAAATCCGTGTAGGTAACGAACTCTATATGAATTTTAAAAATGATGTGTCCTTTGGACTTGGAGGCAAACTGCTGGTATTGGCGGAACATCAGTCAACGGTCAATGAAAATATGCCGCATCTTTCTGACTCGTACATGATAAATGATGACGAACCCATGTTGGAGCTAAAGGTGAAAGTCATTAATATTAATCCTGAACAGAATCATGAAGTGTTGGAAAAATGTCCGGTGCTTAGAGATTACAGTATATTCAT